>Ga0209677_100019_pt1 | contig 456824 bp, 418 predicted proteins | sample AraplaCvi_mCL_r2_2_FD_184285 | JGI IMG/M metagenome (GOLD analysis project Ga0209677, IMG submission 184285) | Arabidopsis root microbial communities from North Carolina, USA - plate scrape CL_Cvi_mCL_r2 (SPAdes) (version 2) | ecosystem: Host-associated > Plants > Roots > Endosphere | place...
AAGTTATGCCTGATGACTATAGCAAGTTGGTACCACCCCTTCCCATCCCGAACAGGACCGTGAAACGACTTCGCGCCGATGATAGTGCTGCAACCAGTGTGAAAGTAGGTCATCGTCAGGCTTGTTATCCCCAAGGACCCTCGTTACGTAAGTAGCGAGGGTTTTTGCTTTGGGCGGTCGAAAATGCCGGTACTGCCAGCTCCCGGCAATCACCCACCTCGGGCACTCTGCCATTCCGCTCCTCTAGCCTTGGCTTCTTCCTCCTGATTATTCTGTTACCTCGGCATCGCCGTAGAGCATCATCAATGTCTTGACCATGATGCTCGCAGAAGATTTATCCACAGCGATTCCTGGGCAGGTAGCATCGGCGCCCGATGTCTTATACACAGCGGATGAGTCGAGTATCCCGTCGATATTCATCTTATATCTTATACACAGCCGCTGTTGAGGTACGCTTGTCGCGAGCGCATCTGCACACCTGGCTACTGAAAACCGGATGCGGCAGCGACAATGGCAGCAACCCCAAAACAGAAATGAAAATGGCCGGCAAAGCCGGCCATTTACTAACTATTTGGGTCTTGTCTCAATCTCAAAAAATCCAGGCCAGTCGGCGAACAGCCTTTCTGTGGAAGGGCTCTGCCTATCTTGTCCACAGTACTTCCTGAAGAAAAAGAAGCATAAAAACTTATTCACAAGCAGCAAAAGAAATAATCATGGCCGCGCAGAAAACCATGCCGCCAGAAAACTAACTTTTCCACAGCCTCCTCACGATAACTCCCGGGCTCCCTAGCTCATCACGGCCCTGACATGTACAAGGGCATTCAAGCCCTCCACATTTCCATGGTCATCGACGCGGTTGCGCAAGCTGATGGTCGCTTGCATGGAATCCACGATCTCTGCACAGATGGTCAGCCCCAATCCACCGGCCGACGACACATTGGAGGAAAACGCCTTGAAGACATTCTCCATGGCCAGGTCATCGATGCCCTCTCCGCTATCCCAGACCAGCAGCTCCGCGACATCTTCCGTCGCGCTGATGCGTACGCCAAGCCGCCCCCGTTCGGGCGTATGCCGGATCGCATTGTGCAAGAGATTGGAGATCAGCTCGCCGATCATCCACGGATGCCCCATCACAAAGATCCTGTCGGCTTCCAGCTCGAAATCCAGATCCTTCTCCGCAATCAGCGGTGACAGGTCCACGGCCGTCTCCCGCGCCAGCATGCCCAGATCACACACCTCCTGCGCACCCCGCCCACGTATCTGCTCGACCTTGGCCAGCGACAGCAACTGGTTGGCCAGGGTTGTTGCCCGCTCCACCGTTCCCGACATCTCCTGCAGGATTTCCTGCGCCGGCGCATCTCCGCGCAAGCCTGACTGCAACTGCGTCTTCAACACCGCCAGCGGCGTACGCAACTGATGCGACGCATTGGCCACGAAGCGTTGCTGGTGATCCAGCAGTCGCCGCAAGCGCGCCATCAACTGGTTCAGCGCGCTGATGAAGGGCTGCAACTCGCGCGGTGCCATCGGTGGTGCCACCGGTGACAAGTCGTCTGCCGGCCGTTCATCCAGCTGCCGGCGCAAGGCATCCACCGGCTGCAAGGCACGTCGAACTACATACAAGGTCACCGACACGATCACCACCAGCAAGGCCGCCTGCCGGATCAGGGTCTCCCAGAAGATCTTGCGCGCCAATGCACTGCGGTTCTCCATGGTCTCTGCCACCTGCACCAGCGCCGCACCACGCGGGTCATTGGTCACCACCGGCTGGAACAGCGCGGCCACCCGCACTGGTACGCCGTTGTAATTGTCTTCGTAGATATGCGCCAGCGCCGGATAGATGGCCTCCTTGTCCGCCTTGCCCTTGTAGGATGGCAAGTCGGCATCGCCGTCGAAGAACTTCCCATCCAGGTCATTGATGCGGTAGATCATCCGGCTCGAATAATCCGCCTCGTAGATTTCCAGCGCCGCATACGGCAGCGAGGCCTTCAGCTCGCCATTCTCGATACGCAGCAGATCACCGATGGAATGCACCGAGGCGATCAGCATCCGGTCATAGGCCGTATTCACCGACTCCAGCGTATTGCGATACAGGGAGAAGGAATCAATGACGATGAACAGGGCAATCGGCGAGATGATCCACGCCAGCAGATAGGCGCGCACCGAGCGGCGTCGCGAAAACAGATGCGCCACGTCCTCAGTCCCCGCCGCCCTGCTGCTGCCGGTCGCGCAACAGATAGCCCAGGCCGCGCAAGGTCATGATCTCCGCACCGGTGTCCATGAGCTTCTTGCGCACGCGATGCACCACTACTTCGATGGCCTCCAGTTGCGTATTCTCTTCCATCGGGAACACCAGCCGGAACAGCTTCTCCTTGGTCACCGCATGCCCCGGCTTGGCGATCAAGGCCTTGAGCAGCGTATGCTCGCGCGGCGTCAATTCCAGCGGATCATCACCGCAATAGAAGGCTCCGGAACCACGATCGAAGCGCAGGCGCCCGCAACGCTGTACACCGTCATCGGCATTGGTACGACGCCGCAGCAAGGCGCGGATGCGCGCATCCAGCTCATCGAGGTCGAAGGGCTTGGCCAGGTAGTCGTCGGCGCCCGCGTTCAGACCCACCACGCGATCGCCCACCGCGCCACGGGCGGTCAGCACGATCACCGGCGTGCCGATATCCTGCGAACGGATCCGCTGCAGCAGATGCAGGCCATCCAGTCCGGGAATGTTGAGATCCAGCACCACCAGGTCCCCCACCCCATCCTTGATCTGCGATAGCGCACTGATGCCGTCACCGCAGTGCGTGACCTGAAAACCCCGTCGCTCCAGCGCCCTCAGCAGCGCACGCGACATGTCGATGTCGTCCTCCACCAGCAGGATATGCATGATGTCCCATGTCGTTATCGTTGGTAAGCCGCCTTTATACCGCCAAACCTTCCCCAGCGCGAGCCCTGCGCGGATGGGCTTTGAAAGCAGATTGAAAGCCGCCGGAAAGGCAGCTGCAAGGAAACCCCCGCTTTGGCAAGGCACCGCAGTAGTAAAAGCCGCGCCCCTCGCCTACACTCCCGCACATCGCCGGCCAGCACCTGATTTTGTCAGCCGTCGCGACCGGCACCAAGACCAAAACCATCTCCAGGAGACAGCATGACCCCACGTCTGATCAAGACCCTGTTGGCACTCGCCCTGGCCGCACCGGCCATCGCCTTCGCCCAGGACACCTGCACCAACCGCGGTGACCTCGACCAGCAATACTGCGACGCCAACAACGACCTCACGGCCGACACCCCCACCGATCCCAAGAAGCTGAAGAACCCCAATACCCTGGTCTTCACCTTCACCCCGGTGGAAGATCCGGCCGTCTATGACAAGATCTTCAAGCCCTTCACCGACTACCTGTCGCAGTGCACCGCCAAGAAGGTGGTGTTCTTCCAGGTCCAGTCCAATGCCGCTGAAATCGAAGCCATGCGCTCCGGTCGCCTGCACGTCGGCGGCTTCTCGCCCGGCCCCACCAACTTCGCCGTCAACATCGCCGGCGCCGTGCCGTTCGCTGTCATCGGCGACGCCAAGGGCTACCAGGGCTATACCCTCAACGTGATCGTGCGCAAGGACAGCCCGATCCAGAAGATGAGCGATCTCAAGGGCAAGAAGGTCGCGCACACCGCGCCCTCCTCCAACTCCGGCCACATGGCGCCGATGGCCCTGTTCCCCAAGCTGGGCGTGACCCCGGACAAGGATTACAAGGTCATCTTCTCCGGCAAGCACGACCAGTCCATCCTGGGCGTGAACTCGGGTGACTACGATGCCGCCGCCATCGCCTCCGACGTCTTCGACCGCATGGTCGAGCGCGGCGTGATCAAGGCCGAGAACTTCCGCGTCATCTGGCACAGCGAGAAATTCCCGACCCAGGACTTCGCCTATGCGCATGACCTGGAGCCGAACTTCCGCGACAAGATGCTCAAGTGCTTCTACGACTACCGCTTCACCGATGAGCTGAAGAAGGCCTTCGCCGGTTCCGATCGCTTCTATCCGATCAACTACAAGAAGGACTTCGAGATGGTGCGCTTCGTCGCCCATTCCGCTGGTGAATCCTTCAACCGCGCCGCCTACGACAAGCAGAACGCCGGCAAGAAGTAAGCACCTGGCCTGAGCCTCCCACCCGTGGCCGTCCTGGCCCGGGTGCTGCAGTAGCCGCCCTACACCGAACCAAGCAACACGGCCCGCGCCAGCCGCACGGGCCGCGGCCCCTCGCATCCCGCGAAACGCCGCGCATCACCAGAGAAAGCGCCTCCCATGTCACACGCCATCGAAATCCAGGGCCTGGTCAAGGAATACAAGCCCGGCCATCCCATCCTCAAGGGCATCGACCTGAAGATCGGCGATGCCGGCCTGGTCGCCATCATCGGCCCTTCCGGCACCGGCAAGTCGACCCTGATCCGCTGCATCAATCGCCTGGTCGATCCCAGCCGTGGCGCGATCTGGTTCGAGGGCGAAGGCAAGCGTGTCAACCTGGCCGAGCTGCGCGGTCGCGCCCTGCGTGAACAGCGCCGTCACATCGGCATGGTGTTCCAGGAATACAACCTGGTGGAACGTCTTTCCGTGATGGAGAACCTGTTGTGCGGAAGACTGGGCTACGTCAACGCCTTCACCGCCTGGCGCCGCAACTTCAGCAAGGACGACATCGCCCACGCCTTTGAACTGCTCGATACCGTCGGCCTGGGCAACTTCGCCAACCAGCGCGCCGATGCGCTCTCGGGTGGCCAGCGCCAGCGCGTGGGCATCGCCCGCGCCCTGATGCAGCGCCCGCGCCTGCTGCTGGCCGACGAGCCGACCTCCTCGCTGGACCCCAAGACTTCCTTCGAGATCATCTCGCTGCTCAAGGAACAAGGTCGCGCCCAGAGGATCCCCGTCATCGTCAACATCCACGATGTTGAACTGGCCAAGCGCTACGCCGACCGCATCATCGGCATGTCCGGCGGCCACGTGATCTATGACGGCAATGCCGAGAACCTGTCGGATGACTTCCTCAAGCAGATCTACGGTGGCGAGGACTGGCTGGCATGACGACCGCAACTCCCCCCACCCCACAGAACGCCGGCGCCCGCGTGAGCCTGGCCTTCAAGCCGCAGCTGGTCACCCGCGTGGTGATCTGGCTGATCGCCCTCTACGCGATCTATGCCGCCACCCAATTGGGATTCTCCTGGGAGCGCTTCTCCTCGGGTCTGGGCAATGGCGCCAAGTTCCTCGGCCGCATGTTCCCGCCTGACCTGTCCAAGGGCGACATCCTCTGGGGCGGCATCAAGGAAACCCTGCAGATCGCCGTGCTGGCCTCGCTCTTCGGCATCCTGCTGTCGCTGCCCATCGGCCTCATGGGCGCCCGCAACCTGATGCCCTCCTGGATTTCCTGGCCTGCTCGCGCCCTGGTGTCGGTTTGCCGTTCGCTGCACCCGGTGATCGTGGCCATCCTGTTCGTCAAGGCGGTCGGCTTTGGCGCCCTGGCCGGTGTGCTGGCACTGATCGTGGCCTCCATCGGTTTCATCGGCAAGCTCTTCGCCGAAGCCATCGAGGAAATCTCCATCAAGCAGGTCGAAGCCATCCGCGCCACCGGTGCCTCGTTCATGAACGTGATCCTGTTCGGTGTACTGCCGCAGGTGATGTCGCGCTTCGTCGGTTTCTCCACCTACCAGCTCGACTCCAACCTGCGCAACTCCACCATGGTCGGCATCGTCGGTGCCGGTGGCGTGGGCGGCGTGCTGTTCTCCGCCTTCCAGCGTTTCGACTACGACTTCGTGCTCACCATCCTGGTCACCATCATCACCATCATCGTCGTCGGCGAACTGCTGGCGAACTCGGTCAAGAAGGTCTTCAATGTCTGATACCGTCCTCTCCCGTCCCCCGGCCGCGCTCACTCCGGCCGAGCGCGAATGGCAGCGCCACACGCCGCTGCAGCGCGTGCTGCGCTTCACGGTGTGGCTGGTCATCGCGCTGGCCGTGGTGCAGTCGCTGCGCTATATCGAAATCATCCCCGAGTTCCTCTACGATGCACCGGAACAGATGAGCGACATGCTCGCCCGCATGTGGCCCGTCGACTGGGCCTACTTCGGCACCGACGTGAAGGCCGGCCTGATCGAGACCCTGCACATCGCCACCCTCGGCACCCTGCTCTCCATCGTCCTGGCCATTCCCTTCGGTCTGCTGGTCGCGCCCAACCTGACCCGCAACCGTGCCTTGAACCTGTTCGCCCGCATCGTGCTGGTGGCCAGCCGTTCGGTCAATTCGCTGGTCTGGGCGCTGCTGTTCCTGGCCATCTTCGGGCCTGGCCCGCTGGCCGGTACCCTGGCCATCGCCTTCCGCTCCATTGGCTTCGTCGGCAAGATGGCCGGCGAAACCATCGAGCAGATGCCGCGTGGCCCCATCGAAGCCCTGCAGGCCTCGGGTGCGAGCAAGTTCTCCGAAATCTGGTACGGCTACTGGCCGCAGTTGAAGCCCGCCTTCATGTCCATTGTGCTGCTGCGCTGGGATATCAATGTACGTGAATCGGCCGTGCTGGGCATCGTCGGCGCCGGTGGCGTGGGCATGGTGCTGGACACCGCCCTGAACCTGTTCCAGTGGCCGCGTGTGGCCACGGTGCTGGTCTCCATCTTCGCCATCGTGATCGTCACCGAAGTGGTGGTGACCCAGATCCGCAAGCGCATTCTCTAATCCTGAAGCGAGGCCTGCATGAAAGCACGTGGCACCGAAGGCATCACCTATCCCCCGCAATACGACCTGCTGGTGGTCGGCGGCGGCATCAACGGCGCCGGCATCGCCCGTGACGCCGCCGGACGCGGCCTCTCGGTGGCGCTGTGCGAGCAGCACGATCTGGCGCAGCACACCTCGTCGTCCTCCAGCAAACTGATACACGGCGGTCTGCGCTACCTGGAGCACTACGAGTTCGGCCTGGTGCGCAAGGCCCTGATCGAACGCGAAGTGCTCCTGCGCAGCGCCCCGCACATCATGTGGCCGTTGCGCTTCGTCATGCCGCACGACCAGGGCCAGCGCCCGGCCTGGCTGATCCGCCTGGGCATGTTCCTCTACGACCACCTGGCCCGGCGCGAACTGCTGCCTGGTTCGCGTGCGCTGGACCTGCGCCGTCACCCCTCGGGGGCGCCCCTGAAGTCGCAGTTCACCCGTGGCTTCGTCTATTCCGATGGCTGGGTGGACGACGCGCGCCTGGTGGTACTGAACGCCATGGACGCCGCCGAAAAAGGTGCCCACATCATGACCCGCACCCGCTGCGAATCCCTGAGCCGCCAGGACCATGGCTGGCAGGCTGTACTGCGTCGGGAGGATGGGCATGCCATGCAGGTGCGCGCGCGTTGCGTGGTCAACGCCGCCGGCCCCTGGGTGGCGCAATTCCTGGGTGATGCGGCGCACGTGCACTCGAGCAAATCGGTACGCCTGGTCAAGGGCAGCCACATCGTGGTCAAGCGCCTGTTCGACCATGATCACGCCTACATCTTCCAGAACCCGGATGGCCGTATCGTCTTCGCCATCCCCTACGAGCAGGACTTCACCCTGATCGGCACCACCGATATCGAATACAAGGGCAAGGTGGAAGACGTCGCCATTTCCGCGGACGAGATCGGCTACCTCTGCCAGCTGGCCAATCGCTATTTCGACAAGCCCATTACTCCGGCCGAGGTGGTCTGGTCCTACTCCGGCGTGCGTCCGTTGCTGGAAGATGCCGCCGCCGATGCCTCGGCCGTCACCCGTGACTACCAGCTCGACCTGAACACCCAGGGCGCCCCACTGCTCTCCGTCTTCGGCGGCAAGATCACCACCTTCCGCAAGCTGGCCGAAGAAGCGGTGGACATGATCGCCCCGGCACTGGGCAACCAGCGCGGCGCCTGGACCGAGGGTGGCTGCCTGCCGGGCGGCGACCTGTTCGGCACGCAGCCGGCCAACCGTTCGGTGCGCGAGTTCGATCAATACGTTTCGAGCCTGCAGCAGCAGTACCACTGGCTGCCGGCATCACTGTTGCAGCGATACGCGCGCGCCTACGGCAGCCGCACGCATGGGCTGCTGGAAGGAAAGAAGAGCTTGGAAGAGATGGGAGAAGAGATTCTGGGCGGGCTGTACGCCGCCGAGGTGGACTATCTGTTGCGCCACGAATGGGCCACCAGCGCGGCGGACATCCTGTGGCGGCGTTCCAAGCTCGGCTTGCATTTCCCCAAGGGCAGCGAGGCCGTGCTGGACGCCTGGCTGGCCGCGCGCGGCAACCAGCCAGTGACAGCGGACGAGCTTCAGGCCGCCAGCAGGTAGGCACCCACGGCGGCGATACCCACGCCGCCGATGCGCACCACGCGGTCGGCCATCTTCTGGCCGGCCACCAGGCCGATACCCAGACCGGCCGCATGCAGCAGCGCGGTCGCAGCGATGAAGCCGGCGCCGTACAGGGCGGCCGAGCTACCGTGCGGCAGTTCGGCGCCGTGCGCGTAACCATGGAACATCGCAAACAGCGACACCACCAGCGTGCTGCCCCACAGCGGCATGCGCACCGCAAACGCGATCAGCAGACCCAGCACCGCCACCGAGGCGGCGATCCCGGTTTCCACGGCCGGCACCTGCAGGCCAGTGAAGGCCAGCAGCGCACCCACCACCATCATCAGCGGGAAGGCCAGCGGCAACACCCACAGGGCGCGCTGCTTGCTTTGTGCCGCCCACAGGCCCACGGCCAGCATGGCCAGCAGGTGGTCCACGCCCGAGAACGGGTGGGCGAAGCCGGCGGCCATGCTGGCCGTGGCATCCATGGTCGAGCCCGGATGGCCCGGGTGGGCTAGCGCGGAGCCGGCCGCCAGTGCGGTGACGGCCAGCACGCCCAGGCGGGCGCGGGTCTTGGTCGAGACAGTAAACATGATTTCTCCTTGGGCAGATTCTGCAAAAAATGACAGGCGGGTCTAAGTTGTAGGGGCAGCGTCGGACAGTCGATACGATGCGCTTTCCGTTCGGACTGATAGCGGCTCTGCCGCGTATCGAAGGCGCTCGGTCGTGACGTCTTCGATACGGCCCTGTCGGGCCTACTCAGTCCGAACGGCAGTCATTGATTCAAGCCGCGTTCATTGACCTGGCTTCTCGTCCAGCAAGCCTTGCTTGCGGATGTACTCGATCACCTTCTCCACCCCATCGCCACTGCGCAGGTTGGTGAACACGAAGGGGCGTTCGCCACGCATGCGCTTGGCATCGGCCGCCATGATATCCAGATTTGCGCCCACATAGGGCGCCAGATCGGTCTTGTTGATGATCAGCAGGTCCGAACGGGTGATGCCGGGGCCGCCCTTGCGCGGGATCTTCTCGCCACCGGCCACGTCGATCACGTAGATGGTCAGGTCCGACAGCTCGGGGCTGAAAGTGGCCGCCAGGTTGTCGCCACCGGACTCCACCAGGATCAGGTCCAGGTCGGGGAAGTCCGCGCTCATGCGGGCGATCGCTTCCAGGTTGATCGAGGCGTCCTCGCGGATGGCCGTATGCGGGCAGCCACCGGTCTCCACCCCCATCAGGCGATCGGCCGGCAGCGCATCGGCGCGCAGCAGGATCTCCATGTCTTCCTTGGTGTAGATGTCATTGGTGATGACGGCCATGTCGTAATGGTCGCGCATGCGCTTGCACAGCATTTCGCACAGCGCCGTCTTGCCGGAACCGACCGGGCCGCCGATGCCCACGCGCAGCGGATTGGAAGTGGAATTGCTCATGGTTGTCTCTTGGTTCGTGTAGCTACGTTAATGATATAAATGATCAGGAGCGATAGATGCGGCTGTATTGCACCTCATGCTGCATCGACAGCAGCGACAGCCCTGGTGCCCAGTTGCACAGATCATCGTCCTCCAGTGTCAGTGCGGTTGCAGCCGCCCTCTCCAGCTCCGGCTGCAGCGACAGCAAGATGCGCTGCCCGGCCACCTGACCCAGCGGTACCGTCTTCACGCAGGCCAGGACCTGGTTCTCGGCCCAGGCGAAGAGCATGCCCAGCACCGCCGCTTCGCGCGGTACCTGCAGGGCCACCGTGGCATATGCCAGCGCGGTCGGCAATGGCACTTCCACCTGCGCCTGCAACATGGCCAACAGGTCGGCGTCGCCCAGCTTCAGGTCGGCGGCCAGCTTGCCCAGCGAATAACCCATCTGGATGGTCTCGGCGCGAAACTCCGAGGTATCGCGCGCCGCCACGAAGCGCTCGGTCCAGCGCGTGACCGCGTCGGCATCGCGGGCTTCAAAGGCCGCCACCAGTCGCGCAAAGATGGGGGCCTCGAAGCGCGCCACCACCTCATGCAGCGCATGACCGATCCAGTCACGTGCCGCCGCTTCGCTGCTGACCCGCCCATTCTCGATGGCCGCCTCCAGCCCCTGCGAATAGCTGTAGGCGCCAATCGGCAGCGATGGGCTGCTCAGTTGCAGCAGATGCAGCAAGGCGCTGGCGTGCATGGATCAGCCCTCGTCCTTCTTGTCGCTGGGCCGATGGATCTTCTGGCGCAGCGGGATCGGGGCAAGCGGATTGTGGTGATGATCGTCACCGTGATGGTGATGACCACCGCCATAGGCCCCGGCTTCCGGTTCGAAGGCGGCTTCTTCTTCCGACACGCGCGCGCCCAGCCCCTCCAGCATTTCCTTCAGGACCGGGTCCTTGCGGATGCGCAGGAAGCCCACGCCACCCGCATGGCCGATATGCGCCTGGGTGTGACGATTGCCGAGGTGGAAGGCGCAGCGCAGCAGCAGGTGCGCATCGGCCGCATCGACCCGGTAGGTGGCCTCGGCCTTGGCGATGATCCTGACCACGCGGCCATCGTCGCCGCGCAGCAGGTCGCCATCGCGCAGCACGGTGCCGCGCACGGTGAACACCGCCACGTCTTCGCCCGAGCGCAGGGTGGCACGCAGGCGACTCTTCTCGCGCTGGTCGTAGGGCAGTTCCAGTTCACCGTCGATCTGCGCGGCCTGGTCTATCTTGGTATTGAGAGTCAGCATGAAGAATTCTAAAGAAATCAGAACAGGAAATAACGCTGCGCCAGCGGCAGCGACACCGCCGGCTCGCACACCAGCAGTTCGCCATCGGCGCGCACTTCATAGGTCTCGGAATCGACCTCCATCTTCGGTGTGGCGCCGTTGTGGATCATGTCGCGCTTGCGCAGGTTGCGCATGTTCTTCACCGCCACCACCGGCTTGTTGAGCTTCAACTGTTCACCGATGCCGGCATCGAAGGCGGCCTGCGAGACGAAGGTCATGGAGGTCTTCAAGCCACCCCCATAGGCGCCGAACATCATCCGGTAATGCACCGGCTGCGGCGTCGGGATGGAGGCATTCGGGTCACCCATCTGGGCCGCCGCGATCATGCCGCTCTTCAGGATCATCGAAGGCTTGGCACCGAAGAAGGCCGGCTTCCACAGCACGATGTCGGCGATCTTGCCCACCTCCAGCGAACCGACCACGTGCGAGATGCCGTGGGTGATGGCCGGGTTGATGGTGTACTTGGCGATGTAGCGCTTGATGCGGAAGTTGTCGTTGCGGGAGGTATCTTCCTTCAGCGAACCGCGCTGCACCTTCATCTTGTGTGCGGTCTGCCAGGTGCGCAGGATCACCTCGCCCACGCGGCCCATGGCTTGCGAGTCGGAGGACATCATCGAGATCGCGCCGATGTCATGCAGGATGTCTTCAGCGGCGATGGTCTCGCGGCGGATGCGCGATTCGGCGAAGGCGATGTCTTCGGCAATGGCCGGATCCAGGTGATGGCAGACCATCAGCATGTCCAGGTGCTCGTCCAGCGTATTGACCGTGAACGGGCGCGTCGGGTTGGTGGAGGACGGCAGCACGTTGCCCTCGCCCACGGCCGCAATGATGTCCGGTGCGTGACCACCCCCCGCGCCTTCGGTGTGGAAGGTATGGATGGTACGGTCCTTGAAGGCCGCCAGGGTGTGCTCCAGGAAGCCGCCTTCGTTGAGGGTATCGGTGTGGATGGCCACCTGGATGTCCATGCGGTCGGCCACCGTCAGACAGTTGTCGATGGCCGCTGGCGTCGAGCCCCAGTCCTCGTGCAGCTTCAAGCCGATGGCACCGGCGCGGATCTGTTCTTCCAGCGGCAGCGGCAGGCTGACATTGCCCTTGCCCAGGAAGCCCAGGTTCATCGGGAAGGCATCGGCCGCCGCCAGCATCGAATGGATATGCCAGGGGCCGGGCGTGCAGGTGGTCGCCGCCGTGCCCACGGCCGGACCGGTGCCGCCGCCCAGCATGGTGGTCACGCCGCTCATCAGCGCTTCCTCGATCTGCTGCGGGCAGATGAAGTGGATGTGGCTGTCGATGCCGCCGGCGGTGACGATCATGCCTTCGCCCGCAATGATTTCGGTGGCGCCGCCGATGGCCATGGTCACGCCGGGCTGGATGTCGGGATTGCCGGCCTTGCCGATGCCGGCGATCTTGCCCGACTTGATGCCGATGTCAGCCTTGACGATGCCCCAGTGATCGACGATGAGCGCATTGGTGATGACGGTGTCCATCACGTCGGCATGAGGGCGCTGCGACTGGCCCATGCCATCGCGGATCACCTTGCCGCCGCCGAATTTCACTTCCTCGCCGTAGACCGTATAGTCCTTCTCCACTTCCAGGAACAGCGCGGTATCGGCCAGACGCACGCGGTCGCCGACGGTGGGGCCGAACATTTCGGCATAGGCCGAGCGGGAAATCTTGCTCATTGCTTCTGTCCCTTCTTGTCATTGCCATGCTGGGCCTTCAGCTTGCCCATCACCAGCGCATTGAAGCCATAGACGCGGCGTTCCCCTGCCAGCGCTACCAGTTCCACCGTGCGTTCCTGGCCCGGCTCGAAACGCACCGCCGTGCCGGCTGCGATATTGAGGCGCATGCCATAGGCCGCTTCACGCTCGAAGCGCAGCGCCGGATTGGTCTCGTAGAAATGGAAGTGGGAGCCGACCTGGATAGGACGGTCGCCGCTGTTGGCCACCGTCACCGTGACCGTGGGGCGGCCGGTGTTGAGTTCGATGTCGCCGGGTTCGACCAGCATTTCGCCTGGAATCATGACGCGCTCCTCAAGGAATCGGATGGTGGACGGTGACCAGTTTGCTGCCGTCGGGGAAGGTGGCTTCGACCTGGATGTCGGGGATCATCTCCGGCACGCCTTCCATCACATCGTTGCGGCCCAGGATGGTGGTGCCCTCGGACATCAGCTCGGCCACGGTCTTGCCGTCGCGCGCGCCTTCCATGATGGCGGCGGTGATCAGGGCCACCGCTTCCGGATAGTTGAGCTTCAGGCCCCGCGCCTTGCGGCGTTCGGCCAGCAGCGCGGCGGTGAAGATCAACAGCTTGTCTTTCTCTCTTGGTGTCAGTTCCATGTTGGCTCCCGGCCGGCTGGCGGCCTTCAGTTTCTATGACTTTGCGCGTTGCTTGATGCAGTTTCTACGATGCAGCTCAGGTATTCCAGATGCGCGGGATCGCGGCCTGCTTGCCCGTCACCGCCGGCCTTAGCACCTGCCAGGCCGTATGCAGCCATTGCCGCGCCACCAGGCTGGATTGGCCCATGTAGCGGGCGATCAGCACCTGCTTCATCAGGGTGGCGCCGCTGCGCCCTTCCAGTTGCAGCGCGCCGATGATCTCGCGCAGGCGGCCCAGCAGGGCGGCATCCATGCCATCGCCCACGGCGATCAGGGTGCCGCAGATGGTTTGCCCATCCAGCGCCAGCGGCCCTTGCATGGCACCGGCCTCGGCCTGCAGGCGGCCCTGCTCGAACCATACCAGCTTGCCGCCACGGCGGATGCTGGTGCGCTGGCTCACAGCGCCCGTGGTGAAGGTTTCGCCGGAGGCGGTGCGACCAAAGCAGAGAATCTCCGCACCCAGGTAAGCGGCGTCGGCCGCCAGCGTCACCTCGTGTTCCATGCGCACATCGGCGCCATCGAAGAAGATGGTTTCCTGCGGCAACCATTCCAGCCTTGCACCTGCGCTGGCGTCCAGCCGCACCCCCTGGCGCGAATGCTGGCCGTTGGCGCGATACCACTTGCCGGCACCCGGTGTGGTCAGCAGGGCATGGGCGCGTTCACCCACCTCGGCGGTAATGGAGAGCTGGTCGCCGCCCACGATCCCGCCCGGGGGATGGACGATGATGGCATGGCAGATGGAAGGGTCTTCGGGATAGAGCGGCTTCTGCACGCGCAAGGGGCCGAAGTGCTGGCGCCGCAGCAGGCGCGTGGTGCCGCCATCGTCGGCAAAGCCCAGCGCCAGGCGTGCCTGGTCTGGCGCATGCCGCAGGGGCGCGCCCGGGGTCGCAGGGGCCGGCATGCTGGCGGGTTCCGGATCGCCGGGGAGTCGTTTCATACCTGGTTCTTCATTGCGTGGTGGGCAGCGTGCGCCGGGTCTGCCGGCCGCGAACATGCGCCTTTATAGCAGACCCGCCGCAAATGCGCAGCTTCGTCTCGTGCTTCGCTCCCCGTTCGGACTGAGTAGACCCGCAGGGTCGTATCGAAGGCGCTGAGCTGCCTGTCGACGCAGGTGCGCCTTCGATACGCCGCTTTGCGGCTACTCAGTCCGAACGGTATCTGTTGGACTGGGCTGCTCGGACACGTCAGACCGCCAGATGCTTCCTCACATCCTCGCCATCCATCTGGTCCTGCGTACCGGCCGCGACCACCTCGCCACGCGACATGACCACGAAGGTATCGGCCAGCTCACGGGCGAAGTCGAAATACTGCTCGCACAGCAGGATGCCGATGTCGCCGCGCTGGCGCAGCAGGCTGATGACGCGGCCGATATCCTTGATGATGGAGGGCTGGATGCCCTCGGTTGGCTCGTCCAGGATGATCAGCTTGGGCTCGGCCAGCAGCGCCCGGGCGATCGCCAGCTGCTGTTGCTGGCCACCGGAGAGGTCACCGCCGCGACGGTGCAGCATTTCCTTCAGGACCGGAAAAAGTTCATAGACTTCGCCCTTGATGCTGGAGGCACGGCGACCCGACAGCGTGGCCATGCCCATGAGCATGTTCTCTTCCACGGTCAGGCGCGCGAAGATCTCGCGCCCCTGCGGCACATAGGCGATGCCCAGCCGGGCGCGCTGATGGGGCTTCAATTTGGTGATGTCATGGCCTTCGAACATGACATTGCCACGGGCCACCGGCAGCACCCCCATCAGGCATTTCAGCAGCGTGGTCTTGCCCACGCCGTTGCGGCCCAGCAGGGACAGTACCTTTCCCTTCTGCACATCGAGGGAGACGCCGCGCAGCGTATGCGCCGCGCCGTAATACTGGTTCAGTTCATTGACTTGCAGCATGGATGATGGTCTCCGCTCTTATCGTCCCAGGTAGACTTCGATGACGCGCTCGTTGGATTGCACCTGGCGCATATTGCCCTCGGCCAGTACCGATCCCTCGTGCAGCACGGTCACCTTGCCACCCTGGGCAATCTCTTCGACGAAGCCCATGTCGTGTTCCACCACCATGATGGAATGCTTGCCACGCAACTCGTTCAAGAGCTCTGCCGTGCGCGCTGTCTCGGCGTCGGACATGCCGGCTACCGGTTCATCCAGCAACAGCAGTTGCGGCTCCTGCATCAGCAGCATGCCGATTTCCAGCCACTGCTTCTGGCCGTGCGAGAGCAGGCCGGCGATGCGATGTTCCTGGCCGTTCAGGCGGATCAGCTTGAGGATTTCCTCAATCTTGCCGATCTGTTCCGACGACAGGCGCGCAAACAGCGTGGTCTTGACGCGCTTGTCCATCTTCATCGCCAGTTCCAGGTTCTCGAACACGGTGTGCTGCTCGAACACGGTCGGGCGCTGGAACTTGCGGCCGATGCCGGCGTGCGCGATCTCATACTCGGTCATCCGGGTCAGGTCGATGGTCTGGCCGAAGAAGGCGGTGCCGGCGGTAGGCCGGGTCTTGCCGGTGATGACGTCCATCATCGTGGTCTTGCCTGCGCCGTTGGGACCGATGATGCAGCGCAGTTCACCCACCGAGATATCCAGGTTCAGGTTGTTGATGGCCTTGAAGCCATCGAAGGAGACCGTGATGTTTTCCAGGTAGAGGATGGCGCCGTGGGTGGTATCCACGCCCTCGGGTTTGATGCGGTCATAGGACGTCCCATGGTCGGCGCGGGGCGTATCGACATTGCCGCCCAGGCCACCGATGGCGACTGGGCTCTTGCCGGGTTCGATGGCGCTCATGCGGCCTCCTTGGATGCGCTGCCTTCAGCGGGCGCGGCATCGCGTTTCTTGAATTTCTGTACCAGTCCCAGGATGCCTTGCGGCAGGAACAGCGTCACCAGGATGAAGATCAGGCCCAGCGCATACAGCCACAGGTCGGGGAAGGCGGCGGTGAACCAGCTCTTCAGGCCATTGACGGTGAAGGCGCCGATGATGGGGCCGATCAGCGTGCCACGGCCACCGACGGCGGCCCAGATCACCATCTCGATGGAGTTGGCCGGCGACATCTCGGAGGGATTGATGATGCCCACCTGCGGCACGTACAAGGCACCGGCGATACCGCAGATGACCGCCGACAGCGTCCACACGAAGAGCTTGAACCACAGCGGGTTGTAGCCGATGAACATGAGGCGCGATTCGGAGTCGCGCACGCCCTGCAGTACGCGGCCCAGCTTGGAGGTGACGATCATGCGGCATACCACCAGCGCGCCCACCAGCAGCGCCAGCGTCACCAGGTAGAGCACGGCCTTGGTCGAGGGCGCGGTGATGGTGAAGCCGAGGATACGCTTGAAGTCGGTGAAGCCATTGTTGCCGCCGAAACCGGTATCGTTGCGGAAGAACAGCAGCATGAAGGCGAAGGTCATGGCCTGCGTGATGATGGAGAAATACACGCCCTTGATACGCGAACGGAAGGCGAAGTAACCGAACACGAAGGCCAGCAGGCCCGGCACCAGCACCACCAGCAGCATGGAGAACCAGAAGTGGTCCGTCATCCACCAGTACCAGGGATAGGCCTTCCAGTTCAGGAACACCATGAAGTCTGGCAGGTCGCTCTGGTACACGCCGTCACGCCCGATGGCGCGCATCAGGTACATGCCATGCGCGTAACCGCCCAGCGCGAAGAACACGCCGTGGCCCAGCGAGAGGATGCCGGTATAACCCCACACCAGGTCCAGCGCCAGCGCCGCCATGGCATAGCACATGAACTTGCCGACCAGCGCGATGGTATAGGACGACACGTGCAGGCTGCTGCCGGCCGGGAACAGCAGGTTGCAGACCGGAAGCAGCGCCAACACCACGGTGCAGATGACGATCCCGGCCCAGGCCGGGCGATTGAACAGCGAGGGGCGCATGATCATGGTGCTCATTCGACGCTCCTTCCCTTGAGTGCGAAGAGACCTTGCGGACGCTTCTGGATGAATACGATGATGAAGACCAGGATGGCGATCTTGGCCAGCACGGCGCCAGCCATCGGCTCCAGGAACTTGTTGACCTCGCCCAGCCCGAAGGCGGCAATCACCGTGCCGGCGAGTTGACCCACACCGCCCAGCACCACCACCATGAAGGAATCCACGATATAGCCCTGGCCCAGGTCGGGGCCGACATTGCCCAGCTGCGACAGCGCCACGCCACCGAGACCGGCGATGCCGCAACCGAGGCCGAAGGTCATCATGTCGATCTTGCCGGTGGACACGCCCACGCAATCGGCCATGCGGCGGTTCTGTGTGACGGCGCGCACGAACAGGCCCAGGCGGGTCTTGTTCAGGATCAGCCACACCGCAAACACCACGAACAGCGCAAAGAACACGATCACGATGCGGTTATAGGACAGCACCAGCGAACCCAGCACGGTCACACCACCCGACATCCAGCTCGGGTTGGCCACCTCGACGTTCTGCGCGCCGAAGATGGAACGCACGCACTGCATCAGCATGAGACTGATGCCCCAGGTGCAGAGCAGGGTCTCCAGCGGACGGCCATAGAGCCAGCGGATCACCAGCCGTTCCAGCGCGATGCCCACGGCGGCCGCGACGATGAAGGCCGCCGGCAGGGCCACCACCAGATAGGCATCGATGGCACCGGGGAAGAACTTGCGGAACACCAGCTGGCAGACATAGGTGGTGTAGGCGCCGATCATCAGCAACTCGCCATGGGCCATGTTGATGATGCCCATCAAGCCGAAGGTGATGGCCAGGCCGAGCGCTGCCAGCAGCAGCACGCTGCCCAGCGAGATGCCATAGAACAGCTTGCCGGCGAAGTCCACGATGGCCAGGTGGCGGTCCAGCGCCGACAGGGTGCGCACGGCTTCCACGCGCACGCCTTCATCGGGTTCGATGTAGGAGCCATCGGGATTCTTGGCCAGCATGTTTTCCAGGGCCGGCTTCAACGATGCATTGGTGGTCTCGGCCAGCGTCTTCACCGCAGCACGGCGCGCGGCCGGGTCGGCCGCATGCAGGTTGGCGGTGGCCTGTACTTGCAGCAGCACGTCCTTGATCTGGGGATCGCTTTCCTTGGCCAGCGCCTTTTCGATCAGCGGGATCTGCGCCGGGTCGGCGTTCTTCAGGAGTTCGCTGGCGGCGGCCAGGCGCTGGTCGCGTTGCGGCGAGAGCAGCTTCAGGCCGGAGAGCGCGCCATCGACTGCGCCACGCAGGCGGTTGTTGACGGTGATGCCCTCGGCATCATCGGGTGCCGGGCCGCTCTGGTCGGTGGCCGGGTTGAAGGCCTTGCCCGCATCATCGACGATGAGCACGTCACCGGCGGGGGTGACATAGAGCGCGTCGCTGTTCAAGGCATTGAGGATCTTGAGGGCGTCGTCGTTGGCCAGCGCCGCAATCTGGTTGACGGCGGCGATGCGCGCGTCGGGGTCGTCTCCGCCAAGGGGCTTGAGCAGGTCCGGTGCGATGGCCGCGCCCGCCGTCAGGGCGTGCACGCAAAGCCAGGTCGCGAAGAGCCCGCGTAGGAACTGGATGGCTGGTTTCATGATCGGTGTGCGCCTCGAAGCGCGGGCCGGACCCGATGGGGGGCGGTGCGAATCGTCGGGCGTTCTTCTTGTGGAGGGAGGAACGTGCGGCGGTTGGAGCGCCTTCGACACGCCGCGCACGCGGCTACTCAGGTCGAACGGTCCGTGGGTTGTGCAACAAAGACCCGTTCGGACTGAGTAGCCGCAACGCGGCGTATCGAAGGCGCTCCGAAAGAACGCCTTACCACTACGACAAGCTTAGTTCTTCTGCTTGCCTTCGTTACCCGGGATATACGGGCTCCACGGTTGCGCGCGGATGGTGGTCTTGGTCTTGTAGACCACGTTGAACTGACCGTCAGCCTTGATCTCGCCGATCATCACGGGCTTGTGCAGGTGGTGGTTGGTCTTGTCCATTTCCAGCGTGTAGCCCGACGGTGCCTTGTAGGTCTGGCCACCCATGGCGGCGATCACCTTGTCGGTGTCGGTGGACTTGGCCTTTTCCACGGCCTGCGCCCACATGTGGATGCCGACATAGGTGGCTTCCATCGGGTCGTTGGTCACGACGGTATCGGCATTGGGCAGGTTCTTGGCCTTGGCGTATTCCTTCCACTTCTTGATGAAGGCGGTGTTGACCGGGTTCTTCACCGATTCGAAGTAGTTCCAGGCGGCCAGGTGGCCTACCAGCGGCTTGGTATCGACGCCGCGCAGTTCTTCTTCACCCACCGAGAACGCCACCACCGGCACGTCGGTCGCCTTCAGACCGGCGTTGCCCAGTTCCTTGTAGAAGGGCACGTTGGAGTCGCCGTTGATGGTCGAGATCACGGCAGTCTTGCCACCGGCCGAGAACTTCTTGATGTTGGCCACGATGGTCTGGTAGTCGGAGTGACCGAAGGGAGTGTAGACCTCGTCGATGTCGGAGTCCTTCACGCCCTTGCTATGCAGGAAGGCGCGCAGGATCTTGTTGGTGGTACGCGGGTAGACATAGTCGGTACCCAGCAGCACGAAGCGCTTGGCGCCGCCACCTTCCTTGGACATCACGTATTCCACCGCAGGAATGGCCTGCTGGTTGGGCGCGGCGCCGGTATAGAAGACGTTCTTCTCCAGCTCTTCACCTTCGTACTGCACCGGGTAGAACAGCAGGCTGTTCAGTTCCTTGAACACCGGCAGCACCGACTTGCGCGACACCGAGGTCCAGCAGCCGAAGACCACCGAGACCTTGTCCTGCGAGATCAGCTGGCGGGCCTTCTCGGCGAACAGCGGCCAGTTCGAGGCCGGGTCGACCACCACGGGTTCGAGCTTCTTGCCCATCACGCCGCCGGCGGCGTTGATCTCATCGATGGTCATCAGGGCCACGTCCTTCAGGGACGTCTCGGAGATGGCCATGGTGCCCGACAGGGAGTGCAGGATGCCGACCTTGATGGTGTCCGCAGCAAAGGCGGAGGGCAGCCAGGAGGATGCGGCCAGTGCGAATGCGCCCAGAGCGGTGGCTTTCAGTACGGTACGACGTGACATGTGGTGCTCCCTCGAGAAAAAGTTTTGGAAGATTTTTTTCACTGCCCAGACGCTTTAGCAGATTGCGTGCCAATGCCCGGAAACGGGCGCGGCCATGCATCAAAGCGGGGCGGGGGAGGGTAGGCGTGCGCGGGAAATGTTGTCAGCCGGAACAAAATTGCGCACCAAAGCCGAGCGCAATTGTCGACAGCGCATTGGTGCCTGGGCAAGATTCACCAAGCTGGCGCTTGGTCGTGCGCGATCTTGGGGCGGGCCGTAAAGTGCCAGCAGCTGTGGGTTTGCGCCGAATTGGCAGAGTTTCCATGGCCCGGGAAAGATTGCTGACAATAGTTGCTGTCGATCTTCTGTTGCCTTTGCGGAAGAAAATTTCAATACCGCTGCTGGTGCACATGATTGGGCTTGTTTTTCTTTTATTGCGAATATTTCGTTTGTTTCGTATGATGATTTTCATGGTGGTGATGCTTTCCTCCGCTAGCCTCACCCAATTCGTTTGATCAACACAGGAGAAAATCGTGTCCACTCATGACCTTGATCTTGAGATGTCTTTGGAGACCAGGGAGGAAGTTGAGCTCGCCAGAACGGCCCAACGCTGCATTATGAGTGCCCTGGATCACTCTCATGCCGTCAGCATCGCCTTGCTTGAAGATGGGGTGGAACGTATAGAGGGCTTGCCGCTGCTGAAATTGCCTCCCAAGGTATTGCAACTGATCGCAAACATGCTGGGATCCCTCGCACAGGGCAAGGCGGTCGCGCTGATACCGAAGGAGCTGGATGTCACGACACAGCAGGCCGCCCAATTCCTGAATGTGTCCCGCCCGCATCTGATCCGTTTGCTGGAGCAGGGGGAAATTGCCCATCATATGGTGGGCTCGCATCGTCGCATCCAGCTTGCCGATGTGTTGGACTACAAGGAAAAGCGCGCGCAGAAATCCAAAGAGAAACTCACCGCATTGCTTGAGCAGGCCCAGGAACTGGACATGGGTTACCCGCGGTAATGGCAGGCGTCCTTCAATACACCGTTGTATTGGACGCCTGCGTTCTATATCCCGCGCCGGTGCGGGATATCCTGCTCCAGCTTGCGGCGAGTGGGGCCTTCCATGCCCGCTGGACCAAAGACATCCATAACGAGTGGATTCGAAATCTATTAAAGAATCGCCCTGAACTTGACCCGATCAAATTGGCAGTGACGGCGGAACTTATGGACGCCGCGATTGAAGATGCGCTGATAGAGAACTATCAGTACCTTATCGGTTGTCTTGAGTTGCCAGACCCTGATGACAGGCATGTCCTGGCCGCCGCCATCGTCGGCCACGCTGACGCGATCGTTACCTACAACCAGAAAGACTTTCCTTTGGAAGTCGTCAGTCAGCATGAAATCGAAATTCTGCATCCAGACGATTTCCTGAGCTATCAATACGACTTGAACAACGTCGCATTTTTAACAAACGTCAAAGAGCTGCGCGGACGCTTAAAGCGCCCCGAGGTTAGCGCGGAGCTGCTCATCGACACTTACGTTGGCCTGGGTTTGCATCAGACCGCTGCGTTATTGAGCAAAGCTGTTGAATTGATATAAAAAACTCGTCAGCGCAGCAGCACCCGCTGCATGAACTGGCGCAGCGGGAACTCGATCACGGCCTGCAGCATCGCCGGCAACTCCAGCGGGCGCATGATCATCTTGATGGTGGCCTCGGGTTTGAGATTGACGCGCACGGTGCGGCTCATGCGCGAGGCCAGTTCCTTGAGCCGCGCCGGATCGGCTGCCAGCTCGGGCTTATAGACCCGGGCCACGTGGCGGATGGCGCAATCGGCATCCTCGCTCTTCAATTCCAGCGTGCGCCGGCTCAGGGTGCCGAACACGCGCGAGCGCCCGACCTTTTCCTGGCGACGATAGCGGCGGAAGTACTGGTAGAAGTGCTTGTAGTGATTGACCTCGTCGTTGGCGATCAGCCCGGCCAGGTGCTTCAAGACCGGTTCGTCGGTGGCGCGCGCCAGGGCGCGGTAGTAGGTCGAGGTGCCGGTCTCTACCACGCAGCGCGCGGCCAGCTCCTGGGCACGCGTGGGTTCTAGCAGTTCGACCTTGCAGTATTGCGAATACTCTTCCAGAAAACCCCGGTAGGCCCGCTCCCAGTCGAACTCCGGCCAGACATGCGCCACATAGGCTCGCAAGGCCGCGCCGTGCTGCAGTTCTTCCTGCTCCCACTGCTCGCGCAGCCACTGCTCGACCTCGGGGTCGCCCTGGTAGTACTGCACCAGGTTATGGGTATAGAGATCGGAGCCACTCTCGACGAAGGAGGCGCAGGCCACCAGGTAGAACAGATCCTCATCGGGGCGCGCCCGCGCCAGGTCGATGCGGCTGAAGTCGATATCCTCGACGGACCAATGTTTTTTTTCTTGGCGGATGGGACTCATCTGTTATACCTCGCTATCTGGTGGATGGAGTTGGCATAACGGTATGATGCAGTGCATTGTCATTGGTTCAGGGCTGCCTGGCCCGGATTAACCGATCTTTGCACCGCGCCGCGCTCGTGTCAGGCTCTTGTCAGCGCCGGCGGAGTTTGTCCTACAGCCGCACGGTGGCGTCATTGCCCAGTACGACGCGATTACGCCCCTGGTATTTGGCGTGATAAAGCGCCTGGTCGGCGATGCGCACCACCTGTTCCGGTGTGGTGTGGTCGTCCGCCTGCAGCACGGCCACGCCGATGCTGGCGGTGATGTAGCCGCTGGGGGAGTCGGCATGCGGCAGCTTGAGTTCGTAGATGGCCTGGCAGATGTGCTCGGCCTGCTGCAGCGCATGCGTGATATCGCTCTCGGCGATGATGACGCTGAATTCCTCGCCGCCGTAGCGGGCCACCAGGTCGGTGGCGCGGCGCGAACTCTTCTGCAACACGCGCGCGACGATGCGCAGGCATTCGTCACCGGCCAGATGGCCGTAGCGATCGTTGTATTTCTTGAAGTAATCCACGTCCAGCATCAGCAAGGCCAATGGATGACCGGAACGCACCGAGCGTCGCAGTTCGTTGGTGAGCGCCTCGTCGAAGCGCCGCCGGTTGGCCACGCCAGTGAGGCCATCGGTGGCCGAGAGCGCTTCCAGCTTGCGGTTGGCGCGCTCCAGCTCGCGCGTGCGCAGCGCCACCTGCTGTTCCAGTTCTTCCTTGTTCTGCTGCAGCTTGCCGGCCATCTCGTTGAACTTGCGCGAGAGCACGGCGATCTCGTCCTTGCCGGCCTGTTCCACCCGCACCGAGGTGTTGCCGGCGCCGGTCTCCTTCATGGCTGCGACCAGGCGCAGCAGCGGCGCGCTGATGCTGCGCGCGATCAGCGCTGACAGCAGCAACGAGGCAGCAAAGCACAGCACGCCGATGGCAATGATCTTGTCGCGTACAGATCGCGTATCGGCATTGAGGCGGTCGCTGGGCGTGGCGCTGACTACCCACCAGGAGGTATGGGGCAGCTTGGCGATGGCGGCGTAGTAGCGCGTGTGGTCGGCCCCGGTGTAGGCGATGAAGTCGCTGGTACGCCGCTGCGACAGGCTGGCGGCGATACCCTGTTGCAAGGCCGGATCGGCCAGGCTCTGGTTGCCCTCGCGGCTTTGCACCACCACCGCGCCATCGCTGGCATCGACGATGAAGATGGTGGAGTCATAGCCCAGGTCGACGCCGTCGAAGATGCTGATGAAGTAATTGGGGCGCACGCCGATGAACAGTATGCCGGCACTGCGGTTGTTGCCGGTGAAGCGGATCTCGCGCAGCATCGCCAGGCTTTTCTGGCCATGACCGGCATCGTAGAGCGTCCACCAGGCACGGCTGTTGAGATCGGGTGCTTCCTCGGCGACGCGGCCGATGCTGCTGGCCATGGGCGCGAAGACCTGCGGATCGACCACCTGGCGGTTACGGTCCAGGATGTATTTCTGGTTCACGTAGGGCAGCGCCCCGTAGGTGTCCAGCAGCACCCGCGCCATGCCGCTGCGCGCGGCCGCGCTGGCGGCCTCATCGCCACCGTAATAGTCGCTCAGCAGACGCTGCAGCCGGGATGACAACACCAGCTCTTCGCTGGTGTCCTCGATCTTTTCCATGCGCAGCATCAGGTTCTGCGAAATCTGCTTGGCCACCTGCACGGAGTAGGCGCGCACTTTGTCCTGGGTAGCGCGGCTGGTTTCGCGATAGGCCAGCAAGCCCGAGATGACCAGCGGTACCAGCGACACCAGGATGAAGGAGTTGATCAGCCGATAGCGGATCTCGATCTTTCGCAGGAAGCCCAGCGAGAGGAAGTCCAGCAGTGTGCGCATGCGGTGTGCTCCTCCTGCCTTATTTGCCGGCCAGGTGGGCCTGTTCGGTGATCGACGCCTGCAAGGCCCGCGCGGCGTGTGCGGGCGACTGCTTGCCGGCCAGTACCGCCTGCAGCAGGCCATGCAATACATCGATGCTCTCTGCCGGCAGGTAGGAGTAATACAGGCCAGGACTATCGTCGGTAGCAACACTGCGCTGCAGGCTGTCGACCAGCGCAAACAGGTTGCGGTCGCCGCTGGCCTCGGCGCCGATGGTCTTGAAGGGCGGGATGTTCTTGCGCTTGCCCTGCCAGATCGGCATGCCGGGGCCATACAGGAAATCGATGAAGCGCGCTGCCAGCTGTCGATTGCGCGGACTGCTGCGCTGGGCGATGGCAAAACCGGTCTCGCTACCGATGACCGGCTTGAGGGCGCGGCCCTTGTCGTTCCAGGGCGGCGCAAAGACGCCCACGCGCCGGTCGCGGCCCTGCATCAGGGCGCCTGCCGCCCAGGTCCCCTGGAAGGTCATCGCCGCCTGGCCCTCGGTGAACTGGCGCAAGGTGGCGTCGTAGCCTGAGCGCAGGCAATCGGCCTGCAGCATCTTCTTTTCGGCCAGCGCGCGCAGACGGCTGAAGATGGTCGCGCCCTCGGGATTGTCCAGTGCCAGCGTGCCGTTGGCGATGCGCGCGCGCCAGTCCGGCTGCACGGTGGCGATCTGGTTGGCGAAACCGTAGCTGAAGGGGCCATTGCCCAGCATGTTGGGAAACGCCCCCGGCAAGGCCAGCGGCGTGAATCCGGCTTTTCTGAGCGTGTTACCGACGGCGAGGAACTGCTCGAAATCGGTCGGCAGCGTGCGGATGCCGGCGCGCTCGAACATGTCCTGGTCGTAGTAGATCAGCGTTGTCGCTACTCCGGTGGGGATGCCGAAATGGCGGCCACCCGGCGAGGTCCAGGCACGCTGCAGGATCTCCAGCATGTTGCCCCAGGTGGCGGACGTACCCAGATCGCCCAGCATGCCCTGATCGGCCAGTCCGGCCGTGTAGGGGTTGGGATTGACCGAGAAGATGTCGGGCAGGCTGTCGGTAGCGGCCTTGGGGCGCAGGTTTTCTTCCACCGAATTGCCGATCATGAACTGCAGGTTGATGCGGACCTCGGGATGCGCACGCATGAAGGCATCGGCCACGCGCTGCATTTCTTCCGGCCAGTCCGGCGCCCAGACCAGTGCCGTCAAGACCGTCGGATCGGCAGTCGTGGCAGAACGTACCGACTCGTCCGTGCGGCCGCAGGCTGCGAGCAGGCCGGCCCCGGCCAGGCCTGCCAGCAGCAATTGGCGGCGCTTGCCCGGCTGCCCTGATCGATTTTCCGCAATGCAACTGCACTTGTGCATGACGGTTGCTGATGGCTTGGGTCGGCCACGCATTGATTCCCCCTGCGGCTATGACGTTGTAGTGTTGCTCGGCGTCACCTTGTTCACGATGCGCTCCAGCCGCTCCCTGTCCAGAGTCCTGGCGTGTGGGAAGTACGACAACAAGTGTGCCATTAAACAAGGCGAAGTGCATCATGACGTGGTGCATTTGTTGTGCATGGTCAGCTTTTTTTGCTAGCCGTTTGACGCAGACGGGATGTCCCCGCGCGGCCGCTGCCTGAAGGAATGCCGACGTCGATCTATAATGGCGGCCTCACGCCATCAGGCCGCCCCGGCGGCTGTCCCAGACTTCCTCATGCAAAACAAAGATACTTCGCTCTCGACGGGCAAATTTCCGCCATGGCTGGCCGTGCTGGCTGCGCTGACTGCCATGGGTGCGCTGGCCATCGACATGTACCTGCCCAGCTTCACGGCCATCGCCCATGACCTGGGCGTGGGCACCAACCTGGTCCAGTTGACGCTGGCGGCCTTCCTGGTCGGCCTGGCGGTGGGCCAGATGTTCTACGGTCCGCTGTCGGATCGCTTCGGCCGCAAGCCGCCGCTGTTCTTCGGTATTGCGCTCTATTTCGTCTGTTCGCTGCTGTGCATCTTCGCCCAGAACATCGAGACGCTGATCGTGCTGCGTCTCTTTCAGGGGCTGGGCGGCAGCGCCGGCATGGTGATCCCGCGCGCCATGGTGCGCGACCGCATGGGTGCCGAAGGTTCGGCCAAGGCCTTCTCGATGCTCATGCTGGTGTTCGGCCTGGCCCCCATCCTGGCGCCCTTCATCGGCGGCTTGATGCTGGTCTTCGCCAGCTGGCGCGGCATCTTCGTGGTGCTGACCCTGTTCGGCCTGCTGTGCATGCTGGGCACGCGCAAATACCTGACCGAGACCGTGGACGTGACCCGTGCCGAACCCCTGCACCTGGGACGCACGCTGCGCCAGTACTGGGGCCTGCTGCGCCACCGCCAGTTCATGTCCTACGTGTTGTGCGGCGGCCTGGTGCAGGCTGGCATGTTCGCCTACATCGCCGGGGGGCCCTTCGTGGTCATCGAGTTGCATGGCATCAAGCCGCAGTACTTCGGTTTCGTCTTCGCGTCCAACGCCATCGGCCTGATCGCCGCCTCGCAGGTCAATGCGCGCCTGGTGGTCAGGCGTTCGGCCGAGCGCGTGCTGGGCCGGGTGCTGTGGGTGCCGGCCGGCCTGTCGCTGGTGGTTGCGCTGCTGGTGCTGGCCGGTCTGGAGAGCTTGCCCCTGCTGCTGTTCGGCTTCTTCGGTTTTCTCACCGCCTATGGCTTCACCGGCCCCAATGCTACCGCCATCGCCTTGAAGCACCAGGGGCGCCAAGCCGGTACCGCAGCGGCGCTGATGGGCACGCTGCAATTCGGCATGGGCGTGCTCTCGGGCGTGGTCATGAGCCTGTGGCACGATGGCACGGCCCTGCCGCTGGTGTCGGTGATGGCCATCTGCGGCATCTCGGCCTTCCTGCTGTATCACGGCGTGGCCAAGCATGCGCCGTCACCGTCGACGGCAGCCTGAGCACAGGTTTTTTGCCGAAGCCTCCGAGCCCGGTTTGCACCGGGCTTTTTTTCGCCCGTCCGCTCTGCTCATTTTGGGGCTCGTGATCTGCGTGCCTCACGCCAGCGGTGCGCATGTGCATCAAGAGCGCTCATCCCGGGCCGGCACAGGCCATTGCCACACGCCGCAGCAAATGCTCGCAAAGCCTTTTCGGTAAAGGGTTTGCGGATGATCTGGCGGCAGGTGGCACGCTCGTTGCTGTAGGAGTCTTCGCGGTCTGACCAGTCAGGCCAACAAGGACACCCGCCATGAGCATGCCCAATATCGCAGCACAAACCTTGCAGCGGCAGATCCTCTCCGGCACCTACCGGAGTGGCGAGATGCTGCCCAGCCAGCGCGAGCTGGCCGAGTCGATGGGCATCAGCCGCGCCTCGCTGCGCGAAGCATTGTCGATGCTGGAGGCGTTGGGTTTCATCCGCTCCGTGCCGGGCAAGGGCACGCTGGTGACCGAGCGCCAGGACGCCCGTGTGATCCCTCCGCAGCTGCAGGCGGGCATCGACGGCGAGGCCGGCAATGTCGGCAATGCAGCCTCGACGCTGGACCTGGCCGCCGTCTTCCAGCTGCGCTACACACTGGAGTCCGCCGCCGCCGCCCTGGCCGCGCGCAACATCACGGCCCATGCCACCCCACGCCTGTGGGGCTTGCAGGCACGCTTCGAAGATGCCCTCAAGAATCTCGACCTGGTCAGCGCCTCGCACGCCGATCTGGAATTCCATCAGCTGGTCGCCGAACTCTCCGGCAATGCCGCCTTCATCCAGGTGGTGCGGCAGTTCGAACAACCGATCGGCCACAGCCTGCGCGTGCCCTTCGCCGATCGCGAACGCATCTGGGCGCCGGCCATCGAGCATCGCGCCATCGCCGCAGCGGTCTCGGCCGGTGATGTGGACGGTGCGCGCCGCGCCATGCAAGAGCACCTGACCAATGCCGCCGCCCGGTTCGGGCTGGTCTTTACGCCACCGTGACGGCAGGTTTGTCCTGCGGTGCAGTTGGTGGCACCGCGCCTCGTTGTCTTCCGCTGTTCTTCGCAGTTTTCCACCGTCGTCCCTCAACAAGGAAAGCACTCACATGACATTCCCCAAGACCGCTACCCTGACGCTGGCCTGTACCCTGGCCTTCGGCGCCTTTGCTGCGCCCGTCGCCCACGCAGAGAAGGTATTGCGCATCGCCATGACCGCCGGCGACATCCCGCGTACGCTGGGCCAGCCCGACCAGGGCTTCGAGGGTAACCGCTTCACTGGCATCCCCATGTATGACGGCCTGACGCAATGGGATCTCTCCAAGGCCGACAAGGCCAGCGAACTGATCCCCGACCTGGCGCTGTCGTGGCAGGTCGATGCCAAGGACAAGACCAAGTGGATCTTCAAGCTGCGCCCCGGCGTGAAATTCCACGATGGCTCGGCCTTCAATGCCGATGCCGTGGTGTGGAACGTCAACAAGGTGCTCGACAAGAACGCCGTGCAGTTCGATCCCAGCCAGGTCGGCACCACCGCCTCGCGCATGCCCACGCTGCGCTCGGCGAAGAAGATCGACGACCTCACGGTGGAACTGACCACCTCCGAACCCGACTCCTTCCTGCCGATCAACCTGACCAATCTCTTCATGGCCTCGCCCACGCAGTGGGAGAAGAAGCTGGCCGCCGTGCCCGCTTCGGTCACCGACAAGGGCGAGCGTGCCAAGCAGGCCTGGGCCGCCTTCGCCGCCGACGCTTCCGGCACCGGCCCCTTCAAGATGGCCAAGTTCGTGCCGCGCGAGCGCCTGGAAGTGGTCAAGTACGATGGCTACTGGGATGCCGCGCGCCGCCCCAAGATCGACCGCGTGGTGATGCTGCCACTGCCCGAAGCCAACTCCCGCACTGCGGCCCTGATGTCGGGCCAGGTCGACTGGATCGAGGCCCCGGCCCCCGATGCACTGGATGCGATCAAGGCGCGTGGTTTCAAGATCTATTCCAATCCGCAGCCGCATGTGTGGCCGTGGCAGCTGTCCTTTGTGCCCGGTTCGCCCTGGCTGGACAAGCGCGTGCGCCAGGCCGCCAACCTGTGCGTGAATCGTCCGGCCATGAAGCAGCTGCTGGGCGGCCTGATGGGCGAGGCCACCGGCACGGTGGAGCCAGGCCATCCGTGGCGCGGCAACCCCAGCTTCCACATCAAGTATGACCCGGTCGCCGCCAAGAAACTCATGAGCGAAGCCGGCTACTCGGCCGCCAAGCCGCTCACGGTGAAGGTACAGATCTCGGCCTCCGGTTCGGGCCAGATGCAGCCGCTGCCGATGAACGAGTTCATGCAGCAGAACCTGAAGGACTGCTTCTTCGACGTGCAGTTCGATGTCATCGAATGGAACACGCTCTATACCAACTGGCGCATCGGCGCCAAGGATGCGAGCGCGCATGGCGCCAATGCGATCAACGTCAGCTTCGCCTCGATGGATCCGTTCTTCGCGATGGTGCGTTTCGTCGATACCAAGGCCGCACCGCCCACCTCCAACAACTGGGGCTTCTACAGCAATGCCGAGGTCGATGCCCTGATTGCCAAGGCGCGCACCACCTTCGAGCCCAAGCAACGCGATGCACTGCTGGCGCAATTGCACGCCAAGATCGTCGACGAGGCGCCGTTCGTGTGGGTGGCGCATGACACCGGTCCGCGCGCCATCTCGGCCAAGGTCAAGGGCGTGGTGCAGCCGCAGAGCTGGTTCATCGACATTGCCACCATGAGCATGGACTGATGCCGCACTAAGGCAAGCATGGCGGCGCGCAGGGCTCGCTGCGCGCCGCTGACGTTTTCTGCACCTCCTGGTTTTTCGTATTTTGCGTATTTTGCGTTTTGCCTTCGTACCACCGGAACCGCCATGATCGCCTACCTGATACGTCGTCTCCTCTATGCCCTGCCCATCATGCTGGGCGTGGCTTTCCTCTGCTTCATGCTGGTCCATCTCGCGCCCGGTGATCCGCTGGTATCGATTCTGCCGCCGGATGCCTCGGCGGATTTGCAGAAGCAGCTGATGGAACTCTACGGTTTCAACCGCAGCTATCCCGAGCAATTCATGAGCTGGGTCTGGCGCGCCCTGCATGGTGACCTGGGCAGCTCGATTGCCACCGGTCGCCCGGTGGCCGCCGAAGTCTTCAAGGCGGTCGGCAATACCTTCATGCTGGCGGCGGTGGCGACCGCCATCGGTTTCGTCTTCGGCGGGCTGTTCGGTTTCGTGGCCGGTTACTTCCGCAACTCCTGGGTGGATCGCCTGGCCTCGTTCATCTCGGTGGTGGGCGTGTCGGTGCCGCATTACTGGCTGGGCATGGTGCTGGTGATCGTGTTCTCCTCCAAGCTGATGTGGCTGCCCGCCACCGGTGCCGGCCCCGATGGTTCCGCCGCCTGGGTGTGGGACCTGGAACACATGAAGTACCTCCTCATGCCGGCCGTCACCATGTCCTTCATCCCCATGGGCATCATCGCCCGTACCGTGCGGGCACTGGTGGCCGACATCCTCTCGCAGGAATTCGTGGTGGGCCTGAAGGCGCGCGGGCTGTCGGATGCCGGCGTGCTGCGTCACGTGGTCAAGAACGCAGCGCCGACCTCGCTGGCGGTGATGGGCCTGCAACTGGGTTACCTGCTGGGCGGCTCCATCCTGATCGAGACCGTGTTCTCCTGGCCCGGCACGGGCTTCCTGCTGAACCAGGCCATCTTCCAGCGCGACCTGCCGCTGCTGCAGGGAAGCATTCTGGTGCTGGCGCTGTTCTTCGTGGCGCTGAACCTGCTGGTGGATATCCTGCAAACCATTTTCGATCCCCGCATCGAGCGAGCCTGACATGGACATTTCTCCACCCGCCTCTTCCCTGGCTGCGGCCGACACCCTCCCGCCCACGCCGCGTCGTTCACGCGGCCACTGGGCCAACGTGGGCGCGCGCCTGGTGCGCAACCCCGGCGCGATGATCGCGGCCGCGTTGCTGCTGCTGCTCATCCTCGGCGCCCTGGCCGCACCCTGGCTGATGCCGGCCGACCCCTTCGCCACCTCCATGTTCGCCCGCCTCAAACCGATCGGCACCGCCGGCCACCTGCTGGGCAGCGACGAGCTGGGCCGCGACATGCTCTCGCGCCTGATCCTGGGCGGCCGGCTGTCGCTGTTCATGGGGATCACGCCGGTGCTGCTGGCCTTCGTCATCGGCAGTGGCCTGGGCATCCTGGCCGGCTATGCCGGTGGCATCATCAATACCGGCATCATGCGCAGCATCGACGTGCTCTATGCGTTTCCCTCGGTGCTGCTGGCCATTGCCCTGTCGGGTGCATTGGGGGCCGGCATCTTCAATGCGCTGACCTCGCTGACCATCGTCTTCGTGCCGCAGATCGCCCGCATCGCTGAAAGCGTCACCACCCAGGTGCGGCGCAGCGATTACGTCGATGCCGCACGCGCCTCCGGTGCCGGCGCCTTCACCATCGTGCGCGTGCATGTCCTGGGCAATGTGCTGGGGCCGATCTTCGTGTATTCCACCAGCCTGATCTCGGTGTCGATGATCCTGGCTTCCGGCCTGTCCTTCCTCGGCCTGGGCGTGAAGCCGCCCGAGCCCGAATGGGGCCTGATGCTGAACACCCTGCGCACCGCCATCTACACCCAGCCCTGGGTGGCCGCCTTGCCGGGGGCCTTCATCTTCGTGACCTCGATTTCCTTCAACCTGTTGTCCGATGGCCTGCGTTCGGCCATGGAGGTCAAACAATGAGCCTGACTGCCCATCTCCTCACGCAAGAGAACCGCGACGTCGGCGGCCCGCGCCAGCCGCTGCTGGGCGTGCGCCAGTTGCTGAAGCACTTTCCGTTGAAGCAGCAGGGCCTGCCCTGGTCGCGCGGTCCGGCCAATGCGGTGCGCGCCGTCGATGGCGTGAGCTTCGACATCATGAAGGGCGAGACCCTGGGCGTGGTCGGCGAATCCGGTTGCGGCAAGTCCACCACCGCCCGCGTGCTGATGCAGCTGATCGAGCAGGATAGCGGCGAGCTGGTCTTCGATGGCCAGACCGTCGGCTCGCGTGCCATGCCCTTGCGCCAGTTCCGCCGCCAGGCGCAGATGGTGTTCCAGGATAGTTATTCCTCGTTGAACCCGCGCATGACCATCGAGGACTCGATCGCTTTCGCACCCATCGTCCACGGCCTGTCGGCACGCGAGGCGATTGCCCGTGCGCGCAGCCTGCTGGGGCGGGTCGGCCTGCAGCCGGAGCGCTTCGCCGGACGCTATCCGCATGAGCTCTCCGGCGGCCAGCGCCAGCGTGTCAACATCGCCCGCGCGTTGGCGCTGGAGCCCCGCCTGGTGATCCTGGACGAGGCGGTGTCGGCGCTGGACAAGTCGGTCGAGGCCCAGGTGCTGAACCTGCTGCTGGACTTGAAGCAAGAGTTCGGCCTCACCTATCTCTTCATCAGCCACGATCTGAACGTGGTGCGCTTCATCTCCGACCGCGTGTTGGTCATGTACCTGGGCCAGGTGGTCGAGGTCGGGCCGGCCGAGCAGGTCTTCGACGCGCCCCGTCATCCCTACACGCGTGCCTTGCTGCGCTCCATGCCCAGCATGGACCCGGCACACCGTACCGAGGAGGCGCCGCTGGCGGGCGACCCGCCCAACCCCATCAATCCCCCCTCGGGCTGTCGCTTCCATACTCGCTGCCAGTTCGCCCAGGCGGCCTGCCAGCAGCGTGAGCCGGTCTTTGCCGACGCGGCAGAAGGGCATGGCGTGGCCTGCCTGCGCTATGAGGTCGGCAGCGGCTACGATGCATCGGCCTTCGATGCCGGCATGATCCACCAGGAGAACGAGCATGGCTGAACAAGGCAAGGCGATGGTGCGCCTGCGCGATCTGCGCGTCACCTTCAAGGCGCCCGGCAAGACCATCCGCGCCGTCAGCGGTGTCGACCTGGAGGTGGCCGAGGGAGAGGTGGTGGCGCTCATCGGTGAGTCCGGATCGGGCAAGAGCGTCACGCTGCGTTCCATCATGCGGCTGCACCCGGAGTCACGCACCCGCATCGAAGGCGGCCTGGAAGTCGATGGCCGCGACGTGCTGGCGATGAGGGGACGCGAACTGTCGTCCCTGCGCGGCGATACCGTCGCCATGATCTTCCAGGAGCCGCTGTTGGCGCTGGACCCGGTCTATACCGTCGGCGCACAGATCGCCGAGACCATCCGCCGCCACCGCAAGGTCTCGGCCGCCGAGGCACGCGCGCAGGCGCTGGCGCTGTTCGAGAAGGTGCGCATTCCCAGCCCCGCGCGGCGTCTCGATGCCTATCCGCACGAGATGTCGGGCGGCATGCGCCAGCGCGCCATGATCGCCCTGGCGCTGTCGTGCTCGCCCAAGGTCTTGCTGGCCGACGAGCCGACCACGGCGCTCGATGCCACGGTACAGATCCAGATCCTGCTGCTGCTGCGAGAGCTGCAGCGCGAGCTGGACCTGTCCATCGTCTTCGTCACGCACGACATCGGCGCCGCCGTCGAGGTGGCCGATCGCATCGCCGTGATGTATGCCGGGCGCATCGTCGAGCAGGGGCCGGCCGCGCAGCTGCTGGCGCAGCCACGCCATCCCTACACCATGTCGCTGCTGCAAAGCCGCAGCCACGGCGCCCTGCAGAAGGGGCAGCGGCTGCAGACCATTCCCGGCGCGCCGCCGGACCTGTCCAACTTGCCGCCAGGTTGTGCCTTCGCCCCGCGTTGCGCCTACGCGGTGGCCGCCTGCCAGACGCAGCAGCCGGCCGAGCAGCGACTGGATGCGCAGCATGCGGTACGCTGTCTGCGCGCGCAGGAGTTGCAGTTTGCCGAAGTTGCCAATGCTGCCGCTGCGATATCGAACGATCTCATTGACCCCACCAAGGAAACCGCATGACCGCCGATGCTTCTCAGGCCCGTTGCTTTCTCCCCTATCCCTTCGCGCCGCAACCTCATTCTCCCAGCGGCCCGCTGCTGGGCCTGCGCCTGGCGGTCAAGGACATCTTCGACGTGGCCGGATATCCGACCGGCTGCGGCAATGCGCACATGCTGGCCATGTCCGGCATCAAGACCACTTCGGCCCCGGCCGTGCAGGCGCTGTTGCTGGCCGGCGCCAACTTCGTGGGCAAGGTCTGCACCGATGAGCTGGCCTTCTCGATGAATGGCAAGAACGCCCACTTCGGCACGCCGCGCAATGGCGGCGCACCCACGCGCATCCCGGGCGGTTCCAGTTCGGGTTCGGCCTCGGCCGTCTCCAATGATCTGGCCGACCTGGCGCTAGGGACGGACACCGGCGGCTCGGTGCGGGTGCCGGCCAGCCATTGCGGCCTGATCGGCCTGCGTCCCACGCATGGCCGCGTCTCGCTGGCCGGGGTGATGGAGCTGGCGCCCAGTTTCGATACCTGCGGCTGGTTTGCGCGCGACATGGGTGTCTTCGCGCGCGCCGGCGATGTGCTGCTGGGCGAGGACAGCGCCCCCTTGCCCGAGCAGCCGCGCACCCTGGTCGCAGCCGATGTGCTGGCGCTGCTGGAACCGCGCGTGCAGGCGGTGTTTTCGCAGGCGCTGGATCGCCTGGCCGGCGTGATCGGCACGCCGCAACCGGTGAAGACCGCCGCCCCTTCCTTCGATACGCTGTACTGGGCCTTCCGCCATATCCAGGGCTACGAGGCCTGGCAAGCCCATGGCGAGAACATCCGCCGCTACGACTTCCAGCTCGGCCCCGGCGTGGCCGAACGCTTTGCCTGGTCGGCCACCATCACGCCGCAGCAGATGCAGCAGCACAGTGCCGTGCGCGCCAGCTTCCGCGAAGGGTTTGCGCGCCTGCTCGGTCAGGATGGCGTGCTGCTCTTGCCGAGCGCGCCCGATGTGGCGCCCCTGCTGACGGACTCCGAACAGTCGCTGGAGAACTATCGCAACCAGGCCGTGCGCATGCTCTGCCTGGCGGGGCTGTCGGGCTTCCCGCAGATCTCCTTGCCGCTGATGCGGCTCGATGACGCACCGTTCGGCCTGTCGCTCATTGCACCGCCCGGCAGTGACCGCTCGCTGATCCGTTATGCCGCGAGGCTCATGCATGAATGCGCCTGACGACCTGGTACCGGGGCCGCGCGTGATCTGCGTGCAGCCGCTCACGCCCGAGGCCTTCGCGCCCTACGGCGGACTCATCGCGCCGGGCACGGCCGAGCGTGCCATCAACTTCGGCACCACGCGCCGCTTCGATGACGTGGCCCACCTGGATGTGCAGGAGCAGGGCGGGCTGGCCTGCGTAGCGCTGTTCCGCACCGATGCCCGCACCCACCTGGCGCCCTATCCCCTGCGCGCCTTCGAGCGCCACCGGCTGGGCAGCCAGAGCTTCATCCCGCTGGGGGCCAGCCGCTGCCTGGCGGTGCTGGCGGGGGACGGCGAGCGGCCCGACGAGGCGGCCATCGTCGCCTTCATCATCGAGCCCGGTCAGGGCGTCACCTTGCGGCGCGGGGTCTGGCATCACCCCCTGATCACCATCGGTGCGGCCGATGTCCTGGTCATCGAACGTCAGGCTGACGAGGAAGATTGCGAGGTCGTGATGATGAGCACAGCCGCCCAGATCAGCCTGCATCCGCCCGGGACTTGACCGGCGACAAGCCGGGCCGGGCGAATCCTGCAATAATGGCGGGGCTCGCGGCTGTCATCATTTCCTTATAACAAGGACAGCCCGGCATCCTCACATCCCGGTCCTGTTCATCGCCATGCTCCATGCTGTTGCCGCCTCCATCCTGTGGGGCCTGTTCCCGCTTTACTTCAAGCTGCTGAAGGAAATCCCTTCCTTCGATATCGTCGTGCACCGGCTGTTCTGGTCGTGCGTGTTCCTGGTGGCGGTGCTGGCCTGGCGTCGGCAATGGGGATGGGTGGCCGGCTTCCTGCTCTCGGCGCTGCTGTTGTCGGGCAACTGGACGCTGTATGTCTGGGCCGTCAATGCCGGGCGCATCGTCGATACCAGCCTCGGTTACTTCATGAGCCCGCTCATGAGCGTGTTCATCGGTTACCTGGTGCTGAAGGAACGCATGCGTCCCCTGCAATGGGTGGCGGTGCTGCTGGCGCTGGGGGCGGTGCTGTGGCTGACGGTGGCCAATGGCAGCCTGCCCTGGATTTCGCTGTTGATCGCGCTGACCTTCGCCTTCTATGGCCTCCTTCGCAAGACCGCCCACCTGGGCGCGCTGGAGGGCCTGTCGCTGGAAACCCTGCTGATGCTGCCGCTGGTCTTGATGGTGCTGGGTTTCGACAGCTTGCATGACAGCAACGCCTTTACCCACGCTTCTACCACCGCCAAGGTCTTGCTGGCCCTGTCCGGCCCGGTGACGGCGGTGCCGCTGCTGCTGTTCGCCCATGGCGCGCGCCGTATCCCGCTGTCGATGTTGGGTTTGATGCAATACATTTCCCCCACCATCCAGCTGCTGACGGGCGTGCTGCTCTACGATGAGCCCTTTGCCGGCCGTCGCGCCATCGGCTTTTGCGTGATCTGGGTGGCGCTCGCGGTATACTCCGCCGAAGGCTTGTGGCGCTTCATGCGCGCGCGCTCGGATTCGGCGCAGCCGACCACCGGCGGCGCCTGAAGGCCGCGCTTACCGTTTTTTTTCCTGACTGGCATTTACTGGCATACCTACCATGGCCCAATACGTCTTTACCATGAACCGCGTCGGCAAGATCGTGCCGCCGAAGCGTCAGATCCTCAAGGACATCTCGCTGTCCTTCTTCCCCGGCGCCAAGATCGGCGTGCTCGGCCTGAACGGCTCGGGCAAATCGACCCTGCTCAAGATCATGGCCGGCATCGACAAGGAAATCGAGGGTGAAGCCATCCCGATGCCCAACCTGAACATCGGCTACCTGCCGCAGGAACCGCAACTCGATGCCGAGAAGACCGTGCGCCAGGAAGTCGAGAGCGCCCTGGGCGAAGTCTTCGAAGCCCAGGCCAAGCTGGACGCCGTCTACGCCGCCTATGCCGAGGAAGACGCCGACTTCGACGCCCTGGCCACCGAGCAGGCGCGCCTGGAAGCCATCATCGCCGCCGCCGACGGCAACAGCCTCAACCAGCAGCTGGAAATGGCCGCCGACGCACTGCGCCTGCCGCCCTGGGATGCCAAGATCGGCGTGCTCTCCGGCGGTGAAAAGCGCCGCGTGGCACTGTGCAAGCTGCTGCTCTCCAAGCCCGACATGCTGCTGCTGGACGAGCCCACCAACCACCTGGACGCCGAATCGGTGGACTGGCTGGAGCAGTTCCTGCAACGCTTCCCCGGCACCGTGGTGGCCATCACCCACGATCGCTACTTCCTCGACAACGCCGCCGAATGGATCCTGGAACTGGACCGTGGCCACGGCATCCCCTGGAAGGGCAACTACAGCTCCTGGCTGGAACAGAAGGAAGCCCGCCTGAAGCAGGAAGAGGCCAGCGAATCGGCCCGCCAGAAGACCATCGCCAAGGAACTGGAATGGGTACGTCAGAACCCCAAGGGTCGTCAGGCCAAGAGCAAGGCGCGTCTGGCCCGCTTCAACGAACTCTCCGAATACGAATACCAGAAGCGCAACGAGACCCAGGAAATCTTCATTCCCGTGGCCGAGCGCCTGGGCAATGAAGTCATCGAGTTCAAGAACGTCAGCAAGGGCTATGGCGACCGCCTGCTGATCGATGACCTGAACTTCAAGATTCCGGCCGGTGCCATCGTCGGTATCATCGGCCCCAACGGCGCCGGTAAGTCGACCCTGTTCCGCATGCTGGCCGGCCGCGAAACGCCGGACAGCGGCGAACTGGTGCTCGGCCCCACCGTCAAGGTGTCGCTGGTGGACCAGTCGCGCGAAGACCTGGGCAACAAGAAGACCGTCTTCGAGGATGTTTCCGGCGGTGCCGACATCCTCACCGTGGGCCGTTTCGAAATGCCTTCGCGCGCCTACCTGGGCCGCTTCAACTTCAAGGGCGGTGACCAGCAGAAGATCGTCGGCAACCTCTCCGGTGGTGAGCGCGGTCGCCTGCACCTGGCCAAGACCCTGCTGCAGGGCGGCAACGTCCTGCTGCTGGACGAACCGTCCAACGACCTCGACGTGGAAACCCTGCGTGCCCTGGAAGATGCGCTGCTGGAATTCGCCGGCACCGTGCTGGTGATCTCCCACGATCGCTGGTTCCTCGACCGTATCGCCACCCACATCATCGCCTTCGAGGGTGATTCGCAGGTCACCTTCTTCGACGGCAACTATCAGGAATACGAAGCCGACAAGAAGAAGCGTCTGGGCGAAGAAGCCGCCAAGCCCAAGCGCATCCGCTACAAGCCGGTCACGCGCTGATCGCTTGATCGATCCGTACCCGGGAAACGCCGCTGGACGTCGCTGACGTCAGCGGCGTTAATGAGATGGTCACCCCCACCCTACAGGCGGTTACGCTGTAGGGTGTTTTCATTTAGGCGGCCATCATGCAAAGCACAGCACTGGTAGGGATCGATCTGGGCAGAACCCGCAGGGAGCGGCCCGTTTGGGCGAATTGCTGCGTTACGAATTTGGGTCAAGACGCCCAGTCTTGACCCAAATTCGCGCCTTGCACCGTCGTCACGGAAGCTGGCTGGTTCTGGTCATGAGACCAAGCTGATTTCTCCGCAATTTGTCCGTCCTTTCGTCAAGGGCAGAACGACTTCGTGGATGCTGACGTGATCTGCGAAGCTGCTTCGCGCCCTTCCATGCGCTTCGTCTGGCCCAAGACAGAGACTCAACAAACCTTGTCCGCACTGCATCGAGTCCGTGAGTCGTTCATCCGTGACCGGACCCGTGCGGTCAATCAGATACACGGTTTCCTGCTGGAATTCGGCATTGGCTTGCCCACCGGCATGGCCGTTATCAAACGCTTGCCTGTGGTGCTCTCCGAGCACACCCTGCCACCTTGACCGTCCGGCGCGACTCTCATCGTGGCGCGGGGACTTCGTTCCCGACAACGACGCCGGATAGATTTAGGCAAGCCAGACACTTCTTCAACATCAGCCTTGCAAAAAAGGGGGCATAGATTTTTTATATCGTTTCCGCGTCCGGCTGATGCCTCAGGTGTCGTGCCGGCATGCCTCTTTCCAGTAGGCTTGCAACAAGCTGACCATCTCCCTGCCCCCGGCGGAGGGCGGACGCTCAGCGCTGGTCATGGCATAGGCGCCATAGTGCAGCTGCAGCTCCAGCGGGATGGCCACCAGGCGCGCATCCTTGAAACGGGCCACCGTCAGGTCATCCACCAGGGCGATGCCCCAGCCATGGGCGGCGACGCTGCAGGCGATGTAGGCATAGCGGACATCGACGGTGGCCTTGCGGGCGCCTTCGCGGCTGCCCAGCAAGGCATCAACCACCTTGCCGTGGGCAGTTTCGGTGCCGAAGGAAATGACGTCGTAGGCATGGATGTCTTCCAGCTTCAGACATGCCCGGCCCGCCAGCGGATGGCTGGCGGCCATGACGCACATCACCTTGCCCTCGCCGATCAAATGGTGCGTCAGCGCCGGATGCTGGTGCTGTACGAAGGCGGCCACGCCGATGTCGCATTCCCCGGTCAGCAGTTGCTCGGTGATCTGGGTCTGGGTGGCGATCTCCATGGCGATGTGCAGGCGCGGCATGCGGCGTTTGAGCTCGGCCACCGCCCGTGGCAGCAGATCCAGTGCGGTACTGAGGTTGGTGCAGATGCGCAGGGTGTCGGCAACGCCATGCCGCAATTGCTCGGCATACATCTTGACGCGATCGATGCTGCGCCAGGCGCTGTCGATTTCGCGCATCAGCGCCATGGCCTCGGGGGTGGGATGCAGGCGCCCGCCACTGCGTTCGAACAAGGCTACCTGCAGCTTGCTCTCCAGGTAGCGGATCAGGCGGCTCACCGCCGGTTGCGACACATGTAGCACCTCGGCCGCGCCGGACAAGGTGCCCGCCCGCATCACCGCCCGGAAGACTTCGATCTGGCGCAAGTTCATGGGTCTAACCTGATGTTATGGATTCTGGATATTTTGGCACTGGTGATTATGGACTGTCTATCTGATACTGAGACCCATGCAGACCTCATCCACACGCCTGGCCCTCCCGTTCGAACGCATCGCCCTGTGCGGCCTGGGCCTCATTGGCGGATCCATCCTCAAGGCCTTGCGCGCCAGCGGCCATGGCGGGACCATCACGGTATTCGACATCGATCGTCCGCTGGCCCAGCGGGTCTGCGAGTCCGGCTTTGCCGATGTGGCGGCCCAAAGCCCGGCAAATTTCTTCCATGAGCATGACCTGGTGATCCTGTGTCAGCCGGTCGGGGTGGTGCTGGAATACCTGCGGGAGCATCAGCGCGACATCGCCCAGGGATGTGCCTTGGGCATTGACGTGGCCAGCGTCAAGGCGCCGGTACTGCAGGCCTTGCACAACGGACGGGACAGCGCCGCGCTGGCACGTTTCATTCCCTGCCATCCGATTGCCGGCAAGGCCACCCACGGCTGGGTCTCGGCCGACGCCGAGCTGCTGCGCGAGAAATTGTGCATCCTCACGCCCGATGCCGCCACGCCTGCGGCGGCGCTGGCCAGCATCCAGGAGTTCTGGCATCGCCTGGGTACACGCACCAGCATCATGGACGCGACCCGACACGACGCCATCTACGCCAGCCTGAGCCACCTGCCACAAATGCTCAGCTATGCCTACCTGCACAGCCTGGCCCAGCAAGCGCAGACGCGCCAGTGGCTGGACTATCGCGGCACCGGCTTCACCGGCTTTACCCGCCTGGGATCTTCCGATCCAGCCCTGTGGGCCGACATTGCCGTGCATAATGCGGCACCGCTGCTTGCCGAGATCGATCGTTTCAGCGCCTCGCTGCTTGATCTGCGCGCGGCGCTGGCCGCGGGCGATCGCGAGCGCCTGGCCAGACATTTCTCCACGGCACGGGATTTGCATGCAGCCACGCAGCACGCTGCGGGATCCTGATGCCATCACCTGCAACGCCTTTCGCCCAACGCACGACAACAACGAGGAGCCTTTCGATGACCATCCACCGCGCAATGCGCACGACCCTGTTCGCTTTTTCCGTCACGACGGCCTGCATGCTCGCCGCGCCGGCCGCCCAGGCCGACCAGCTGGCCGACATGAAGGCGCGCGGCACCTTGGTCTGCGGCACCCTGACCAGCACCGAACCGCTGGGCTACCAAGACCCGCAGACGCGCCAGATCGTCGGTTTCGACGTGGATATCTGCAAGGCCCTGGCGCAGCACATGGGCTTGAAGATGGAACACAAGGGTTTATCCATCGAACAACGCATTCCTGAGCTCAGCGTGGGGCGCGTCGACGTGGTGTCGGCGGCACTGGGCTACACCAAGGAGCGGGCCCAGCAGGTCGCCTTCAGTTCGGCCCATTACCAGGTGCCTATCCGCGTGATGGTCAAGAAGTCGGCCAACCTCGACAGCTTCGCCAAGCTGGCCGGCCTGCGCGTGAGCGCGGTCAAGAGCGCCACCACCGAGATCTATGCGCGCCGTGGCCTGCCCAAGACCGATATCGTGACCTATCAGGACGGCCCCTCGGCCTTCCTGGCGTTCATGCAGGACAAGGTCGATGGCTTCTCCACCTCTGAAACTGCCGGTCTGCGCTACCTGGTCGAATCCAAGGGACAGGCCACCTATATCAACGAGGCACTTGCCTGGGAGCCCACCGCGCTGGGCGTGAAGAAGGACGAGCCGGCCCTGCTGGCGGCGGTCAACAAATCCCTGGAGGAGATGGAGAAGGCTGGTGAAATCGATACCATCTGGAACCGTTGGTATGGCCCCAACACCCGCTTCGCCTTTGTCCGCGAAAAGAAACTCACACCCATCTCGGCCTTCGCCCAGTAAGCTCCACGTCACCAGATCAAGGACCGAGGGGAGCCCATGAAAGACCTGTTGCTGGCTAATCCGGATTACCTGAGCCTGCTTGCACATGGCTTGCTGGTGACGGTGAAGCTGTTCGTGACCAGCTGGATCCTGGCCATGTTGCTGGCCTCGTTGCTCACTGCCATCCGCAGCACCAGCAGCAGGCTGGCGCAGGCCCTGGTGGCCTTGTTCGTCGAGTACCACCGCAATGTGCCGGGCCTGGTGCAGATCTTCGTGTGGTACTTCGGCGTGCCGCAGCTGCTGCCGCGCGAGGTGCAGCGCTGGATCAACCATCACGACGGCGAATTCTTCTTCTCCTGCATCGCGCTCACGCTCTATGCGGCGGCCTACATGAGCGAAGACTTGCGCAGCGGGCTGCGTTCGCTGCCACGCGGCCAGGTGGAGGCGGCCCGTTCGCTGGGCATGTCCTACCGCCAGACGCTGCAACATATCCTGCTGCCGCAGGCCTTGCGGGCTGCGCTGCCACCGCTGATGAACCAGACCCTGGCGCTGTTCAAGGCCACCAGCCTGGCCATGACGGTGGGCGTGGCCGATGTGATGCACGCGACGCGCCAGATCGAGAACGAAACCTATCGCACCTTCGAAGCCTTCCTGACGGTATCGGTGGTGTATGTGCTGCTGTCGTGGCTCATCATGGGGGCCGGTGCCTATGCCAGCCGTCGTTTCAGCCACGCGAGGAACTGAGATGCTGGAAATCTTGCATGACTATGGACTGATCCTGCTGATCGGGGAGTATCCGCACGGCCCGCTGGGCGGGCTGGCGATGACCCTGGTGCTGGCCGCGGCCGCCCTGGCGCTGTCCTTTCCCCTGGCCGTTCTGGTGGGTATCGGTCGTACCTCGCCCATTGTCCTGGTGGCGCGCCTGGCCGGGCTGTATGCCAATACGGTGCGCGGCCTGCCGCTGCTGTTGCTGGTGTTCTGGTCGTATTTCGCCGTGCCCATGCTGTTTGGCAAGAGCATCAACGCCAGCCTGGTGATGCTGGTGGCGCTGGTGATCTATGAAACCGCCTACCTGGGTGAGATCGTCAAGGCGGGCATCCTGGCCCTGCCGCGCGGCCAGACCGAGGCGGCACGCACGCTGGGCATGGGCTACTGGACTACCTTGCGCAAGGTGATCCTGCCGCAGGCCTTGTTCAACATGATCCCCAGCATGATGAACCAGTTCGTGGTGGTGGTGAAGAATACCTCGCTGGCCTATGTGATCGGGGTGGATGAACTGACCAACGCCGCCTATCAGGTCAACAGCCAGCTGCTGACCAAGCCTTTCGAGGTCTATGCCTTGTTGGCCATCACCTATTTCGTGGTGTGCTTTGCGCTCAGCCGTGCCGTGGCTGCGCTGGAAAAGCGCATTGCCCGCACGCGACGCAGTCGCCCCGCCTGAGGAAACACCATGCTCGAATTCATCGACGTCCATCAGTCGTATGGCAACACGCCCGTGCTCAAGGGCATTTCCGAAACCGTCGCCGCTGGCGAAGTGGTGGTGGTCTGCGGGCCTTCGGGATCGGGCAAGTCGACGCTGATCCGCACTGTCAACCGGCTCGAGGAAATCAACCGTGGCAGCATCCGTGTGGCCGGCCAGGATGTGCATGCGCCTGGGCGCGACATCAATGCCTTGCGCGCCGGCATCGGTTTCGTGTTCCAGCAATTCAACCTGTTCCCCCATCGCTGCGTGCTGGACAACGTCATGATGGCGCCGACCACGGTACGCGGCATGTCTCGCGCCCAGGCGCGCGAACGTGCACATGCCCTGCTGGAGCGGGTCGGCATGGCGCACAAGGCGCAGGCCTTTCCCACCGAACTCTCCGGTGGCCAGCAACAGCGCGTGGCCATTGCGCGCACCCTGGCCATGGAGCCGCCCCTGATCCTCTTCGACGAGCCTACCAGCGCGCTGGATCCGGAAATGGTCGGCGAGGTGCTGGCCGTGATGAAAGACCTGGCCCGCCAGGGCATGACCATGGTCTGCGTGACCCATGAAATGGGCTTTGCGCGCGAGGTCGCTGACCGGGTCTGGTTCATCGACGCCGGCCAGGTGCTGGAACGCGCCACCCCCGAGGATTTCTTCCATCGTCCGCAGCATCCAAGGGCGCAGAAGTTCCTCGCCGATACCCGGCACTGAGCCGCCATCGATCCTGCCTCGTCCAAAGGAGTAGACCATGTCCGACCTGTTTGACAATCCCATGCAATTGATGGGCTTCGAGTTCGTCGAATTCGCCGCCCCCGACCCGACCGTGTTGCACCAGGTGTTCACCATGATGGGGTTCAGCAAGGTCGCCACGCACCGCTCCAAGGCAGTGAGCCTGTATCGCCAGGGCTGTATCAATTTCATCCTCAACGCCGAACCCGGCAGCGCCGCCGGCTACTTCGCCAGCGAGCACGGGCCCAGCGCCTGCGGCATGGCTTTTCGCGTCAGGGATTCGCACCTCGCCTATGCACGCGCCCTGTCGCTGGGCGCGCAACCGCTGGACATGCCCACCGGTCCGATGGAGTTGCGTCTGCCTGCCATCAAGGGTATCGGCGGTGCACCCCTGTACCTGATCGATCGATTCGAGGAAGGCAAGTCCATCTATGACATCGATTTCACCTTCATCGACGGTGTGGAACGCCAGCCCCGGGGCGTGGGACTCAAGGAGATCGACCACCTGACCCACAATGTCTATCGCGGTCGCATGGCCTATTGGGCCGGCTTCTACGAGAAGCTGTTCAACTTCCGCGAGATCCGTTATTTCGACATCAAGGGCGAATACACCGGCCTGACCTCCAAGGCCATGACCGCACCCGATGGCAAGATCCGCATTCCGCTCAACGAAGAATCCTCCAAGGGCGCAGGCCAGATCGAGGAATTCCTGATGCAGTTCAACGGCGAAGGCATCCAGCACATCGCGCTGTCCACTGACAATCTGGTCGCGACCCTGGACCAGCTGGTGGCCGCCGGCCTGCCGCTGATGACCGCGCCCCCGGCCACCTACTACCAGATGCTGGAGGGACGCCTGCCTGGCCACGGCGAGCCGGTGGCGGAACTGCAGTCACGCGGCATCCTGCTCGATGGCAGCAGCGAGGGAGGGCAGCGGCGCCTGTTGTTGCAGATATTCTCCAAGACCCTGCTGGGTCCGGTGTTCTTCGAGTTCATCCAGCGCAAGGGGGATGACGGATTCGGCGAGGGCAATTTCAAGGCACTGTTCGAATCCATCGAGCGCGACCAGATCCAGCGGGGCGTACTGGCGGCGCAGTAAGCGTACGGCTCATTCGTCGTTCCTGCCGCCGGCAGCCGGATCGAGCAATACCATGCCTTCGCGCAATCCTGCGCTCACTGCCAGACCGTGTGCCAGGCTGTGGCCCGTCACGACGGCCTGGCGGCGCGGGGACTTCGTTCCCAACAACGACGCCGGATAGATTTAGGCAAGCCAAACACTTCTTCAACATCAGCCTTGCAAAAAAAGGGGGGGGTATAGATTTTTTCGGCGGGGATGGCGTGTAAAGAGTTGTAGAGATGCATGACGTGGCCCGTGCCGATGGCTACCATCCCTGCATCACAGGAATCCTCGGGGGAAACGTCGATGAAGACGCGCCAGGTGCTGGCCATCTGTCTGCTGCTGGGTGCTTGCGCCAGTTCGCAACCGGTCACGCAGATCGACAAGGACACCTATCTGCTGGTGGCCAGTTCGCGCTGGCACGGCAACGAGGGCGTGGCGCTCCAGGGCCTGCAGCAGGCCGACGACTGGTGTCGCCAGCGCGGGCGCCGTACACGCGTGACCGGCAGTGAGCGCTCCGATGGCGTGATCGGGGTGATGCCGCCCAAGGTGATGTTGACCTTCAAGTGTGATCCATCCCCATAGGAGCGGTTCCCATGGCCCGGGAGCGGGCAGAAAACGCCCTGCGCGGGTAGAATCACGCCCTCGCGCCCACCAGGCGCCCGGTCGAGAAGAGGCCGCCGTCCTATCCCGGGCGCGATGATCTCTCCTTCCTCGTTCGCGTCATCCGCGCATCCGATAAAAAAATTCGCGCCACCTGGCTCCCCGGGCTACGTTTGCCACCGGGTCCCAGGACTGTATCCATCATTCATCCGCCCTGACATGCTCGCCACGATTACCCGCCTCTTCCCCGTGTGGGCGCTGCTGCTTTCCGCCGCCGCCTACTTCTCCCCGCCGACCTTCACGCCCCTGGGCAAGTACATCACCCAGCTGTTGACGCTGATCATGCTGACCATGGGCGTGACGCTCACCGTCGACGACTTCAAGCGCATCATCAAGCGCCCCGCGCCGGTGGCTGCCGGCATCGTCCTGCACTACCTGGTCATGCCGCTGGCCGCCTGGGTCATCGCCAAGGTACTGCGCATGCCGCCTGACCTGACCGCCGGCATGGTGCTGGTGGGCAGCGTCGCCTCCGGCACCGCCTCCAACGTGATGATCTATCTCTCGCGCGGCGATGTCGCGCTGTCGGTCACCATCTCCACGCTGTCGGCCCTGGTGTCGGTGTTTGCCACGCCCCTGCTGACCGAGCTGTATGTGGATGCCTCCATCCACTTCGATGCGCATGCCATGCTGATGTCCATCGTGCAGATCGTGGTGGTGCCCATCGCTGTGGGCCTGGTGCTGAACCTGTTTGCCGGCAGCCTGATCCGCCGCATCGAGCCCTATCTGTCGCTGGTGTCGATGGTCGCCATCCTGCTGATCATTTCGGCCGTCGTGGCAGGTAGCCAGGCCAGCATCGCTTCGGTGGGCCTGGTGGTGTTGGTAGGAGTGATCCTGCACAACGGCCTGGGCCTGCTGGGTGGCTACTGGGGTGGCCGCCTGCTGGGCTTCGACGAGGCGGTCTGCCGCACGCTGGCCATCGAAGTGGGCATGCAGAACTCCGGCCTGGCCGCCGCGCTGGGCAAGCTGTATTTCACGCCGGTGGCAGCCCTGCCGGGCGCGCTGTTCTCGGTGTGGCACAACCTGTCCGGCTCGCTGCTGGCGGGCTACTGGCGCGGTCGTCCGCCGCGTGACTGAACGCGGCGCGCCAGCGCTGGATAGCTGACACAGACGGCCCGGTTCCGCAGAGGATCCGGGCCGTTGTCCATGGTGGCCGGATCGGCCTACAATCCAGCATCACATCGCCAAGCTCATCGTCAACAAGAAACAAGAAGAAGGAGATCTCATGCAAAAACGCCATTTCCTGGGCCTGGGGGCCTCATTGCTGGCGGGCACTGCCACCTTGCCCGCCCTGGCTGCCACCAAGAAATCCGGTGGCCACGGCCCGGTCCTGCTGACCGTCACCGGTGACATCGACGCGCCCAATCGCGGCGCCCTCGATCCGGCGCTGGACCAGATGATGTCCAAGCAGAAACTGGCCTTCGACAAGGCCCATACCTTCGACTTCGCGGCCCTGACGGCGTTGCCGTCGGTGGAGATCCGCCCCACGCTGGAATACGATGGCCGTCGTCACACCCTGCGCGGCCCCTTGCTGGCCGACGTGCTGCGTGCCAGCGGTGCCCCCGCCAGCATCGAGAACTGCGCCCTGCGTGCCATCGATGGCTATGCCGTGCTGGTCTCGCCCCAGGATATCGCGCGCCTGCGCTTCATCGTCGCCACCCATCTCGATGGCAAGCCCATCCCGCTGGGCGGGCTGGGGCCGCTGTGGGCGGTCTACGATGCCGACGGCATCCCCGAGCTGGCCGCGCGTCCACTGGCGGAGCGCTTCGGTCAATGCCCCTGGGGCCTGTACCACATCGCCGTGCGCAAGGCCTGATCAGACGTCGATGGCGCTGTCCGACTTCATCCGCTTGCGCAATTCGAACTTCTGGATCTTGCCGGTGGAGGTCTTGGGCAGCGGCCCGAAATAGATGGCCTTGGGCACCTTGAAGCTGGCCAGGTGGTCGCGGCAGAATGCGGTCAGTTCGGCCGCGTCGACGCTCGCGCCTTCCTTCAACTCGACGAAGGCGCAGGGCGTCTCGCCCCACTTCTCGTCGGGTTGCGCCACCACGGCGGCGGCCAGCACCGCATGGTGGCGATAGAGCACGTCCTCCACCTCCACGCTGGAGATGTTCTCGCCGCCGGAGATGATGATGTCCTTGCTGCGGTCCTTGATCTTGATGTAGCCGTCGGCATTCATCACGCCCAGGTCGCCGGTATGGAACCAGCCGCCCGCAAAGGCTTCGCGGGTGGCGCGGTCGTTCTTGAGATAACCCTTCATGCAGATGTTGCCGCGGAACATGATCTCGCCGATCTCCTCGCCATCGGCCTGCACCGCTTCCATGGTCTCCGGCGAGAGCACCGTCACGCCGCTTTGCAGGTGGTAGCGCACCCCCTGGCGTGATTTCAGCACGGCGCGCTGGTCCACTGACAGGCTGCTCCAGTCATCTTGCTCGGCGCAGACTGCTGCCGGGCCATAGACTTCGGTCAAGCCATAGACGTGGGTCAGGTCGAACTGCATGGCCTCCATCTTGGCCAGTACCGCCGCCGGTGGTGGCGCACCGGCCACCATCGCCTTGACCGGACCACGGATGCCGGCGCGCCAGCCTTCCGGCGCATTGGCCAGCGCCGCATGCACGATGGGCGCGGCGCAGTAGTGAGTGATGCCATGCTCGGCGATGAGATCGAACACCAGCTTGGGATCGAACTTGCGCAGGCACACATTCACGCCTGCGCGCGCGGCCACCGTCCACGGGAAGCACCAGCCGTTGCAGTGGAACATGGGCAGCGTCCACAGATAGACCGGGTGCTTGGGCATGTCCCATTCGAGGATGTTGGAAATGGCGTTGATGGCCGCGCCACGATGGTGATAGACCACCCCCTTGGGGTCGCCGGTGGTGCCGGAGGTGTAGTTCAGGGCAATCGCATCCCATTCGTCGCCGGGCATCTGCCAGTCGAAGTCCTCGTCGGCATCGGCCAGCAGGGCTTCGTATTCGTACTCGCCGAAGCGCTCGCCGGCCACCGGCGGCGGGCCCAGTTCATCGAACACCTCGATGATCTTCAGGGCTGGCATCTGCGCGCGCAATTGCCGCGCCAGCGCAGCGAACTCGCTGTCGATGAGCAAGACCTTGGCCTCGCCATGGCGGAGCATGAAGGTGATCGACTCGGCATCCAGACGGATGTTGAGCGCATTCAATACCGCACCGGCCATGGGCACGCCGAAGTGTGCCTCCACCATCGCCGGGGTATTGGGCAACATGGCCGAGACGGTATCGTTCTTGCCTACGCCCAGGCGTTGCAGGGCACTGGCCAGACGGCGCGTGCGGCGGTAGGTCTGGTCCCAGTCCTGGCGCAGCGCGCCATGCACGATGGCGGGGCGCTTGCCATAGACGGCGGCGGCGCGGGCGATGAAATCCATCGGGGTGAGGGCCGCGAAATTGGCGGCGTTGCGGCCGAGGCCGGTGTCGAAATCTGCCATGCTGGTCTCCTGGTGCTGCGTGGTTTGGTCGCGGCCTGCGGTGGAATTATTGTGGGCCGCGCAGATGGCCAGTAGGGTAGCACTGAAGGCGGCTTGCGCTTTGTCATCACGACGACAAGGCTGACATGCGACAATATTTGCTGTTTTTGCCGAACGAGCCGCATCCCACCCCCATGAGCATCCCGATGGAGCAGCATCTGTCCCAGCACGCCTGGTTCACCGCATTGGCGGCCGAACATCGTGCGCTGGCGGCGGCTAGCACGCAACTGGTGCGCTATGCGGCCGATGCCTTCATCGCCCGGCGCGGCGAGCGGTCGGATTACTGGATCGGTGTGCATGAGGGCTTGATCAAGCTGGCCGTCTACAACGTTGATGGCCGCAGCAGTACGCTCTCCGGTGTGCCCGAGGGCGGCTGGTGCGGCGAGGGCAGCGTCATCAAGCGCGAGGCGCGCCGCTATGACGTCATCGCCATCCGCGCCGCGCAGATCCTGCTGGTGCCGGCCGATACCTTCCATCGCCTGATGGCCGAGAGCCTGCCCTTCAATGCCTTCGTCATCGGGCAGTTGAACGAGCGCATGGGACAGTTCATCGCCACCGTCCAGAACGAGCGCCTGCTCGATGTGGATGCGCGCGTGGCCCAGGCCATCGCGCAATTGTTCCATCCCATGCTCTACCCGCGTACTTCACAGGTGCTGGAGTTGTCGCAGGAAGAGATTGGCCTCTTGACCGGCCTGTCGCGCCAGCGCGTGAACCAGGCCATGCGCCGCCTGGCCGAGCTGCGGCTGGTGGAGATTTCCTACCAGAGCATCCGCGTGGTCGACCTGGACGGCTTGCGCGCCTTCGGCATGGCCACGCTATGAGTGCCATGGTCACCGCGATGACAGTCGGCGCGCCTGGCCTGGCTTAATATCGGAACCTAGTATCGGAACTTAGTATCGGAAGGTAACAGCGGATACCACCCATGGCCATCGTCACCCACCATCACCTACATCTACGCGAGCTGCGCTTTGCCGCCGCGGCGCGGGTACGCGTGTGGAAGGGCGGCGCCACCCTGCGCAGCGGTGGCGTGAGCGTGGAGTTGCGCGAGGGCGAGAGTTTCAGCGTGCCTTCCTTCGTGCGCTTCAGCTGCCTGGCCCATCCACGCGTATTGCCGCAGGGCATGCGGCCAGCGGTGTGGTCGCTGGCGCTGGAGGCGCAATCGACGGCCGACATGGAACGCGCGGCCGACGCCAGCAAGCCCCACGCACGACGCCTGGCCGCAGCCATCTTCGCCGACCCGGCCGCCCCCTGGAGCGCCGCCGGCATCGCCCAGGCCTGGGGCATCAGCGCTGCGCGCCTGCGCGCATTGCTCTTTGCCGAAGGCGAATCCCTGCGCAGCCTGGTGCGCGAGCAGCGCGTAGCCTGGGTACTGGCGGCGCTGGCGCGCATGGATGATGCCGGCGTCGACGCCGGCGCAGCCGGATTTGCTTCAACGGCCGCCATGCAACGCGCCTGCCAGGATGTGATCGGCCTGCCGCCCGAGATTGCAGCACGCGCGCTGTCGCTGCTCAGCAATGTGGCCCTGCCCACACCGCTATCGCAGGGTGAGGGCCGGCGGCCGCGTTATCGTCCGTATTTCTGAGTTTTCGCGCCGCCAGCCGCCAGCAGGCGGCAAGTTTGCTACCATCTGCGCTTTCCCCTCAATTCTGCATGGCCCTGCGCGGGCCGATTTCTCATGAGCAAGTTCTGGAGCCCCATCGTCAGCCGCCTGACGCCCTACACGCCCGGCGAACAACCCAAGATCGCCCGCCTGGTCAAGCTGAACACCAACGAAAGCCCCTACGGCCCCTCGCCGCTGGCCCTGCAAGCCATCGCCCGCGAGGTCGGCGACAGCCTGCGCCTGTATCCCAACCCGGATGCCGAGCCGCTCAAGCTGGCCATCGCCCGCCGCCATGCCGCCGACGGCATCAGCGCGCGCGAGGTGTTCGTGGGCAATGGTTCGGACGAAGTGCTGGCGCATGCCTTCCACGCGCTGCTCCAGCACGGCAAGCCCATCCTCTTCCCCGACATCACCTACAGTTTCTACCCGACCTATGCCGGGCTGTACCAGGTCGATTACCGGGCGGTGCCGCTGGCCGAGGATTTCACGCTGCGCGCCGACGACTACATCGGCCAGGGCGAGGAGATCGGCGGCATCATCTTCCCCAATCCGAACGCCCCCACCGGTTGCCTGCTGGGGCTGGCCGAGATCGAGCGCATCCTGCAGGGCAACCCGCAGCGCGTGGTGGTGGTCGACGAGGCCTATATCGATTTCGGTGGCGAGACCGCCATCCCGCTGGTGCAGCGCTATCCCAACCTGCTGGTGGTGCAGACCTTCTCCAAGTCGCGCGCGCTGGCCGGCATGCGGGTCGGCTTTGCGATCGGCCACGCCGACCTGATCGATGCGCTGGAGCGGGTCAAGAACAGCTTCAACTCCTATCCGCTGGATCGCCCGGCCATTGCCGGCGCCACCGCCGCGATCGAGGATGAGGCCTACTTCCAGAAGACCTGCGGCATGGTCATCGCCAGCCGCACCGCGCTGGTGGAACAACTGGAGGCACTGGGCTTCCAGGTGCTGCCGTCGGCGGCCAACTTCGTCTTCGTGCGCCATCCGCAACACGATGCGGCCACACTGGCAGCGTCCCTGCGCAGCGACGGCATCATCGTGCGCCACTTCAAGAGCGAGCGCATCAGCCAGTTCCTGCGTATCACCATTGGTACCGATGAGGATTGTGCGACGCTGGTGGAGGCGTTGGGGCGTCATCTTGCTGCGGTAGTGTGACCAGTGTGGGGCGGTGCTGACGCCAAATGAAAAAACATGGTCTTGTGGTTGACCGACTTGAACGCCTTGGCTTTAGCTTCCTCCCCGGGGCAGAAGATCAATTCGAGCAATATAAGTTATTTTTTTCGATGATAGCCGGGAGACCGACGTCGAAGCGCTTATAGCGGTTCGTTATCTTTCCTGGACTCAGCGGTATGAATTTGACTTTGGCTTTACCCCCCAGCGCTCCGTTCATTTTTCTTGGATCAGCTGCCGGATTTTTCGCCTGAAGTGAAATTGGCGATTGATCAGATGAATAAGGAGAGGCCCTATTGCTGGTTCACCTTGCCGCCTGAACGCTTCACTATCAATTAGGAGACGTCATGAGGAATGTGTGGTGTTTCGATGTGGCTCGCGCTCCAGCATTGGCTGCGGGATTGTCCAGTGGCTTGAGTGCTTACGCGACTAATGTTCCCAAGCTTGGGCCTCCGGCGACATTATGGTTACGCTTGTGTGATGGCCGAACCCTCAGGGTGGGCGTAGCGATGCATGATCTCGGCGGCTGGGAAGAGGTTGGTACGCTCACGTTTGAAGTGGTCAGCGCGGACGATGCGCCGGAAATGGTGAGCTTGCCCGGGTCTTGGTCAGTGGTACGGGAGATTAAAAAGCTCGTCTACAATTCAGATGAGTGCGTGGCTGAATGTGGATTTATCTTGTGCACGAGCGCTGGGGATCAGCTTGCAGTAGTACCGGGTGCTGATGTGTACACGTTGGCTATGCAAGCGCCGTTCTACCCGCTGCCGTTCACACCGGAGTCCGACCTGAGCGCATACCTTCGGAAGTCTTTCTAGGAACTGTGCTGGGCCATTGATGTGGCTTGGTACGGCACCGTTTGCTGAGCCATTCGCCAATACTCGTAGCGCCATCAACCACTCATCGAACCAACGCCCTCTGCCGACTAGCCACCAGCGCCACCGTCAGCAGCATGCATGCAGAAAACACCTGCCCGCGCCGTCGTCGATCCGGCCGACGATGGTCGGTTTCAGGATCTGGCCGGCGGCAGGTTGTGGCGCACCACGGCGGTGGTCGAGGACACCGTTGATAGGGCGCATCCGCCGAACAGGATCCCCAAGACGAATACCTCCAGCAATGTTTGGAGCGGGCGGGCAAGGAGCAAGCGCCGAGCTATTAATCGTCGAGATAATATGTCTGCAGGTATATGCACCGGGAATGTGTGTCGAAAGCTTCCAGATGTTGAAAAAGTTAGGATTACTGTGGGAGATTAAAATTTATGTCGAGCTCATTTTCCTTATATGTTTCCTGCGGTCAGGTATTTATTTTCGGAAGTTCTGTGCAGCAGCCATTTAATGAATGGTTGCAGTCACATTTTGATCAGGGATTTACCTGGCGACAAGGAAGTGTAGGATTTCGAACCTTGGAAGAAGAGGGCGTACATAACGTTGAATTAGTTTTTGTTAAGGACGAGCAAGCCTTAAGTCCCGGTGCTGTGCGAATTTTTGAGGTCCCTTTTGAAGTTCCTGCTGATGGGGATGTCGAGATAGCGTCAATAACAGATTCAATACCTATTTCTATAACGTCTGGTAAGTATTCGTTGCGAAGCGAATTTTTTTCGAAGAATGAGGCAGGCGAGTTTCTCGTCAAGATCATCTTGAGAATTACTGAGGCGGCAGAATTTAAGGTCCTTCGGGCAGATAGTGATCTTAATGTCCCTGAAGCTTTCGTTACTACTGCCAATTCCGCACAATAGTTTGTTATTCGAGTGTACTTATTGGCAGCCTGATTCAAAGTATGGGAAAGATCGATCACTACAACATGGAAATCCAGTCAGCGAGAGGCAAGACGATTGAGCATATCCATGCAGTTCCCAATGAGTCGGGCGGATTTACTTAGTAGTTCACGTATTTTCGTTTCATATAACGAAGGCAACTAGGAATCTTTAGTCGAGTCTGGCGTATGTCGAAAAAAGCCGGTGCGGAGAAATCCGCATCGGCTTTTTGTTGCCTGCTCGAATCGATGCCGATGCGCCACCTCGTTCGGTAATTCCCCCAGCCAGCAGCCGCGCAACCGGCATCGAATCGGCATACAACATGCCAGCAACCACTAGCACAATCAGTCAACCAACGCCCTCTGCCGACTAGCCACCAACGCCCCCGCCAGCAACATGACCGCAGAAAACACCAGCCCGCGCTGCAAGCCACCGGCGCCGTCGGCGATCCAGCCGACGATGGTCGGTCCGACGATCTGGCCGGCGGCGAAGATGATGGTGAAGGCGCTGATGCCGGCTGGCCAGTCGGCCGGTGGCAGGTTGTGACGCACCATGGCGGTGGTCGAGGCTACCGCCGACAGGAAGCAGCCACCGAACAGGATGCCCGAGGCGAATACCGCCAGCGGCGCGGCGGTCATGGCCGGCATCAGCGTGGCTACGCTCAGTAGTCCGTTGAGGATGGCCAGTGACTGGCCACCACGGAAGCGGTCCAGCATGCGCGCCCAGATGCGCGAGGAGGCAAAGGTGGCCGCTCCCAGCAGGGCGAAGAACAGCGTGATGCGCGCAGGCGCCATGCCCTGTTCCTTCAGCAGCGCGATGACGAAGGTCATGTAGCCGATATACCCCAATCCGAAAAAGAGATAGCCCACCAGCCCGAAGCCCAGGCTGCGCGCGCGCCAGTTGCCGCCCGCCAGTGCCTGTACTGGACTGCCCGGGATATGCCGGGCCGGCAGCGCCATGAATACGCTCGCCGCCAGTGCCAGCGCGCCCAGCAACAGCCAGGCCCATTGCCAGGGATGCGCGGCGCCACGCTCGGCGGCCAGCTGCATCACCGGCGGCACCAGCAGGGATGCCAGCACGATGCCGATGCCGGTGCCGCCGTAGTAGAGCCCCAGCAGCAGGCCGGCGCGTTGTGCGTGCAGGGCGGCCAGACGGCTGACCAGCAATCCCCCCGAGACGAAGATCAGGGCGCTGGTCACGCCGGTTACTATCCGTAGCGACAGTTGCATCGCGGTGTCGGTGACCAGCCCGGGCAGGAAGGTCAGCAAGGCGGTGCCGAAGGCGCCGGCGATCAGCACCCGGTGCGCGTGGTAACGACGCATGAGCAGCGGCGTCACCAGCGCGCCCAGCAGGTAGCCCAGGGCATTGCCGGTATTCATGCCACCGGCCACCAGGTAGGGCCAGCCGAGATCGGCGCGCATCGGCGCCAGCAGCAGCGCGTAGGAAAAGCGAGCCACGCCGAGCGCGACGGCTGTGCCCAGCGAGAGGGCCAAGGCGGTCAGGATCGGGTGCTGCAGGACGAAAGGCGAGGGTGCAGGCGAATGCGCTGTGGGGGGCGGCATGAGGTGGCGTCTCCGGATGTCATTGTTATGCCAGCCAGTGTAGCCGATGCAGCGGAGGGATGCGGCGGGCAGGCCGCGTGACTCAGTTTGCCAGCGGGCGCCAGTTGCTGGTATTGACCACATGCAGGCAGGCATCCACCACGTGCGGGTCCAGGCGCGTGCCGCGCTGGCGCTGGATCTCTTCCAGGGCCACCTGCATGCCCAGCGATTTGCGATAGGGGCGGTCGGCGGACATCGATTCGACAATGTCGGCCACGGTCAGGATGCGTGCTTCGAAGGGGACGTCGTCGCCACGGATGCCGCGCGGATAGCCGCTGCCGTCCAGATACTCATGGTGGCACCAGACGATCTCGGCCAGGTTGAAGGGGAAACTGATCTTGTTGAGAATCTCGTAACCGAATTGTACGTGCGTCTTGAGCACCGAGTATTCGTCGGCGGTGATGCGGCCAGGCTTGGTCAGCAACTCCAGCGGAATGCGCGCCTTGCCGATGTCATGCACCTGCGCCGCCATGTGCAGCACGTCGATGCGCTCGGCCGGCAAGCCCAGGTGACGTCCTATCATCACCGACAGCTCGGCCGTCTGGTTTTCGTGATTGGGCGTATAGCCGTCGGTCAGCCGATGCAATGAGATCAAGGCATCAACGACTTCCTGGTAAATCTTGTTCGGTGCTGAAACTGGCATTCATGTTCCCGTGAGATTGCCTCCGTCGGCGCTGTCGGTGAACGCAGCAGGGCGCTGCACCCTCGGGTGCAGCCGGCGGGCCTGGCCCGCCATGAACCTCCTGGCATGGCTGCCGTCTCATGGCAGCCCGTTACCGCAGTCGCCCCGACAGGCGCATGTTCATGCGCCTTTCCCGGTTGTCGGATAATAGCGGTTGCAATGCTCAAGACTGAGACTCATTCCTGGATTGGCGTGAGTATCGGGCAGTTTACATTCCTGACACCTTAATGACAACCGAGCTTTTCACTTCCGCATCCCATTCTCCCCTGCGCCGCTGGTGGCGCAGGATTGCCATTCCGCTCTTTTTCCTCCTGCTGGGCATGGTCTTTGCAACCTGGGCGGCGCGTATCCCGGCCATCCGCGATCACCTGCAACTGGATGCGGCCACCCTGGCGCTGGTGTTGTTGTGCGGCGGCATCGGCGCGGTCGGTTCCTTCCCGCTGGCGGCCTGGATCACCGGCCATTATGGCGCGCGCCACAGTACGCTCTATTCGGGCCTGACCCTGCTGGTATCGCTGCCGCTGCTGGGCCTGGCGCCGGGGCTGTGGTCGTTGATGGCAGTGTGTACCCTTTACGGCGCGGCCTCCAGCTGCTTCGACGTGGCCATCAATGCGCTCGGGGCGCAGGCCGAACGTGATGCCGGGCGTCCTATCATGTCCATGCTGCACGGGTGGTTCTGCGTGGGGACCTTCTCCGGGGCGCTGGTGGCCAGTGGCGTAGCCGGCCTGGGCGTGGCGCCTGTGTGGCACTTCCTGCTGCTGTCGGCGCTGTTTGTCTGGCCTCTGTATGCGGCCTACCAGGCCATGCCAGACGACCGACCCGAGCACGATCCCGAGCGCCAGCTCTTTGTGCTGCCGCATGGACACCTGGTGGTGCTGGGCGTGATCGCCTTTTGCGGCGCCATCGTCGAGGGTTCGGTGGCCGACTGGAGCGGCATCTACATGAAAGACCATATCGGCGCCAGCGATGGCGCCACGCCCCTGGCCTATGCTGCCTTCGCCGGCATGATGCTGGTCATGCGCATGATCGGTGATGGTCTCAAGGCGCGTTACGATGCGCGTCGCGTGGTCTCGGTGGGGACGCTGGTGGCCAGCGGCGGCATCGCGCTGGCGGTGGCCTCGGGCAGCATGGCGCCGGCCATCCTCGGCTTTGCCATTGCCGGCATCGGGGTGGCGGCGGTGTTTCCCTTCGTCTTCAGTGCCGCCGGCCGGCATGGCTCGACTGCACTGGCGGCGGTGGCCACGCTGGGCTACAGCGGCAGCCTGATCGGTCCACCGGTGTTCGGCTTCCTGGCCCATGGCTGGGGGCTGCAGGCGGCGCTGGCCTTGCTGGGTGTGCTGTGCCTGGCGATGGCGGCGTCCAGCCGCCGTGCCCAGTGGCTGCAATAGCGGCCTGCCTTAGCGATTTTTCCAACGACAACGCTGCAAGGGAGAATACATGCGCAACCTGGTCCTGTTGCCGGGCTTCATGCTCAACGAACACCTGTGGGACGACATGCGGGACGATCTCGCCACCCTCGGGTCCTTGACCTTCGGTGACATCGGCCAGGACATCGGCATCCAGGCCATGGCCGATGCCGTGCTGCGGCAGGCGCCGGAACGCTTCGTGCTGCTGGGGTTTTCGATGGGGGGTTTCGTGGCTCAGGCGGTGGCGCTGAAGGCTCCTGAACGGGTGCAGGCGCTGGCCTTGCTCAATACCTCCTCGCGCCCGCAGACCGAACACGAATCGCTGGGCACGCGCGCCCAGATCGAGCTGGCGCAGCGCACCCCCTTCAAGGGCCTGACTTCGCGCGCGCTGGCCTCGTCGCTGCATCCGTCGCTGAGCACTGACCGCGTGCTGCTGGATCGCTTGCAGGCGATGGCCCTGGCCAATGGCAAGGAGGTGTTCCTGCGCCAGCTGCAGACCTTGCGGGATAGCAATGCCGAAGACCTGCAGCAGTTACGCTGCCCGGTGCTCATCGTGGCCAGCGATCAGGACAGGTTGCGCAGCGTGGAAGAGTCCGAGGAGATGGCGCAGCAGATCGCCCAGGCGCGCCTGGAGATCATCGCTGACTGCGGTCACATGACGCCGATGGAAAAACCGCGTGAATTATTTACATTGATTGCAGACTGGATCGCGCAGTCGGGCCACTGAGCCTGCTCCAGTCCATCCTGCCATCAGGTAAACCCGGTAGATCAGGCGCCGTCCCTGGCCTTGCGCGGTGCGCCGGCCGCCCGCGCGCCGCCGTCCTTGTTGATCTCGTCCAACCCGCCGGTGCCGCGCAGGTCGGTGTCGACCTGGCCCTGGCGGATATCGTCATAGGCCTGGCGGATGGGCTTGCGGTCGGGGGCATGGCCGCTGCGGGTGGCCTGCTGCGGGGCCGGATTCTGGTCCTGCTCGTGCGGCAGGCGCGGCTTGTCATGCTTGGGATGGCGATCTTTGCGGGTGCGCAGAAAACTGGTCATGGTGGGGTCCTCGCATCAAATGTCATGGCTCTTCTTCGTCGCAGGGCGGGCAGCGGCATCAGCGTGGCGATAGCACTACCGTTGCGCCTGCAAAGGCTGGAAGCGAACAGGTACGACCGGACCCGGCAGCAGAAGTGCCATCCGTTACAACTCGCGCTGAAAAATAGGAAATTGTCCGACGGACAATTCGGACAAAAGCAATGGCCGGCCCCTTGCGGGCCTATATGACGTGCTGGCTTGGATGCATCGTCGCCGGGCGCGTTCCATCATGCTGGTGCATCGCTGCACAAAAAAGGAAAGGCGGATCGCGTCAGGATCCGCCTTCTTCATTCCCGCCGGCACCGCCTGAGCGGTGCCGCGCTACCCACCCCGCTTACAGGGCCAGGCGCGCGCGGGCGGCGTGGTACTCGGTTTCCAGCCGGTCCACCATCTCGGCCACGGTGGGGACGTCCTCCATCAGCCCCACCCCCTGTCCGGCACCCCAGATGTCGCGCCAGGCCTTGGCCTTGCTGCCGCCGCCGGAGCCGAAGTTCATCTTGGTCTTGTCGGCTTCGGGCAGGTTGTCCGGGTCGAGGCCGGCATTGATGATGGACTTCTTGAGATAGTTGCCATGCACGCCGGTGAAGAGGTTGGTGTAGACCACGTCGGCCGCGCTGGACTCCACGATGGCCTGGCGATACGCCTCCTCGACGTTGGATTCGCGCGTGGCCAGCCAGCGCGAACCCATGTAGGCAAAGTCGGCGCCCATGGCCTGCGCGGCCAGCACGGCGTCGCCAGTGGCAATCGCGCCGGAGAGTACCAGCGGTCCCTTGAACATCTTGCGCACCTCGCCCACCAGCGCGAAGGGCGACAGCGGGCCGGCATGCCCGCCCGCCCCGGCGGCCACCAGGATGAGGCCGTCGACACCGGCTTCCAGGGCCTTCTCGGCGTGGCGGATCGAGATCACGTCATGCAGCACGATGCCGCCGTAGCTGTGCACGGCGTCCAGCATCTCCTTGGGCGGCGCACGCAGGCTGGAGATGATGATGGGAACCTGGTGCTTCACGCACACCGCCACGTCCTGCGCCAGGCGGTCGTTGGACTGGTGCACGATCTGGTTGACCGCGATCGGCCCGACCTTGCGCTCGGGGTGCTGCTGTTGCCACTCGGCCAGCTCGGCCTGCAATTGCGTGAGCCAGACGTCGAGCTGCTCGGCCGGACGGGCGTTGAGCGCAGGAAACGATCCGACCAGCCCGGCCTTGCACTGGGCCGCCACCAGGGCCGGACCGCTGGCGATGAACATCGGCGAGCAAATGATGGGCAGGCGCAGATCTTGCAATGCTTTGGGGTAAGCCGGGGTGTGGGGCATGGTCGTCTCTCGTCGGTTGTCGTTATGTCAAGGCGTGAAGTCGCCGTGGTTCGGCGATTATAGGATAAAAATATTACGATCGTGCTTTTTGTTGCTTTGATGCTGAAATCAGGAAATTATTTATATGATTTACTGTCCAGATCACGACACCGTGCTATTTTTTCCTTAAGCCGGGTGTCACACAGGCCACGCAGCGCGCCACCGGGGGCAGGCTGCGGATCCGGTCCAGACCGGCAGGGCCATGCCCGTGTTCCATCGTTCTATCGTTCCAACGTTTCATCTGCTGTCGCAAGGGGGAATCATGCAAAGCTTCAATCTCGTCAATGTCATCATCATCGCCGTTGCTGCTGTGGGCCTGATCGCGGGTGCGGTATTGCACAAGCGCGCCCTGAAAAAGGCGCTCCACGACTCCCACAAGCTCCACGTGCGCGGTCTGCGCCGCTTCCGGCAGCACTGAGTCGGGTCACCGGCCGGTGTTAAGGATCGGCAGATCCAGGCGCCACAAGACACAACGCCGGGCAATGCCCGGCGTTGTTCGTTTCTGCACCTGAAAATCATCCCGCCAGGCGGGAATCAGCCGGCGCGCTTGGCCGCGATCGCGTTCCCGGCACGGCTGACCGACTTGCGGCCCAGCTGTTCGGAGATGAACTGGCCGGCATCCACTACTGCGTCGAGGTCCACACCGGTTTCAATTCCCAGTCCCTGCATCATGTAGAGCACGTCTTCGGTGGCCACGTTGCCGGTGGCGCCCTTGGCATAGGGGCAGCCGCCCAGACCGGCCACGGAGGCGTGGTAGATGCTGATGCCGGTCTGCAGGCTGGCGTAGATGTTGGCCAGGGCCTGGCCATAGGTATCGTGGAAGTGGCCGGAGAGGCCCTCGATATGGAATTCGCGGATCGCCGTTTCCATCACCGGCCTGACCTTGTCGGGGGTGGCCACGCCGATGGTGTCGGCGATGTCGATCTCGTCGCAGCCCAGCTCGCGGAAGCGTCGCACCACGTCGGCCACGGCATCCAGCGGCACCTCGCCCTGGTAGGGGCAACCGAAGGCGCAGCTGACGGCGGCGCGCAGCCGCTTGCGATGCTCCTTGGCGGCGCGGGCGACGTCGGCAAAGCGGGCGATGGACTCGGCAATGGAGCAGTTGATGTTCTTCTGCGAGAAGGCCTCGGAGGCTGCGCCAAAGATCACCACCTCGTCCACGCCCGCCTCCAGCGCGGCGTCGAAGCCCTTCATGTTGGGCACCAGCGCCGAGTAGACCACACCGGGTTTGCGCGTGATGCCATGCATGACCTCGGCGGAGGTCGCCATCTGCGGCACCCACTTGGGCGAGACGAAGGAGGCCGCCTCGACATTGGGGAAGCCCGCCGCCGACAGACGGTTGACCAGCTCGATCTTGACCTCGGCGGGGATGGTTTGCTTTTCGTTCTGCAGGCCGTCACGCGGGCCGACTTCGACGATCTTCACTTTCCTGGGCAGGCTCATCTGGCTAGTCTCCGTTTGCTGGGGTGGTGTGTTTGTTTATTGCTTGTTATGGGGGCCAATACTATCAGCCGGCAGCGGGCGCGCTGTCCTGACGCACGTCGGCCACGGTGCCGCCGGTCATCTTTTCCAGCTGCGCGGCGGTCAGGCTGAACAGCGCATGCGGGTGGCCGGCGGCGGCCCAGACGCTGTCGAAGTTGAACAGGTCGCGGTCGATCAGCATCACCGGCTCGACCACGTGGCCCACCGGACAGACCCCGCCGATGGCATAGCCGGTCTTCTCGCGCACGAACTTGGCGTCGGCCTTGCCGAGCGGGCCGACCAGGGCGGTCACCTTGGATTCATCGACGCGGTTGCCGCCGCTGGCGATCACCAGCACCGGCGCATCGTCGGCCAGGCGGCGGAAGATGATGGACTTGGCGATCTCGGCCACGCTGCAACCGACGGCGGCAGCGGCTTCGGCCGAGGTGCGGCCGGTCGAGGGCAGCATCACCACCGGCTGGTCGTGGCCCATGCTGGAGAGCAGGTCGGCCACGCGTTGGGCGGAAGAGGGCAGGGCGGGGGCGGTATCGTTCATCGTCGGTCAGGCGGGGCAGTGGCTCAAGCGGGAAATGATAACAGCATGCCTGTCGCGCTTCAGGCGGCGGGACGGCAGCTGCCGGGGTTCAACAGTCCAGCAGGAAGATGCCATCGCTGCGCGCGGCACCCGCTTTCTCCAGCTGCGCCACGCACCAGCGGGCCAGCTCATCCTCCTCCATGTGCATGAAGCGTTCGTTGGTGATGCGCAGCAGGGGGATCTCGCGCATCATCAGCGGCAACTCCGCCAGGGGGATGCGGCCACGGTCCAGCAGCAGGAACTTCACCAGTACCTTGATGCCATTGTGGGCATTGCGCAGCGGATCGGCCTGCAGGTAATCCAGGCGCGAAAAGGCCTTTGCCAGCGCATCGTCGACCTCATGGAAGGGCGCACCATGGCCGGGGATGACGGTGCGCACCTCCAGCGTGCGGATCAGTTCCAGCGTGGCGCGGGCTTCCGCGAAACCCGATTCGCCATCGAGCTCGGGGAAGATGATGCCAAAGCCATTGCGCCACAGCGCATCGGCCGAGATCAGTACACCCTCCTGCTCACAGTAGAACAGCAGCGAATGCGGATCATGGCCGGGCGCGGCCAGTACCTGCCAGTCCAGGTCGCCCAGGCGCATGACGTCGCCGCTGCGCAGGGTCTGCGTATGGGAAAAGCGCGGACAGCGCTGGCCGGTGGCGCGGTAGCTCAGCGCGGTCTCATCCCAATGACGTACCTTTTCTGCCTCGGCGGCGGGAATGGCGATGCGGCAGTCGTGTTCGGCCTGCAGCGCCGCGTTGCCACCGCAATGGTCGGAATGCAGGTGGGTGTTGACCAGCAGGTCCAGCCGCGTGCGGCCGCGCTGCGCCAGCACGTGGCGCACCAGGGTCTGCGTCTGTTCGGCATGGGCGACGTAGCCACTGTCGATCATCGCCACCTCGTCACGGCCGAACAGCAACACGTTGTTGGAAGACAGCCAGCCCCGCTCCAGCACATGGATGGACGGGGCGATCCTGAGCGCGGGTGCGTTCATCGCGCCGGCTCAGGCGGCCTTGAATTCCAGCAACTGCGCGCCCTCGGCCACCTGATCGCCGACCGCGTAGAGCAGGTCTTCGACGGTGCCATCAGCGGGGGCGGCGATGGTGTGCTCCATCTTCATCGCCTCCATGATCAGCAGCGGCGCACCTTGCGCCACGCTGGCACCCTTCTGCACCAGCAGCGCCACGATCTTGCCGGGCATGGGCGCGGTCAGGCGGCCGCCCTCGGCTTCGCTGTGGCCGGCATGAGCCATGGGATCGAGATGGCGCAGGCTGTGCTGCCCCTGTGCGCCGAACACATGCAGCCACTCTCCCTCGCGCACCACATCGGCTTGCAGGCTGCGGCCGTCGAGATTGATCTGCAGGCGGTTGTCATGCGCGGCATCGATCTGCAAGGCATGGGGTTGGCCATCGATGTGCAGCGTCCAGTGGCGGCCGTCACCGGCATAGTCGATCTGCAGCGTAAGCGGACCGGCCTCGTTTTCCAGCGTGAGCGTGCGCAGCAGGCGCATGTTGAGTCGCCAGCCGCTGGTGCTGGCCCAGGGGTCGATGCGGTGGGAGGCTGACCGTTCTTCCTGCAGCAGGGCCGCTGCTGCCAGGGCCAGCGTCTCGATGGCGGGGGCGGACGGTGCCGGGAAGAGGGTATCGCGATGGCGTTCGATCAGACCGGTATCGAGGTCGGCGCCAGCGAAGGCGCTGCCGGCCACCAGGCGCTGCAGGAAGCCGATGTTGGTGGCCAGGCCGACCACCTGGTACTGCGCCAGCGCGCGCGCCAGGTTGCGCAGGGCGGCATCGCGATCGCTGCCCCAGACGATGAGCTTGGCGATCATCGGGTCATAGAAGGGCGAGATGGTGTCACCCTCGCGCACGCCCGAATCGATGCGTACCTGCGCCGGTCGCCCCGCCTGGTCCTGGCCCAGCTGGAACTCCACCGCCGTCGCACTGCGCATGCGCGTGAGCGTACCGATGGAAGGCAGGAAGCCCTTCTCCGGATTCTCCGCATAGATGCGCGCCTCGATGGCGTGGCCGTGGATGCGCAAGGCATCCTGCTGCAGCGGCAGCGTCTGGCCGGCGGCCACGCGCAATTGCCATTCCACCAGGTCCAGGCCGGTGATCATCTCGGTGACCGGATGCTCCACTTGCAGGCGCGTATTCATTTCCATGAAATAGAAACTGCCATCCTTACCGTGACTGTAGTCGGCGATGAATTCCACCGTGCCCGCACCCACGTAACCGACCGCCCGCGCCGCAGCCACCGCCGCTTCGCCCATGGCGGCGCGGCGCTCGGCGCTCATGCCGGGCGCGGGGGCTTCTTCCAGCACCTTCTGGTGACGGCGCTGCACCGAGCAATCGCGCTCGAACAGGTAGACGTAATGACCGTGGGCATCGGCGAAGACCTGGATCTCGATATGGCGCGGACGGGTCAGATATTTTTCCACCAGCACGCGGTCATCCCCAAAGCTGGAGATGGCCTCGCGCTTGCAGGAGGCCAGGGCCGCCACGAAATCTTCCGAGCGCTCGACCACGCGCATGCCCTTGCCACCGCCGCCGGCACTGGCCTTGAGCAGCACCGGATAGCCGATGCGGTCGGCTTCGCCGCGCAGGAAGTCGCTCTCCTGGCGTTCACCGTGATAGCCCGGCACCAGCGGCACGGCGGCCGTTTCCATCAGCGCCTTGGCGGCCGACTTGGAGCCCATGGCGCGAATGGCCGAGGCCGGCGGGCCGATGAAGACCAGGCCGGCATCGGCGCAGGCCTGGGCGAACTCGGCGTTCTCCGACAGGAAGCCATAGCCGGGATGGATGGCTTGCGCGCCGGTGGCGAGGGCGGCGGCGATGATCTTGTCGCCGCACAGGTAACTTTCCTTGGCCGGGGCCGGGCCCAGGCGCACGCTTTCATCGCAGGCCGCGACATGCTTGGCGCGCGCATCGGCGTCGGAATACACGGCCACCGTGGCAATGCCCAGGCGACGTGCGGTAGCCGCCACGCGGCAGGCGATTTCGCCGCGATTGGCGATCAGGATCTTGCTGAACATGGTGTCTCCTCCGTGGCGTGGTTCAGATGCGGAACACGCCGAACCTGGTCTCTTCGATGGGGGCATTCAGGGCGGCCGACAGGCCCAGTGCCAGCACCTGGCGGGTATCGGCGGGGTCGATCACGCCGTCATCCCACAGGCGTGCCGAGGCGTAGTAGGGATGGCCCTGGGCTTCGTACTGGGCGCGGATGGGCTCCTTGAAGGCGGCTTCCTCGTCGGCGCTCCAGCTGCCGCCGCGCGCCTCGATGCCATCGCGCTTGACGGTGGCCAGCACGCTGGCGGCCTGCTCGCCGCCCATCACCGAGATGCGCGCATTGGGCCACATCCACAGGAAGCGCGGCGAGAAGGCGCGGCCGCACATGCCATAGTTGCCGGCGCCGAAGCTGCCGCCGATGATGACGGTCAGCTTGGGCACCTTGGCGGTGGAGACGGCGGTGACCATTTTTGCACCGTGGCGAGCAATACCCTCGTTCTCGTACTTCTTGCCGACCATGAAGCCGGTGATGTTCTGCAGGAAGATCAGCGGGATCTTGCGCTGGCAGCACAGCTCGATGAAGTGCGTGCCCTTCTCGGCCGCCTCCGAGAACAGGATGCCGTTGTTGGCGACGATGCCCACCGGCATGCCGTGCAGGTGCGCAAAGCCGCACACCAGGGTGGTGCCGTAGCGCGCCTTGAATTCGTCGAAGTCGCTGCCATCGACGATGCGGGCGATCACTTCGCGCACGTCGAAGGGTTTGCGGGTGTCGGTGGGGATGACGCCATACAGTTCGTGGGCTGGGTACTTCGGGTCCACGCTCTCGCGCAGCGCCAGCTGCTGCGGCTTGCTTCGGTTGAGATGGCCGACGATGTTGCGGGCAATGGCCAGTGCGTGGGTGTCGTCCTGGGCCAGGTGATCGGCCACGCCCGACAGGCGTGTGTGGACGTCACCGCCGCCCAGTTCCTCGGCCGTCACCACTTCTCCGGTGGCCGCTTTCACCAGCGGCGGGCCGGCCAGGAAGATGGTGGCCTGCTCCTTGACGATGATGGACTCATCGCTCATGGCCGGCACGTAGGCCCCCCCTGCCGTGCAGGACCCCATCACCACGGCGATCTGCGCGATTCCCTTGGCCGACATGTTGGCCTGGTTGAAGAAGATGCGGCCGAAGTGATCGCGATCCGGGAAGACCTCATCCTGGTTGGGCAGGTTGGCGCCGCCGCTGTCGACCAGGTAGATGCAGGGCAGGTGATTGAACTCGGCGATCTCTTGCGCGCGCAGGTGCTTCTTGGCCGTCATCGGGTAATAGGTGCCGCCCTTGACGGTGGCATCGTTGCAGACGATCACGCACTCCAGTCCGGCCACGCGACCGATGCCGGTGATGATGCCGGCCGAGGGTGCGGCGTCTTTCAGGTTGCCGTCGCGGTCCTGCTCGCGGTACATGCCGTAGGCGGCCAGCTGCGAGAACTCCAGGAAGGGCGTGCCCGGGTCCAGCAACATCTGCACGCGCTCGCGCGGCAGCAGCTTGCCGCGCGCCAGGTGTTTCTCGCGCGCGGCCTGGCCGCCGCCCTCGGCGATGGCGGCGACCTTCTCGCGCAGGTCATCGACGATGCGCTGCATCGCCTCGCGGTTGTGCTGGAACTCGTCACTGCGCGGGTTGAGCTTGCTTTCAATCTGCGGCATGGTGGTCTCTCGTCTCTCTGTTCTGGTTTCTTGTCGTGGCGCCGTGGTGCAGAAAACCTCAGCCTTCGGGGAAGCTGCCATCCACGTAGTACCAGCGCATCTGTCCCTCGCCATCGGCCTGGCGCACGAAGTTGCTGATCTCGTGCATGCGGTGGGCCTTGCCCCCGACCTTGAAGCGCGCCACGAATTCGACCGTGGCGCTATCGCTGCCGGCGGCGTGCTGGTGTTTCTTGATCTCCAGGCCGATCCACTTGACGTCGGTTTCGCTGGTGAGTTCTTCCTCCGGCAGGGTCTCGGGGAACCAGGTGGCGCGCAGGTAGGCTTCGTCGCGCAGCGCATAGGCGCTGTAGCGCGAGCGCATCAGCAGCTCGGCCGTGGCCGGCACCTGCGCGCCGCCGATGAAGCGGCCGCAGCACTTGTCGAAGCTGGGCTGGCCGCAGGGGCAGGGGCCTGCCTTGTCTTTCTTGTTGCTCATCAGATCTTTCCGTTTTTCAGCAGGGCTTCCAGTTGGGCGAAGCGATCGAAGCCCCAGAATTGTTCGCCATCGGCGATCACGAAGGGCGAGCCGAACACGCCGGCCTTGCCCGCCGCCTCGGTGGCCTGGCGCAGCTGGTCCTTGAGCTCGGGAGAGCCCAGGGCCGCCTCCAGCGCGGTGCGGTCGATGCCCAGATCGGCGGCGATGCGCAGCACGTTCTCGGTGACGCTGATGTCGATGTCTTCGGTGAAGTAGGCGCTGTACAAGGTCTTGATCAACTCGACCGCCTTGGCCGGCTGCGTCTGCTGTACCCACAGCGTGGCGCGGGCCGCGACCTGGCTGCCGATGGGGAATTTGCTGGGTGCCTTGTAGAAGATGTTGTGGAAGCGCGCGGTACGCTCCATGTCATGGCGCGAATACTCGCCCTTGACCGGGATGTTGACCAGCGAATTGGTGCCCAGGGCCTTGAAGATGGGGCCCAGCAGGATCGGATGCCAGCTGACGGCGCGGCCGTAGCGCGCAGCCAGCTTGTCGATCTCGACGGCGCCGAAGTAGCCGTAGGGCGAGCTGAAGTCGAAGTAGAACTCGATGGGTGTGCTCATGATGGGAAGTCGTATCGTTGAAAAAGGAGGGTGTGTTCAGAGCGTGTCGGCGAACAGTTCGCGGCCGATCAGCATGCGGCGGATCTCGCTGGTGCCGGCACCGATCTCGTAGAGCTTGGCGTCGCGCCACAGGCGGCCGACCGGGTATTCATTGATGTAGCCATTGCCGCCCAGCGTCTGGATCGCCTCGCCGGCCATCCAGGTGGCTTTCTCGGCCGAGTACAGGATGGCGCCGGCGGCATCCTTGCGCAGCGCGCGCACCTTCTCGGGCGAGTCGGCGCGGTCACAGGCCTGGCCCACCGCGTAGACATAGGCCTTGCAGGCCATCATGGTGGAATACATGTCGGCCAGCTTGCCCTGCATCAGCTGGAATTCGCCGATGGCCTGGCCAAATTGCTTGCGCTCGTGCACGTAGGGGACCACCACATCCATGCAGGCCTGCATGATGCCCAGCGGGCCGCCGGAGAGCACGGTACGTTCGAAGTCCAGCCCCGACATGAGCACATTGACGCCACGGCCGATGCCGCCCAGCACATTCTCTTCAGGCACTTCGCAATCCTGGAACACCAGCTCGCCCGTGTGCGAGCCGCGCATGCCCAGCTTGTCCAGCTTCTGCGCCACCGAGAAACCCTTGAAGCCCTTCTCCGCCAGGAAGGCGGTCATGCCGCGCGCGCCGGCCTCCAGGTCGGTCTTGGCATAGACCACCAGCACATCGGCGTCGGGCCCGTTGGTGATCCACATCTTGCTGCCGTTGAGGACGAAGCGGTCGCCCTTCTTGTCGGCGCGCAGTTTCATGCTCACTACGTCGGAGCCGGCATTGGGTTCGGACATGGCCAGGGCGCCGACGTGCTCACCCGAGATCAGCTTGGGCAGGTACTTTTGCTTCTGCGCCTCGTTGCCGTTGCGCTTGATCTGGTTCACGCACAGGTTGGAGTGGGCGCCATAGGACAGGCCCACCGAGGCCGAGGCGCGCGAGATCTCTTCCATCGCCACGATGTGGGCCAGGTAGCCCAGGCCGGCGCCGCCGTATTCTTCGCTGGCGGTGATGCCCAGCACGCCCAGCTCGCCCATCTTCTTCCACAGGTCCATGGGGAACTGGTCGCTGCGATCGATCTCGGCCGCGCGCGGGGCGATCTCGGCTTGCGCAAAGGCGGCCACTGCTTCGCGCAGTGCGGCGATGTCTTCTCCGTGGTCGAAGCTGAGTCCTGGCAGGTGGATCATCGTTGTCTCCTCATTGGGTGATGTCTCGAATGGATGCTTGTTCTTGGGTTTTGATACGTCGGAGCTGCTTGACGTTAGCGTCAAGCAAGCGCCTGTTCGGGGTCTTTATGCGGCAACGCTCTTGCGTCGGGCCTTGCTGCCTGTGGCCTTTGGTTTGGCCTCGACCAGCAGTTGCCGGCATTCCTCTTCATGGGCGGCGATTTCGGACAGGGTCAGTTCCAGGTCTTCGCGCTGCTGCTCCAGTTTTTCGCGGTGGGTCTGCAACAGGCCCAGGAAGCGCTGCAGCTGCGGCTGCGTATCCTTGGGCGATTCGTACATGTCGATCAAGTCCTTGATCTCGGCGAGCGTGAAGCCCAGGCGCTTGCCGCGCAGCGTGAGCTTCAGGCGCGTGCGCTCGCGCGCCGGATACACGCGATGCCGCCCGCCCACGCCTTCGCGCTTGGGGTTCAGGATGCCGTGGTCTTCGTAGAAGCGGATCGCACGGGGCGTGATCGCGAATTCCTCGGCCAGTTCGGTGATGGTATAGGTGGGCATGGGGTGTCCGGATTGGTCAGGCTGGTACTTTACGTTAACGTAAAGTATATTGTGCCTTCCCGTCCAGCGGAAAATGCAGCATGCGTTAGACTGTTCGTCTTTCGTTGTCGCCGGAGCAATGCCGGCGGCGGCTTGCATCTCACTTTGTTTCTTTCGCCAGGCTCACTGATTACCCAGATGAATGCACTTGAATCCCAGCTCGATTACGTCTTCGGCGATACCCTGCCCGACACCGGCCGCACCATGGAAGTCGCCCCCGGCGTGCGCTGGTTGCGCATGGGGCTGCCGTTTGCGCTGAACCATATCAACCTGTGGCTGCTGGAAGATGAAGTCGAGACGCCGCAGGGCCGGCAGCGCGGCTGGACCGTGGTCGATTGCGGCATCGCCACCGACGAGACCCGCCAGGCCTGGGAAATCCTCTTCGCCGAGGAGTTGCACGGCCTGCCCATCGTGCGCGTGCTGGTCACGCACTGCCATCCCGACCATGTCGGCCTGGCCGACTGGCTTTGCGAGCGCTGGCAGGTGCCGCTGCTGATGAGCACGGGAGATTACGCATTCGCGCGCGTCATGTCAGCGGCCTTGCCGGGTGCCGAGGGAACGGCGGCCACGCCGCATTTCCAGCGTCATGGCCTGGTCGATCCCGAGACCATCGCCACGCTGCAGGGTCGCAACACCTATTACCAGGACCTGGTGCCGCGTGTACCGCGTGCGTACCAGCGTTTGCAGGATGGTCACGCGGTGCGCATCGGCGGACGTGACTGGGAGATCATCACCGGTTTCGGCCATTCACCCGAGCATGTCTCGATGTATTGCCGCCAGGCCAATGTGCTGATCTCGGGCGATATGGTGTTGCCGCGCATTTCCACCAATGTCTCGGTGTTTGCCATCGAGCCGGAGAGCAATCCGGTGCAGCAGTACCTGGATTCCCTGCAGAAATACGGCCACCTGCCGGCCGATGCCCTGGTGCTGCCGTCGCACGGCAAGCCCTTCCGCGGCCTGCATACCCGCATCGAGCAGTTGAACGAGCATCACCGCCTGCGCCTGGCCGAGGTGCTGGAAGCCTGCGTCACGCCGCAATCGGGCGTGGATATCCTGCCGGTGATGTTCAGGCGCCCGCTGGACACGCACCAGCTCTCCTTCGCCCTGGGCGAGGCGGTCGCGCACCTGCACAAGCTCTGGTATGACGGCGTGGTCAAGCGGGTGCTGGGGGAGGATGGGGTGTATCGATTCGTGGCGATCTGAGTACGCAGCGTCCGTGAAAAAACGCCGGCCGGGGAAACCCGGGCCGGCGTTTTCGCATGCGTGGGAGGAATGTGAAGCAGGCTTGTGATTCAGGCTCAGCCAGCCTTCTTCTTCAGCTCGCGCTCTTCCTTCTGCAACTTGGTCTTGATGCGGTTGCGCTTCAACGGCGACAGGTATTCGACGAAGACCTTGCCCTTGAGGTGGTCCATCTCGTGCTGGATGCAGACTGCCAGCAGCTCGTCGGCCTCGATCTCGAAGGCCTTGCCATCGGCGTCGAAGGCGCGCACCTTCACGCGGGCCGGGCGTTCCACGCCGTCGTAGATGCCGGGCACCGACAGGCAGCCTTCATCGTAGACGCGCTTTTCATCGCTGGCCCAGAGGATCTCGGGGTTGATGAAGACCTGCAGGTTCTTGCCTTCATCGGACACGTCGATCACCACCACCTGCTCATGCACATCCACCTGGGTCGCGGCCAGGCCGACGCCGGGCGCGGCATACATGGTCTCGGCCATGTCGGCCACCAGTTGCTTGATGCGCGCGTCGAAGACGGTGACGGGCTGGGCGACCTTGTGCAGGCGCGGATCGGGGTAGCGGAGGATGTTGAGCTGGGCCATACGTGGAATTCTCGGAAATCGTGTTCGGTGGAGCAGGGTGGTTCGGCGCTCGTCATTTGTCGAGCCGCCGGGAAATTCGTTTCGGGATTGCCTGTTAAATGCGGCCAGGTGGCGGTGCTTCAAGCGCGACCGGGGCAGAATCAGCGTCCTGGTCGCCGGGTATGTCGCGTGACCATTGCCTGTTTTCCCGATCAAGTTGAAAAAGTGTATCACAGCGCTGCTCGCGTCTCCCCGAAAGCCGCGCCGACAGCCGGTGAGCGCTGCACGAGAACATGGACGACCACCTGTACACCGAATGCGATGATGTTGATGACGATCCGGGCGGCCCCGCCGCCTGGTTGCGCCTGTCCCTGGCCGAGGGCGTGGGGCCAGCCAGCGTGCGCCGCCTGCTGGCGGTGTTCGGTTTGCCCGGGCGGATCTGGCGAGCCAGCCACCATGAGCTGGCTGCCGTGGTGGGCCCGGCCATCGCGGCGGCTGTGCTCAAGCCGCTCGCACCACGTCAGCAGGCGCGCCTGGCGGCCACGCTGGCCTGGCTGCAACTGCCCGGCCATGCCATCCTGACGCTGGCCGACGCCGACTATCCTGCGGCCCTGCTGCAGATTCCCGACCCGCCGCCCTTGCTGTATCTGCGCGGCAATCCAGCCTTGTTGCACAACCAGGCGCTGGCCGTGGTCGGCAGCCGCAACGCCACTGCGCAGGGGCTGGCGCATGCGGCACGCTTTTCGGAGGAGCTCAGCCGCACCGGGCTGACCATCGTCTCCGGCCTGGCACTGGGCATCGACGCGGCCGCCCATGAAGGCGGCTTGCGCGGCATCGGCTCGACCGTGGCCGTGATCGGTACCGGCATCGATATCGACTATCCGCCGCGCCATCGCGCCCTGGCACAACGCATCGCCGAACAGGGTTGTATCGTCAGCGAGTATGCGCTGGGCACACCGCCCTTGGCGCCCAATTTCCCACGTCGCAACCGGCTGATCTCGGGGCTCTCGCGGGCGGTGCTGGTGGTGGAGGCGGCGGCGCAGTCGGGCTCGCTGATCACCGCCCGCATGGCCGCCGAGCAGGGGCGCGACGTGTTCGCCGTTCCCGGATCCATCCATGCGCCGCTGGCCAAGGGCTGTCACCAGTTGATCCGACAGGGCGCCAAGCTGGTCGAGACCACGCAGGACATCCTGGAAGAGTTTGCCGGCACGCACGCTGTCGCGGTGGCAAGCAGGGCGGTTGCCGTCGACGATGTTGATCCGGCAAGTTCTCTTGTGCTGCAGGCAATGGGCCATGATCCCATCGATGCCGATACCCTGGCCACCCGCTGCGTACTCGATGTGGCTGCCCTGGCAGGCTTATTGCTCACGCTGGAACTGGCGGGCCGTATCGAGCTGTTGCCGGGTGCGCAATATCGGCGTCTGGCGTGAAGAAATTAATTCCCGCGGCCCGGCAAATCCTGCCATACTGGCCTTGGCTGACTTGTACATTGATAACCTTCGCGATAGAGTACGCCCATGTTTGATGTCCTCGTTTACCTGTACGAAACCTACTATCGCCCCGATGCCTGCCCCGAGCCGGAGGCCCTGGTCAAGAAATTGTCGGCGATCGGTTTCGAAGAAGATGAAATCTCCCAGGCACTCGGATGGCTGACGGATCTGGAAGTCGCCAATCACGAATTCGCCGATAACTACCCCCGCCAGACCGCCTTCTCCTTCGGCACCCGTATCTACGCGCGCCAGGAGAGCGATGTGCTGGGTGTGGAAGCCATGGGCTTCATCCAGTTCCTGGAGTCGGCCAAGATGCTCGACCCCATCCAGCGCGAGATCGTCGTCGAGCGTGCGCTGGCCGCCGGTGAAGCCCCTGTCGGGCTGGAAAAGCTCAAGGTCATCGTCCTGATGGTCTTGTGGAGCCAGGGCAAGGAACCGGATGGCCTGATGTTCGAGGAACTGTTCCTCGACGACGAAGACGCCGAACCGCGCCTGTTGCACTGAGGTATCCGGGCGTTGGTCTCTTCCCGCCAGGTTGAGGGGCCTGGCTGTGGCCGGGGAACGTCCGATCCGCACGAATTCATCGCTCACGCGGCAGAAACACTGAAACGGCAAGCCCTTGTGCTTGCCGTTTCATTTGCATCACGCTTATCATTCCCCCGCATTGGCCCGATATTGGCTACTATATAAAAATTCCGTTGTCCACAGGCAATGAAACACCGGCAGGCAGTTGCTGCCGCCGGCCTGTGGCGACATGGTGTTGTTTCGGGACATCCCGGCCCCAGATGGGCATGGACGCTGTCCTGGAATACGCCAGCAATCGACCTCTCACACTCGAGACCACTACTTATGAGCAAGACCCTCATCATTGCCGAGAAGCCCTCTGTCGCGAATGACATCGCGAAGACGCTCGGCGGCTTCACCAAGCACGATGAGTATTTCGAATCCGACGAGTACATCCTGTCATCGGCCGTCGGTCACCTGCTGGAAATTGCAGTCCCTGAGGAATACGACGTCAAGCGCGGCAAGTGGAGCTTCACCCACCTGCCGATGATCCCCCCGCACTTTGCCCTCAATCCGATCGCCAAGACCGAGTCGCGCCTGAAGGTGCTCTCCAAGCTGATCAAGCGCAAGGATGTGACCACCCTCATCAACGCATGTGACGCGGGCCGCGAAGGAGAACTGATCTTCCGCCTCATCGCCCAGTACACCAAGGCCAAGCAGCCGGTGAAGCGCCTGTGGCTGCAGTCGATGACGCCGGGCGCCATCCGCGAGGGCTTCGCCCATCTGCGCGAGGATGACGAGATGATGCCCCTGGCCAATGCCGCGCGTTGCCGCAGCGAGGCCGACTGGCTGATCGGCATCAATGGCACCCGCGCCATGACCGCCTTCAACTCCAAGGAAGGCGGCTTCTACCTCACCACCGTGGGGCGCGTGCAGACGCCGACGCTGTCCATCGTGGTCGAGCGCGAAGAGAAGATCAAGAAGTTCGTCCCCCGTGATTACTGGGAAGTGCACGCCGAGTTCGTCTGCGCTGCCGGCATCTACAAGGGCCGCTGGCTCGACAAGGGCCACAAGAAGGACGAGGCCGATCCCGAGAAGCGCCCCGAGCGCCTGTGGAGCAAGGCAGCAGCGGACTCCATCGTGGCCGCCTGCCGTGACAAGCAGGGCAATGTCACCGAGGAATCCAAGCCGACCACGCAGATGTCGCCGGGCCTGTTCGACCTGACCAGCCTGCAGCGCGAAGCCAACTCGCGCTTCGGCTTCTCGGCCAAGAACACCCTGGGCCTGGCCCAGGCGCTGTATGAAAAACACAAGGTGCTGACCTATCCGCGTACCGACTCGCGCCACCTGCCCGAGGACTACATCAACACGGTCAAGGACACCATGGAGGCGCTGGCGGAGAACAACAACTACCACCAGTTCTCCAAGCAAATCCTCAAGCAAGGCTGGGTCAAGCCCAACAAGCGCATCTTCGACAACACCAAGATCAGCGATCACTTCGCCATCATCCCGACCACCCAGGTACCCAAGAACCTGTCGGAGCCGGAACAGAAGCTCTACGACCTGGTGACGCGCCGCTTCATGGCGGTGTTCTTCCCGCCGGCCGAGTTCCAGGTGACGACCCGCTTCACCGAGGTGTCGGGCCACCAGTTCAAGAGCGAAGGCAAGGTCATGATCAACCCCGGCTGGCTGGCCATCTACGGCAAGCAGGTCGAGGAAGACGACAAGGACAAGGAAGGCGGCGGCAACCTGGTCGCCGTGGCCCCGGGCGAGAAGGTCAAGACCGACAAGGTGACGGCCAACGGCCTGGTCACCAAGCCGCCGGCCCGCTATACCGAAGCCACGCTGCTGTCGGCCATGGAAGGCGCCGGCAAGCTGGTGGATTCGGATGAATTGCGCGAGGCCATGGCCGGCAAGGGCCTGGGTACGCCAGCCACGCGCGCGGCCATCATCGAAGGCCTGCTGAACGAAAAGTACCTGCTGCGCGAAGGCCGCGAGATGATGCCGACCGCCAAGGCCTTCCAGCTGATGACGCTGCTGCACGGCCTGGGCGTGGATGAACTGACCGAACCGGAACTGACCGGCGAGTGGGAACACAAGCTGGCCCAGATGGAACGCGGCAAGATCAGCCGTGACGAGTTCATGCGCGAGATCGCGCAGATGACCCAGATCATCGTCAAGCGCGCCAAGGAATACGACAACGACACCATCCCGGGCGACTATGCGACCCTGCAGACGCCTTGTCCCAATTGCGGTGGCGTGGTGAAGGAAAACTATCGTCGTTTCGCCTGCACCAAGTGCGAATTCTCGATGAGCAAGGTGCCTGGTGGTCGTCAGTTCGAGATCGCCGAAGTGGAAGAACTGCTGCAGAACCGCACCATCGGCCCGCTGCAGGGTTTCCGTTCGAAGATGGGCCGTCCATTCGCGGCCATCCTGAAGATTTCGCGCGACGAAGAGATCAAGAACTTCAAGCTGGAATTCGACTTCGGCCAGGATCAGGCCGATGGCGAGGGTGGCGAGCCGGTGGACTTCAGCGAGCAGACCCCGCTGGGCGCCTGCCCCAAGTGCGGCAGTGGCGTCTACGAGATGGGCCTGGCCTATGTCTGCGAAAAGACCGTGGCCAAGCCCAAGGCCTGCGACTTCCGCAGCAGCCGCATCATCCTGCAACAGGAAATCCTGCCGGAGCAGATGGCCAAGCTCTTGAATGACGGCAAGACCGACCTGCTGCCGGGCTTCATCTCGCAACGTACCCGCCGGCCGTTCAAGGCCTTCCTGGTGCGCGGCAAGGATGGCAAGATCAGCTTCGAGTTCGAGGAACGCAAGGCCAAGGTGCCGGCCAAGGGCAAGGCGGCGGCGGCCGAAGCTGGTGATGGTGCTGATGAGGCGGTAGCCAAGCCAGCCGCCAAGAAGACGGCGGCCAAGACCACGGCCACCAAGACCAAGGCGGCAGCCAAGCCAGCAGCGGCCAAGAAGCCGGCCCTGCGCAAGGCCACGCCGAAGAAGGCGGCAGCGCCGGACGCCTGATTTCCATCGGCTGAAAACGACAAAGGCCTCGCACTTCACGGTGCGAGGCCTTTTGTTTTTTATTGCACGATTTTTCACCCACCTTCCGTTCGGACTGAGTAGCGGCGCGGCCGCGTATCGAAGGTGCGCCGAACTGCTGCCCACGGAGCGCCTTCGATACGGCCCTGCGGGCCTACTCAGTCCGAACGGGAGGAGGCGGGTTGGCTGGCGCGTGTTCAGTCGCCGTAGACCACCGTCAGCGGCGCGTGGTCAGAGAAGCGCTCTTCCTTGTAGATCGCCGCGCTGACCGCCTTGGCGGCGATGCCGGGGGTGGCCACATGGTAGTCGATACGCCACCCGACGTTGTTGGCCCAGGCCTGGCCGCGATTGCTCCACCAGGTATAGGCTTCGCCGGTGGTCTCCGGGTGCAGGCGGCGGTACACGTCCACCAGGCCCAGCTGGTCGAAGATCTGCGTCATCCATGCACGTTCCTCGGGCAGGAAGCCGGAGTTCTTCTGGTTGCTCTTCCAGTTCTTCAGGTCGATTTCCTTGTGGGCGATGTTCCAGTCACCGCAGATGACGACTTCGCGGCCACTCTTTTCCAGTTCCATCAGGTGTGGCAGGAACACTTCCATGAAGCGGAACTTGGCCTGCTGGCGCTCGTCGCTGGAGGAGCCCGAGGGCGCGTAGAGCGAGATCACGGTCAGGTCGCCATAGTCGCATTCGACGTAGCGGCCTTCGTCGTCGAATTCGGTATTGCCGAAGCCGATGCGCACCGAGTCGGGCTGGCGGCGGCTATAGACGCCCACGCCCGAATAGCCCTTCTTCTGGGCATAGTGGAAATGACCCACGTAGCCGGCCGGGGCCAGGAAATCCTCGGTCATGTCGGCGGCCTGGGCCTTCAGTTCCTGCACGCAGACGAAATCCGGCGCTTCCTTCTGCAGCCAGTCGAAGAAGCCTTTCTTGGCGGCCGAGCGGATCCCGTTGAGGTTGGCGGAGACGATTTTTGGCATGTGCGGTCCTGTTTGCTTGCTGCTGGATAAGGCCGGTAGCATAACCGATAGGACGAATCATTTAAAATGTCGGCCAGATGAAGGCGTTGCCGCCGCTTGCACCTTGCCCGCGGGCAAGCGCTTGCCGCCAGCGCCTTCCGTTTTGACTCTTCCCGGGAAATGCATTGTGAGCAACTTGAGACAGGAATTCATTGAATTCGCAGTATCGGCCGGCGTGCTGCGCTTTGGCGAATTCATCACCAAGGCGGGTCGTACCTCGCCTTACTTCTTCAACGCCGGTTTGTTCAACGAAGGTGCGACGCTGGCCCAGGTGGCCCGCTTCTATGCCCAGACGCTGCAGGATTCGGGCATCGAATACGACATGCTGTTCGGCCCCGCCTACAAGGGCATCACGTTGGCCTCGGCCACTGCCGTGGCACTGGCCGGCATGGGCCGCAACGTGCCCTTCGCCTTCAACCGCAAGGAAGCCAAGGACCACGGCGAAGGCGGCACCATCGTCGGTGCCAAGCTGCAGGGCAAGGTCGTCATCATCGACGACGTGATCTCGGCCGGTACCTCGGTGCGCGAATCGGTGGACATGATCCGCGCTGCCGGCGCCACGCCCTGCGCGGTGCTGATCGCACTGGATCGCATGGAGCGCTCGGGCAAGGATGGCGCACTCTCCGAACTGTCGGCGGTGCAGGAAGTGGCGCGCGAATACGACATGCCGGTCATCTCCATCGGTAACCTCAACGACCTGTTCGAGTACATCTCCAGCGGCGGAGACGCCCGCCTGACACAGCACAAGGATGCAGTGGCGGCGTATCGCACGCGTTACGGGGTTTGAGGATCTGATGTCCTGATGTCGTCAACATCGGCTAAAAGGCTGCATCTTCACGGATGCAGCCTTTTTTGTGGACGCATGTTTCGCTTATAGCGGTTCGATCACGCTGCGCCCGCTTTGCCGCTGCAGGCGGTCATCGAGTTCTCCCACCTGGGCTGCCACGGCATTCTCGGTCTGCTCCACGCGCAGATGGAGATCGCGCTGCAGGCTGTCCAGGCGCTGCGCCAGCAGGGTTTGCTGCTCCACCTGCCGGCGTTGCAACTGCTCCAGTTCCGTCCTGAGATAGGCGCGCAAGTCGTTGAAGCGGGATTGTTCGGCCTGGTCGGCCAGGTCACGCTGGGCGTCGAGCTGCCTGTTCAGGCGCCGGCTTTCCAGCATCACGCTGGTCTGCAGGGCCAGGATGTAGAGCAGGAAGAAGGCCGTCAGCACCACCACCACGCCCAGCATGACCATGCCCAGCGGGGCTTGGAAATCGGTGTAGATCAGCGATAGCGTGGTCGGTGCCGTGAAGGCCGTCCAGTTCACCGTGGCAAAGATCGCGACCAGCGCCAGCAGCACGATCAGGAAAATGGTCCGTAGTCTCATTGCAGCCTCCTGTTGTCTGTTCCCGGCGCGGAGCCGGTGAACTTGTCGTCACATCAAGTTGAAACAGTTCGACCGCCAGTAGACGAGGGATGTTCCTCGCAGTTGGCAAACAGGAAAGTCGGCGATCGTGGGCGCCAGATGCAAAAAAGCCGGCATGGCGCCGGCTTTTGATGTCAGACAGGAAAGCTCTCTGGATCCGGCTCAGGCCGCGGCCAGGGCCTTCTCCAGCAACTGGTGCAATTCGGCGAACTGCGGCTCGCCGACATAGCGCTTGATGATGTTGCCATCCTTGCCGATGACGAAGGTGGTCGGGGTCAGCTTGACGTCGCCGAAGGCCTGGGCCAGCTTGTCCTGCGGATCGAGGGCGACCTGGAAGGGCAGCTTGCGGGTCTCGGTGTAGTTCAGCACGTAGTTGGGCGGGTCATAGCTCATGGCCACGGCCACGAAGTCCAGGCCACGGTCCTTGAACTTGTTGTAGGTCTCGATCATCTGCGGCATTTCACCGACGCAGGTGGTGCAGCTGGTAGCCCAGAAATTGACCATCACCACCTTGCCGCGCAGGTCCTTGAGCGCCACGCGCTGGCCATCGAGCTTGGTGAAGGTGACGTCGGGTGCGGCATTGCCGGCATTGACCTTGAAGTAGGTGAAGGCGGCCACGGCGGCCACCACCACGACGGCGGCCAGCTTGATCATGAGGCTGCTCCTGGGAGCGCTTGCCTGTGCTTGCATGGGAAACTCCGATTGGGGGGGGGCGCGCGGTGCCCCGGGCTGATCCGGCCATTATAGACCTCCCCGCAGATTCCTGCGGAGCCTGCCCGCACGTGAAAACCGCCGGACAGGCCGGCGGTTTGACTTGCATCAGGCTTGCCAGGGTGAACCCTGCGCTCAGCTGGTGGCCTTGTTCTCGCTGGCCGGCTTGCGCTGGTATTCCTTGAGTTCTTCCTCGGTGATGTATTCGAACAGGGTCACGACCTTGTTCACGCCCGAGATACCGCTGGTGATCTGCGCCGCACGCTGGCCTTCGCGCTGCGTGACCCGGCCCAGCATGTAGACGATGCCGCGCTCGGTGGTGATCTTGAAGGCGCTGGAATAGAGCGTCTTGTCGTCCACCAGGCTGGCCAGGACCTTGCTGGTGATGAGGGCGTCGTTGGAGCGCGAGGAGAAACTCGAGGCCGGCATCACCGCCAGTTCGTTGTACACCGTGTCGACGTTCTGGATGGCCTTGGTTTCGCGCTCGGCGGCGGCCTTGGAGGCTTCGTCGGGCACTTCACCGGAGAGCAGCACCTTACGGTTGAAGGCCGTCACGTTGACGTGGGAACCGGCCGCCACCACATCGGGGATGTTGGCTTCGCCCTTGACCACGATCGATTTGTCTTCCGTTTGCGCGCCCAGGGTACGGCGGTCGGTGGCCGCGAAGGTGGTGGCCAGCGCACCGCCGGCGAACACCGCGAAACAGCCCTGCAGGCTCAGGGCAACCATGCCGCCCAAGGCCACGGCCGCCAGGGGGCGGCGCATCCGTGTCAACAACGATCGGGTATCACTCATTCGCATCATCTCCAAAAAGTGCGACGTCGATGCCGTCGCAAATGCAGTGCAGGGTCACCAGATGCACTTCCTGGATGCGCGCGGTACGGTCGTGCGGCACGCAGATATGCACATCGGCGTCGTTCAAGACCTTGCCGATCTTGCCACCACCCTTGCCGGTCAGGGCTACCACGCGCATGTCGCGCTCGTGGGCCACCTCGATGGCCGCCAGGATGTTGCCCGAATTGCCCGAGGTGGAGAAGGCCAGCAGCACATCGCCGGCCTGGCCGAAGGCCTGCACCTGCTTCGAGAAGATCTCCTGGTAGCTGTAGTCGTTGCCGACCGCGGTGAGGATGGAGGTATCGGTGGTCAATGCCAGGGCCGGCAGCGGCAGGCGTTCGCGCTCGAAACGGCCCACCAGTTCGGCCGCGAAGTGCTGGCTGTCGGCGGCCGAACCGCCATTGCCACAGGCAAGGATCTTGTTGCCATTCGACAGTGCATTGAACATAAGTTCAATGGCTTGCTCGATCGGTTGCGCCAGTACGCTGGCGGCCTTGATCTTCAGATCGGCGCTTTCCTGGAAATGGGCGAGGATGCGGGGATTTGTCATAGTGCCTGCGATTATAGTTGAGTTGAACAGGGGCAAGCCCGTGCAATTCGTAAAGAAAAGTTTCTGGATGACCGGTCGCACATGATACCGCCAGTGGCCCGGTGTTGCCGCAAAAAGCGCCTGGATGCGGCCGTCTCAGGCTTCGATGGCGTTGCGCAGCCACTGCATCCGGCCGCCCTCCAGGGCTACCACGTCGAAGCGACAGGGCGGGGTGCCGGGCTGGGTTTGCAGCCAGGTCTGGGCCGCCAGGATCAGGCGCCGCTGCTTGGCCGGCGTGATGCTGGCCGCCGCGCCGCCGTGCGAGCCGCTGGCGCGGGCACGCACTTCGACGAAGACCACGGTGCTGCCCTCGCGCATGACCAGGTCGATCTCGCCGCCCCGGCAGCGGAAATTGCGTTGCACCAGTTGCAGGCCCTGGCCGAGCAGATGCGTCAGGGCCGCGTCCTCTGCGGCGTCCCCGGTCTGCTGGCGGGCCGTGCGGCGGATCAGGTCGGACAGTCCCATCGTCGCCAGCCTCGTCTCGGCGATCAGTACTGGTCAGCGATGGGCATCGGCCAGCCATCCTGATAGATGGCCTGGGTCTCCTGGCGCTGGAAATAAGTGGTGCCGCCGTTGACCATGTTGACGCTGAGACGACCGGTGACACCGTCCATGTCGAAGCTGGGGCGCTGCTGGGCGATGCCGTAGGCGACGCGGTAGGCATCGATGCCCAGCGCATACAGGCGCGCCAGGTCGGCGTTGGGACGTTCGCCGTCATTGCTGGCCGGGCGCGGATAACGGGCTACGGCCACGTTGTCGGCCTGCAATTGCCAGGGGATGTCGATGAGGCGCACGCCGTCCAGTTCAGGCAGCTTGTCGTTGGGGTTGCTGCGATTGAGGGTGAAGGGATTGACCTGCGAGGTGCCATAGAGCGGCAGCTCGTTGCCCACGGCGTTGCGCAGCTGTACGGTCTGTCCGGCGTCCAGGGCCACGAAGATCAGGGCCGGCTTTTCCTGTTCCACGCGTTTGGCCAGCTGCGCCAGGCCGGGGGCGGAGAGGGCGTTGGCGGGCGTGCTCAGCTCCAGCGTCTCGACCTGCAGGCCCAACTGCCGGGCGCGCAGCTGGAAGGCGCGGGCGGCGCGCTTCTGCCAGGCCACGTTGGTGGAAATGGCGAAGATCTTTCCGGGCGCCTTTTCCTTTTCCACCCAGTTGGCCACCTGGCGCGCTTCTTCATCGATGGACAGGCCAGCCGTGAGCATCAGCGGTGGCAGCGGCATCTCGGCTTCGCCGGCCAGGTCGGGCTGCGCCAGGGCGATGGTGGGTTTGGTGACGCGCCCGCTTTGCGCGACCGACGTGACGGCGCTGCGCGAGAGCGGGCCGATCAGGATGTCGTACTTGGTGGAGGCATCGTCATAGGCACGCTGCATGTCCTGGACCGAATCGCCGGTCTCGACGATGGCCAGCTGGATGTTGTCCTTCTGGCGCGCATAGGCCGTCAGGAAACCCGTGCGCACCGCGTCGGCGGCCGCGCCGAAGGCACCGTTGCGGTTGGGCAGCAGCAAGGCCATGCGTACCGGTGCGGCTGCCGGTGGTGCTTGCACGTCGCTGCCGGCCTCGGGGCCCGGCAGCTCATTGGCGGGCCCGGCCGGGGGCGGTGCCGACAGCGCCGGTGTGGCGGCCTGCGCCAGCAAGGGTACACTGTCGGCTGCCACGGCTGGCGTCGTCGCCAGGCAAGGCAGGATCAGCGGACCCAGCAGGGCCGCCAGCGTGGTCATTTTTTTCAATCCAGTGAACATCCCGCCCCCCCAAATGAATCAGAATTCCAGCGTCGCCGCCTCTGTCCTGCATGATGCCGCCCAGCAAAACTATCCGGTGTCGGCATTATATGTGCTGGCCACGCCCATCGGAAACGTCTGCGACATCAGCCTGCGCGGCCTGCACGTGCTGGCCATCGCCGATGCCGTGGCTTGTGAGGATACCCGTAATACCAGCCAGTTGTTACAGCGCTATGGCCTCTCCAAACCGTTGCTGGCCGCCCACGAGCACAACGAGCGCGAAGCCGCTGACAAGATCATCGAGCGCCTGCGCGCCGGGCAGCGGGTGGCGCTGGTCTCGGACGCCGGCACGCCGGCCGTTTCCGACCCTGGGGCAAGGGTGGTCGATGCGGTACGTGCGGCCGGATTGCAGGTGATCCCGCTGCCGGGCGCCTCGGCGGCGGTGACGGCCTTGTCGGCCTCGGGCCTGACCGATGCGCGCTTCCAGTTCGTCGGTTTCCTGCCGGCCAAGACCCGCCAGCGCGAGACGGCGCTGCAGGAGCTGGTCGCGCTGGAGGCGGCACTGGTGTTCTATGAGGCGCCCCACCGCATCGTCGAGACCGTGCAGTCGATGCTGCAGGTGTTCGGCCCGCAGCGCCAGATCGTGCTGGCGCGCGAACTGACCAAGCTCTTCGAGGAAATCCACCGCTGTCCGCTGGGCGAGGCGCCGGCCTGGCTGGAGCAGGACGCCAACCGTCAGCGTGGCGAATTCGTGGTCTTGCTGGAGGGCGCACAGGCAGTCGATGGCGAAGATGCCGACGCCGAACGGGTGTTGCGCATCCTGCTGGCGGAGCTGCCGGTCAAGCAGGCCGCCGCCCTGGCCGCACAGATCACCGGCCAGAAGAAGAACGCGCTGTATGAACGCGCACTGCAGATCAGGCAGGACGCGCGACTGGATGACGACGTCAGCGAGCAGTGAAACCCAATGCAACCGTTCGGACTGAGTAGGCCCGCAGGGCCGTATCGAAGACCCGCCGACGCTGCGCCTTCGATACGCGCCTGCGCCGCTACTCAGTGCGAACGGGTGTGCTTCGCATCCGCGTTCCTCTAAAGGTCGTCGGGACTCAACGCTCGACGATGAAGGGTGTGCCGGCGCTGCGCTGGCGCACCAGCGTGGCGGCATTCTGGGCTGCCGGGCGGGTCGGATAGGGGCCGGCATAGAGGCGATACAAGCCATTGACCTGGACCGCCTGCATGCTGTCGACGATGCCCGAGAGGCTGGGCAGCAGCTTGTCGCGTGCCTGCAGGGCATTGGCCTCCTGCGAATAGGCGCCGAACTGCAGGTAGTAGCCCGCCGTCAGCGGCACCGCCTGAGGCATGGCCGGAGAAGGTGCCGAACCGCTGGCCACCGCATTGATGATGCCGCCGCCACCGGTCAGGCCCGCGCCGCCGGCAGCGCTGGAGGTGGCGGCATTGATCGGCTGCACTGCCGCCACGGTGGGTTGCGGAGGCAGGCTTTGCGCGCTGACCGAATTGATTTCCACCGCCCCTGTCGAGACGCCCGCACCGTTGTTGGCGGCCTGGTTGATCGGGTCGGCCGCGGCCAGCGTGGTGCCGTTGCGGCGGGCATCCGCCATGCGCTGGGCCTCCTCGGGCAGGATGCGCTCGACCTCCAGCTCACTGCTGCCATTGCCCAGGTAACCCAGCTTCAGCGCTGCCGTGTAGGACAGGTCGATGATGCGGCTGGAATGGAAGGGACCCCGGTCATTGATGCGCACGATCACCTGCTTGCCCGTCTTCAGGTTGGTCACCCGTGCGTAGGAGGGGATAGGCAGCGTGGGGTGGGCCGCCGTCATCTTGTACATGTCGTAGAGTTCGCCCGAGGACGTCTTCTGGCCATGGAATTTCTTGCCGTACCAGCTGCCGATGCCGCGCTGGATGAAGGGCTGGTTGTCCGTCAGCGGCACGTAGGTCTTGCCGAACACCGCATAGGGCTTGCTGGCTGCCTTGGAGACCGGTTCCACCCGCGGCTCGGCATCGGCCACGTCGAGCAGGCCATCGGGGATATGGTCGCCCGGGCCGTCATCCTTGTAGTAACCGCCCCGTCCGGAGCCGGCCGGTGGCAGCGCCGGCACGTTGGACGGACGCGCGCTGCCGGCCTTCACCGGCGTGGGCGCCTGGGCGCTCTGCTGGTTGCTGGTGGGTGCCGTGCCGCAGGCTGCCAGCCATAGCGGCAGCAGCAGGCTGCCCCAGCGCAGGGCTGGGGGCAGGGTGGGCAAGGCTGGCGGGAGTGTGGCCCCGCCTGGTGTGTCGAGTGATGGTGTTCCCATGGGCCTGTCCTTGGTCAACAAGTCGATGTGCCGGGCCTGATCACGCCTGTCCGGCCGGAATGTTCGCAACGATACCAGAGTGCAATGCACCCTGGCTGACAACTCGTCAGTGGCGCAAGTTCACCGTCCCGGCCTGAATTGCCATCCGGGCAACGGAAATGGTCCACGGACCGGGCGCGTCCCGGTCCGTGTTCAGCTAGCTCTGCACCAGCTTGCGGTGGCGCTGGATGCTCATCAGGATGCCCGCGCCCAGGCCCAGCGTCACCAGGGCGGTACCGCCGTAGCTCATGAAGGGCAGCGGCACGCCGACCACCGGCAGGATGCCGCTGACCATGCCCATGTTGACGAAGGCATAGGTGAAGAAGATCATCGTGATGGCCCCACCCAGGAGGCGCGTGAACAGCGTGGGCGCATTGGCCGTGATGATCATGCTGCGCCCGATCAGCAACAGGTACAGCACCAGCAGCACGATATTGCCGATCAGCCCGAACTCCTCCGAATAGACCGAGAAGATGAAGTCGGTGGTACGTTCCGGGATGAATTCCAGGTGGGTCTGCGTGCCCATCAGCCAGCCCTTGCCGGTCACACCGCCCGAGCCGATGGCGATGGTCGACTGGATGATGTGGAAGCCCTTGCCCAGCGGGTCGGAGGTCGGGTCGATGAGCATCATGACGCGCTGGCGCTGGTAGTCGTGCATGAAGGACCACACCACCGGCAGGCTGGCCGCGCCGGCGATGACCAGTCCCACCAGGATCTTCCAGGGCAGGCCGGCGAAGAAGATCACGTAGAAGCCGGCCGCCAGCACCAGCAGGCCCGTGCCCAGGTCAGGCTGGCGGATGATCAGGAAGCCCGGGATCAGCAGCAGGATGGCTGCCACCACGAAGGCATCCCAGCGCAGCATGCCCTCGCGCTTCTGGAAGTACCAGGCCAGCATCAGCGGCATGGCGATCTTCATGATCTCGGAGGGCTGCACCACCACGCCGATATTGAGCCAGCGGCGCGAGCCCTTCTTGATGATGCCGAACAAGGCCACCGCGATGAGCAAGGTCACCCCCACCGTATAGACCGGCACCGCCATGCGCAGCAACAGCTGGGGCGAGACGTTGGCGGCGATCCACATGACGATGAAGGCCACCAGGATATTGCGCAGCTGGTCTTCGACCCGGCCGGGGAAGTTCATGCCGGCCGAATAGAGCGTCACGATGCCCACCGACAGGATCAGGAAGACGATCAGCGACAGCGCGCCGTCGAACACCGTCAGGTGCGGCTTGATGATTTGCCACAGGGGCGGACGTTGCAGGCTCATGCCGGCTCCTCGTGCGTACTGCTTGTTGCGATGTCAGGTCTTGCGCGCCGCGACCTCGGCCGGGCGCGCAAGCATTCAAATGCGGTGCGGACTCATTCCTGCACGTCCGGCTGGACCGTCGGCGTAGTGCTGCCGCTGTCTTCGGAAGTGGGGCCTTCCACCGGCGTATCGGCGCTCACGCCCTCGGATGGCGCCACCGACTTGATCGGCTCGTTGGGACGCTTGCCCAGCATGAAGTAATCCATGGCCTTGCGCACCAGCGGCGCGGCCACGCCGGCACCCCAGCCACCGTTCTCGACCACGGCCGCAATGGCGATGCGCGGCGAGTCCGCCGGGGCGAAGCCGATGTAGAGGCCGTTGTCGTGGAAGATGCGCGAGAGTTTGCGCGAATCATACTTCTGGTTCTTGGCGATGTTGACCACCTGGGCCGTACCGGTCTTGCCGCCCGACTCATAGGGGGCGCCACGGAAGGCGGCTGCGCCGGTCCCTTCCTTGACCACGCCGACCATGGCGCGCTTGATGAAATCGACGTTTTCCTGCTTCAGCGGGATGCGGTAGCTTTCCTTGGGCACGGTCTCGGTGCGTTCGTGGGTGACGCCGTCCTCGACGATCTTGACCAGGTGGGGCTTCATCACCACGCCATTGTTGGCCAGCACCGACATGGCCTGCGCCAGCTGCAACGGGGTAAAGCTGTTGTAGCCCTGGCCGATGCCCAGCGAGACGGTATCACCGGCGATCCAGCGCTTCTGCTCGGGTTTGCGGAAGGACGTGCGCTTCCATTCGGTGGAGGGCAGGATGCCGCGCTTCTCGTGCTCCAGGTCGATGCCGGTGATCTGGCCGAAGCCGAAGGGCTTCATGAAGTCATGGATGGCGTTGACCCCCATGTCATTGGCCAGCATGTAGTAGTAGGTGTCGCAGGAGATGGCGATGGAACGGTACATGTCCACCACGCCGTGGCCGCCTTCCTTGTCATCGCGGAAACGGTGGTTGCCCAGCACGAAGAAACCCGGATCGCGGATGGCGTCTTGCGGGCGGCGCTTGCCCAGTTCCAGCGCGGCCAGCGCCATGAAGGGCTTGTAGGTCGAGCCGGGCGAATACAGGCCCGATAGCGGCCGGTTCAGCAGCGGCCGGTCAGGCGACTTGTTGAGCTCGTCCCAGCTCTGCTGGTCGATGCCTTCGACGAACAGGTTGGGGTCGTAGGATGGCTGCGACACGTAGGCCAGGATATCGCCGGTGGCCGGGTTGATCGCCACCAGGGCGCCCTTCTGGTCGCCGAAGGCTTCTTCCACCACCTTCTGCAGCTCGATGTCGATGGACAGGATCAGGTTCTTGCCGGGTGTGGCCGGTGTGCGCGAGAGCGAGCGCACCGCGCGCCCGCTGGCCGAGATTTCCACTTCCTCGTAACCGGTAGTGCCGTGCAACTGGCTTTCGTAACTCTTTTCCAGGCCTTCCTTGCCGATGTAGTCGGTGCCGTTGTAGTTGGCCTCGTCATCCGAATCGGCGATGCGCTCGGCGTCGCGCTGGCTGATGCGGCCGATGTAGCCGATCACGTGGGCCGCCGTCTTGCCATACGGATACTGGCGGAACAGGCGCGCCTGCACCTCCACGCCCGGGAAGCGGTAGCGCTGGGCGGTGAACTTGGCCACTTCCTCGTCGGTCAGGCGGGTGCGGATGGGCACGCTCTCGAAGTTCTTGGATTCTTCCTGCAGGCGGCGGAAGCGGCGGCGGTCGCGCGGCTGGATCTCCACCAGGGTGCCCAGCTCATCGATCAGGTCATCAATGTTGGTCTTGATCTTGGAGGGCGTGATTTCCAGCGTATAAGCGGAATAGTTGCGCGCCAGCACCACGCCGTTGCGGTCCATGATCAGGCCGCGATTGGGCACGATGGGGACCACCGAGATGCGGTTTTCCTCGGCCTGGGCGGCGTAGGCGTCGTGGCGCACCACCTGCAGCCACAGGAAGCGCGCCAGCAACAGTCCGAAGCAGACCAGCACCAGCACGCTCATGGCCAGCAGGCGCAGCCGGAACAGCCTCAGCTCATGGGCGGTATTCTTGAATTCGGTCATGCTGCTTCTGTCCCGGCCCTCAGATGGGGCGGTTCTCGTCGCGGTCGATGGCGCGGCGCTGGGGCGCCAGCAACAGCAGGCTGACCACCGGCCACAGCAGGGCCGAGACCAGGCTCTCGCTGAAGTAGAACCAGTCCGGCGACTTGCCCGTCACCATCAGCTGTACCACCAGCTGCACCGCCTGTGCCAGCAGCATCAGCGGCAGCACGTGCAGCGCCTGGGTGCGCAGCGGGAACCACAGCACGCGGCGGTGGATCATGATGGCGAAGTAGGACAACAGGGTATAGGCCAGCGCATTCTCGCCCAGCAGCGTGGCTTCGTTGACATCCATCAGCAGGCCCATCATGAAGGCTACGCTGATGCCGACCTTGCGCGGCTGGTGGATGTTCCAGAACACCAGCGCCAGCGCCACGAAGTCGGGTACCCCGACCATCTGGCCCCAGGGCATCAGGTTCAGCACGAAGGCCACGATCAGGCTGAACGCGATGAACAGCGGATTGGCCGGCAGGAGGATGTAGTGCGGATCGTTCATCGGGCTTTTTCCTTGGCGGCGGCCGGGGCTGCGGGGGCAGCCGCAGCTGCTGCGGGAGCCGCCGGCGTCACGTTGGCCGTGCCCTTGCGCTCATCGGCGGGCTTGTCCTTGGGCGTGGCATTGGCGTCATCGGCGCTGGTGTCACGGGTGCTGTCGCGCAGGCGGCGCTTGAAGAGCTTGGCGGACTTCTCGTCGATCACGTCCGGTTCCGGGCGTGGCGGCAGGTTCTGTTCCACCAGCAGGATCAGCAGCTGACGGTGGCGGTCGATACCGGCCAGCGGGCGGCAGACGATGCGGGCGAAGGAATCCGCCGAACGCGTCTCCACCAGCACCACGGTGGCCACCGACAGGCCGGGCGGGTAGACGCCGTCGATGCCCGACGTCACCAGCATGTCACCCTTCTGGATGTCGGCATTGGCTGGCATGAAGCGCAGGTCCAGCGCGCCGGTCTGGCCACGGCCATAGGCCACGCTGCGCAAGCCGTTGCGCAGTACCTGGACCGGAATGGCCTGGTCCTTGTCGGTCAGCAGCGTGACTTCAGACGTAAACGGGAAGACGCGAGTCACCTGGCCCACGATGCCCACATCGTCAATCACGGGCTGGCCGGCGGTAACGCCTTGTTGCGAGCCGCGGTTGAGGATGATCTTGCGGGTGAAGGGGTCGCGCGCATCGTAGAGGATCTCACCCACGATGGATTTCACCGGCACCTTCTGCTGCATGTCCAGGAGCTTGCGCAGCTGGGCGTTCTCGGCCGCCAGCAGGCGTTCCTGCTGCATCAGCTGGGCATTGACGATCTGCTGCTGGCGCAGGTCGCGGTTTTCCTTTTGCAGCGCGCTCAGCGAGGTGACCGAATCGGCCAGGCTGGTGGCGGCGTCGCGCGGTACCATGGCGACCGTCTGGAAGGGGTAGAGGGCCGTGCCCAGCGCCTGGCGGATAGTGCCCAGGACGTGCATGCGGGCGTCGACCACCAGCATCACGACCGACAGCAGCGCAAAGATCGTCACGCGCACCCGGGCCGAGGCGCCCTGCTTGAAGAGTGGTGGGATTTCCATGGCGTCAGGCCGTCAGCAGGGCCGCACGAGGCGGCGCGCTGCAGGCGGATAACTCACTTCCTGCGTCGAAAACGATAACAAAAAGGGGATCCGGTGCGTCCATCCTAGCCAGATCCGGCCGGTCTCCTGCCCCAGTCGCAGGCAAGCTGCGCGGCGAAGGCTGAGTCGGCATGAACTGCGTCATAGTGTGAACGTATCGGTTCCCCGTCCTCCGGTGGTACGTGGCCACCGGTTGTAACAAGTGCGTCTGTGCTGCGTCTGATGTGCAAAGGCCGGCGCAGGGCCGGCCAGATGCGGGTTCGGCTTACTCGGCCGAGAAGATCGAGCCCAGCTTGTCCATGCGGTCCAGCGCCATGCCCGAGCCGCGCACCACGCAGGTCAGCGGGTCTTCGGCCACGATCACGGGCAGGCCGGTCTCTTCCATCAGCAGGCGGTCCAGGTCGCGCAGCAGGGCGCCACCGCCGGTGAGCATCATGCCCTTTTCGGCGATGTCGGCGCCCAGTTCCGGCGGGGTCTGTTCCAGCGCGTTCTTCACGGCCGAGACGATGTTGTTCAACGGATCGGTCAGGGCTTCCAGGATTTCATTGCTGGAGATGGTGAAGGAACGCGGGATGCCTTCGGACAGGTTGCGGCCCTTGACTTCCATTTCCTTGACTTCCGAGCCCGGGAAGGCCGAGCCGATTTCCTTCTTGATCGCTTCGGCGGTCTGTTCGCCGATGAGCATGCCGTAGTTGCGGCGGATGTAGTTGACGATGGCTTCGTCGAACTTGTCGCCGCCCACGCGCACCGAACCCTTGTAGACCATGCCGCCCAGCGAGATGATGCCCACTTCGGTGGTGCCGCCGCCGATGTCCACCACCATCGAGCCGGTGGCGTCCGAGACCGGCAGGCCCGAGCCGATGGCCGCGGCCATGGGTTCCTCGATCAGGTAGACCTGGGAGGCACCGGCGCCCAGCGCCGATTCACGGATGGCACGGCGTTCCACCTGGGTCGAGCCGCAGGGCACGCAGATGATGATGCGCGGGGAGGGGCGGAACAGCTTGGAGTCGTGCACCATGCGGATGAACTGCTTCAACATCTGCTCGGTGACGGTGAAATCGGCAATCACGCCGTCCTTCATCGGGCGGATCGCCTCGATGTTGCCGGGCACCTTGCCCAGCATCTGCTTGGCTTCCTTGCCCACGGCCTGGATGGTCTTCTTGCCATTGGGGCCGCCTTGCTGGCGAATTGCCACCACCGACGGCTCGTCCAGCACGATGCCATGGCCGCGCGCGTAGATCAGCGTGTTCGCGGTACCGAGGTCGATTGCCAGATCGTTGGAAAAATAACTACGGAGAAATCCAAACATGAGTTGTCCTGATGCGCCCGCCATGGGGCGCCTAGCTTTTTGATAGGGGGGGTGTCCGTTCATGACCGCGGCGACGCGAAAAACCGGCGCCAGCAAGGCATTAATCCGACATTCTACCTTATAATTCCAGAGAAACCAGCAAGCCGGTCTGCCAAAAATATCAGCAGTCCGGAACCTGCCAGCCGCCATCTGGCGCGGGTTTGCCGTTTTTTACCCGGCAGGCGCCATGAGCCGGCCAACCTGTCAGGCAAGTCAGCTTGCCGACAGTCGCGAGGCCCCGAAAACATTGCCCGGCGCATCGCCCGGCGTCAGCGGCGCGGAGTCTTCCCAATTCAACCTGTTTCACTATTGCCTGGCGCCCGGCGCGCCCACTCGACCATGTCACTAGCCCTTTCCGACGTCAAACGCATCGCCAACCTGTCCCGCCTGGAGCTTACCGACGCCCAGGCCGGTGAAACGCTGGATAAGCTCAATGGCATCTTCGCCCTGGTGGAGCAGATGAAGGCCATCGACACCACCGGCGTGGAACCGCTGTCGCACCCGATCGCCGCCATCGAGCCGGCGCTGGCGCTGCGCCTGCGCGAAGACGTGGTGACCGAGTCCAATCGCCGCGAAGACTACCAGCAACCGGCCCCGGCCACCCAGGACGGTCTGTACCTGGTGCCCAAGGTGATCGAATAACTCCCGGCCCTGGCCCCTGACCAAGCCCGACCGGCGCCGCAAAGCGGCAGTGTCGACCCGCAAGATCGCAGCCCAACCAATTCCATGCACAAGCTCACCCTCAAAGAACTGTCCGCGCAACTGCAAGCGCGCAAGATTTCCGCCGCCGAACTGGCCACCCTGTTCCTCGACCGCATCGAGGCCAGCGACCTGAACGCCTTCCTGCACGTGGACCGCGAGCTCACGCTGGCGCAGGCCAGGGCCGCCGATGCACGCCTGGCAGGTCAGGACGCCGGTCCCCTGACCGGTGTGCCGATCGCCCACAAGGATATCTTCGTCACCCGCAACTGGCGTACCACGGCCGGGTCACGCATGCTGCAAAACTATGTGAGCCCCTTCGACGCGACCGTGGTGGAACAGTTCAATGCCGCCGGCACGGTCACGCTGGGCAAGCTCAACTGCGACGAGTTCGCCATGGGCTCGGGTAACGAGAACTCCTACTACGGCCCCACCCTGAACCCGTGGGACCGCAAAGCCGTGCCCGGCGGCTCCTCGGGCGGCTCGGCGGCCGCCGTGGCGGCGCGCCTGGCGCCGGCGGCCACCGCCACCGACACCGGCGGTTCGATCCGCCAGCCGGCCTCGCTGTGCGGCGTCACCGGCATCAAGCCGACCTATGGCAGCGTCTCGCGCTACGGCATGATCGCCTTTGCCTCCTCGCTGGACCAGGGCGGCCCGATCGCCAAGACCGCCGAGGATTGCGGCCTGCTGTTGAACGCCATGACCGGCTTCGACGAGCGTGATTCCACCAGCCTGCAACGCCCCAAGGAAGATTTCACCCGCTCGCTGGGCGACAGCCTGCAAGGCCTGCGCATCGGCGTGCCCAAGGAATTCTTCGGCGCCGGCCTGGCCGCCGACGTGGAAGCGGCCGTGCGCGGCGCGCTGGCCGAATTCGAGAAGCTCGGCGCCACCCTGGTCGACATCTCCCTGCCCAAGACCGAACTGTCGATCCCCGTGTATTACGTGATCGCCCCGGCCGAGGCCTCGTCTAACCTGTCGCGCTTCGATGGCGTACGCTACGGCCACCGCGCCGCCGACTACAAGGACCTGGCCGACATGTACAAGAAGTCGCGCGCCGAAGGCTTTGGCGAAGAGGTCAAGCGCCGCATCCTGGTGGGCTCCTACGTGCTCTCGCATGGCTACTACGACGCCTACTACCTGCAGGCGCAGAAGATCCGCCGCCTGATCGCCCAGGACTTCCAGAATGCCCTGACCGGTCCTGACCGCCAGTGCGACGTCATCATGGGCCCGGTCTCGCCCACCGTCGCCTGGGACCTCGGTGACAAGACCAACGACCCGGTGGCCAACTACCTGGCCGATATCTTCACGCTCTCCACCAGCCTGGCCGGCCTGCCGGGCATGTCGATTCCCTGCGGCTTCGGCCAGGGCGAGAAGAACGGCAAGCGTCCGGTCGGCCTGCAGATCATCGGCAATTATTTCGACGAAGCGCGCCTCTTGAACGTGGCGCACCAGTTCCAGCAAGCCACCGACTGGCACCTGAGCGAACCGGCCTGATCGCCTGGCCCTCGTCACCAACAACAGCATTCGCAAGGACAACATCATGCAGTGGGAAGTCGTCATCGGCCTCGAAACGCACACGCAGCTTTCGACCCAATCTAAGATCTTCAGCGGCAGCTCGACCCGCTTCGGCGCCGAGCCCAACACCCAGGCCAGCCCCGTGGACCTGGCCCTGCCGGGCGTGCTGCCGGTACTGAACAAGGGCGCAGTGGAACGTGCCATCCAGTTCGGCCTGGCCATCGGCGCCACCATCGCGCCGCGCTCGGTGTTCGCGCGCAAGAACTACTTCTATCCTGACCTGCCCAAGGGCTATCAGATCAGCCAGTTCGAGATCCCCGTGGTGCAAGGCGGCACCATGTCGTTTGCCGTCGAGAAGGACGGCAAGACCGAGATCAAGACCATCAACCTGACCCGCGCCCACCTCGAAGAAGACGCCGGCAAGTCGCTGCACGAAGACTATCAGGGCATGACCGGCATCGACCTGAACCGCGCCGGTACGCCGCTGCTGGAAATCGTCACCGAACCCGAAATGCGCAGCGCCGCCGAAGCCGTCGGCTATGCCAAGGCCCTGCACTCGCTGGTGGTGTGGCTGGGCATCTGCGACGGCAACATGCAGGAGGGCTCGTTCCGCTGCGACGCCAACGTCTCCGTGCGCCCGGTGGGTCAGGAAAAATTCGGCACCCGCTGCGAGATCAAGAACCTGAACTCCTTCCGCTTCCTGGAAGAGGCCATCAACTACGAAGTGCGTCGCCAGATCGAGCTGATCGAGGACGGTGGCACCGTGGTGCAGGAAACCCGGCTCTACGACCCGGACAAGAAGGAAACCCGCTCCATGCGCAGCAAGGAAGACGCGCAGGACTACCGTTACTTCCCCGACCCCGACCTGCCGCCGCTGGCCATCTCGCAGGAGTGGATCGATCGCGTCAAGACCACCATGCCCGAGCTGCCCGGCGCCATGCGCGAGCGCTTCGTGGCCGATTACGCCTTGCCGGAATACGATGCCATGGTGCTGACCCAGTCCAAAGGCATGGCGTCCTACTTCGAAGCCGTGGTCGCCGCCGCCGGTCGCGATCAGGCCAAGCCGGCCGCCAACTGGCTCATGGGCGACGTCGCCTCGACCCTGAACCGCGAAGACACCGACATCGCCGATGCCCCCGTCAAGGCCGCGCAACTGGCGCTGCTGTTGAAGCGCATCGCCGACGGCACCATCTCCAACAAGATCGCCAAGGAAGTCTTCGCCGGCATGTGGGAAGCCCGCTCCGACAAGGACAGCCTGGCCGACGACATCATCGAGGCCAAGGGCCTGAAGCAGATCTCCGACAGCGGCGCGCTGGAAGCCATCGTCGACCAGGTGCTGGCCGCCAACGAGAAGTCGGTCGCCGAATTCCGCGCCGGCAAGGAGCAGGCCATCAACGCCCTGATCGGTCAGGCCATGAAGGCCACGCGCGGCAAGGCCAACCCGGCGCAGCTGACCGAATTGCTGCGCAAGAAGCTGGTGGGTTGATCGCAGTCGCGACAAGAAAAACCGCATCCACGGATGCGGTTTTTTTTCGTCCTTCGCGATGACATCGCGTATCGGACTACTGCCCCGGCAGGCCGATCAGCAGGTCTTCGTAGAAGGCACCTACCGGATAGCTCGGATGACGCAACTGGATCTCCAGCACCCACAGCGCCTGGCTGGGGATGATCTCCATCTCGGCCAGCTTGGCCGGGCCGAACAGCGCATGCGGGAAGTCCGAGACGCGATGCCCGGCCAGGTTGCGCTCCAGCAGCCAGCCTGCGCGCCGGGCCTCGGCCTGGGCAAAGTCGTATAGCTGACGACCGCTCAGGCCGGTTTCCCAGGCCGCCCGGGTGGCATCGAAGACGTCGCGCGCGGCCTGGGCGCAGCTATGGTGCAAGGCTTCGTTGCCGAACACGAAGGTGTCGCCGAAGTCACCCTCGCAACCATCCCAGACCGGGCCGATATCGACCACCACGATATCGCTCTCGCGCAGGACGCGATCGCGCTGCACGCCCTGGCGCGGTGTGCGCACCGTGTCATCGCCGAAGCGGATGTAGGTCGGATGCCAGGTGTGCGACGCGCCCATGTCGCGCAGGTGGCGGTCGGCCATCTCCACGGCCTCGGCGGTCGACATGCCGACCCTGAGCTTGCCGGCGATCTGCGCCACGGCGCGGATGGATTGGGCGCGTGCGGTGAGCATGCCCTCCAGCGCATAGCGCGGTCCCACCCGTTCGAACACCGGATCCAGGCTGCCCAGCGCCAGCGGCGCCACGCTGGCACCGGAGGGGACGAAGGCCTCCGTCACCAGCTGCTGGGGCGATACGCCCCAGTGCGCGCAGGCTTCGTGCAGCGCCGCGATCATGGCCGGATTGCCGCAGGCGACCAGTTGCGTGGCGGGCCAATGGTGGCCGCCGGCCGCCGCCAGGTCCTGCACCTGCTCACCCAGGGCGCCGTTGGCCGCGACCCAGCGCAGGCGCGGGTCGCGCGCCGCCAGTGTATCGAGGAAGGCGGCGTCGTAGAAATCGCCGGCCTCGGCATTGCCCCAGTAGAGCGTCACGCGCAACTCTGGCGCGGCCTGCGCATCGGCCAGCGCCGCCAGCAGGATGGGCTTGATGCCGGCATAGCCGGTCCCGGTGGCCAGCAGCACCAGCTCGCCGGCGCCGGCTGCAGCCGCAGCCTGCCAGGTGCAGGCACCGAAGCCACCCTCCAGCGCCAGCCGGTCACCGGCCTGCAGGTGGCTGAGCATGCGCCCGGAAAAATGCCCATCGCGTACCTGCCGGATATGGAATTCCAGCCGACCCTCTTCCAGCGCCGGCAGGTTGGCCACCGAGAAGCAGCGGCTGCTGCCATCGTCGAGATAGAAGCGCAGGTACTGCCCCGGTCGCACCGGTGGTTGCTGCTCGCCCAAAGGGCGCAGCACCAGGCAGGTCACGCTGGCGCTCAGAGACCGCTTCTCCACCACCTCCGCCTCGAAGCGCAAGGCCTGCGCCGGCAGCGGCCAGCCCGGCACTTCGATGCGCATGTCACTGCAGGCATGGCTCTGGCACAGCAGCATCTCGTCCTCGGCCAGCGGATAGGGCGTGCCCAGGGCCTGGTAGGACAGACGCCGGTGCCGGCCTTCCAGCACGCGCACGCGGCAGCATCCGCACTCGCCGCGTCGGCAGGAGAAGGGCAGCGAGATACCCTGTTCCAGCGCCGCGTCGAGCAGCAGCCCGTCTCCGCTGGTGAAATCCTGAGCGTCATTGGCGATCGCTATCCTGTAATGCTCCTGCATGCTGTTCTCCCTGGTCCATGGGCCGCAATGGCCTGTCATCGATGGAGCAATTGTGCGGCTAGAATAGGACCCTCCAAAACCTCCAGTTTTGATAATTTCATATGGTCCAGATCAGAAACTGGCGTCTGCTGCTCGATCTCGGTCAAGCCGGTGCAGGCGTCTCCTACCGGGATATCGTGGCCGGCCTGGCGCGCGCCATCGGTGACGGTCGCCTGCTGCCCGGCGCGGCACTGCCGGGAACCCGCGACATGGCCGCCATGCTGGGCGTGAACCGCAAGACCGTCATCGTGGCCTATGAAGAAGCGGCCATCAAAGGCTGGCTGGTCAGCCGCGAGCGCAGCGGCACCTTCGTCAGCAGCGCCTTTGATCGGGGCGCGGTGCATGGCGCGCCGGGACCGCAGGATCGCCTCTTCGCCCCCGCCTTGCAGACGCTGTCCCTGCCCGGTTACTTCGATGAATTGCCGCCGCAGGGAGCCCTGCGGGACCGGCGCATGATGTACTTCGACAATGGCTCGCCAGACCATCGCCTGCTGCCCCAGGCCATCCTGCACCGTCACTATCGCCGTGCGCTGCGCGAGAGCCTGCGTAATGGCCGGGTACGCTATGGCAACTTTGAGTCGGCCAGCCAGTTGCGCGTGGCCCTGGCCGGGATGCTGGGCGCCACGCGCGCGCTGGCGGCGTACCCCGCCAACATCTGCCTGACCCAGGGCACGCAGATGGCCCTGCACCTCGCAGCCGCCGCGCTGATCCGACCGGGCGATACGGTGGTGGTGGAGCGGCTAAGCTATCCACCGGCCTGGGCCATCTTCCAGGCGCTGGGCGCGCGTGTGGAGGTGGTGGATATCGATGCCCATGGCTGCCGGGTGGATCAGGTCGAGGCCCTGTGCCGGCACCGCCCCATCCGCTTCATCTACCTGACGCCGCACCACCAGTTCCCCAGCACGGTGAGCCTGCCCGCCGATCGCCGGGAGAAGCTGCTGGCCCTGGCGGTCCGGCATGGTTTTGCCATCATCGAGGAAGACTACGACCACGAATATCACTTCACCGGGCGCCCCTACGCGCCGCTGGCCAGCGATCCGTGGCAGCGTCATGTGATCTACGTCGGTTCGCTCTCCAAGCTGCTGGGATCGAGTTTTCGCTGCGGCTTCGTGGTCGGCCCCGAGAACCTGATCGCCACCCTGGAGGGCAACCAGCACCTGCTGGCCACCCACGGTGACGCCATCCTGCAGAAGATGCTGGCCGAGCTCATCACCGATGGCGAACTGCGCCGGCACGTGCGGCGCAGCAGCAAGCACTATCGGGATCGTCAGGAGGTATTGCTGGATTGCCTGCAACGCAGCTTCGGCGACCGCATCTCCACCCGCCTGCCCGAAGGCGGCCTGGCGCTGTGGGTGACCTTCACCGAAGACATAGACGTCGATGCCCTGGCCAGGAACGCCATCAGCGAGGGCTTGTTCGTGCGCAGCGGCAGCCAGTTCTCGCCGCTGGGAGAATCCATCAATGGCTTGCGCCTGGGCTTTGCCTCGATGTCACCCGATGAACTGGTACGCGCAGTGGCGCGGCTGCAGCGCGCGTCGCTGCGCAGCCGCCGTTAGGGGCGAGCCAGCACCAGCGGCCGGCCCCGCGCCCAGCGATTGCAGGACAGCGAAAAGCTCAGCGAGCTGACCTGGTGGTACCAGCCGGCCGGCAGGTAGAGCATCTCGCCCGGTTGCATCACGCAGTCCACCAGCGCGGCCTGGCGGGCCAGTGGAAAGCGGTCGAGATCGGGATGATCCGGATCGAAGGGCGAGCCGAACAGGATGGCATTGGCCTCGCGCGGATAGAGATACTGGTCGTGATGCGGAGGCGCCACCCAGATGCGCTTGCTGCCCCAGATCTGCGTGAAGACATTGTCGTCATAGTCGCAATGCAGGGGCGTGACGGTGCCGGCCGGGCCGATCCAGAAGCGCGGCGGGCCCATCTTGTCGAAGAAGTTGGGCCAGTGACACAGCGCATTGAGTTCACGTAACTCCAGGTTGCCGAGATAGGGTGGCAGCCCATCGGTTTCGCGCTCCACCAGGTCCAGGTAATCCAGCAGGCGCATGTCCTGCATGGCCCGGTCCGGGGCGAAGGCCGTATTGATGTAGTCCCCCACGCGCGCCCGTACCGCCAGGCTGCCGAAATGCGCACGCAGCGTGGCCACCGTCAGTGCCGACAGCGGCCAGCGCGTGGCCATGCCGGTCATGATGAAGGGCAGGCCGGCGGCGGCCCGCTGGCGAAACGCCGCCGTCTTCATCGGCCCCAGGCGCGGGATGGCGGTGAGCACGGGCAGGTGCGCGCTGGCCTGGCGGATGGCCTCGCGCATCGCCGCAATGGAGTCGACGCCACGAATCTGCGCATCGCGCTTTTCCTTGTCGTGCTTGCGTACAGCCGCTTCCTCGGGCGACAGCACGGCCACAGCCGGGCGCGGTGGCAGCGTGCGCGCGCTGCGCTGGCTGGCATCGGTACCGGGCGTGGTAGCGTCGGCAGGGGAGTCGGGAGTGGCCGGTTTCATCGGCGCTATTGTAGCGCTGCAGACCACAACGGCCGTCGCTTGCAACGCTATGCGCATATCGATATGCGTTCTTGTTCCTTGTTCCTCCCTCCGGCAGGCGTTGTAATACCTGTTTTCACTGCCGGGGCTGCCTGATCCGTCCGATCATCGGGACCACGGCCCGCAGTCATCGCAGATCATGGAGGAACGGGCATGTCAGTTGCCACATTGGAAAGCGCGCCGCGTGCGCACCAGCAGATCGAGATTCGTCCCTTCGATGGGCCGCTGGGAGCCGAGATCATCGGCCTGGACCTGAACCAGGACGTCTCCGGCGACGAGCTGGCCCGTATCCGCAGCGCCTTCGTCGCGCATGGCGTGGTGGTCTTCCGCGACCAGCGCATCACGCCCGAGCAGCACATCGCCTTCAGCCGTCGTTTCGGTCCGCTGCAAGTGCATGTGCAGAACCGTTTCCACCTGGCCGGTTACCCGGAACTGCTGGTGGTCTCCAACGTGATCGAGGATGGCAAGCCCATCGGCCTGGTCGATGCCGGCGCCGACTGGCATTCCGACCTGTCCTACCTGCCGCGGCCCAGCATGGGCGCGCTGCTGCATTCGCAGGAACTGCCGGCCGAGCTGGGCGATACGCTCTACGCCAACACCGCCAACGCCTGGGATACCCTGCCGGCCGCGCTCAAGACGCTGCTGGCCGACAAGCGCGCCGTGCACTCCTACGTCTATCGCAACGAGCGCCTGCGCAAGCTGGCGCCGTGGCGTCCGGCACTGACGCAAAAGCAGATCGACGAAGTGCCGCCGGTGGAGCATCCGGTGGTGATCACCCACCCCGAGAGCGGTCGCAAGATTCTCTTCGTGAGCGAAGGATTCACCTCGCACATCGTGGGTATTCCGCGCGATGAAAGCGATGCGCTGCTGAAAGAACTGCATCAGCACGTCACCCGTCCCGACAACGTCTACACCCACAAGTGGCAGCCGCATGACATGGTGTTCTGGGACAACCGCAGCACCCAGCACTACGCCGCCATCACCCCGCCGCATCTGCGTCGCACGCTCTATCGCGCCACCGTCGAAGGCAACGTGCCGAGCTGATCTTCCGCCGGCACGCTGCCGGCCTCGATCAGTCGGAACACACTGACCGCCTCGGTCAACGTCTGGGCCTGATCCTGCATGGCGCGGGCCGCCGCTGCGGCCTGTTCCACCAGCGCGGCATTTTGCTGGGTGGCGCCATCGATCTCGGTGATGGCCCGGTTGACCTGCTCGATGCCATCACTTTGTTCCTGGCTGGCCGTGGTGATCTCGCGCACGATCTCGGTCACTCGCGCTACGCTCTGTACCACTTCCTGCATGGTGTCGCCGGCACGCGCCACCAGACGGCTGCCATCGCCGACCTTCTCTACCGATTCATCGATGAGCTGCTTGATCTCCCGGGCCGCCGCCGCCGAGCGTTGTGCCAGTGAGCGCACCTCGGAAGCCACCACCGCAAAACCGCGGCCCTGTTCACCAGCGCGCGCCGCTTCCACCGCCGCGTTCAGCGCCAGGATATTGGTCTGGAAGGCGATGCCGTCGATCACGCCGATGATGTCGGCGATCTTCTGGGACGAGGCGTGGATGGCGCTCATCGTCTGCACCACCTGACCGACCACTGCGCCACCCTGGCTGGCCACTTCGGAGGCCGAGGCCGCCAGCGCATTGGCCTGACGGGCGTTGTCGGCATTCTGGCGCACCGTCGAGGTCAGCTGCTCCATGGCCGAGGCGGTTTCTTCCAGCGAACCGGCCTGTTGCTCGGTGCGTGCCGACAGGTCCAGGTTGCCGCTGGCGATTTCGCGCGAAGAGGTATGGATGGCATCGCTGCCCTGGCGCACCCGTCCGACGATATCGAGCAGGTTGCCATTCATGGCCTTGAGGGCGTGCAGCAGCTTGCCGGTCTCGTCGCGGGCATCGCTGTCGATATGCGAGGTGAGGTCGCCGGCGGCCACGTTCTCGGCGATGTGCACTGCGCGGTTCAGCGGCAGCGTGATGCTGCGCGTGAGCAGCCAGGCCAGCATCGCACCCAGCAGCAGCTCGATGGCGCCCAGGGCGATCAGCATGCTACGCCCGGAGCGGTAGTTGCGGTCGATATCGGCGGCGGCCGCATTGATCAGGTTCTTCTGGAAATCGGCATAGCGCAGCACGCCGTTGGCGTAGTCATCCATCATCTTCACCAGCACGGTATCGGTCATCTCACGCGCCTTGTCGACGTCGCCAGCGGCCTTCATGTCGAAGATCTTCTGGCGCGCATCGCGATAGGTCACGCGCAGCTTGCCGACCTCGTCGAAGAGACGCTTCTCCTCGGGGTCCTCAATGGCAGCCTCGACGCGTTTTTGCAACTGGCTGATCTGGCTCGACTGGGTGTCGATCTGCTTCTGGAAGGATTGCTGGAAGACCGGGTCATTGCTCTTCATCACGGCGAAGGTGCGCACGCCGTTTTCCTTGATGGTGGCATGCCATTGCACGGCATCGCGTTCTTTCTGCAGGGCGACCTGGACCATCGCATCGGTGGCGTCGCCGATGCTCTCCAGGCGCCACACCGCCAGGCCGACCATCACGGCCATGAGCATCAGCAAGGAAATGAAACCGATCGCCAGGCGCACGCCTATCTTGAGGTTCTTCATCTCGTCTCCCTTGTGGTGGCGGCCCCGGCTTGTTGGTCTGTTGCTTTGTTGTGCGGCGGGTGCCGTTGGCTATCCGAACAATGTCACTGGCAATGTTGCTCGAAGCTGAACTAGCCTAACACAGCAAAAGGAGATTGCCGTCCTCCCAAAAGGACGGAGTGGCAGCAGTGTTGTATTCGGGAATCGTGTCAGGGGGCCGGAAGTCCGGCCGGCCGCCGCGTAGGCAGCAGCACGCATAGTGCAGCGCAAAAGATCAGGGCGAAGCCGCCCAGGTCTGACAGGCCAGGCCGCTCCCCCAGCAGCAGCATGGCGCCGCTCACGCCCACCACCGGCACCAGCAGCGTGCCTAATGCTGCCACGCCGGCCGGCAGCTGGCCGATGATGTTGAACCACAGGATGTAGCCGGCGGCCATGCCGAAGACGACGTGATAGCCCAGCGCCAGCCAGACCTGATGGTGCACTGCGGCCAGTGATGGCCAATGCGACAGGCCTTCGAAAGACAGCAGACCGGTGAGCGCCACCACGGCGCCGATCAGCAGTTGCCACGCGGCCACGGCCATGGGCGGTGCCGAGATGCGCGCCCACTTGCTGTAGACGGTGCCCGCCGCCCAGGTGATGGCCGCCGCCAGCGCCAGCCAGACACCGCGCGAGAGGCCGTGGCCCATCAGCGGCAGCAGCAGCCAGCCCAGGCCGCAGGCCCCCAGCAGCAAGCCGCCCGCGCGCATGCGATCCAGGCGTTCGCGCAGCACCAGGCAGGCCAGCAGGGTGGCCCAGAGCGGCATGGAATAGGTCAGGATGGCCACCCGCGAGGTGGCCGCATTGAGTTGCGCAAAGGTCAGGAGGATATTGAAGGCCGCCACATTGAGCAGCCCGGCCACCGCGATATGCCAGCGGTCGCGCCCGGCATGCACGGCCATGCGGTCGCCGCGCACCCAGCCCAGCGCGAACACGGTGCAGGCCGCCGCACCCAGGCCGATGGTGCGCAATCCCCAGGGCGACACGCCCGACAGCGCCACTTTCACCGCCGGCCAGTTCAGGCCCCAGACCAGGCCCAGCAGCACCAGCCAGGCACGCGCGCCTGCGCCTTGCGGAGCGCCGCTGTCCATGCCTACCAGTCCATGCCCGCATCCAGCGGATAGACAGGGCGGCGCACCTTCTTGATCGGGAACAGTTTCAGATTGGCGCTGGTCGGCCCGCCGCTGTCGGAGTCGCACTCCACCAGGCCGCGACTGATGGGGACGAACACCGGCCGGCAATACATGCGCGACTTCAGGATCAGGAAGGATTGCTGCGCCGGGTCCAGCCCCAGGCTGGTGAAGACGCCCAGGTCATAAGGCTCGACCCGCTCTTCGGTCACCACGATGCGTGCGCGCCCGATATCGAGCAATACGCTGCGTCCCATCTGGATGGTCGAGCCGGTATAGATCGGCCCGGTCACGGTGAAGCGGCCATCGGTGATGGCCAGCACCTTGCCCGAGAACAGCGGCGGTACCTTGGTGATGCCCTGCGCCGTCAATGGCACCTTGTTGCCCACGGCCAGGGTGACGGTGGCGCCGACACCGGCGGCCACCATGTAGGCCACCGCCTCCGGGTCGCTCACGGGGCCCACGGCGATCCCTTCCAGGCCCGCTTCCAGCGCCGCCTCCAGCACATCCATGGTGTTGCAGGTGCCGCCCGACATGACGTTGTCGCTATGGTCCAGCAACAGTACCGGGCCGGCGCCGGGTCCCAGGCTGCGCAATTTCGCCTGGGCCAGCGACTGCGCCAGGGGCAGGCTGTCGTAGACGAAATCGTCGCGCTCGTTCCAGATCTGGCGGGCGATGCGTTCGGCCATTGCATCGGCCAGGGCAGGGTCGTTCTCGCTGACCACCACCACCGACATGCCGGCGTCCCTGAAGTCCGACAGCGGAAATCCCGCCAGCACCGACACCGCCAGCACCCCGGCCTGCTGCTCGGCTGCCTTGGCCGCTTCCACGGCGCGCTGCATGGCCGAGGCAGAGGTATTGCTGGTCAGCGTAGCCGACAGCAACGGCACCTGGCGCCAGGCCAGCGCCGGTTGCGAGCGTTTCTCCAGCAAGGCCACCAGCAGGCGGCCGGCGTGCTCGCCGGTCTCGAACATGTCGATATGCGGATAGGTCTTGAAGCTGACGATGATGTCGGCGTTCTCCACCATCTTCTGCGTGACGTTGCCATGCAGGTCCAGCGCCACCGCCAGGGGCGTGCTCGGCGCGATGCGGCGGATGCGTTCCAGCAGCGTGCCTTCGCCATCGTCGGCATTCTCGGCCACCATGGCGCCGTGCAGGTCCAGCATGATGGCGTCGCAGCCCTTTTCGATGGCGGCCACGATGCCGTCGCACATCAGCGTATAGGCATCGGCCGCCACCGCCGCGCTGGGATTGGCCCAGGCCGCCAGCGGCGTGACGATGTCGGCGCCGAGGCCTTCGGCGATCTCCAGGAAGGCGCCCATGGCGGTGCGCGCACCCTTCTGGTCGCGGTAGGCGGCCTCATCCCATTGCGGGGCGAAGGCGTCCAGCGGCGTGGGAATCGGCGAGAAGGTATTGGTCTCGTGATTCATGCGGGCAATGACGATACGGGGCTTCATCGATGATTCTCCCGCCTCAGTCGTCGACCACGCCGGCGCTGGCCAGCATGGCCTGCAGCAGCACGTTGCAACCGGCTTCGAGGTGATCGGGGCGGGCATCCTCGATCTCGTTGTGCGACACGCCATCCTTGCACGGCACGAAGATCATCCCGGCCGGCGCCAGGCGCGCCGCGTAGATGGCGTCATGGCCGGCACCGGAGACCACGTCCATGGTCTTGTAGCCCAGCGCCGAGGAAGCCGCGCGCACATTGTCCACGCAATCCGGGTGGAAGGGGCAGGGCGGGAAATAGGACACGCGCTCCAGTTCGATGGACAGGCCGGTCTTCTTGCGGGTTGCTTCCAGGTAGGCCAGCAGGTCCTCGTGCATGCGGTTGAGCGACTCCTCGCTGACATTGCGCAGGTCGATGGAGAACTTGACCTGCCCGGGGATCACGTTGCGGCTGTTGGGCATCACCTGTACCTGGCCCACCGTGCCGCGTCCGTAAGGCGGATAGCGGTGGGCGATGGCCACCACCTCCTGCATGATGTAGGTGGAGACCTGCAGCGCATCCTTGCGGATTTCCATCGGTGTCGGGCCGGCGTGGGATTCGAAACCGGTCACCGTGCAGTCGTACCAGGACAGGCCCAGCACCGCCGGCACCACGCCGATGACGGTGTCGGCATTTTCCAGCACCGGGCCCTGCTCGATATGCGCCTCGTAGTAGGCGCCGATGGGGTGGTCGCCACAGACCTGCTCGCCGATGTAGCCAATGCGCTCTAGCTCGTCGCGTACCTTCTTGCCGTCGATGTCGGTGGCGTTGTAGGCATGCTCCAGCGTGAAGGCGCCGCAGAAGACCCCCGAGCCCATCATCACCGGCACGAAGCGCGAACCTTCTTCATTGGTCCACACCGCCACCTCGATGGGCGCCTCGGTCTGGATGTTGTGCTGGTTCAGGGTGCGGATCACCTCGATGCCGGAGAGCACGCCGTAGTTGCCGTCGAACTTGCCGCCGGTGGGCTGGGTGTCGATGTGCGAACCCGTCATCACCGGTGGCAGCGCATTGTTGCGCCCGGGCCGACGCATGAAGATGTTGCCGATCTGGTCCACCACCACGCTCATGCCTTCGGCACGCGCCCAGGCGGTGACCAGGTCACGGCCCTCCTTGTCGAGGTCGGTCAGGGCCAGGCGGCATACGCCGCCCTTGGCGGTGCCGCCGATCTTGCCCAGTTCCATCAGCGAATCCCACAGGCGTGCGCCGTTGATGCGCAGGGTGGAGGCTTGTGTTTTCATGTCCATTGTCGATTCCTTGTTTGGTTTTCCAACGGCGATCCTTCGATACGGCCTTCGGCCTACTCAGGCCGAACGGGAGGGGGCGCCACCACGCGTTCGTAAAGCCACCCCCACCCCGTTCGACCTGAGTAGCCGCGCAGCGGCGTATCGAAGGACGCTCCGTCGTCACTCATGCCGCCAGATTGACGCCCAGATAACGGTCCTTCACGCCCTCATCGGCCAGGAAGTCCGCATTGCTGCCGCTGTAGACGATGCGTCCCTGCTCGACGATGTAATGCCGGTCGGCCAGTTGCGTACAGACTTCCAGATTCTGCTCCACCAGGATGATGGACATCCCGGTGGCCTTGATCAACCTGATCTGCGCCACGATCTCGTCGACGATCACCGGCGCCAGGCCTTCCACCGGTTCGTCCAGCATCAGCACGCGCGGATGCGTCATCAGGGCGCGCGCGATGGCCAGCATCTGCTGCTCGCCGCCGGAGAGCTGGCCGCCACCATTCCTGCGACGTTCTTTCAGACGCGGGAAGATGCGGTAGATCTCCTCCAGCCCCCAGGCCGATTGCTTGCGCGCGGCCATGGTCAGGTTCTCTTCCACCGTGAGCAGCTTGAAGATGCCGCGATGCTCCGGCACCAGGCACACGCCGCGCGCGGCGATCTGGTAGGAGGGCAGGCCGTTGATGGGCTGGCCCTCGAACAGCACCCGCCCCTGTGCCGGCGGTACCACGCCGACGATGCTCTTCAGGGTGGTGGTCTTGCCGGCGCCATTGCGGCCCAGCAGGGTCACCACCTCGCCGGCATCGACCTGCAGCGACACTCCCTGCAGGATGTGGCTCTTGCCATAGTAGCCGTGAACCTCTTCCACTTGCAGCATCATGCGCGACCTCCGGTGATCATGCTGCCGAGATAGGCGCGGCGCACGCGTTCGTCATTGCGGATCTCGTCGGGCTTGCCCTGCGCCAGGATCTGGCCCAGCTGCATGACGGTGATGCGATCCGAGATATCCATCACGATATCCATGTTGTGCTCGATCAGTACCACGGTGTAATCCTCGCGCAGGCCATGGATGAGCCGCTTCATGTCGGCGATGTCGTCGATGCCCATGCCCGAGGTCGGCTCGTCCAGGAAGATCACCTTGGGCCGTCCGGCCATCGCCATGCCCACTTCCAGCCGGCGCTGCTGGCCGTGCGAGAGTTCTGCGCAGGCACGCTGCGCCACTGCCTGCAGCGACAGGCGCGCGATGAGCTGGTCGGCCAGGGCGCAGGCGGCGGCGAACTGTTCGGCGCGCTTCCAGGGATTGAGTGCGGCCAGCGGAGTACGGCCCTGCGCGGCCAGGCGCAGGTTTTCCCACACGCTCAGGTTGGGAAAGAGGCTGGTCACCTGGAAAGAGCGTGCCAGTCCCTTCTGCACGCGCCGGTAACCGGGCAGGTGCGCCACTTCCTCACCCTCCACCAGGATGCTGCCGGTGGTGATGGGCGTGGTCCCGGTCAGGGTATGGAACAGCGTGGTCTTGCCCGCGCCATTGGGGCCGATCACCGAATGCACGGTGCCGGGCAGGATATCGAGCGTGATGTCGTTGACGGCGGTGAACTTGCCGTAACGCTTGGTCACGTTCACCGCTTGCAGGATGGGGTGGCTCATGAGTGCTTCTCCTGGGTGACGGGCGGCGTCTCGGCCGGCTTGTTCCGGCTGCCGCGCAGGGCATCGATGATCCTGGCCGCCAGGCCGAACAGGCCCTTCTGCATGTACAGGCTCACCGCGATCAGCAGCAGGCCCAGCAGCATCAGCCAGCGCGGCCACAGTGTAGAGAGCCAGTTGCCCACCAGCACATAGAAGCTCGCGCCCAGCACCGAGGCGAACAGGTTGCCGGTGCCGCCGATGACGGTCATGACCAGGATGGCTTCGCTGGTGTGGTATTCGATATTGGATAGCGGTGCCACGCCGGTCATCATCGCGTGCAGGCCACCGGCCAGGCCGGTCACCGCACCGGAGATGACGAAGGCCGCCAGCTTCAGCAGGCGCACGTCATAGCCCAATGCCGAGGCGCGTGCCTCGTTCTCGCGCACCGCCAGCAGCGTCTTGCCCAGCACCGAATCGACCACCCGCTGCAGGAGCCAGAACACCAGCACGAACAGGATGGCCACCACCGTGTAGTACTGCCACGAGGAGGTGGTCGGCAACAGCGTCACGCCCAGCAGCGACAGCGGCGGACGCGGGATGTCCAGCAAGCCGTTGTCGCCACCGGTGACGTCCTTCATCGTATAGGCCAGGAAGTAAAACATCTGGGCAAAGGCCAGCGTCAGCATCACGAAATAGGTGCCGCGCTGGCGGATCGAGAACCAGCCCACCAGCAGCGCCACCAGCGCGCCGCCCAGCGCGGCCAGTGCCAGCGAAGGCAGCAGGGCCAGCTTCAGCTGCAGCAGCACCACCCCGGCGGTATAGCTGCCCACGCCGAAGAAGATGCCCTGGCCGAAGGACATCAGCCCGGTATAGCCCAGCAGCAGGTTGCAACCCAGCGCGGCCAGGGCGAACACCAGCACTTCTGTTGCCAGCGTGCCGGAAGTCAATACCAGCGGCAGCAGCAGGACCACCGCCGCCGCCAGCAAGGTATATCGGAAATGCGCGATCTGTTTCATCGATTCTCCAGTGCAGGAAACCTCAGGCCGCGCCGGGGCGACCGAGCAAGCCATTCGGACGCAACAGCATCACCGCCGCCATCGCCACGTAGATCATCAGGTGCGCGCCCTCGGACCAGACCGTGCTCATCACGCTCTGCACGATGCCCACCAGGATGCCGCCGATCAGCGCCCCCCAGAAACTGCCCAGGCCGCCTACCACCACCACCACGAAGGCGATGCCCAGCGCTTCCACGCCCATGAAGGGATCGGCCCCGCGAATGGGCGCGGCCAGCGCGCCGGCCAGACCGGCCGTGGCCGCCCCCAGGGCGAAGACCAGGCTGAAGATGCGGTTGATGTTCAGGCCCAGCAGCGACACCATCTCGGTCGATTCGCTGCCGGCGCGTACGATCGAACCCAGGCGCGTGCCTTCCAGCACCCACCACAGCAGCACCGCCATGACCGCCGTCACGCCGATGACGAAGAGACGGTACTTGGGATAGACGAAACCGCCCGCCATCACCACGCCCTGCAACAGCTCGGGCGGCGAGACGTTGTTGCCCAGCGGCCCCCAGATGGAGATCACCGCCTCCTGCAGCACCAGGGCCATGCCCACCGTGAAGAGGATGTGGAAGTGATGCGGCAGCGCATACACATGGCGCAGCACGAAGCGCTCCACCACCCAGGCGAACAGGCCCACCACCAACGGCGCCACCAGCAGCGACCACCAGAAGCTGATGCCCATGTCGGTGACCTGGAAGCACAGGTAGGCGCCCAGCAGGAAGAAGGCGCCGTGCGAGAAATTGACGAAGCGCAGCAGGCCGAAGACGATCGACAAGCCCACCGCCAGCAGGAAGTAGAGCATGCCGATGCCTATGCCATTGGCGATCTGCAGCAGATAGATGTTCATGGAACCTCGTGACGACGATGCATTTCTCTTTGTCCGTTCGTCCTGAGTAGCCGCGCCAGCGGCGTATCGAAGGCCTGACTCCCGGTGGGCATGGTCAAGGCGCCTTCGATACGACCCTGCGGGTCTACTCAGTCCGAACGGGTTCTGGTTCGCTGAGAGTCAGGACAAGGTCATCACAGCTTGCACTGCGTCTTCTCCAGCGGCAGGAAGGACTTGCCGGAGGAAACGATATCGGCATAGTCATTCTTGTTGGCCATCTTGGACTTGGCCTTGCCCTTGAGCAGGTAGTAGTTCTTGATGACCTGGTGGTCGCCCTTGCGGATTTCCTCGGTGCCGGTCAGGCCCTCGTACTTCATGCCTTCCATGGCCGCGATGACCGCCTTGGGATCGGTGCTGTTGGCCTTGATGATGGCGTCCAGGATGATCTTGGTACAGATGTAGGAACCGGCCAGGCTGTAGTTGGGATCGATCTTGAGGGTGTCGTTGACCAGCTTGACGAATTCCTTGTTGAAGGGCGAATCGATGGCATGCCAGTATTGCGCACCGAAGTAGACGCCGTCGCAGATATCGGCCCCCAGGGTCTCGAACTGTTCCAGCCCCGAAGCCCAGGCCATGAGGATGGTGCAGTTGTTCTTCATGCCGAAGCTGACCGCCTGGCGCAGCGTGTCCGAGGATTGCGAACCGAAGTTCAGCAGCAGCAGCACGTCCGGCTTGGCCGCCATGGCATTGGTGAGGTAGCCGGAGAATTCCTTCTCGGTCAGCGAGTGGTAGCTGTTGCCCACATGCTCGATGCCCTTTTCCTTGAAGATGTTCTTGGCCGCCGACAGCAGGCCTTCGCCGAACACGTATTGCGGCGTGATGGTGTACCAGCGCTTGGCATTGGGCAGCTTCTCCAGCAGCGGACGCACGGTCTGCTCGATGGCGCCGAAGGTCGGCACCGACCAGCGGAAGGTGGCACGGTTGCAATCGCTGCCGGTGATCTCGTCGGCCCCGGCGGTGGTGATGAAGACCGCACCGGCCTTGTCGGCTTCCTTGCCCATGGCCAGCGCCTCGCCGGAGAGGATGCCGCCGGCGAAGAAGCGCGTGCCCTTTTCGATGGTCTCCTGCATCTTGCGTACGGCGGTGGCCGGCTTGCCTTCGGTGTCGAGGGTGACGTAGCTGGTGCTCTTGCCCAGCACCTTGCCGTACTTCTGCAGCACCAGCTTCATGCCCATGTCGGCGAACTTGCCATTGGCGGCGAAGGGGCCCGACATCGGCACCGGACAGCCGAAGGCAATGCTCTCGGCTTGCGCAAACACATCCTGGTAGGTCAATGCGCCAGGGGCGGCCAGGGCGGACAGCTTCAGGAAATCGCGACGGCTGATCATGCTTACTTCTCCCTCAAGGTAAGGTGTGACTGATGACATCCATGGAAATGATCGAGACTGCTTTGCTGTACATCAACGCAAGTTCCGTGCCCGTCATTCCATAAAACTTAGAAAGTGACGATGGACGATGCATGGCAGGGACGTGTGAAAACCACCGCCGCGAACCGGCGGAAAAGGCGTGGCCAACGGCTACGCGCCACCTTGTCGGAAACCCGGAAGGCAGCGGGGGTGATGCGATGAAACGCTTGTGCAGTGCGGCTTTGCGCTGCATGGCGTGAGCCATCATGGGGGCTCCTCCTGCGGCTCAGATGAGCCTGTCTCCAGATTTTTTTGCCGTATTATCGTGTTGCCGATGTGTCTCCACCGGTCTGCCACGACGGCTTGGTTTTTATAACAATATTACTTTTGGTGCGGTCCCGGATGACGATTCCTGCCGGGTGGGGAAAACAGCTTCATTCTGCACCACGGCTTGACCTTGAACGCACCAACAAAGCCAGCGTGAGGCTATCCATCTTACCTGTGCGCCAAAGAAGAACGGCATGAAATCTTCATGCCGTTTTTCTCGATTGCCTATTTCATCTGCGGGAAAGCAAACTCCGCCCCCGCGCTGGCCGTATTGGGCCAGCGCTGCATCACCGCCTTGGCCCGGGTATAGAAACGCACACCCTCCGGTCCATACATGTGGTGGTCGCCGAAGAGGCTGCGCTTCCAGCCGCCGAAGCTGCTGAAGGCCATCGGTACCGGCAGCGGCACGTTCACCCCCACCATGCCCACTTCGATCTGGCGCACGAACTCGCGCGCCACACCGCCATCGCGGGTATAGACGGCCACGCCGTTGCCATACTCATGGGCATTGATCAGTTCCACCGCGCTGGCGATATCCGGGCAGCGCAGCACGCACAGTACCGGGCCGAAGATCTCTTCCTTGTAGACCGTCATCTCCGGGGTGACATGGTCGAGCAGGGTGCCACCGACGAAGAAGCCCTTCTCGAAGCCGGGCACCTGGTAGCCACGACCATCGACCACCAGCGTTGCGCCTTCTTCCACGCCACGGCCGATCAATCCCTCGATGCGTTCCTTGGCCGCGGCCGTCACCACCGGACCCATCTCGGCACCGCCGGCCATGCCTTCGTTGATCTTCAGGCTGCGCGCGCGTTCGGCCAGCGCCGCCACCAGTTCGTCACCGGCACTGCCCACGGCCACCGCCACCGAGATCGCCATGCAGCGCTCGCCGGCCGAACCGAAGGCGGCGCCCATCAGAGCATCGACGGCCAGTTGCATGTCGGCGTCGGGCATCACCACCATGTGGTTCTTGGCGCCACCCAGGGCTTGCACGCGCTTGCCCTTGGCCGAGCCACGGGCATAGATGTATTCGGCAATCGGGGTCGAACCGACGAAACTGATGGCCTTGACCTGGGGATGATCCAGCAGCGCATCGACGGTCACCTTGTCACCCTGCACGACGTTGAAGACGCCATCGGGCAGGCCGGCTTCCTGCAGCAGGTCGGCGATCAGCAGTGCGGCCGACGGATCGCGCTCGGAGGGTTTCAGCACGAAGCAGTTGCCACAGGCGATGGCGATGGGGAACATCCACATCGGCACCATCGCCGGGAAGTTGAACGGCGTGATGCCGGCCACCACGCCCAGCGGCTGGCGCATCGACCAGGCATCGATGCCACGGGCGATCTGGTCGGTGTACTCACCCTTGAGCATCTGCGGGATGCCGGCGGCGAACTCGACGATCTCGATGCCGCGCGCCACTTCGCCCTGGGCGTCCGAGAAGGTCTTGCCATGCTCGCGCACGATGAGGCGGGCGATGTCATCGGCCCGTTGCTGGATCAGGTGCAGGAAGCGGAACAGCACGCGCGCACGCGTCAGCGGTGGTGTGTTGGACCAGCTGGCAAACGCGGCCACGCCAGCCTTCACTGCCGCATCGACCTCTTCGGTGGTGCCCAGCGCCACCTGCGCCACCGGCACGCCCAGCGCCGGGTTGAAGACATCGGCATAGCGCCCGCTCTGGGTATCGACGCGCTGGCCGCCGATGTAGTGTGCAATCTTTTCCATGAATCTTTCTTGCGTTGTAGTGAGGGATCAGGCCAGCGTCTTGAGAATCGCCGCCAGCTTGCCGAACAGCTCGTCGATCTGCTGCTTGTTGATCACCAGCGGCGGCGACAGGGCGATGATGTCGCCGGTCACGCGGATGAGGATGCCATCGTTGAAGGCACGCACGAAGGCGTCATAAGCGCGGGCGCCGACCCGGCCCGGGATGGATGACAGCTCGATGCCGGCGATCAGGCCGATGGTGCGCACGTCGATCACGTGCGGCAGGCCGCGCAGCGCATGGGCGGCTTCCTGGAAGTAGTCCGAGACCGCCTGTGCGTTCTCCAGCACGCCCTCGGTCTGGAACACGTCCAGCGAGGCCAGGCCGGCGGCGCAGGCCAGCGGGTGGCCGGAGTAGGTATAGCCGTGGAACAGTTCGATGCCATCCGGGCCGTTCATGAAGGCGTCGTGGATGTGCTGCTTGACGAACACCGCACCCATCGGCACCACACCGTTGGTGAGGCCCTTGGCGGTGGTGAAGATGTCCGGCTCGACATCGAAGTAGTCGGAGGCGAAGGGCGTTCCCAGGCGGCCGAAACCAGTGATGACTTCATCGAAGATCAGCAGGATGCCGTGCTTGGTGCACAGCTCGCGCAGGCGCTTCAGGTAACCCTTGGGCGGCACCAGCACACCGGTGGAACCGGCCACCGGTTCGACGATGACGGCGGCGATGTTGGAGGCATCGTGCAGGGCGACGATGCGCTCCAGTTCATCGGCCAGGTGCGCGCCGTATTCGGGCTCGCCCTTGGTGAAGGCGTTCTTTTCCAGGTTGTGGGTGTGCGGCAGGTGATCCACGCCCTGCAGCAGCGCCGTGCTGAAGGTCTTGCGGTTGCCGCCGATGCCACCCACCGACATGCCGCCGAAACCGACGCCGTGATAGCCGCGCTCGCGCCCGATCATGCGGGTGCGGGTGGCATTGCCGGTGGCACGGTGATAGGCCAGCGCGATCTTGATGGCGGTATCCACCGATTCCGAACCGGAGCCGGTGTAGAACACGTTGGAGAAGCGGTTGCCGGTATAGGCCTTGAGGCGCTCGGCCAGTTCGAAGGCGCTGGGGTGGCCCAGCTGGAAGGACGGCGCATAGTCCAGCGTGGCCACCGACTTCTGTACGGCCGACACGATCTTGGGATGGGCGTGACCCAGCGGTACGCACCACAGGCCGGCGGTGCCGTCCAGGATGGGGTTGCCGGCGTCGTCGCGGTAGTACATGCCATCGGCCGAGACCAGCATGCGCGGCGCGGCCTTGAAGTTGCGGTTGGCGGTGAAGGGCATCCAGTAGGCGGACAGGCTGGAAGCGGAAGAATGATCTGGGCTGGACATGGGGCGCACCATCGAAGAATGGGTGGAGAAAACAGGGAAGGAAATGAGAGTGCTTGATTATTGCCAGACACTGGCAGTATTGTTAGCTACACTTTTGATTTTGATCTGAAACTGTATTGCTTCAATGGTTGAACTGTGTTGCTTGCAATGATGGAGCCGGCCGCACAAGACAATACCGGCCAGTTTGCAAAATGCCCATATTGCATGGGCTTCTGAAGCGAATCTTGTACGGCCGGCTTGTGCTTGAAGCGAGCAATACAGTAGCCGTCCAAACGATACACCTGCATCTTGTGCGGCAATGCAGTGCAAGACACAGCACCAAGTCCCACCCAGAAAGGAAGAGCATGGCCAAGCTCCAGCGCGCCCCGCTGCAACTGGATCTGCAACGCAATACCGCCGCCCGGCTGGTGGAACAGGTCGCCGATGGCCTGGCACGCCTGATCGAATCGGGCGAACTGCGCTCGGGTGAACGGCTGCCCTCGGTACGTCATTTCGCGCAGAGCCACGCCATCGGCGCCTCCACCGTGGTGGAAGCCTACGAGCAACTGGTCGCACGCGGCATGCTGCTGGCGCGACGTGGAGCCGGCTTCTTCGTGGCCGCGCGCGCCGGGCAGGGCGGTGCGCGGGCCGTGTTCGTGCCGCACGAACCGGTGATCGACTCGGCCTGGCTGCTCTCGGAAATGTTCGCCGACGAGCGCGTGCCCATCAAGGCCGGCTGCGGCTGGTTGCCCGGCAAGTGGCTCAACGACGAAGGCCTGCACCAGGCCGAGCGCCGCATCATCCGCTCGCCCGGCGCGCAGCAGGTCGGCTATGGCCACCCTTATGGTTACGCGCCGCTACGCCAGCTGATCACGCAATTCCTCGGTCACTGGTCGCTGGAGCTGGGCATCGACCAGGTGCTCACCACCCACGGCGCCACCCAGGCGCTGGACCTGGTGATCCGCACCATGACCCAGCCCGGCGACACCGTCATGATCGACGACCCCGGCTACTGCAACCTGATCGCCATGCTGCGCCTGGCCGGCCTGAACGTGATCGGCGTGCCGCGCACCCCGGGCGGTGTCGATACCGACATGCTGGACACGCTGGCGCGCACGCACCGACCGCGGATGTTCTTCACCACCAGCGTGCTGCAGAATCCCACTGGCACCTCCTATACCCCGGCCTGCGCCATGCGCGTGCTGCAGGCCGCCGAGCGTCATGGCTTCTGGGTGGTGGAAGACGACATCTTCCGCGAGCTGGGCCAGGCCACTGACCCCATGCTGGCCGCGCTGGACGGCTTGCAGCGGGTGATCTACGTGGGCAGCTATTCCAAGACCATCGCCCCCTCGCTGCGCGTGGGCTACGTTGCCTGCCAGCGTGAACTGGCGCGCCAGATCGTGCATACCAAGATGGTGCTGACGCTGACCAATTCCGAGATCAACGAGCGGCTGGTGCACAACGTGCTGACCGAAGGTCATCACCGACGCCATGTGCAGACCCTCAATGCCACCCTGCTCAATGCCCAGGCCACACTCAATGCCAAGCTCACCGAAGTGGGATTGACGCCCTTCACGGCGGCGCGTGGCGGCATGTTCACCTGGGCCACCATCGAGGCTTGCGAACTGTCGGCGCGCGAAATTGCCGACCGTGCGCGCCAGAAAGGCATCTGGCTGGCACCGGGGGATTTCTTCCATCTGTCGGCGCCGGAGAAGACCAGCTTCCGCTTCAATGTGGGGTATGCGGATGTGCCGGAGTTGTTTGATTTCTTGCGGGGGTTGTAGGACGGTAGGGACCGCGCTGGAGCTCCGCCAGAAGATTTTTCCCGCGCGGTGAGGTAGGATTGGCGGCGCTGGGCTACCCGCTGCAGCGATCATTGCGAATACCGCAAACACTAAAAAAACAAGGGTGGAAAAAGATGGGAATGAAGAGCATCACTTCGGGGGAAGTGCTGGCAAGGTATGTACGTACGGTATCGATGATGTTCTGTCTGAGCATGCTGGCCGCCTGTTCAGCCACCGGGCCGCTGTTCAGCGAGGCGGGTCCGATTTCTTCGGGCAAGGGACGACTGTATGTATTCCGTCCCGACCTGCGTTACATGGGGGTGGTGAGAGCCGAGTTCAGGGTCGACGCCGTGCCGGCAATGCAGCTGGACAACAACGGCTATAGCTTTGTTGATCTCACGCCGGGGCCGCATGTGGTAGCGCAGGAGTGGGGCAAGAAGTTCTACACCACCGGCGCCATCGTCAACAAGCCGGTTTTCCTGGCGGTCAACGTCGAAGCGGGCAAGTCTTCGTATGTGATGCTGTCGTCCCAGGTGCAACAGCACAGCGACGGCGTCACGCGCGAGATAAGGTATGGCTGGCGCTTGAGTGAACTCTCAACGGCTGAGGGGCGCCGTCTCATTGATCAAACGCGCTATCAACCCGCCGTGTCGGCGACCGCATCTACCACCGACTGAGGGACCGGGACTCTCCGGGAGCGGTTTCGCCGCCTGTATTGCACTGGCATCCAACATCCGCCATGGCGCGCGTCAGGTTGACACCGTGCCGCCCGCCAGGCTGGACTACCTAGGACGACGATGATGGCTTTTCTACGACATGCAGCGGCATCCTTGCTCTGCTTCGCAACAGCGATGTGCTTCTCGCCCCGGATTGCCTCTGCGGCCACACCCGACGATATCCAGATGGCCACGCAAGTGCTGCAGCTCAGGCAGATGATGTTGACGCAGGCGCAGTCTTGCGAAGCGCATTATGTTGAGAAAGGACGGGCGTTCAAGTTCATCGAGTTCTTCTGGGAGGGAGATTATTTCGAGGTGCTGCACGGTGCGACCCAGACGTGGATGGCCTTGCCCGCAGCCGATCGGACCAAGATGGAGCTGGTCCTGCGTGAGCAAGACCAGCAACTCCGTGCGACTGCATCGAAGCGAAGCGAGGCCGACTGGAACACCTCCTGCGGAGACTTGTACACCCGCCTGGTCGACAAGGAAGGACGCAGGGACGCATTTGACAAGCCCGTCCGGCAGCGCATGACGGAGCTTTATGCGAAAGCGGGACAAGCCTTCCTGCGCAGGGATAGCGACTACACCATCGGCTGCATGAAGACCCAGTACAACCACGGTCTTCGCGATTTCGACACGGTGAAGAAGGTCTGTTCCTGCGTCACCGATGCCATCACAAGCTCGGCCACGGCAGCGCAACTGGAGGCGCAACAATCTCATCCCGAGACGATGGCCTCCCAACCGTGGTTCTCGATCGCGGCTCCCAAGATCAATGCCTGCAAGGCATTGTGGGGAGCCAATCCCCATTGATGCCGCCCGCGGGGATTGGTCGGCTGTGGACTTCCTCAAGCCATTGCAGCAGTTCCTTTTGGACCACCGCCGTCTGGTGGCGAGCATGTCGTCATAGGTCGGCCTGGTGTCGGTCTCCGCCGAATCGGCGCAACGCCTGCCGGATCCCATCGGCATAGGACGTCTTGGCGATGGGGCCGATCAGTTCCTGCAGCGCCGAATCGTCCATGATCACCGGCTGCGTCAACAGGTAGTGCATTTCCACCAGCTCGCGCATCCATGGATTGAACATGCCGATCAGGCGCAGCATGGTCTTGCCCGCCACGCGCGTCTTCAGCTTGCGTCCGCTCTGGCGTTCCATCTCGGCGACCAGTTCCCGTTGCGTCGTGACGCCGGCGCCGGCCAGGTGCCAGATTCTGCCGAATACCTCGGGCGTGTCCAGCATCTTCGCTACCACCGGGCCGACGTCGGGGACGAAGACGAATTCGTGCGGACGATCCAGCGGCCCGATCATGTCCGCCACGCCGCCCTGTGCGGCGGCCTTGAGCGCGCCATGCAGAAAGCTGGCTGCCACCCCGGGGCCATAGAAATCCGGCAGGCGCAGCACGGCGGCGCGCACCTGTCCTTGCGCGTGTGCCTGCATCAGCAGGTCTTCCTGCGCCTTGCGCATGCGCCCCTTGAAGGTGTGGGGCAGGCGTGGATGGTCTTCGCGTATCGGCAAGGTATGCGGCACGCCATAGGGATACACCGTGCCGATCAGGAGGATGTTCCTGACCCCGGCGCTGATGGCACCTGCCAGCGTCTTGCGCATCAGCTCGGGATGCAGTTCGAATTGCGTGTAGTTGACACCGACCAGGTAGACCAGCGTGGTTATGCCCTGCGCGGCCGTTTCGACCGAGGCGGGCGAATCCGGATCCCAGGTCATGATCTCGGCCAGGGGATCGGCCCCGAAGGCCTGGCGCAAGCTGGCCTGGTTGCGGCCAACCACGCGATAGTGCCGGCCTTGCGCGCTGATGGCGCTGGCAATGCTGTGGCCGATGGCGCCGGCGGCGCCGAACAGGGCAATCTTGGACATGGACGTTTCCTTGGGGACGGTGTGATGACCAGAGACTGCAGTATGCGAAATTGACGCGCGATTTAAAATTGCATAAATTAGCCTAGCCTCTATACATAAATGCATACCATGGCCGACACCGAACCCAACTGGGAGTGGTACCGCACCTTTCTCAACGTGCTGGAGACAGGATCGCTGTCAGCTGCCGGGCGCGAGATGGGCCTGACGCAGCCGACCGTTGGCCGCCACATCGAGCATCTCGAAGCGGCGCTGGGGCTCAAGCTGTTCATACGCTCCTTCGATGGCTTCTCTCCGACTGACGCCGCACTCGAACTCAAGCCCTATGCAGCCGACATCGCCGCCACCGCGGCCGCGCTGCGCCGGGTCGCCAGCAGTCATGGCAAGCAGGTACGGGGCACGGTCAGGCTGACTGCCAGCGAGATCATCAGTGTGGAAGTGCTGCCGCCCATCCTGGCCGGGCTCAAGGAGCAACATCCGGGGCTGGACATCGAGCTTGTCATGTCAAACCGGGCCGACGACTTGCTGCAACGGGAGGCCGACATCGCCGTGCGCATGTTCAAGCCGGCCCAGGACGCGCTGATCGCCAAGCGCCTGGGCAGTATCGAAGTCGGCCTGCATGCACACAAGCGCTATCTTGCCGCGCATGGCACACCGCGTTCGATTGACGCGCTGGCCGGCCATGTGCTGATCGGATTCGACAGGGAAAACGCCTATCTGCGCAAGATCGTGCAGCAATTTCCCTGGATCGCGCGCGCCGGCCTGGCGTTCCGGGCCGACAGCGACCTGGCGCAGCTGGCGGCCATCCGCGCCGGCTTCGGCATCGGTTTCTGCCAGGTCGCGCTGGCGGCCAAGGACAAAACGCTGGTCCACCTGCTGCCCCGGCAGTTTTCGATCAACATGGAGACCTGGGTGGCCATGCACGAGGATCTGCGCGCCAGTCCGCGTTGCGCGGTCACCTTTGCGGCGCTGGTTGAGGGCTTGGGTGCCTATATGCGCGGGCAGCGCCGTCCGGTAGCACCGAAGTAGCCCCAAGCGGGCAGGATCAGGCAGCCTGCCTTGCGCAAGTCAACGTATCCGATGAGGAGAGAGTCTTGATCCTGTTGTCTACAAGTCGCCTGACCTTAAGTCCACCCTTGCACGGCCAGGCGGAGGAACTGCTGCGCTACTACGAGCGCAACAGGCTTCATCTGAAGCAGTGGGAGCCGAAGAAGGCGGATGACTTCTTTACCCTGGGGGCGATGCAAAGACGCATCGACGACATGACACGCAGGATGGAAGAGCAGCAGTCATTGCACCTGCTCCTGCGCGACAGATCCACGGAGGTCATCGTTGGCGAGTGCGGATTGACCAATATCGTGCGCGGACCGTTCCAGGCATGCCATCTCGGTTTTTCAATCGACCAGGCAGCTCAAGGCAAGGGCCTAATGCATGAAGGCCTTACGAGTGCGATTGACTTTGTCTTCTCGACGCTGGGACTGCATCGCATCATGGCGAATTATCGGCCGGAGAACAGGCGCAGTCATGCCTTGCTGCAGCGTCTAGGATTTGAGCAGGAAGGTCTGGCCGCTTCCTACCTGATGATCGACGGGGAGTGGCGAGACCATGTCCTGAGTTCGCTGATCAATCCGGCGGAGAGGCCTGGCACGTAGCGGGCCGTCATCAGCCAAGAGAAGAAAGGAAGCTCCAATGCCCAATGACAATCTGGTCTTTGTATTTGGCACCCTGAAGGAAGGTTTTCCCAATTTCGCCACGAACCGGGGCACCAGGCGTGCGGGGGAGTTCGTGACCGTAGAGCGCTATCCGCTGTATCTGGTCGGAGAGCGCATGTCGCCATGGATGATCGCCCATCCTGGCGAGGGCATGCAGGTACGTGGCCAGGTCTTCTCGGTCAGCGACACGGCGCTTGCGGCGATGGATGCGCTCGAACGCACCCATGAGTCCGATGGATATCGTCGCCTGCCGATATCGGTAGCGCCTGCCACGGGTGACACGCGCGACGTGATCACGGTATTTGCCTATCTGAAGCCGCCGGAACAGCTGGATGCGGGCTTGATCAGGAAGGGACCGTTGAGCGCTTATGAGCTCGCCGATGCGCAGCTGTATCGTCCTCGTCAGGTACGTTGATCCCGATGTCATCAGCCGTCTGTCAGGAATGGATGCGAACATTTGCCGGCATGGGCAGCGTGACAGTTCCAGACCGGAAAAAGAGAGAAGGCAGATGCTATCAACAATGAGACCCGACAGGACATGAGAGAAGCTATCGGCAAGACATGCAAGCTGCCGGCGATCATCTCGTGCTGGCTTGCCGTGGTGGTCATCACTGGGGCCACACTATGGAGTGGCGACGCGCAGGCGCAAGAAGCGATCTGGGGCAAGGCCATGCACGAGCAGGTCATCATGATCCCCAACCTGGGCGGCACCCTGCAACTGGAAACCACGATCTTCAAGCCCAGTGGCAATGGTCCCTTCCCCGTGGTGATCATCAATCATGGCAAGGCGCGCGGTAATCCAGCCTGGCAGCCGCGTGACCGTTCGCCGGTGGTGGCGCGCGAATTCCTTGAGCGTGGCTATGCCGTCATCCTGCCTATGCGTCAGGGCTTTGCGCATTCCGGCGGGGTCTACAATGTTCCGGGCTGCAATCTCGAATATGACGGAAAGTATGAGGCCGATGATATCCAGGCCGCCATCACCTTCGTCCAGCAACAGCCGTGGGCCGATCATGACAGGATCGTGGTCATTGGTCAGTCCCACGGTGGCCTCAGCACGATGGCGTTCGGCGCCCGCAATCCCGCCCATGTGAAAGCGCTGGTCAATTTTGCCGGCGGCCTGAACGAAGAGGGCACGAGCTGCCGCTGGCAGGAAGCCCTGGTGCAGGCCTTCGAGAGCTACGGCAAGACCACCACCATTCCGAGTGTCTGGTTCTACGGCGCCAACGACAGTCTCTTTGATCCTGCGCTGGCGCGCCGCATGTTCGAGGCCTACACGAAGTCACACCGGGCCGATGTCCGGCTGGTCGCCTTCGGCCCCTTTGGCAAGGACGCCCACCAGCTCGGCGGCAGCGTTGCCGGGATCCCGATCTGGTGGCCGCCGACTGAAGCGCTATTGCAGAAGGTCGGCTTGCCGACCAGGCGCCTGTTCGTGGCAACGGACGAGGGCGAGTTGCCGGTCTCCGAGATCGTGGATGGGCAACTGCCTGCGGACCTGAAACAGACCGAGCAAGACGCCTATGCATCCTTCCTGCAGCTGCACATGCCACGTGCCGTCGCGCGCTCGCCGGCACGTGTCTGGGTGAGCGTCTCCGGCGGGGCCGATTTCATCGAGAGGGCCCTGAAGAGCTGCCGTGATAAATCGCCCCAGCCTTGCAGTCTGTATCTGGTCAATCACAGCGTGGTGCAGAGTCAACCCTAGCTCCTGAGTCTCTCGCTTCGGCTCAGGCTGCTGGCAAGCGACCCTCGATCTGGCGCTGGCCGACCAGTGCTTGCCCATGCGCGCGCTGCAAGGCATCGGCCACGCCCAGCAAGGCCTGGTCGCTGAAGGCCGGGCCGAACACGGTGATCCCCCAGGGCAGGCCGTTCTTCATGAAGTTCATGGGCGTGGCCACGGCGGCGTAATCCAGCATGTTCATGAAATTGGTGTACCAGCCCAGGTCCGAATTGCGCTGTACCGGCTGCTCGCGCAATTCTTCCAGCGTCACCGGGCGCGGGTAGGCAGGCGTCACCACACAATCGACGCTAGCCAGGATGCGATCGCATTCGACCTTCAATTGCTGCAAGCGATACTGCGCGCGGAAGGTATCCACGGCGCTGTACTGGGGCGCCTTGCGCAACACATCGCGGATCACCGGCAAGACCTCCTCGGGTCGTTCCTGCAACAGCGTTTCGATGGTGCTGTAGCGCTCGGCCACCCACGGCCCCTCGTAGAGCAGGCGCGCAGCGGCCAGGAAGGGCGTGAAATCGATGGGTACGGCCACGCCGCCGATGGCTTCCATCTGCGCCAGCGCCTCTACGAACAGGGCCGGGCTTTCGCTGCAGCCGAGGAATTCCAGTTGGCGCGGCACACCAAAGCGCAGACCCTGGCGCGGCGGCCGGAAGGCCGAGGCGTCGTTGTGCTGCAGGTTGGTACGGCTGTATTCGTCGCGCTCATCGGGCTGCGCGGACTGGGTACACAAGGCCAGCAAGTGGCTGGCTTCGGCCGCCGTGGCCGTGAAGAAGGTCACGCAATCCAGCGTGCGGCAAGCGGGCACCACGCCGGCGGTGGACAGCAAGCCCTTGGTCGCCTTGAGTCCCACCAGGTTGTTCAGCGCGGCCGGGACGCGGCCACTGCCGGCGGTGTCGGTGCCCAGCGCAAAGCTGCTCAGGCCCAGCGCCACCGCCAGCGACGAACCGGAGGAGGAGCCACCGGAAGGGTAGTCCGGATGCACGCTGTTGCGGCAAGCACCATAGGGCGAGCGCGTGCCATTGAGACCGGTGGCGAACTGGTCCAGGTTGCACTTGCCGATGGGGATGCCGCCCAGCCCGATCAGTTGCGCCACCAGGGTGGCGCTTTCGCGCGGGACATAGCTGAAGGCCGGACAGGCGGCCGTGGTCGGGATGCCTGCGAGGTCGATGTTGTCCTTGATCGAGAAAGGCACGCCATAGAGCGGCAGGCTGTGCGGCGATTGCTGTTCCAACGCCCGCAGATAGGGCTCGGTTTCCTCCTCGCTCAGCACATGGATGTAGAGCCGGTATTGCGCATTGAGCGCAGCGGCGCTCTCGCGCAGGCGGCTGACCACCGTGCGCGGGTCCAGCGTACCCGCACGATAGGCGCTGGTGAGCGCATCGATGCGCAAGTCAAAGGAATGGATCATGCGGCCTCCTGCGCTGTGTGTTCCATCACCAGTACGCACTGTCCCGCACGCACCGGAGTGCCAGGCTGCACGCGTACTTCGGCGACGATGCCGGCCTCGGGCGCGGCAATGTTGATTTCCATCTTCATCGATTCCAGGATCATCAGCAGCTCACCTTGCGCTACGCGCTGACCCGGACTCACCTTGACCTGCCAGAGATTGCCGGCAATGGGCGCATCGACAGCCAGCTGGCCGGCCCGCAGCGGCGACTCCTCCTGCGCGATGGCCGTGCTTTCCTCGCTGTCGAAGTTGGCCTGGCCGCTGGCGATCCAGCGCTGGCGCTCGGCATCGAAGGCCGCCTGCTGGTGCTGGCGGAAGGCGGTGATGCCCTCGGCTTCGCGATTCAGGAAGTCCTGGTATTGCGCCAGGTCGAGGCGGGTCTCTTCGATACCGATCTCGAAACGGCCCAGGGGGAAATCGCGGCGGATGGCCTGCAATTCCTCGGCGCTGACGGGATAGAAGCGGATCTGGTCGAAGAAGCGCAGCAGCCAGGGCTTGCCATGGAAGGCCGTGACGTCGCGGTAGCGGTTCCACATCTGCAGGGTGCGCCCGACGAACTGGTAACCGCCCGGTCCTTCCATGCCATAGATGCACAGGTAGGCGCCACCGATACCGACCGAATTCTCGGCGGTCCAGGTGCGCGCCGGGTTGTACTTGGTGGTGACCAGGCGATGGCGCGGGTCCAGGGGCGTAGCCACCGGCGCGCCCAGGTAGACGTCGCCCAGGCCCATGACCAGGTAGCTGGCATCGAAGACGGTCTCGCGTACCGCGCCGATATCCTTGAGATCGTTGATGCGGCGGATGAATTCGAGGTTGCTGGGACACCAGGGCGCATCCTTGCGCACCGTGGTCATGTATTTCTCGATGGCGAGCTGGCAGGCCGGATCGTCCCAGGACAAGGGAAGATGCACGATACGCGACGGAACTGTCAGGTTTTCGCGGGCGCAGACCGCGTCCCACAAACTGCTGATGGTCTGCAACAGGGTAGTCAGGGGCAGTTCTTCCGGCCGGTAATGGACCTGCAGCGAACGGATGCCGGGGGTGAGATCGATCACGCCGGGCAAGGCCTGTTCTTCCAGTACCGCAATGAGGGCATGTACGCGGAAACGCAACACCAGGTCCAGTTGCGGGCTGCCCACTTCCAGCAGCAGGTTGGCATCGCCCGACAGGCGCGCCACCAGGCGCCGCTCATCCTGGCCCAGGTCGAGCACGATGGGCGAGGCCAGTGCTGCGGGCGTCCACGCCACCGGCTGCGGCTGCAGGGTGGCGATGCCGGTGCGGGCGGCCAGGGCGATGCGGCGCGCCGTGGTCACGTCCACCGGGACGAAGCGCAACCTGTCGCCGGCCTTGAGCTGGCCGATCTGCCAGAGATCGGCCTCGATCACCGTCACCGGACAGACGAAGCCGCCCAGGCTGGGACCATCCGGCCCCAGGATCACCGGCATGTCGCCGGTGAAGTCGACCGCGCCCACGGCATAGGGATTGTCATGGATGTTGGAGGGATGCAGGCCGGCTTCACCACCGCTGTCGCGCGCCCATTCCGGCTTGGGACCGATCAGGCGCACACCGGTGCGGCTGGAATTGAAATGCACTTCCCAGTCGGTGGCAAAGAAGGTCTCCATGTAAGCCTGTGTGAAATATTCCGGCGCACCATGCGGACCGTAGATCACACGAACCTGGCGGACCTTCTCCAGTACGGGATACAGGCCGCCCGGCAGCGTCCGTCCGGCGGCTGTCGCATCGCCAGCGGCCTGCGGTGCCAGGTGCAAGACGTCGCCACTGGTCAGCGCTCGCCCGGCATGACCACCGAACTGGCCCAGCGTGAAGGTGCTGCGGCTGCCCAGGTAAGCCGGGACCTGCACGCCGCCGGACACGGCGAGATAACTGCGGGCACCGGCACCGCTGATGGTGCCGAGCTTGAGAGTGCTGCCGGCGGCCACCTGCAGTACGGTCGCCATGGGTTGTGCCACGCCATCAAGCAGGACCGGGATCGCGGCACCGGTGACCACCACCATGGCAGCCGTATTGAAGCGCAGGGTCGGCCCGCTCATGGTCACTTCCAGAGCGGCCGCATCCTCGGCATTGCCCAACAGGCGATTGCCCAGGCGCAGCGCGCGCTCATCCATCGGCCCCGAAGGCGGCACGCCGACGGCCCAGTAGCCGATGCGGCCGGGATGGTCCTGCACCGTGGTCTGGGTACCGGGAGAGAGCACCTCCACCGTGTCGGCGCGATAGACCAGTTGCTCCAGGCAGCGCGTCCACGGCTGGCCGCTGACAAAGGGCGCATCGGCCAGGATCTGGCGCAGATAGTGCTGGTTTGTCTCCACGCCATACAGCATGGTCTCGCGCAATGCCGCATCCAGCGCCAGGCGGGCGGCTTCACGGGTAGGCTGCCAGCTGATGAGCTTGGCGATCATGGGATCGAAATACGGCGGGATCTCGCAGCCGGCCTCGACCCAGGTATCGATGCGCAGTGCCTGGCCATCGGCGGGCCGGAATGCCACCGCCGTCAGCAACCCCGGACAGGGCTGGAACTGGCGGCCCGGGTCTTCGGCATAAAGGCGCGCCTGGATCGCATGCCCACGCGGCTGCAAGCTGGCCGCCAACTGCGCCAGCGGTGGCAGGTCGCCAGCGGCCAGCTCGATCATCCAGCGCACCAGGTCCACGCCCCAGACCTGCTCGGTGACGCCATGCTCCACCTGCAGGCGGGTGTTGACTTCGAGGAAGTAGAACTGCCCGGCCAGGCTGTCATAGACGAACTCCACCGTGCCGGCGCTGCGGTAGCTTACCGCCCGTGCCAGCTTGATGGCGGCGGCGCACAAGGCCTCGGCCATGCCCTCGGGCAGGTTGGGCGCGGGAGTTTCTTCCAGCACTTTCTGATTGCGCCGCTGCACCGAGCAATCGCGCACGCCCAGGGCGATCACTTCGCCCTGGCCATCGCCGAAGACCTGCACCTCCAGATGGCGGGCGCGTTCGATGTATTTCTCGATGAAGACGCCGGCATCGCTGAAATTGTTCTGGCCCAGGCGGCGCACCGAATCAAAGGCATCGGCCAGTTCGGCGTCACTGCGGCAGACGCGCATGCCGATGCCGCCGCCGCCGGCGGTGCTCTTCAACATCACCGGATAGCCCACGCGAGCCGCAGCGGCCAGGGCATCGCCGACGTTCTCCAGCAGGTCCGTGCCTTCCAGCATCGGCACGCCTTGTTCACGCGCCAGTGCGCGGGCCGTGTGTTTGAGACCGAAGATGCGCAACTGCGCAGGCGTAGGGCCGACGAAGGCGATGCCAGCGGCTTCGCAAGCTTCGGCAAAGGCGGCATTCTCGGAGAGGAAACCGTAGCCCGGATGGATGGCCTGGGCGCCGCTATCGCGGGCAGCGGCCAGGATCTTGTCCACGGCCAGATAGGTCTGGGTGGCCGGGCCTTCGCCCAGCGAAATGGCGCGGTCGGCTTGCAGCACGTGCAGGCTGCCCAGGTCGGCTTCGGAATAGACGCATACGCCGGTGACATCCAGCGCGCGCAGGGTGCGCAGGATGCGACAGGCAATGGCGCCGCGGTTGGCGATGAGCAGATGGTCAAACATGGAGGTGGCCTAGAAATCCGGGTCGTCCCGTGATTCGGAAAACCGGCTCGCGGTCGTCCGCGAGGGGGGCTGGGCAGTTTACGCGCATGCGGCAGGGATCAGTCCCACACCAGCACTTCGGCAGCGGTAGGGTTCCAGCCGTTGCAGGGATTGTTCAACTGCGGGCAGTTGGAGATGAGCACGATCAGGTCCTGCTCGGCGCGCAGCTCCACGTACTTGCCGGCGGCGGAAATGCCATCCTCGAAGGTGAGGCCGCCCTCCGGGGTGACCGGCACGTTCATGAAGAAGTTGATGTTGGCGCCGATGTCGCGCTTGTTGAGCCGTCCATCGTGCAGGCAGGCACACAGGAAGTTGTCGCGGCAGCTGTGCATGTAGCGTTTGTCCAGCGCATAGCGCACCGTATTGCTCTCCTGCGCGCAGGCACCGCCCAGGGTATCGTGGCGGCCGCAGGTATCGGCCACGATGGTGGCCAGGGCACGCCCCAGGTTGGAATACAGCACGCTGCCCGCGCCCAGGTAGGCGCGGTTCTGGCGGCGCAGGGTGCGCTGGGGGTCGTAGCGTTCGCGCGGATTGGTGCTGCTGTAGAACAGCGTGTCGATGGCCTGGTTGCCTTCCAGGTCCAGCAGCCGCACGGTCTGTCCGGCGTTGACATTGAAAATGTAAGGTTCGCCCGCCGGTATCACGTGACGGAACACGGCTTGTTCGGGGACGCGCTGGCTTTCGATGATATGCATGGGATTCTCCCTGGCTCAGAGATGGAAGCGTTCGGTGTTGTGGAAGGCGCGCTCGTTCTCGGGGCGCGAATGGCGGCAGGCATGGGTGCTGTCGTCGCTGTGCGTCTGCAGCCATGCCAGCCTGACCGGACGTGGTGCGTAGTGCGGATGAGGATCCATGGGATGCTGCAGGGCCGTCAGGATGATGAGCGTATCCATCGGCGCGGCCAGCTCGATATAGTCACCGGCCTTGGAATTGCCGGGTACGAAGTGGAAGATGCCTTCGGCATCCACGCTCACGCGCGAGAATAGGTTCACCACCATCAGCAGATCTTGCAGATCGAGGTTCCACTTGCCCATTTCCACCAGTAGGTTGTCCACGCCGTTGCGATGGAAGCCGTTGCGCAATTCCTGATAGCGGCCCTGGCCATATTTCTCGCGCACCTCTTCGGCATTGAGCACGCCGCCGAAGCTGTCATGCCAGCCGCAGGTATCTTCGGTGATGGCCGCCAGCACGCGTCCCATGTCGGAGTACAGGCAATGACCGGCCTGCAGGCGTGCGGTATGCTGGCCCTTGAGGGTATCGGGCAGGTTCAGGCGTTCGCTGGGCTGCTGGGCGTTCAACATCATCATGCTGACGTTGGCACCGCCTTCGATGTCGGTGATGCGCAGCGACTGGCCGCGCTTGAGAATGAAGGACGCATGGCCGCCGCCGGGCAGCACTTCTTCGTAGAGTCTGGCTTGCAGGGCCAGGGGATCCTTGCTCATGTCAGCTTTCCTTTGCAGTGATGAGGGAGGCCAGCTTGCCGGCCTGTTCGCGGGCGCGGGCCTCGTTGAGGGCGATGTCGTAGGTGATGTGGGCGCCATAGGCTTGCGGGTATTGCGGATCGACACGCACCTTGTCGAACACCAGCAGCCGGGTGCCCAGGGTGAAGCCTTCAGAGAGGTCGTGGGTCACCATGAAGACGGTCAGGCCGCTGTCCTGCCACAGGTCCAGCAGCAGGCTGTGCATCTCCTTGCGGATGCCCGGATCAAGGGCGCCGAAGGGTTCATCGAGCAGCAGTACGCGCGGACGCACGATGAGCGCCTGGGCAATCGCCAGGCGCTGCTGCATGCCGCCCGAGAGGCTGCTGGGATACAGGTTCAATGCATGGCCCAGCCCGACGCGATGCAGCAGCTGCGCCGCCTCATCCCGTGCGCGCCGCTTGGCAGCGCCGAACAGGCGGCCCAGCAACGGGGATCGGGGCAGTTCCAGGCCGATGGCCACGTTGTCCAGCACGTTCAGGTGAGGGAACACGGAGTAGCGCTGGAACACTACGCCCCGCGTGGCATCGGGCTCGGCCGGGAAAGGCTGGCCTTGCAGCAGCAGTTGGCCCTTGCTCGGCCGCTCCTGCCCCAGCAGCAGGCGCAGGAAGGTCGACTTGCCACAGCCGGAAGCGCCGACCAGGGTGCAGAACTGGCCTTCTTCCACGCGCAGGTTCAGGCGTTCCAGCACCACGTTCTGGTCATATTGCTGCCAGACGTTGCGGATCTCGATGTAGCTCATGTGCGGCCTCCTTCAGCCCAGGGGAAGAAGCGCCGGTGCACGGCGCGCAGCAGCCAGTCCATCATCCAGGCCAGCAGCGTGATCCAGACCACGTAGGGCAGGATCACGTCCATGGCGAGATAGCGGCGCACGAGGAAGATGCGATACCCCAGGCCTGCCGTGGCCGAGATCGCTTCCGCAGAAATGAGGAACAGCCAGGCCGCGCCCAACGACAGCCGTAGCGAGACCAAGAGGCGCGCCAGCATCTGCGGCAGGGCCACGCGCAGCACCAGGGTCCAGCTGTTGGCGCCCAGGGTCTGCGCCTTGATCAGCAGTTCGGCGGGGATGGCGCGGCCCGTGTGTTCCAGGTCGCGCGCCAGCAGGGGCGTGACGCCAATGACGATCAACATCACCTTGGACAATTCATCCAGCCCCATGACGATGAAGAGGATAGGCAGGATCGCCAACGGGGGCACCATCGAAATGACGGTGAGCAGCGGCGAGAATCCGGCACGCAGCACCGGGAAGATGCCATTGGCAATCCCCAGCACCAGACCGGCCAGCGCGGCGATGCCCAGGCCCAGCAATACCCGTTGCAAGCTGGCCAGGGTGTCGGCCCAGAACAGGTAGTCGCCGGTACGCGGGTCTTCCATGAAGGCCATGTGGCGGATCGCCTCGACCATCTGCGTGAGGCTGGGCAAGAGCTTGTCGTTGGGATTGTCGGCCAGGCGCGTGGCCGAGCCGAACGCATACAGCAAGGCCAGGATGAGGAAGGGCAGGAGCATGAGCAGCCACTGCCCGGAGCGGCCCGGATGACGGTTCAGGAAACGCATGGCGCGCCTCCCTGCAAAACGGATAGAGGCCGGAATGGAGGCAGCGCAGCGGCTGCCGGATGGGACCTGGGGAGGCAAACAGCGATCACGAGTAACTCCGGTCGGGGTTGAACAAAAGCAGGAGCAGCGCAGCACCTGTGGTGCAACTCTCTCCCGGGCTTTTGTCCCGCCGTGTAACCTCGACCGAGGTCGCCGGCTCTCGGACCAGTCATCTGCCTGCGGCAGACCGGAACCCTAGCCAGCTATTTGAACTTTCTGTGCAGCCGTTGGATGACCTGAGTGATCAGATCATTGTCGGATCATCGATGCGGGCTGCTCTGCATGTCAGTGGATTTCAGCAAATTCCATACCATCATCGCCCGCGTAGCCAGTGCATGGCATAGACCAGGGCTTCGATGAGCAGCAGCGAGCTGCGCATGCGGCCACACAGCGGCAGTGCCTGTGCGATCTCATTGGAAAAGGCGATGGGAAAAACGGCAGCGTCGGTTGATCGGGTCATGGGCATGGTCTACTCCTGCGAACATGGCCTGGCCGTCCAGGATGGTTGTCGAGGCCACACTCACTTCCTGTGTACCGACCCAAGTCGTCTTGGCTCGCCCTATGCGAGAACGACAATCTTGCATGCAAGTTCCAGGCCAAGCCGAGGCGGGTTCGTGTGTGCGGCGCAAAGCCGCTCCAGTACTGAGTCGTGGAGAAACAGGCGGCAAGCCGAGGGCAAGCTGAGCGCAAGCATGGTGCAGGCCGGCACCGATTTGGCGCGTCGATGATGCGCCATCATCGCCCATGCCCGGTGGGTCGGAAGCGTTTTTGCGGGGCCTGCTATTAATAGCAAAAAAGCAGAATCACGCATGCCCAAGGCATCGCTACCGGATTGGCATGAACCTTGCTGAAAAGCGAGCGGGAGCCGGAGAGTCCGGTCTTGAGTCAGCACAATTTGCAATGGACAGCTAGGGTTCCGGTTCGCTGGTGCGGATGTCTGGTCCGAGAGCAGTCGACCTCGCAAGGGGTTACACGGCGGGAGAAAAGCCCGGGAGATGACGCGATCGCAAGACCGCGCCGCTCCCGGGCTTTTTCCAATAAACCCTTCGAGGACCCTACGCCGTGTATAACATTTCCCGAATCCTTGGTGGCGCCGCCATCGCCCTGGCCGCCTTCGCAGGCGTGCTCTCATCCGCCCACGCCGCACCCCGCACCGATTTCAAGGTCTGTACTTCCATCTATGCCGGCTGGATGCCTTGGGGCGAGGCCCAGGCACAAGGCATCCTGGCCAAGTGGGGCAAGAAGTACGGCATCACCATCAGCGCCGTGCAGTTGAACGACTACGTGGAATCGATCAACCAATACACCGCCGGCAAGTTCGACGGCTGCACCATGACCAACATGGATGCGCTCACCATTCCCGCAGCCGGCGGCGTGGACTCCACCGCCCTGATCGTGGGCGACTATTCCAACGGCAACGACGGTATCGTCCTGAAGGGGAAGAACAGGAAGCTGGCCGACATCAAGGGCCAATCTGTGCAACTGGTGGAGTTCTCGGTCTCGCATTACCTGCTGGCACGTGCGCTGGAAACGGCCGGCCTGCGTGAGCGTGACGTCAAGGTGGTCAACACCAGCGACGCCGACATCACCGCCGCCTTCGCCACCCAGGCCGTCACCAGCACGGTGACCTGGAACCCGATGCTGTCCTCGATTGCGGCATCGCCCGATGTCTCGCTGGTCTATACCTCCAAGCAACTGCCCGGCGAAATCATGGACCTGATGGTGGTCAATACCAAGACCCTGCAGGAGAACCCCGCCTTCGGCAAGGCGCTCACCGGTGCCTGGTACGAGATGATGTCCATCATGACAGCCAAGGATGAACGCGCCACCCGCGCGCTGACCGCCATGGGCAAGGCCTCCGGCACCGACCTGGCGGGCTTCCAGTCGCAGCTGGCGGCTACGGCCATGTTCTACCAGCCCAAGGCGGCGCTGGAATTTGCGACCAAGAAGGAACTGCCCACCATCATGGGTCGCATCGCCAGGTTCAGCTTTGACCACGGCATCCTCGGTCCCAACGTCAAGAGCGCCGACGGCATTGGCATCGCCTTCGACGGCAACGTGGTGATCGGCGACAAGAAGAACGTCAAGCTGCGCTTCGACCCGACCTACATGAAGATGGCGGCTGACGGAAAACTCTAAGTCCTTCGCGCGCATACGCCTGTCATCCCCGCAGTAACTGCATGACACCCCGCCTTGTGCGGGTCCGGCCACGGACCCGCCGGGCCCTGCTCGTCCCTTGCTTTCACATCGATACCGTTCAACACAATGGAGAGAACCTTGACTGCTCATACCGCTTCCCTGTCGCGCCGCACCCTCGGCACCTGCGCCGCTGCCCTCGTCTCCCTGCTGGCCTGCGCGCCGGCCCTGGCCGACGATGCCGCCCCGACCACTGCCGAACCTGCCGGCCCCTGGACCATCACCAAGCACATCGACCTGGCCTCGCGCTACGTGCTGCGCGGTGTCACCACCACCTACGGCAACGGCCAGCCGCTGGGCAATGCTGGCGCCGACGCGCCCGAATCGGACCAGGGCGCGCTGCAATGGGGCATCGATTTCGTCCACAGCAGCGGCTGGAGCTTTGGCTACTGGGCGTCTACCATCAACTATTCGTACAAGCAGCTGGGCAATTCCTACAGCGACCGCAGCATCACCGAATTCCAGAAGCCGCGCTCGGTCGAAAACGATCTCTACTTCGCCTATGCCGGCAACTTGACCGGTGACCTCGGCTATGTCCTGGGCATGACCGGCTACTACTATGCCAACGGCAGCCATGCCAATGCGCTCGAAACCAAGGCTGGCCTGACCTGGGGCGCGCTGTCCTTCAATGCGCAGACGCTGCTCAACGATGTGGTCTGGGGCAACAAGGGCGACACCTACTGGACCCTGGTCTACACCAAGCCGCTGCCTTACGACATCACCTTCTCCGGCACGCTGGGCGCCTACACCTACCACCGCGAAGGCAAGTACCTTGGCACCCGCGATACCGCCACCGGCACAGCTTGCGGCGCCGGGGCGGCGTTCGTGGTCAACGGCTGCTTCGCCGGCAACGGTCCCAGCAGCGGCGGCCTGCGCCACCTGACGCTGGGCTTGTCGGCGCCGTTTCCGAATTCGTCCATCACCTGGTCGCTGCAGGCCATCCTGGGCGGTTACAACCGCTTTGACGTGAAGCAGGGTAACCAGCTGGTGGGGATGTTGAGTTTGGGCTTCTGAGTTCTTTGCGCCAGTGAGGGCAGGCTCTCTCGCCTGCCCCATTGCACCCGGCATCAGACATTGTTGCTTTTTCTGGATAGTGGGACGAAGCTCCTGGCGTGGTACACGCACTAAACCTCTGTATTTAAATCTCTGTATTATCGGGATGCCGGCCACCATCGCCGGAGCCATTCGTCAATCAACCTTGCCAGATTTTTTTCAGAATATCGACAATGACGTTTTCAGCACCAAGCGGCATCCGCGCCGTCGTCTTCGACTTCGGCGGCGTACTCTTCGACTGGAATCCCCAGCACCTGTATCGCGAACTGATCGCCGATGCAGAAGAGCGCCGGCATTTCCTTGAGCACATCTGCTCGCCGGAGTGGAACGTGCAGCAGGATGGTGGGCGCACCCTGGCCGAGGGCACCGAACATCTGGTGCGGCAGCATCCGCAGCATGAGGCGCTGATCCGCGCTTTCTATGAACGCTGGCACGAGATGCTGCGCGGCCCCTTGCATGAGGGCGTGGAGCTGCTGCGCGAGCTGCACGCGCAGCAGGTGCCGGTATTCGGCCTGACCAACTGGTCCGCCGAGACCTTCCCCTACGCGCGCGACAATCACGACTTCCTGCAATTGTTCGGTGACATCGTGGTGTCGGGTGATGAGCGTTGCATCAAGCCCGACGCGCGCATCTATCAGATCGCGCTGGAACGTTATGGCCGCCACCTGCCCGATCTGCAACCGCAGCAGCTGGTCTTCATCGATGACGTGCAAAAGAATATCGACGCTTGCCACGCCCTCGGTTGGCAGGGCATCCATCACGTCGATGCAGCGCAGACCCGGGCGCAATTGCGTGCGCTGGGCTTGCCGGTCTGAGTAGACCTGTTCAGTCGCAGCGGCCGCTCTGCAGATCGCACTGGGCCGCTGCGCCTTCCGTCGCCGGCGGCAGGGCGCCGGTTTCATCACGCAGGTACTGCGTCCACTGCTCCGCTTGTCCCAGCCAGCGGCCGGTGTCGAGCACTTCCAGCGTGTCGCCCCGCTGCAAGACGAAGGTGGGGAAGCCGCGTCCGCCGACGTAATTCAGCAACTCGCGGCTGGCCGCGATGTGGCCGTCCAGTTCTTCCTGCTCCACACGTTGCAGTTCGGCGGCGAAGGTGGCAGCGTCGATGCCCAGCGCCTGGGCCAGTTCGGTCAGCGTGCTCACCTCAGAAATCCGCCGTCCCTGCTGGTAATGCGCGCGCTGGATTGCCGCCAGCATATCCAGTCCGGCTGCATCGCCCTTGATCGACTGCACCGCTAGCACGGCGGCAATCGGCGGGGCCGAGTCGAAGACGGCGTCGGTGTCCTTCAGCAAGCCATTGAAGTAATTCTCGCCAAACGCCTGTCCGGTCATCTGCGCGATGCGGTGGTCGTGCGGCATCACGTAGTCGCGCAATTGCGCATCGACGCGGCGGCGGTTGCGGCCGGCCATCATGCCGCCGCCATGGGCCTGTACCGGCAGTACGTGGCGGGCGGCGGCCACCAGCGGCGCGGCGCCGTAGCACCAGCCGCACAGCGGATCGTGGATGTAGTGCAGCACGGTGTCGTGCGTGGTCTGGGGACGGGTCATGATGCCATTCCTCTTGATTGAATCGGCACCGGGCCTGCGGTTTTCTGCACCGTCAGGCCCGCTGCGTGCGGTTGGGCTTAGTAGCCTACCGTGAAACGTGCGCGCACGTGCTTGGGTTGTTCCAGCTCGTCCAACAGGGCCACGGCGAAGTCCTCGTAGGAGATCCAGCTCTTGCCATCGGCACCGACCAGCAACTGGTCGCCACCCAGGCGGAACTGGCCGGTGCGCTCGCCGGCGGTGAACAGCGCCGAGGGCGACAGGAAGGTCCAGTCCAGCGCGTCTTCGGCGCGCAGGGCGTTGAGGAAGTCGCGGCCGCCCGAGGCTTCCGGCTTGTATTCGGCCGGGAACTCGGGGGTGTCGATCAGGGCCTTGCCCGGTGCGATCTCCAGGCTGCCGGCGCCACCCACGACGGCCAGGCGCTTGACGCCGGCGGCTTTCACGGCCGGCAGCAGGTCGGCCGCGGTGAAGGTGGTGAAGCGACCGCTGGAGACCACCACGTCGGCGCCCTTGATGGCGCTGGCCAGGACGTCGGCGTTCTTGACGTCGGCGGCGACGGCGGTCACGCCGGTGCGTGCCGGGATCTTGCCGGCGTCACGGGCGATGGCGACGATGTTGTGGCCACGGCGCAGTGCTTCTTCCAGGATGCGGCTGCCGACATTGCCGGAGGCGCCGATGAGTGCGATTTTCATGAGATTTCCTTTCAACAGGTTTGATGGGGCAGGGCAGGACAGGGGGAGATCACGTAGGGCCTCAGGGCCACTTCATTTCACCCTTGATGACCTTGGCGGACAGTTCCAGCGAGCTGGTGTCACCCAGATCGGGATAGCGTTGCTGCATGGCGCTGACCAGGGCGGCGGAGTCGGCGGCCTTGGCCGCTTCTTCGTCGAAGGCCTTGAGGTAGTCGCGGGTGAAGCGTACCGAGGCGATATCCTGCGGCGCACCGGCGGCGTAGTGGCCCGGGACCACGATGGCGGGCTTGAGCTTCTCGATGCGTGCCAGCGTGGCCAGCCAGTCCTGGCGTGACTTCAGGCTTTGCGTATCGGCCACCCACACATGGATGTTGCCGGCCACCACCACGCCGCCGACCACGGCCTTGAGCGAGGGAATCCACACGAAGCTGCGATCCGGTTGCGCGCCGTCCAGGCCGATGATGTCGAGCTTGCGGCCTTCCAGCGTGAGGCTGTGGCCCTTCAGTACCTCAGGCGTGATGGTGGCGTGCGGGGCATTGTCGCCCAGCTTGGGGCCCCAATAGGCCAGCTTGCCTTGGGCGGTTTCGCGGATGTGTTGCACGGTCGGCGCGCTGGCCACGATCCTGGCCTTGGGATAGGCGGCGTGCAGGGCTTCCAGGCCGAAGTAGTAATCCGGGTCGCCGTGGCTGATGTAGATGGTGGTCAGGGTCTTGCCGCTGGCGCGGATCTTTTCCACCACCTGCTGGGCTTCGCGCTGGCCGAACTGGGCGTCCACCAGGATGGCGTCGCGCTCGCCGCTGACCAGCACCGAGCTTACCGGGAAGATGGCGCTCTTGCCGGGATTGTAGACGTCGAGCTTGAGCGCCTCGGCGGCGTGGGCGGCGGCGCTGCCCAGGGCCAGCAGGCCGGTGACGGCCAGGGCCAGGGCGTGGCGCAGCAGGCGGGAGGGGTGGGACATGTTGGGCTCCGGTAAGGTTGGGTCGGGGAATCAGGAGTGGCCATCATAGGATCGCTTTTGTTTTTGAAAAACAGCATAATCCATCACAGTTTGTTTCTGAAAACGTTCAAATAGACAAGAGCGAGGGCTACGGATGGACAGGCTCATGGCCATGCAGGTGTTCGTGAAGGTGGTGGATGGCGGCAGCCTGTCGGCGGCGGCCGAGCAGCTGGACCTGTCGCGGCCGGTGGTCTCGCGCTATGTGGCCGAGCTGGAAGACTGGGTCGGGGCGCGCCTGCTGCACCGGACCACGCGACGCCTCTCGCTCACGCCGGCGGGCAACGAGATCCTGCCGCGTTGCCGGCAGATGCTGGAGTTTTCCGAGGATATGCGCCATGTGCTGGAAGCACCCGATGAAACCCCGCGTGGCCTCCTGCGCATCACTGCCAGCACCTCGTTTGCCCAGACGCAACTGATCCAGGCGGTGGTCGACTACGGTCGTCGCTATCCCGAGGTGGCGGTGGACCTGATGGCGCTGGACCGCACCGTGAACCTGGTGGAAGAGCGCATCGACCTGGCCATCCGCATGACCAACCGGCTCGACGACAACCTGATCGCCCGCAAGCTGGGCGTGTGTCGTTCCATCATCTGCGCCTCGCCCGATTACCTGGCGCGCCACGGCACGCCGCGCAAGGTCGAAGAACTGGCCCTGCACAATTGCCTGACCCACTCCTACGTGGGGCGCAGCCTGTGGCAGTTCGATGCGAGGAGGAAGGGCGGGCGCGGCCAGTCGGTGGCGGTGGGCGGCAGCATCAGCGCCAACGAGGTCACGGTACTGCTGCAGGCGGTGCTGGCGGGGGTGGGCATCGGCCACATGCCGGCCTATTCGGTGGCGCCCCTGTTGGCGAGCGGCCAGCTGGTGGCCTTGCTGCCCGACTACGAGCCGCTGCAGCTGGGCATGTATGGGGTCTATGCCTCGCGCAAGCACATGCCGGCGACGCTGCGGACCATGCTGGATTTCCTGGCGCAGCGCTTCGCCGGTCAGCCCTTCTGAGCGGGCGCGCTCAGGGGGTGATGCTGAGCAGCTTGTGGACCAGCTCCGAGGAGGTGGCGGCAGCAAACTTGCGCATCAGGCGGGCGCGGTGCATCTCCACCGTGCGCGGGCTCAGTTCCACCTGGCGGGCGATGAGCTTGCTGGTCTTGCCTTCCACCAGCAGGGCGGCGATCTCACGCTCGCGCGGGGTCAGGCCGGGGGCGATGGGGCGCTTTGCGCTGACATCCTCGAAGGTCCAGATGCCGGCCGCATGCGGATCGCCCTGCACCAGCGCATGGCCGGTGACGTGGCACCAGAACATCTCGTCGCTGGAGCGCTTCATGATGCGCTCGTCGGAGTAAAACCCCTTTTCGTTGAGCAGCGGCACCAGGCGCAGGCCGGTGCGTTCGAATTCGTCGGCGGTGGGGTAGATTTCCTGGAAGGACAGCTGCCGCAGGTCTTGCACGTCGTAGCCGAACATGGCCGCCATGGCCAGGTTGCCCTGCTGGATGATGCGGTGGTGCGAGACGCACATGCCGATGGGCGCGTGCATGAAGACCTGTTCGAAATCGATGGGCAGTGGCTGGGTCATGGGTGTGCTGCAAAAATCGGCTGGTTCCCTCGAACCTGGCGCTGTACTCCGAAGGGCGGTGTTATGCTGCATTGCGCCAGGTATTTTTACCGTATTGTATGGCTTATTTCACCTGCCCTATGATATTTGGCGCTGATTGGAGCCCGGCCGTTGCCTGAGCGTGGCGGCGCAGAGAAGCTCCGATGCCGATCCCGTTTTATGCTTGCCATCATGCTCGCAAGACAAGAGCCGAAAGGAGACTCGTGAACAAAGTGTACCCGGACGCGGCCACCGCGTTGAAAGACATCGTCAAGGACGGCCAGACCATTGCGGTCGGCGGCTTTGGCCTGTGTGGCATCCCCGAGGCGTTGATCGCCGCCCTGCGTGACTCGGGCGTGCAGAATCTGACCGCCATTTCCAACAACGCCGGTGTCGATGGTTTCGGCCTGGGCCAGTTGCTGTCCACCCGCCAGATCAAGAAGATGATCGCCTCCTACGTGGGCGAGAACAAGGAGTTCGAACGCCAGTATCTGGCCGGCGAACTGGCGCTGGAATTCACCCCGCAGGGCACGCTGGCCGAGAAGCTGCGTGCCGGTGGCGCCGGTATTCCGGCCTTCTTCACCAAGACCGGCGTAGGCACGCTGGTGGCCGAAGGCAAGGAAGTGCGCGAATTCGACGGCCAGCGCTACGTCATGGAACGCTCGCTGGTGGCCGACGTGTCGCTGGTGAAGGCGCAGAAGGCCGACAAGGCCGGCAACCTGGTCTTCAACAAGACCGCGCGCAACTTCAACCCCAACGTGGCGATGGCCGGCAAGGTCACCGTGGTCGAGGTGGAAGAACTGGTGGAAGTGGGCCAGCTCGATCCTGACCAGATCCACACCCCCGGCATCTTCGTGCATCGCATCGTGGTCAACGCCACGCCCGAGAAGCGCATCGAACAACGCACCGTGCGCGCATAAGAGGAGACACGACAATGGCATGGACCAGAGATGAAATGGCTGCCCGCGCAGCCAAGGAACTGCAGGACGGTTTCTACGTGAACCTGGGCATCGGCTTGCCCACGCTGGTGGCCAACCACGTCCCCAGCGATATCGAAGTGTGGCTGCAGTCGGAAAACGGCCTGCTGGGCATCGGCCCCTTCCCCACCGAGGACAAGGTCGATCCCGACCTGATCAACGCCGGCAAGCAGACCGTGACGACCATTCCCGGTTCGTCCTTCTTCAGCTCGGCCGATTCCTTCGGCATGATCCGGGGCGGCAAGATCAACATCGCCATCCTGGGCGCGATGCAGGTCTCGGCCAAGGGTGACCTGGCCAACTGGATGATTCCCGGCAAGATGGTCAAGGGCATGGGCGGTGCGATGGACCTGGTGGCCGGTGTGGGCCGCGTCGTGGTGCTGATGGAACACGTGGCCAAGGCCAAGGACGGCAGCACCTCGAAGAAGATCCTGAACGACTGCAACCTGCCGCTGACCGGCGTGGGCGTGGTCGACCGCATCATCACCGACCTGGGCGTCATCGACGTGACCCCGGGTGGCCTGAAGCTGATCGAGCTGGCCACCGGCGTGACCAAGGAAGAGGTCATCGAACAGACCGAGGCACCGCTGGATGTGAGCGAGGTCTGATCGTCTTCGGCGATCATCAGCGATCACCTGCGATCACCATCAGCTGCAAGGGAAAAGGGCGCTGCATCTGCAGCGCCCTTTTTTCATTTTTTCATTTCGGCCATGCCACTAGCGCCAGCTTCCGGTCGGCTCCAGGAAGGGCGACAGCACCGCCTCGCCCCAGCGCAGCGGCAATGCATGTTCCAGCAGGCGCGCCGATTGCACCTGCAGGCGCAACAGCCGCTGTGCCCCGGCAAAGGCGGCTACCTCGGGGCCATCCCAGATCACCTCGGCTTGCACGGCCAGGTAGAGCAGGGCACCGCTGTCGAAGTCGGCGAACAGCAGGCCGGCCCGTGGATTGACCAGCAGGTTGCCGATGGTGTTGAAGAAGGAATTGCCCACGAAATCGGGCAGGGTCAGGCGGGCGTCGCCATCGACCCGGACAAAGCCGGGCTTGCCACCGCGATGCGAGACATCCACGCCATCCGGTCGTTCTGTACCGGCAGACGCGGTGGCGATGAAGAAGGTATCGGCAGCGCGCACCAGCGCCTGCATGGCAGGGGTCAAGGCCGCGCTGTCGCTGATGACGGTGGCTGGCAGCGCTTCTGCATCGAGCAATTCGGGCTGGCGTGCCTGTATGTATTTGGGGCAATTGCCGAAGCTCTGGGTGATGGCGATGTCCATGCCCGCTCCCGACCAGGCCCGCAGCACGCCATTGGCGCGGTTACGCCGGCGCGTGTGCGGTTCTATCCCCAGCAGGCCCAGGGGCGCGCCCTCGTGCAGGTTGCCGCGCAGCGGATCGCCGGCGGCCATGCGCATGCCGGTGACGGCCAGGCGGCGTTCATCGGGGGCCTGCACGAATCCCGGTGTGCCCGTCACGATCGAGGCCCATGGCTGGCCCCCGGCATCCACCGAGCCCACCAGCAGGAAGGGCAGCTGCGCAAAGAAACTGCGGTGCTGCTCCGGCATGTAGTCGCGGATCACGCGCGGGCCCAGTCCGGCCATCTTCTCGCGCATGCCGGCGCGCTCTTGCGCATACCGCTCGCCGGCGTGGAAGGTGCTGTCGATGCTGGAAGGATGCGGGGTCATGGGACGCTCCTGGGTGAGATGGGATCAGGCCGCCAGCGCGTGCGGCGACACCGGCATGTCGACGAAGCCGGGCAGGGCTTCCACGCGCGTCAACCAGGCACGCACATGGGCGTAGGGCGCCAGGGCCACGCCGCCTTCCTGCACATGGGCAATATAGCCGTAGCAGGCGACATCGGCGATGGTAGCGTGGTCTGCGGCCAGGAAGCTGTGCCCTTCCAGATGAGATTCCAGCAGCGCCAGCAGGGCGAGGGTCTTCTCCAGAGCCAGTGCGTAATCGAGGTCACGCTTGAAGAGCTTGGCCAGGCGCACGCGGTTGGGGCCTTCGAAGATCTCGCCCGAGGCCAGCGACAGGAATTGTTGCACCCGTGCCGCAGCCACCGCGTCGCTGGGCAGCCATTGCTCGCCGCCATAGCGGCGCGCCAGGTAGACCAGGATGGCGGTGGAATCGTAGAGCACCACGTCGCCATCGACGATGACCGGCACCTGGCCACGCGGATTGAGGGCCAGGAAGGGCGGCTGCTTGTGCTGGCCGCCGGGCAGGTCGACATCGATGACTTCATGCGGCAGGTCCAGCAGGGACAGCATCAGCTTGACGCGATGCGCGTGGCCGGACAAGGGAAAGCTGTAGAAGCGGATGGGGGTGGACATGGGATCTCCTCGGAAAATGGACTGGCCCTGACGGGCGACGTGCGCGGCAGCAATGATCATTTTGTACCGAACGATCGGTACAATAAGGCTTGTGGAGATGGCTTGTCAACTCCCTCTTGGGATTATTTTTTTTGGCCGGCGGGTGCAACGCCTGGCGAGCCAGCGGTCTTATAATCGGTACGATTTCAACCTTCATGCATCCGTGGCCAGCGTGCCACGGAACCGGAAAGCAAGCTCATGCCCGCACCCACTCTCACCCGCGAAGAAGTCGCGCAACGCCTGCTGGCCGAATTCCGCCGCTCCGGCTACGAGGGCGCCAGTCTGGCCAGCCTGTCGGCCGCCACCGGTCTGGGCAAGTCCAGCCTGTATCACTACTTCCCCAACGGCAAGGTCGATATGGGGCAGGCGGCCATGGAAGTGGCGGGTGCGTGGTTACAGGAGCAGGTGATTCCCCAGTTGCAAGCCGGCGGGGACCCGGAAAAACGCATCAAGCGTTACTTTGCGGCCTTAAGCGATTTCTACGCCAAGGGCACGCTGCCCTGCCTGACGGACCTCTTCACCATCGGCGAGGCGGCCGGTCATTTCCAGCAGCAGTTCCGCCAGCGCATCGGCCAGGGCATCAAGCTCGTCGCCGGGGTACTGGAAGAGGCCGGCATCGCACCGGCCGAGGCGGCGCGCCGCGCCGAGGATGGGCTGGTGATGTTGCACGGCGCACTGGTGGTGGCGCGTGCGCAGGGTAATACGGCGGTGTTCGCGCGGACCATCAAGGCCATCCCGGCAATGCTGCTGGCGCCCCAGGAGGATTGAGCCGGGCCGTCCTCAGATCTGGCCGGGATGGGCGAAGCAGACGCGGTTGCGCCCGGCGCTCTTGGCCAGGTACAACGCTTCGTCGGCGGCGTTGAGCACGTCCTCGACTCGGTGATGCCGTTCCCGTCGCAGGGTCGCCACGCCCACGCTCACCGTCACCACCCGCAACGGGCTGGCGGCATGCACGATCAGGCGGCTGTAGACGGCCTCGCACAGTCGTTGCGCCATCAGCAGCGCGCCATGCTCATCGGTCTGCTCCAGCAGCACCACGAACTCCTCGCCACCATAGCGGCCGGCATGGTCGGTCTGGCGGGGCAGGTTTTCCGAGAGCGCCTTGGCCACTTCCTGCAGGACGGTATCGCCCATCTCATGACCATAGGTATCGTTGTAGAGCTTGAAGTGGTCCACGTCGATGAACAGCACCGAGAAGCTGGCACTGGGGTTGCGCAGGCAACGCTCCCAGGTGGCCAGCATGGCCTCGTCCAGCGAGCGTCGGTTCAGCAGGCCAGTGAGACTGTCGGTGCGGGCCAGTTCTTCCAGCCGCTTTTCGGCCGTGACCCGCTTGCGCAATTCCTGGCGCACGTGCAGCAGCAACACCGTGGCCAGGGCCGCGAAGGCTGCCAGCGACAGCAGTACCGCATAGAGCGTCTCGCGCCAGTTCTTGAAGATGGCTTGCTCGGCACGCCCGACGAAGACGATCAACGGAGAACCCGGAATGCGCCGGAAGGTATAGAGGCGCTCCACGCCATCGTTGGTGGCGCGCGCAAAGAAGTTGCCGTCATCTTCGGTCAGCATGGACTTCAGGCGCTGGAAGTTGGCATTGTTGCCGAGATCGCGGCCGATGATGGAGGCCTTGTAGGGCACCCGCATATACGCCACGCCATCATCCGAATACAGCGAGATGACGCCTTCCTCACCCAGGGTCAAGCCCATGAAGAGGTCGCGGAAATAGGCCAGGTCCAGCGCCATGACCACGATGCCGTCGAAGCTGCCGTCCTGGCGTGAGAGCCGCTTGGACAACACCACCACCGGCAGCTCGTTGCCCAGGCTGGCCTGGATGGGGCGGGAGATGTAGAGGCCCGTTTCCGCGTGGTCGCGATGCACCGTGAAGTAGGCCCGGTCGGCGTAGTTGGGGCGTGCTTGCGTGGCACTGCGGCGTGAGGTGGCACGTACCTGCCCCTGGGCATCGATGACCGCCATGACGGTGATGTGACTGGCATTGGCGGTACTGCCGAACAGGTAGGCATAGCTCTGGCTTTCCGACAGCGCTTTACCGCCCAGCGGATGCTGGTAGCGGTAGGCCAGGGTATCCAGCGACAGGGACAGCATCTCGATATTGCGTGAAATGGCGCGCTGGGCGATGAGCGTGACGTTGCTGGCATTGGCCACGGCAGCAAGGCGGATCTGCCGGTAGCTCTGGTAAAGCGTGCTGGCACAAATAGCGGCGACCATCAGCACGGCGATGATCAGGATCATCGCCAGATATTTCTTCAACTGCTTGATTTTATTTCCCCCCGGGAGAATACAGGCGCAATTAACGCACAGATCAGAAGCCCGATCCAGCTTGCCAGAAGGAAACGTAGAATGCCCGCAACAGCGCCTGAACTGCCGTGCCGCACTTCCTGTCTGACGGGACAGCGCGCCCTGCTTCATGATCAAATGCGAACGCTGGCGCCATGCAAACGCCGCATACGGGAGGACAACTGAACATCAAGCACACCATCCAGCGCGACCTGGCGATCCTGTGGGCCTTCATTGCCCTGATCGCCTTGCTGCTCGCTTTTCTGCTCTGGCAACTCAGTCGCCAGGGAGCAGCCTCGCAGGTCGCCCAGGCCAGTCGTCAGTCGGACGTCAGCTGCGCCGCCATGGGCGCGGGCCTGGCCCATGCGATGGCCGGCGGTGCCGGCGCCGCGTCGCCGCTGACGGTGATGCAGGCGGTGATCGACCTGGCCTTGCGCGATCAGCCCGGCGTCGAAGGCGGTTTCTGGCGCGAGCCCGATGGCGTCATCGCCTATGCCTTTCCCACCTATGACGGCAGCGGCATCAAGCGCGATGCGCCCGGTGCCGAGATGGAGCGTATCGCGGCAACCGCCCGGCGTGCGCTCGACGGCAATGTCACCATCACCGATGTGCGCCCCGGTCTGCGCGAAGCGGTGGTATTCGCCGCCTGCCCGGTCACGGCGGCAGAGCCGCGCATTGCGGCCTGGACGCTCAAGCGCGTCCCGGTGATGAGCGCGTCGGTGCTGGACCAGCTGCTGCTGGCCATCGCCCTGTTGCTGGGCTTCGTGATCGCCTCCGGCCTCTGGCTGGGCGCGACCCTGGCGCGCTGGCGTGGCCAGTCCGAACGCCTGGCCGCGCAGCTGGCGCAGTCGGAACGCCTGGCCACGCTGGGCCGGGTCGCCGCCGGCATGGCGCATGAAATACGCAATCCCATCGGCACCATGCGCATGAAGGCCGAGAACGCACTGGCCGCGCCGCCGCAGGTACGCGAGGCGCGCGTGACCAGTGCGCTGGAGACGGTGGTGAGCCAGACCGAGCGGCTCGATACCCTGGTGAGCAGTCTGCTGGCGCTGTCCCAGCCCTTCCAGGTGCAACGCCAGGAGCTCGACCTGCACCACTGGCTGGCGCGGCAGCGCGAGACCCACGCCGAACTGGCCGCCCGCAGCGGCGTGCAGATCGTGCTCGCCGTCGATGGCGTCAGTCTTGCCGACCCTGACATCGCCGCCACATTCGATCCGGTCCAGATGGCGCGCGTCTTCGACAACCTGCTGCTCAATGCACTGGCCCATTGTGGCTCGGGTGGCCGGATCGAAATCGGCGCCCGTCGTCTTGGCAGCACGCGCCTGCTGCTCTGGGTGGCCGACGACGGCCCGGGGGTTCCGGTCGAACTGCGCCAGACGCTGTTCGACCCCTTCGTCAGCCAGCGCAGTGGCGGCACCGGGCTGGGCCTGGTGCTGGCGCGCGAGATCGTGCAGGCGCACGGTGGCCAGATCACGCTGGTTCCCGCCTCGCAAGGGGCACGTTTCGAGATGGAGTTGCCGTGGCACGTATCCTGATCGTCGATGACGATATCGCCTTTCGCGGTAGCCTGGCCGAGACCGTCGCCGACCTCGGCCACGAGGTACTGGAAGCCGGCAGCACCGCCGCCGGTCTCAGGCTGCTGGCCGCGCATGCGGTGGACGCCGCCTTTGTCGACCTGCGCATGCCGGACGAAGACGGCCTGGTCTTCCTGCAGCGCGCACCCGCCATTGCGGCCACCCCCTGCATCATGCTGACCGCCTATGCCAGCGGCGACAACACCATCGAAGCGATCCGCCTGGGTGCCTTCGATCACCTGACCAAGCCGGTATCGCGCGCCGCGCTGGTGGACACCCTGGAGCGTGCCTTGCGCCAGCGCCCGGCCTTGTCGCCCGAGCCTGCCGATGGGCAAGTGCCAGTCGACAGCGAACGCAACCAGTTGATCGGCGACAGCCAAGCAATGCGCCAGGTGTTCAAGCAGATCGGCCGTGCGGCCACCAGCGACGCCACCGTGCTGGTCCTGGGCGAGACCGGCACCGGCAAGGAACTGGTCGCGCAAGCCCTGCATCGCAACAGCGCGCGCGCGGCGCGTCCGCTGGTCGCGGTCAATTGCGCCGCCATCCCTGCCGAGCTGATCGAGAGCGAGCTGTTCGGCCATGTCAGGGGGGCCTTCAGCGGCGCCGCCGCGCATCGCATGGGGCGCTTCCAGCAAGCCGATGGCGGCACCCTGTTTCTCGACGAGATCGGCGACATGGCCCTGCCCACCCAGGCCAAGATCCTGCGTGTGCTGCAGGAGCGCGAAGTCACGCCGCTGGGGGGCGATACGGCACAGCGTATCGACGTGCGCGTCATCGCCGCCACCCATCGCGACCTGCCGCAGGAAATCCGCGCCGGGCGCTTCCGCGAGGATCTCTGGTACCGCCTGCAGGTGCTGACCATCCGCGTGCCGGCGCTGCGTGAGCGGCCGGGCGATATCCTGGCCATTGCCGAGCATTTTCTGCGCCTGCAGGGGGCGCAGGTGTCCAGGCAGATCATGCCGGCGGCGGCACGCTTGCTGCTGGCCCATGCCTGGCCTGGCAATGTGCGCGAGCTGCGCAATACCATGGAACGGGCGGCGGTGATGAGCCAGGGGGCCGCCATCGAGGCCGAGCATCTCGGCCTGCTGCCCGTCACGGATGCACCCGAGGGCGTGGCCATCGATTGGGACGGCTTGCTGGAGGTGGCCGTGGCCCAGCTCGAACAGGCCATGATCGCCCGTGCGCTGGCCGCATCCGGCGGCAACCGGGCCGAAGCGGCGCGCCGCCTGGGCATCTCGCGTCAGCAGCTCTACCGCAAGCTCGACGAAGCGGCCAGGCCGAACGACTAGTGCCGGCGGCTCAGTGTGCCGCGCTACTTGAGAAGACGTTGATGACCATCACGCCGGCCACGATCAGTGCAATACCGGCCACGGCCGGCCAGTCCAGGCGCTGGCCGTGGATCAGCCAGGCCGCCAGCGTGATGAGCACGATGCCCACCCCCGACCAGATCGCATAGGCCACGCTGGTGGGCATGGTCTTGAGTGCGAGCGAGAGGCAGTAGAAGGACACCGCGTAGCCCAGCACCACGATGATGGCGGGCAGCAGGCGGCTGAAGCCCTGGGAGGATTTCAGTGCGGTGGTGGCGATGACCTCGGCGACGATGGCCACCGAGAGCGAGAGATAGGCAGACATGAGGGCTCCTGTGATGGAAAGTCGTCTCATCCAAGGTCAACGGAGATCGACCAGGATGATCGCTATCGATCATACAGAGGGATGATGGCGTTTCGATGGACTGGCCGGGAGTCGCCCAGGGGCGGAGGGCTATCCGGTCGATGAGGCCTGAGCCTGGCCTGCGGCGTCATGCGCTAGCAGCCGGGGGTCGAAGATGCGCGTGGCCAGCGTGGTCAGCCATGCCGATAGCGCCAGGGCCAGCAGCGCCGGTCCGGGATGGACATGCAGCGAGCTTGCGCTCCCCATGCAGGAGGCTGCCAGGGTGGCGATCACCAGCGGCAGCATGGCGCAACGGCTGGCCCCGGCCTGCCAGCGCAGCAGCAGGGTGAGACGGCGTGGCGGCTGGCGCCATCCTTGCCATGCCGTCAGCAGCAGCAACGCCATCAGGCCCAGTCGCAAGAGTGGAAAGAGCAGGGCACCGGTGGCCAGCAGGAGCGCCGCCAGCGGTTCACCGGCGCGCCAGCCGCCACTGATGGCGGCCATCAGCGGGAGCGGCACCGGTCCGGCCGGTCCATCGGCCACGCTCATCGTCAGCAGCCCGGCGGCGCATAAGGCCAGCACGGCCATGGCCAGCAGCATGGCGCTACGGGTCAGGCTGAGCGTGTGCGCGCGCTGCAGGGGATGGCCGCAGCGCAGGCAGCGCAGGCTATCCATGCTGTCCGGATGGACGCGCTGACATTTGCGGCAGCTCAGCAATCCCATGTCGCTGGCGCAACGGACGTTGACGGGCATGGTCGAGGGCCGGGTCACGGCCAGTTGCCATCGTCGTCGAGGAACAGGACCGCTACCAGGGCGATGGCCAGCAAGCCGCTGGCGATGGCGGCGATGCCGATGACGAGCGTCCCCATGGCGCTGGCCTGGTAGAGCGCCAGCAGCATGCCCAGCATGTAGAGCTCGGTGATGACCCAGGGCCGCAGCTGCCGCAACCAGTGCAGCAGGCGTTGGCCGCGCCCTGCCGGGGGCAGCCTGCGCGGCTGGCGCGGGGCGATGATCCCGGCCACCATGAGCGAGAGCTCGATGGCTGGCAGCACGATGGTCGTCACCAGCATCAGCAGGGCGATCGGCAACATGCGGCCTGCATGCATCAGTGCGATGCACCCCCACAGGGTCAGCGGTAGCGGTACGCCCTGCAGGCTGACCTCGGCGATAGGCCAGAGATGACTGGTGACCAGGAAGACGGCGGCTGCCAGTACCAGGGGCAGTCTCATGTCAGCACCTTTCGCAGGGACGCGATAGAGCAGGGCGTCGCAGCGCTGGCAGAGCGCCGCTTCGCCTTCCTGCAAGAGTGTGCGCAGGTGGATGCCGTCGCAGTAGGGACAGGCCACCAGGTCCTGCAGGGTCGCTTCGGCGATCCAGGGCGGCGAAGCGGGTGGGTCATCGGTGCGCGCAGTCATGGAGTCATGGACCGGTCATCGCAGCTGCGCCACCAGCGCATCGGCACCCTTGTCGATGCCCGCCCGGGAGGCGCTGAGTGCGCCCATGCTGGCGCCGATATCCCAGGGTTTGGGGTATTGCTTGCTGATGAAGGCCTTGAGCAGCTTGCGGTCGCGGGCATCATAGATCTCCACGGCATAGATCACCGAGCCGCCGATCATGGCTTCGCGGTCGCGCGCATTCTGCACCGCATTGTAGAGACCGCCACCGATGTCGAAACGGGTCAGCGTGGAGAGCACGGCGGTATTGGTCTTGGCGCCGGTCAGGGTCAGCCGGATCAGCAGGGTATCGTCGCGCGGTGTCTGCGTGAGTGCGAAGCGCTGGCGCAGCGCATCGACGAAGCGCTGCTGCATGTAGCTGGCCAGCGTCGCCTTGTCGGCATCGCTCATGTCGCCGAACTGGTTGTCGGCACCGCCATAGACGATGACGGGCGCTACCTGCACGCTGCGATAGCGGCCCCAGTCCACCGGCTGGTCGTAGCTGAAGGGAACGCGGCCGGTGCGGTCGCCGGTGTTGGTGGAGAGCAGTCCGGCCGAGTCGATGCCGGTGTACTTGACCGGATCGGAACTGGCGCAGGCCGACAGCAGGGCGCACAGGAGCGCGACGAAGCCGAATCGCTTCATCGTCAGGATGAATGAAATAGGGAGGGTCCTCTACAGGATGCGGTACAAGCGCCCGGTCGCACAGGCGCCGGGCGGGACAGGCCATCCCGCACGGTGGCGCGCGTGTTCCCGTCCGGGGGACGATCCGGAAACACGCGCGCCACCGGCGACAGGGCTGAAGTGACTATAGCAGCTTATCGCCGATTTACAAACCAACCAGACGGTTTTTATTGTAACCGTGGTTTTCCGTCACTCGTCACTTGTTACGCGGGTGCGGTGTCGCCGGCCGTGGAGGGTCAGCGGGCGCGGGGGCTGGTCTTGCTCTTCTGGCTGGCCAGTCGTTTCCAGTGCGCCTCATCGAGCAGCAGCGCGAAATAATGTTCGCGCTCCTTTTCGCTGAGCGGGCACATGTTGAACAGCGAGGTCCACAACAGCCCGCGGGCCGCGCTCCAGCGCAGGATGGCCAGGTCGGCGTCGGCGGATTCCTTGCGGATGGCCGCCACGTTGAGGGCCTCGGCATCACGCAGGCCGTCCAGCAACGAGGGCTGCTCGCCGATGGCGCCGAGGATGGCCAGGGCTACCGACTGCGGTTGCTTGGTGGCCTCGCGCAGGATGGCGATCTGGGTCGCCAGAGAGGGCTCGCCGGAGCCGCGACCGTCATGGTCCAGGTAGTCGCGGGCGAAGCGGGCGTATTCGCTGCGCTGGTTGTCCAGCAGCGCAATGAGCACGGCCTGCTTGGTACGGAAATGATGCAGCACGCCGCCCTTGCTGATGCCGGCCTCGCGCGCGATCGCATCGATGGTCAGCCGGTTGGCGCCGTCGCGGTCGATGACGGCGAGGGCGGCCTGGATGATGAGCTGCCGGGATTTTTCGGAGCGGGCGGAATTTTCCATAAGCGGCGAGGGGCCTTGAGCGATGCGCGAAGTACGGGACGATAGCGCTATATCGGGGCCAGCGCAAACCAGCGACACCACGACAGACGCTGTCCGCGAGCGGACAGCCGCTGTCACAGGAACGGACAGCGACCCTGCTGGAAGATGCATAAGTCATTGATTTTAAAGGGATGGGGGCAGGCATGCGGCTTGCAAAGCGATTGATGCCATCCTCATTTCCAAGGAGTTGTCATGAACCGCTTTGCCTCCCGCTCCCATCCGCTGTGTGCCGTCTTGGCGCTGGCGTGCTTGTCGCTATCGCCGATGCAGCAGGTCCTTGCCCAGCCTGCCGGCCCCGGTCCCGGCCCGGGCCCCATGCCGCCTCCCGCGACCTACGAGGCTGCCGTGATGGCCCAGCCCCCCGTCGTCGAGGGGCGTATCACTCGCATGCTGATCAATCCCTATGGCGAGGTCGATGGCCTGCTGCTGGATCAGCGCACCGTGGTCCGCTTCCCGCCCCACCTGTCGGAGCCGATGCAGCGTGTACTCGCGCCGGGCCAATCGGTGCGCGTGTTCGGCCAGGGCGAAGGCCGCGACACCATCAAGGCCGATGCCATCGTCAACCTGGCCAATGGCCAGACCGTGATCGACAGGCCGCCTCCAGTGGAGGCCAACCCACCGCTGCCGCCGCACCTGCGCGCCGCGCAGCTGCAGCAACTGACCGTACAAGGCCGCATCACCCTGGTGCTGGCCGGACCGCGTGGCGAAGCCAACGGCGTCATCCTCGACGACGGCAGCATCGTGCGCTTTGCCCCCGACAGCGTGCGCTTCTCGCTGGAACCCGGTACGCCTCTGGCAGCCCAGGGCCTGGGTACCCGCAGCCGTTACGGCACCGCCATCGAAGCCATCGCCGTCGGCGCCAGTACGCAGCAGTTGCAGCCGTTGTACAGTCGGATGCCCTGACGCTTCCTGCGGCGGCGTCACGCCGCCGCAGCCTTCCATCCCATTTCGATAAAGAACAAGAAACCATGTCGCCCAAAATCCTGCCCATCGTCTTCCTGCTCATCTCCAACGTCTTCATGACCTTCGCCTGGTATGGCCACCTCAAGTTCGAGAACCGGCCGCTGTACCTGGTGATCCTGGTCAGCTGGCTCATCGCCCTGGCCGAGTACTGCTTCGCCGTGCCGGCCAACCGCATCGGCCACGAGGTCTACAACGCCGCCGAACTCAAGACCATGCAGGAAGTCATCACGCTGGTGGTGTTCTCGGTGTTTTCCGTGTTCTACCTGGGCGAGCAGTTCACCATCAATCATCTGGTCGGTTTCGCCTGCATCTGCCTGGGCGCCTTCTTCATCTTCAAGGGACCGATAGGATGAGCACGCGCGGCGCATCGATGGCCTGGCTGGCGCGGCTGAACTTCTGCCTGGCCGACGTGCGCGACGGGCTGGGGCCGTTCCTCGGGGTCTTCCTGATGGGCCAGGGCTGGGCCGCCGACGATATCGGCTATGTGATGACGCTGGGTGGCATCGCTGGGATGCTGGCCACCACACCGGCCGGTGCCCTGACCGACGCGGTGCGTGCCAAGCGCCTGGTGGTCGGTCTCGGTTCGGTGCTGGTGGTGGCCGGTTCGCTGTTGCTGCTGGTCGCGCCCGGCTTCACCGTCACGGCCATCTCCCAGATCGGCACCGGCATCGTCGGTGCCGTGATCGGCCCGGCCATCGCCGGTCTGACCTTGGGCATCGTCGGCCAGCAAGGCTTGCCTGCGCAATTGGGCCGCAACGAGGCCTGGAACCACGCCGGCAATGTCGTCTCGGCCGCGCTGGCCGGTGCCTGCGGCTATTACTGGGGCTTGCCGGCGGTGTTCGTGCTGATGGCCCTGATGGCAATGGCCTCGCTGCTGTGCCTCGCGCGCATCCGTCCCGATGACATCGACCACGATGTGGCGCGTGGCCTTGATCCGCAGCGTGCTGCCGACGCCGTCCAGGTCTCCACCTGGCGCCTGCTGGCGGGGTCGCGACCGCTGATGCTGCTGGCCTTGGCGATGATGCTGTTCCATCTGGCCAATGCCGCCATGCTGCCTTTGCTGAGCCAGTCGGTGGTCGCCCGTGGCGGCGCCGATCCGGCCCTCTATACGGCACTGACGGTGATCGTGGCGCAACTGGTGATGATCCCCGCAGCGCTGCTGGCGAGCCGCTTTGCGCAACAGCGTGGTTACTGGCTGCCGATCACCATCGCCCTGCTGGTCTTGCCGGTGCGTGGTCTGGTGGCTGGCACCTGGGAGTCATCCTGGGCACTATTGCCGGTCCAGATCCTCGATGGCGTGGGAGCGGGTTTGCTAGGCGTAGCCTTGCCGGGTTCGGTAGCGCGCATCCTGCAGGGCAGCGGCCATATCAACATCGGCCTGGGTGCGGTGACCACCCTGCAGTCCGTGGGCGCCGCACTCAGTCCGGCCCTGGCCGGCATGGTGGCGCAGCGCCATGGCTATGGCGCCGCCTTCGCGGTGCTGACCGTGATCGCCTTGCTGGCCCTGCTGGCATGGTGGATGCTGGCCGAGCGGCGCGCCCACGATGTGCACACCGCATCATCACCGGAGGCGGCTGGCCGATAGCGGCGCCCTTCAATCCTCGGCCGGCCGGCGCAGTTCGACGAACTGGCGCGGCGACCAGGGCCGCAGCGCCACGATCAGCGCCGAGCCGGTACGTCGCGTCAGCGGCAGTGCCAGGTCCTGCTGGTGGGCCGCCAGGAACTCGGCCGAGAGCCGGTTCATGGCGCGCTGGATGGCGGCATTGCTCTGCTCGGACAGGGTGCCGCTGACCATGATCATCTTTTCCCCCGGCTGGTCGAAGTGGGAATTGAAGAAATCATTGCGCAGCTGGTCGCGGAAGTATTGCTGGATGGGGCCGCCCGGCAGCCAGGTGAAATCCGGCGACACCCGCACGCGGATGCGGTTGTTGGGCATCAGGTCGAGGATGCCCAGCTTGTCCAGCCGCGCCAGCTGGCGGATGACCTCGGCGCGGCTGAGCGCAAAGGTGTCCACGATCTCCTCCAGTGACCACTGGTGCAGCGCATGCACGGCCACCAGCAACAGCCGGGGATCGGCCACCAGCTTCTTTTCCTGCTCCACCGTCAGGCGCGTGGGCACCGGTTGCTCGGCCGCGATCATGCGCGCCAGGTCGCTGATCTGCATGCCCAGCAGGGTGCAGATCTGGTCCAGCCGCTCCAGCGTGAAACTGCGCTCGGCGAAGACGCGCTTGATGCTGGCCTCGCTCAGTCCCAGTGATTTGGCCAGCTGCGCATAGGTGATGCCGCGCGCCTTGAGGACGTTCTTCAATGCATTGACCAGCGATTCGGCCTGGGCCATGTTCTTCCCCCGTTCACGTGATGATGTCTGGCGGTATTGTATTTCGATACCATCGGCCACGGAAATCGCGTTTTCCGATGAAGTGCTCAACAACAGCGGCGCCCTTGGCTACAGTGCGTTCCGTCGACACGCCAACACGGCGGCGACAACGGAACGAACAAGACCAATCATCCACGTTTTCGAGGAGCCCATCATGAAGAACCCCCTGCTGCGTCACCTGACCCTGTCCTGCACCCTGGTTGCTGCCTTGCTGGCCGCGCCGGTCCATGCGCAATCCAATGCCAGCGACGCCTCCGCCGTGTCGGTAGCGATCTCGGTGCTGGTGCCGGCCGCCTTCATCTCCGAGTCCGGCCACTACGTGGTCAAGGGCGTGGAAGCCTCCGGTCGCGGCACCGTCTATGTGCTGGAAAACATCAGCGACGGCGTGCGCGGTTCCATCACCGTGGCCGGCAACGTCAGCGGCGCGGCCTCGGTGGGCGTGGGGGAGTCGGTGAGCTTCGTGACGACCGCCTCGGGCACGCTGCTGGTGGCCTCGGGCAAGGTGCTGGCGATCATCCCCAATGCCCTGGGCCGCGCGCTGCTCAAGAGCGACAAGCTGTCCTGAGGAGACCGGCCATGCGTATCGATCTCACCCTCTGCAAGCGCCTGTCGCTGACCCTGCTGCTGGCCGTCACGCTGCCCCTGGTGGCCCATGCCGGCCAGTCCTGCGAACAGCAGGTGCCGCAGCTCGACGCGGTCCGCCAGCAACTGGACATGGCGGTCAAGACCGTTGAACGCCTCAACGCCAGCGGCGCCGACGTGGTCATCATCGGCCGCGTCGGCCAGGACCTGAGCAAGTATCGCCTGCACTATTCGCACATAGGGATTGCCTACCGCGATGGCGACCAGTGGTTCGTGGTCCACAAGCTCAACGAATGCGGCACCGCCGTAAGCAATATCTATGAACAGGGCATGGGGCAGTTCTTCATGGACAGTCCTTATCGCCTGGAAGCCTACGTCGCCGTGCCCCAGCCCGAGGTGCAGCAGAAGTTGCGCGTGGCCATCGGCCGCTCCGAGGCCATCCGCATGCACGAGCCGCGCTACAGCATGCTGGCCTATCCCTGGGCGACGCAGTACCAGCAGTCCAACCAGTGGGTGACCGAGACGCTGGCGCATGCCATGGAGCCGCAGATCGCCAGCCGCGAGCAGGCCCAGGCCTGGCTCAAGCTCAAGGCCTATGCCCCTGATACGCTGAACCTGGGACCGATGACGCGCCTGGGTGGCCGCATGTTCAAGGCCAACATTGCTTTCGATGACCATCCCAACGCATTGCGGTTCAGCGATAAAATCGTGACCACCACGGCCGACTCGGTGTTCAGCTTCCTGCAGAAGACGGGCATCGAGGCCAGCCACTTCGTGATCCAATAAGCAGAGTCTTGCATTGCTCCCCATGCGCCCGGTCTACCACTTCGCTGTTCTCCTGATGTCCCTGCCACTGGCAGGCCCGGCCGCCCAGGCGGCCGGCGATGCCGTAGCCGGTCGCGCCGCCTTCGCCAAGTGCGCCAGCTGCCATCAGGTCGGGCCGTCGGCGCGCGGCGGATTCGGGCCGCAACTGAGCAACGTGATCGGGCGCAAGGCCGGTTCCACCGGCGACTTCAAGTATTCGCCGGCCATGGCCAATGCCAACTTCGTCTGGACCGAAGACAAGTTGCGCGCCTTCCTCAAGGCCCCCAGCGACGTGGTGCCGGGCAACAAGATGCGTTTCTGGGGCATCGGCAGCGATCACCAGATCGATGACATCCTGGCCTACCTGCGTACCTTCCAGCAGCAGTAAGACGACATCGCTAGCCCTGCGGCGGCAATCCCATGCGCCGCCGCGCCAGGTGGATGGAGCCGTTGCGCACCGCCCAGCGCAGCGGCTGCGCCGCCACCAGTACCGACCTGCGCAATAGCTCGCTGCGCGCCGGCGAGCGCGGCGTGACCCCCAGCATCTGCTGCGCCCAGTGCGGCAGCAGGTCCACGCCGGCGCGCATCATCAGGCGCGTCCAGGGCTGGGCCAGCGCATTGGGCGCGGGCGCATCCAGCACCAGCTGCAGGGTCTGGCGGGTACGGTCGTCGCAGACCAGTTGCGGCCGCGTCGATTCGATGTAGGCTTCCACCGCTGCGCGTGAGCGCGGCACATCGCGCGCCCCCAGCGCCTCGGCGACCAGGGCGATCTCATCGAAATAGCGGTCCTGGCGTTCAGGAGAAAAGCCCGGGTTGCGGTAGCGCAGGTAAGCGCGCAGGAAGCACGACACCTCGGCCGCATGTACCCAGGTCAGCAGGTCCGGGTCGCTGGCCGCGTAGGTGCGACCGTCGGGCGCCACGCCGGTCACCCCCAGGTGGATCTTGCGCACCCGTTCGATCAGGCGCTCGGCATCGGCGCGGCTGCCGAAGGTGGTGCCGGCGATGAACTGGGCGGTGCGGCGCAGGCGGCCCAGCATGTCGGCCTGGAAGTTGGAATGGTCCCACACCCCGGCCAGCGGCAGCGGATGCAGCATCTGCAGCAACAGTGCGGCCACGCCGCCGGTGAGCATGGCGGTGAAGTCGCTGTGGACCTGCCAGGCCGCCGAATCCGGCCCGAACAGGCCAGGGTCGCCGGGCGGCTGCAGGAAGTCGGCGCTGCCGGGACCGCGGCTGATGGACAGGACGTTGGCTTCGATGCGCTGGCGCAGGAATTCCATGGGAACGGGAAGGGATAAGCAAGAAGGGCAGTGTGCCACAGCAGGGCCGCGCCTGCCGGCTGCGCCATCGCTGCGGATGCTGCTGTTGTGCTTCTATCCGGTGAGAAGTTCTTGCTGACATTTCTGTCAGAAAAAATTTACCCGACGGCGCTCTGCGCGCAGTCGCGCGGGCCGCTACAATACCCCACGCCAGGCGGCCCGATAAGCTCACAAGAACGGCCCCGGCAAGCACCATCGTCATCAGGGAGCACGGCCGGCGCCCGGGGAAACGCGCCAGGCCGTGATCGATAGAACAATGCAAAGCGGAACAGGGTGAGCTGGCGTCGCGGGACGCCGGCCACAAGCAGGGGCGCAGGCGCCCCTGCCGTGCTGTTGCGCCTCACCGGGATCGCAGTTCATGAACATGGTCGCGCTGGCGTTGCGCCGCCCGTACACCTTCATCGTGATGGCCTTGCTCATCGTGCTGGCCACGCCATTGACGTTGAAGAACATGGCCACCGACATCTTCCCCGAGATCAATATCCCGGTGGTCTCCATCATCTGGAATTACAACGGCCTGTCGGCCCAGGAAATGGGCTTGCGCATCGCCGCCCAGAACGAGCGGGGCCTCACCACCGTGGTCAGCGACATCGAGCACATCGAGTCGCAATCGCTGGCCGGGGTGTCGGTGATCAAGGTGTTCTTCCAGCCCAAGGCCAACATCCAGCAGGCGATCTCGCAGGTGGTGGCGTCGGTGCAGTCGCAGATCCGTCAGCTGCCGCCGGGCATCACGCCACCGCTGGTGATCAAGTATTCGGCCTCCAGCATCCCGGTGATGCAGCTGGCGCTGTCCTCGCCCACGCTGCCCGAGCAGGCCGTCTTCGACGCCGCCGTGCAGACCTTGCGTCCGCAGCTCATCACCATCCCCGGCGTGGCCGTCCCCTTCCCCTATGGCGGCAAGACCCGCCTGATCTCGGTGGACCTGGATACCCCGGCCATGCAGGCGCGCGGCCTCGCGCCCATCGACGTGGTCAATGCCATCAACACCCAGAACCTGATCCTGCCCTCGGGCACCGCCAAGTTCGGCGGCACCGAGTATTCGGTCAAGATCAACGGCTCGCCCGAGGCGGTGGCGGGCTTGAATGAATTGCCGGTGCGTACCGCCAATGGCGCCACCATCTATCTCAAGGACGTGGCCAACGTGCGCGACGGCTTCTCGCCCCAGACCAACGTGGTGCGCCAGGATGGCGCGCGCGGCGTGCTGCTGTCCATCTTGAAGAACGGCGGCGCCTCCACCCTGGACATCGTCGACAACCTGCGCAAGCTCTTGCCCACGGCCGCCCAGACCCTGCCCGAGGACATCAAGATCACGCCGCTGTTCGACCAGTCGCTGTTCGTGAAGGCCGCCGTCACCGGCGTCATCAGCGAGGCCCTGATCGCCGCCGGCCTGACCGCCGCGATGGTGTTGCTGTTCCTGGGCAACTGGCGCAGCACGCTCATCATCGGCCTGACCATCCCGCTGTCCATCATGACCGCCATCCTGGTACTGGCCGCACTGGGCGAGACCCTGAACCTCATGACCCTGGGCGGCCTGGCGCTGTCGGTGGGCATCCTGGTGGACCAGGCCATCGTCACCATCGAGAACATCGAGCGCCACCTGCACCTGGGCAAGCCGCTGCACGACGCCATCATCGTCGGTGCCGGCGAGATCGGCGTGCCAGCCTTCGTGGCCACGCTATGCATCTGCATCGTGTTCGTGCCGATGTTCTTCCTCTCGGGGGTGGCGCGCTTCCTGTTCGTGCCGCTGGCCGAGGCGGTGGTGTTCGCCATGGTGGCGTCCTACATCCTCTCGCGCACGCTGGTCCCGACGCTGGTGATGCTGCTCATGGGCAGCCATGGCCAGGTCGACAGTGCCAAGCAAAGCCTGTTGCAGCGTCTCTATCGTGCCTTCGACAACCGCTTCGAGCGGGTGCGGCGTGGCTATACGCTGGTGCTGTCTTCGCTGCTGGCGCATCGGCGTCGCTTCGCGCTGGGCTTCCTGGCGTTCTGCCTGTTGTCCTGCCTGCTCTATCCGGTGCTCGGGCGTGACTTCTTCCCCAATGTCGATGGCGGCCAGATCCGCCTGCACATGCGCATGCCCACCGGCACCCGCATCGAGGAGACCGCGCGTGCCGCCGACGAGGTCGAGCGCACCATCCGCAGCCTCATCCCCGAGCGGGAACTGGAGACCATCCTCGACAACCTGGGCGTGCCCAACTCCGGCATCAACCTGTCCTACAGCAATGCCGGCACCATCGGCACCCTGGATGGTGAATTGCTGATGGCCCTGAAGGAAGGCCACCGCCCCACCGAGCAACTGGTGTCGATGCTGCGCGAAGAACTGCCGCGTCGCTTCCCCGGCATCGAGTTCTTCTTCCAGCCGGCCGACATCGTCACCCAGATCCTCAACTTCGGCCTGCCGGCGGCCATCGATGTGCAATTCACCGGCCCCAACATGCAAGCCAATGCCGCCCTGGCCGCCGAGCTGACCAAGCAGATCCGCCAGATCCCCGGCGCCGTCGATGCCCACGTGCACCAGCGCCTGGATGGCCCGTCGCTGGACCTGCGCATGGATCGCACGCGCTTGCAGCAGTTCGGCCTGTCGGCTTCCAACGTCGGCCAGAACCTGCTGATCGCGCTGTCGGGCAGCTCGCAGACGCAACCGGCGTTCTGGTTGAATCCCAACAACGGCGTGGTCTACAGCATCGCGGTACAGTCGCCGCAATACCAGGTCGATTCGCTGGACTCCCTGCTCAATATCCCCGTGGGCGCCGGCGCCAATGCCACCACGCCGCCGCAGCTGCTGGGCAACCTGGTCGATGTGCGTGCCGGACGCCAGATGGCGGTGGCCTCGCGCTACAACATCTCGCCGGCCATCGACGTGTTCGTCAGCGTCCAGGGCACCGACCTGGCCAGCGTGGCCGGCAAGGTCTCGGCGCTGGTGGAGCAGATCAAGCCCAAGCTGCCGCGCGGCAGCCAGGTGGTCATCCGGGGCCAGGTCGAGACCATGCAATCGTCCTTCATCGGTCTGGGTGTGGGCCTGGCCATGGCCATCGTGCTGGTGTACCTGCTGGTGGTGGTCAACTTCCAGTCGTGGATCGATGCGGCCATCATCATCGCGGCCTTGCCGGCGGCGCTGGCGGGCATCGCCTGGATGCTCTTCATCACCGGCACCACGCTGTCGGTGCCGGCCCTGACCGGCGCCATCATGACCATGGGCGTAGCCACGGCCAACAGTATCCTCATCGTCGCCTTCGCGCGTCAGCGCAAGGAGGAGGGCGCCACGCCGCTGGCCGCCGCCCTGGAGGCGGGATCGACCCGTATCCGTCCGGTGCTGATGACGGCGCTGGCCATGATCATCGGCATGATCCCCATGGCACTGGGCCTGGGCGAGGGTGCCGAGCAGAACGCGCCATTGGGGCGCGCCGTGATCGGAGGCCTGCTGCTGGCCACCGTATCGACCTTGTTCTTCGTGCCGGTGGTATTCGCCGGTGTGCACCAGAGACTGGCCCGGCGGGCGGACAAGCGCGGCAATGCCGCGCATCCAGCCGCCGGCGGACCAGCGCATCAGGAGTCCTGAACCATGTCGCATGATCGTCATTCCGAACTGGGCATCCATTCCGTCGAGGATGCCGAACCCCTCCAGCGCCAGCAGATGATGAAGCGCGCCCGCCTGGTGACGCTGGTGGTCCTGCTGGTACTGGCCGCCGGTGCGGCGCGCACCATCGTCAGCCGCGTGGCCAATGCCCGTGAACTGGAAGCCGGTACCGCCGAGCGCGCCAAGGTCTTCGTGCGCGTGACCGAGGCGCGCAGCAGTGCCGACGGCCAGACGCTGGCCCTGCCGGGGACCTTGCAGGGCTTCGTGCAATCGCCCATCTCGGCGCGTTCGGGCGGCTACCTCAAGCGCTGGTACAAGGACATCGGCGCCGAGGTGAAGAAGGGCGATCTGCTGGCCGAACTGGATACGCCGGAAATCGACCAGCAACTCTCCCAGGCCCTGGCCGCGCGCCAGCAGGCCGCCTCCAGCATGGACCTGGCCAAGAGCTCGATGGCGCGCTGGGAAGCCCTGCGCAAGAAGGATGCGGTGTCCCAGCAGGAGCTCGATGAACGCCGCAGCGCCTACGCCCAGGCCAGTTCCAACCTGGCGGCGGCGGATGCCAACGTCGAGCGCCTGCGCCAGGTGGAAGGCTTCAAGCGTATCGTGGCGCCCTTCTCGGGCATCATCACGCGCCGCAACGTGGACGTGGGCGACCTGATCGATCCGGGCGCGGGCCGGGCCCTGTTCGTGCTTTCGCAGACCGATCCGCTGCGGGTCTATGTCAATGTGCCGCAGTCCTATGCCAACCTGGTCAAGCCCGGCCAGCAGGTGGTGGTGACCCAGGCCGAGCTGCGGGGACGCAAGTTCGACGGCAAGGTGGCGCGCACCGCCGGCTCCATCGACCCGGCCTCGCGTTCCATGCAGATCGAGGTGAGCCTGCCCAATGCCGACAATGCACTCCTGCCCGGCGCCTTCGTGCAGGTGGCGCTGCCGCTGAAGCCCAGCGGCGCGCTGCTGGTGGCGGCCGATACGCTGATGTTCCGGCGCGATGGTTCGCTGGTGGCGGCCGTCGATGCACAGAACAAGGTGCGCCTGAAGCCGGTCAAGCTGGGACGTAACTTTGGCTTGACGGTGGAAGTGCTGGAGGGCTTGAAAGGCGATGAAAAGCTGATCCTCAACCCCTCCGACTCGCTGGCCGAGGGCGACCAGGTCGAGCCGACCCAGGACAAGCAGGACCCCGCCAAGAAGAAGGCCGCATCATGAGGCGGCTGCCGCGCCTGAGGGCGATGGCGATGGCTGCCGCGCTGACCCTGGCCGGTTGCGCCAGCGGCCCGGATTATCACAAGCCGGCGCTGGAGCTGCCGGCGGCCTGGACCCCCGAGGCGCCCTGGCGCAGCATGCAGCCGCAGGATGCGGTGGCGCGCGGTCCCTGGTGGGAGCGCTTTGGTGACGCCCAGCTCAATGCATTGCAGCAACAGGCACTGGCCGGCAACCAGACGCTGGCCATTGCCACCGCCCGGCTGGTCCAGGCGCGTGCTCAGCTCAACGTGGCCGGGGCGGCCCGGGCGCCGCAGGTGGGCCTGTCCACGCGTGCGGCACGGGGCCGCATCTCGGCCAACCGTCCCCTGACCAACTACAACTCGCCCAACTATGCCACGGTGCAGAACGATTTTGCACTGGGCCTGAACGTGAGCTACGAGATGGATTTCTTCGGGCGCGTGCAACGCTCGGTGGAAGCCGCCGGCGCGTCGGCCCAGCAATCGGCGGCCGACCTGGAAAACACCCGCCTGCTGCTCACCGCCGAACTGGCCAGCAATTACTTCAACCTGCGTGAGCTGGATATCGAGCTGGACGTGGTGCAGCGCGCCATCGCCCTGCAGCGCAAGGCCTTGGAGTTGGCCACCTCGCGCCACGACCTGGGCGCCACCTCCGGCCTGGATGTGGCCCAGCAGCAAGCCTTGCTGGACAACACCCTGACCCAGGTCGACGTACTGGGTCGCCAGCGCGCCCAGTATGAGCACGCCATCGCCACCCTGACCGGCACGCCCGCACCGGGCTTTGCCATTGCGCCCTCGCTGGCGCCGATCCGCCTGCCGGCCATCCCGCTGGGTGTGCCGTCGGACGTGCTGGAGCGTCGTCCCGACATCGCCTCGGCCGAGCGCGCCATGGCCGCGGCCAATGCGCAGATCGGCGTGGCCAGCGCGGCCTACTATCCCAGCTTCATGCTGCAACCCTCGTATGGCGTGGACAGCCGCAACTGGGCCACGCTCTTCAATGCGCCCAGCGTGTTGTGGTCGCTGGGGGTATCGGCCACGCAGAGCCTGTTCGACGGTGGCCGCCTGCGCGCCGGGGTGGATTTCAGCAAGGCCGGTTATGAGGCCGCGCTGGCCACCTACCGGCGCACGGTGCTCACCGCGATGCAGGAAGTGGAAGATGGCATCACCGGCATCGCCGCGCTGGACCGCGCCTACGGCCAGGCCCAATCGGCCATCGGCAGCGCCCGCAAGGTGCTCGATATCGCCAACAGTCGTTACGAAGGTGGCGCCACCCCTTATCTGGATGTGATCACCGCGCAACAGAGTCTGCTCAACAGCGAGCGCCAAGCGGCCCAGTTGATGGGGCAGCGCCTGCTCAGTTCGGTGTTCCTGATCAAGGCCCTGGGGGGCGACTGGCAGGAGCGGCTCCAGGCCGAGGGGCAGGCCGCCACGCCAATTGCCGGAAAAATAACTTTATCATCGCAAGAGAACTAACTGATCAGATGGTCAGACCAGTTTTGCGCCGTTTCTGACAAGCGCGTCAGATGTACCCCTCCGGCGCGGCAATTGCCCCCTAAAGCCCCACATAATCAACGAATTGGGGCTGACATGTCCTGCCTAGAATCAGCTGTGGTCAGAGTTCACAGTCATAAGATAACGAGGCAGACATGAATTGGTTCAATAATCTCAAGATAGCCAAGAAGTTAATTTTTTCCTTTGCGGCCGTCATTGTCCTGACTGTGATCCTGGGCCTGTTCGCCATCCGCGAGCTCAAGATGGTCAACCAGGCCTCCACCGACATGGCCACCAACTGGTTGCCCAGCATCAAGGCGGCGCAAGCGCTGCAGGCATCCTTGCCGCGCATGCGCATTTCCGAATTGCAGATGATCACGGCGGTCACTCCGGCCGAACGCGACGATGCCATCAAGGCCATCAAGTCGCGCCTGGATATCCTGGCCAAGCAGCGGGCCACCTACGAAGCGCAGATCTCGGAGTCGGAAGAGAAGGCCGTCTACGACAAGTTTGCCAAGAGCTTCTCGGCCTACCTGGAGATCGACAAGAAGCTGGCCCAGATTTCCGGCGATGGTCAGATGGAAGAGGCACGCAAGCTGTTCAAGGGCGACTCCAACAAGACCTTCCGCGCCATGATCGAGAACATGGACGAGATCATCAAGATCAACGATGCCGGCAGCACGCGCTCGGACCAGGCCGCCGACGAGGTGTTCCGCTCGGCCATGCGCGGGATTGCCGTATTGCTGGCGCTGATCGTGGTGATCGCCTTCGGCCTGGCCATCATGGTGGCACGCGCGGTAGCCCGTCCGCTCAATGAAGCCGTGGCGGTGGCCGAGCGCGTGGCGCAGGGCGACCTGACGGTGCAGATCCGTGCCACCAGTACCGATGAGACCGGCATGCTGATGCATTCCCTGCGCGCCATGAACGACAGCCTGCAGAAGATCGTCGCCGAGGTACGCACCGGCACCGACACCATCAGCACCGCCTCGCAGGAAATCGCCACCGGCAACCTGGACCTGTCCTCACGCACCGAGGAACAGGCCGGTTCGCTCGAAGAGACCGCCTCGGCCATGGAAGAGCTGACCTCGACTGTGAAGCAGAACGCCGACAATGCGCGCCAGGCCAACCAGCTGGCGGCTTCGGCCTCCGACATCGCCAGCCAGGGCGGTGAAGTGGTCAGCCAGGTAGTGCAGACCATGGAAGGCATCACCGAGAGTTCCAACCGCATCGCCGACATCATCACGGTCATCGATGGCATCGCCTTCCAGACCAACATCCTGGCCCTGAATGCGGCCGTGGAAGCGGCGCGCGCCGGTGAGCAGGGGCGTGGCTTTGCGGTGGTGGCCTCGGAGGTGCGTTCGCTGGCCCAGCGTTCGGCAGCGGCGGCCAAGGAGATCAAGCAGCTGATCGATGATTCGGTGGAGAAGGTAGGCGCCGGCAGCCAGCTGGTGGTGCGCGCCGGTTCGACGATGAGCGAGGTGGTGGCCAGCGTGCGCCGCGTCACCGACGTGGTGGCCGAGATCAGCGCCGCCAGCAGCGAGCAGAGCACCGGCATCGAGGAAATCAACCGCGCCATCACGCAGATGGATGAAGTCACCCAGCAGAACGCCGCCCTGGTGGAAGAGGCTGCTGCTGCCGCGCAATCCCTGCAGGACCAGGCGGCGCGCTTGTCGGAGGTGGTCAGCGTGTTCAAGATCCAGCGCTGAGACAGCCTGCCGACAAAGAGGCCATGATCTCGGAGGAGCGATTCTCTGACCGTTCGGACTGAGTAGCCGCGCAAGCGGCGTATCGAAGGCGCTCAGGCTGTGCGCCACGCCTTCGATAGGGTCAGTCGGGCCTACTCGGTCCGAACGGTCTCTGGATGCCCAGCGGCGCTACCGCAACGGCAACTCGAAGCAGTAACCCACCCCATAGACCGCCTGGATGGCGTTATGGCCGGGAAAGAAGGGTTCCAGCTTGCGTCGCAGGTTCTTGATGTGGGTATCGATGGCGCGATCCGTGACGGAGCGGTCGTCGTCATGCAGGTGGTTCAGCAATTGCTCGCGCGAGAATACCTGGCCCGGTGCGCTAGCGAAGGTCTTGAGCAGGCGCAGCTCCAGTGGCGTCAGGTTCAGCACTTCCCCGCGCACGCTGGCCTGGTGGCGCAGTTCGTCGATCTGTAGCGGCGAGGTCGTCGCATCGGTGGTTGCGTCCTGTGAACTGCGGCGTTGCAGGTGGCTGTTCCGGCGCAGCATGGCCTTGACCCGCGCGACGATTTCCCGTGGCGAGAAGGGCGCCTTGCTGATGTAGTCGTCCGCACCCAGCTCCAGGCCGCGCAGGCGGTCTTCCTCTTCGGCGCGGGCCGTCAGCATCAGTACCGGCACATCGGAGAAGGTGCGCAACTGGCGGCAGATCTCCCATCCATCCATCCCGGGCAGCATGATATCGAGCAGTATCAGATCGGGTCGGCGTTCGCGCACGGCCTCCAGTGCCTGGTCGCCGCGTGCCACATGGCGTGCGGCGTAGCCGGCGGCGGCCAGGTACTTCTGCAGCAGCTCGGCCAGTTTGGGTTCATCCTCGACGATGAGGACCTCGGCGCTGGCCGGTGCCTGGAACTGGAAGTCTTCGCTCATGCCTGCTCCCGCGCCGGAGCGTAACCGGCGGGCAACTCCACCGTCACGCGCAAGCCGCCCAGCGGCGAGGCGCTCGCAGTGATCCTGCCCTGATGTGCCTCGACGATGCGGCGGCAGATCGCCAGTCCCAGGCCGGCACCACCGGTGGCGCGGTTGCGCGAGGTCTCGACCCGGAAGAAGCGTTCGAACAGACGCGCCATCACCTCGCCCGCCACTCCCGGTTCGCTGTCATCGACATACAGGCGCCAGCATTGTTGCTCCAGCCGGCAGTGCACTTCCACCCGGCCACCGGCATCGGTGTAGCGCAGGCTGTTCTCGAAGAGATTGTTGAAGAGCTGCTGCAGCCTTGCGCCATCGGCATGCACCGGCATGGTCTGCGGCAGCTCGGCCACCAGCGTCATGCCGCGCTGGGCAAAGCGGTCGGCGTAGACCTGCACCGAATCGCGCAGCAGCGGCGCCAGGTCGATGTCGGCCTTGCGGTAGGTGAGTGCGCCGGCATCGGCCAGCGACAGGTCGTAGAGGTCACCGACCAGCTTGTTGAGGTGTTCGACTTCACTCTTCAGGGACCGGATGGTCTGGGCATCGGGCTGCATGACGCCATCTTCCAGCGCTTCCAGCTGGCCGTTGAGGATGCCCAGCGGTGTGCGTAATTCATGGGACACATCGGCCATGAATTCGCGCCGCAGTTTTTCATTGCGTTCCAGCGTCATGGCCAGCTGGTTGAAGTCGTGCGCCAGGCGGCCCACTTCGTCGCCCGACTCGACCTCGACGCGGGTCGCATAGTCGCCCCCGGCCAGGCGGTGCGTGGCGCGCGCCACGCGCGTGAGCGGACGCGTGAGCACGCCCGAGATGCGCACCACCATGAAGGCCGCCAGCATCACCGCCACCACCGCGATGACGATCTGGGCGGCGAACTGGCGTTGCTGGAAACGCAGGTCGATGGCGCCGATGACCGTCTCGAAGGGGGTCTGCGCGACCCAGCCGATGATGGTGTCATCCTGCAGCAGCGGACGCAGCCGGGCATCGGGGCCGACATCGGGATAGCCGATGACCAGCTGGCGTTTGGCGTCCAGCAGTGAAAAGCGCAATGCCGCACCGGTCAGGTCGGAGGCGGTCATGGGCGGACCCTGGGTGGTGGCCACGCCATTGTGCTCGACGATGGCCGGTTTCATCAGCTCGAACCAGGTGCGCGGCTGGCCACGGATGAAGTCCCAGCTGCCGTGTTCGCGATAGGCCTGCTCCAGGCGCGGGACCATGTCTTCCATGCGCTGCTGCGCCTGCTCGTTGAGATAGCCGAGGAAGTCACGGTTGAAGATGTAGTGGCTGGCGCCGTTGATGGCCACGATCAATGCCACGATCAGCGCCAGCATCGCGTAGAACAGCTTGAGGCGGATGTTGGCGCGATAGAAGAAGCGGTCGGACAGATCCGCGATCGAATGGGCAATGGACTTGGACACGACGGGCAGGCATGGGCAGAAGGAACCAGCCGTGAGCTTAGCAAGATAAGCGGCGCAGGTGGGTGGCTTCGTGAGGCGTTGTTGCATTGTGGACATTGCTCATTTTTCCCTCACATTTGTTGTCCAGAATCGCAAGTCCGATAGCTCATTGCGCCCGGACCCTGGCCACACCTGGCTTGCGGGGCGGGCAGAAAGCCTCACAAGATGACCAACCAGACCATCGATTTGCGCTCCACCTCCCGTTCCATTTTCCGCCAGGCCCCGGCGCGGCTGGCCCTGGCCCTGATGCTGGCCACCGCCCTGGCGGCCTGCTCCAAGTCCGGCAACCAGGCCCCCGGCCAGACCCAGGCCGAAGTCGGCTATGTGGTGGTCAAGGCCCAGCGCCAGGCCGTCACCACCGAACTGCCCGGTCGCACCAACGCCTATCTGGCGGCCGATATCCGTCCGCAGGTGGGTGGCATCATCCAGAAGCGTCTCTTCAAGGAAGGCGCCAACGTCAAGGCCGGCCAGCCGCTGTACCAGATCGACCCGGCCAGCTACCAGGCCGCCTATGACAGCGCCCGAGCTTCGTTGCTGAAGGCTGAAGCGACGCTGGCGTCCTCGAAGCTGAAGGCCCAGCGTTATGCCGAACTGGACAAGATCGACGCCGTCGCCAAGCAGGACAACGACGACGCCCAGAGCACCCTGCGCCAGAACCAGGCCGACGTGGCCGTGCAACAGGCGGCCGTGCAGACCGCCGCCATCAACCTGCAATACACGAAGATCCTCTCGCCCATCAGCGGCCGTATCGAGAAATCCTCCGTCACCCCCGGTGCCCTGGTGACCGCCAGCCAGACCACGGCGCTGACCACGGTGCAACAGATCGATCCCATCTACGTCGATGTGACCCAGTCCACCGTGGATCTGTTGCGCCTGCGTCGCGAACTGGCCAGCGGCCAGATCAGGAAGAGCGGCGAGAACGCGGCCCAGGTCAAGATCGTGCTGGAAGACGGCTCCACCTACGAGCGCAGCGGCAAGCTGGAATTCTCCGGCCTGTCGGTCGACACCGGCACCGGCATGATCACCCTGCGCGCAGTCGTCCCCAATCCGGATGGCGTGCTGCTGCCGGGCGCCTATGTGCGTGCCGTGCTGGAAGAGGGCGTGGACGAGCAGGCGCTGCTGGTGCCGCAGAAGGCGGTCAGCCGCGACCAGACCGGCGCGGCCACGGCCCTGGTGCTGGGCGCCGATGGCAAGGTGGAGCAACGCCTGGTCACCGTGGCGCGCGCCGTGGGCAACAACTGGTGGATCAGCAAGGGCTTGAAGGAAGGCGACAAGCTCATCGTCGACGGCCTGCAGAAGGTGCGCACCGGTGACACCCCGCGCGCCATCGACGTGACCGAATCGCTGAAGAAGGACCTGGCCCGCGAAACCACCGCCGCCGCGGCCGATCCATCGCTGGGGGGCGATGCCGCTAACACCAATTCCGACGCTGCCACCACCGGCGCCCAGTCCAAGTAAGCGAGGCGCACATGGCACGTTTCTTTATCGACCGGCCCATCTTCGCGTGGGTCATGGCCATCATCATCATGCTCGGCGGCATGATGGCGATCCGCACCCTGTCGCTGGAGCAGTATCCCGACATCGCCCCGCCCACGGTCAACATCAAGGCCACCTATACCGGTGCCTCGGCCAAGACGCTGGAAGACTCGGTGACCCAGGTCATCGAGCAGCAGATGAAGGGCCTGGACAACCTGCAATACATGTCGGCCAGCTCCAGCTCGGCCGGCAGTGCCACGGTGGCGCTGACCTTTACCGCCGGCACCAATGCCGACGTGGCGCAGATGCAGGTGCAGAACAAGCTGCAGCAGGTCACGGCGCGCCTGCCACAGGCGGTGCAGAACAATGGCGTGACGGTGACCAAGGCGTCCACCGATATCCTGATGGTGTTGTCGCTGACCTCGGATGATCCGCGCATCACCAGCATCGACATCGGTGACTTCATCAGCAGCACGCTGACCGACCAGATCAGCCGCGTCGAAGGCGTGGGCGATGTCACCGCCTTCGGTACCAACTATGCCATGCGCGTGTGGATCGACCCGGCCAAGCTGCAGAAGTATGCGCTGATGCCCTCTGACGTCACCAGCGCCCTGGAGGCGCAGAACACCGAAGTGTCGGCCGGCGAGATCGGCGCGCTGCCGGCCACTCCCGGCCAGCAGATCAACGCCACCATCACCGCGCGCAGCAAGCTGACCACGCCGGAAGAGTTCCGCAACATCATCGTCAAGTCCTCTTCCGATGGCTCGGTGGTCAAGCTCTCCGACGTGGCCCGGGTGGAACTCGGTGGCGAGAGCTACCAGGTCGCCTCCCAGCAGAACGGCAAGCCCTCCTCGGCGCTGGCCATCCAGCTGGCCACCGGTGCCAATGCGCTCTCCACCGCCGATGCGGTCAAGAAGAAGCTGGCCGAGCTGGAACCCTACTTCCCGGCCTCCATGAAGCTGAAGACCAATGTCGCCTATGACACCACGCCCTTCGTGCGGGTGTCGCTGGAAGAAGTGGTCAAGACCCTGATCGAAGCCATCGTGCTGGTGGTGCTGATCATGTACCTGTTCCTGCAGAACATCCGCGCCACCTTCATCCCGGCCATCACGGTGCCGGTGGTGTTGCTGGGGACCTTCGGCATCCTGGCCATGTTCGGCTACTCCATCAATACGCTGACCATGTTCGGCATGGTGCTGGCCATCGGCTTGCTGGTGGACGATGCCATCGTGGTGGTGGAAAACGTCGAGCGTCTGATGAGCGAGGAAAAGCTCAGTCCCAAGGAAGCCACGCGCAAGTCCATGCAGGAAATCACCGGTGCCCTGGTCGGCATCGCCATGGTGCTTTCGGCGGTGTTCATTCCCATGGCTTTCTTCGGCGGGTCCACCGGCGTGATCTATCGCCAGTTCTCCATCACCATCGTCTCGGCCATGGCACTCTCGGTGATGGTGGCGCTGACCCTGACCCCGGCCTTGTGCGCCACCCTGCTCAAGCCCCATGCCGCCGGCCACGTGCAGCAGGGGCGCTTCTTCAGCTGGTTCAATCGCACGTTCGACCGTAGCGCCGCCCGCTACCAGGGTGGCGTGGGCGGCCTGCTCAAGCGTGGCAAGCGCGGCCTCCTGATGTATGCCCTGATCGCGGCGGCCATGGTGGTGATGTTCATGCGTCTGCCGACCTCCTTCCTGCCGGAAGAAGACCAGGGCGTGCTGATGGCCCAGATCCAGCTGCCCACGGGCGCCACCGCCGAGCAGACCGCGACCGTGGTCAAGACGGTGCAGGAATACTTCATGAACAAGCCCGAATCGGTGGACTCGGTACTGGCCATCGTCGGTGCCGGCGTGGGCGGCAACAGCCAGAACGGTGCGCGTGCCTTCATCCGCCTCAAGGAATGGGACCAGCGTACCGGCGCCGGCCAGTCAGCCTCCGAGCTGGTGCGTCGTGCCAATGCGGACCTCTCCAAGATCCGTGGCGCGCGGGTGTTCCTGATGAACCCGCCGGCCGTGCGCGGTCTGGGCCAGAGCTCGGGCTTCGACCTGGAATTGAAGGATGTGGGGGGCATCGGTCACGATGCGCTGCTGCAGGCGCGTGACCAGTTCCTGCAACTGGCGCGCCGCAACCCGCTGCTGGCCAACGTGCGCACCACCGGCCTGGACGACACGCCGCAGCTGCGCGTGGCCATCGATGACCGCAAGGCCGATGCCCTGTCGGTGTCGACCTCGGACATCAACGCCACCCTGGCCACTGCCATGGGCGGCACCTATGTCAACGACTTCCTCAGCAACGGCCGCGTCAAGAAGGTCTATGTGCAGGGCGACAGCGGTTTCCGCATGCAGGCCGACGACCTCAAGCGCTGGTATGTGCGCAACTCGGCCAGCCAGATGGTACCGTTCTCGGCCTTCATGAGCAGCAAGTGGACCTACGGCCCATCGCTGCTGGAGCGCTACAACGGCGTGTCCTCCTTCGAGATCGTCGGCGAGCCGGCCGCGGGCGTGAGCTCGGGCACGGCCATGGCCGAGGTCCAGAAGCTGGTGGCGCAACTGCCGGCCGGGGTCGGCTTCGAGTGGACCGGCTCGTCCTACCAGGAAAGGCTCTCGGGCAACCAGGCGCCGATGCTGTATGCGATTTCCATCCTGTTCGTCTTCCTGTGCCTGGCCGCGCTCTATGAGAGCTGGTCGGTGCCCTTCGCGGTGATCCTGGCCGTGCCCCTGGGCATCATCGGTACCGTGCTGTTGACGGGGATCTTCGGCATGTCCAACGACGTGTACTTCCAGGTGGGCTTGCTGACCACGGTGGGGCTGTCGGCCAAGAACGCGATCCTGATCGTGGAATTCGCCAAGCAGCTGCACGAGTCCGGCAAGAGCCTGTGGGAGGCCACGCTGGAGGCGGTGCAGCTGCGCCTGCGACCGATCCTGATGACCTCGCTGGCCTTCATGTTCGGCGTGCTGCCGCTGGCGGTGGCCACCGGTGCCGGTTCGGCCAGCCGCCGCGCCATCGGCACGGGCGTGCTGGGCGGCATGCTGTCGGCGACCCTGCTGGGCATCTTCTTCGTACCCCTGTTCTATTACCTGATCGGCACCTGGCTGGATCGCCGCGCCAGCAAGAAGGCGCGCCCGGCGGACGATCATGCCAACCATAAGGAGGGCGTGTGATGCCTACCCCGAACATCCGACACCGAACCCTGCTGCAACGCGGCGTCCTGGTGGTGGCCTTGGCCGCTGCCCTGGGCGGCTGCGCCAACCTGGCCCCCGACTACGCGCAACCGGCCGCGCCGGTGCCGGCCAACTGGTCGCAGCAGGTCGATGGCAAGCAGATCGTGGCCGCCCGTGGCACGGCTGCTGCGGCAGGCGAGAATGCCGACGCCGACCAGCTGGGCTGGCGCCAGTTCTTCCTCGATACGCGCTTGCAGCAGGTGATCGCCAGTGCGCTGGAGAACAATCGCGACCTGCGCGTGGCCGCCCTCAATATCGAGAAGGCGCGTGCGCAATACCGCATCACCGACGCCGACCGCTATCCGGCTATCTCGGCCACCGGCAGCGGCTCGGCCAGCCGTACGCCGGCCAGCCTGTCCTCCACCGGTCGCGCCACGGTGTCGCACCAGGACAGCGTGACACTGGGCGTGAGCGCCTACGAGCTGGATTTCTTCGGGCGCCTGAAGAACCTCTCGGATGCCGCCCTGGAAAGCTACCAGTACCAGGTCGAGACCCGCCGCAGTACCCACATCAGCCTGGTGGCCGAAGTCGCCACCGCCTGGCTGACGCTGGCCTCCGACCGCGACCTGCTGCGCCTGGCCGAGGACACCTATGCCAGCCAGTCGCGCACCTATGCGCTGAGCCAGCGCAGCCATGACATCGGCACCGTCTCCGGGGTGGACCTGGCCAGCCAGGAAGCCACCGTCGAATCGGCCCGTGCCGACGTGGCCCGCTATACCAGCCAGGTGGCGCAGGACATCAATGCCCTGCGCCTGCTGGTGGGCGGCGACGTGGACGAGAAGCTGCTGCCGCAAGGCCTGCCGCAGACCGCCAGCGTGCTGCCGGCCACGCCTGCCGGCTTGCCCTCGACAGTGCTGCTGCGCCGCCCCGACGTGCTGGCCGCCGAACATACGCTGAAGTCGGCCAACGCCGATATCGGCGCGGCGCGCGCGGCCTTCTTCCCCAGCATCACGCTGACAGCCAGCGGCGGCACGGCCAGCCCCACGCTGGGTGGCCTGTTCAATCCGGGTAGCGGCTCCTGGAGTTTCGCGCCGTCCATCAACCTGCCCATCTTCAATGCCGGCAGCCTGCGCGCCAGCCTCGATTCAGCCAAGATCACGCGCGACATCGATGTGGCCAATTACGAGAAGGCCATCCAGACCGCCTTCAGCGAGGTGGCCGATGCCTTGTCGGTGCGGGCGACGCTGGACCAGCGCCTGGACGCCCAGGCGCGGTCCACGGCCGCCAGCGAAAAGGCCTTCCGTCTCTCCGAGGCGCGCTACAAGAACGGCATCGACAGCTACCTGACCACGCTGGTGGCGCAGCGCACGCTGTACTCGGCGCAGCAGACGCTGATCTCGCTGCGGCTCACCGAGCAGAGCAATCGCATCACGCTCTACAAGGTGCTCGGCGGCGGCTGGAACGAGCAGACCGCCACGCCATCGGCGGCCAGTGCCGGGCAGGAGGGCAAGCCGGCATCCTGATCCGCTGTGGCAGGGAGAAAGAAAAGGCGCCGCGACGGGTGTGCCGTCGCGGCGCCATTTTGCATGGCGGGGATGGGCGTGTCAGCGCTGGCCCAGGCGCTGCCGGGATGGCGTGATATCGATCACGGGTGCCGCATCGTTGGCGGCGATGGCGCCATCGATCTGCGCTGCATCGAGCTTGAAGGCGGCGACCAGCTCGCTGAGGTGATCGGCCTGCTGGCTCATCGATTGCGATGCGGCGGCGGCCTGCTCCACCAGGGCGGCGTTCTGCTGGGTGTTCTCGTCCAGGCGCGCGAGGGCGTCGTTCATGGAGAGGATGCCCTGGCTCTGGGCCTGGCTGGCCTGGCTGATCTCGGCCACCACGGCGGTGACGCGTTGTACGCTGGACACCACCTCTTCCATGGTGCCGCCGGCCTGCTGCACCAGACGGTTGCCGTCGGCCACGCTGGCCACCGAACTGTCGATGAGGCTCTTGATTTCCTTGGCGGCCGAGGCCGAACGTTGCGCCAGCGAGCGCACCTCGGAAGCCACCACCGCAAAGCCGCGGCCCTGCTCGCCGGCGCGGGCTGCTTCCACGGCCGCATTCAGGGCCAGGATATTGGTCTGGAAGGCGATGCCGTCGATGACGCTGATGATTTCCACGATCTTGCGCGAGGACGCGTCGATCAGGCTCATCGTATCGACCACCTGTTGCACCACCGCGCCGCCTTCGCTGGCGACGCTGGAGGCGGTGCTGGCCAGGGTGTCGGCCTGGCGGGCATTGTCGGCGTTGCGGCGCACGGCCTGGGTCAGTTCTTCCATGGCGGCGACGGTCTTCTCCAGCGTCTCGGCCTGCTGTTCGGTGCGCTCGGAGAGGTTCTGGTTGCCCATGGCGATTTCCGAGGAGGCCCCGGCGATGGTATGGGTGCCGTTGCGCACCTGCTGTACCAGCGCGGCCAGCTTGTCGCGCATGATGCGGATCTCGTAGAGCAGGCTGGACTGGTCGCCCGGCTGGGTCTGCACCGGCGTGGACAATTCACCGTGGGCGATGCGACCGGCGATCTCCACCGCATAGCGCGGTTCGCCGCCGAGTTGGCCCAAGAGGCTCTTGCGGATCAGCCAGGCAGTACCGATCGAGACCGCCAGGATCACGCCGGCGCACACCATGATCAGGTGCAGCGAGCTATCGAAGAGATCGGCCGCGCGGTCGCCAGCCTCGCGGTTTTCCTGCTGCACCGACTTGAGCAGCACGTCGATGTCCTGGACGATCTGGCGCCGCAGCGGGCTGCATTCCTTGACCAGGAATTCGCCATAGGCCCCCATCTGGCCCGCCTCGCGATATTTGCGCGGGCGCTTGAGTTCCTCGGCCATGGCCAGCAGGCCGCTCCTGGCCTTGTCGAACTGGGCGTTGCCGGCGAAGACCGGCTCCAGCCGGTGCAGGGCATCGAGGTAGAGCGCCTTCTGCTCGTCCAGCAAGGCCAGTTCCTTGAGGGCATCGGCCTGGTCGCGGAAGATGTAGGCGTTGCGCGCGGCCATGCCGGTCTGGTCCAGCGCCTCGCGGGCGACGTAGAGCGGCTCCAGGCGGGTGGCGGTGACCTGTTCCTGATATTTCACGGCCGCCGAGATGGCGTTCATGCGCATGAGCGCGAAGGAGATCAGGATCAGCATCAACGCGATCACGATGCCGAATCCGAGACGCAATTGCGTCCCGATCTTGAGACGGGAGAGGGAGTTCATGGCGTTCGCTGCTTTTCTATTCTTTGGTCAGGGGCGGGCGTCGTGGCGTAGCGAAAAGACCAGAGCCGGCGTAGCCGCGCTTGATCCCCTGTCCGATCGAGCCGGGAGGGTGTCTTCCCACATGGGCTGGATTGTAAATGAGAGTTATTAGCGCAACCAGCTGTTTGATGATTTGACGTGTTTTTCATGAAGATATTGAAAAATGATCTATATTTGTTGTGAGAAGACGACTTTTTGCGTGAGAATCGCGCGAGTATTTCCTACATCGCGGCAGCGGCCTGGCTGTCCCTGAATCTGATTGACAAGGACGAAGCCGACGGGGAATAATTCCGTCCAAGTGATACGACAACGTACAAGATCGGGTTTGCCTGATCGGCGACCCTTTTTTGAACCGTAGCGTACAAAGAACAACGATGAATCATCCCCAGGAGACAAGCCGCATGAGCGGAGCAGACGACCTCGGCGCGTGGCAGACGGCGCGCTTTTCCCGGCTCTTGCTGACGGGTGCTGCCGGTGGCGTGGGCAAGCAGTTGCGCGCGCGCCTGGCCGGTTTTGCCGATGTGGTGCGGGTGGCCGACCTGGCTTCGGCCATGCAGGCGGCAGCGCCCGCCGCCGCCCATGAAGAAGTGCTGGGATGCGACCTGGCCGACCGCGCTGCGGTAGACGCCATGGTGGCCGGCTGCGAGGCCATCATCCACCTGGGTGGGGTCTCGGTGGAGCGGCCCTTCGAGGAAATCCTGGAAGCCAACATCAAGGGCGTCTTTCATATCTATGAGGCGGCGCGCCGCCATGGCGTCAAGCGCGTCATCTTCGCCAGCTCCAACCACGTCACCGGCTTCTATCGCCAGGATGAGCGCATCGATGCGCATGACATCAAGCGCCCGGATGGGTACTACGGCTTGTCCAAGTCCTATGGCGAAGACATGGCGCAGTTCTACTTCGACCGCTATGGCGTGGAAACGGTGAGCATCCGCATCGGCTCGATCTTCCCGGAGGCGAGCAACCGTCGCATGCTGGCCAGCTGGATGAGCATGGATGACTTCGAGCAGTTGCTGCGTCGCGCCCTGTTCATTCCCAATGTGGGCCATACGGTGGTCTACGGCATGTCGGCCAATGCCAAGACCTGGTGGGACAACCGCTACGCCGCCCATCTGGGCTATGCGCCCAAGGACAGCTCGGAGATCTTCCGCGCCAAGGTCGAGGCGCAACCGCAACCGGCGGCCGACGATCCGGTGGCGACCATGCAGGGCGGTGCCTTTACCGCCGCCGGTCCCTTCGATCCCCTGGCTGGCTGAGGCAGTCTTTTTCTTTTTCGCACCATCCCGTTTTACCGAGTGGTAGTCGTGGCGGCCTTTGGCGTGGCCGCACGACATGGCAGCAGCTAGTCGTTTGACGAATCGCTTTACCTGAATCGCAGCAAGGCCGTACCCGGAGCACCGGGCCGCCCGCACGCAGCAGGATCGCGCACGCGCCGCACCGATGTCCGGATTCCCGAACCCTTGACGGACCCGGCAGCCATGAACTTTTCTCTCGATTTTTCCAGTCTCGCGCCGTACTGGCCGGTGTTCCTGCGCGGTGCCTGGCTGACGCTGAAGATGACCACCGTGGCGGTGATCGCCGGCGTTTCCATCGGCGTCATCGTCGCCTTTGCCAAGAACAGCCCGAACCGGCTGGTCGCCCGCGCCTGCAGCGGCTACATCGAGGTGGTGCGCAACACCCCCTTCCTGGTGCAGATCTTCCTCCTGTACTTCGGCCTGGCCAGCCTGGGCATCCACATGCCCACCTTCGCGGCGGCGGTGCTGGCGATGATCGTCAATATCGCCGCCTATGCCGCCGAGATCATCCGCGCCGGCATCGACTCGGTCCCGCGCGGGCAGATCGAGGCGGCGCAATGCCTGGGCCTGTCGACCTGGCGCATAAGCTGGCATGTCATGTTGCAGCCGGCCATCGAGCGTGTCTATCCGGCCCTGACCAGCCAGTTCCTGCTGATGATGCAAGCCTCGGCCATGGCCTCGCAGATCTCCGCCGAGGAGCTCACCGCCATCGCCAATACCGTGCAGTCCGATACCTTCCGCTCGCTGGAAACTTATATCGTCGTGGCCGCGCTGTACCTGGCGCTGGCGATCCTGGTCAAGCTGATCGCCCATGCGGTGGGCGAGACCATCTTCAAGCGTCGCCGTACCCTGCGCCGGGCCGCCGCACAGGGTCGTCGTAGTCCGGTGTCGCGTCGGCCGGCAGGGGACCCGGCCAGCCTGGCGCCGCTGGCGCACACCCCTTATGTGCATGCGCCATCGCGCCCGGTGGTGGCGGCCGTGGCAGCGGTACGGACCGACGGGAGGACCTCATGATGGGCGGCTTTACCTGGACCTATTTCTTATTCATGGTGCAATCCATCGGCTGGACCCTGGTGCTGTCGGCGCTGGCCTTCGTGCTGGGTGGCATCGGCGGCTTCCTGGTGATGCTGGCGCGCATCTCGCCGCGCGCCTGGTTGCGCCTGCCGGCCACGCTCTTCATCGAATGCATACAGGGCATCCCGCTGCTGATCCTGCTGTTCATCGTCTACTTCGGCCTGTCGGTCTATGGCCTGGTGCTGCCGGCGCTGGTGGCGGCAGCCATCGCCATGATGGTCTATGCCAGCGCCTACCTGGGCGATATCTGGCGCGGCTGCGTGGAGGCCATGCCGCGTCCGCAGTGGGAGGCCTCGGAATGCCTGTCGCTGACGCGCTGGCAGACCTTGCGGCTGGTGATCATCCCGCAGGCCATGCGGCTGTCGCTGCCGCCGACCATCGGCTTCCTGGTGCAGCTGATCAAGCTGACCTCGCTGGGTTCGGTGATCGGCTTCGTCGAACTGACGCATGCCGGGGTCATCATCAACAACTCGATCTTCCAGCCCTTCCTGGTGTTCGTGCTGGTCGGCACCTTCTATTTCCTGCTCTGCTACCCCTTATCGCGCTGGAGCGCATCCATGGAGAGAAAGCTCAATGTCGGCAATCGCTAAACCGGAAGCGGTCACGCAACTGCGTACCGTCGCGCCCGCCCAGGAGGCGCAGCCCATCATCGTCAGGCTGGACCAGGTCTACAAGAGCTTCGGCGAGAACCAGGTGTTGAAGGGCGTCTCCTTCGAGGTGGCGCGTGGCGAGATGATCGCCATCATCGGTGCCTCCGGTTCCGGCAAGAGCACTGCGCTGCGCTGTATCGACCGGCTGGAGACCATCGATTCGGGCAGCATCGAGGTGGCCGGCATCCGCGTCGACGATCCGCAGGTGGACCTGCATCGCCTGCGGCGCGAAGTGGGCATCGTCTTCCAGAGCTACAACCTGTTCCCCCACCTGAACGTGCTGGAGAACGTCATGCTGGCCCTGCGCCACGTCAAGCAGCAGGACCGCGCCGAGGCCCGCCGCGTGGCCATGGCGGCGCTGGCCCAGGTCGGCCTGGACGAGAAGGCCGGCGCCTATCCCGAGCAGCTCTCGGGCGGCCAGCAGCAGCGTGTGGCGATCGCGCGTTCGCTGGCGATGTCGCCCAAGGTGATGCTGTTCGACGAGGTGACCTCGGCACTGGATCCGCAACTGACCGGCGAGGTGTTGCGCGTGATGGAAGACCTGGCCGCCGGCGGCATGACCATGCTGCTGGTGACGCACGAGATGAACTTCGCCAAGCGCGTGGCCGACCGCATCATCTATATGCACCAGGGCCGGGTCTGGGAGGTCGGCCCCGGCGAGATGCTCGACCATCCGCACACCCCCGAGCTGCAGGCCTTCCTGGCGGCCGACCTGTAGCGCACAGATTTCCCCCTGCATGTCCAACCACTTAAAACAACGGAGACACACCATGCAACACCGCAACATCGCACGCTGGTCGCGCACCGGCATCGCTGCCCTGGTCCTGGGCCTGTGTACGCACGCCGCCCTGGCCGACCAGCTGGACGATATCAAGAAAGCCGGCAAGATCCGCATCGCCACCACCATGAGCACGCCGCTGTTCGGCTTCACCGACGACAAGCTGCAACTCTCCGGCTCCGACGTCGAGGCCGCGCGCCTGCTGGCGCAGGACCTGGGCGTGCAGCTGGAGCTGACCGGCGTGACCAATGCCGCACGCGTTCCCACCTTGCAGTCCAACCGCACCGACATCGTGATCGGTTCGCTGTCGATCACGCCTGAGCGCATCAAGGTCATCGATTTCTCTACCCCCTATGCGGTCATCAGTCTCATCATCGGCGGACCCAAGAGCATGGCCATCAAGGACTACGCCGACCTGGCGGGCAAGCGCATCGGCGTCACCCGTGCCACGCCCAACGACACCCTGACCACGCAGAACGCCAAGGGCGCCGAGGTGGTGCGCTACGAGGATGACGCCACCCTGATCACCTCCATGGTGACCGGCCAGGTCGAGGTGTTTTCCAGTACGCCCTCCAACCTGCAGGAGATGCAGAAGAAGGCGCCCGGCAAGAACCTGGAAATGAAATTCGAGCAGAAGGCCTTCGACCTGGGCATCGCCCTGAACAAGAACCAGCCACGCCTGAAGCAATGGCTGGATGACTGGGTCAAGGCCAACATGAAGAACGGCAAGCTCAATGCCATCTACAAGAAGTACCACGGTCGCGACCTGCCGGCGGCTGTCCAGAACCCGCAATAAGCCAACGCAATGACGACCGGGTGGCCTCGCCCGGTCGGTTCTTCTGCTGTGCCAGCGCCGTCATGGTGAGCGCCAGAATGATCGTTTCATTCACCAAGGCGGCAAAAAATTGATCCTCAGGAAACAAAATCCCCTGTTTCGTCATTTCGTGATCGAATAACACGACCAAAAAGATCGTTTTGCTCTTGATTTCAGCCGCGCACCGGTATATCTTGATCAAAAAAATCGTTGAGCAATCGCCTTGCCGCGTTTCATGGAAACAAAATGATCGAAATGATCGTTCTGACCAGGCAGGCAGCTTTCTACCCACCGGACCGGATCGAACCGGTTGCGACAAGAACAGACGGAGATATCACATGTCCCTCACCTTCAAGGGCATCGTCCCTGCATTGATCACGCCCATGACCCGCGACGAGGAAGTCGACGAAGCGGGCTTGCGCACGCTGGTCGACCGCCTCATCGACGCCGGCGTGCATGGCCTGTTCGTGCTGGGCACCAATGGCGAATTCATCTCGCTGTCGGAAGCCGAGAAACTGCGCGTGGCGCGCATCGCCGTGGAACAGTCGGCCGGTCGCGTACCGGTCATCGCCGGCACCGGCGCCTATGCCACCCGCGACGTGATTGCCCTCAACAGCAAGATGCAGGACCAGGGCGTCGATGGCCTCTCCGTCATCACTCCTTACTTCAACGGCGCCACCCAGCCCGAGCTGTTCAAGCACTACGACAGCATCGCCCGCGCCACCGCGCTGCCGGTAATGCTCTACACCATCCCGGCCAAGACCGGCGTGCAGCTCAATGTCGATACCGTGCGCCGCCTCTCCGAGATCCCCAACATCCGTGGCATCAAGGACAGCGGTGGCGACTTCGACCGCCTGCTGCAATTGATCAACCTGCGTCGTGACGACTTCGCCGTCTTCACCGGTACCGATTCGATGATCCTGTGGACCCTGATCGCCGGTGGCGATGGCGCGGTGGCGGCGACCACCAATGCCGTGCCCAGCGTGGTGATGTCGATCTGGAACAACTTCCAGAAGGGCGACATCGCCGCCGCCCGCCAGGCCCAGGAAGCGCTGCGTCCGCTGCGCGACGCCTTCGCGCTGGGTACCTTGCCGGTGGTCCTCAAGACCGCTGCCGGTCTCCTGGGCATGCCCGCCGGCCCGGCCCGCTCGCCGGTGCTGCCGCTGGATGACGCGGCCCTGGAACGCCTCAAGAAGGCCATCGCCGCCTATCCGCGCGTGAACTGATTCGCGCCCCCACCCAACGCCAACGACTACGATCACGACCACGACGACATGAGCACTTCCTATCACTTCCAGACCGTCAAGCACGTCGTGCACGGTCCCGACAGCCTCGATCAACTGGCCGACAAGCTGGCCCTGCTGGATCGCCCGGTGCGCCGCATCGCCTTCATCACCCAGCCGGTGATCGAACAGATGGGCGTGGTGGCGCGCGTGGTCGAGGCGCTGGCAAAGAAAGACGTGCAGACCCTGGTGGTGCGCGACGTGCAACCCGAGCCGACCATCGAGAATGTGGAAACGGTGTTCCGTGACCAGATCGCGCCCTTCGCGCCGGATGCGGTGCTCTCCATCGGCGGCGGCAGCGTGCTGGATGCGGCCAAGCTGTTCGCCGTGCGCCTGACCAATGAAGAACCGCTGCGCCAGTGGCTGGGCGTGGACTTGATCAAGCAGCCCGGTGTGCCGCTGGTGCTGGTGCCGACCACGGCCGGTACCGGTTCGGAAGTCACACCCAATGCCATCGTGACGCTGCCCGATGAAGAGCTGAAGGTCGGCATCGTCAGCCGCCACCTGCTGCCGCAACTGGTGATCCTGGATGCCAAGCTCACCGTGGGCCTGCCCAAGCCCATCACCGCCGCCACCGGCATGGATGCCTTCATCCACGCGCTGGAATCCTATATCTCCACCAAGGCCAATCCCATCAGCGACATGTTCGCCATGGAATCGATGCGCCTGATCGGCGCCAACCTGGTCGAGGCCTACCAGAACGGTCAATCGCTGCCGGCGCGCCAGGCCATGCTGATCGGCTCGATGTATGGCGGCCTGGCGCTGACCGCGGCCGGCACCGCCGCCGTGCATGCGCTGGCCTATCCGCTGGGCGGCATGTTCAACATCACCCACGGCGTGGCCAACTCGATGCTGTTGCCGCACGTGATGGAATTCAACCTCGATGCCATCGTCGAGCGGCTGTCCCAGGTGGCGCATGCGCTGGACATCGCCCGTCATGACGACAGCGACCAGGTCGCCGCCGAAAAGCTGCTGGCGCGCCTGCGCGAATGGACCGCCGTGCTGGAGATCCCGCAGGACCTGCGCAGCTTCGGCGTCTCCGAAGAGCACCTGGAGCCGCTGGCCGTGGCCGCCTCCAAGGTCAAGCGCCTGCTGGGCAACAATCCCAAGGTCTTGAGCCACGACGACATCAAGGCCATCTACAAGAGGCTGCTGCCATGACCAGCCACGCCAACGGTCGTGCGCGCCTGCTGATCGTCGGTGACGATCTGTCGGGCACGGCCGATTGTGCCGTGACCTGCGCCAATGTCGGCCTGGACAGCGTGGTGGTGCTGGGTGTGCAAGCCGACGCCGCGCTGGCCGAGGCCGACGTGCTGGCGCTGGATGCCGATACCCGCGCCATGGGGGCAGAGGAGGCCGCGCGCATCAATGCCGCTGCCTGCCGCGCCAACCTTGCCGGTCGCAAGCTCTACAAGAAGATCGATTCCACCTTGCGCGGCAATGTCGCCGCCGAGATCGCTGCGCTGACCGAGGCCGGCATGGCCATCGTCGCACCGGCATTCCCGGCAGCGGGGCGCACCACCGTAAAGGGTCGCCAGTTCGTCTTCGGCGTGCCGGTGGAGGAGTCCGAAGTCTGGCGCAACGAACAGATCGCCGGTCGTGCCGACCTGGTGGCGATGCTGACGCAAGCCGGCATGAAGGTCGCGCTGCTGGACCTGGCGACGCTGCACCAGGGCGCCGAACAGGTACGCGCACGCATCCTGGCCTGCCAGGCCGAGGGTTGCCAGGCGCTGGTCTGCGATAGCGAGAGCGCCGATGACCTGGCCTGCATCGCCCAGGCTTCGGCGCCGGTGCCAGGACTGTACTGGGTCGGTTCGGCCGGCCTGGCCACGCCGCTGGTGCGTGCCTTGCATGCCGCGCCGCAGGCCGGTGCCGTCCCTGCCATTGCCGTAGCGAACGCAACACAATCCGGCGCCGTGCTGGCCATCGTCGGCAGCATGTCCAGCGTCTCGCATGCCCAGGCAGAGGCCCTGAAGCAGCGCGCCGGTACGGCGCTGGCGGCCTTCGAGATCGATGCGGCCGCCTTGCTCGATCCCTTGTCGGACCGTGCGCGCACGCTGGCCCAGCAAGTGGCGCAGACCCTGCAGGACGGTCGCAGCGTACTGGTGGCCCTGAGCCAGGACCAGCGTGCAGCAGTCGCCGACGGCGCGCGCCTGGCACGGCAACTGGCCGCCCACCTGGGGCCGGTGGCGCACCACGCTGCAGGCCTCATCGCCACCGGTGGCGAGACCGCGCGCGCCATGCTCGCCAACATGGGCGTGCAGCACATGAAGATCGTCGCCGAGATCGATACCGGCGTGCCCCTGATGCAGGCCCTGCATCAGGGACGCGCCTTCCCCGTCGTTACCAAGGCGGGCGGCTTCGGCCAGCCCGACACCCTCTACCGCGCGTGGCGGCAATTGCATGACGCCGCGCGCCCATCCACTGGAGAAGAAGCTATGACATACCGTCCGGTTATCGGCATCACCATGGGCGATGCCGCCGGCGTGGGCCCGGAGATCATCATGAAGAGCCTGGCCCGCCGCGAGGTCTACCAGGGTTGCCGCCCGCTGGTCATCGGCGACGCCAAGCGCCTGCGCGACGCCGGTCGCATCACCGGCGTGTCGCTGTCGGTGCGTGCCATCGCCAGCCCCGCCGAGGCACGCTTCAACTATGGCGAGATCGACTGCATCGACCTGGGCCTGATCCCCGAGGACCTGCCCTACGGCCAGCTCTCGGCCGTGGCCGGCAATGCCGCCTTCCAGTACATCGCCCGTACGGTCGAACTGACCTCGGCCGGCGAGCTCGATGCCATCTGCACCGCGCCGCTGAACAAGGAGGCGCTGCACGCCGGTGGCCATATCTTCCCCGGCCACACCGAGATCCTGGCGCACCTCACCGGCGTGCCGGAAGTCTCGATGATGCTGGTGGCGCCCAAGCTGCGCGTGATCCACGTGACCACCCACATCGGCCTGATCGACGCCATCAACCGCATCGAACCTGGCCTGGTGCAGCGGACCATCGAGCGCGCCCACGACACCCTGGTGCGCGCCGGTATCTCGCAGCCCCGCATCGGCGTGTGCGGCATCAATCCGCACGCCGGCGAGAACGGCCTGTTCGGCTACGGTGAAGAAGAGAAGAAGATCATCCCCGCCATCGACGTGCTGCGCGCCCGTGGCTGGGACGTGGAAGGCCCGCTGCCGGCCGACACCCTGTTCTATCGCGCCGGTCGTGGCGACTTCGATGTGGTGGTGGCGATGTACCACGACCAGGGCCACGGCCCGGTCAAGGTGATGGGCCTGGAAGCGGGTGTGAACGTGACGGTCGGCCTGCAGGTGATCCGTACCTCGGTGGACCACGGTACCGCCTTCGATATCGCCGGTCGTGGCATCGCCGACGAAGGCAGCATGCTGGAAGCGCTCAAGCAGGCACAAGACCTGGCGACGCGCCGCGCTGCCCTGGCAGCCTGATCGCACTGCCTGCCCGCCTACCGGTGACGGGCAGGCAGTGAAAACTATTTATAACGTTATCCGATCTTCGAGGATCGGGAGGAGAACACAATGAACCAGTTTGGAGCATTGGACACGGCCATCATCGTCGCCATGGTCGTCGTCTATATCGTGGCCACTTCCTGGCTGAGCGTGCGCCTGCGCAGCAAGACCACCGGCGAATTCATGGTGGCCGGACGCGCCGCCCCGGCGCTGGTGATCGCCATCCTGCTGATGTCCGAATTCATCGGCGCGAAATCCACCATCGGTACCTCCCAGGAGGCCTTCAAGGTCGGTATCGCCGCCTCCTGGTCGGTGATCGCGGCTTCCATCGGCTTCCTGCTGTTCGGCCTGTTCATGGCCAAGCGGCTCTACAAGTCGGGTGAATTCACCATCTCCGGCTTCGTTGCCCAGAAATACGGCAAGACCGCCAAGCTGGTGGTCTCTGCCGTGATGATCTATGCGCTCCTGATCGTCAACGTCGGCAACTACGTCAGCGGCGCGGCAGCCATCTCCACCGTGCTCAAGGTCAACCTGCCGACGGCGGCCGTCATCACGGCCATCGTCAGTACCATCTACTTCGCCTATGGCGGCTTGAAGAGCGTGCTCTACGTGACCATCTTCCACAGCGCCATGAAGATCCTGGGCATCGGCATCCTGGTGTGGGTGGCGCTGTCGATGACCGGTGGCATCGCGCCCATGGTCAGCAGCATGCCCGAGCACTACTTCACCTGGAACGGCGCCCTGGGCGGCGGCACCATCGGTGCCTGGATCATCGGCACGGCCGGTGCGATCTTCTCCACCCAGTTCATCATCCAGGCCATCTCCGGCGCCCGCTCCGGCGAGGATGCGCGCAAGTCCACCCTGATTGCCGCCGCCCTGTGCGTGCCGATCGCGCTGGCCCTGGGCCTCTTGGGCGTGTCCGCCAAGTTCCTGTTCCCCGACATCAAGGGCCTGTACGCATTGCCGGTCTTCCTGCAGCACATGAACCCGGTGCTGGCTGGCATCGTGACGGTGTCGCTGGTGGCGTCGATCTTCGTGTCGGTCAGTACCGTGGCGCTGGCCATCGCTTCCCTGGTGGTCAAGGATTTCTATGTGCCGCGCTACCATCCCACGCCCGAGCGCGAGCTGGTCGCCACCCGCTGGATCTCGCTGCTGGTGGGCTTCATTCCGCTGATCTTCGTGCTGTTCGTGCCGCAGATCCTGGCGCTGTCCTTCTTCACCCGCGCCCTGCGCCTGACGGTCACCGTGGTGGCGTTGATGGGCATCTACCTGCCCTTCTTCAACAGCGCCCGTGGTGCTATCGCAGCACTGGTGCTGGCGACCATCGCCACCAGTGTCTGGTACCTGCTGGACAACCCCTTCGGCATCGACAACATGTATATCGCCCTGGCTGCACCGGCCCTGGTGATGGTGATCGAGCGCCTGATCTTCCCCTCCACCCCGGGGGACCAGCAGGAGCGCGCCGCGCCCGAACTGGGCCAGGCTGCCCGTCAGCAGCACTGAGTCTGCGTGCGCACAGTAATGACAAGCAACATCGAGCAACAACGATAGAGGATGACAAGATGAGCCAGTCCACCCCCAGCGCCGCCGGCCAGGTCCACCAGGCCGCCGCCGACGCCGCCCGCCGCGAGGCCCACCTGCCGGCCATGACCGTGCAGAACCATGCCGCCAACCTGATTGCCCTGTCCAATGGCGACCTGCTGTGCGCCTGGTTCGGCGGTACCCAGGAAGGCATTCCCGATATCTCGATCTATCTCTCGCGCCTGGCCGCCGGCAGCGACACCTGGACGCAACCGGAACGCCTGTCCGAAGACGCCAGCCGCTCCGAGCAGAATCCGGTGCTCTTCGAGGCGCCGGACGGCAAGCTGTGGCTGATCTATACCGCGCAGCTGTCGGGCCACCAGAACACGTCCATCGTGCGTCGCCGCATCTCTTCCGACCTGGGCCGCAGCTGGGGCCCGATCGAGACTCTGTTCGATACCCCCGGTACCTTCGTGCGCCAGCCCATCGTGGTGGCTGCCGACGGCGCCTGGCTGTGCCCGGTCTTCATGTGCCGCGTGGCCGAGGGCGAGCGCTGGTCGGGCAACGACGATATCAGCGTGGTGATGCGCTCCACCGACGGCGGCCAGCACTGGAATGCGCACGAAGTGCCGGGCAGCGTGGGGTGCGTGCACATGAATATCCAGCCGCTCAAGGAAGGCGGTTTCCTGGCGCTGTATCGCAGCCGCTGGGCCGATCACATCTACAGCAGCCGTTCCGAGGATGGCGTGCAATGGAGCGCGCCGCAGGCACTGGACCTGCCCAACAACAATTCCTCGGTGCAGTTCGTGGCACTGGCCAACGGCCACCTGGGACTGGTGTTCAACCACAGCAGCGCGGCCAACAGCACCGAGCGCCGTGCCTCCCTGTATGACGACATCGAGGATTCGGAAGACAGCGGTGAACTGGTCGCGCAATCGGCCTCGCAACGCGGCACCGCCTTCTGGGGCGCACCGCGTGCGCCGATGACGCTGGCCATTTCCTACGATGGCGGGCGCACCTGGCCGGCCAAGCGCAACCTGGAAGTGGGCGACGGCTACTGCATGACCAACAATTCGGCCGAGAAGCTCAACCGCGAGTATTCCTATCCCTCCATCGTGCAATCGGCCGATGGCAAGCTGCATATCGCATACACCTACTTCCGTCAGAACATCAAGTACGTCAGCGTCGATGAAAGCTGGGTCACGCAGGACGTGGCGGTGGCGGCCTGAATCCGGCATCCAGCCATAACGCAAGACAACACAAAACAACACAAGGAGATCACATGGACAAGAGCGGCATCACACGCAGGGAGGCACTGGTGGCACTGGGAACCGGCATTGCAGCAGCAGGTCTGAGCAGCTCCGCTTCGGCGGCCGACAACAGCTCGCTGGAAGCGGCCAGCGAGGCACTGCGCCGCGCGCTGCAGGAAGGCGATGGCAAGGTCTTGACGGCACTGCTGCATGATCACATGACCTATTCGCACTCCGACGGCCGCGTGTGGACCAAGGAAGTGCTGCTCTCCACGGTGGCCGGCAAGCAGCGCTACCTGAGCGTGGCCACCTCCGAGCAGACCGTCGATGTGGTTGGCGAGGTCGGCATCGTGCGCCACATCTATGACGTGGTGAACAACGACGAGAAGAAGAACCGCAGCCACCTCAAGGTCTTGCTGTGCTGGGTCCGCCAGGGCCAGGGCTGGCAACTGCTGGCGCGCAGCGGCACCACCATTGCGGCCTGACGGGCAGCAGCAAGCGGCGGATCGGCAGCGGAAGTGGGTATACTCGGGGCTGACCGCCTGCGCCGGTGTCATGTACCGGCGCAGCGGCAGCCCCCAACCCTGATTCCCGATCCGCTATGAAAGTAACCCGCCGCCGCGAGGCCATGGTCCAGGCCGTCCTGTCGGGCATGACCGAGGTGACCGCCCTGTGCGACCACTTCGGCATTTCCGAAGTGACGGTACGTCGCGACCTGCGCGCCCTGGCCGATGAAGGTCTGATCCTGCGCACCTACGGCGGCGCCGCCTCGGTCAGCACGCATGCGCCGGAAGAATCGCTGGAGCAGCGCAGCCACAGCTTCCAGGCCGAGAAGGATGCCATCGGACAAGCCGCCGCCGACCATGTGGTCGAGGGGGACACCCTGTTCCTCGATGGCGGCACCACCACCGCCGCGCTGGCCAAGGCACTGGTCGCGCGCCAGGGCATCAAGGTCGTCACCAACAACCTGCTGGTGGTACAGACGCTGGCCGGCAGCCAGGTCGGCGTGACCCTGATCGGTGGCGACGTGCGCCCCTCCAGCATGAGTACCTTCGGCCCCATTGCCCAGCTGGGCCTGTCACGCTTCACCTTCGACAAGGCCTTCCTGGGGGCTGACGGCGTGGTACCCGGACGCGGCCTGTGCGAAGCCACGGTGGAACAGGCCTATCTCAAGGAATGCATCATCCGCCAGGCCGCCACGGTCTACGTGCTGGTCACCGGCGACAAGCTCAATCGCGACAGCCAGCAACACTGGACGCCGGTGGAGAAAGCCTGGACCCTCATCACCGATGCCATGCCCGGCCATGCCGGACGGCATGCCTTCGAGAACCTGCCGGGTGTCAGGGTCGAGTCGGCGCCGCTACTGAGCAACTGAAGCTGACGGTGGCGGCGAGGGGGGGCTCAGCCGCCCTCGAAGATACGCATGCGCGCGTGACCGATATGGGCGCGCATGGCCGCCTCGGCGCGTTCGGGCGAGCCCTCGGCGATGGCCTGCACGATGGCATGGTGTTCATCGTCGATGGTCTGGATGCGCTCACCCGCCTGCGGTGAACCCAGGTTCTGCGCCAGTTCCATGCACTGCCGGATCGGTCCCAGCGAATGCTCGATGGTGGAGATGAAGAAGGGATTGCGGCTGGCGCGGGCAATGGCCATGTGCAGCGCCAGGTCCTCGTCCACCCCAGTCTGTCCGGCCAGTTGCGCGCGCCGCAGGGCTTGCAGCGAGGCGCGCATCAATTCCACGTCCTCGTCCTGGCGCGCCACGCTGGCGATGCCGGCGGCGCCCACTTCCACGCATTCGCGAAAGGCGTAGTAGCGCTCGACGTCGTGGATATTGGCGATCTGCGGGCTGGTGTGGGTCTGCAGGCTCGGCACCCGCTGCACGTAGTTGCCGGAGCCGCGCCGCGACACCACGATGCCTTCCGAACGCAGGCGCGACAAGGCCTCACGCACCGTGGTGCGCGAGGCCTCGTAGCGTTCGGCCAGCTCGACTTCGGTGGGCAGCTTGCGGTTCTCGCCCAGCTCGCCGCGCAGGATGGAAGCGATGATCTGCTTGCAGATGTGTTCCGAGCGGCTGAGCCGGCTGGTGCGCGCTGCGGCAGGGTAGGTGAGAATAGAATCTGACATGTACGATGACTGCGGGTCCGGAGTTCTTCTCCGGACACTATGAAGGACTCTGTGCCATGGCGCAAGCCTTCACGCCGGTAAAGACGGATGAAGCCGGAATCCCCGTGAAAAGCCGTTTCCAGAAGGTAATCCAGCTTGATTTCGGTTGACTTCCAGCGCGTGCATCATTAGAGTTGTCCACCTGCATTCGAAATTAGTCGGACTAATTTTAAGACTACTTATACGACGTCGTATAAATAGGCTGACAATAAAGCAATAAAAATGACGATGTGGAGACGGCCTTGACTTGATGCATCAGATCCAGAAGCAGCCTGCCTGCGTGACATCCACGGTCCGCGCAGCCGGGGGGCTGGTCGTCTGAACGAACACCGATTTGAAGAAAAACCCTTTGGAGACGCCATGAAGTATGTAAGAGGAATCCGCTGGTACATGGTGACGCTGGTCACCCTGGCACTGATTGTCAATTACCTGGCCCGCAACACCTTGTCGGTGGCCGCCCCGACCATGATGAAAGAGCTCAACATGAGCACCCAGGAGTATTCCTACATCGTGGTGGCATGGCAGATCTGCTATGCCTTCATGCAGCCGGTGGCCGGCTACGTGCTCGATGCGGTGGGTACCAAGATCGGTTTCGGCATCTTTGCGCTGGCCTGGTCGCTGGTCTGCGCGGCGGCAGCCCTGGCCACCGGCTGGCAGAGCCTGGCCTTCTTCCGGGCGCTTTTGGGCGTGACCGAAGCGGCCGGCATTCCCGGCGGCGTGAAGGCCTCTACCGAGTGGTTCCCGGCCAAGGAACGGTCGGTCGCCATCGGCTGGTTCAATATCGGCTCCTCCATCGGTGCCCTGTGTGCGCCGCCGCTGGTGGTCTGGACCATCCTGCACGGCGGCTGGAAGCTGTCCTTCGTAGTGGTGGGTGTGTTGGGCGTGATCTGGTTCTTCCTGTGGATGCTGTTCTACAAGAGCCCGCGCGACCAGAAGCTGCTCTCGCCGCAAGAGCGCGACTACATTCTCGATGGCCAGGAAAAGACCCCCGAGAAGGTGGTTCGCGAGAGCTGGACCAAGATCGTGCGCAGCCAGAACTTCTGGTCCATCGCCATCCCGCGCTTCCTGTCGGAACCGGCCTGGCAGACCTTCAACGCCTGGATTCCGCTGTACATGGCCACCGAGCGCCACATGAACATCAAGGAAATCGCCATGTTCGCCTGGCTGCCCTTCCTGGCTGCCGACATCGGCTGCGTGCTGGGTGGCTACCTGAGCCCGCTGTTCCACAAGCACCTGAAGGTATCGCTGTTCACCTCGCGCAAGCTGGTCATGCTGGTGGGCTGCCTGGCCATGATCGGGCCGGCCTGCGTGGGCCTGGTCGATAGCCCCTATGTGGCCATCGGCCTGCTGTCCATCGGCGGCTTCGCCCACCAGACCCTGTCGGGCGCGCTGTATTCGATCACCTCCGACGTCTTCACCAAGAGCCAGGTGGCGACCGCCACCGGCCTGGCCGGCATGAGCGGCTACCTGGGCGCGACGCTGTTCACGCTGCTGTTCGGTTTCCTGGTGACGCAGATCGGCTACAGCCCGCTGTTCGTGGTGCTGGCCGCCTTCGACCTGCTGGCGGCCGTGGTGGTGTTCGCCATCGCCCGTCCGCGTGCGGATGCGATCGCCTGAGGCCCATATCCGAAAATAATATAAATCATTCCAGCGGTGGGGCCTCTCCCGGTTGCCAGGGAGAGGCACAGGGCGGCTCTGCAAGGAGCCGCCCTTTTTTTTGTCCCCGGCCTACAGGGGTGGACGTTCCTGCGCCAGCCAGGCCTGTACCGAGGGCCGTTGCCATTGCGCCTGCGCATAGTCCGCCAGCCGCTGCGGCACGGCATCGCCATGCAAGGCCAGGCGATTGAGCATCAGCGCCAGGTCCACATCGGCGATGCTCCACTGGTCGAACAACTGTCCGGCATGCGCCGGTAGCAGTTGATCGGCAAAGCGGAACAGCCTTCGCGCCGCCGCCACCGCCGCTACCGAGAGTGGCGCCTTCTTCGCACCGTAGAACAGGACCTGGGTATTCCTCTCCTCGCGGATCGGCATCAGGTCGCTGCGCAGCCACGCCTGTACCTGGCGGGCGCGGGCCTTCTGCACAGGGTTCCGGGGGTAGAGGGCAAGACCTGGCAAGACATCGTCCAGATACTCGGTGATGGCCGAGGATTCCGACAGCGCCAGCTCGCCATGCACCAGCGTGGGCACGCGCGCGGTCAGCGACAGGCGGGCATAGGCGTCTTCCTGATTGACACCGGTGTTGAGGTCGACGGTATGGAGCGTGAAGGGCTGCTGCTTTTCCTGCAGGGCCACGAAGACGGACATGGCATAGGGGCTGGCGAATTGCGCATCGACGTAGAGCTGGAAGGGGGCATTGTTCATGTTGGCTTTCGCGAAGAGAAGAGGGATCAGAAGGACTGGGCCAGCAAGGCCTGGCGATGTTGTCGCAGTCGCGCCTGCAAGCCGGCGCTGGCCGGCAGGAAGGGCAGGCGCAATTCGGATGTGCACCAGCCATCCTCGGCCAGCAGCGCCTTCAGGCCGGCCGGGCTGGGCTCGGCGAAGAGATCGCGCACCACCGGCTGCAGGGCGTCGGCGATGCGGCGCGCCTGCGCCAGCTCTCCTGCGCGGATCAGCGCCTGCATGCGCACATGCCAGTGCGGCATCACATGGGCGGACGCCGCGATCACGCCATGTGCGCCCAGGCACAGGGCCATGAAGTTCTGGCTGTCGTCGCCACTGAGGATGGACAGCGGCGTCTCGCTGACCAGGCGCTGCATGCGTTCGTGATTGCCGCCACATTCCTTGAGACCGGCCACGCGCGGATCGCGGGCCAGTTGCTGCAATGTCTCCAGCTCGACCTGGCAACCGGTGCGATAGGGGATGTTGTAGACCAGTACCGGCAGGTCGGCCGCCTGGACGACTTCCTCGATATGGCGGCGGATGCCTTCCTGTGAGGGGCGCACATACAAGGGCGGCGTCACCAGCAGGCCTTCCGGCTGCAGCCCTGCCAGTGCACGGGCGCGCTGGACGGCCGCACGGGTCGAGGCCGTCGACAGGCCCAGCACCAGCGGCAGGTCGGGAACGGCAGTGCGCAGGGTGGCGAACAGGGCTTCCTGTTCATCGGGCTCCAGCAGGATGCCTTCGCCGGTGGTGGCGCCCACCACCAGTCCGGCGATGCCTTGTGACCCCAGGTGGCGCGCCAGCCTGGCCAGCGCGGCGTGATCGATGTGTTCGCCGTCGAACGGCGTGATGATGGGAATCCAGACGCCGGTAAAACCTGTTTGCATGTTTGCCTCATAAAGAACGGTTGAGAAAAAAGCCGTTCCGTCGGCAGGGCGCCGGACGAGGTCTGAATGAGGAGAAGGTGTGCAGATTCAGTCCCGCCTGGCGATCCGCCGGACGGGACGTGATATCCCCGTCAGCGGAGATAAGGTTTTTTGGTGCTCAGCCCGGACACGACGACGCCGGCCGCTGTTGCGGCGGATGCGTTGCGGTGATCGGTTGGCTTCGGGTGCATGGTGATGAAGTCGTGGGCTGAGCGTCGATGGTAATCGAGAGTGGTCGGGGATTTCAAATGGAGTGTGGTGATTTTGCAGCATGTCCCGTTTGTTCGCTCCAACGCCGATGGTAGTCGAACAAGGCAAGCACGCGTCGTCTTGCTTACCGAATCTCCGCGCTATACCTGAACTTGCTCGCCGCCCCTCGCGACTGCCGCCATTCCAGCGGCTGACCGTCCGAGCCCAGCGCGGTGCGTTCGATCACCACCACCGGTGTCTTCTCCGGCAGGCCCAGCAGCTTGGCCTGCGCCTTGGTGACGGTCTCCACCGTCAGGGTCTCGCGTGCGGAGGCGACGATGAGGCCGCATTCGCGCTCGTAGAGCGGATAGAGCAGGTCGCCGAAGTCTTCCGGGGCCTTCTCCAGCAGGGCCTTGAAGCGTTGCGCACACAGGTAGATGTTCTCTGCCAGCACCGGTTGCTGCTCCACCATGCGCAGGCGCAGCAGTTCGATCACCTTGGCCTTGGGTTTGAGATGCAGTGCCTCGGCGGCCTGGCGCGGGGCCTCGATGAGCTTGCGGCTGACGATCACGCTCCTGGGTGCCAGTGGCCTGCCATCGGCGGTTTCGAAACGGAAGAAGCGGAACAGCGAATTGTCGAAGCGCGCCTTGCGCACGAAGGTGCCGCGGCCATGGGTACGCTCCACCAGGCCTTCGGCCATGAGCGTCTCGACGGCGCGGCGCACCGTGCCCACCGCCACCTGGTAGGTCTGGCTCAATTCGGCTTCGGACGGGATGGGCTGGCCCGGTTGCCACTTCTGGGCACGGATCTGGGCGGCCAGCAGGTCGCGTAACTGCAGGTAAAGCGGCAGGCGTGAATCGGCACCGATCTGGTCAAGCATGGCGGAACTGGCCTTGCAAAATGGAAAGTGTCCAGTCTACCTTCCCCGCGCGGGCCTCACAATGCCAGTGTCCCGACATGGCTGGCCTGTCCGGGCAGTGATTGTTGCCGCGCCTGGCCTGTGTTATCTTCTGCCAACTCATATATATGTCTATATGAGTGCCCAACAAGATCAATATCAATCAACCAGCTTGGTGCGACTGCCGGTGCTCCCGATGTGGGACCATGCCAGCGGTGTGCCTTCAGCGTAGAGGACGAGACAATGTTTTCATGGTATCGGCAGGTCACTGCCAAGGAACGCAAGACCTTCTGGGCCTGCTTCAGCGGATGGGCGTTGGATGCACTGGACGTGCAGATGTTCAGCCTGGCCATTCCCGCGTTGATCGCGGCCTTTTCCCTCAGCAAGGCCGATGCCGGCTTCATCAGCGGGGCCACCCTGGTGGCCTCGGCCATCGGCGGCTGGTTCGCCGGCGCCCTGTCGGATCGCTATGGACGCGTGAAGACGCTGCAGATCACCATCATCTGGTTTTCCCTGTTCACCTTCCTGAGCGCCTTCGCCCAGAGCTATCCACAGTTGCTGGTGCTGAAGGCCCTGCAGGGTTTCGGCTTCGGCGGCGAGTGGGCGGCCGGTGCGGTGCTGATGGCCGAGACCATCCGCGCCGAGCATCGCGGTCGTGCCATGGGCACCGTGCAAAGTGCCTGGGCAGTCGGCTGGGGTGGCGCGGTGTTGCTGTTCTCGGTGCTGTTCTCCTTCCTGCCGCAGGAAACCGCCTGGCGCGCCATGTTCGTCATCGGCCTGCTGCCGGCCCTGCTGGTGGTCTACGTGCGCCGCTCGGTGCCCGAGACCGATGCCTTCCTGGCCGGCCGCAAGGCCGCTGCCGGCAAGCCGGCGAGCAATCCGCTGGTGGGCATCTTCCGCCCTGACGTGTTGCGCCTGACCGTCATCGGCAGCCTGCTGGGCGTGGGCGCCCATGGTGGCTACTACGCGCTGATGACCTGGCTGCCGACCTATCTCAAGACCGAGAAACACCTCTCGGTGCTGGGCACCGGTGCTTACCTGGCCGTCATCATCGTCGCCTTCTGGTGTGGCTGCATCGCCAGCGCGCAATTGCTGGACCGCATCGGCCGTCGTCGCACCGTGGCCTCCTTCGCCGTCTGCTGCGTGGTGACCGTGCTGTGCTACATCTTCCTGCCGTTGACCGATACCCAGATGCTGGTGTGCGGCTTCCCGCTGGGCTTCTTCGCGGCCGGCATCCCGGCCAGCCTGGGGGCGCTGTTCAATGAGCTCTATCCCAGCGGCATCCGCGGCACCGGCGTGGGCTTCTGCTACAACTTCGGCCGCGTGGCCTCGGCCGGCTTCCCGGTACTGGTGGGGCATATGAGTGATTCCATGCCCTTGGGCCAGGCCATCGGCATCGATGCTGCCATCGCCTATTCGCTGGTGGTGGTGGCCGTGCTGATGCTGCCCGAGACCCGTGGCCGCCAGATGGAAACTGCCGCATGACCACGCCCGCCCTCCACGACGCCCTGCGCATCGACACGCATGCCCACGTCTTCACGCGCGGCCTGCCCATGGCCGACGGGCGGCGCTATACACCGGCTTATGACGTCACCGTCGAGGACTATGTCGCGCAACTGGATACGCATGGCATGAGCCATGGCGTGCTGGTGCAACCCAGCTTCCTGGGCAGTGACAACAGTTATCTGCTGGCGGCGTTGCGGCGCTTTCCGCAGCGCCTGCGTGGCATTGCCATGGTCGATGCCGGTATTGACGACGATGCGCTGCAGACCCTCAAGGAGGCCGGGGTGGTCGGCATCCGCTTCAACTTGGTGGGCGGCGCACCGTTGCCTGATGTGCGGGGCAGCTGGCGTACCACGCTGGAACGTATCGCCGAACTGGGCTGGCAGGTGGAAGTGCATCGCGAAGCGGCCGATCTGCCACTGCTGCTGCCGCCTCTCATCGAGATGGGCTTGAAGGTGGTGGTGGATCACTTCGGCCGGATCGATCCGACGCTGGGGGTAGACGATCCCGGCTTCCGCCACCTGCTGGACTGCGGCGCCTCGCGCCAGGTGTGGGTGAAGTTATCGGCGCCCTACCGTAACGGTGGCAACGGCGGTAGTGTGCACGGCGCGTACCTTGCACACCAGGCCTGGCCGCTGCTGCGCCAGTACCTGGGATGCGATCGCCTGCTCTGGGGCAGTGACTGGCCGCATACCCAGCACGAAAGCGCGACCAGCTATGCCCACAGCTGGCAGCAGTTCACCACGCTGGTCACTGATGCGCAAGACCGCAGCGCCATCACCGGCGCCACGGCGGCAAGGCTGTTCGGTTTTCCTGATTAGTCGATCCAGTCCAGCTGGGTCAGCTTCACGCGCTCGCCCAGGCGCGGCGCATTGACCAGGTGCCAGGCCGTGTACTGCTCGGCATAAGTGGTATCGGAGGCCATCAGGTCCACCGGCACCACCACGTCAAAGCCGCGGAAAGCCGCACTGGCGGCCGTATGCAGCACCGCGCCATGGGCTGCCGCGCCGATGCAGATGACAGTCTTGATGCCCTTGTCGTGCAGCAGCTTCTCCAGGTCGGTGTTGACGAACTTGTCCGGTCCGGACTTGATCAGCGGCTCATCGCCCAGCATCGCGGCCTGGGGCCAGATGTCGCTGGGCTTGGCGTTGCCACCCAGGGTGTAGATCACCGTCAGCTTCTTCGCGCGGGCCAGGGCCAGCATCTTCTCCACACGCGGCAGCATCGCCACGCAACGCGGGCGCGTGTCCGGATTGCAGGTCTGGCGGGCGATATCCAGCACCAGCAGCGCCGTGGTGGCCGGATCGATAGTCACCTTCGACAAGGCCGGCGCAGCCGGTGCCTTGACCGTTGCCCAGTCGTCGTAGACACCCTGGGCCGAGACGGTGGTGCAGGCGGCCAGGCCGATGAGGGCGGCGATGAAACGGTGGAAGAGGATACGCATGATGTCCTTTCGTAAGGGGATGCCGGTACGGCCGATGGCGATGTCGGGCCTCTCGCATCCCGGCCCGGGGCCGGGATGGACACAAATTATCGCCGAGCTTGCCGTATCGCGCAGCATCCCGCTCGCGGCATCATGCGCCGTCGGCGATCTCCGGGTCGACCAGTTGCGCCAGCAGTTGCAGCGATTCCTGCCAGCCGGCGTAGCAGAACTCCAGCGGGATGGCCGGCGGGATGCCTTCCTGCACGATGGTCAGTGCGCTCCCTACCAGAGCGGGGGTGATGCTGACGGTGACCTTCATCTCGCCGGGCAACTGCGGGTCGTCGAACTTGTCGGTGTAGACGATGCGTTCATTGGGCAGCAGCTCCACATAGGTGCCGCCGAAGGAGTGCGAGCTGCCGGTACTGAAATTGGTGAATGACATGCGGTGCGAGCCGCCCACCCGCGCATCCATGTGATGGACCTTGCCGGTGAAGCCATGCGGCGGCAGCCACTTGACCATGGCATCGGGATCGAGGAAGGCGCGATAGATGCGTTCGGGCTTGGCGCGCAGCACGCGGTACAGGTGCACGGTGTTGGGGCTGTTCATGGCATGGTTCCTCTGCGAAGGGGGAGGGAAGGCAAGCGTCCATCGCCACGCGGATCCTGTCAAGCTCGACCTTGTGCGGATCCGCGCGGGGCCAGGTGCGAGGCCTCAGGCCGGACAGTGGCAGACCACCTCGATGTTGTGGCCATCGGGATCCAGCACGAAGGCGCCGTAGTAATCCGGATGGTAGTGCGCGCGGATGCCGGGCGCGCCGTTGTCGCGGCCACCCGTGGCCAGCGCTGCGGCGTGGAAGGCATCGACCGGCGCGCGCGTCTCGGCGCGGAAGGCGATATGCATCGGCGGCTGGTTGGGCGTGCCGCGGCTGATCCAGAAATCGGGCTTGCCGTTCTCGCCAAAGCCGGCCACGTCGGTATGACCGGTCACGGCGGCAGGGAATTCCATCAACAGGGTATAGCCGATAGGGGCGAGCGCCTTCTGGTAAAAGGCCTTGCTCTTGTCGAAATCGCTGACGATGACGCCGGTGTGGTCGATCATGCTGCATCTCCTGATATGGGGTGAGCGCCGATCATAGGGCTTGCCCGTCATTGCGGTCAATCCAGCGCCGGCGCAGATCCCGTATGATGCTGCTTTCTCCCGCATACCTGCCGCCATGTCCTCCACCCCGGAAATCACTTTCCCCCGCCACGTCGTCGTCATCGGTGCCGGCGCCGTCGGCCTGATGAGCGCCATCCATGCGCTGGACCAGGGCTTGCAGGTCACGCTGCTGGATTTCAACGAGCCCGGCAGCGAGGAAGCGTCCAGTTATGGCAATGCCGGCTGGCTGTCCTCGCATTCGGTGATTCCGCCGGTGGAGCCGGGCATGTGGAAGAAGGTGCCGGGTTACCTGATGGATCCCATCGGTCCCTTGTCCATCCGCTGGCGTTACCTGCCACGACTGACGCCCTGGCTGCTGCGCAACCTGGCCAGCGCCCGCCGCGAGCGCATCCGCAGCACCGCGCGCGCTCTGCGCACGCTGGTGGTGGACGCCCGCACGCTGCATCAGGAGATCGCCGGGCGCGCCGGGGTCGGCCACCTCATCGACACCTCGGGGGTACTGCACGTCTATCGCTCGCGCCAGCAGTTCGAGGGTGATGCCTTCGGTTGGGGTGTGCGTCGCGAGCTGGGCATACAGTGGACCGAGCTGGAAGGTGAGGCCCTGCGCCAACGCGAACCTGACCTGGATCCGGCCTTCGGATTTGCGGTGCAAGTGGACGAAGCCGGCCACTGCAAGAATCCCGGTGCCTACATGCAGGCCCTGCAGGTCTATGCGCTGGCGCGTGGCGCCCACCACATCAAGGCCGCAGCCACCGGGTTCAGGGTCGAGCAGGGACGCCTCAAGGCGGTCGTGACGGCGCAGGGCGAGATCGCCTGCGACGCTGCCGTGATCAGCGCCGGCGCGCGTTCCAAGGTGCTGGCCGCGCAAGCCGGCGACCACGTGCAACTGGAAAGCGAACGCGGCTACCACGCCGTCATCAGCGGCCACGCGCACCAGGCGCGCGCACGCACGCCGATGATGGTGTCGGAGTTCAAGGTCATCGCCACGCAGATGGAGACCGGCCTGCGCATTGCCGGCCAGGTCGAGTTTGCCTCCTTCGAGGCTGCGCCGGACTGGCGGCGTGGCGAGATCATGCGCGACATCGCCCTCAAGCTCTTCCCCGGCTTGCCGCGCGAGCTGCCGCAAAGCGATGTCAGGTTCTGGTTGGGACGCCGTCCCAGCACCCCCGACGGCATGCCCTGCATCGGCGCGGCCAGTGCCAGCGCCGACATCATCCATGCCTACGGACATGGCCACATCGGACTGGGCTGCTCGGCCCGTACCGGGCGCATCGTCGGCCAGCTATTGGCCGGACAGGCACCCGAGATCGACCTGGCGCCGTTCAGCCCGCAGCGTTTCTGATCGTCCGGCGTCGGTTCAGAAGCTGATGTCCTGGGTCGGGCGCACCGTCGTGCGCACGCCATAGGCGCCCAGGTTGGACAGCGTGGCATGGTGGTGCGCCACCACATCGGCCACCGACAGCACCCCGTTGGGCGCGGTGGTGTGGGCGTCGGCCGCCAGCGTGACCGGATAGCCCAGCGCCAGTGCCCGCCGCACGGTGGATTCCACGCAGAACTCGGTCTGCATGCCGCAGATCACCAGGTCGGAGATATGACGCATCTTCAGCATGGCCTGCAGGTCGGTCTGGTGGAAGGCATCCGAGCCGCGCTTGCGCAGGCGCAGGTCCTGCTCGGTATGCTGCAGGCCGGCGGCCAGCTGCCAGCCCTGGCTGTCATGCATCAGCGTGCCCTGGTCCTCGTGTTGCACGAAGATCACCGGCGCGCGGGTCGCGCGCGCCTTTTGCGAGAGCAGGTTGATGTTGGCGATGGTGCGGTCACCGTTTTCGACAGCGTCGGGACCGGTGCAGAGGGCGTGCTGGACGTCGATGATGAGCAGGGCGGTGGGCATGGCGGATTTCGCGAGGGGAAGTGCAGAAGGGTAACGCAATTTCGCCGGCCGCACGGAAGAGCTTGCCAGGCAAGGATCGCGCTTGCTTCCTTGACCATTGCCAGGCTGACACTGCGGCAATTTGTCCCATTCCTGGGCAGCCGTGGCTTGGATAGAATAAGCATCCTCTCCCACCGCTGTTATCGTTTTCCATGACCGCTCTCTTCGACCGCCTCGAAAGCTTCCTGCGCAAGGCTTCCGGACTGCACATCGTGCTGGCCCTGTTGCTGGTGTGCGGCCTGCTGTGCTGGGCGGTCTGGGTGTGGGCGACCGGCGAGGGCCGCACGCCCTTCGGCATGCTGGATTTCTGCATCACGCCCCCGGCAAAATAAGTTTTTCCTGGCTGCAAGATTAGTTTCTGCGCCTGCACGCCCATGGCGAAGCGCCCTACAATGGCCGCTTTCGCAATATTTCCCGGCAGCATGGCGTCTTCCCCGACCTCTCCGTCCACCAGCACTTTCCATCCCCGGCTGAGCCTGCAGACGCTCACGCGCGGCGACGGCCTGCTGGGCATGCGCGCGCATGGCCTGTTCGGGCCACGCGGCGCCATGGTGACGGTGGCGCAGATCGACTGGGTCTATGGCGAGGGGCCGCAGCGCTGGAGCACGCCGGCACCGACCGGCCACGGCGAGGACGAGCCGACCTACACACCCGCCCACATCACGCGCGACCACGCCGCCGAATCGGCCGCGCTGGAATGGATACGCGAGCTGGGCATGTTGCCCCTGCGCGAGGACGCGCTGCAATGGCGTGCCCACAATCCGCTGCACGATGCCGGCCCGCTGTGGACGCTGGTGCAGGAGGATTTCTTCGGCGACTTCTGGGCCGACCAGGCGCCCCGCCTGCAGCAGATGGGCTGGACCCTGCGCGCCCGCCCGGGCTTTGCGCACGAGAGCATCCCGGTGACGGCCTGGCGCTTCATCGTCAGCAGCGACACCGGCGAAGTGCTGCAGCGCGAAGTGGCGGCGCCCTTGCGGGAGCGCGCCTTCTCCAGCGAGATCTTCGACGGCCTCGACCCTTCCGGACGCTGGCTGCTCTCCATCGGCATCGAGGTCGATGGCGCGGTCATGGACGTGGCGCCGATGGTGGCCGACCTGCTGCGCCGCGATCCGCGCTGGGCCGATGCCCAGCAGGTCGAGCGCATCGATCCCCATGCCGTCATCTCGCTGCGCGCACCCGGTGGCCGCCGTATCGATGCCATGGCCGGCCCCCTGAAGGCGGTGGTGTTGTCGCTGCTGGACCTGCTGGTCGATCTCAAGCGCAAGGATGGCCCCTTGCAGCTCACGCCCTGGGACGCGCACCGGCTCGACAGCATCCACGCCGCCCTGCAGGGGCTGGAGGGGGCTGTCGCCTGGCAGATGAGCGGCCAGGACGGCGTGCTGGCACTGGCGCAGCGCCTGCGTGCGGCCGGCAGCGTGCAGCCGGTGGCGCCACCGCAGGGACTGGGCCTGACGCTGCGTGCCTACCAGTTGCAGGGCGTGGCGTGGATGCAGTACCTGCGCGCACAGGGTCTCGCCGGCATCCTGGCCGACGACATGGGCCTGGGCAAGACCGCCCAGGTACTGGCCCATCTGCTGATCGAAAAAGAGGCCGGTCGCCTGGACCTGCCGGCGCTGGTGGTGGTGCCGACTTCGCTGCTGTTCAACTGGCAGCAGGAGGCCCGCCGCATCACTCCCTCCCTGCGCGTGCAGGTGCTGCATGGCCAGGACCGGGCCCAGCAATTCGCGGCGGTGGCAGGCGGCCAGGCCGACCTGGTGCTGACCACCTATCCCTTGCTGTGGCGCGACCTCGACCAGTTGCTGCCGCTGCGCTTCCACCTGCTGGTGCTGGACGAGGCACAGACCGTCAAGAATGCCGCCTCGCGCAGCGCCGCGGCAGCGCGCCGCCTGCGCGCCCGGCATCGCCTGTGCATGACCGGCACGCCGCTGGAGAACCACCTGGGCGAACTGTGGAGCCAGTTCCATTTCCTCATGCCCGGCTTCCTGGGCGACGCGCGCAGCTTTGCACGGCTGTGGCGCAAGCCCATCGAGGAGCAGGGCGAGACCGTGCGCGCCCGCTTGCTGGCGCAGCGTGTGCGGCCCTTCATCCTGCGCCGGCGCAAGCAGGATGTGCTGCAGGAACTGCCGGAGCGCAGCGAGATCATCGAACGCCTGCAATTGCAGGGTCGCCAGCGCGAACTCTACGAGAGCGTGCGCCTGGCCGCCGACAAGCAGGTGCGCCGCGCGCTGGAGCGGCGCGGGCTGGGCGGCTCCCAGGTGACGGTGATGGATGCCTTGCTCAAGCTGCGCCAGGTCTGCTGCGATCCCTACCTGCTCAAGCAAGGCCGCATGCCCAAGGGCATAGAGCGCGCCAAGATCGAATGGCTGCGCGACATGTTGCCGGCGCTGGTGGAGGAGGGCCGGCGCATCCTGGTGTTCTCGCAGTTCACCAGCATGCTGGCCTTGATCGAGGCACAGCTGCAGGCGTTGCAATTGCCCTGCCTGTCGCTCACGGGCGCTACTGACCCCGCCGACCGGGGCGAGGTGATCGCGCGCTTCCAGGCCGGCCAGGCGCCGTTGCTGCTGGTGAGCCTGAAGGCCGGTGGCGTGGGCCTGAACCTGACCGCTGCAGATACCGTCGTGCTGGTCGATCCCTGGTGGAACCCGGCCGTGGAAGAGCAGGCGATCGCGCGCGCCCATCGCCTCGGACAGACGCGCCAGGTGTTCGTCTACAAGCTGGTCATCGAGGGCAGCATCGAAGAGCGCCTGCTCGAATTGCAGGCCCGCAAGTCGGCCCTGGCCGAGGGCATGCTGGGACGCGACGACGCCGGCGCCAGCAAGTTCGGCGAAGAGGAATTGCAGGCTTTGCTGGCGCCCCTGGGGGCCGGCGTGGCCGAGAAGATCCTGCCAGCCGCCTGAGCGATATCAGGGCGTCAGGTCGGAGATGTCTTCCAGTGCGCGCCGCTCGGCATCGACCGCCCAGCGCAGCGCAAAGACCCCGGCCAGCATGGCCAGCACGGCACCCACCGCGTAGCCGCCTGCCACCGCATGGCGGTCGCCGCTGCTGATGAGCCAGCCCAGCAATGCCGGCGCGATGAAGCCCCCGGTACCCGTGCCGATGGCATAGAAGATGGCGATGGCCATGGCGCGCATGGGCAGCGGGAATACCTCGCTGGCAGTCAGGTAGGCCGAGCTGGCGGCGGCCGAGGCCACGAAGAACACCGCGCTCCAGCACAGCGCCAGTGTGAGCGCATCCAGCCGGCCGGCATCGAAGGCCCAGGCCGTGGCGGCCAGCCCCGCGCCGGATAGCAGGTAGGTGGCCGCGATCATGCGGCGTCGTCCAACGCTGTCGAACAGGTGGCCCAGCACCAGCGGCCCCAGGACATTGCCCAATGCAAAGGGGAAGATGTACCAGGCCACGCGGTTGTCCGGCACCTGGAAGAAGCGCGTGAGCACCAGCGAATAGGTAAAGAAGATGGCGTTGTACACGAAGGCCTGGGCCACCATCATCAGCGCCACCATCACGCTGCGCGCACGGTAGCGCTGCAGCAGCACCTGCAGGATGGTGCGCCAGGACGGCATGCCACCGCCGGCCTGCGTGGCCGCCCCGCCGCAGGCCGGTGGCGGCAGCGGCCCGCAGCGCAGTGCGACCTCGGCCTCGATGGCCTGCACCACTGCATCGGCGCGCGCCGCATGGCCGTGCAGCAGCAGCCAGCGGGGGCTTTCCGGCACATGGCGGCGCACCAGGATGATGCCCACCGCCAGCACCGCGCCCAGCAGGAAGCACGCCCGCCAGCCCAGCACAGGCCCCAGTACGCGGTCATCAAGCAGCACCAGTGAGAGACCGGCTCCCAACGCCGCACCGATCCAGAAGCTGGCATTGATGATGAGGTTCACGCGTCCGCGCACCCGCGCCGGGATCAGCTCATCAATGGCCGAGTTGATCGCCGCATACTCGCCACCGATGCCCAATCCGGTGATGAAGCGGCACAGCGCCAGCCACAGGAAACCGGTGGCGAAGGCCGTGGCCAGCGTGGCCGCCATGTACACGGCCAGGGTGATCATGAACAGCTTCTTGCGCCCCAGCCTGTCGGTGAGGTGGCCGAACACCAGCGCCCCCAGCACCGCGCCGGCGATGTAGAGCGAGCCGGCCCAGCCGACTTCGACGGCATCCAGGCCCAGGGTGTCGGGCCGCTCCAGGATGCCGCCGATGGAGCCCACCAGCGTCACCTCCAGCCCGTCGAGCACCCAGGCCACGCCCAGCGCAATGACCACGCGCCAATGCCAGGCCGACCAGGGCAGGCGATCCAGGCGGGCGGCGATGGCATGGGAATGGGGCACGGTGACTCCGATGGCGGGATATCGGGCAGACCGTGGACAGGCGCGGGCGGTTCCTGCTGTCGAGCTTGTCTGGACGAGCCGAGCGTGGTGGCTTGCCGACTCAGTCATTTCCTGATGTCATCTTCCTGAAGATGGCGCTACCATGCGCTCATTCAAATAATGATCGGGTTGGAGTGAGACATGGGCTGGGTTGGCGTCATCATGCAGTACGCGATCTATGCGGCATTGGTGTTGTGTGCCCTGGGCCTGGTGGCGACCATCGTCTTGTTCATCGCGCTCGAACAGCGCTGGCAGGAACGCGCCGAGCGCGACGCCCGGGAGATCATGAGCCGTCACGTGCCGCGCGCCCCCGCCAGCGACGACGGCTTGCCCCTGCATCCCTGGGAAGAGATGCGCAATCGCATCGGCGAAATGCAGATCATCGCCGAAGAAACCGACCGCCCCGTCCCCTTCAAGAACCTCTCCTGATACCGAAGACGGTTCTGGTGCAGACATCGCGCGCGCCGAGATATTTCGTGTCGTGATAGCAGAAATAATCTGCCGACATGGCAGCCTTGCCGCGTTATCGTTCCGGCGTCGCATCTGAAACCACCAGATCGGGCGCAATCCTTTTGCCGGCGCGGCTTTTCGCAAACGATCCGACATGCCGGACCGATAGCCTTTTCCTCATCGGCGAGATAGTCACAAGCGATTGTTCCACTTCCCGGAACACTCAATTCTCCTGGCGCGTGTTTTTCTGTCGCCCTGCCTTCCGTAGACTTCAGTCCATCGATGAACGACATCGCAACGCAAGAAACGATGCGGTTCTGAGAGAGAGGCACATGTCATCTCACACAACCGACGCATGTACCCGATTTTGTCGATCCGATATCGGACCGGCTTCACTGAACCTTCAAGGAGAACATCATGTCCGCAAAGACCATCATCGCCGCCGTCCTGGCCCTGTCCGCTTCGTCCATCGCTTTCGCCGAAGCACCGTATCCGGTTGAAAAGCCCTTCGTTTCCCACACCACCCGCGCCGCCGTGAAGGCCGAACTGGCCAAGGCTCAGCAACAAGGCGTGGCCAACCAGCCTGACTCGGTGTTCCCGGTGACCACCTCGGCTCCGGCCAACAGCGGCCTGCAAACTGCCGGTGGCGTGTCGGCTTCGACCTACGCTGGTGCCTGATTGCAGCCAGGCGGGACGATGCGGTGAGTGCCGCGTCTCCCAGCCGCTGAGCCGGCAGGCAAGGCAGTACAAGAAGCATTCGAAGCATCCGTAGCAAACCAGCAAGTACAACAACAACGAGGAAACCATCATGCTGCATCAACTGTTCTCGCGTAGCCTGTCCGTCTATCCACGGGTCTACCTGCAATTCGCGGCCCTGGTGGCGCTGCTGATTGCGGCCGAGTTCAGCCTGGGTACGCTGTCCATGATGCTGACCCAGCGCGCGCTCTATCGTGTATCACAGCGCGTGCGCAGCCGCCGTGCCAGCTTGCGCCATCGGCGCGATGCCCGGGGCGACTGCCTCGATGGAAATTGTTGCGCTTGAGGATCCACCAGGATCCAAGTCTGAAACGGCACGCCGCACTCCGGCGTGCCGTTTCCATTTGGGCCTCGCGATAGCCATCGAGATGGTCATCGAGATGCGCGCTCGATGCCGCACGGCCAACTGGTCTACACTGCGTCCATCGCCACCCGCACGCTCCCGCCATGAAACGCAACCTGCACCTGCTCGTCATCGATCCGCAAAACGATTTCTGTGACCTGCCTCCCGCCTACCTGCCCCTCGATCCACTGACCGGCGCACGCCTGCAGCCGACACTTCCGGTAACGGGCAGCCATGCCGACCTGCAACGGGTGGCCGCGCTCATCGATGCAGGTGGCGCCGGCTGGTCCGCCATCAGCATCACCCTTGATGCCCACCATCGGCTGGACATCGCCCATCCCACGTTCTGGCAGACTGGCGCAGGCGCTGAGGTAGCGCCCTTCACCCAGATCGAGGCTGCCCAGGTGCGCAGCGGCGCCTATCGCCCGCGTGACCCGCAGGCCCTGCCACGCGCACTGGCCTACCTCGATGCACTGGAAGCGGCCGGGCGCTATCGCCTCATGGTCTGGCCGGTGCATTGCGAGATCGGCAGCTGGGGTGCCGCCGTACATGCCGATGTGCGCGCCGCCTACAACCGCTGGGAAGACGCCACCCATGGCATCGTCACCAAGCTCGGCAAGGGCAGCAATCCCTGGACCGAACACTACTCGGCCGTGATGGCCGAGGTGCCCGATGCCGCCGATCCCCAGACACAGCTCAACCATGGCTTCCTGCAGAGGCTGGCCGGGGCCGATGTCCTCTACATCACCGGGGAGGCCGCCAGCCATTGCGTGCGCGCCACCACCGAGCACATCGTCGAACAACTGGACGGGCCCGCTCGTGCCCGGCTGGTGCTGGTGACCGATTGCATGAGCCCGGTGGCCGGCTTCGAGGAGCACACCCGGCAATTCTTCCAGGCCATGGCCGCCACCGGTGTACGCCTGGCTACGGCGCAAGAGGTGCTGGCGGAATTGAACGCCAATGGCTGACACACCTGCCTGACGCCGCCGGCACCCATGCCGGGAAGGCGCCAGGGTGTTCCCCCGCCGGCCGCCGGGTAGCGCGCAATCCCCCATCCGGCGCGCTCTATGCCAAAATGGCATGGGACGTCGGCAGTGCCGTTTCGGTATAGTTGCAGGCGTCCAAGGGAGGGCTTGCCGACATGGTGTCGCATCGGGCCCGATAGATTCGCCGCCTGCATTGCGCGGCATGCCAACGGGGTGGGGACAATGGAAATCAAATGGGTGGAGGACTTCCTCTCGGTGGTCGAGACGCTGAACTTCAGCCGCTCGGCCAAGCTGCGCAATGTCACGCAGCCGGCCTTCGGCCGTCGCATCCGTTCGCTGGAGACCTGGCTGGGTGCCGAGCTGTTCGACCGCTCCTCCTACCCCTGTACGCTCACGCCGGCCGGCGAGTCCTTCGTGCCCATCGCCAAGGAGATGCTGAACCAGTCCATGCAGGCGCGCCTGGTACTGCGCGGGCAACTGGCCGGGGCACAATCGGCGGTGCGCTTTGCGATGCCGCACACGCTCTTGCTGACGGTGTTTCCCAAGCTGCTCTCCGAGATCGAGAAGAAGATCGGCGCCATCGCCACCACCGTCATGGCCGGCAACGTGCATGACGCCGTGATGGCCCTGGTCGAGCGCAATTGCGACCTGCTGATCTGCTATGACCATCGTCAGCAGGGCATCGCCCTCGATACCGAGCGCTACGATGTGCTCTCGCTGGGCAAGGAGCCGCTGCGCCCCTACGTGAAGACGCTGGCCGGCGGCTTGCCCAAGTACGTGTTGCCGGGTACGCCCAATGATCCGCAGCCCTTCCTGAGTTATTCGCCCTATTCCTCGCTCTCGCGCATCGTCGAGAAGGCGTTGCATTCCAGTCCGCGCCGCGTGCACCTGTTCCGTCGCTTCGAGACCGACCTCGCCGAGGGTTTGAAGAGCATGGCGGTCGAAGGCCACGGCATCGCCTGGCTGCCGGCCAGCGCCGTGGCGCGCGAGATCGCCGAGGGCAAGCTGACCCTGGCCATCGCACCCAATGACAGCGAGGCGCTGGAACAGGGCCTGTGGTGCGAGGAGATGGACATCCGTGTCTACCGTCGTATCGACGGCGCCAATCCCGACATCGACCGCATCTGGAATTACCTCAAGTCCGAGCACGGCACGGCCTGATTTCTCCCCACCGGGGATTCACATACCGAAACACACTGAAGGACAGCACCATGAAATTCCTGACCAACCAGCAGATCCGCGAACTGCTCACCACCGAGGACGCCATCGCCTCCATGCGCGAAGCCTTTGCCACAGCGGCCCAGGGCGCGCACCAGGGGCGCGTGCGTACCAGCGCCTCCAATGGCGTGATGCTGTCGATGATGGGGGCGGTGATCCCGGCAGCGGGCATCGCCGGGGCCAAGGTCTATACCACCATCAAGGGCCAGTTCAAGTTCGTCATCCAGTTGTTTTCCACCGAGACCGGCGCGCCCCTGTGCACCATCGAGGGCGACACCATGACCGGCCTGCGCACGGCCGCCGCCACCGCCGTGGCCTGTGATGCGCTGGCGCGCCCCGATGTAGAGGTGCTGTCGGTGATCGGTACCGGCGTGCAGGCGCGCTCGCACATCCCGGCATTGCTGCAGGTACGCAAGTTCAAGGAGGTGTTGGTGGCTGGCCTGTCGGGCCAGGAGGCGCTGGCCGATGACATCACCCGCACGCTGGGCGTGCCGGCGCGCGCGGTGACGATCGACGAAGCCGCTGCCCAGGCCGACGTGCTGGTCACGGTCACGCGGGCCAGCACGCCGTTGTTCGATGGCAAGCTGCTGCGTCCGGGGACCTTTGTGGCCGCCGTGGGCGCTTCCAAGGCCAATGTGCGCGAGCTGGACGATACCGCCATCGGTCGTGCCGCCGCCCTGTTCGTCGAATGGAAGCCGCAAGCCCAGCAGGAAGCCGGCGACCTGGTGCAATGTGCGCCGGGCGTGTTCGACTGGGCGCAGGTGATGGAACTGGCCCAGGCCGTCGACGGCAGCATGCCCTACCAGCGCAAGCCTGAGGACATCGTCATCTACAAGGCCATCGGCATCGGCCTGGAAGACGTGGCCCTGGCTGGACTGGCCTATCGCAAGGCTTGCGCGAAGTACGGCTGGTAAGCAATCAAGGATAAAAAACGGGCGCTGCAGCGCCCGTTTTTTTTCGGTGGTATTCCGCTCAGGCGGTAGCCTTGCCCTTGATGCTCATGGCGGGCTTGGCGCGCAGCGCCGTGGCAGTGGCCAGCAGCACGATGGCGATGCCGGCGACGCTGCCCCAGGTGATCGGCTCATCCAGCAACAGCCAGGCCCACAGCGAGGCCGTCATCGGTACCAGGAAGGTCACGGTGATGGCCTTGGTCGCCCCTTCGGCGGCAATCAGCTGGAAGAACAGCGCATAGGCGATGCCGGTACAGACGATGCCCAGTACCAATACAGCCAGCAATGCCGGCAGCGTACTGGCGACCAGTGCGTGCGGCATCGAGGGCAGGGCCAGTGGCAGCAGGCACAGTGCCGCCGCGAACTGGCTACCGGCGGCAATGGCGATGGGCGAGATGCCGCCGGCACGCATACGTGTGAAGGTGGCCGCGAAGCCATAGCTGACCGCCGCGCCCATGGCCGCCAGCACGCCGCCAATGACCAGCGCATCGGCCGGCGCCGGGCCGATGCCTACCAGCACGGCCACACCCACCAGACCCAGCACGAAGGCCAGGCAGCGCACCGGGCTCAGCTTTTCACCCAGCAGCAGGAAGCCGAACAGTGCCGTGAAGATCGGCGCCAGCGAATTCATCGTCGCCATGTAGGCCGAGGGAATATGCAGGGCCGACCAGGCAAAGAGTGCAAAGGGCAGGGCGGTATTGAACACGCCAATGACCAGATAGGGCAGCCAGTTGCGGCGCCACTGCAGTGGTACGCCGCGCGCGCGGGCATAGGTCAGCAGTGCCAGTGTGGCCAGGCAGGCGCGGCCGAACGTGGTCAGCATGGGGCCGAAGACCGGTGCGGCAATACGCATGAGCATGAAACTGGTGCCCCAGATGGCGGCCAGCAACAGGAGCTTGGTGAGATTGGATGTGGACATGGGCTCATGACAGGGCCGTTGCCGGCCGATGTCATCGAAATGGCGCAACAATCGGATCATGAGTCTAAACCCGCTGCTGACCCGGCGTCCCGGTACAGTTGCCGCGTTTCCACCGGGCCAATTGTATTGATGCAACAAGCGTACCGGGTGGCGTCACGCAACTGTACATGTTGCCCGGGCGCAGGTGCTGTTAGTCTTGCGGGTCCCTGCCACGCATTTCCACCGGAGAGACTGCAATGCTCAAGATCCATGGCCGCGACAATTCCATCAACGTACGCAAGGTCTTGTGGGCCTGTGTGGAGTTGGGGATCCCGTTCGAACGCGAAGACTGGGGAAGCGGTTTCCGTTCCACCAGCGAGCCGGCCTTCCTGGCGATGAATCCCAATGCCATGGTGCCGGTGATCGATGATGGCGGCTTCGTGCTGTGGGAGTCCAATACCATCCTGCGTTACCTGGCCGCGCAATACGGCGCCGGCGACGCTGCCGCTCTCTATCCAGCCGATGTGCGCCAGCGGGCGCGCGTGGACCAGTGGATAGACTGGCAGGCCAGCGACCTCAACCGCAGCTGGAGCCAGGCTTTCATGGCGCTGGTGCGCAAGTCGCCCGACTACGATGATGCCAGGCTGGTGGCCGCGTCGATCGCCAACTGGACGCGCTATATGCGCGTGCTGGAACAGCAGCTGCAGCACACCGGCGCCTACGTGGCCGGCGCGGACTTCACGCTGGCCGATATCCCGGTGGGGCTGTCGGTGAACCGCTGGTTCGGTACGCCCTTCGAGCATCCCGACCTGCCGGCGGTGGCGGCCTACTATGAACGCCTGCGCGGGCGCGAGGGCTTCCGGCTCTTTGGTTGCAACGGCCAGGCCTGAGTACCCGCGAGGATGACCGCGAGGGCAGCGACGCGGTACACTGCGCCCATCCTTATTTTTGCAGGTGCTCCATGGCTACCAGAAAAAAGAAATTGCTGTTCCTCGCCGCCTTTCTCGGCTGTCTGCTGCTGGCCAGCGTGCCCTTGATCTCCTTGCTGTTCTATTGATCCTCGGCAAAAAAAAATCCCCGGTCGCATGACCGGGGAGCTAAACCAAATCCACCAGGATTCAGGGAGACAGCGGCACGGCGGCGCGCGGTGGCAGCGCCGCCTGAAAATGGGTCAGACCGGGATCGGGCCTTGCAGCTCGCCGACGCTGTGCGCCAGCGGATGGTGACGCCACTTCGACTCGGCAAACAGGTAGATGCCCAGCGAAGACAACACCACGGTGATCAGGCCAGCGAGAACGACGGTGAGCAGGAAGGTGGTGAACATGATGATCTCCTCAAGATGAAGTCATCTTAGGCAATGCCTCTGCCGTTGGCTGTAGTGATTTTCCCTAGAAAACACACAGGCCGCTCAGGAAATTCCCGAGCGGCCTGTATCGCGATGCGGATGAGGGCGCGCTAGTGCCGCCCGTCAGCTCATCAGTAGCGTTCCAGCCAGTGCGCATAGGGCGCTGGCAGCGTCCACGAAGGGCGCTCCACGCGCAGTTCCTTGGCAGCCTGATAAGTCCAGTGCGGGTTGGCCAGGTGGGCGCGACCCACCATCACCAGATCCAGTTGCCCCGACTTGACGGCGTGCTCGGCCAGCTCGGAGGTCCCGAAGCCCCAGGCCGAGGAGACCGGGATGTCGGCTTCTTCACGCACGCGCTGGGCGATCGGGCCGAGGAAGGCCGGGCCCCAGGGAATCTGGACTTCAGCAATGGTAAAGCCCATGGTCACGCTGATCATGTCCGTGCCGCTGGCCTTGAATTCGCGCACCACCGAGATCGATTCGAGCAGCGTCTGCTCATCGCGGCCGTCGTATTCGATCACGCCGAAACGCACCGTCAGCGGCAGCTTCTCTGGCCACACCTCGCGCACTGCGCGCAGTGTCTCGATCAGGAAGCGGGCGCGGTTTTCCACGCTGCCGCCATAGATGTCATCGCGCTGGTTGGAGTGGGCCGAGAAGAAGCTCTGGGCCAGGTAACCGTGGGCGAAGTGCAGTTCCAGCCATTCGAAGCCGGCCTCGCGCGCGCGGATGGCGGCGTCGACGAAGTTCTGGCGCACACGGGCGATGTCATCCAGCGTCATGGCCTTGGGGACCTTGGGCAAGTGACGACCATAGGCCAGTGCGGACGGGGCGATGGTGTCCCAGCCACGGGCATCGTCGGCGGCCATGTGGTCGTCGCCTTCCCACGGACGGTTGGCGCTGGCCTTGCGGCCGGCGTGGGCGATCTGGATGCCGGGCACGGAACCTGCCGCCTTGATGGCTTGCACCACTGGCACGAAGGCTTGCGCCAGGTCGTCATTCCAGATGCCGGTGCAACCCGGGGTGATGCGGCCTTCCGGCGCCACGGCGGTGGCCTCGACGATCACCAGGCCGGCGCCGCCACGGGCGATGCTGGCGTAGTGCGACAGATGCCAGTCGTTGACCTTGCCATCGACGGCCATGTACTGGCACATGGGCGGGACAGCAATACGGTTGCGCAGGCTCAGGTCCTTGAGCTTGAAGGGTTGGAACAATGCGGACATAGGGATTCCTGTCGAAAGAAAATGGGGTTCATCAGGCAAAGGCGGCAAGCCCTTGCGGATCGCGGAGTGCGGTTTCCGGTGATGCTTCGTTGGTTCGAATATATTCGAACTATGGAAGGAGTATAACCCAAGGTGTATCATCCTGCAGATGCGTCCCTATAAACACCCTGCCGTAGACGAGTTCGTGCTGGAGCGCGTGCTGTATGCGTTGAGCGATTCGATCCGCCTGGAGATCGTGCGCCATCTTGCCCGCGTGGAATGCGCCACCTGTGGCGAGCTCGATGGCGGGCGTCCCAAGTCCACCGTCTCGCACCACTTCAAGGTCCTGCGCGAAGCGGGGCTGGTGCGTACCGAGAGCAATGGCACCACCCACATCAACACCCTGCGCGGTGCCGAGATCGAGAGCCGCTTTCCGGGCCTGCTGCCGGCCATCCTGGCGCAAGGGGAGAAAGCCCCCGGTCGGCGTCGCAAGACGGCGGCCTGAGCGGCGCCTGTCGAGTTGCTAGAGCTTGCCGGCCGCGATGTCGGCATCGACGGCGCCAAATGCCGTGGCCATGGCATGCTGTTCCGCTTCCACCGAGGTATTGCCCTTGAAGTCGTCGCACACCACGCGACGGAAGGCGACCGGATTGTCGTTGCGATGCAATTGGTAATTGCCCACCCAGGTGCCGTCCAGCTGCTCGGTGCTGTTGACCCGGATGAAATAGCCATGATGCTCGGCCACGTCATTGTCGAGCAGGGTATCGATGAACGCGCGGGCATAGCCCACGCCGGCCACCTGCGCCGCCGCCACCGAGCCGAAAGGATTGCCCCGCAGGCCGGGCGCCGCCTCGCCGTCGATGCTGACGCTGCACAGTACGTCACCGTCCCGTTGCTGCGTGCAGGAGATGCTGATGTGCTTGCCGCGATAGGTGGCGCCGTAGATGGAATTCATTAAGAGCTGTTCTGGTTGGGATGGAGTGAAGCAACACCTGGAATTTAAACGATATCTCCATTCAAGGTGTAGCGAGATCAGGCGACACTACGCCTTGGGCAACCGCTTGTTGAGCTGGATATGATCGGCCATCCTGTCAAAATCGGATTGATATCGGGCGTCCTGGGCCACCCTGAATTTCTCGAATTCCGCAAAGGCCTTCTTTTCTACGGTGTCTCTTTTCACGTTGCCATGGTTTTCCAGCACCTCGTAGGCATTGAACCTCAGGAACCCATCCAGCTTCTCGGCCCACTCATGCATTGTCATGGGGATATGCCTTCTGGCGAAGTTCTCGGCGAAGTCGAGGTACATGCTGACCAGGCGATTGAGGTTGTCCAGTTCTTCTCCGTCGAGGTAGTTCTTGCCGACAGTAACGTCCAATCGGGTCAGCTTGCCGCCGGACTTTTCGTTCTTGTACGAAAAGAGACCCATGTTCGGCTTTGACGCATCCGCCCGCTGTTCAATGAGTTCGGCCGAGGTATGGCCGTGGATGGCATAGTGCAGCTTGTCCTGCACGTGCGCGTAGAAACGTTGGGTGATCGGTGAATCCTTGTCGTAGTCGATGCTGCACTGGCTGTAGATGTCGGTGATCTTTTGATAAAAGCGCCGCTCCGATGCGCGGATCTCCCTGATTCTTTCGAGCAGCTCATCAAAGTAATCTTTTCCGAAGAGCTGGCTTCCTTGCCGGAGCCTGTCGTCATCCAGCGAAAATCCCTTGATCAGATAATCGCGCAGAATGGCGGTGGCCCATTTCCGGAATTGCGTCGCCTGGTGAGAATTGACGCGATAACCTACGGAGATGATGGCATCGAGGTTATAAAAGCTGGTGTCATAATTTTTGCCATCAGCAGCAGTCATCCGGATTTTCCGGATAACTGAGTCCGCATCAAGCTCCGTGCTATCAAAAATATTACGGAGATGCTCGCTGACAGTTCTGACGTCCACACCGAAGATTTCGGCCATGCCTTTTTGGGATGACCAGACGGTTTCATTTTCCACGATGACTTGTACCTTCACCTTCCCATCACCGGAGGTGTAGAACAGAAAATGAGAATGGCCGCTTGCTGCTTCACCCTCCCTTGCGGGTGCAGCTACGGTCTTGCTGGCGGCCACCGTCATCGGGGGAGCTGCATCCTCCGTCGCAATGAAATCGGCCGGCGCGAGCATGATCCCGCTCCGTCTCGCGACGTCCAGCAGTTGTCCATGCCATTTGGCCGGGATGAGTCCCTTTTTCACCCAGTACGATATGGCGCTCTGGTTGATGCCCAACAGACGGGCCAAGGCGGATTGACCACCGAATTTCTCAATGACCTTCTTGGCACTCATCGGGCGTTCCTATTAAAAAAATCGATGTCCCTATCAATTTTGGACAAGAGTATCAAATAATTTGATACCCCTGCTGTTTATCCGATGAGCTTGTCAGGGATACGGGTGGTGTCATCGGCATGGCGCCCACTGGCGGCCCGGGGCATTATTTTCATTGCGGCATGGTTTGCCAAGGCAAGGTGCCGAATCTCGCACTCGGCCCGATAAATTGTGCGGATTCCTGGGTGGAAATTCCGGCATGAAAAAAGGCCCGCATGTCCCCATGCGGGCCTTCAGTCAGCCAATCCAGTCAGCGCAATGCCAAAGGCATCAGGATCCGTGCTTGGCGATCCCCGCGCGCATGCGGCTGACTTCACTCTCCGAGACCGCGCCGGCCTGGTTGCCCCAGCCCTGGCGCACGAAGGTCGCCAGCTCTGCCGCTTCCTTGTCCGAGAGGCGATGGGCGAAGCCCGGCATGACCAGGATCGACGGCGCTTTCTCGGTGGAGGGGGTGCGCGCGCCGGCCAGGATCACGTGCAGCAGTGCGCTGGGATTGTCGGCATTGACCACCGTGGCACCATCGAGCGCCGGGAAGATGCCCGGTGCGCCACGGCCATTGACGAAGTGGCAGGCCGCGCAATTGTCCAGGTACAGGCGCTCACCCAGAGTCAGGTCCTTGGCGGCCGTGAGCTTCTTCACCGTGGCATCGGCCCCTTGTGGCGTGACGCTGCCGCTCTTGCTGGCCACCACCGGCGAGAGCGTCTTCAGGTAGACGGCGATGGCCTGCAGGTCGTCGGGCTTCAGATGCGCGGTGCTGTGCTCCACCACCAGGCTCATCTCGCCGGCCACCGAGGCGGTCTTGTTGCGACCGGTCTGCAGGTAGTCGACGATGTCCTGTGCGCTCCAGTGCGGCATGCCGCGCAGCGAGGGCACGGCCCAGCCATTGAGGTCACCGCCCGAGAGGAACAGCGCCTGGCTGCTGTCGCTGGCCTTCTCGTTCATCGCGAAGCCGCGCGGCGTGTGGCAACTGCCGCAGTGGCCCAGGCCTTCGACCAGGTAGGCGCCGCGCTTGATCTCGGCGCCCCAGCCATCCTGCTCCTTGAACGGCTTGTCATTGGCGAAGAACACATTCCACAGCTTCATGCCCCAGCGGATATTGAAGGGGAAGCTCATGCTGGAGGCCGGCGGCGTGGTGGCCACCGGTTTCACGCCCTGCATGAAATAGGTATAGAGGGCGTGGATGTCCTCGTCGCTCACCTTGGCATAGCTGGGATAGGGCATGGCCGGGTAGAGCTGCGTTCCATCGGCGCGCACCCCGTGGCGCACGGCGGCGGCGAACTGGGCTTCGCTGTAGTTGCCGATGCCGTGTTCCTTGTCGGGCGTGATGTTGGTGGAATAGATGGTGCCGTGGCCGCTGTCGATGGCCAGGCCGCCCGAGAAGGATGGCTTGCCCGCCGCGCTGTGGCAGGCCATGCAATCACCGGCGCGCGCCAGGTACTGGCCGCGCGCCACCAGGTCCTGGTCGGCCGCGTGGGCGCTGGCCAGGGCGCCCAGCGACAAGGCCAGGGACGCAAAAAGGGATGTCAGTTTTTTCATGTCGTCGCGCCTCATGCCTGGACCAGCGGGCCGGGGTTTTTCAGGTACTGCGTCTTGATCGCCTGGGCCGCCATCAGGGTGATGGCGCCGATGGTGGCGGTGGGATTGGCCTGGAAGTTCTGCGGGAAGGCGTTGCCGCCGGGGACGAAGACGTTGTGTACGTCCCAGGATTGCAGGTACTTGTTCAGGGCCGAGTCACGCGGCGAATCCCCCATGATGGCGCCGCCCACGTTGTGGGTGGAGACGTACTTGGTGATGTCCCAGTGCGAGTCCAGTGCCAGGAAGCCCTCGGAGAGGTGATCGGGGTTCAACTCCTTGGAGATCTTCAGCACGATGTCGCGCAGGTAGCGTTGCAGCTTGAGCTCGTTCTGGCGCCAGTCGAAGGTCATGCGCAGGAGCGGCTGGCCCCAGGGATCGCGGTAGTTCGGATCCAGGTCCAGGAAGTGGCCGCGATAGGACATGCAGGTGGTGGTGATGCTGATCTTCATGGAATGGTCGTACCAGTCGATCATGCCTTCCTTCCAGCCTTTTCCCCAGCTTGGCGTGCCCGGCGGCAGTGCCGTGCCGATCGGCGCGCCCGAAGCTTGCGAGCTGTGGATCTTGGCGCCGCCGATGAAGCCCAGCTTGATGCCATCGTCGAAGTTGCCCGGCGAGATGTCGTTGAACATCTCACCGGTGGCCCCTGCCGTGGCGAAGGAATTGAAGTGCTTGTCCTTGAAGAACAGCGTCGCCCCGCCATTGGAGAGGAAGGCGTAGTTACGCCCGATCACGCCGGTCTCGGTGATGGGATCGTAGGGCTTGCCGATGCCCGAGAGCAGCATCAGGCGCACGTTGGCGAACTGGAAGCTGGAGAGGATCACGATCTTGGCCGGCTGGAACACTTCCTTCTGGTTCTCGTCGATGTAGGTCACGCCGCGCGCGGTCTTCTTGTCGGCATGCAGGTCCACGCGGATGACGTTGGCGTTGACCTTGTAGTCGAAGTTGGGCATGCGCTTGACCACGTCCAGGATGGTGGTCTGCGGCGAGGCCTTGGAATAGTTCAGGCAGGGATACTTGCTGCAGAAGCCGCAGTAGTTGCAGGGCGCGATCTGGGCGCCATACGGGTTGGTCCAGGCCGTGGAGACGTTGGCCGACGGGTTGGGGAAGGGGTGGTAACCCAGCTTGCGCGCCACGTCGGCGAACAGGCTGCTGTTGTAGGTGTCATGCAGCGGCGGCAGCGGATAGGGGTTCGAGCGCGGTCCCTCGAAGGGGTCGCCACCCGGCTGGATCTGCCCGCGCAGGTTGCCGGTGTTGCCCGAGAGGCCGCAGACCTTGTCGAAGAAGTCGTAGTGCGGCTCGATCTCGTTCCAGGTAAACGGGAAGTCCTTGATGCGCATCTCGGGGTCGAGATTGCCGTGCCGGTAGGCCTGGTCGGCATAGGTCTTGAGCTTGATGTCGGTGGGCGTGGGGCGGATCAGCACGGCAGTCCAGTGCAGGCCCGAGCCACCTACGCCGGTGCCGGGCGCGAAGGCGCCCCACTTGCGGGTCGGCAGTGCCTGTTGCGCCGTGTTGTAGCGCACCGTCAGGGCCGCATCGCGCGGGGCGGCGAAGACCTTGTTGCGGGTGGCGTAGCCGTACTGGTCGGCGGGTTTGGGATAGGCGAAGTCCTCGGGCGGACGGTCCGGGCCGCGCTCCAGGGCGCGTACCTTCAGGCCGGCCTGGGCCAGTTCGATGGCCATGATGGAGCCGGCCCAGCCGAGGCCGACGATGACGACGTCGACGTCGTCGTTGGTGATGTTAGGCATGGAAATCCAATCGGTAAGAGGTTGCAGGCGTGAACGTGGTCGGGCTGCGCATCAGGCGCGCTTGCCCGACAGGCTCACCGGCCCCAGCGGATACTTGACGTTGTGCTGGTCGACCCATTCGGTATAGGCCGCGCGCGCGCCGGGGAAGCCGATGGCGACCCAGGCCTTCATGTCCTTGTTGCCGCCGTACATGGGGTCGGCCAGGTAGCCGTTCTTGGTATCGCCCAGCAACTGGCCGAAGAACTGCGACGGCTTCATCGAGGTCTCGCCCAGCGCGGCGAAATCGACGCCGTTCTTTTGCAGCGCGGTCAAGAGCGCATCCTTGTCCTTGGCTTCCAGCTGCTCGAAGGGCTTGCCGTGCTGTTGCTGGCTGACTTGCTGGGTCAGCTTGATGCCGATGCGGTAGACGTCCTGCGGCGCATAGGGGATCTGGAAGCCCAGCGTGGAAGGCGCGTCCGGCTGGTGCGGGCCCTGCAGGTAGATGTCGCTGCCCAGGCCGGTATGCAACTGCTGGTCGATGAAGACCGGCACATTGGTTTCCAGCGCGCCGGGGCCACGCCCTTCGGCGGGGATCAGGCGGTCGCAGGCGGCCAGGATGAAGAGCCATTGCGCATCATCGAAGAACACCGGCTTGTAGTGTTGCAGCTCGATGCCTTCCAGGCCATCGGCCCGGGCTGGCTTGAGCAAGGGAATCGCGACGATGGGAACGGCCGCTGCGGTGGCCGCCAGGACGGCGCGGCGCGAAGGACTGAACTTGTTGGTCATGGTGGAGGCAGTGTGGTGGGGGTGGAAAACAAGTTGCGCAACGCGCCGGGGCACGCACGCAAGGGGGAGATCGCGGCGCTCAGCGCGGTCCGTTACCGACGTGTTGCTTCCTGCATCGAGGGTGTCGTCTCGACGTGCAGGTAACCAGGTCGTGGGGGCAGGTGCGCGGCGTCAGCAAGGACGCCGTGGTCTGGGTAATGGACTGGGTAATGGACTGGGTAATGGATATGGAGTTAGCCATGTGCCGGAATCTCAGAGTGGATCAACTCGTCTCCGGTCTAGCATCCAGCCTGCGGGGCTGGCATTTCTTGTTCCCGCGATCTTGCCATCCCGACAAGGACGGGGCGGGCGCCACTTGGTGGGCGATGCCGGATTGTAACACCTCTACATGTCCGATGTCCTAGGACCCATCTTTCCCGCGCCATCTGCAACAGCCGTCTTCGGCTACACTGCTGCCATCGTCTTTTTCTTCACTGCTCTCTGATACCGAACACCATGCAGATTCGCGACGCCGACTTGGCCGACATCCCCGGCATTACCCCGATCTACAACGATGCCGTGGTCAACACCACGGCCATCTGGAACGACACCCAGGTGGATGACAAGAACCGCCAGGACTGGTTTGCCGCCCGGCGCCAGAGCGGTTATCCGGTACTGGTCGCGGTCGAGGACGGGAAGGTGCTGGGTTATGCCAGCTTCGGCGACTGGCGTGCCTTCGACGGTTATCGCCATACGGTCGAACATTCGGTCTATGTCCACAAGGATCATCGTGGCCAAGGCCTGGGCGTGGCCCTGATGGAAGCCCTCATCGCGCGCGCCCGCGCGCTGGGCAAGCATGTCATGGTGGCCGGCATCGACGCCAGCAATGCCGGCTCGATCGCCCTGCATGAAAAGCTCGGCTTCATCCAGGTGGGCCACCTGCCGCAGGTCGGCACCAAGTTCGGCAAGTGGCTGGACCTGGCCTTCCTGCAGCTGACGCTGGATGCACGTACCGATCCGGATCGCATCGGTGCCTGATGCAAGCCTTCATGCCATGAAAAGGGCCGCCCGCAGGCGGCCCTTGCTGACATTGCACACGGCTTAGCCGTTGTGCTTCTCGGGCTCGTGGTGGCCCTCTTCCTTCTTGTCTTCGTGCTTGGCCTCGGGTTTGCTCTCTCGCGGTTCCTGGTGCTTTTCTGCGTTCTTCTCGACTTCGTGCGCCGGGGCGGCGTGGGCTTGCGGCTTCTCCACTTCAGGCTTGCGGGCCGGCGCTGCCTGCTGCTCGTGGGCGGGATTGCCTTGCGGCCGCACTTCCGGTCGCTCCACATGCTGCACCGGTTTTTCAGCGGGACGGGGCGCTGCATTTTCCTTGTGCTCGGCCGCTGCCTGCTGCGGCTTGACCATGGCCGCCTTCATCTCCGGCGCATGGGCCGCCGGTGCGGGCGCGGCCTTTTCTTCCATCATCCTGCGGCGGTTCGCCTCGGCCTGTTGCGCCTGTTGGGCTTGCTGCGCCTGCTCGCGCTGATGCTCCTGGGCCTGGAGGGCCGCTTCCTGCTGCGCGCGCTCGTGGGGCGCCGTCATCGCTTGTGCCTGCGCATGCGGATTGGGCGCCGCTCCCGGACGTGCATCGCCGGCCGTGAAGTGCGGCATGCTCATCGGCGTGGCTGCCGGCTGTGCATGGGGGGCGGCTTCCTGGCGGTTCTCGATGCGGGTCTGGGCGTTGTTGATGTTGTTGACGTTATTGACGTTGGTGGTATTGCGGACGTTGCTGGTGCTGTTGTTGAAGTTATTGGTGTTGTTGGTGATGCGCGTGTTGTTCACGGTCACGTTGTTGGTGACGCGGTTGATCACCGTGGTGGAATGCGACACATAGGTCGTGTTCTTGTACACCACGGCCGGCCGCTGCCAGTCGGCAGCAGGGCGGTCACGCTCGACCGGCCCACCCCAGTGCATGCCCCAGTCGTGCCAGCCCCAGTCGCCATGATGGCTGATGGCCTCGCCCACGAAGATGCCCACGCCGAAGGACAGCGCACCCACCACGATCTCGTTGCCCACCGGGCTGGGCGGACGATAGGCATAACCTGGATAGACCGGTACCGGCCCGCCATAGACCACGGCCGGATCGTAGCGGGGCACATAGACCGTATCAGGCTGGGCCGATTCGATGACGATGGTCTCGGGCGGTGGCGGCACCACCGGTGCGCCGGCATAGACCACCGGCGCACCGGGCGCGTTGACATACTGTGCCGGTTCGGCCGCACGTGCCACGCTGGCCACGCGCAGCTGGCCGGAGCTCTTGAGGTTGCCGGCCTGCTGGGCGCGCTGGCGTAGCGCCTGGATGGCGTTCATCACATCATTGGGATCATTGACGAAGGCATCACCCAACTGGCGCGTCCAGTCCGGATTGGAGGCCATCTGCGAGAGCACCGCCGGGAACTGCGTCAACGACTTCACGCTGACATCCCAGGGCTCCTTCTCTTCGGCCGCCTGCAGCACATCGCCCTTGAGAGCCGGGTTCTGGCCCAGCCACTGGTTGGCCGCGCTGATCTGGTCGGGATAGGTGGCCCCGGCCAGCACCTGCGCCACCAGCTTGTCGGGGAACAGTGCGATGGGCGCAACCATCTGCGAGAGCTGGTCCGCCGTCGGTGGCGTGTAGGCGGGCGTGGTGGGTGTCGCCGGCGCACCGGCGGCAGCCGTGGGGGTCGGTACATTGTCGGCCTTGTTGCAACCGGAAAGTGCAAGCAACACCGCCACGAAGGTGGCGGACAAGGCGATGGCGTGATGGCGGTTCTTTGTCATGATGTTGTCCTTGGCCCGGCAGGAAGAGGAGGGGATGGCCTGCCCGATAGCATCGAAACGGCACGTTCGCCGGTGGCGTTGACGTGCAATTGTGAGCCGATGTATCGGATGTAACAGCGCCACGCCAAAGGTATTGGCAGCAAAGAAACAGCCGGGCTGATTGTCCTTCTTCGAACGTGAAGGAGCGCAAAGGTTCTGGCCCCGCCAGCGTCTTTCTACTGACAAAACGCTGACGGGGCGGGCGTTCCAGGCCGGTATGGAAGTCCAGTGAGGAACGGCGATACTGCTAGCTGGTACGGGTCACCTTGTTGAGATGGCGTGGCTGGTCGGCATCCATGCCGCGCGCCACCGACAGTTGTGCGGCCATCACATAGAAGGCCTGGATGGCGACGATGGGATCGAGATCGGGCGTGGCCGCCACCGGCAGGGTCAGGTCGCGTTGCGGTACGTCCCCGGGCGCGGCCAGCAATACGGTGGCGCCGCGCTGGCGCATCTCATCGGCCAGCGCCAGCATGCCGGCCTGGCTGGGGCCACGGGTGGCGAACATGAGCAGCGGATAGCCGTCCTCGATCAGCGCCATCGGCCCATGCTTGATCTCGGCGCCGCTGAAGGCCTCGGCCTGGATGGCGCAGGTCTCCTTGCATTTCAATGCGGCTTCCAGCGCCAGGGCAAAGCCGGTGCCGCGACCCACCACCATGAGGCGGTTGGCCGGCGCCAGCGTCTCTACCGCGAGGCGCCAGTCACATTCGGCTGCGCTGCGCAAGGCATCGGGCAATTGCGCGATAGCGCCCAGGAAACCGGCATCGTCCTGCCAGTGCCCGGTCAGCAGGGCGCCGGCCACCAGGCTGGCGATGAAGCTCTTGGTGGCGGCCACGCTGGACTCGATGCCGGCATGCAGCGGGATGCTCCATTCGGCTGCCTCGGCCAGAGGCGAATCCTCATGATTGACTAGGGCCACCGTGCGCGCGCCACCGGCGCGGAAATAGCGGATCGGTTCCACCACATCGGGGCTCTGTCCCGACTGCGAGATGGCGATGGCCAGCGCGTCGCGCACGATCAGCGGGGCCTGGTTCAGCGTCACCAGCGACATCGGCAGCGAGGCCACGATGCGTCCCAGGCGCGCCATCACCAGATAGGCGCAATAGGCCGCCGCATGGTCCGAACTGCCGCGTGCCACCGTGACGACATTGGCCGGCGGCGCCGCGCGTAGCTGGCGACCCAGCTCGGCATAGCGCGCCTGGTCGCGGGTCAGTTGCACGGCCACGTAGTCGGCGGCCGAACGGGCTTCCTTAAGCATCAGCGAGGTCAATCTCTTCTCCTTCCACATAAACGGCCTGGATGGCGAACTGGCGGTCCACCACCACGATATCGGCATGGCAGCCGCCGGCCAGGCGACCGCGATCGGCCAGGCCCAGGTAATCGGCGGCATAGGTCGAGGTGCGCAGCGCCGCCTCGGACACCTCCATGCCCAGCGAGACCAGGTTGCGCAGCGCCTGGTCCATGGTCAGGATGCTGCCGGCCAGGGTGCCGTCATCCAGGCGCACGCCGCCGGCGCACTTGTGTACCACCTGGCGGCCCAGCGCATAGTCGCCATCGGGCATGCCGGCGGCGGCCGTCGAGTCGGTCACGCAGAACAGGCGCGGAATGGCGCGCAGTGCCGCGCGGATGGCACCGGGGTGGACGTGCAGCAGGTCCGGGATCAGCTCTGCATAGTTCGCATGCGCCAGCGCCGCGCCCACCATGCCGGGGTCACGGTGGTGGAAGCCGCTCATCGCGTTGAACAGGTGCGTGAAGCCCGACGCCCCATGGGCCAGCGCGGCCACGCCATCGTCATAGCTGCCGGCGGTATGGCCGATCTGCACCTTCAGTCCACGATTGGCCAGCTTGCAGACCAGCTTGAGATGGCCATCCACTTCCGGGGCGATGGTGATGAGCCTGAGCGGCGCCAGGCTGTGGAGATGATCGACCTGTTCCAGCGAGGCCTCGATGGCGAAGTCCGGTTGCGCGCCCAGCTTGCCGGGATTGATGTAAGGCCCTTCCAGATGCACTCCCAGCACACGCGCGTGACCGGCGCGACGCGCGGCGCAGACGGGGCCGATGGCCTTGAGCGCCCGTTCCAGCTCATCCAGCGGCGCGGTCATGGTGGTGGCCAGCAGGCTGGTGGTGCCGTGGCGCACATGCAGGCGACTGAGGACGTCGACGGCATCGCCGCCTTCCATCACGTCGCGCCCGCCACCGCCATGCACATGCAGGTCGATGAAGCCGGGCAGGATGTAGTGGCCCTCGTCGATGACGCGTGGTTCGCGACGCAGCGCCTGGCCTTCGACGGAGCGGATGCGCTCATCGAAGACGATGTCGCCATGGACCCAGCCTTGCGGCGTGAGGACATTGCCTCGCAGGGTGTGGAGCGTGCTCATGCGGGATTCTCCGGGTTGTTGGTCATGGCCATGGCCAGCCGCGCCAGCAGCAGGGCGCCATCGGCGGCATCGGCGCGGGCCGGGACGATGCGTTGACGCAGATCTTCCTCGAGATAGGGCTGCAGCGCCAGTGCCAGGCCGCCGCAGAGCGCCAGCGGCAGCCGCCGCAGCGGATCGAGTGCGGCCACCATCAGGCTGATCTCGGCAGCGGCTGCGTGCAGGATCGCGGTGGCGGCAGGGTCCTGGCCGGCATGTTCCACCACCGGTCGGGCGGCGCGGGCAAAGGCGGCCTGGTCGGCCTGGGCCAGCCAGTCCAGCAGGACGGCGCGTTCGTCGCGGCCTTGATTCTCCGGTAAGGGTGGCAATTCGCTGGCGCAGAGGGCCAGCATGGCCTCGGCCAGCGCACCGCGCGCAGCGCGACCATCGAGGGCATGCTGGGCGTGGTGCAGGGCGCGCAAACCGATCCAGGCGCCGCTGCCATCGTCGCCGCTGGGAAAGCCCCAGCCATCGACCACGCGCTGACGGCCATCGGTGTCGAGGGCGATGCCGATGGTGCCGGTGCCCACCGCGATGATGGCGCCGGGTTCACCGCCATGCGCCCCCAGCAGGGTCGCCACACCGTCATTGACGATCTGCAGGGCACCGAAGTGCGGCGCCTGCGACCGAAAATCGGCCGCCCACTGCACCACGTTCTGGCCGGCGATGCCGATACCCACCGCCAGTGCGGCAAGGGGCGGCACGCTCATGCCGGCATGGGCAAAGGCTTGCGCGATGGTGTCGTCGATGGCGCGCCAGGCGCGCGGGGCGCCATTGCGCAGCGCCGAACCCGGGCCGCTGGCCTGCGCCAGGATGCTGCCATCCACACGCGCCAGCCGCACCAGGGTCTTGGTGCCGCCACCATCCACGCCGATCAGGTAGGCGATCTCTGTCATGGTTCAGGCCGCCTGGCGTCGCGCCGATTGCAGGTTGCCGGGCGTGCGCCGGCGCAGCGCCAGGCCATCGGCATCAAAAACGTGGAAGGCATGGCTGTCCGCCGACAGCGTCAGCGGCTGGCCGATCTCCACGCTGCGATTGCCGTCGCCGCGCACCACGATGTCCTGGCCGCCCTGCAGCGTCAGGTAGAGGAAGTTGGCCTCGCCCAGATGTTCGACCAGGTTGACCACGCCTTGCAGCACCTGGCCCTCGCCCACACCCGCGTCTTCGCGGATCTGCTCGGCGCGCAGCCCCAGCGTGACCGCATCGCCCACCTGCGTGCCGCCGGCATCGACATCGGCCAAGAGGCGCAGGCCGCCGCCAATCTCCACCTGCACGCCGCTGCCATCGACACGCGTGACCACGCCCTTCATGAAGTTCATCTTCGGCGAACCGATGAAGCCGGCCACGAACAGGTTCTGCGGTTGCTGGTACAGCTCCAGGGGACTGCCAGCCTGCTGGATGCGGCCTTCGTGCATCACCACGATCTTGTCGCCCAGGGTCATGGCCTCGACCTGATCGTGCGTGACATAGACGATGGTGGCGGCCAGTTGCCGGTGCAGCTTGGCGATCTCCAGCCGGGTTTGCACGCGCAGGGCGGCATCGAGGTTGGAGAGCGGTTCGTCGAAGAGGAACAGGCGCGGCTTGCGCACGATGGCGCGGCCGATGGCCACGCGCTGGCGCTGGCCGCCCGAGAGTTCGCGCGGCAGCCGCTGCAGCAGGTGGTCGATCTTGAGGATGGCAGCGGCGTGGCGGATGCGCTCGTCGATCTCGCTCTTGCTGCTGCCGGCCACCTTCAGGCCGAAGGCCATGTTCTTGTACACGTTCATGTGCGGATACAGCGCGTAGCTCTGGAACACCATGGCGATGCCGCGCTCGGCCGGCGGCAGGTGGTTGACCACCTGGCCGCCGATGCTGAGCTGGCCACCGCTGATCTCTTCCAGCCCGCACAGCATGCGCAGCAGGGTCGACTTGCCGCAGCCCGAGGGGCCCACCAGCACGCAGAATTCGCCGTCGCGGATATCCAGGTTCAGGCCGGCCAGCACGTCGGAGCGGCCGTCGTAGGATTTGCGCAGATTGTCTATGCTTACATGTGCCATATCGATTCCTGAGTGTTATTTGACGGCGCCGGAGGTGAGGCCGCGGATGAGCTGGCGCGAGAAGGCCATGTACAGCAGCAGCACCGGAATCACCGCCATGGACAGCGCGGCGAGCACCGAATTCCAGTCGGTGGCGTATTGCCCGATGAATTGCTGCACCCCCAGCGTGACGGTGCGGGTGTCTTCACCGGGCGCCAGGATCAGCGGGAACCACAGGTCGTTCCACGCCGGGATCATGGTGAACACCGCCACCGTGGCAATGGCCGGCCGCAGCAGCGGCAGGATCACGCGGAAGAAGATGGTGATCTCGCCCACGCCATCGCAGCGCGCCGCATCCTTCAATTCGCCGGGGATCTGGCGCATGAACTCGGAGAGGATCATCACCGCCAGCGGCAGGCCCTGGGCGGTGTAGACCAGGATCAACGCGGTGCGCGTGTTGATCAGGTCCAGCGCCACCACCAGCTGCAGGATAGACACCGTGCCCAGGCGGATCGGGATCATGATGCCGATGGCGACGAAGAAGTTGATGAGGCGGTTGCCGGGGAAGCGGTATTCCGACAGTGCCCAGGCCGCCATCGCGCCAAACAGCACGATCAGCACCAGCGCGCCCACGGTCACCACCAGGCTGTTGCCGAAGTAGAGCAGGAAGTGGGTACCCGAGAGCACCTTCTGGAAGCCCGAGAAGGTCAGCGTCTCGGCCGTGGGCAGGGCCATCGGCCCTTCGAAGATGGCATTGCGGGTCTTGAGCGAATTGATCAGGATCAGCGCGATGGGGAACAGGGCGATCACCGCATACAGGCATAGCACGGCATGCACCCACAGGTGGCCGGCCTGGCCGAAGCTGCGCTGCACCAGGGTAGGCGCGGCCGGCGCGCGGGCGGTGGCGGAAACGGTCATGGCAGGGTCCTTGGGATCAGAGCGCATAGCGGGTCAGGCGTCGCTGCACCAGGACGAAGTAGGCACCCACACCCCCCAGGATCACCAGGAACATCAGCGTGGCCACGGCCGCGCCCATGGTGGGGCTGCCGATCTGCGCCTGGTAGCCGAAGAAGGTGCGATAGAAGTAGGTGCCCAGCAGGTCCGACGCATAGTTGGGACCGGCCAGCGCGCCCTTGACCGAATAGATCAGGTCGAAGGCATTGAAGTTGGCCACGAAGGTGAGGATGGTCACCAGGCCCAGGGTCGGGTAGATCAGCGGCAGCTTGATCTGCCAGAAGATGCGCATTGCGCTGGCGCCTTCGGCATGGGCGGCTTCCAGCACTTCCTCGGGCACCGCCAGCAGCGCCGCATAGATCAGCATCATGGGGATGCCCACATACTGCCACACCGAGATCAGCGACAGCGTCAGCAGGGCGGTGGATTCCTGCCCCAGCCAGGGGCCGAACCAGTCGGCCAGGCCGACCAGGCCCATCAGTTTTTCACCCACGCCCCATAGCGGCGAGAGGATCAGTTGCCAGATGAAGCCGATGATCACCACCGACAGCAAGGTCGGCAGGAAGATCAGCGTGCGGTAGGTGCGCGCCCCGCGCAGGCCCTTGAGGCTGAACAGCGTGGCCAGCAGCAGGCCGATCGGGTTTTGCAGGGCCATGTGGATGCAGAAGAACTTGACGTTGTTCCACATCGCATTCCAGAAGGCGGCCGACCAGTCGGGGTCGAACAGGATGGTGCGGTAGTTGTCCAGGCCCACGAAGCTGCGTACACCTGCATCGTTGGCGGTGTAGAAGCCCAGGCGCAGGGTGTCGGCCAGGGGCAGGGCGCTGAAGAGCGCATAGATGATCAGGGCAGGCGCAAGCAGGATCGCCAGTTGCCAGGCGCGGATTTTTTTCACGAGGTCTCCTGAGGGGAGCGGACGTCTTGCTGCGTCCTTGGCTCCGTGCGGCGGGTTACGTTGTCAATGCAAGGACATCACTGCTGCGGCTTGTACCACTTGGCGAAACCGGCCTGGATCTTGGCGGCGGCATCCTTGGGTGCCAGCTTGCCGTTGAGGACCTGGGCGTTGACGTTCCACATCTCGTTTTCCATGCTGGGCGTGCCGCGATTGAGGATCTGCGAATTGACGCGGATGGTGGAGGCGCAGTTCTTGCGCCAGCCCATCATCTGCTTGGCAATCGGATCCTTCACCGAGATCAGGTGGTTCGACAGCGAGAAGAAGCCCGTGACCTTGTTGGTATAGAGATCAGCGAACTCCTGCGAACCCAGCCAGGCCAGGAACTTGTAGGCGTCATCCTTGTTCTTGGACTTCTTGTTGATGCCCATGCCGATATCGTTGTGGTCCGAGATATAGCAGGCGTCGCCGGCCTTGGGCACCGGTGGCGGGAAGGCAGCGAAGTCCAGCTTGCCATTGAAGTAGGCGATATCCCAGGAACCGGCCGGATAGACCGCGCCCTTGCCCAGCGCAAACATGTTCTGGCTGTCGCTGTAGGTCTGGGCCGAGGCGCCCTTGGGCAGGTACTTGCCCAGCTTGGCTTCATAGTCCCAGGCGGCCACGAACTGCGGGTCGGTGAACTTGGCCTTGCCGGCGATGAGCGCCTTGCGGCCTTCCTCACCCTTCCAGTAATTGGGACCGATGCCGGTGAAGAGCACCTGGTGCGATTCCCATTGCTCGGAGGTGCCCATCACCAGCGGCGTGTACTTGCCGGAGGCCTTCACGGTATCGAGCAGCTTGAAGAATTCCGCCTCGGTCTTGGGCGGCTCCAGGTTCAATTCCTTGAAGATCCTGGTGTTATAGAAGAAGCCGTGGATCACCGAGGCCATGGGCATGCAGAAGGTGTCCTTGCCATCATCGCTTTGCCAGGCGGCCTTGGCGGCGGGCGAGAAGTATTCCATGCCGGGCTTGCCGTCGAGCTTTTCCAGGTGGCCCTTGTTGTAGAGCGACAGCGAGACGTCGAAGGGACGGCAGGCCACCAGGTCACCGGCGGTGCCGCCGGCCATGCGTGCGGCCAGGCTGGAGTCGTATTCGGTGGGCGCGGTGGGGGAGAATTTCACGGTAATGCCGGGATTGCTCTTCTCGAAGGCCGGGATCAGCACGTCCTGCCACAGCGGCAGGTCATCGACCCGCCAGCTTTCGATGGTCAGGTTGCCGGCCTGCACGGCATGGGTCGCCATGCCGAGGGTGAAGGCGCAGGCGGCCAGCAGGGCGCTGCGGTGGAGCAGGGGGAAACGTCCCGTTTTCTTGACGGTCTGCATCAAAGGTCTCCTTGGTTTTTGTTAGAGATTGCTGCATTGGCGATGGTAAGGGCAGCTGGGTCATGGCAGCTGTGTAATGGCAGAAAGGCAGTGAAGCGCCGTGACATTAGCACCGCGCCGGCATGTGATGCGAGCCTGCCGTGCGGGATCGTGCTGCTTCTCTCAAGTAATTGATTTTCAAGGGAAAAAGGCGATTGCAGCAGCTTGTTCGGATTACATATCCTTACACGTCATGCAACACGCCGGGCGGGGCGGCAAGGGGAAAAGGGCCAGGGTGGGGTGCAACATGAAGCTGAGGGAGGGGACAAGACAAGCTCAGGCAAGCTTACATTTCTTAACAAGAGATAAGGCGAGTTCATCATTTTCAAGACCGGCCGGAGGTTTTACCGGACTCGCCGCAAATTGCGCATTGGCAGGCGGCCGGCTATAGTCTGTTCCGGTTTGGAGACAAGCATCATCATGATAAGAACGCATCGGCCCGCGAACGCACGCACCGGTCCGGCCCTCAGGAGAGGGGCCGTGGCCTGCCTGCGCGCGTTGCTGCCGATGGGGCTGCTGCTGCTCATGCAGTTGGTCATGCCCATGACGAGCGCGCAGGCGCAATCTGCCGGCCCGGCTGGCGCGGGCGGATCATTGCAGGTGCTGCACTGGTGGACCTCGGCCAGCGAGCGCCAGGCCATCAACGTGGTGGTGAACCAGCTGGCGCGCCAGGATATCCAGTGGCGCGACGTGGCCATCCCGGGCGGCGCCGGCATGGGCGCGGCCAAGGTCTTGAAGAGCATGGTGCTGGCCAATCGCGCGCCGGAGGTCACGCAGTTGAATGGCGTGGTCTTCGCCGAATGGGCCGACCTGGGCCTGCTGCTGGAGCTGGACAACGTGGCCGTGCCGGGTAACTGGGAGAAGCAGATGTTTCCCACCGTCTGGTCGCTCATCAACAATCATGGCCATGTGGTGGCCGCGCCGCTGGGCATCCACCGCATCAATTCGCTGCTCTACAACACCGCCGTCTTCAAGCGCTACAACCTGACCCCACCCAGGACCTGGGAAGAGTTTGACCAGATCGTGGAAAAGTTGAAGGGCACAGGCATCGTCCCGCTGGCCCAGAGCGCCGAGGCCTGGCAGCTGGCTACGCTGTTCGAGAACCTGGTGCTGGCCGAGAGCGGGCCGGCCTATTACCGGCGCCTGTTCGTGGACATGAGCCCGGCGGCCTTCCTGGATGCGCGCATGCTGCACATCCTCAAGCGCCTGCGCGGCCTGGCGGCGGCCATGCCGCAACCGGTGCGCGAGCGGCCCTGGACGGAGGTGGCGCGCAGCATGGTCAGCGGCGAAGCGGCCATGATGATCATGGGCGACTGGGCCCGTGGCGAACTCAATGCCTGGGGCATGGTGGTGGACCAGCAGTTCGGCTGTGCCCCGGCGCCCGGCACCGGCGACTATCACCTCTACAGTACCGACACCCTGGCCATGTTCGCCGGCAACTATGCGCACCAGGCCATGCAGGAAACGCTGGCGCAGATCATCATGTCGCCAGCGGTGCAGTCCGAATACAATAGGATCAAGGGTTCCATCCCGGTGCTGCGCACGCCCGATCCCCACATGGACCGCTGTGCCCGCGATTCCTGGCGCACCTTCAGCAAGGGGCCGGCCTTCCAGGCCCCCAGCCTGGTGCACCGCATGGCCACCGACGACACCACCAAGGACGCCATCGTGGCCGAGGTGCAGCGCTTCTTCCTCGATCGCACCATCACCGAGGAACAGACGCAGAAACGATTTGCAGCGATCGCCCGCACCCTGTCGCGCAATCGCAATGACTAAGAATTTTGGAGATGGAGTAATCCGCCATGACGCGCAAGATATTGATCGTCGACGATGACCAGAAGACCCGCACCCTGCTCAAGGCCTATCTGGAAAAGAACCAGTACGAGGTCCGCCTGGCCCATGACGGCGCGGCCTTCCTGGCCGAGTTCCAGCGCTTTGCCGATGAGCTTTCGCTGGTGATCCTGGATGTGATGCTGCCCGATACCGACGGCTTTGCCCTGTGCAAGGCGGTGCGGCGCAAGTCCAATGTGCCGGTCATCATGCTCACCGCCAGTTCCGACGAGACCGATCGCGTGGTCGGCCTGGAGCTGGGCGCCGACGACTACATCGCCAAGCCCTACAGCCCGCGCGAGCTGCTGGCCCGTATCAAGGCCATCCATCGCCGCATCGGCATCGACAGCAGTGCCGCGCCGCGTTACTACCGCTTCTCCGGCTTTACCCTGGATACGGTGGAGCGCACCCTCACCGACAGCGCCGGCGCCATCGTGGCGCTGACCGGCATGGACTACCAGTTGCTGAAGTATTTCGTCGAGCATCCCGGCGACGTGCTGGACCGCAGCCTGCTCTGCGAGGAAACCCGCGGCCGCGACGCCGGTCCGCTGGACCGCTCGCTGGACGTGCAGATCAGCAAGCTGCGCCTGCGCTTGAACGATGGCGGCCGCCAGCCCCACCTGATCAAGACCGTGCGCGGCGCCGGCTATGTCTTCTCGGCCGACGTCAGTGCCGCAGCCGCCTGAGACGGGGGCTCCGCTAGCGCCGGGAGTGCCGCTCCCGGTCGCCACCCGACCCGGCCTGCGGCGCCGGCTGGCGCTGCTGCTGGACTGGATGCTGCCGGATTCGCTGCTGGGCCGCCTGTCGGTGGTGATGATCCTGGGCGTGCTGGTGACCCAGCTGGTGGGCGGGCTGATCTGGGCGGTGCAATTGCGCAGCAAGTCCGAAGCCGAGACCCGCGTGGCCGCCCAGCACCTGGCCCATAGCGCGGCGGCGGCGATCCGCTACTTCATGACGCTGCCACCCAACTACCGGCCGCTGATGATCCAGCAGTTGCGCGAGATGGGCGGCACCCGCTTCTTCATCAATGCCAATGGCGGCGCGGTGCCGGTCAAGTCCATCGGCGACAGCCGCCTGGGCGGCATCGCCATCAAGGTGGCGGCGCAGACCCTGCAGGAAGACCTGCCCTTCCTGCCCGAGGCCCGGCTGGCCTTTGCCTGGCCCGACGGCCTGCAGGTCTCCACCGATGGCCTGACGGTGGGCGACCTGCCCGACAACTGGGTGCAGCACATCCTGCTGACCAAGCCCAATTCGGCGCCGGTGCTGGTGATCCAGATGCAGGTGGAGAGCGGCCGCTGGATCTACCTGGCCGCGCTGATGCCCAATCCCTATTTCCTGGAGAGCGACAACCCGCTCTGGCTGGACCGGCTGGTGCTGCAGGGCCTGTCGCTGGCGGCCATCCTGTTGCTGACCATCCTGGTGGTGCGCTGGACCACGCGCCCGCTGGCCGCCCTGGCCGACGCCGCCGAAGCCTTCGGCAAGGGCGAGACCGTGCCCAGCCTGCCCGAGACCGGCAGCCGCGAATACGTCAAGACCGCGCGCGCCTTCTCCGGCATGCGCGAGCGCATCAAGCGTTACCTGGAAGACCGCGAGCGCCTGTTCGTCTCGATCTCGCATGACCTGCGCACGCCGATCACGCGCTTGAAACTGCGCACCGAACTGATGGACGACGACGCCATGCGCACCGAGTTCCACGACGACCTGGACGAGCTGGACATGATGGTCAAGGGCGCGCTGCAATCGGTCAAGGACAGCGACATCCACGAGAACCGTACCGAAGTGCGGCTCGATGCACTGGTGCTGCGCATGATCCGCGACGCCCAACTGGCCGGCCACGAGATTGCCTTCACGCCCTGCGGCATCAATGTCATGGCCAAGCCACTGGCCTTGAAGCGCGCCATCGGCAACCTCTTCGACAATGCCCTGTACTACGGCCAGAAGGTGGAGATCAGCATCCGTCCCTCGCCGGGCACCGAGGCCGACCTGGTCGAGATCGAGATCCGCGACCACGGTCCCGGCGTGCCCGAGGACGCCATGGGCACGTTGTTCCAGCCCTATGTGCGACTGGAGCACGGACGCGCCCAGAACAGCGGCGGCATGGGCCTGGGCCTGGGCATCTCGCGCAATATCGTGCAGGCCCATGGCGGCGAGCTGCTGCTGCGCAATCATCCCGAGGGCGGCCTGATCGCCACCATCATCCTGCCGGCGCGCTAGGTGCGTGGTGGGGAGCGAGATGCAGAGGATCCATCTGCCAGACAGATAAATCGCATCGGAATAATCCATTTAAAAAATGGCCGGCAGCGGCGTAGACTTTTGCGCGCACCATCCCCCTCGTTCCGCACCCGGGACAACCCAGTCCAACAAGGAGACCCATGAGCTATATCGCCGACCCCTCCCGTTACGACGGCAAGATGCCGTATCGCCGCACCGGCCGCAGCGGCCTGCTGTTGCCGGCCATCTCGCTGGGCCTGTGGCAGAACTTCGGCGGCGTCGATAATTTCGAAACCGGTCGCGCCGTCTTGCGCCGCGCCTTCGATCGCGGCGTCACCCACTTCGACCTGGCCAACAACTATGGTCCGCCGGCCGGCTCGGCCGAAGAGAACTTCGGCCGCTGGATGGCCAAGGACTTCGCGCCCTATCGCGATGAGCTGGTCATCTCCAGCAAGGCCGGCTGGCAGATGTGGCCCGGCCCCTACGGTGGCCCCAGCGGCGCGCGCAAGCACCTGATCGCCAGCTGCGAGCAGAGCTTGAAGCGCATGGGCCTGGACTACCTAGACATCTTCTATTCGCACCGTGTCGATGCCGATACCCCGCTGGAAGAAACCATGGGCGCGCTGGCCCACCTGCATCGCCAGGGCAAGGCACTCTATGTGGGGATTTCCTCCTATTCGCCCGAGCTCACCCGCAAGGCCGCCGCCATCCTCAAGAGTGAAGGCGTGCCGCTGCTGATCCACCAGCCCAACTATTCCATGCTCAACCGCAGCATCGAAGGCGGACTGCTACCGGCACTGCAGGAACTGGGCGTGGGTTGCATCGGCTTCTCGCCGCTGGCGCAGGGGCTGTTGAGCTCCAAGTATCTGGCCGGCGTGCCCGAAGGCGCGCGCGTCACGCGTGCCCCTTCGCTGCCGCAACGCATGCTCTCGGAGGACAACCTGGCGCGCATCCGCGCCTTGAACGAGATCGCCGCCAAGCGTGGCCAGACGTTGGCGCAGATGGCCATCGCCTGGGTGCTGCGCGATGCCCGTGTGACTTCCGCCCTGATCGGTGCGCGCACCGTGGAGCAACTCGATGATTCGCTCGATGCGGTCAAGAAGCTCGACTTCAGTGCCGGGGAACTGGCCGAGATCGACCGTCACGCCACCGATGGCGATGTCGATCTATGGAAGGTGTCCTCCTCCATCACCTGAGGCGGCAAGTGCTCGCTGCAGGTCTGACGGGCCTGTACCGCGCATGCGGTACAGGCCTTTTCGTTGCGGGTCGTCGGTGTCGGTTCGTCCGTGGCAGCCTCAGGCTGCCGCGAACTGTTGCCGCAGCAGCTCGCCAAAGCGCGCGAAGGCCGCCTTGGCGCCATCGAGCACGGCCTGCTGGGCGGCCGGCGACAGGCCCGGCTGGTCGAGCAGGCCGACGAAGCGGCGCCAGACCAGTGCCCGGCCTTCCGGGTAGGCCGCCAGGTGGCGCGCACCGAATTGCTCATGCAGACCCAAGCGGTCCTTGACTTCCTTGAGCAGGAAGGCCGCGCCCAGCGTGGACCCTTCCGACACATACAGCCACCCCAGCGCCTCAGGCATGCGCACTGCCGTGGTGGCAATGGAGGCCTGGTCCGGGGCGATGTCCAGGTCGGCCAGGTCAGCCAGCGTCGCTGCCTCGCGCCCGCGCACCTGCAGGTCAGGCACGGCCGCGCGCAGGGCGGGATCGTCGAAGAGATGCTCGACATCGCGCTGGAAGTGGTACTGCGCCGCCACGAAAGAGGCATAGCGCGCGCGGCTGGAGAAGGGCTGCAACTGCGCCATCAGATCGTGCATCTGCTGGTGCAGTCCGGCGGTCTCATGCTTGAGCCGGGCCGAGAGCAGGGCGGGGTGGTCGGTGATGGTATTCATGGGGAGCCTGAGGGCAGCGGCGATGCCAATGCAAAGCGCCCGGCCGGCCTGGCGCCGGCCGGGGGTGAAGATTACATCTTGAAGCCGCCCACCAGCGTGGACAGACGATGCGCCTCGTCCTGCAGCGACTTGGCGGCGGCGGCGGCCTGTTCGACCAGGGCGGCGTTCTGCTGTGTGCCTTCGTCGATATGGGTGATGGCCAGGTTGACTTCCTGGATGCCGCCATTCTGCTCGGTGCTGGCGTGGGCGATCTCGCTGACGATCACGCTCACGTCGCGGATGCTGGCCACGATCTGGTCCATGGTCTGGCCGGCCTTGGCCACCAGCACACCGCCATCGGCCACCTTGGCCACCGAGTTGTCGATGAGCAGCTTGATCTCCTTGGCGGCCTGGGCGCTGCGCTGGGCCAGCGAACGCACCTCCGACGCCACCACCGCGAAGCCGCGCCCCTGTTCGCCGGCGCGGGCCGCTTCCACGGCTGCGTTCAGGGCCAGGATATTGGTCTGGAAGGCGATGCCATCGATGACCGTGATGATGTCGGCGATCTGGCGCGAGGAGGCGTTGATGGCTTCCATCGTCGCCACCACATTGCCCACCACCTGCCCGCCTTCGGCGGCAATGTCGGAGGCGGCGCTGGCCAGCTGGTTGGCGCGCTTGGCGTTTTCCGAGTTCTGCTGCACGGTGGAGGTCAGCTCTTCCATGGCCGAGGCGGTCTCCTCCAGGGCACCGGCCTGTTGCTCGGTACGCGCCGAGAGGTCCTGGTTGCCGCTGGCGATCTCGGTGGAGGAGATCTTCACGGTATCGCTGCTACGGCGCACATCCTGCAGGATGCCGGTGATCTGGTTGACGAACTGGTTGAAGGAGTGCGAGATCTGGCTGACCTCGTCGCGGCCTTCTTCGGGCAGGCGCAGGGTCAGGTCGCCATTGCCGGAGGACAGGCTGTCCATGGCACGGCGCACGCGCGACAGGCGCAGGAACACCGCCGCCGTGATCAGGCTCATGATGGCCGCGGCCACCAGTGCCACCACCACCAGCGCGATCACTGCCGAGCGCATCGCATTGCGCATGCCGGCGGTGACGTCGGACTTGTCCATGGCCAGCAGCAAGGTCCACTCGGTACCCTTGATGGGGACGGCCTTGATCAGCTTGGCCGCGCCATCCAGGCTGATCTCGCTGGCCTTGCCATCGTTGCCCTGACCACCCAGGCTGGCCAGTCGTTCGGGGGTGAGATCGGCATTCCATTCCTTGGCCGGCTTGTTGACCCACTGGCTATCCGGATGGGCCAGCATCAGGCCGTCACGGTCGACCAGGAAGGCGAAGCTGGCCGGGGTCGGGTGGATGGAGCGCACCACGTCCGAGACGCCGTCCAGGAACATCGCTGCCGCCACCACGCCAGTGCGCTGGCCGTCCTGCATCACCGGGGCGGTGAAGGACACCATCGGTTTCTTGGTCGCCACGTCGGTGTAGGGCTTGGTCAGCACCGGCTTGCCGGCAGCCACCGCCTGCTTGTACCAGGGCCGGGCGGTCGGGTCGTAGCCCGCCGGCAGGCCCTCGGCGGCGGAGGTGAAGGCGGTCTTGTCCTCGCGGCCCAGGGTGGTGACGTAGAAGCCGCCGCTCTTTTGCAGTTGCTTGATGACAAATACCGGATCAGCCCCCAAGACGCCTTCGGCCGAGGCCACCGTCATGGCCGTCCTGGCCGCCACCCATTCATTGATGGTCGAACCGAAGCCGTTGGCCACGGCCTCGGCATTGCGTTCGATGGAGCGGTCGTTGTCGATCTTGATGATGAAGAAGGAGACGGTGCCCACGACAGCCAGGCTGGCGACCAGCAGGGTGATCGTGTAGAACAGGATGCGTGCTTTGATGGTGTTGAACATGGTGGAGTCCCAGGAGGCGTAATCGTTATTTCCGTCTGCGGCCCGTGTTGTTGTGATTATTGGATGAGCAGGACGGGCCGGTGCATGAGTGTGGCTGCGCGGCGGACAGGCACAAATGGGGAATACAGCGGCTTTTCACCGTCTATTGATGCAATCGCCGATGGCGCGCGATTTTGTAAATGGATTGTCAGGAAAATAGGGCTGAAAGCCGCTTCCAGCAAGGATTGTTCAGTGCAGCAAATGACTTGTCACTAACTTTGCGAAAGAGCAGGTCGAGATCGTTTCCACGCTCAGGAGAGCAGCTCACGCAGCAGGTCCTTGCGCGGTCCCGAGGGCGGCTCGAACATCAGTGCCTGTTCCACATGCAGCAGGTGGTGCTCCATCAGTTCCACCGCCCGGTCGGCATCGCCGGCGCGGGCGGCGGCGATGAAGGCGCTGTGCTCCTCGTTGGAACAGGCGGCGTCGCGGCTGGACTGGTAGAGCATGGTGATGAGGGCACTGCGCCCGGCCAGCTTTTCCAGGATATCGGTGAGGACTTCGTTGCCCACGATCTTCGCCAGCAGGATGTGGAAGTCGCTCAGCAGGCTGGAACGCACCTGCATGTTGGCGTCCTTGACGGCCTGGCGTTCCTGCTCCAGGTGGGCCTCCAGGAGGGCGTAGTCCTCCGGGGTGGCGCGCGCCACGAATTGCCGCACCATGGCCGCCTCCAGCGTGCGCCGCACAAAGAAGATGTTGCGCGTCTCTTCCACGGTGGGCTTGCTGACGAAGGCGCCCTTGTCGGGGATCAGGTCCACCAGCTTGTCCTTGGCCAGCATCACCAGCGCCGAGCGGATCTTGGTGCGGCTGACCTGGTAGACCCGGGCCAGCGCTTCCTCGGGCAGCTTGGCGCCGGGCGGCAGGCGCTGTTCGGCGATGTTGGCGGCGATATCGCGGGCAATGGCGTCGGAACTGTCGGGGGCGGGCGCGGAATCGGTCATGGCAATGGCAAGCGGCTTGGTCTGGGTGCCACGGGGGCGATGCTGGCTATTGTACCCATTGTCCCCCGAGCAACCCCGATAATCCATGCCGCCCCTGTTGTCCATGACCATGCGCACATCGCCCCTGCCAGGCTTACGCCTGAGCGTGGCCACCGACGATATGCGGCACCTGCACGGGTTCGCTGTCCTCCACCAGCGGCGCCAGCTGTTCGCCATTGAGCACGGCGCGGGCACGGACCTTGTCGATATCTTTTTCCCAGCTGGCAATGACCACGGTGGCCACGCAGTTGCCCAGCAGGTTGCCCAGTGCGCGGGCGATACCGATGAACCAGTCGATGGACAGCACCAGCACCAGGCCCACCACGGGAATGGCCGGGATGGTGGTCAGCGTCGCCGCCAGGATCACGATGGCCGAGCCCGGCACGCCGTGTGCGCCCTTGGAGGTCACCAGGGCAATGGCCAGGATGGCGGCCAGGTCGCCCATGGACAGATGGGTATTGGTGGCCTGGGCAATGAACAGCGCCGCCATCGTGAGGTAGATCGAGAAGGCATCCAGGTTGAACGAGTAGCCGGTGGGGATCACCAGTCCCACGGTGGATTTCTTGATGCCCATGTGCTCCAGCTTCTTCATGATCTGCGGCAGCACGCTGTCGGAGGAGGTGGTCGCCAGCACCACCACCAGTTCTTCTCGCAGGTAGCGGATCAGCTTGAAGATGGACAGCCCACTGGCGCGCAGGATGCCGCCCAGCACCACTAGCACGAAGAAGATCACCGCGCCATAGAACAGCAGCACCAGCAGCGCCAGCTGCTTGAGCGAGCCGATGCCGTACTTGCCGACCGTGAAGGCAATCGCGCCCAGCACGCCCAGGGGGGCTAAGCGGATGAAGAAGGACATGCACTTGAAGAAGGTATCCGACAGTGCCCCCACCAATGACACCACCGGCGCGCCGCGCTCGCCGATCAACAGCAGCGCGCAGCCGAAGGTCACCGAGATCAGCAGCACCTGCAGCACGTCACCGGAGGTGAAGGCGCTCACCGCCGTGGCCGGGATCAGCTTCATGATGAACTCGGCAAAGCCGGTTTCCTTGACCTTGCCGGCGTTGGCCATGTAGCTCGACAGGCTGCTGGCATCCAGGCTGCCGGGGTCGATGTTCATGCCCGCACCGGGTTTCACCACCATCGCCAGCACCAGGCCCAGCAGCAGGGCAATGGTGGTCACTGCCTCGAAATAGATGATGGCCTTCACGCCCACGCTGCCGACCTTCTTGAGGTCGGAGGCGCCGCAGATGCCCTGCACCACCACACAGAAGACGATCACCGGAATGATCATCTTGATGAGCTTGATGAAGCCATCGCCCAGGGGTTTGAGGCTTTGCCCGAAGTCGGGCCACAACAGACCGATGACGATGCCACCGACCAGGGCAAGTACCACTTGCCCGAACAAGGACTTGAATAGTTTGCTCACCGTTGTCTCCAGTTATCGTTTTCTTGAAAGTTTGCCAACGCTGGTGATTTTTTTGATGTGCGGTGGCGTGAGAAGACTATATTGCATACAAAAGTTGAATACAATAAAAATGTACAAAATAAATGTGCAGACAATCGAGACCTCGATCTGACTTATCCACAAGGAGACGCGATGAACGATGTTCCAGGGCAATTCCGCCACAGTGGCCGCCAGGCCATGCAGTGGGCCGAGCAGTTGGCGCAGCATAGCGAAGCGGCCGGCATGCTGACCCGTACCTATCTCACCGCCGAGCACCAGGCCGCCGCCTGCCAGTTGGCCGATTGGATGGAGCAGGCTGGCATGACGGTGCGGCGTGACAACGCCGGCAATGTCATCGGCCGCTACGAAGCCCGGCCAGGCTGCGAGTCGGCGCCGGCCCTGGTGACAGGGTCGCACTTCGATACCGTGCGCAATGGCGGCAAGTACGACGGCAACCTGGGCATCGTGCTGCCGGTGGCCTGCATTGCCGAGTGGCATCGGCAGGGACGGCGTTTCGGCTTTCCCATCGAGGTGATCGGCTTTGCCGAGGAAGAGGGCGTGCGCTTCAAGGCCACCCTGCTGGGCAGCCGCACGGTGGCCGGCACGTTTGATCAGGCCGTGCTGGAGAACCGCGACAGCGACGGCATCAGCATGCGCGAGGCCATCCGCGCTGCCGGCTACGATCCTGAGCGCATCGCCGCCGATGCCTGGCCGCGTGCGGCCGTGGCAGCCTTCGTCGAGGTGCATATCGAACAGGGGCCGTTGTTGCTCAACGAGAACCTGCCGGTGGGCGTGGTCACCGCCATCTCGGGGGCCACGCGCTTCATGGCCGAAGTGCGCGGCCTGGCCGGCCACGCCGGCACCGTACCCATGCACATGCGCCGTGATGCAGCCATGGCCGCTGCCGAGATCGGCCTGTATATCGAGCGTCGTTGCAGCGTCAAGCCCGGACTGGTCGGCACCATGGGCATGCTGGAAGTGGTGCAGGGCGCGGCCAATGTGGTGCCGGGGCTGGCCACCTTCTCCATCGACATCCGCGCCGAACAGGATGGCGACCGCCTCTCGGCGGTGGCCGAGGTCTGTGCCGAGATCGAGCGCATCGCCGCGCGCCGCCAGGTCGAGATCACCCTGCGCCAGACCCATGAAGCCGCCAGCGTGCCCTGCGCACCGCGTCTGCAGCAGGCGCTGGCGCAGGCGATTGCGGCGGCTGGTTGGCCGGTGCGTCATCTGCCCTCCGGGGCCGGCCATGATGCCATGGCACTGGCCGCCATCGCCGATGTGGCCATGCTGTTCGTGCGCTGTGGCAATGGCGGCATCAGCCACCACCCCGACGAGACCATGACCGAGGACGACGCCGCCATCGCGGCCCAGGTCTTCAGCGGCCTGGTCGAGCAGTTCCAGCCCTGAACTGAGCTGCCCCGATACCGGAAAGCAGTGACGAATGAATCGCTCACCGTTCGGACTGAGTAGGCCCCAGGGCCGTATCGAAGGCGCTCTCAATGTCGGAACAGTCTCTTAAATTACTTTTTGCCGAACAAGGATCAAGACCATGCAAACCATTACCATCGACGGCTTCAACCTCACCGCCCAGCAAGTCATCAGCGTGGCCCGCGCGCCTCACCTGAAGGTGGCCCTGGCCGATTCCTCCCGCGCAGCCTTGAAGCAAAGCCGCGACTACATCGAAAGCACCTGGATGCACGATGAAGCGCCGATGATGTACAGCTTCAACACCGGCGTGGGCCTGTTGAAGGACACCCGCATCAAGGTCGAGCACATCGAGCTGTTCCAGACCCAGATGATCCGCGCCCACAGCGGCGGCATCGGCGAGCCCTTCTCGGAAGAAGTCAGCCGCGCCACCATGCTCCTGCGCGCCAATGCCTTCGCCTCCAACTATTCGGCGCCGCGCGTGGAGGTGGTGGATCGCCTCTTGGCCTTCATCAATGCCGGCATCCACCCCATCATGCCGCAGAAGGGTTCGGTGGGCGCCTCCGGCGACTTGGCGCCGCTGGCCTACCTGGCCGCAGCCATCGCCGGCTTCGACGAAGCCGAGGTGATGTACCAGGGCCAGCGCATGCGTGCCACGCAGGCTATTGAACTGGCCGGCATTGGCCCGGTCAGGTTCGACCTCAAGGCCAAGGATGCCTCGGCACTCATCAATGGCTGCACCGCCTCGCTGGCCGTGGCCATCCTGGCCGCGCACGATGCCCGCAATCTGCTCACCGACGCCTGCCTGTCGCTGGGCCTGACGCTGGAAGCCATGCGCGCCGAGATGGCGGCCTTCGATCCGCGCATCCAGCAGGCGCGTCCGCATGCGGGCCAGATCAAGACGGCGGCGGTGATCCGCACGCTCTTGAAGGGCTCCACCCGCACCACCCATGAAGCCCGCGCCGTGCAACTGCCGGACGAGCTGCGACGTACCGACATCCCCTACACCGCCCGCATCCAGGACGTGTATTCGCTGCGCTGCGCACCGCAGGTGTATGGCCCGGTGTTCGATGCACTGGACTACATCGACACCATCATCGAGAAGGAAACCAACTCCGCCACCGACAATCCGCTGATCTTCAACAAGGAGGATGGCGAGGGCTTCGAGATCATCTCCGGCGGCAACTTCCACGGCCAGTACCTGGCCCAGGCGATGGACTTGTTGGCCATGGCCATCACCGACCTGGGCAGCATCTGCGAGCGCCGCATCGCCCGCCTGATCGACCCGACCCTGTCGTGGGGTTTGCCGCGCAACCTGATGAGCGGCATTCGTGGAGTCAACACCGGCTATCCGGTGGTGCAATGCTCGATGAGTTCGCTGGTGATGGAAAACCGCACCCTGTGCATGCCGGGCAGCGTGGACAGCATTCCGTCCAAGGGCAATAGCGAAGACCACATCTCCAACTCGACCTGGTGCGCGCGCAAGGCCATGACGGTGGTGCAGAACACGCAGTACATCGTCGGCGTGGAAATGCTGCTGGCGGCGCAGGCGCTGACCATGACCGAGGATTTGCTCAAGGGCTTCGAACTGGGCCAGGGCACGCAGGCCGCCTATGCGGAGATCCGTCGCCAGATCCCGGCTTGCCTGGATGGGGACCGCTGGTTCCATGACGACATCCAGGCGGCGCACCGCTTCGTCACCAGCGGTTCGGTACGGCAGGCTGTGCTGGACAGCATTGGTGAGTTTGTCTAGGCACAGGACTCATGCCGGGCGGCAACGTCGATTGCCAGGGCGACAATCAGGTTTCTCCTGATGGTCGCCGGCCCCATCCAGGTCCAGACTTCTCCTGCGCAACTCAGCCATGTGGCGCCATTGCGCGCAAGACTTCACCGCCGGTGTGCTTGCCAAAAAACATCAAACGGGGAGAACGTATGAAACTCAAGGACATCAAGATCGGCCTGCGCCTGGCGGCTTGCTTTTCTGTACTGATCGCCATCATGTGTCTCATCGCCGTGGTGGGGATGCAGAGCCTGTCGCGCGTGAGCCGCGACGCGGCCGACATCGTCGACGATCGCTACGCCAAGATCGCCCTGGTCGCCGAGATCACTGACAACATCAACACCGCCGCCCGCCATCTGCGCAATGCCTTGCTGGCACCGGACCTGGAGAAGGCCAAGAGCTTCCTGGAGCGCGGCGCGGCCAGCAGTGCCAAGAGCCTGGTGTTGCTGGACAAGGTCGACAAGCTGGTCTCGGCACCGCGCGGTCGCGAGCTTTTCAATGCGGTGCAGGAAGCGCGCGTGGCCTATAGCGTCCAGCGCGACCAGCTCAGGGAGCTGATCGCCCAGCAGAAGAAGGAAGCGGCAACGGCCTTGCTGTTTGCCCAGGTCATTCCGCTGCAAGACAAGTATTTCGCCGCGCTTGAACAATTCACTGCCTTCCAGCAAGCGCTGATGGGAACCAGTTACGCCCAGAGCAAGCAGACCGCGAGTGTGGCCACGACGATGATGCTGACCCTGTCGGCGGTGGCCATCGGCTTGTGCATCCTCGCGGCTTGGCTGGTGACGCGCTCCATCACCCGACCGCTCAATGAGGCGGTGGAGATCGCCGGTGCCGTGGCCCAGGGTGATCTGACGGTACAGATCACCGCCACCAGCCGCGACGAGACGGGCCAGTTGCTGGTCGCACTCAAGACCATGAATGATAACCTGCATCGCATCGTCACCGAGGTACGGCAGGGCAGCGATACCATCAATACGGCGTCGAGCGAGATCGCCACCGGCAACCTGGACCTGTCTTCGCGCACCGAGGAGCAAGCCGGCGCGCTGGAAGAAACCGCTTCGGCCATGGAGGAACTGACCTCGACGGTGAGACAGAACGCCGACAATGCCCGCCAGGCCAATACCCTGGCCGCCAGCGCCTCGGAAGTAGCGGTGCAGGGTGGCAGCGTGGTCGGCCAGGTGGTACAGACCATGGGCGAAATCAACCACGCCTCCAAGCGTATCGTGGACATCATCAGTGTCATCGATGGCATCGCCTTCCAGACCAACATCCTGGCCTTGAATGCAGCAGTCGAGGCCGCGCGTGCCGGTGAGCAGGGGCGCGGCTTCGCGGTAGTGGCATCCGAAGTGCGCACGCTGGCCCAGCGCAGCGCCGCCGCAGCCAAGGAGATCAAGGTCCTCATCGATGAATCGGTGGCGCGCGTGGATGACGGCAGCCGCCTGGTGGAACGGGCCGGCACCACCATGGAAGAGGTGGTGGCCAGCGTCAAGCGGGTCACCGACGTGGTCGCCGAAATCTCTGCGGCCAGCAGCGAACAGAGCCAGGGCATCGGACAGATCAACGACGCCATCGTACAGATGGATCAGGTCACCCAGCAGAATGCCGCCCTGGTCGAAGAGGCGGCGGCAGCAGCGCAATCGTTGCAGGAGCAATCGCAGCGGCTGAGCAAGACCGTGGGCGTCTTCAGGCTGCATGCCAATGACGCGCCGCGCATCGACGCCCCGGTGCAGCGAGCAGCAAGCAGGCCCGCCGTGGTTGTCCCGGCTGCTGCTCCGGCGCGGCAGTCCTTGTCGGCACGGGCCACCGCCCCTGTCGAAGAAGCTGCCTGGGAACAGTTCTGAGCATCGTCCCGCGCAGGTATTTCTGACCGTTGCCGACCACGCACGACGGCCTTCAGGAATGGTCAGCAAATAAGCTTCACCTGGATGGCCGGCAAGGCATCCCGACGCATGCAGTAGTGGCTAGAATCGCCGTACACGATCATCGTGACGGCGGTTTTTTTTGCCTCTTCCTGTCGCAGCCATCTTGGCGAAGCAGTACGCGACACGGGGCAAACACTCTTGCGAGAGGGGGACATGGACATCAAGAACATCAGGATCAGCACCCGGCTGACCATTGCCTTCAGCGTCCTGCTGGTGGTCATGGGGATCATTGCCGTGGCCGGATTGATCGGCTTGTACAGCGCGGGCGCGGCGACCAAGGAGATCGTGGACGAGCACTATGCCAAGATCGCCCTGGCTGTGGATATTCGCGGCAACACCAACAGCGCCGCGCGTACGCTGCGCAGCGCCATGCTGGCGCGCAGCGAAGCGGAGATGGATGAATTCCTGGCCCAGACCGAGAGCAGCGGCAAGAATGCGGCCACCGGCCTGCTGGCGCTGAACGCCCGGGCACACGATACCGAGCACGGCAGCGCCCTGTTCAAGCTGGTCAAGCAGGCGCATGAGGACCATGTCGATATCGAGAAGAAGATGGTGGAACTGGTGCGGCAGCAGGAGCGGGAGGTCACCACCGACTACCTGTTCGATCGCCTGATTCCACGCCAGAAGACCTACCTGTCGGCGCTCGATGAATACGTCACCTACCAGAAGAGTCTGATGGATGCGAGCGTGGCCAGCGGCGAGCGGGTGATCAGTTCGGCGGTGGCGCTCATGGTCAGCCTGGCGGTACTGGCCATCCTGTTCTGCGCCATCAGCGCCTGGCTGGTCACGCGCTCCATCACGCGGCCACTGAACCAGGCGGTCGAAGTCGCCAGCGCGGTGGCCAACGGCGATCTGACGATGCAGATCATGTCCCACAGTCGCGATGAAACCGGCCAGTTGCTGGCGGCGCTGCACGCCATGCGCCACAACCTGCATCGCATCGTCACCGAGGTCCGTCACGGTAGTGACACCATCAATTCCACCTCGGACCAGCTGGCGGCAGGCAACCAGGATCTGTCGGCCCGTACCGAGCAGCAGGCCGGTGCGGTGGAGGAGACGGCGTCGGCCATGGATGAACTGACCGCGACCGTGCGCCAGAATTCCAACAATGCCCACCAGGCCGATACCTTGGCCAGCAAGGCATCCGAGATCGCCATGCAGGGAGGGAGCGTGGTCAGCCAGGTAGTGCAGACCATGGGTGAGATCAACGAGGCTTCGCGCAAGATCGTCGACATCATCAGCGTCATCGATGGCATTGCCTTCCAGACCAATATCCTGGCGCTCAATGCGGCCGTCGAAGCCTCACGCGCCGGCGAGCAGGGGCGTGGCTTTGCGGTGGTGGCCGCCGAAGTGCGCACGCTGGCCCAGCGCAGCGCCATGGCCGCACGGGAGATCAAGGAACTCATCGATGATTCCGTGGCACGGGTAGACAACGGCAGCCGCCTGGTCGAGCGTGCCGGCGCCACCATGGCCGAGGTGGTGGCCAGCGTCAAGAGCGTCAGCCATGTGGTCGGCGAGATCGCCGCCGCCAGCCAGGAGCAGGGCGACGGCATCGGCCAGATCGCCGGGTCCATCGCGCAGATGGACAAGATGACCCAGCAGAACGCCGCGCTGGTGGAAGAGGCCGCCGCTGCAGCCGGGCTGCTGCAGGCGCAATCGCAACGCCTGGGGCGCACGGTGAGCGTGTTCAAGTTGCACGATGCCCAGATCGTCGGCAGTGCAGCCAAGGCGGTGTCGCCACCACCGCCACCGAGGATCGCGTCCCGGCCCATCGGGGCGGGTGCGCATACAAGGATAGTGGAGATCGAGGAGGCGGCGACCTGGGAGCAGTTCTGACAGGCGCCTGGTTTGCGCCCCGTCATCAGGCGTCGGGGTTCTTTGCCAATAGGGTCGTTGACAGTGCAACGGAGTCGTAGACGCTGCAATAAAGCTGGTCAAACAGCCGTTCGATCTTGCTTCGGCGCAGCGCGCGGACGTCTTGCGTGACGGCTCGCTTTCGATTGCACTTGTGCGGAACGGTTGCTGTGTAACTCCGGGCGCCCACGTCCATCTTCGCCTCCATGTGTTTGTGGAATCGGAGGCTCCAGAATCGCCCATTGTTATGTTGGTCCGTCAGTTTTCCCTTCGTGCCATACGAAGGTAATACGCTCGATAAAAGTTAACGGACCCTATTTGTGAAGTCGGCCCCTTCGCTTTTATAAGGGGTCAAGGAGGGGCCCAGCGCTGCAGTCGCGCCATGACGTCGTTCTTCGGCAGTCTTTTGCGTGGGTGGTTCCAGATGCGTGAAAGGCCTTCGTGGAGCATGGCCGGCGCAACTTTTCCCGTTGCTTCCATTTGATCCAGGATCCATAGCAGTCCGAAGACGGTGCATTGACGTGCCTGCGCTTCTGTCCGTAACAGCTTGTCTCCGGACACCAAGGCGTGGCCCTCGCGTCGCGCGCAGCTTAGCGCAAAGCAGTCGGGCAGGGATAGGCCTGGACGCTGCTTTCGCAACTGCTGCGCGAAGTCGACTTCATCTGGGGCCAGCGCGACGACGCCCAAGCCAAGCTTGCGTAGAAATGGGCCGTTCTCAGTCTCCAACTCTCGAGCGTACAGAAGGTCTGGCACCACCATTGTCAGATCGCATGAGAAAGCCTGTTCCAAGAGCTTGCCTCGCTCAAGGTCGATCAGAACGGAGGTGTCCGAGACCAGGATGACCATGCTCAATCAGGAAAATTGGCCCATTAGTCGGCGGTCCAGCTCGCGCACGCTAATGTTCAGAAGCTCGGCTGCTCGGGCCTCTGAGATAGCGTTCTCGGCGACTGCTCGGAAGCAAAGACGTTCCATTCTCTGCGGTACCTCTGCTTCAAGTACGCCAGGCTCATTGGACACCTGCCTATTCCAGCCCTGGCCCTTTATCTGATTCCACAGGCGTCCGTACTGGGCTTTGGGAATGATTCCTAGCTGAGCGCAGCGTACCGCCAGCGACGCGATGCTGACCTTGAACAGTTTTTTGAGCTCAGCCAACTCGCCAATGGAAATAGACGTTCGATGTGGCCCCAGAAGGCGAAGCACCATATCTTTGTCCATCAGGAACGCACCGGCGAATCGATCCGCTGCCTTCTCCTGTTCTGCATCGCTGAGCCCGCTGAAGCGTAAAACCAAGTGAGCCAGTTCATGGGCTAGCGTGAATCTTTGTCGCTCTCCAGTGTGCTTCTGGTTGACCACGATCACTGGCACGTCCTGACGATCAGGACGCTGCACAAACGCCTTTGATCCAGACACATTCTGGGGAAGATCCAGGGCGATCACCTTGACGCCCTTGTCTTCGAGCAATTCAGCCATGAGAGGGATTGGATCAATGCCGAGCTCCCACAGACGTCGTAAAGCTTCCGCCGCTTGTTCCGCGTCCTCTATGCGGCCGATCTCGAATGCTTGATCATTGGGTGCATTCCAGGGCTGTTCCACGCCCGGCAGCAGCTCTTCTAGTTCCAGATATCGCTCAACCTGATTTAAAACAGCGGCTTCCACGGCGCGCTCTTCCTTGGCTCCTGCCTGCGGAGTTTTGCGAAAGTCCACGCCCGTTAGCTCAATCTCACGTTCGCTGAGTAGATACTCGGGCGAAACGTGCAATGCTTTGGCTATCGCCAGCAAGACGGTAGAGCTTGGCATCATCTCGTCGCGTTCGTACTTGCCGATCGCCTGTGCTGAAACTTGCCCCTGAATGGCGGCTTCCAGTTCCCGTAGCGAGAGCCCGAGGGCGTCTCTCGCCCTCTTAAGTCGGTTTCCGATCATGGCATTCTCCGAGGAATTGTTTACAGATTGACGTTTTAAATTTTAGTTTGTAAACTCGTCTTCGTCAACTTCATCGCAATGGAGCTTCTCGATGGCAAGCCGAAACAACGTTCATTTCGTTCAACGCGACAATGGTCGGGGCGCGCTTCGCGAAGGCGGGCAACGCGCGACCGAAGTGTTTGCTATTCAGGCCCAGACAATTCAAGCCGTTCGACAAATGGCGCGCCAAGGGCGAGGTGAGTTGCTGATCCACGGCCATGATAGTCGGATCCATGCCCGGGACTTCTACGCTCAGAACGCAGCGGCACCAGGTGGTGGCGTCAATTTTCAAGGACGCGTGGCCGCTGGTGAAGCGGCGCGGGCTGCAACCGTCGACTGAAGCGGGCGCCGCAATATGAGCACGCAAGACACCCTAGCGCTTTATGAAGACTTGCGGGCACGCAAGGAAGAGCCTGCTTGGAAACTTCTTGCCACGTTGCAGTCGCCCGCTATCTGTGCATGCCTGCAATTTCTTTTTCAAACAGACAAGGCGTTAGCCACTTCGGCTTTCCACGAACGCCTGCATCGACAGCTCGAGATTGTTCGACGGGTCGGTGCCGACTTACCGAAGGCGGCCAACGAATACGCTTCGGACTGGATTGACCTCGGTTGGCTCAAGCGGCATTTTCCCCAGGGTGCTAGCGAGGAGCTTCTTGAGCTCACGGCACCCGCAGTCGAAGCTATCAGATACGTTCTTCGACTGAGCCGTCCCAGGGCGACGGCGACAGAAAGTAGACTGGCTTCCGTTGTGCTTCTCCTGCAGACGCTTGCGGAAGAGACCGACGAAAACCCGGAAACGCGGTTGGCAGGTCTTCTGGCCGAACGGGAGCGGCTGAACGCGGAAATTCAGGCCGTTCGCGCAGGCAAGGTCACTCAGTTGGCGCCAGCAAGCGCAAGGGAGCGCGCAAGAGAGGTCCTGGCCCAAGCGGACGAACTGTTAGGCGACTTTGTCAGAGTGCAGGAGCTGCTTGCGAAGATCAACCTGCAGCTCCGCCGGGAACTCGTCGAGAACGACGGAGCCCGCGGCGACACGTTAGAAAGAATCTTCAACGGCATCGACGTCGTCAAGCAGACTGAAGCTGGTCGTGCCTTCGATGCATTCTGGCGGCTGCTGGTAGATCCCGCCGCGTCTGCGCGCTTCGAAGCTGCACTGACGCAGGTCCTGGCTCGGCCGTTCTTGTCCTCCTTGGAGCCCACCGAGAGGAGGGCTCTGAGTAAGCTCAAGAATCGCATGGTCGAGCAGGCTGCAAATGTGCATTCCGTGCAGGCCAGCTTTGCTTCAGGCCTTCAGTCTTTCGTTCGCAGTCGGGAGTTCCGAGAGCAGCGTCGCTTGGTGGCCCTCTTGCGGTCGGCTGTCATGTCGGCCATGACTGTGGCTGAGGAACTCCGACCCAACCAGAAAATTGACTTCCATCTGATGCGAACCAGCGCTGCAATCAGCTCGGCATCACAGTGGGCGCTCCACGATCCGACACTGCACGCCGTTGAGGGCGGCATGACTGAGGTTAAAGCCAGCGATGCACGGTTGGAAGACATCGAGGGCTTGGTCCAACGCTCCGAAATCGACATGCGGGCCTTGCGACAGAACCTTGCCGAAGCCCTCATTGCGGCTCAGGATTACTTGAGCATCGGCCAAGTACTCGACCGCTATCCAGCAGAGCAGGGCCTGGGGTCAGTGGTCGGCTACCTGCAGCTGGCCACGCGCTACGCAAGTCCGACTGACCGGCGAGAGACTATTCGATGGGAAGGCGGTGACGGTGTCTGGCGTCGTGCCGACGCCCCGCTTTTCTACTTCTCCAAGGAATGCGCTGATGAGCTCCTCCAGTAATCCGGCCGCTACCAGTTCTTTGCCTGCTGTCTCTGACGGAGCAGAGGGCGCCCAGGATGAGAGGGTAGCGCTACCTGCAAACGTGGCGCATTGGCTCGAATCAGACATCGACGACGAACCTGCCGAGTCGCCGGCTACGCCACCAACGGTTCTATTCAACGGAGACACCGGCACGTTGCGCCTAGATACCCGCCGGTGTCTCGTCAATCTGCTCAACGGTCCGAGCATCGACGGTCGCCGCCAGAATGGGCTGTGGACAGTCCTCCTGAGAGACCGAGAAGCCATTCAGGCCTACCTTCACAACATCTTCCTTGAGCTTGTCGTCGACATTTCTCAACAAGTTGCCTTCATCCGGCAGGTGCCGGACGAGAGTGAAACAGACATTCCCATCCTCCTAAGGCGGCATCAGCTCACGCTTATTCAGTCGGCGCTCGTGCTCTACCTGCGGCAGCGACTTACCGAAGCGGACGCTGCAAACGAGCGTGCAGTGGTATCTACCCGCGAGATGAACGAGCATCTCATTTTGTTCGAGAAGGCTCGCAACACGGACTTGGCACGCTTTGACCGCCAGTGCGAGAGCGCCATCGAGAAGTGCAAGGCCCTCAATCTCATCCGTCCCATTCGCTCCAGCGACGCGCGCTTTGAGGTGTCGCCGACGCTGAAGCTGCTTTTCAGTGCAGAAGATATCCAGGCGCTAACCGCCACTTACAAGGCCTTGCAAAGTGCTCCTCCGCCGTCGAGCGGGCTCACCATGGACGAAGCCATTGTCCGCTGTATCTCAGAAGGTGAGGACGAGCCAAGTCCTTTAGACGAGGAGTGATGATGAGTGCGTCCTTTCTCCAGCTTTCCGAATCCGCTTCAGCCTCACCAACCGGCGGCCTTACACTGCCATTGGACGCCGATCGACTTGCGCGGGAGCGGCAAGAGCAGTTCCGGCTTGTCCGCATCCAGAGCTACAACTGGGGTACCTTCCATGGGCTGCTCAAGCTTGAAGTGTCTGAGAAGGGAATGCTCTTCATCGGTCCGTCGGGCTCGGGAAAGTCAACCATCTTCGACTCACATGCAGCCCTGCTCACGCCGCCTCGCTGGCTTCACTACAACGTAGCCGCCCGTGAGAGCGACACCAAGCAGGATCGCTCCTCCCTCACGTACATCCGTGGCGTATGGGGCGAGCAAACCGCAGCGGAAACCGGCGAGATCGCACAGCAGCAGCTTCGGCCAGGTCCTACGTGGGCAGCCATCTCGGAGGTGTACCGTAACGGCCGTGGGCAGGTCATCACTCTTGTCCACATCTACTGGATCAAAGGAACGTCCAACCAGGTGCGGGACGTCAACAAGCGGTTCATCATTGCTGAGCGCATGATGGAACTTTCCGAACTGGAGTTCTTCCCAGAATCGGGCTTCAACGTTCGCCGCTTCAAGAGCGACCTGGTCGATACCTGGGATACCGACTCGTTTCCGGAGTATCAGGAGCGTATGCGGTCACGTCTGGGCATAGAAACCGAGCATGCGCTCAAGTTACTGCACAAGACGCAGTCTGCCAAGAACCTCGGCAGCCTGACCGAGTTCCTGCGTGACTTCATGCTGGACGAGCCGAAGACTCATGAGATGGCTGACCAGCTAGTGAGCCAATTCGAGCGCCTGGAAAATGCCCACGGCGAAGTGGTCTCGGCGGCCAAACAGATTGCGACCCTTCTGCCCGCGCGCGAGCTTAACCAGGAGCGTCTGGCCAAGATGGCCAAGCGGAATGATCTGGAGGAAGCCCGAAATGGAATCGACCACGTAGCCGATGAACGCCTGCGTGAGCTTCGGGTTGAACGCAAGGAGGCCCTGGAGACCCGTCTTTCCACCGAAAAGGCGCGCGAACTGGCGCGAGGGCAGGAGGTGGAGACGGCGCGAATGACCGTAGGCGGGCTAAAGGACAAGCGAGATGGGGTCGGAGGCCGGCAGTTGGCCGACCTTGAGATGCAGAAGAGGACCGCTGAATCGGATGCAGCGGAACGCCGACAGCGCAACGACAAGGTTGCAGCAGCGTGTAGGCAGCTCGGTCTTACTGCGCCCGCCGACGCGGAAAAGTATGCAGAGTTCGTTTTGCAGGGACGGCGCGAGCTAAACGAGCTCACCGATCAGGGGGGGACCTCCCAGACACGCAACAAGCTCGTAGTGCAAAAGCACGAGCTTGAGAAGCAAGAGCATACCGTCCAGATTGCCTTGGCCAGTCTTGCCCGCATGCCTCGCTCGAACATGGGTCCTGATCTCATCAACGTTCGCAAGTTCATTGCGGATGGCCTGAGCATTGACGAGGCAGCTCTCCCCTACGCCGGTGAGCTCATCGAGGTGGAGAGGGACGAAAAAGGATGGCAAGGCCCTATTGAGCGCATCTTGCGGGGTTTCGCCAGGTCTTTACTGGTGCCGGAAAATCTCTATCTTTCCGTGTCCAGGTTCGTCAACCAAAATCACCTGAAGGGCAGACTCGTCTACCTGCGGATGCTGCCGCAAACGGGACGTTCGCTGGTGCCGAAATCTCGGGGCCTGTATCGCAAGGTCAGCGTGGCTGAGGGGCCGTTCCAGGCGTGGTTAGAGACCGAGCTACTTCAGCACTTCGATACCGACTGTGTCGAGACGCCTGAGGAGCTGCAGGACGTGCAATTCGGCATCACACGTGCAGGGCTAATGAAGACCGGAGGCAAGCGCCATGAAAAGGATGACCGCAGCGCCATCAACGATCCGAGAAGCTGGGTTCTGGGCGCGGACACACGCGCCCAGGTTGCGGCGCTCCAAGACCAGAATGACCAGCTCGTCCGGGACCTCGAGAAGCTTAATGCGCAGCTGGAGCAGTTGGACAACGAGGCAACGCAAAGAGTGACCAGGGCACTGCACTGGCAAACAATGGTCAATTTCAGCTGGGAGGAGATCGACCACGGCGCCGCGGCGCTGCGTGCCGCGCAACTTGAGTCCCAAATCAAGGCCCTGCGCGCCGCCAGCCCCGACCTTGACCTTCTGGAAGCCAGTATCAGCAATGCAGAAGCCAAGTTGAAAAAGGCCGAAGAGGCGAAGAAGGCGCAAGATATCAAGACTGCCGAGGTGCAGGTCATGCTGAATCAGGTACTCGAGAACATCGAAAAGGATGCAATGGTTCCTGCGATTGCAGCGACGCCGCTCCAACGGGCGGCCGTACGGGACCGGCTTGAGGCCGCCGGGAGAGTGCCCACTATCGAGTCGATGGCCGACGACATGCGATTCGTCGATAGAGAGCTCAGCAAGGAAATCGGTTCCCTTGACACCGAAGTGGCCAAGTTGCTCAGCAAGATCGAGCAGAAGTTCGGCGACTACAATCGGTTGTTTGAAGCTGAGTCCGGCGGGCTCGACCCGGCCATGGCCAGCTTCGATGAGTACGACGCGAAGCTGACCAGGCTGCAGGTGGATGACCTTCCCAGGTTCGAAGCCAAGTTCAAGGAGTTGTTGAACGAGCAGAGCAACCAACACGTCGCACTCCTTTCGAACCAGCTGGAACAGGAACGCAAGGATATCTCCGATCGGATGGACACTGTCAACGATAGTCTGCTCCGCGCCGAATACAATAAGGGCACCCATCTGCTAATTGAAGTAGAAGAGAAAGCACCCCCTGAGGCGCAGGAACTCAAGGCTGAGCTTCGTGCTGCACTCAGCCACTCGCTGAGCATGGATGACAGGGTCGCGGAAGCTCGCTTCCAGGCAATGAAGAAGCTAGTCAAGCGTCTGGCGAGCCAAGACCCCCAGCAGGTCAGCTGGCGCAGACTAGCTCTCGACGTGCGTCAGCATGTTGAGTTCCTCGCACGCGAGCTCGACGAAGAGGGCAGAGAGGTATTGGTCCATCGGAGCGGAGCCGGGAAATCCGGGGGGCAGCGGCAAAAGCTGACCGCAACCTGCCTTGCTGCGGCGCTGCGCTATCAGCTCGGCGGTCCCGGTCGCGTGCTACCGACCTTCGCGACCATCTTCCTAGACGAGGCGTTCGACAAGGCCGATGCCGACTTCACCGATGCGGCCATGAAGATTTTCAAGACGTTCGGCTTTCAACTCATCATCGCAACGCCGGTAAAATCGGTGATGACCATCGAGCCCTACGTTGGGGGGGCCGTCTTCATCCACATCAAGGACAGTAAAGACTCTAGGGCATTGATCCTTCCTTACGACGAAGACACCCAACGTATTGACTATCGCCCGCTTGACGGGGCAAGCACGAACGATGAAAAGTCCTGAAGAAATTGCACAGTGGATCAACCAGCGCTATCTTCGGCAGCGGTGGCGCTGGATGGAGGGGCAGGGCAGTTGGCCTCTTCTGGTCAGCCTTGGGCGACCTACGCAGCGGGAGGTGCTGAAGGACTTCCTGTCTGTTCAGCGATGGTCTGCGGCGTGGAATACATGGCGTTCAGCACATTTGAGGGCAGGAGATGATGCAGCGTCAGCGCCGCAGATTCGAATGTCAACCGTCGCTTGGCAGGGGATTGGTGAACAGACTCTACCAGAGGCACTGATCTTTCATTGCGCAGAGTGTGTCGCGAAGTTCTGCAATGACGACAGTGCATGGCGTCTCGTGGAGATGCGCCGCCATGCCATGCTCGAACGTTGGCCAGCACTCTTGTCGACTGGCTTTGGACCGCACTACGAAACCCTCGCGACCTACGACGAAGCAGACTTTGCGAGACTCCTAGCGCTTCTAGACTGGTTCTTCGAGAACCCGAGATCAGGCCTGTACTTACGGCAGCTTCCGGTTCCCGGCATAGACACAAAATGGGTGGACCTGAAGCGCCGAGGCTTGGTGGCGGATTTGGTCCGACGAATCACTTCCCTACCGCTGACTGTCCCGCCCGACTTGGGACCAGACGAGGTCGAGCAGTCCGGTCACGACGTGGCTTCGGCTGCCGAGCTCGATGAGATCCGCCTGGACTTCTATGACATCTGCGGCCTACGGCGGCCGCCAAGTAAGCTGCACTTGCTCGTACTTTGCCCAGATCTTCGGGCCAGGGTCGGAGGTCTTCGCGATATAGTCGCGCCTGTCGATGAGCTGGCCAAGCTAAGCATCAGTCCAGTTTGCGCTTTCATCAGTGAGAATAAAGACACAGGCCTATCGCTACCAGATATCCCCGGCACGGTGGCGTTTATCAAACTGGGGAATGCCGTCTCACTTCTCGGACAAATGCCTTGGCTCAGAGAACTACCGGCCCTCTACTGGGGAGATGTGGATACCTATGGGTTCTCCATTCTTGCCCAGGCCCGCAAGACTCTCGGTAACGTCCGCTCTCTGATGATGGACCTTGAGACCTTGGAGGCGCATAGAGACCGAGTAGTAGAGGAGCACCAACAGGTGACCAATGTAGACCACGCACTTCTGACAACGCAGGAGCTGGCGACCTACGAAGGCTTGCTTAAAGGCACATGGTGGACGCAGATGCGGCTGGAGCAAGAACGAATCGATTGGTCCTATGCACTCACCAAGATATTGGCCGCATCGGCATGCTGACAGTCAGTCACATGAGGGCGCCGTCATGCCTGCTACCACCATGGTTCAGGTTCGCGTGGACCAGAACGTCAAGGCGCAGGCGCTGCTCAATGATCTTGAAGAAATCGGCCGCAAGTAAGCGGGGGGGGGCTGCCTCGCGCGTCAGGCTAGATCAGGGACTTTGGCAAGAGCGGCGTGGTCGTCTACGTACACAGCGGCACGCATTCCGAGCTGTGCTCATAGCCCTAGAGAGTCCGCAACTGCACCACCCCCGGAAAAGCGATCCGCACCACCAGGCCCTGGCCTGAAGGCGGGTTATCCAGCGTCACGCTGGCATGATGCAGGGCGGCGATCTCGCGCACGATGGACAGGCCCAGACCGGTGCCGCCCGGGTTGACGTGCTGGGTGGCGCCGGCCCGGTAGAAGGGTTCGAACACGCGCTCCCGCTCGGCCTCGGCGATGCCGGGGCCGTTGTCTTCCACCTCCAGTATCGCGCCAGTGGGTTGGCCGGCCACGCTGGCGGTGCGCACGCGCAGGGTGACCTGACCCTGGGCCGGGGTGTAGCGCAGCGCATTGTCCAGCAGGTTGACCATCAGCTCATGCAGCAGCAGCGCATTGGCCTGGATGCCAATGTCGCCCTCCGCATCGAAGGCCAGGGCGAGGTCACGTTCCACCGCCAGCTGCGACAGTTCCAGCGCCACCTGGCGCGCCGCGTCGGTGAGCGAGACCCAGGTCGTGCCACCTTCGGCGGCGCCATGTTCGGCGCGTGCCAGCGTGAGCAGCCGGTTGGCCAGCTGCACCGCAGAGTCGGTGGTGCGCGCCATGCCCTGCACCAGCTCGCGCATCTCGTGGGCATCGATCTGCTCGCGGCGCAGCTCGCGCAGCGTCAGTTCGGCCTGGGTCTTCAAGACCGTCAGGGGCGTGCGCAACTGGTGCGAGGCGTCGGCGATGAAGCGGCGCTGGCCGCTGATGAGGGCCTGCAGACGTTCCATGTAGCCGTTCATGGCCAATACCAGCGGGCGCATTTCCTTATGCACCAACGCCGGATCGAACCCGGACAGATCGGTGGGTGAGCGCGACTCCACCTCGCCGCGCAACTGCATCACCGGGCGCAGCACGAAGCGCACCGCAAACCACACCAGCAGCGCCGCCACCGTCACCAGCGTGCCTTGTCGCCACAGGGTGTCGAAGAGGATCTTGCGCGTCATGCCATGGCGGCCCTCCATGGTCTCGCCGACCTGGATCAGGGCGATGCCGCGCATGCTGTCGTCATACACCGGCTGCAGCAACGCAGCGATGCGGATGGGCTGGCCGTGATAATCGGCCTGGTAGAAGCGCACCAGCGCCGGGTAGACCTCGGAGCGCTTGACCCCCGACGGCACCGGCGGCAGGTCGCCATAGCCCGAGACCAGCTCGCCCTCCAGACCGGTGACCTTGTAGTAGATGCGGCCCAGGGTATCGGTCTCGAAACTGTCCAGCGCCACGTAGGGCACATCGGCCGTGACGCGACCATCGACGATGGCCACCCGCTCGGCCAGGGCGCGGGTGGAGGCCAGCAGCGAGCGGTCATAGGCCAGGTCGGCCACCTCCAGCGCGTTGTAGTAGACCGAGACGGCATCCACCGCCACCAGCAGCGTCAGCGGGATCAGCAGCCAGCGTACCAGCTGGCTGCGCAGGTTACCCAGGCGGCGCACCGCCTGGGTCATGGCACGACCTGCAACAGGTAGCCCAGGCCGCGCAGGGTGGTGATGCCCACCCGGCCGGGGCCACCCTGCTCCAGCTTCTTGCGCAGGCGGTGGATGTAGATCTCGATGGCATCCATGTTGGCGTTGTCTTCCAGCGAGAAGACCTGCTGGAACAGTTTTTCCTTGGGCACCGTATGGCCGTTGCGCACCATCAATGCTTCCAGCACGGCGTGCTCGCGCGGTGTCAGGGCCAGCAGTTCGCCGCCGTAGCTGAAGGTACGCGAGACGGTATCGAAGCTCAGCGCGCCACAGGTGAGGGTGATGGCTTCATTGTTCTGCGAGCGGCGCAGCAGGGCCTTGATGCGCGCTTCCAGCTCTTCCAGTTCGAAGGGCTTGGCCAGGTAGTCGTCGGCGCCCATGTTGAGGCCGCTGACGCGGTCCGCCAGTCCGCCGCGCGCGGTCAGGATCAGCACCGGCGTGCGGTTGCCGCGACCGCGCATGCGTTTCAAGACTTCCAGTCCATCCATGCGCGGCAGCGTCAGGTCCAGGATCACCAGCGCATAGTCCTGGGTGAGCAAGAGGCTGTCGGCATCGGCGCCGTTATGGGCGCATTCCACGGTGAGGTGGGCGTCGCGCATGGCCTTGGCCAGCCAGCGCGAGAGTTCGATATGGTCTTCCACCAGGAGGATGCGCATGATGCCGCCTTTTTGATCTTGTCTTGTCGGTGTGGCGCGAGGTCACCGTGTCATGGTGAGCTGGCCACTTGTACTTGTCTCAAGCGCGGATGCTAACAGATGGCCCGCCTTCTTTGAAACGTCAGGAACTGACAATTGCGGAAACTGCGTAGCACGACAGCAGCATCGACAGTTCCACTGAAAGCCGACTGAAAGCCTTTTCTTGTACGATGCGCCCATATTCAAAAAACCATCCCGGAGACACAGCATGAGCTTCCATCCCGCAGTCCCCCCATTCCGTCCTGTCCTGTCCTGACCCGCCATGCAGGCGAGTCGTTGGCGCAGCCTGTTGGCCGCATGCCTGCTGGCGTGTGCGCTGCCGTGCGCGCTGGCGGTGGAGTGCATCGTGCCGGCCAAGCCCGGCGGTGGCATGGATGCCTCGTGCAAGCTGCTGCGCCGGGTGATGCAGGAGCAGGACAGCAAGCAGGCTTTCAATCTCAGCTACCTGCCCGGCGGCATCGGCGCGGTGGCCTGGGGTTCGGTGGCGGCGCAGCGGCGCGGCGGGCCGGACAGCCTGGTGGCCTTTTCCGGCGGCTCCCTGCTGGGCCTGGCGCAGGGCAAATATGGTCGCGCCGACGTGGGCGACGTGCGCTGGGTGGCCGGCATCGGCATCGACCACGGCATGGTGGCCGTGCGCAGCGATGCGCCCTGGCACGATCTGAAGCAGTTGCTGGAGGCCATGCGCAAGGATCCTGCCAGCATCACGGTGGGTCTGTCGGGCACGGTGGGCAGTCAGGACTGGCTGAAGTTTTCCATGCTGACGGCGCGCGCGGGCATGGCGCCACGGCAGTTCCGCTTCGTCGCCCTGGAGGGCGGCGGCGATTCCTTCGCGGCCTTGCAGGCGGGGCATGTGCAGGTGATTTCGGGGGATGCCTCGGAGGCCGCCCATTTCATCGCCGAAGGCCGCGTCAGGATACTGGCCGTGCTCTCGGAACAGCGCCTGCCGGGACTGCTGCAGCATGTCCCCACGGCGCGCGAGCAGGGCTATGAGGTGGTGTGGCCGATCATCCGTGGCTTCTACATGAGCCCGCATGCGTCCGAGGCCAGCTACCAGCATTGGGTACGGTATTTCGACAAGGTGCTGGCCGATCCCGCATTCGATCGCCAGCGCAGTCAGAGTGGCTTGCAGCCCTTTGCCATGACCGGCAAGCCGCTCTCGGATTACGTCGCGCAGACCGTGGCGCGATATCGCAAGCAGTCCCAGGAGTTGGGCCTGGTGCGCTGACAAGCATTGCCGCATACGCCGCCAGGCGTGCTCTGTGGGCTTGCCGGCACCGGCCGTCTTACATCATCAAGGAGAATCCATGTTGCATCAACGTCGCCTGAGCCTGGCGCTCGGTCTGGCCCTCGCTTTGCCTGTCACTTTCAGCGGTGTGGCGCATGCCGACACGCCGGCCGCCGCCCCGGCTGGTTATCCGGCCGATTACGCCAAGGTCGTCGAAGGCGCCAGGAAGGAAGGCAAGATCGTCATCTACAGCACCACCGACTCCAAGGCCGCCGAGTCGCTGATCAAGGATTTCAGCGCGCTCTATCCGGCCGTCAAGGTCGAGTACAACGACATGAATTCCACCGAAGCCTACAACCGCTTCATCTCCGAAGCTGCTGCCGGTGGCGCCACCGCCGACGTGATGTGGTCGGCCTCGATGGACCTGCAGGTCAAGCTGGCCGCCGAAGGCTATGCGATGAGCTACAAGTCGCCCGAAGCCTCGCACCTGCCGGGTTGGGCCAACTGGAAGGACAGCGCCTACGGCACCACCTTCGAGCCGGCCGCCATCGTCTACAACAAGCGCCTGGTGCCCGAGTCGGAAGTGCCGACCACCCACGCCGAATTCACCCAGCTGCTCACCAGCAAGCAGGACAAGTACAAGACCAAGGTCACCACCTACGATATCGAGAAATCCGGCGTGGGCTTCAGCCTCATGACCTACGATCTCAAGTACAACCCGCAATTCTGGGACTTTGCCAAGGCCATGGGTGGCGTGTCGGCCCGCGTGCAATCGTCGACCGGCACCATGCTTGAGCGCATTTCCTCGGGCGAGAACCTGATCGGCTACAACATCCTCGGCCCCTACGCCCTGGTGCGGGCCAAGAAGGATCCCTCCATCGGCGTGGCCTTCACGAAGGATTACAACCTGGTGCTCTCGCGCGTGATCTTCATCAACAAGGCCGCCAAGAACGTCAACGCCGCCAAGCTGTGGGTGGACTACATCCTCTCCAAGCGCGGCCAGACCATCATCGCCAACGACGCGCAGCTCTTCGCCATCCGTGGTGACGTCACCGGCACCACCACCTCGGCCGAGCTGAGCAAGCAACTGGGTTCGGCCATCAAGCCCATGCCGGTCTCCACCGAACTGCTGGAATACCTGGACCAGAAGAAGCGCCTGGACTTCCTCAAGCAGTGGAAGGACGCCACCAGGAAGTAAGTCGTCTCCCTCAGTCCTAAGGGGAGGCAAGACGCTCCACCGTCATCAATGGCTGTTTGCGCAGTGCGGATAGTTCCGCCTGCGTAGGTGGCCTGTTGCCGTCGTTCTGCCGGCCTCCGATTCTCCAGCCCATTCATGAGGCATTCCATGCAATCCTCCACCACGCTACCTCGCAGCGAGTCCGCCCTGCCGGCCCGTCGCCTGCGCCTGAACTGGCCACGCGGCCTGGTCGTGCTGCTGGCGGCACTGGCCATCTTCGTGCCGTTGCTGCTGATCTTCTACCAGAGCTTCCTGTCGGCGCCGTTCTTTGCGCCCGTCAAGGAACTGACGCTGGATTCCTACCGTTTCATCTTCGATGATCCCGACTTCCGCCAGGCCTTCATCAATGGCTTCACGCTGGCTGCCGGCCTGACCGTGATCGCCGTGCCGCTGGGTGGCATGCTGGCCTTCCTGATGGTGCGCACCGACCTGCCCGGACGCAACTGGATCGCCCCGGCCCTGATGGTGCCCATCTTCGTCTCGCCCATGGTGATCGGCTTCGGTTACGTGGTGTCGATGGGGCCGGTGGGCTTCTATACCGTGTGGTTCAAGAGCCTGCTCTCGGCCATCGGCATCGAGGGCGATCCCTGGAATATCTACGCCTTCCCCAGCATCGTCCTCATCGCCGGTCTGACCCACGTGCCGCACGTCTACCTGTATGCCTCCTCGGCCCTGAAGAGCCTGGGTTCGGACGTCGAGGAAGCCGCCCGCGTGGCCGGTGCCTCGCCGTTGCAGGTAGCCCTGAACGTGTCGCTGCCGATGATCATGCCGGCGCTGGCCTATTCCGGCGTGCTGGTGTTCTTCCTCGGCTTCGAGGTGTTCGGCCTGGTGCTGGTGCTGGGCGATCCGGAAGGCCACCTGGTCCTGCCGACCTATCTCTACAAGCTCACCAACAAGCTGGGTACGCCTTCGTATCACCTCATGGCGGCGGTCGCGGTGTGCCTGGTGGCGGTGACCATGCCGCTGGTGATGATGCAACGTTGGCTGCTGCGCTCGGCCAACAAGTACGTGGCCATCAAGGGCAAGGGTGCGCGCCAGAAGGCGCTGCCGCTGGGCAAGTGGCGCTGGGTGGCCTTTGCGCTGATCGCGGCATGGCTGCTCTTCACCGTCGTGATCCCGCTCTCGGGCATCGCGCTGCGCACCTTCGTCTCGCACTGGGGTGACGGCGTGAACCTGGTCGAGGTGCTGACGCTGGAGAACCTGCGCAATGTCTGGGATCAGCCCTCGCTGGTGCGCGGCATCATCAACACCGTCCTCATCGGCGTCATCGGCGGTGCCCTGGCCGTGGCCTGCTACACCGCCATCGCCCTGGCCATGCACCGCAAGCAGGATGGCGTGACCCGCTTCCTCGACTACAGCGTGCTGGTGCCGCGTGCGGTGCCGGGCCTGCTGGCCGGCCTGTCCTTCCTGTGGGTGTTCCTGTTCGTGCCTTCGCTGCTGGATTCGGCCCTGAAGGGGATCGACAACCCCATTGCCCTGTGGCTGGTGGACAGCTTCATCCCGGCGATGCGCGGCCTGCGCTCGACCATCTTCTCGGTGTGGCTGGCCTATTCCGTGGTGTGGATGGCCTATGGCCTGCGCCTGATCAACACCGCCCTGCTGCAGGTGGGGCCGGAACTGGAAGAGGCCGCCCGTGCCGTCGGTGCTTCGCGCTCCCGCGTCACCCGCGACGTCACCATCCCGCTGGTGCGCTATGGCCTGATCGGCGCCTGGCTGATGGTGTTCCTGATCTTCGAGCGTGAGTACTCCACCGGCGTCTACCTGCTCTCGCCGGGGACCGAGGTGATCGGTTCGATGATCGTCTCCATGTGGGCCGCAGGCGCGGTGGAACTGGTGGCGGCACTGTCCTTCATCAACATCACGCTGGTGGCCGTGGGCCTGGGGATCGCCTTGCGCTTCGGCGTGAAGCTGCACGACTGACCCCGTCCGATTTGCCCGCATCGGCGCCCAGCGTTGCGCCGATGCCTTGTTAGATTAAAGGAATCATCATGACCGAACTTTCCGTCAACGACCTGCACCTCGACTACGGCAGCGGCGCGCACGCCAACCCCATCCTCAAGGGCGTTTCCATGCAATTGCAGCGCGGCGAAGTGGTCGCCCTGCTGGGCCCCTCGGGCAGCGGCAAGACCACGCTGCTGCGCGCGGTCGCCGGGCTGGAGTCGCCCAAGGCCGGCACCATCGACATCGGCACCCGTCGCGTCTTCGACGGCGCGCGCGACTTCGAGATGCCCGCCGAAGAACGCAACCTGGGCCTGGTGTTCCAGTCCTACGCGTTGTGGCCGCACAAGACCGTGGCCGACAACGTGGCCTATGGCCTCAAGCTGCGCAAGACGCCCTCGTCCGAGATCGCCACCCGCGTCAAGGCGGTGCTGGCGCAGCTGGGCCTGGGCCACCTGGGCGAGCGCTACCCGCACCAGCTCTCCGGCGGCCAGCAGCAGCGCGTGGCCATCGCCCGCGCGCTGGTCTACAACCCGCAGGTGATCCTGCTGGACGAACCGCTCTCCAACCTCGACGCCAAGCTGCGCGAGGAAGCCCGCGCCTTCCTGCGCGAACTGATCGTGCGCCTGGGCCTGTCGGCCCTGATGGTGACCCACGACCAGGGCGAGGCGATGGCGATCTCGGACCGCATCCTGCTGCTCAACAACGGCCGCATCGAGCAGCAGGGCAGCCCGCAGAGCATGTACCAGACCCCCGACACGCTCTTCACCGCCGAATTCATGGGCAGCAACAACAAGCTGGCCGCCGAGGTCGTCAGCCGCGATGGCGAGCGCGTCACCGTCAAGCTCGATGGTGGCACCGCCGTGGCGACCCTGCGCGGTCGCAGCGATGCCCAGCCCGGCCAGCAGCTGACCGGCATCATCCGCGTCGAGCAGGTGCGCATCTCGGGCGAGCAGAGCGGCAACGCGATCCGCCTGCCGCTGTCGACCTGCATGTACCTGGGCGACCGCTGGGAGTGCCTCTTCAAGGTCGAGGGCGGCGCCGCCGGTTCGGTGGGGCTGCGCGCCTACGCGCCGCAGCGCCTGGACCAGGGCGAGTACTGGCTGTCGCTGCCGGAACAGGCGCTGTGGGCCTTCTGAAGCAGCATCGCGTGACCCTGCGCGGCAGGCAATGAAGTACGGCGCGTCCGGCTACCCGCCGCGCGCGCTATTACCACGACCGGTATCCACCGGCGTATGAGCAGAAGACGCCAGCGATGCCTGCGCATCGTCCGGCGCACATCAAACCGCTTTCAACCAAGGAGATTTCAGTGCAGAAGAAACACCTCGCGGCCGCGGCCGCACTCGCCACCCTGACTGCCGCCGGCGGCGCCCAGGCTCAGAGCAGCGTCACCGTCTATGGCCTGATCGATTCGGGCGTGGAGTTCGTCAACAACACCAGCGCCAAGGGCGGCAGCGTGACCCGTCTGAGCTCGGGCACGATGAATACCTCGCGCATCGGCTTCCGTGGCACGGAAGATCTGGGCGGCGGCCTCAAGGCCATCTTCCAGCTGGAAAACGGCTTCAAGCTCGATACCGGTGCCCTCGACGGCGATACCAACCAGCTCTTCAACCGCCAGTCCACCGTCGGCCTGGAAGGGGGCTTCGGTCGCGTGGTGGCGGGTCGTTCGTTCTCGACCACCTATGACTTCATCCTGCCCTTCGACCCGATGGGCTACTCGGCCAACTATTCCTGGGTCACCTCGGCCGGCGCTACCGGTGGCCGCAAGGATGGCATGCCTACCGGCGTGTCCAACCTGGTGAAGTACCAGGGTGAATTCAGCGGCGTGAAGATCGGCGCCATGTATGGCTTCGGTGAAGTGGCCGGCAACAACAGCGACAGCGCCAAGTACGGCGTGGGCCTGGGCTGGGGCAGCGGTCCGTTCAGCGTGGCCGGTACCTTCGACCGCGTCAACGGCACCGCCGCTACCAACGGCGCCTACGACAAGACCACCACCGCCCACCTGGCCGGCGGCTATCAGCCGGTCGATGCCTGGAAGTTCAACCTGGGCTATCGCTACTACAAGAAGACCCTGGCCTCCGGTGCCACCGACCTGCGCAGCAATTTCTTCTGGGGTGGTGCCAGCTACAAGGTCACACCGGCTGTGACGCTCATCGGTACGGTCTACTACCAGGACATCAAGAACCTGAGCAACGACGCCGACCCGATCATGTACTCGCTGCGCCTGAAGTATGCCCTCTCCAAGCGCACCGACCTGTACATGAGCACGGCCTACGCCAAGGCCAAGAACAACCAGCTGGTGGGCCTGTCGCGCGATGACGTGGCCTATGGCACCAGCCAGTTCGGTACCACGCTGGGCATGCAGCACCGCTTCTGATCTTCGCGCAATAGTCTTGAGCCGTCATTGATCGGCGCGCACCGGCAGGGATGCCTGGTGCGCGCCGTTTTTTTGCGTGGCCGCAGATCAGCGCAGTTGCAGTTCATCGACGAGTTCCTCGTTGCAACCGGAGTTGCCGCACAGGTTCTCCAGCGACACCAGGTTGGCGCCGACCACGACGATGAACAGCAGGCACAGCACGATGCGGCCCCAGGGACGGCGATCCAGGCGATCCAGCGATTCGCCCCGCTGCAGCAGCTGCAAGGTGGCCGGATACTCGGCGCTCTTGACCCCCAGCAGCAGGGCAATGGCGATGCAGCTGAGCAGGGCAAAGAGGGCGTTGAGCGTATGGAAATGCAGGCCCAGCACGACCAGCCCCTGGGCCTCCTGGCCCGGCAGCACATGCTGCGACATATCCCACAGCGCGATCAGGCCGGTGACCAGCGCGCCCAGCAACGCCACAGCGTAGTGCGCGCTCTTGACGCCGTGGCGCAGGTTCTTCATGAAGCCCATGCCGGTGAGGATGATGCCGGTGCGCTCCAGCAAGCACAGGGCGCACGGAGCTTCCTGCAGCGACCACTGGAGATGCAGGATCATGCCGAGATAGCCGCAGATGGCCAGCAGACAGACGCCGTTGAGAAAGATCCCGCCCGGCAGGACCGGGTCGCGCGGGATGAAGACGACAGAGCGATCCATACCGGAGCCGGCGGTTCAGAACGAGAAGCCCGGCGGTTTGGCAAGATGGTTGCAGTACCACCACAGGGTCAGGCCCATGGTAGCCAGCCACAGGCTATTGCTCAGCAGCCTCCAGCCAAGGGCAATACCAAGTACGGTCAGGAAGGCCAGCAGGAAAGGAAGATACATGAACATGGAGGAGAAAGGCCTGGATTTGGCTTCACATTAGCGTTGATGTTGGTGAGGTATCCTAGCCGAAGGGGCATAAAAATCTCGCCCAAATTCGTCGAATAAAATCGAGAAATCCCTACTTTAATCAGGATAAGCAGCGATCTTTGATTGCCAGTATTGACGTTCTAATAATCCGAGGAGAGACAGATGCAGCAACAGCAAGCGGCCAGCCAGGCAGAACGGTCAGCGGTGCGCCGCGTGGCGGTAGTGGGTACCGGCGTCATCGGCGCCAGTTGGGTGGCGTATTTCCTGGCGCGCGGCCTGGAGGTCAGCGCCACCGACCCCATGCCAGGCGCGCAGCAGAAACTGCGCGAGGCCGTGGCGCGCCACTGGCCCAGCCTGGAAGTGCTGGGACTGGCGCCGGGCGCGTCGCAGCAGCGCCTGCGCTTTTGCGAGACGCTGGAAGATGCTCTGGAGGGCGCCGACTTCGTGCAGGAGAACGGGCCCGAGCGCGAGGATCTCAAGATCGCCCTGTTCCAGCGCATGGATGCGGCCCTGCCGGCCCATGTGATTCTGGCCTCCAGTTCCTCGGGCCTGCTGATGAGCAAGGTGCAGGCCGCCTGCGTGCATCCGCAGCGGGTGGTGCTGGGCCATCCCTTCAACCCGCCGCACCTGATCCCGCTGGTGGAAGTGATCGGCGGCGCGCTGACCTCGCCGGCGGCGGTACAGGCGGCGCTGGACTTCTACACCGCCATCGGCAAGAAGGCCATCCATGTGCGCAAGGAGGTCAAGGGGCACATCGCCAACCGCCTGCAGGCGGCGCTGTGGCGTGAAGCCTTCCACCTGGTCGAGCAGGGCGTGGCCAGTACCGAGGATGTCGATACTGCGATTGCCTACGGGCCGGGCCTGCGCTGGGCCCTGATGGGGCCGTTCATGAACCTGGACATGTCGGGCGGCGAGGGTGGCATCGGCCACATGCTGGACCACCTGGGTCCGCCCATCGAAAGCTGGTGGGCCGACCTGGGCACGCCAGCCATCACCGAGTCGCTCAAGGCGACGCTGCGTGAGGGCGTGGCGCAGCAGATGCAAGGCAAGTCCGCCGTCGACATCGCCACCGAGCGCGACCAGTTGCTGGTGAAACTGCTGGCGGCCAAGAGCCAGACCCGCTTCATCCCCTGAGTCCGGCCGGCAGCGCCGTGCCTAGCGCCGCTTGCGCCGGGACGGCGCCATCTCCCGCATCAGCGCCACGAAGCGCTGCGCCCCCAGGCCCAGGGGGCGGTCCTTGCTCCACACCACATCCACCCACAGCCGCTGCTGGTTGCTGATGTTGTCGAAGTCGATCACCACCAGCGTGCCGGCCTCGATCTGCGGCTGTACCAGGCTGTGCGGCAGGTAGGCCCAGCCCAATCCCTCACGCACCAGCGATAGCGTGGCCAGATGATTGTCGGTACGCCAGATCTGGCGCGCCAGGAAGAAGCGCGGGTCGGAGACGCTGGCGTCCCGGCTGGCCACGGCGATCTGGCGGATGTCGTAGAGGTCTTCGTAGCGCAGCTTGCGCTTTCTGCGGCGCAGGGACGGATGCTCGGGGGCGATCACCGCCACCAGCATTTCGCTGCTGAATTCCTGGAAGGCCTCGCGGTCGTTGCCGGCATGGCGTTCGAACACCAGCGCCAGTTGCGCGGTGTTGTCGTAGAGCATGCGCATGGCGTCGGCCTGGGGCGAGGACAGCACCTCCACCTCCAGTGACGGGAACTCGTCGGCCAGTACCGCCAACGGCCTGGCCCAGGGCACCGACAGCAGTTCGGGCGCGACGGCCAGCGTGAGCTTGCGTTCCAGTCCCTGGTGCATGGCCAGGGCGTGGGCGTCGAGCTGGCGCAGGGTGCTGGCCAGCAGCCGCGCATCCGGCTCCAGGGCGCGCGCCATGTCGGTAGGACGCGCATCGCGCGCGGTGCGGTCGAACAGCACCAGGTCCAGCTCGGCCTCCAGCTGGCTGATGGTCATGCTCACCGAAGAGGGCACCCGGCCCAGCTGGCGCGCAGCAGCCGAGAAGGAGCCACTGTCGATTACCGCCAGGAAGACCTTGACGTTGTCGCTGGAGAAAGCCATGGCAGGTTTTGATCTATCAGAAAAATTGAAAGAAGCTGATTTCTTCTATCAAAAATTAAACCATAGAATGCTCCCGTTACCAAGGCCAGTCCCGCTCTGTCTTATCCACCCTCATCGCGCGCGGCCCGTCATCAGGAGAAACCCATGCAAGGATTCAAACGCAAGCTCGTCTATGCCTGCCTGTTCGAGGCGCTGGCGATCGTCTTCACCACCTTCGGCCTGGCCGTCATCGCCGGCCACGACAGCGCTCACTCGAGCGCGGCGGCGGTGGCCTCATCGACCATCGCCTTCCTCTGGAATTTCGTCTTCAACGGCCTCTTCGAGCGCTGGGAGGCGCGCCAGCGCGTGCGCGGACGCAACTTCGCCCGGCGTGCCGCCCATGCCATCGGCTTCGAGGGCGGACTGGTGGTGATGCTGGTGCCGCTGTTCGCCTGGTGGCTGGGCATCAGCCTGTGGGATGCCTTTGTGCTGGACCTGGGGCTGATCGTCTTCTTCATGGTCTATACCTATCTCTTCAACCTGCTGTTCGACCGTGTCTTCGGCCTGCCCAGCTCGGCCATGCCGGCCGATGCAGTTTGCTCTGCACAGTCGTAATGAGGGCATGCTGGCCAGCACGGCCAGCCGAAACTGATTGACGCTCAGACGGAATTTCTCAGGTCTGTGTAGAATCCGGTGCAAGGCGCGCAGACGCCAACCGGTCTCCACGACCAGAAAGAGGGTCCGCCATGCAGGCTTCCACATCCACATCCACATCCACTTCCACTTCCGTCGCCTCCGCCTCCCCCACGCCGCGCAGAGACTCGCTGGGCTGCTCGGCATTGCACCTGCAGCTGAGTCAGGAATTGCAAGGCAGCGATTTCAGTTTCTACCGCAAGCGCGTCGCCGGTGACGAGATCTCCCAGGTGCGCACCTCGGCTTGCGGGCGCGGTTTCCTGCTGGGTGTGTCGATGTCGGCGCAGCACCGTCGCAGCATCTTCCGTGGCCGCCAGGGGGCGCAGCACGACTTCGGACACGGCAGCATCTATCTCCGCGATTTCTCCGAGGACTACCGCGCCGACATCCACGGCGCCTTCGACTTCCTGCTGGTGGAATTGCCCTCGGCCTGGATCGACCAGGCCAGCAGCGAGAGCGGTCGGCGCCTGCACGGTCTGCGCAGCGTCACCGGCCAGCATGATCCGGTCTTGCAGCACCTGGCACAGGCGCTGGCGCCGGCACTGGCGCGTCCGCATCCTGAGAGCCAGCTGTTTGCCGACCAGCTCGGCGTTGCCCTGGGCAGCCATGTGTTGCACCGCTATGGCGGCGCGCCTGATGCGCCAGCGCGTAGCGGACGCCTGTCGCGCCAGCACGAAGAGCGCGCCAAGATGATGTTGCTGGAGAAGGCCGAGGGCAACCTGTCGATTGCCGCCATCGCCAGCGCATGCAATATGTCGGCCAGCCACTTCCTGCGTGCCTTCAAGGCCAGTACCGGGCGTACGCCGCACCAGTGGCTGCTGGTGCAGCGGGTGGAGATGGCGCGCTATTACCTGCGCTGTACCGACCTGCCGCTGGCGGAGGTCGCGGTCGCCTGCGATTTCTATGACCAGAGCCATTTCAGCCGTGTATTTTCCCAGGTGGTCGGTAGCCCGCCGGGCGCCTGGCGGCGGGGCCAGCGCTAGGGCACGCGTGGCAGGTCGAAGCAGAACACGGTTCCACGTGGCTGCGCCGGCGCCACGCGCAGGCGGCCTCGGTGGTTCTCGATGATGGAGCGGCAGATCGCCAGCCCCATGCCCATGCCTCCCTGCTTGGTGGTGTAGAAGGCATCAAAGACGCGCGGCATCGCCTGCGCCGGGATACCCTCGCCACTGTCCTCGACACAGACCTCGACATGCTGCGCGGCGCAGCAGCGCGAGCTGATGCGCAGGATGCGCACCGCCTCGCGCAGATCCGCCATGGCCTCGATGGCATTGACCACCAGGTTCAGCAGCACCTGCTGCAACTGGACCGGATCGCCCAGCACATGCAGCTCGGCCGGGTTCAGGGCCAGTACCAGCGAGATATTGCGTCGCTCCAGCTCGCTGCGCGACAGGGCCAGGATGTGGTGGATGGCCGCATGCACATTGACCCGTTCGAATACCGGTGCACTGTTGCGCGTCAGGCCCTGCAGGCCGGTGATGATGCCGGCCGCACGCTGCCCTTCGGTGATGATGTCGCGCAGGCCGGCGCGCGCATGGTCCAGGTCCGGCACGGCGCGGTCCAGCCAGCGCAGGCTGGCGCCGGCATTGGCAACGATGGACATGAGCGGCTGATTGATCTCGTGGGCGATGGAGGCGGTGAGCTGGCCCACGGTGTTGGCCCGCGAGACACGCTCCATGTCGATCTGGGCCGAGCGGATGGCATATTCGGCTTGCCGTCGTACGGTGATGTCAGTGGCTGTTCCCACGTATTCGACAAAGGTGCCATCGACCCATACCGGCTTGCCGATGCCGGAGATGTAGCGCACCTCGCCGGTATCCTGGCGGCAGATGCGATGCTCCACGCGGATGGTGCCGCCCATGGCGACGGCGGCATTGACGGTATCGATGACCTCGTGGCGGTCGTCGGGATGCATGAGCGTTGCGAATTCGTCGTAGCTGATGCAGTTGCGCCCCGGCGCCAGACCGTAGATGCGGCAGAGCTCCTCGGAGCAGAACATCAGGTCCTCGCGCACCAGGTAGCGCATGCTGCCGGCGTGGTTGAAGCGCTCGCCCTGCTTGAGCAGTTCCTGGCTGGTGCGCAGTTCCCGTTCGGCGCAGGCCAGCTGTTCATTGTCCTGCCGCAGCCTGGCATGTGCGTGCGCATTGGCCAGGCAGATGCCGGCGTGGGCGGCCAGTTGCGCCAGGCGATGATCCCGGGCCGGGTCCGGGGCGTTATCTTGCTGGAGGTAGAGCGTGGCCAGTGTTTCGCCGCCATGGACCAGGGGCAGGGCCAGCGACATCGCATCCAGTTCGTCCGGCTCTGCCAGGCGGTTGCGGCGCGTGTTGTAGACGTCGCTGCCGCAGCGCAAGGCTTCGGCCGCCACCAGCGGCAAGCCGGCTTCGGCGCGCACCAGCAGGCAGCGCCGTGCCTGCCCCAGCGCGCAGGCGGCACGGACGATGGCCGGCTGGAGCGTGACCGGGTCCAGCAGCGCCGACAGCGCGCGCAGCGCATCGAAGAGGGGGGCGCCGTTCTCGGGAAGGGGCGGGGTGCGGGGCAAGACTTGCTCCAGGGGACGGTGGCTCAGGCCAGCATTGTGCCGCATCCTGCCGCTCAGGTGCGAGCCTGGCGCAGGGCATGTGCCAGCAGCGCCAGCAGGGTATCGGCATGCACCGGCTTGGCCAGCAACGGCAATGCCAGGCTGAGGGCGCGCTGGCGTTGGCGATGGGTGGCCTGGGCCGAGATGAACAACAGCGGCAGGCCGGGTCGCAGCAGTGCCAGCCGTTCGGCCAGTTCGAAGCCGCTCATGCGCGCCAGGCGCAGGTCGACGATGGCACAGGCGGCCGTAGGCAGGCAATCGGCGGCCAGGAAATCCTCGCCGGCGGCGAAGCTGCAACTGCGATAGCCGGCCGAATCCAGCAGATTGCACAAGGCCGAGCGCACCCCCTGGTCGTCATCGATGACCGCGATCGGTCCAGGTGATGCCAGCGTGCTATCCCCATCGCTCATCATCGTCAGCCGTGGGCCGCTACCCGGCGGCTGAGGCGGCAGGGTAGCGGCGGTTGTCCTTGCCGCCGTTGGCAGTGGCGGAAACGGATGCGCGCGGCCAGGGCCGTAGCGCGGGACATGCTTGCCTCAGGGTTCCTCGGGCGGCGCGGTGCCGGTGATCTTGGGAATGCATTCACGGTGGAACCACGCCGCCGTCAGCGCTTCGCCGGCCAGCTTGCGGCGCACGATGGGCACCAGCTGCTCGCCGATCAACATGCCCAGCAAGCCCAGCAGGGCGATCACGGGCGGTGCCGGCGAGCTCACTTGCAAGGCCGCATAGATGAGGCCGGCCAGCACGCCCATGAGCAGCGAAATCAGATAGGGTTTCATGCACTCTCCCGTTCAGGTCGCCAGCAGGTGGGCCACGCCGCTGACCAGGCGCGCGCCCAGCACCATGCCCAACAGGCCGATGAGGGCGATCCCCGGGGGCGCCGGCGAGCGCACCTTGAACAGCGCATAGAACACGCCGATCAGAATGCCGGCGCCCAGTGAAATCAGATAAGCGGACATGGCCAGCTCCTCGTGAGGACCGCCGCGGCCCCGGCTGGGACCACGGCGGTGATGGACGGCAATGGCTTACTTGGCCGGTACCGGAGCCAGGGTCTTCTGGTTGCCGTGCGGGCGCTGGTCGGCCTTGTGGACCATGGTATAGGCGTAGTCCACGCCCATGCCATAGGCGCCGGAGTGTTCGCGCACGATGTCCATGACGGCGTTGTAGGTCCCCTTGCGGGCCCAGTCGCGCTGCCATTCCAGCATCACCTGCTGCCAGGTCACCGGGATCACGCCGGCCTGGATCATGCGTTGCATGGCGTAGTCATGGGCTTCCTTGGAGGTGCCGCCGGAGGCGTCGGCCACCATGTAGATCTCATAGTCGCCTTCGGCCATGGCACACAGGGCGAAGCTGTTGTTGCAGACCTCGGTCCAGAGGCCGGCGACGACGACCTTCTTCTTGCCGTTGGCGGCCAGGGCATCGCGGACCTTCTGGTCATCCCAGGAGTTCATGGAGGTGCGTTCCAGGATATCGTGCTCGGGGAATACCGACAGCAGTTCCGGGTAGGTATAGCCGGAGAAGCCCTGGGTCTCGACGGTGGTGATCACGGTCGGGATGTTGAAGACCTTGGCCGCCTTGGCCAGGGCGACGGTGTTGTTCTTGAGGACCTGACGGTCGATCGACTGCACGCCGAAGGCCATTTGCGGCTGGTGGTCGATGATGATGAGCTGGCAGTTGTCCGGGGTCAGCACGTCGAGTTTGGTATTGGTGGTCATGATCGTTCCCAAGGTGGTGGGTCAGTGGAGGAGGGCGGTGCGGGGCCGGCCGGGAGGGAGCGGCACTGCCCACGGCGATCATAGGCAAGCCGATCTGGGCCTGCCATTATCTGTTCGTATAGCTAGACGCCGGGACCGCGTTTTTGCACACTGCACCCACGCTAGCAATACTGACCATACCAACCAGGCCGCATGGGATTGCCACGCTTGTGCTCTGTCCCGGCATCGATATGCGGTCACCGCCACCCCCCATCGCCGTCGCTTTCCCTACGGAGCCTCCATGACCCACGCAGCCAGCGTTTCTCCCGACCTGATCCTGATCAACGGCAACATCCACACCGTGGACAGGCAGAACCCCATCGCCGAGGCCGTCGCCATCGGTGGCGGCAAATTCATCGAAGTGGGCGCCACTGCCGATGTCATGCGCCTGAAACAATCCGCCACTCAGGTCATCGACCTGGGCGGGCGCACCGTCATCCCCGGCCTGAACGACTCCCACCTGCACCTCATCCGTGGCGGCCTGAACTACAACCTGGAACTGCGTTGGGAAGGCGTGCCCTCGCTGGCCGATGCCCTGCGCATGTTGAAGGAGCAGGCCGCCCGCACCCCGCATCCGCAATGGGTGCGCGTGGTCGGTGGCTGGACCGAGTTCCAGTTCGCCGAAAAGCGCATGCCCACCCTGGAGGAATTGAACGCCGCCGCGCCCGATACTCCGGTCTTCGTGCTGCACCTGTATGACCGCGCGCTGCTCAACCGCGCCGCTCTGCAGGCGGTCGGCTATACCAAGGACACCCCCAACCCGCCGGGTGGCGAGATCGTGCGCGATGCCTCGGGCAACCCGACCGGCATGCTGATCGCCCGACCCAATGCCATGATCCTGTACGCCACCCTGGCCAAGGGCCCGACCCTGCCGCAGGAGTATCAGGTCAATTCGACCCGCCAGTTCATGCGCGAACTGAACCGCCTGGGCGTGACCAGCGCCATCGACGCCGGCGGCGGCTTCCAGAATTACCCGGATGATTACCAGATCATCAACAAGCTGGCTGCCGATGGGCAATTGACCATCCGCATCGCCTACAACCTCTTTACCCAGAGCAAGGGGGGCGAACTGGCGGACTTCCAGAAATGGACCGGCATGGTCAAGCCGGGCGACGGTGACGACTTCCTGCGCCACAACGGCGCCGGCGAAATGCTGGTGTTCTCGGCGGCCGACTTCGAGGACTTCCTGGAGCCGCGTCCCGACCTGGCCGATGGCATGGAAGCAGAACTGGAGCGGGTGGTGCGCCATCTGGTCGCCAGCCGCTGGCCGTTCCGCCTGCACGCCACCTATGACGAGTCGATCTCGCGCATGCTGGACGTGTTCGAGAAGGTCAATCGCGACATCCCCTTCGATGGCCTGCACTGGATGTTCGACCACGCCGAGACCATCACCGAGCGCAACATCGAGCGCGTCAAGGCCTTGGGTGGCGGCATTGCCATCCAGCACCGCATGGCTTTCCAGGGCGAATATTTCATCGACCGCTATGGCGTGGAGGCGGCCGAGCACACCCCGCCGATCGCCAAGATGCTGGAGATGGGCGTGCCAGTCGGTGCCGGTACCGATGCCACCCGCGTGGCCAGCTACAACCCCTGGACCGCGCTGTACTGGCTGGTGTCCGGCCGCACCGTCGGTGGCGCCAAGCTGTACGGCGCGGCCGGCCGCCTGCCACGCGAGACCGCGCTGGAACTGTGGACGGCAGGCAGTGCCTGGTTCTCCAGCGAACAGGCCAAGAAGGGCCGCATCCAGGCCGGTCAGTTGGCCGACCTGGCGGTGCTGTCGGCCGACTTCTTCAGCGTCCATGAAGACGAAATCAAGAGCATCGAATCGGTGATGACCGTGGTCGATGGCAAGGTGGTCTATGGGGCCGGTGCGTTTTCCTCGCATGGTCCGGGCGAGATCCCCGTGCTGCCCGAGTGGTCGCCGGTGGCCAAGGTGCCGGGGCACTATCGTGCCGTGGCAAAGACCGATGCTGCCCGCCAGAAGAAGGCGACCCTGCCGCACGCCTGCGTCGGTTCCTGCGGCGTGCATGGTCATTCCCACGATGTGGCGCGCAAGTCCAGTGTCCCGGTCTCCAACTTCGCCGGCTTCTGGGGCGCGTTGGGTTGCAGCTGCTTCGCGTTCTGATCATGCAAGCGCACACCACCCCCCGCCGGCGGGAATGGCCGGTTCCCCCCATCGACCTGGGTCTGCTGTTCCTGCGTCTGGCGGGCAGTTTCATGCTGTTCTACGTGCATGGCCTGCCCAAGCTGTTGCATTACGCCCATGAACTGACGGTGATCGAAGACCCCTTCGGCATGGGGCCGACCGTCTCGCTGTGGGCGGCGATCCTGGCCGAAGCCATCTGCCCGGTGCTGATCGCCCTGGGCGTCTTCACCCGCCTGGCCTGCCTGCCCATCATCGGCGTGCTGCTGGTGGCCATGCTGGCCGTGCACCCCGGCTGGAGCATCGCCGAAGGCCAGTTCGGCTGGCTGTTGCTGGTGATCTTCACGGCCATTGCCCTGTGCGGTCCGGGCCGGTGGCGCCTGGGAGGCGGTATCGCCCAATCGTAGACAGCGTTTTCTCTCCACCCGACACCTCACCCAAGGAGCATACCCATGAGTACTCTCATCACCCGCGACGGCACCGAAATCTATTACAAGGACTGGGGCAGCGGCCAACCGGTCGTCTTCGGCCATGGCTGGCCGCTGGACGGCGACATGTGGGAATACCAGATGAATTTCCTGGCCGAGCGCGGTTTCCGCGTGATCGCCTATGATCGCCGTGGCTTCGGTCGTTCCAGCCAGCCCTGGAATGGCTACAACTACGACACCTTCGCCGACGACCTGGCCGAGCTGATGGACAAGCTGGACCTGCAGGGCGCCACGCTGGTGGGCTTCTCCATGGGCGGCGGCGATGTGGCCCGCTATGTCGGTCGCCACGGCAGCAAGCGCGTGGCCAAGGCGGCCCTGCTGGGCGCGGTGACCCCGATCTTCGGCCAGTCGCCGAGTTTCCCGCAGGGGGTGCCGGCTGAGGTCTTCGCCGGCATCCAGGCCGGGCTGCTCAAGGACCGCGCGCAATTCATCAGTGACTTCGCCGCCGTCTTCTTCGGCACCAATCGTCCGGGCAAGGCCGACGCCGTCAGCCCGGGCGTGCTGGCCCAGACCTTCAATATCGCCATGCTGGCCTCGCTCAAGGGCACGCTGGACTGCGTGACGGCCTTCTCCGGCACCGACTTCCGTGAAGACATCAAGAAGTTCAACTTCCCGACCCTGGTGATCCACGGCGACGACGACCAGGTCGTGCCCTTCGCCACCACCGGCAAGCTGGTGGCCGAGATGGTGCCGGGTGCACAGCTGAAGGTCTATGGCGGCGCCCCGCACGCCCTGTGCGCCACCCACAAGGACCAGATCAATGAAGACCTGCTGGCCTTCCTGAAGGGATAAGCATCATGAGTCTTGACCCCACCCAACGCCAGCAACTGGAAAAGCGCCGTCTGGCGCCGCTGGCCACGCCCGCCCTGCTGTCCGCGCAGGCCAGCCAGGAAATCGGCGGTGCATTGACCATGCTGCTGGCCGACATCTTCGCCCTGTACCTGAAGACGAAGAATTTCCATTGGCACATGTCCGGGCCGCACTTCCGCGACTACCACCTGTTGCTGGACGACCAGTCCCAGCAGATCATCGCCATCACCGATGCGGTGGCCGAGCGGGTGCGCAAGATCGGCGGCACCACCCTGCGTTCGACCGGACATATCGGCAGGCTGCAGCGGCTGTCCGACAACGATGCCGACTTCGTCACCCCCTCCGACATGCTGGCCGAACTGCGCGAGGACAACCTGCGCCTGGTCGGTTTCATGATGGCCACCCACGAGCTGTGCGATGAGCATGGTGACGTGGCCTCTGCCAGCCTGCTGGAGAACTGGATCGACGAGGCCGAGCAGCGCGCCTGGTTCCTGTTCGAATCGGGACGCACGTCGGCCTGACGGCGGCCTGGGCTGACCGCCAACTGCGCGACCACCGGGGTGCCGGTGGTCGCGTTTTTTTATGGCGTGCGGGCCTGCCGTTGCAGGCATTGCCCAAGGGTAATCCGACGTGCCCGGCGCAGATGGCATTTCCACCTGGAAATCCTGATTGTTCATCGTATTGATGCCGGGCAAGTAATTGCAAGCTGGCATTGCCGATTTTCTTTACAGTCCTCGTCGAAATTCCACGATTTCATCGTGAGGATTTTTCCAAGTGACTGATTTTAAACAATAAAAATAACTGGCACGCTGCTTGCTTAATGTTGATCATCATCGACAAACAAGCTGCGAGCCGACAAGCCAGGAACATGGATTGTTTGATCGCAAGACGATGTAAGTTCGGCAAGGCATGTTGGTTAATGCGAAGTGCCTTGATCGAAATGTCATCTGTTTTAAGCCGACATCCGAAACCCACGTATTCGAGATCTCACTTGGAGACCCATATGATCAGCACGAAGACTCTGCGCTCCCTCACCGTTGGGGTTGTCATGACTGTGGCAGCTGCCGCGGCTCACGCCCTCCCGACCTTCACCGTCAATCCGAACAGCAACGGTCTGGCCACGCAAGGCAGCACCTTCACCGCAGATGCGATGAATGGTGTGTCCTCGGCCCGCATCAGCTACACCGGCAACGGCAGCACCTTCACCTACACCGGCGTGGGCTTCATTGACTACACCGCCTTCAGCCTGGACGATACCGGCATCAGCGCGGCCATCACCCGTACCAACTTCGACTACGGCATCTACGCCACCTTCACCCAGACCTTCACCTGCGGTTCCTTCCTGGCACCGGGCGTGAGCTGCTCGGTCTCCTCGATCTCGCTGAGCCTGTGGGCCGATCCGGGTAATGACAACAAGTACAACAAGGCCACCGTCAACAACGACGGTACCGTCACCACCGTGGGCAACCAGGTGCTGCTGGGTACGGTCAATCAGGTCCTGGCCGGTACCGCTGGTATCAACATCCTCGGTGGCGCGTTCCAGAACCTCAATACCGACTTCACCCTGACCGACGCCGGCAAGCTGTTCTTCGTCTCGCCGAACCCGTTCTACCAGTTCGCCTTCAGCGCCTTCAACAACACCTCGCAAGGCCTGACCTGCAACGGCAACACCAACCCGGCCACCGGCGGTGCCGCCAATGGTTGCGCCGGTGCATTCACCGCTGTGGCGATCAACAACGAATCCGGTATCACCGACTTCAACAACGTGCCGGAACCGGCTTCGCTGGCCATCTTCGGCATCGGCCTGCTGGGTCTGGTCGGCCTGCGTCGCCGCAAGTCCTGATTCAGGACAGCTAGCTTCAGTCTTGCCTTGACGGCCCGGTTGCGCAAGCAACCGGGCCGTTTGCATTGGGAGGGAAAAACTGCGGCAGAGGTAGGGAGGGGCAGCGAGGCGGCCAGCGATCGGTCCGGCTAGCGTTGCCGTGCCGAGTGGATCTGCAGCCGTTCGGCCGTGCGCACGAGGTCGGCCAGGGTGCGGGCCTGCATCTTGTCCATCACGCGCCGCTTGTGCACCTTGACCGTGATCTCGCTGATGCCCAGCTCGGTGGCGATCTGCTTGTTGAGCAGGCCGCCGATGGCCAGCTCCAGGACTTCACGCTCGCGCGGTGTGAGCGTCTCCAGGCGCGAGGTGCTGGTGGCATGTTCCACCCGCGCCAGCAATTGCCGTTCGGCGATCTCCAGGGCTTCGCCGACTGCGTCCAGCAGCCGCTCGTCCTGGATGGGCTTGGTCAGGAACTCGTGGGCGCCGGCCTTCATGGCCTGCACCGTCGCCGGGATGGTGGCATAGCCGGAGATGAAGATCACCGGCAGGGCGTCGCCGCGCTGCTCCAGCTGGCGTACCACTTCGAAGCCATCCGGGCCCGGCATCTGCATGTCCAGCAACAGGCAACAGGGCGCCGCGGGCAGCGGCGTCTGCAGGAATTCTTGCGCCGAGGCGAAGCCCCGCGCTGCCAATGAGGCCGAGGCGAGCAGGCGCAGCAACGCCGTTCTGACCATGCCATCGTCATCGACGACGAATACGGTTCTTTCCATGGGCTTGTCCGTCAGCTGGGTTACGGGAGTCGGCGGGCAAGGCAGAGCCTTGCCCGGCGCTGACGCCCATCATCGGCATTCATGGCGGATTTGGATTGTACAAAGATGCTGTTTTTTGTAGAAAATGCGCCTGCCTGGACGCGCCGGGCAGGCATTGCATGACTGGCAAGCCTGCGCCTATCCCTAGGGATAATGGGCGCTTGCGCGCGCCAGTGCTAAGGTAGGCGGCCTTGCCCCTGAATCCCGATGTCCGAATCCCGAAGCGAGCCGTCCATGAATGCAGCCCAGCGCAACCGCCTCCAGTCCTCCGGGCTGGCCTTCCTCGCCGCCTATGTCGATACGCTGGGCTTCATCGCCCTGTTCGGCCTGTTCACGGCCCATGTGACGGGCAACTTCATCCTCATCGGCGCGGCCCTGGCCGACAGTTCGCAGATGTCGATCCTGTTGAAGTTCCTGGCTTTCCCGGCCTTCATCCTCGGCGTGGCCGTGGCACGGCTGCTCATCGCCGCCATCCAGCGTCGCCAGGGGCGGGCCCTGGCGTGGTCGTTGCTGCTGCAACTATTGCTGCTGCTGGGCTTCATGGTCAGCGGCATGGCCGCCGCGCCGGTGCAGTCGCCCACCGCGGCCTGGGTGATGGCCGCCGGCCTGCTGGGCACGGCTTCCATGGGGGTGCATAGCGCCATCAGCCGGCTGTTGCTGGCGCACCTGGCGCCGACCTCATTGATGACCGGCAACGTCACCCAGGTCGTCATCGACCTGGTCGACATGCTGCGCGGGGCGGCCGACGCCGGCACCACCGAGCGCTGCATCAAGTTCGTCTGGCCGGTGCTGTCCTTCGGCGCCGGCGCCATTGCGGCGGCGTTTGCCTATCATGTCATCGGCTTTGCCGGCTTGCTGGTGCCGGTGCTGATCCTGGTGGCGCTGGTGCTGTGGGAGTTCAGCCAGCCCGCTGCCTAGCGGGAGGCGCAATCAGGCAAGCGCGCTAGATCAGGCCCAGCGTAAGGCCTTTCAGGGTGGCCGCCGCACGGGTGGAACACCCCAGCTTGCGAAAGATGCTCTCCATATGCGTGCGCACGGTGGACGGGCTGATCTGCATCACGCGGGCCGCTTCCTTGTTGCTCTCGCCCAGGCTGATGCGGCGCAGGACCTCGACTTCGCGCTCCGACAGCAGGCCCTTGCGCGCAGGCACCGGGTTGCCCTCCGCCTCGCCGCCGGCGGCCGCGATCACGAAACCAGCTGCCGTCGCGTCGAAGCGACCGGCCTGGCTTTGCTCTTCCAGCAATTGCGCCGCCTGTTGTGGCGACATTGCCGCGCGCCAGGGACGCGGCGCGCACAGTGCCGCGTAGGCGCCGGCGGCGGCCAGCAGGCGTTGCGGCATGTCCAGCGCATCCCCTGCGAGGCTGCGGAAGTAACCGCTGCCGTCCAGCCGTTCGTACATGTGCGAGGCCAGCGCGGACTCGTCGCGCAGGGCCTGCACCAGTGCGCCGGCACGCGCGGTCCAGTACGGCGCCAGTCGGATTTTCTCCCAGTCGGCCCGGCTGGGCTGGCCGGCGCGCTCCCATATCGTATTGGCGACCGAGGCGCGTCCCACGCCATGTATCAGCGCGGCACGTACCAGTCTGGTCTGCTGCTCCGGGGGCATTCCGGCCAGCGCCGCAGCGCGCCCGGCCAGTTCGGCCACGCGGCGCGAATAACCGGCCAGCCACGGCAGTTTCAGTTCAACCAGGTCAGCGACGATGGACAGCGCCACCTCGTGGGTCGGCATGGCGCCGTCGTCATCGGGCCCGTCCAGCGCTGCCAGCAGGGTATCGGCATGTTCAGCCGCCAGCGCGGCCAGTGCCGCGGGATACTTGGCGTCGGCCCAGCCGAGGATCATCCGTATCGCCGCCTGCGCGTCGTGCGTGCGCGCCAGGATCTCCAGATCGCCGGCCAGGCTGGTGTAATAGACCACCGCCGGGATCGCCGGTGCACGCAACTGTTGCGGCGCGCCGCCACCGTCGTAGTGTTCCCACACGTGGCGCAGACCGGCCTCGACCTCGGCGGGCAATCCCAGCATGCCGGCGAGGTCGCCGGCCACCTCGCAGTGGATGCGCGCCAGCGGCTCGATATTGGTGAAGGTGAGTGGATGCCCGACCGGCAAGGCATTGCGCAGCAAGGCGTCGCGCCCGGCGACGTCGTCGCCCAGCAGCACGGCGAAACCGGCGGCGTTGGCCGTGCAGCCCGACCAGCGCAGCAGCGCCACCAGGCGCGCGTGCATGGCGACATCATCGCCAGCCCCGTCCAGCAGGGCCAGGCGGCCCGCCAGTCGCGCCGAACGCGCGGACTGGTCGGTCGGTTGACCCATGCTGAGGTCACCCGCCATCGCCAGCAACTGCACGGCAGCTTGAACGGAAACGGTGGTGCAAAGGATCTTCTCGGATGGCATGCCGGCACTCTACCGGCAATGGTGACAGCGGGCAAGGCGAGGCAAAAAGCGGGTCGGTCAATTGACCGATACCGCACCGGGCGGGACTTTTCTAGACTTGCCTCATCGATTCCGAACCACCACCCGAACCACTATCCCTACCTAGGAGCATGTCATGAAAGCAATGTCCAACCTGAAGACCGGCCTTACCCTCCTGGCAGCCGCTGCTGCCTTCTCCGGCGCCAGCGCCATGGCCGCCGAGCCCGCTCAGCAAGCCTCGGTCGTGATCGTCCACGGCGCCTTCGCCGACGGTTCCGACTGGGCCAAGGTCATTCCGCTGCTGCAGGCCAAGGGCATCAAGGTCACCGCCGTGCAGAACCCGCTGACCTCGCTGGCCGACGACGTTGCCGCCGCCAAGCGCGCCATCGCCAACCAGCCCGGCAAGGTCGTGCTGGTGGGGCACTCCTGGGGCGGCACGGTGATCACCGAAGCCGGTAACGATGACAAGGTCGCCAGCCTGGTCTATGTGGCCGCCTTCGCCCCGGATGCCGGGCAGGCCACTGGCGAGTTGGGCCGGGACCTGCCGGTGCCGCCGGGCATCGGCAAGCTGGTGGTGGATCAGGCCGGCTTCGCCAGCCTGCCGGCCGCCGCCGTGGCCGCCGATTTCGCCCAGGATGTGCCGGCCGGGCAGGCGGCCGTGATGGCCGCGACCCAGGGGCCTATCGCCCTCAAGGCCTTCGGTGACAAGGTCGGTACCGCTGCCTGGAAGACCCGTCCCAGCTGGTACATCGTCAGCCAGAACGACCGCATGATCCAACCCGACCTGGAACGCGCCTTCGCCAAGCAGATCAACGCCAAGACCACCGAGCTGCCCACCAGCCACGTGCCGCAGCAGTCGCGTCCGGCCGAGGTGGCCAAGGTGATCCTGGATGCCGTGGCTGCCACCAGGTAATCCAGCGGCGGGTGTCGCTTCCCCTTCCCCCCTTCCTGTTTCTGCGGGCAGGGGGTTTTCGCATGGCGGTGTGGAAATGAACAGCTCAGTCCTGCGCAAGCCGCGAAAAATGGCGGTCCGGGATGAACCAGAGCAAGGCCAGCAGCACATACAGCGCCGAGGCGCCCAATGGCGTCCAGTAGGAGGATGCGATCGCGATCGCATAGAGCAGGATCGACCATCGGTTCTTGCTGCTGCTGCCGATGAGGGCGGCAGCCAGCGGGTGATCGCGTACCGCGTCGCGCAGGGTCAGCTTCAGCCAGAGAAACGAAACCGAACACATCAGCAACACCGCACCATAGAGCGCCACCGGCAGCGTATCCCGGTGATGCCCCGCGATCCAGCCGGTCACGAATGGAATGAGCGAGAGCCAGAACAGCAGGTTCAGGTTGGCCAGCAGAACGGCGCGATCGACCCGCTCTGCCATGCTGAGAAGATGGTGGTGATTCAGCCAGTAGATGCCCACATAGATGAAGCTGAGCAGATAGCTCAGCATCTGCGGCACCAGTGTCAGCAGCGCATCCAGTGACGCCGATGGCGGCGTGCGAAGTTCCAGGACCATGATGGTGATGGCAATGGCGATGACGCCATCACTGAATGCCTCAATGCGTGACTTGTTCATGTGATCGATGCGGGTGCCTGGAGCGCTACTGCTTGGGAGCATGATCGAGGCGCTGGCCCTGTTGCATCCTCGTCAGTGTCTGGATTGTCAGGCCACCCTATCAGCTTCTCTGCGACGCCGACATTATCCCTGCGGATAATGGCAACGCCGCCGGGACGTCATCTCGATCAATCGTGCGCCGCCGCCCTGGCAGCCATGAGGCTCAGCCCGCCAGCTTGTCCCACAGCGATGGACCGTTGAAGTCGCGGATCACCGCATGGGCGCCGGCGGCCCGCAGGCGTGCCTCGTCCAGTCCGCCCAGCATGCCGAAGGTCCATACCTTGGCGCCGCTGGCGGCCTTCACACCCGAACTCGAATCCTCGAAGGCCACCGCCTCCTCGGCGCGGCCACCCAGCAGCTGCAGGGCGGTCAGGTAGGGCAGGGGATCGGGTTTGGCGCGCGGCAGTTCGTCGCCGATCACCAGCGCATCGAAGCGTCCGGCCAGGCCGGTGGCTTTCAACATCAGCTCGGCATTGGCGCGCGGAGCGTTGGTGACCACCGCGCTGCGGCCACCGATGCGGGCGATATGCTCCAGCAGGCGTTCGATGCCCGGCGTGGGCTCGACGTGCTGGTCCAGCTGCGAGCGGAACAGGCTTTCCTTTTCGTCGGCCAGCGGCAGGTACTCCGAGGCCGGCATGCCGGGGAAGAGGTGGCCGAAGATCATGGCATTGGAGGCGCCCATGATGTGGGTCTTGTAGTAATCCACGTCGACCTGGCGGCCCCAGCGCGAGAGGATGGTGTTGAAGGCGGCGTGGTGCAGGGCATCGCTGTCCATGAGCGTGCCGTCGAGGTCGAACAGGAAGGTGGTGATGGCCATGGGGGCTCTCTAGAAAGGGAGAGGGCCATTCTATAAGACTGGCTCAACTGCTGCTCGCACTTTACCGGCAAGGCGCGCTCCGATCTTCCTGCTCTCCTACGACATCTGGCGAACTGCGCCGATGGCAGGCGCGGCGGTGTGGCCCTAGAGTCTGGGGGTGGCAATGCCCCCGGCCCTGCATGCGCAGGGATCCATCCATCAAGAATGCGAGGAGACCCATGACCACCTCATCCACCTCATCCACATCAGTGCTTGCACCCGCCGATATCGAGGCGTTCGCCGCCAATGGCAGCGGCGTCTCGTGGGGCGCCATCTTCGCCGGGGCCAGCGCGGCTGCGGCATTGGCTTTCATCCTGGTGATCCTGGGCTTCGGCCTGGGCCTGTCCTCGATCTCACCATGGTCCGGCGAAGGCCTCACCGCCCGGACCATCGGCTACTCCACGGCAGCCTGGCTGCTCTTCACGCAGATCGCCGCCTCGGCCATCGGCGGTTTCCTGGCCGGACGCCTGCGGGTGAAGTGGGCCGGCCTGCATACCCGTGAAGTCTACTTCCGCGACACCGCCCACGGCCTGCTGGCCTGGGCGGTGGCGTCGCTGGTCACGGCGGCGCTGCTGGGCTCGGCCATCGGCAGCGTCATCTCGGGTGGCACCAGGACACTGGGCGCGGCCGGCGGCGTGCTCGGCAGCGGCGCGGCGGTGGCTGGCGTGGCGGCGGGGCAGGAGGGTGGACCATCGGGCGGCGCGCTGGCCGACCGCTTCTCCGGTTATTTCATCGATAGCCTGCTGCGTTCCGGCACGAGCGGAGCAGCCAACGCAGCATCGCCAGCAGCGGCGCCTGCCACCGGCAGTGATGCGCCCTCTGCTGCGCCCCTGGCTGCACCGTCTGCCTCGGACGGCCGCGACGTGACACCGTCCCAGCGCATGGAAGTGGTCCGCGTGTTTGCCTACGCCCTTTCCAGCGGCACCCTGGCCGATGCGGACAAGCGCTATGTGGGCCAGATCGTGGCCCGTCACACCGGCCTGTCGCAGGCCGAGGCTGATAAACGTGTCAGCGACACCTTCGCTGCCTACCAGCGCGCCATCGACGACGCGGCCACCAAGGCCCGGGCAGCTGCAGACAGCGCCCGCAAGGCCGCTGCCTATGCGGCGATGTGGATGTTCCTGTCGCTGTTGTGCGGCGCCTTCGTCGCCAGCCTCCTGGCCACCTACGGCGGCCGGCTGCGCGATCGTCATGGCCTCTATGGCGAGCCGGTACTGCACCGCGACGTCGGCCTGGCCGAACCCGCATTGCACTGATGCCGATACCAACCGAACCCCGAACCACAATAGGAGACTGACATGGGCGCAATCCTGCTCTGGCTGTTGGGCATTCCCATCCCCATCATCCTGCTCTTGATCCTGTTGTTCTGACAGGCGCTGCAGGCAGCATGGACAAAGGGCGGCAGCGATGCCGCCCTTTGTCGTGGGTGAGGCGTTGCACCTGTTAATTATTTATATCATTTAATCATTTTTGGATTCCGTGCCGAAGATTCAGACTCCAGCAGCGTGCATCCCGTCCCGGGCCATAGTAGTCGGGCAACATCCCGTGTTCGTGGTCAAAACAGCGATCATAGAAACCCCAGTTGGCCCGGTAGCGGGGCCCACTGTTGACGATCAGCGTGTGTGCTCCCGCAGCGCGTGCGTCAGCGCAGATGGCTGCCAGCAGACGCCTGCCGGTACCTTGGCCATGTCGCTGGCGGTCCACGAATACGTTGAGCAGTTCCAGCGCGTCCTTTTCCAGCATCGGGAAATGCTCGCGCATGCGCCGCTCCGGCTCCGCAATGGCCATGCATCCCGCTACTGCACCGTTGGCATCCGTAGTAACCAGGTAGCTGCGCAGATGACCGTTGTCATCCCGTGCTCCCTGCATATAGCCCAGGATCGCCTGGACCTCCTGTTCGACGACTTCACCACTGTGAAGATCGCGAACGTGCTGCCGCAGGATCGATTCAAGTGGCGCGAGATCGGCACTTCCGAGAAAGCGGATTTCACAGGCATTTTGTAATGCAGGCCTAGAGAGGCTCTCAGTGCTTGCCGGACGCAGATAGTGGATATCCCACTCCTCTTCCCCCACCTGCACGAACCCATGCCGCTGGTAGAAACGATTGGCATCGCTGCCGCGCAGCGCCCCCACCCTCACCGGCAGCGCCAGCCGGTCGGCGCAGGCCAGGATGCGTCGCAGTACCTGGCCGCCGCAGCCGCTGCCCTGCCATGCGGGCAGCAGGTACAGATGCTGCAGCGTCAGGCCATCGGCGTCGCGTCGCAACGAGAAGAAACCGAGCGGCTCACTGGCCTGTGCACCCATGATGAAGAAGCACTGCCCCGGCTCGAACGAGGACAGAAAGCGCATGCGCGCCCGCTCGGGATCGAAGCGGCCGGCCGCCATCAGGCTGGGGCGCATGGCGGCGATGCGGATGGCCACCAGGGCTTCGGCATCCTCGGCGCGGGTGGGGATGAAGCTGGGCAGCATGGATCCGTTCTCCTCAATCAATGGGCGTGCCGGTCTGGCGGCGCAGGATGCCGATCAGCCGTTGTGCCGCCGGCGACAGGTACATGTCACGCCGGTAGGTCAGGCCCATGCGGCGCAGCATGGTGGTTTCCTTCAGCGCTACCTCGCGCAGCTTGCCGGGCCTGGCGTCCAGGTTCAGTCTGGAGGCGAATCCCAGCAGGTTGCTGCGCTCGATGAGGGGCATGATCATGTTCAGCACCGTGGGCGTGATCTGTACCGATGGCCGGGCCAGGTGATGCCGGTCGAAGACATTGTCCAGCCACTGCCGGCTCAGCACCGAGGTCGCCGGCAGTACCCACTGGTGCTCCAGCAGCGTGCGCAGGCGGATCTTCTGCTGGAAGATCGGGTGGCTGGCACTGGCCATGACCACCATCTCGTCGCGCATGATCTCCTCGGTATGGAAGACATCGTCGCTCTGGATCATCGGCCCCAGCACGATATCGAGTTCGCCCGCCTTGAGACCGGCCAGCAGGGCATCGTTCATCGAAACCTTGAGGTCGATGGTGACCTTCTGCGCCTCGGTCAGCAACTGCTCGCAGATGCCCGGCAGGATGTGCTCGGCCAACGTAGGGACGCAACCCAGGCGGATGTTGCCTTCGCGGCCGTTGGCGTAGTCGCCGATCTCGCGCGCGGTCTCGTCCATCATCAGGCTGATGCGCCGCGCCCGGTTCAGTAGCGCCTGGCCCACGGCGGTCAGGCGGATGCCGCGTCCGACCCGCTCGAACAACGGCGCACCCAGCTCATCTTCGAGTCGGTCGACGCACTTGGTCAGCGCCGGCTGGGTCTTGTAGAGCCGTTCGGCGGCACGGCCCACATGCCCTTCCTCGGCGATGACCTCGAAATAGCGGAGATCACGGAAGTCCATGATTCATTCCTGAAATTTATGGTTTGCAAAATAAAAGCAAATATACATTAAATATCCTGGCACGTAGACTGGCCTCCAAACAATAACCCCGCCCGCTCGATGCTTCGTTCGCGGCGCCGCAAATCAAGGAGACAAGTCTGATGCACACCCGCACGTCCAGGCGCCAATTTCCGCGCCGCACCACCACGCTGGCTGCCGCTATTGCCCCGCTGGCGCCGATAGCAATCCCGACCGGACAGATCCCGTCCGTTGATGCCCGCTTGCTCCACGTGATGAGCACATGGCTGGGCTCGGCCGCGACGATCCATACCCCGCCGGTGGCCGATCCGGCGCGCCTGTACCACTTCTGAAGGAACTCCATGAGCCAGCTCTCCACCCCCGCCGTGACGCCAGCGGCCTCTGCTCCGGCAGACAGCGCCGCCGTGAGCGAAACAGCCATCATGAAGAAGGTGATGCGTCGCCTGATTCCCTTCATCCTGCTGTGCTACGTGGTCAGTTATCTGGACCGCATCAATGTCGGCTTCGCCGCCCTGACCATGAACCGCGACCTGGGTTTGACGCCCTCGCAGTTCGGCCTGGGCGCGGGGCTGTTCTTCATCGGTTATTTCTTCTTCGAGATCCCCAGCAACCTGGCGCTGCATCGCTTCGGCGCGCGCATGTGGATCTCGCGCATCATGATTTCCTGGGGCGTGATCTCCATGGCCACGGCCTTCGTGGTCGGTCCCAAGAGTTTCGCGCTGGCGCGCTTCTTCCTGGGCATGGCCGAGGCCGGTTTCACGCCGGGTATCTACCTGTACTTCACGCAATGGTTCCCCGGCGCCTGGCGCGGCAAGGCGACGGCCTTCTTCCTGGTCGGCATTCCGGTGGCCAACATCATCGGCTCGCCGCTCTCGGGCGCCTTGATGGAATTGCACGGCATGTGGGGCTTCCAGGGCTGGCAGGTGCTGTTGCTGCTGGAGGCCCTGCCGGCCGTGGCGCTGGGCGTGCTGTGCCTGTTCCTGCTGCCGGACCGTCCGGCCAAGGCCGGTTGGCTCAGCCCGGCCGAGAAGCAGTGGCTGGAAGGCGAGCTGGCCAACGAGCAGAATGTGCTGGCCGCGCGCCACGGCAACAAGTTGAAGGATGCCTTCACCAACTGGCGCGTGTTCGCCCTGGCCGGGGCCAACTTCTGCGGCATCCTCGGTTCGCTCAGCATTGGCCTGTGGTTGCCGCAGATCATCAAGGAATTCGGCTTGCCACCGCACCAGGTCGGCCTGGTGGCGGCCCTGCCCTATGTCGTGGGCGCCATTGCCATGACGCTGTGGGCGCGCCTGGCCAATCGCAGCCAGCATCGCCTGCTCTTCGTGGCCGGCGCCATCGTACTGGCCGGGGTGGCGCTGGCGATCTCGGCCTTCCTGCATACGCCACTGCTGAAGATGCTGGCCATCACCGTGGCGGTGGCCTCCATCCTGTCTTTCCAGGCCACCTTCTGGGCCATTCCCTCGGGTTTCCTGACCGGGCGCGCTGCCGCCGGCGGGCTGGCCCTGATCGTGTCCATCGGCAACCTGGGCGGCTTCGTCGGACCGTCGGTGATCGGCTTCATCCGTGAATCGACCCAGGGCTTTACCTATCCCCTGATCTTCGTGGCCGGCGCCTTGCTGCTGGGCGCGGTCATCACGCTGGCGCTGGGCGATCCGGCGCGTGCAGGCAACTCCAACTCCAAGGAAACAGCATGAGCTTCTTCGCACCGCCGCCGGTGGTCGAGACCACCGTCTTCACCCGTCTGCCCGATCATTTCCGCAAGCCCAGGAAGAATAGCTGGGGCGACGCCAATCGCGGCGGCCTGCCCATCGATTCCTTCCTCGAAGGTCCTTCCTTCGACCGCCAGGGCCGCCTGTACGTGACCGATATTCCGTATGGCCGCATCTTCCGCATCTCGCCCGAGGGCCAGTGGGAACTGGTCACCGAATACGACGGCTGGCCCAATGGCCTGAAGATCGACAAGAGCGGCCGCATCGTCATCACCGACTACAAGCGTGGCCTGGTGCAGCTGGACCCCGATACCGGCGTGGTATCGCCGCTGCTGGAGACGGTCGGCTCCGAAGGCTTCAAGGGCGTCAACGACCTGGTGTTCGGCCCGCAGGGCGAGATCTATTTCACCGACCAGGGCCAGACCGGTCTGCAGGACCCGACCGGGCGCGTCTACAAGCTTTCGCCGCAAGGCCAGCTCACCTGCCTCATCAACACCATCCCCAGCCCCAACGGCATCGTCTACGACCCGGCGCTGAACCACCTGCTGGTGGCGGTGACCCGCGCCCAGCAGATCTGGCGCATCCCGCTGCATCACAACGGCGTGGTCGGCAAGGTCGGCGTGTTCGCCAACCTGCATGGCGGCATGGCCGGGCCTGACGGGCTGGCGCTGGATTCGGAGAGCTGCCTCTACATCGCCCATACCGGTTTCGGCTCGATCTGGCGACTCTCGAAGTTCGCCGAGCCGCTGCTGCGGATCCGTTCCAACGCCGGCATCTCCACCACCAACCTAGCCTTCGGCGGGCCGCAGGGCAAGAGCCTCTTCATCACCGAATCCCAGACCGGTTCCATCCTGCGCGCCGAGGTGCCGGTGGCCGGCCTGTCCATGTATTCCCACGCCTGAGCCTCGGCACAGGCTGCATCACACATTGCATTACACATCGCCAACCTCCAGTAAAAGCAAAGGATCATCATGAGCACCCAACCCGATTTCATCCGCGACATCGAACGCGTCGACGCCGGCATCGTCACCCAGGCCTCCGAATTCGCTGCCTCCATCCTGGCCGACGTGGCCGGTCGTCGTGGCACCCTGTGCAGCCGCGTGGCGCCGCTGTCGCCGTCCATGCGCGTGGCCGGTCCCGCCATCACCGTCGAAGTGCGTCCCGGTGACAACCTGATGATCCACGCCGCCATGGCCATCGCCAAGCCGGGCGACGTGCTGGTCATCGATGGCAAGGGCGACGAGACCTGCGCGCTGATGGGCGAGATCATGGTCTCGCAGTGCAAGGCCAGCGGCCTGGCCGGCATCATCATCTACGGCTCGGTGCGCGATACCGAGGCGCTGCGCGAGATCGGCTTCCCGGTCTATGCCGTGGGTGCCAACCCCAATGGCCCGACCAAGAACATCGCCGGTCGCGTGAACTGGCCGATCTCGGTGGGCGGTACCAGCGTGCAGCCGGGTGACCTGATCGTCGGTGACGCCGATGGCGTGGTGGTGATCGAGCGCGAGAAGGCGGCTTCCCTGCTGGCCGCTGCCGCCAAGAAGGTGGCCGACGAGACCAAGCGCCTGACCGAGATCCGTACCGGCGGCCCGTTGCGTCCGGCCTGGCTGGACGGTGCGCTGCGCAAGGGCGGTGTGCTGGCCGAGGGAGAATCGCTGTGAGCGGCGCCGGCAAAAAGGGCGTGGTGATCGTCACCGGCGTGGACCTGGCACCGGAGGCAGTAGCGATCCTGCACGACTACGAACTGGTCTACGCCGGCGCCAAGCCCAGCGAGGATGACCTGGTGCGGCTGTCGCAACAGTACCAGCCGGTGGGCATCATCGTGCGCTACGGCGGCGTGACCGCACGCGTCATGGATGCCAGCCCGGCCCTGCGCGTGATTTCCAAGCACGGCACCGGCATCGACACCATCGACAGCCAGGCCGCGCAGGCGCGCGGCATCGCGGTCAAGGCCGCCGCCGGCGCCAATGCCCCGGCCGTGGCCGAGCACACCTGGGCACTGGTGATGGCCTGCGCCAAGAACGTGGTGGGCCTGGATGCGCGCATGCGCCAGGGTCACTGGGACAAGTCCACCCACAAGAGCCTGGAGCTGCAGGGCCGCACCATCGGCCTGGTCGGCTTCGGCGCCATCGGTCGCCGCGTGGCGGCCACGGCAGTAGCGCTGGGCATGCAGGTGCTGGCCTACGATCCGTTCGCCAAGGAAGCCCCGGCCGGCGTGCAACTGGCCGATCTGGACACGCTCTTTGCCGCTTCCGACGTGCTCTCGCTGCATTGCCCGCTGACCGCCGAGAACCGCCACATGATCAATGCCGCCTCGCTGGCGCGCATGAAGGATGGCGCCATCCTGGTCAATACCGCCCGTGGCGGCCTCATCGACGAGCAAGCCCTGATCGCCGCACTGGCCTCGGGCAAGCTGCGCGCAGCCGGCCTGGACAGTTTCGAGAAGGAACCCTTCGCCGCGCCGCATCCCTTGCAGGATGTTGCCAATGTCATCCTCAGCCCGCACATCGGCGGCGTTACCGAGGATGCCTACATCGCCATGGGGACGGGCGCTGCCAGCAATGTGCTGGCGGTGCTGGAGGCACAGGCGAGCCAGGCCAGACAAGCTGTGCCGGCCTGATCCATAATCACCACGGGGCCAGCCGCCAGGACAAGGCGGCGCCCCTTCCTTCAGAGAGAGACCCATGGAGACCATCATCGACGACAAGCAGCTGGAGCGCAGTACCGTGCGCCGCGTCACCTGGCGCCTGTTGCCCTTCCTGATGCTGTGCTACCTGTTCGCCTTCATCGACCGTGGCAACATCGGCATGGCCGCGCTGCAGATGAACCATGACATCGGCCTGTCGCCCAGGATGTTCGGCTTTGCCAGCAGCCTCTTCTTCATCGCCTATTTCATCTTCGAGGTGCCCAGCAACCTGGCGCTGCAGAAGTTCGGCGCGCGCAAGTGGCTGGCGCGCATCATGATCACCTGGGGCCTGGTCTCGGCCAGCACGGCGCTGGTGCAGGGGCCCAATTCACTCTACTTCGTGCGCTTCATCCTGGGGGCGGCCGAGGCGGGATTCTTCCCCGGCGTGGTGCTGTACCTGAGCTACTGGATCCCGTCGGCCTATCGTGCCCGCATCGTGGCATTGTTCATGGTGGCCATCCCGGCGGCCAGCTTCGTGGCCTCGCCGGTGTCGGCGCTGCTGTTGCAGATGGATGGCACAGGCGGCCTGCGTGGCTGGCACTGGCTGTTCATGCTCGAAGGCCTGCCTACCGTGCTGCTGGGTGGGGTTTGCCTGTTCTTCCTGACCGACCGGCCCGCACAGGCGACCTGGCTCGATGCCCGCCAGCGCGAATGGCTCATCGCGACCATGGACAAGGAAGCCGCCAGCCGCGCCGCCAAGGTGCATATCCCCTTGTGGAAGCTCTTCAGCACACCGCATGTATTGGGCATGGCGCTGGTCTGCTCCTGTGCCTCGGCGGCGGGAACGGTATTGAACGTGTGGCAGCCGCAGTTGCTGAAATCGTTTGGTCTTTCGGTGATGCAGACCGGCCTGGTCAACTCGATTCCCTACCTGATCGCTTCGGTGCTGATGGTCTGGTGGGGTCGCCATTCGGACCGTAGCGGCGAGCGTCGCTGGCATACCGCCATTCCGTTGATGCTCATCGGTGGCGGCCTGGTGCTGGCCAACCTGTTCCATTCGCTGGCGCTGGTGGTGGTGCTGCTGACCTTGGTGCTCATCGGCGCCTATTCCTTCAAGGGACCGTTCTGGGCCATGGCCACCGGCTGGCTGGCCACCGGTTCGGCCGCCGCCGGCCTGGCGGGGATCAATGCGGTCTCCAACCTGATCGGCGGCGGGCTCATGGTCAACGTCTATGGCTGGGTCAAGGAATCCACCGGCAGCTATGCGCTGGCGCTGCTGCCGCTGGTGGGCCTGTCGGTGGTGAGCGTGATCATCCTGCTGGTCCTGAGCAGGAAGTCGCGGGTGGCCACTGGCGGTGCTGTCAAGCAGGCGCTGAACTGACGGCACGAGCGGCTCGCCCCGATTGTCTCAATAGGACTTCGGCAAGCCCAAGACCTTCTCGGCGATGAAGCAGAGGATCAGTTGCGGGCTCACCGGCGCCAGTCGCGGAATCCATGCCTCGCGCAGATAGCGCTCGACGTGGTATTCCTTGGCAAAGCCCATGCCGCCATGCGTGAGGATGGCATTCTGGCAGGCGTTGAAGCAAGCCTCGCCGGCCAGGTACTTGGCGGCGTTGGCCTCGGCGGCGCAATTGCGCCCGGCGTCGTAGCGCGATGCCGCCTTGAGCACCATCAGGTGGGCCGCTTCCAGTTCCATCCACGAGCGCGCCAGCGGATGCTGGATCCCCTGGTTCTGGCCGATGGGGCGATCGAAGACGATGCGCTCGTTGGCATACTGGGCGGCCAGCTTCAGCGCCGCCCGGCCCAGTCCGACTGCCTCCGAGGCAATGAGGATGCGCTCGGGATTCATGCCGTGCAGGATGTACTTGAATCCCTCGCCTTCCTCGCCAATCCTGTCCTCCACGGGGATGCGCAGGTCGTCGATGAAGAGCTCGTTCGAGTCGACGCACTTGCGCCCCATCTTGTCGATTTCGCGCACGGCGATGTAGGCCGGATCGAGGTCGGTATAGAACAGTGACAGCCCCTGCGTGCCACGGGCTTCCTCTACCGGCGTGGTCCGTGCCAGCAGGAGGATCTTGTTGGCCACCTGCGCGGTGGAGATCCAGACCTTCTGGCCCGTGACATGGTAGCGGTCGCCCTTCCTTATGGCCCGGGTCTTCAGCTTGAGCGTGTTCAGGCCCGAGTTGGGCTCGGTCACGGCAAAGCAGGCCTTGTCGCGCCCGGCGATCAGGGGCGGCAACCAGCGCTGCTTTTGCGCATCGCTGCCGAAGACCACCGCCGGATGCAGACCGAAGATGTTCATGTGGACCGCCGAGGCCCCCGACAGTCCCGCACCGGTGGCCGCGATGGTCTGCATCATCAGGGCGGCTTCGGTGATGCCCAGCCCGGCGCCGCCGTATTGCTGTGGCATGGCGATGCCCAGCCATCCCGCCTGCGCCAGCGCCTGGTGGAAGTCGCTGGGAAAGCCTCCCTCGCTATCCTTGCGCAGCCAGTACTGCGCGTCGAAGGGGGCGCAGACGCGTTCTACCGCGTCGCAGATCTGCTGCTGATCCTCGTCCAGTTCAAAGTCCATGCTTGCTCCTTGTCAGGTGTTTCCCATTGCGCCGCGCCGGCGCAACGCTGCGATGTCGTCGGGCGTGTATCCCAGTTCCTCCAGCACCTGGGCTGTGTGTTCACCGAGCCCCGGGGCGGGAGAAGCGGGCGTACACGCCGTGCGCGACCATTGCGTGGGATTGCCCGGGGTGCGCAGCGGCCCCTCGGTGGGATGCTCGACCTGGCGGATGAAATCCACCGCCTGCAGGTGCGGATCGTCCAGCAGGTCGTAGGGCGAATTCATCGGCATGTTGGGAATGTCGGCGGCGTCCAGCAGCGTGCGCCATTGCTGCGTGGTGCGCTCGCGCATCAGTCGCGCGACCTCGGCATAGACTTCGCCGATATGTCGGGCGCGATTGCTGTGGGTGCTGAAGCGGGCATCGCTGTCGAAGCGCTCGGCTTGCCCGATGGCCGTAAAGAAGGCCTTCCATTGCTTGTCGTTGTAGATCAGCACGCACAGGTGGCCATCCCGGGTTTCGTAGGGGCGACGATGCTCCGTCAGCAGTCGCGCATAGCCGGGCTCGCCTTGGGCGGGGCTGAAGCTGAGTCCACCCAGGTGATCGCCGAGCACGAACTGCACCATCGACTCGAACATCGGCACCACCACCGACTGACCCTTGCCCGAGCGCTCCCGCTCATAGAGCGCGGTGGTGATCGCATACACGGTATGCAGGCCGGTGACCCGGTCGCCCAGGGTGGTCGGCGCATAGCGCGGCGCGGTGGCGCCGGACTGGCTCATCAGCCAGGAGATCCCTGAGGCACCCTGGATCAGGTCGTCGTAGGCCGCCCTGGCCGCATAGGGACCATCCTGCCCGAAGCCGCAGCAGGACACATGCACCAGCCGGGGATGGGCCAGCTTCAGGGTGTCGTAGTCCAGGCCCAGCCGCGCCAGCGCCTGGGGGCGGATGTTGGACACCATGACATCGCTGCGCGCAATGAGCTTGTGGAGTGCATCGCGTGCGTCCTCGTGCTTCAGGTCGAGCACCACGCTGCGCTTGCCCTGGTTGGCATGCAGGAAGATGTGGCCCATGCCCGCATGGTTCATCGGGCCGACATGGCGCATGTTGTCGCCCTCGGGGGATTCGACCTTGATCACCTCCGCACCCAGCCCGGCCAGGATCTGGGTGGCAAACGGTCCCATGATCACCGAGGTCAGATCGAGGATCCTGACGCCGGCCAGTGGCCCGCCACGTTCATCTGTCATCTCATTGCTCCTTGGTTCTTGTTTTCTCTACAGCGGAAAGACGCCGAAGACCACGCTGGCGATCGTCATGACCACGGACGCACCGAACAGGAAGGGGATGGAAAACTTCTGGTGTTCCGCCAGTTCGACCCCGGCCAGCCCCACCAGCAGGAAGGTCGCGGGCGTCAGCGGGCTCACCGGGAAGCCCGTGGTCATCTGGCCCAGCAGCGCCGCCTGGGCCACCTGGATAGGCGGCACCCCCAGCTGTCCGGCAGCGCCGGCCACCACCGGCAGCACGCCCAGATAGAACGAGTCGGGGTCGAAGAGCAGGCTCAGGGGCATGGCGATCAGCCCCAGCACGAACGGGATGTGATGCGCATGGCCGGAAGGGATCACCTTCACCACCTCGTTGGCCATGGCGGTGAGCATCCCGGTACCGGACATGATGCCGGTGAAGGCGCCGGCGGCCAGCAGTACGCTGGCCATCATCAGGGCCGCGCGGGCGTGCGCGTCGATACGCCGGCGCTGCTCATCCGCGTTGGGGTAGTTGATGAACAGCGCGATGACGGTGCCGATCATGAACATCACGACCGGATCGAACTTGCCGGTGATCATGGTCCCCATCACGATCAGGGTCAGCACCAGGTTGGGCCAGAAGCGCGCAGGGCGTCGCAATGCCATCTCCTCGGCCGTGAGTACCCGTGGCGGGATGGTGAATGCTTCGTCGTCGTAGCGCAGGCCCAGGCGGCGTTCCTCGCGCTTGCCCAGGACGTAGGCGGTCGCGAAGACGAAGACCAGGCCCGCCCCCTGTACGGCCAGCAGTGGCTTGAAGATGTCGGCAGCGGGAATATGCAGCGCCACCGATGCCCGTATCGTCACCCCCGCCCAGGGCAGGAAGTTGACCCCCGCGCCCATGGCGGCCATGCAGACCAGCAAGCGCTTGTCCATCTTCAGGCGTTCATACACCGGCAGCATGGCCGGGATGGTGACCAGGAAGCAGACGGCACCCGAGCCATCGAGGTGGATCAGCAGCGCCAGCAGCGCGGTGCCCATCAGGATCCTCGGAGGCCTGGCGCCGACGATGCGCAGGATCCTGTTGATGATGGGATCGAGCATGCCGGCATCGGTGAGGATGCCGAAAAAGATGATCGCGAAGATGAACATCCCCACCACCGGCGCCACGCTGGTGATGCCCTTGAGGATGAAGGCGGAAGTCTGCAGGCCAAAGCCGCTGGCCAGGGCCGCCACGACCGGTACGGCGATCAGCGCGGCCAGTGGTGACATGCGTTTGGTGAGGATCAGCGTGAGCAAGGCAAGCACTGCGATGAGTCCGGTCAAAGCAAGCATGTGTCTCCCCCATGGGGTTATTATTTACGCGAATCCGGAGCCTGGCCTGGGGCCGGTCCGGCGGTCTGGAAAAGTGTGTGGCAGTGCGTAGCTTTCGTCCAATACATGATTTGTCCATCCTGATACGAGAAATGTCCCACCATGATTCCCGGTCGCCTGCTCTCACAATTCATCGCCGTCGCAGAAGAACTCCATTTCGGTCGCGCCGCAGCCCGCCTGCATATGGCACAGCCGCCGCTGAGCCAGGCGATCAAGAATCTGGAAGAGATTGTCGGCGTCCAGTTGCTGGCGCGCTCGCGGCACTCGGTCCTGCTGACACCGGCCGGCAGCGCATTCCTGGAAGAAGCGCGCGAACTGATGGCCCATGGACAGCGCGCCATCGACATCGCCCGACGTGCCAGCGTGGGCATGACGGGCAACATCATCATCGGCTTCATGGGCTCGGTCAGTTATGAATTCCTGCCACGCTTGCTGCGCAAGTTCCGCGCGGCCTTCCCGGCCATTCATGTGGACCTGCGTGAACAGATTTCGGTGGAGCAGATCGAGAGCCTGCATGCCAGCAAGATCGACCTTGGCATCGTCCGGGTCCCCCTGAGCAATGCCACTGACCTGCACATGTGCGTCATCGAGGTCGAGCGTTTCGTGGCGGTGCTGCCCAGGGATCACCGCCTGGCGGCGGCCCCTTCATTGCGGCTGGAAGAGTTGGCGGAGGAATCCTTCCTGGTCTTCCCGGCGGGGAAAAGTCCCAGCCTGCATTCGAAGTTCCTGATGGCCTGCGACGAGGCCGGCTTCAGTCCGCGCGTCAGTACCGAGGCCTGGCAGATGGCCAGCATGGTGAGCCTGGTGGCGGCGGGCCTGGGCGTTACGCTGCTGCCGGCGCAGGTCAAGAACAGTCCGCACAAGGACGTGGTGTACAAGGAGCTGACCAATCCTTCCGCCCACCTGGAACTGGAGATCGCGGCGGCCTGGCGTCCCGACGATATGTCCGCCGGGCTGCAGGCCATGCTGTCGGTGCTGGGAGCGGCTTGATCGCCCCGGCAAGGGCGGTTTCAGTCTTCCTCGACCCAGTCCACCACTGCCCCCAACGAGCGCAGGTTTTCCACGAACTTGGGATGGGCACGACGGATCGGCAGGGCATTGCGGATTTCCGAACGGCCCTCGATGCTGGCCGCGACCATGAAGAGCGCAATGGCGACCCGGATGATGTAGGGGCTTTCCACCGAGGCTGGCGACAGCGGCAGGCCGCCGAAGGTGATCAGGCGGTGCGGATCGCCCAGGAACACGTGGGCGCCGAACTTGGAGAGCTCGCTGCTCCAGCCCATGGCGCCGTCATAGATCTTGTTCCAGAACATGGTGTTGCCCTCGGCCTTGACGCCCAGGGCGATGAAGATGGGCAGCAGGTCCACCGGCAGGTAGGGCCAGGGTGCGGCTTCCACCTTGGTCAGGATGTTGGCGGTGAAGGGCTTGACCACCTTCAGCGGGCCGTTCTGGCGGGTATGCGACCAGCCATCCTGGTGTACCACCTCCACGCCGAACTTGGCAAAGGTGCGGTCGATCAGCGGGAACTGCTCCGGAGCGCTGTTGCGCACCCGTACCTGGCCGCCGGTGATGGCACCCAGCGCCAGGAAGGTGGCGATCTCGTGGAAGTCCTCGTCGAAACGGAATTCGCCGCCGCCCAGCTTGCCACCGCCGCGCACGGTCACGCGCGAGGTGCCGATGCCGTCGATCTGCACGCCCATCATGGCCATGAAGCGGCAAAACTCCTGCACGTGCGGCTCCGAGGCGGCATTGGTGAGCACTGACTCACCGTCGGCTGCGGCCGCGCACAGCACGAAGTTCTCGGTGGTGGTCACCGAGGCATAGTCCAGCCAGTGGTGGTTGGCCTGCATGCTGCCGGGGGTGCGGATGATGAGTGAATCGGGGCTGCTCTCGACCCGTGCGCCGAAGCGCTGGAACACTTCCACGTGCGGATCGATCTCGCGTACGCCCAGGGTGCAGCCCTTGACGTCGTTCTCCAGCCGCGCCACGCCAAAGCGCGCCAGCAGCGGCGGCACCAGCATGATGGAGGAACGCATCTCCTCGGGCAGGTGATGCTGCCTGGGGTCGAAGCGGGTATCGCGGTGGTGCAGGTCGAGGATGCCGCTGGCAAAGTCCACCGACACCTCGCTGCCCAGCACGCGGAAGATCTCCAGGATCTTCTTGACGTCGGTGATCTCGGGAATGCCCACCAGCCGCAGCGGCTGGTCGGTCAGCAGGGTGGCGCAGAGGATGGGGAGGACGGCGTTCTTGTTGGCCGAAGGAATGATGTCGCCGCGTAAGGGGCGGCCACCGTGCACGATGAGATTGGACATGACTGGAAGATCGGTGAAATCGGGGAAAACGTGGCGCTCTGGAATATCCGGGGTTGCGGGCTGGTGTCGAAGACCGGTGCGGGCTGCCTCCGGTCGTGAATGGACAGATTATGCGCCGCCCGGTTGCAGCCGGGGAAGCAATTTTATCGATGCCCGAACTTGTCTTATTGCCATCAATGTAGGCTGGGCAAGCCGGATGCCGCTTGTATGCAGCATAGATGCTGCATCAAAGAGCAAGTTTCCGTATCATGGCCGGTCACCGATGACTTGCCCCTGATTGCCCCCACCAAGGTTTCTGACGATGTTGAGTACGCCGCAGCCCCGAATGACCGACGATTTTCCCCTGTTCCTGCCGGCCCTGGCGAAGGCTGGCACCATCGCCAGGCTGGTCCTGTGCAGTGTCTTCCTGATGTTCCTGACCATGGTCTCGGGCAAGGCGGCCCATGCCCAGGCTGCAGTGGCCAGTACCGGCAAGCATCGCGCCGCCGCCACCGGCACCAAGGGTCGCAAGCGCCCGCTGCGCAAGAAGGCCGCCGTCGCTGGCGCGCCACGCGCAGCCTCCCATGGCCGCCGCCGTGGCCGTGCCGTCGCTGCCGTGGCGGCTGCCGGGGTGACTGCCGGGGTGACTACCGGCGCGGCCGCAGCCACCGCCAACGCGGCTGCGGCGCCGGCCGGGCAGGTCGCCGCGTCGGCCAAGCCGGAGCTGCTCTCGCGCTGCGGCTTTACCGAGGCTTCGCGTCGGCATGTGTTTTCGCGGGCGGTCTATGTCCTCGATGAAGAGACCGGCACCCCCCTCTACGAGCGCAATGCCGAGACGGTGGCGCCGATCGCCTCGGTGACCAAGCTGATGACGGCCATGGTCTGGCTGGACCAGAAGCAGCTGCCCCTGGGCAATCGCCTGGAAGTCACCGAAGATGACCTCGACAACCTCAAGTTCACCACCTCGCGCCTGCGCGTGGGGGCCAGCCTGTCGCGCGCGGACATGCTGCACATCGCCCTGATGTCGTCCGAGAACCGGGCTGCGGCGGCCATGAGCCGCGATTATCCGGGCGGTCGCGCGGCCTTCATCGCCGCCATGAATGCGCGTGCCCAGGCATTGGGGATGCCGCATACGCATTTCGAGAACGCCACCGGCCTCTCGCCCGAGAATGTCTCCACCGCGCGCGAGCTGGCCGAGCTGGTCAAGGCGGCCAATCGCTACCAGCTGATCCGCAGCGATTCGCTGGACAAGCAGAAGATGATCAACATCGGTCGCGGTCAGCTGCAGTACATCAATTCCAACCGCCTCATCCGCTATGGCCAGGTCAATGCCAGCGTGCAGAAGACCGGCTTCATCAACGAGTCCGGCCACAACATGGTGCTGCGCCTGCTGGTGCATGACCGCCGTCCGGTGATCGTCACCATGCTCGGCAGCGATACCGCCGAGGGCTCGCGCCTGGATGGCGTGCGCATCGCCAAGTGGCTCAACTGTTCACTGAACTGAGGTGGGGTTGGCGTGACATGACGTGCAGCCTGTTGCGCCCGCCGTTCTTGGCCTGATAGAGGCCGGCGTCGGCGTCCTTGACGACATCCTCGACCTCATGGTGCAGTCCGCGTTGCAGGCGCGAGATGCCGATACTGACGGTAAGCCTGCCGAACGGGCTGCACTGGTGCGGGATCTTCATGGTGCGCACGGCGTTGAGGATGCGCTCGGCCACATGCTCGGCACCGACCAGGTCGGTCTCGTCGAGCAACACCAGGAATTCCTCCCCGCCATAGCGCCCGGCCTTGTCCGACAGCCGTGACACCGCGCCGGCGATGCAGCGCGCCACCGCCATGAGCGCGTAGTCTCCCGCCTTGTGGCCATAGGTATCGTTATAGCGCTTGAACCAGTCCACATCGATGAACAGCAGCGAGAAATGCGTGGCCGGGTTGCGCTGGGACTTGCACCAGGCATCGTTGATCACTTCATCCAGGGCACGCCGGTTCAGCAGGTTGGTGAGCTTGTCCACGCGGGCTTGTTCTTCCAGCAGTTCGTCGATCTTGCTGCGCCGGCTGAATTCCTGGTGCAGGCGGATGAGCAGGTAGAGGCTGGCGATACCGAAGGCTGCCATCAGGAACAGCACCGCATAGAGCATCTTGAACCACTCGTGGAACACCACGTTGTGGGTGTGGCCGACGAAGACCACCCATGGCGTATCCGGCACGCGCACATAGGCATAGAGGCGGTTGAGGCCGTCCTGGCGTGAGCGTGCAAAATAACTGCCCTGCACCGGCGCATTTCCGGCTTCGGTCAGCAGGCTCCTGAAGCGGGACATGTCTTCCACGCGCGCGCCGATGAAGGACTCGTTGTAGGGCAGGCGCATGTAGGCGATGCCCTCCAGCGAATACAGCGACATGACACCATCCTTCTCCAGCGACAGGCCCTGGAACAGGTCGCGGAAATAATCCAGGTACAACACCATGAAGGCCACACCGGCAAAGCTGCCATCCACCTGGGCCAGGCGTTTGGACAGTACCACCGCCTGCATGCGGCGCTCCAGGCGGATGGTCAGGGGCGCCGAGATGCTCAGGCCGGCAGTGGCCTGGTCACGGTGGCTGGTGAAGAAGGTCTGTTCGTTGTATTGCCCCGGCAGGATCTCGGCCAGGGACGGCGAGCCGACCACCAGCGCGCCATCGGCGCGCACGATGCCCAGGGCGGCGATGTAGCTGGCCTCGATCTTTTCGCCCAGCAGGAAGTCGCGCTTTTGCGACTCCGGCATGGTGTGTATCTGCGTATGCCGGTAGCGCCAGGCCAGGTTGTCCAGCGCCAGCGAGAGCAGCTCGACATTGCGGGAGATCGAACGCTGCGCGATGCGCGCCACATTGAGCGCATTGTCGGCGGCGACCCGTTCCACCTGCGCGTAACTTTGATAGAGCACGCTGGAGGTGACCAGCACCGACATGAGCGCCAGCGATCCGATGGTCAGCGTGAGGTTGCGTTTGAGGCGTTTGATTTCGTTCTCCTCGTCCAGGTTGGCACTTGCCGGAACGAAGAAATATCGCACCGCCCTTGATGAGTGGCAACGAAAAGGCAACGCCTCAAAAGCTTATGTCATCAGGCCATAGATGGTGGCCGAGGATTCGCCCCACAGGGCTTCCTGGTCGGCCGCCGACAGGCGCTTGGCCGACCATTCGCTGACTACCGCCACCACCCGCGAATAGGAGGCGGCCAGCAGGCACACCGGCCAGTCGGAGCCGAACATGAGACGTTGCGGGCCGAACAGGTCCAGTGCCGTATCCAGGCACTGCACGATGTGGTCGAAGTCGCGCATGGACAAGCCGCGCAGCCAGTCAGCCTCGGTCAGCAGGCCCGAGATCTTGCAGGCTACGTGGGGCATGGCGGTCAGCTCGCGCAACTCCTGGCGCCAGCGTTCGAAGGCGGCGCGGCCCTTGCGGAATTCCTTCAAGGGCGGCTTGCCCAGGTGATTGAGCACCAGCCAGTGCTGGTCGTGCTGCCTGCAGAACTCGCGCAATGCCGGACGCTGCTGCTCATGGGCCAGCACATCCACCACATAGCCGCGTGCCTGCAGCCAGCGCATGCCCTGTGCGAACTGCGCTTGCGAGGATGCGGTCTCGGGTGCATCGTCGTCCTGCATCTGGTGGCGCAGGCCAAGGAACTTGGCCCGGCCCCAGCGTTCCATCTGCTCGGCCAGAGCCGGCTGGGCGATGTCTTCCCAGCCGATGATGCCGGCGATGCGCTTGTCGCGCCGCGCCATCTCCAGCAGGAAGGCGGTCTCATCCCGGCCGGGACAGGCTTGCACCGTGATCGAGGCATGCAGCCCCTGCGCCTCCAGCAGCGGCTGGAACTGGTAGGGCAGGCGATCCTGCGCCAGCAGGTCCATGCCGGTACCGATCCAGGGATAGTCCTCCGAGCGGTAACGCCAGAAGTGCTGATGCGCGTCGATGCGCATCGGCTTCCTGGGTTTGGTCGGGGGCGCTATCGGCGGGGCTGCCGGCAGTCGCGCTTCACGGTGCAGGGTCAGCATGTCAGTGGTTGTGCCGGGGCATGGTTTGCGCCACGCCCTGGTACTTCAAGGCCAGTTCCATGCAGGCGCCGGTTTCCAGCTGGCCCACCGTGCTGCGGTAGATTTCCTGCCATGGCGTCTGGCTGGGTGGCACCGGTGGGATACCTTCGCGCTTGCGACGTGCCAGTTCTTCCTCGCTGATGAGCATGTTGCACTCACCGGTATTGAGGTCGATGCGCACGCGGTCGCCATCGCGCAGCCAGGCCAGGCCGCCACCGACCGCGCTCTCGGGCGAGGCGTTGAGGATGGAGGGGCTGTCGGAGGTGCCCGACTGGCGGCCATCGCCCAGGGTCGGCAGGGTGGATATGCCGCGCTTGATGAGCGCATCGGGCGGCTGCATGTTGACCACCTCGGCCGAACCCGGCCAGCCCACCGGGCCGGCGCCACGGATGGCCAGCAGGGTGTTGTCGTCGATGTTCAACGCAGGGTCGTTGATGCGGGCGTGGTAGTCGTCCGAACCATCGAAGACCACGGCGCGGCATTCGAAGATGTTTTCCTGGCCGGGCGTGCTGAGGTAGCGCTGGCGGAAGGTCTCGGAGATGACGCTGGTCTTCATGATGGCGAAGTCGAACAGGTTGCCCTTCAAGACCAGGAAGCCGGCCCGTTCGCGCAGCGGCGCGCTGAAGGGGTAGATCACTTCGCGGTCGTTCGACTGGCGGCCCTGCAGGTTCTCGGCCATGCTCTTGCCGGTGGCGGTGATGCGCTCGGCGCGCAGCTTGCCGGCCTGCTGCAGCTCCCACATGATGGCCGGCACGCCGCCGGCGCGGTGGAAGCGCTCGCCCAGATATTTGCCGGCCGGCTGCATGTTCAGCAGCAGCGGTACGTCGTAGCCGAACTTCATCCAGTCTTCCGATTGCAGCTCCACGCCGGCGTGGCGCGCCATGGCCATGATGTGCGGCTGGGCGTTGGTGGAGCCACCGATGGCGGCATTGACGACGATGGCGTCGAGGAAGGCTTCGCGCGTCAGGATGGCTGAGGGACGCAGGTCTTCGTAGGCCATGCCGACGATGCGGCGCCCGGTCTCGTAGGCCATCTGGCCGCGCTCGCGATAGGGCGCGGGAATGGCCGAGCAGCCCGTCAGCGACATGCCCAGCGCCTCGGCCATGGCGTTCATGGTGGAAGCCGTGCCCATGGTGTTGCAGTGGCCGGAGGAGGGCGCCGAAGCCGCAGCGATCTCCAGGAATTTCTCGTTGTCGATGGCGCCGGCCGAGAGTTGCTTGCGGCCCTTCCAGATGGCTGCGCCCGAGCCGACCAGTTCGCCATCGAGCCAGCCATCCAGCATCGGTCCGCCAGAGAGCACGATGGCCGGGATGTCCACCGTGGCCGCGGCCATGATCTGCGAAGGGGTGGTCTTGTCACAGCCGGTGGTCAGCACCACTGCATCGATGGGGTAGCCGTGCAGGATTTCCACCAGGCCCAGGTAGGCCAGGTTGCGGTCGATGGCAGCGGTGGGACGGCGGCAGTTCTCGAACACCGGATGCAGCGGGAACTCCATGGGAATGCCGCCGGCATCACGGATGCCATCGCGCACCCGCTTGGCCAGTTCCAGGTGGATGCGGTTGCACGGGCTGATGTCGCTGCCGCTCTGGGCGATGCCGATGATGGGACGGCCCGAACGCAGTTCCTCGGCGGTGATGCCGTAGTTCATGAAGCGCTCCAGGTAGAGCGCGGTCATGTCGATGTGGTCGGGATTGTCGAACCAGTCCTGGGAGCGGAAGCGACGGGGTGCGGCAGATGGCTTGTTCATGGATTCCTCTTGGCCCGTGGGCGATTGGGTGGATTACGCGCCCAGCCAGCCCGCATCGACGTAGTATTCGCGGCCGGTGCACTTGGCCGCGCTGTCGGAGGACAGGAACAGCGCCAGTGCAGCGACATCATGCGGATCGACGCGGGTGGGCAGGCATTGCGCAGCCAGGATTTTCGCCTCTTCTTCGGGGGTGTGCCACAACAGTGTCTGGCGCGGGGTGCGGATGGCGCCGGGGATGATGGCGTTCACGCGCACGCCATCGCGGCCGAAATCGCGGGCCATGCCATGGGTCATGCCTTCGATGCCGGCCTTGGCCGTCATGTACAGCGTCAGGTCGGGCAGGCCCAGGTGCCAGGAGATCGAACCGAAATTGAGGATCACGCCGGCGTGCTGCGCGCGCATGCCCGGCAGCACCGCCTGGGCGCAGAAGAACTGGTGGCGCAGGTTGACGGCGATGCGCTCGTCCCAATAGGCCGGGCTGACCTCTTCGGTCTTGTGGCGGTCGTCATTGGCGGCGTTGTTGATGAGAATATCCACCGTGCCGGCGGCAGCGATGATCTCGGCAAAGGTGGCACGCAGCGCGTCCAGGTCCATCAGGTTGCAGCGGAAGAAGCGTGGTGGCACCGGCGCCTGCTGCAGCGAGGCTACCAGCGCCTCGGACGGTTCGGTGGCGATGTCCAGGAAGAACACCTGCGCACCCTGTGCGGCGAAGGCTTCCACGAGGGCTGCGCCAATGCCGCTGCCACCGCCAGTGATGACGACCCGCTTGCCGGCGAGACTGCGGTAGAGAGCGTGTTCGAAAGCGGGGGTGGTGGCTGCGGTCATGCTTGATAACTCCAGGAGGTAGGACGGGCCGCCGATGCGGCGCGTAAAAAATTTAGTCTGATTTGCTCTGAATATCCGAAAAGCTGCATGGCTCCAGCTCTTCCCGTTCGGACTGAGTAGGCCCGCGAGGGCCGGATCGAAGGCGCTGAGATCGCTGCGTTCCTTCGTCAAACCGGGGAGCGCCTTCGATACGCGGCTGCGCCGCTACTCAGTCCGAACGGTAGTCGGTGCTACCGAATTTCGTTAGTCAACGGCTCGAACGGGTACTCACATCGACCCACACGGCCAGCACCAGGATGCTGCCCTTGACGATCATCTGCCAGTAGGTGCCCACGTCCAGCATGGACATGCCGTTGTCGAGGCTGGCCATCACCAGCGCGCCGATCAGGGCGCCATAGATGGTGCCGGAGCCGCCGCGCATGGAGGTGCCGCCGATGAAGCAGGCCGCGATCGCGTCGAGCTCGCCCATGTTGCCCGCCGAGGGTGATCCGGCCGCCAGGCGTGCGGTATTGATCAGCCCGCCCAGCGCGCACATCAGTCCCATGATGCCGAACACCCACAGCTTGACGGCCTGCACGTTCACACCCGACAGGCGGGTCGCTTCCATGTTGCTGCCCACCGAATAGATGCGACGGCCGAACACGGTCTGCGTGCTCATGTAGCTGAACAGACCCAGCAGCGCCAGCAACAGCAGCACCGGTACGGGAATGCCGTCGTAGCTGTTGAGCGTGCGCACGAAGGCCAGCAATACCGCGCCGATGACCACCACTTTCAGGCCGTCACGCCACAGCGGGGCCAGCGGCAGGCCGTGGCGGTTGCGGTTGACGCGGCTCATCCAGGTCAGCGCCAGCGCCAGCACGAACAGCGCCACACCCAGCGCCACGCCAATCTGCGGCGGGAGATAGCCCTGGCCGAGATAGACCATGTTGTCCGACACCGGCGCGATGGTCAGCCCGCCGGTAATGCCCAGCAGGATGCCGCGGAAGGCCAGCATGCCGCCCAGGCCGACGATGAAGGAGGGGATGCCCAGGTAGGCGGTCAGGTAGCCGTTGAGCAGGCCCATGACCAGGCCGAAGCCCATGGCCAGTACCAGGTTCAGCGCCAGCGGCAGGTGATAGGTGACATCCAGGATGGCGGCCACACCACCCAGCAGGCCCAGCAGCGAACCCACCGACAGGTCGATCTCGCCGGCGATGATGACCAGCACCATGCCGCAGGCCAGGATGCCGGTCACCGACATCTGGCGCAGCAGGTTGGAGAGGTTGCGCGGGGTGAGGAAGCCACCATCGGTCATGAAGCTGAAGAAGCCCCAGATGATGGTAATGGCGATCAGCAGGGCAATGATCTTGTAGCGCCCGAAGACGAGCTTCAGTTGCGCGATGTTGGCGGAATTGCTTGCAGTCATACCTGGTTCACTTTCTAAGTTGTTTCATCCCGCCGTCGCGCGCTGGGGCGCGGGCGAAGCAGACTGGTTGATGGCGGCGGCCAGCACGGTTTCCTGGCTCAGGTCCTGGTTGACGAAGTCGCCGCGCAGCTTGCCCTCACCGATGACCAGCACACGGTCCGACACGCCCAGCACCTCGGCCAGTTCGGAAGAAACCATGATGATGGCCAGGCCCTCCTTGGCCAGCTCCGAGATGAGCCGGTAGATCTCGGCCTTGGCGCCCACGTCGACGCCGCGCGTGGGTTCGTCCAGGATCAGGACCTTGGGTCGGGCCAGCAGCATCTTGGCCAGCACCGCCTTCTGCTGGTTGCCGCCCGACAGGCCCGTGATGGGCAGGAAGGGGCTGGCGGTCTTCACGCGCAGGCGGCCGATCTCGTCCTGGATGGTCTTCAGCTCGGCGCTGCCGTCGATACGGCTGCCGCGCGAGAAGCGGCCCAGTACCGTCAGCGTGATGTTCTGGCCCACGTCCAGGTCCGGCACGATGCCGTGGTGCTTGCGGTCTTCCGGCACCATGCACAGGCCCTGGCGGATCGATTTGAGGGGCGTGCCGGTATCGACCAGCTTGCCTTCCAGCCACACCTGGCCTTCGTAGCGCCCGCGATAGGCGCCGAACAGCGCCGACACTAATTCGGTGCGACCGGCGCCGACAAGTCCGGCGATGCCCAGGATCTCGCCGCGTCGCACCGAGAAGGAGACATCGTCGACACGCTTGCGACGCGGATTGTCCACGTCGAAGCAGGTGATGTTGCGCGCCTCCAGCACCACCTCGCCGATGGCGTGCTTGCGCTCGGGGTACATGGTGGTGATCTCGCGGCCGACCATCTGAGTGATGATCTTGTCCACGTCCATGTCCTGCATCGGCGTGGTGGCGATATGGCGGCCGTCGCGGATCACCGAGATGGTGTCGCAGACCTCGGCCACCTCGTCGAGCTTGTGCGAGATATAGACGCAGGCCACGCCGCGGGCCTTGAGGTCCTTGATGATCTTGAGCAGGACCGCGATCTCGGAAGCGGTCAGCGACGACGAGGGCTCATCCAGGATCAACAGGCGCGCATCCTTGTTGAGCGCCTTGGCGATTTCCACCAGCTGCTGGTGGCCGCCGCCATACTGCGACACGGGCAGGGCGACGTTGATGTCGGGCATGTTGAGCTCGCGCATGAGTTCCTCGGCGCGGCGATACATGGCCGGGTAATTCATGCGTCCACCGGGCAGGGTGATCTCGTGGCCCATGAAGATGTTCTCGGCCACCGACAGCTCGGGCACCAGCATGAGCTCCTGGTGGATGATGACGATGCCGGCTGCCTCGGTGTCACGCACCGAATGCGCCTGCAGGGGCTTGCCTTCCCACAGGATCTCGCCATCCCAGGTGCCATGCGGATAGACACCGGAGAGGATTTTCATCAACGTGGATTTGCCGGCGCCATTCTCGCCGCACAGGCCCACACATTCGCCGGGACGGATCGCAAGATCGATGCCGTCGAGGGCGCGTACACCGCCAAAGGTCTTGACGATGCCTTTCATTTGCAACAGATACTGGGACATGCCTCTTCTCTCTCAGGGAAGCGTCAGGAGCCGGGCCACGGCACCGGCAGCGATGCCGGCGCGAGCTGCGCGCCGGCATGCTTCACACCAAGATCAACGGCCGTCGATCTGGGCCTGGGTGTAGAAACCGTCGTCGACCAGGACCTTGACGTTTTCCTTGGTCAGCAGGATGGGTTTCAACAGCAGGCTGTCGACCTTCTTGAAGCCGTTGTCGTACTGGGCGTTGTAGGTCGGCTTCTCGTTGCGCGCCAGTTGCACCGACAGGGTGGCGGCTTCGGAGGCGATCTGCTTCAGGGGCTTGTAGACGGTCATGGTCTGGGTGCCGGCCACGACACGCTTGACCGCGGCCAGGTCGGCATCCTGACCCGAGACCGGCACCTTGCCGGCCAGCTTCTGCGCGGCCAGCGCCTGGATGGCGCCACCGGCGGTGCCGTCATTGGAGGCCACGATGGCGTCGATCTTGTTGTTGTTGGCCGTCAGGGCATTCTCGACGATGGACAGGGCCTCGGTCGGGTTCCATTCCTTGACCCATTGCTGGCCGACGATCTTGATGTCACCCTTGTCGATGTAGGGCTTCAAGGCCTTCATCTGGCCTTCGCGGAACATCTTGGCATTGTTGTCGGTGGGGGAGCCGCCCAGCAGGAAGAAGTTGCCCTTGTTCTTGACCTTGAGGATGCCCTCGGCCTGCATTTCACCGACCTTCTCGTTGTCGAAGGAGATGTAGGCGTCGACGTCGGCGTTCAGGATCAGGCGGTCATAGGACAGCACCTTGATGCCGGCCTTCTTGGCTTCCTTGATGGTGTTGGTCAGCACGGTGGCATTGAAGGGAACGATCACGATCACGTCCACGCCACGCGAGATCAGGTTTTCGATCTGGGAGATCTGGCGCTGCTCGCTGGCATCGGCCGATTGCACGTAGACCTTGGCACCCAGCTTCTCGGCGGCGGCGGTGAAGAAATCGCGGTCGCGCGCCCAGCGTTCCACCCGCAGGTCATCGATGGAAAAACCGATCTTGGGATTCTTGGCATCGGCCATCGCGCTCGTGGCCACCATCGACAGGGTGGTCACGGCCATCAGGGCCAACACGGTTTTCTTCAGCATTGCCTTCATAGTCCAGTCTCCGATTTGAATTGGAATGATTATGTTTTTTGAAGCGGCGCAGCCCGGTGGAAGTGGGCCTGTGTCCAGGTCCGGCGGCCTGCCGCGCCGCCTGGGGCGGCGACTGGCCGGGGATGACCGCGCCGAGGGATGATGCGAGGGGGATACTAGCCCCGGGCCAATCACATCTACAATTACGAAATTCACCAAGTGGCTTAGTGATTCTTTTTGTTGCAGGAGCACATACCAGTCATTTTGACGGGGGCTCGCTACAATCCGTCACTCAGGCAAACATCCAGAGAAGAATGAGCGGGGCGCCTCCAGACAGCCCCGGCGGACCAGGAGACCTAACGTGGCAAAAGTGCCAACGGTGCATAGGATTGCGTTGCTGTTCAACGGCAACAAGATCTTCGACCGGGAAATCATTTCCGGCATCGGCGAATACATCAGCAGCACCCGCGCGTCCTGGGACCTGTACCTGGAAGAGGATTTCCGTTGCCGTCCGCAGGGCATAGAGCGCTGGGCCGGCCACGGCATCATCGCCGACTTCGACGACCCGGTGACCACGGCCGCGCTGAAGGACGTGCAACTGCCGGTGGTGGCCATCGGCGGCTCCTACGCCGACCCCGCCCAGTACCCGGCCAACCGGCCCTACGTGGCCACCGACAACGTCAAGATGGTCAAGCTGGCCTATGACCACCTGATCGAGGCCGGGCTGCAGCATTTCGCCCTGTTCAGCCTGCCCGAGTCCGACTGCAACCGCTGGGCGCAGGAGCGCGAGCGCATCTTCACCGGTCTCACCGAGGCCGATGGCATCACCGGCCATATCTATCGCGGCGTGGGCACCAGCGCGCAATCCTGGGACACCGCCGTGGAGCAGCAGATCGCCTGGATCCGCAGCCTGCCCAAGCCGGTGGGCATCATCGCCGTCACCGATGCGCGCGCCCGGCAACTGCTGCAGGCCTGCCTGTTTGCCGGCATCGCTGTGCCCGAGCAGGTGGCCCTGATCGGCATCGACAACGATCCGCTGGCGCGGGTGTTGACGCGCATCCCGCTGAGCTCGGTGATCCAGGGCAGCGTCGAGATGGGCCGCACCGCCGCCCACCTGCTGCACCAGATGCTGCATGGCGCGCGCTTCCCCGACACCCGCATCCTGGTGCCGCCGGTGGGCATCAACGTGTTGGCCTCCAGCCGCCACGAGGTGCGTAACCATCCGCATGTGATGCAGGCGCTGCACTTCATCCGCCAGTACGCCTGCCAGGGCATCAAGACCGACCAGGTGGCCGATTACGTGGGCATCTCGCGCTCTTCGCTGGAATGGTATTTCCGGCGCGAGCTGGGCCGCAGCGTCCATGACGAGATCCTGCGCTTCAAGCTCGACGCCGCCAAGCGGCTGCTGGAGCAGGCCGGCAGCCATGCCGCCGAGATCGCCATCAGCTGCGGCTTTACCTCGGTGCAATACATGCACGCTGTCTTCAAGCGCGAACTGGGCTGCACGCCCAGGGAGTACCAGGAACAATTCGCCGCCGGCCTGGAGCAGGCTGCTGCAGCCGCCCCCTCCGCTGTCCGGCAGAAAAAGAAACCCGTAGGGACATCCCTCCTCGAACCCACAAAATGACGCACTTCACCCTCTCCCACACCACCGCGGCCGACGGCATCGAGCTCTATACCTTGCGCAACCATGGCGGCATGCGCGTGGCCATCAGCAACCTGGGCGCCAGCATGATCCACTGGTGGGCGCCCGACCGTTACGGCCGCGAAGCCGATGTCCTGCTGGGCTTTGCCCGGGTCGAGGATTACCGCCACAACCCGGCCTATTTCGGCGCCATCGTCGGGCGCTGGGGCAACCGCATCGCCGGCGGCCGTTTTACGCTCGACGGCCAAGCCTGCCAGGTCGACCGCAATGAAGGCGAGAACCACCTGCACGGCGGCGCCGAGGGCTTCCACCGCCAGCTGTGGCAGGCCCAGCCCGACCCCGAAGGCCTGCGCATGATGCTGGTCTCGCCGCACGGCCAGGCCGGCTTCCCGGGCAATGTGATGGCCTCGGTGCTGTACCGGCTCGACGAGGACGGCCAACTGCGCATCGACTACACCGCCACCACCGACGCCCCCACGCCGGTCAACCTGACCTCGCACGCCTACTTCAACCTCAACGGTGGCACCTGCGACATCCGCGACCATGTCATTTCCATCGATGCCGATGCCTACCTGCAGATCGATGCCAGCCTGATCCCGCAGCAACAGGCCGAGGTCGCCGGCAGCGCCTTCGACTTCCGCCAGCCCGCACCCATCGGTCCCCGGCTGGACTGGCCGGACCCGCAGCTGAAACTGGCCGGCGGTTTCGATCACTGCTATTGCCTGCATACCGAGAGCGAACCGGTGGCCGGCGAGGGCCGCGTCGCGCAGCCCCTGCGTGAGGTGGCCACGGTCTACGACCCCGGCTCGGGACGTGAATTGCGGGTCTCGACCACCGAGGCCGGCCTGCAGTTCTACAGTGGCAACTTCCTGGCCGGCGTGCAGGGACGGGGGCCGCAGGCCTATGCCATCCACGACGGTTTCTGCCTGGAGGCGCAGGCCTATCCCGACCAGGTCAACACGCCCCACCAGGAAGCCGTGATCCTGCGCCCGGGGCAGGTGTACCGGCAGACCACGGTGTATCGGCTGGGGGTGCGGGACTGAAAAAATTGAATGGGGCGGCGATACTTTTGTGTCGTTGTGGATGCCGGCTGATCGGTTGCGACTGATCAAGCGAACCAGCCCCTCCTCGGAACCAAAGGCAAGGTCCCGGTGACCAACCCATCGCGGGTCACGGCTGCCGCGCGCCGATGGCGCGGATGAGGCACAATGGCCCACCGGCGATGGCCGCAACGCCGGCCTGCTGCCGGACCAATAGGCAATAATCGCAGCGGATTGGGTCTGTCCCTGACCCGCGGCCCGCGACACAATCCAGTGTTTCCCGGCAGGTCTGCCCACCGGCTGCCTGCCCGCCTTCAACGCCAGCCTACTCCAGGAGATCCCATGCAAGTACATGCCTATGGCGCCCACGCAGCCGACAAGCCGCTGGAACACCTGAACATCACCCGCCGTGCCACCGGCCCGCACGACATCCAGATCGATATCGCCTATTGCGGCATCTGCCACTCCGACCTGCACCAGGTCCGCTCCGAATGGGCCGGCACCCAGTACCCCTGCGTTCCCGGTCACGAGATCGTCGGTCGCGTGGCGGCCGTGGGCGCGCACGTCAAGAACTACCAGGTCGGTGACCTGGTCGGCGTGGGCTGCATCGTCGACAGCTGCCAGCATTGCGAGGATTGCGATGCCGGCCTGGAAAACTATTGCGACAACATGGTCGGCACCTACAACGGCCCCACGCCCGATGCCCCGGGCTGGACCCTGGGCGGCTACTCGCAGCAGATCGTGGTGCATGAGCGCTACGTGCTGCGCATCCGCCACCCCGAGGCCGACCTGGCCGCCGTGGCGCCGCTGCTGTGCGCCGGCATCACCACCTATTCGCCGCTGCGCCACTGGGGCGCCGGCCCGGGCAAGAAGGTCGGCGTGGTCGGCATCGGCGGTCTCGGCCACATGGGCATCAAGATCGCCCATGCCATGGGCGCGCACGTGGTGGCCTTCACCACTTCCGAATCCAAGCGTGCCGATGCCAAGGCCCTGGGCGCCGATGAAGTGGTGGTCTCGCGCAATGCCGAGGAGATGGCGGCCCACGCCAAGAGCTTCGACTTCATCCTCAACACCGTGGCGGCACCGCATGACCTGGATGCCTTCCTCGGCCTGTTGAAGCGTGAAGGCACGATGACCCTGGTGGGTGCGCCGGCTACGCCGCATCCCTCGCCCAATGTCTTCAACCTCATCATGAAGCGCCGCTCGCTGGCCGGCTCCCTCATCGGCGGCATCCCCGAAACCCAGGAGATGCTGGACTTCTGCGCCGAGCACGGCATCGTGGCCGACATCGAACTCATCGCCGCCGACGGCATCAATGCCGCCTACGAGCGCATGCTCAAGGGCGACATCAAGTATCGCTTCGTGATCGACAACGCGACCATGGGGGCCTGATCGTCCTCGATCCCATGCATGGCGAGGTGGCAAATGAAAAACGGACTGGCGTGATATGCGCCAGTCCGTTTTTTTGTGCCGGAGTCATGCCGGCGCCAAGTGGCGTTCGAGTGCCTGCAGGGCACGCCGGCCACTGTCCGCATCGACGGCCTGCGCCAGGAAGGCGGCTGCCTGGCGCAGCTGCGCGGCGCTCAAGCCCACATTCATGCTGATGCGCAGATGCGCCTGCAATTGCGGCTCCACGCCGGCCAGGGCCGACAGGGCGCCCACGGTGGCCAGCTCGCGGCTGCGCCAGTCGAGGTTGTCGCGCGAGAAGATGTCGCCGAAGAGATGGGTCTTCAGATAGAGGTCGATGGCCGGCGCGAAATCGAACAGCGGTCCCGTCACCGGCGCGCCCGCGAGCCGGGTCTGGTTGGCCGTGCCAGCGGCCAGCAGGTCGGCGCCGGTGGGGATGGGCGCCACAGGGGCATGGCCGGGGGCATCTTCGATGCCCTGCTGGCGGCGTTCGGCGACGATCTTCATCAGCACGCCCAGTGCATTGAGGCTGCGCGGAAAGCCCGCATAGGCATACAGCTGTACCAGTGCTTCGCGTAGCTGGCTGATGTCGAGGCCGGTATCGAGCCCTCGTCGGAGGGCTGGATCAAGGCGTTCCAGGTCACCGGTGGCGGTGAAGGCGGCAATGGGAAGCAGGGCCAACTGGCTGGCCGCGAGGTGTTGTTCAGTCATGGTGGTGTCAGCGTGGAGGGGAGCGGATGTCGTCTGGCCGATGTGGGCCATCGCCACAGTGTCGCAAGCGGCGCACGCATTGACTAGGTGGCCTGGATTGCATGGACCTATCAGCAGGACTAATCAATCGGGCCGGTGATCTTCCTCACGCCGCATATCTGCGCAGCGATGCCAGCGGCACATGCAGCTCTTCCATGGCCGCGAAGCGTTCCAGCAGATACTCCACCGCCACCCGCACGCGCGGCGCCACCAGCGCGCGGTGCGGATATTGCAGGCTCATCTCGTAGCTGCCGGGATGGTGCGTCCTCGGTAGCAGGATCTTCAACTCGCCCTGCTGGAGATGGCGCCAGGCATGATGCACGCCGACCTCGGCCACGCCCAGGTCGGCCAGCGCCGCCTGCACCAGCGACTCCGGCGAGGATAGCGTCAGCAAGGCATGCTCGGTGTTGAGGGTGGTCATGCTGCCGTCACTGCCCACGAAGTTCCAGGGCGACACGCGGCCTCCCAGGAACTTGCGGGTGATCAGCCGGTGCCGCTCCAGGTCGTGCGGCCGGCGTGGCACGCCATATTGCTCCAGGTAGGCGGGCGTGGCCACCAGGATCAGGTTCATCCGGCATACCCGGCGCGACACCAGCGAGGAATCGGCAATGCGTCCGCCGCGCAGGGCCAGGTCGTAGCCCTCCTGCACCAGGTCGACGATGCGGTCATCGAAATCCACCTCCGTCGTCAGGGCCGGGTACTGCGTCAGCAGGCCCGGCAGCAGCGGTAGCAGCTGTTCGCGTCCGAAGGCGGCGCTGGTGGAGATGCGGATCTTGCCAGTGGGTGTGGCGCGCGCGGCCACGACCGCATCGGTGGCCTGGTCCAGGGCGTCGAGGGCGATGCGTGCCTGGCGCAGGAAGGCGCTGCCTTCCTCGGTCAGGTTCAGGCTGCGTGTGGTGCGGTTCATCAGGCGCACGCCCAGCGCCGTTTCCAGCCCGGCCACGTTCTGGCTGACCGCTGCCGGGGAGATCCCCAGCGCCCGCGCCGCTGCCGCGAAGCTGCCGGCGTCGGCAGCCCCGACGAAGGACATGATGGCGCGCACGCGCTGCGAAGTATCCATGGAGAAGTACCTTCCGCAGAAAGTCGATTGTTAAGTTGAAGTTGATGAATCTTAAATCATTACCGGCCTTCAACGATGCAATCCGTCCGTCCAGAATGCGCATTGTCATCCCGGCCCAGGGCCGATCCCCGATTTGATTTATCCACAGGACTCATCATGAACATCAGCATCGTCTTCGACAGCGGCTACGGCCATACCGAAAAACTGGCGCAGGCCGTGGCACGCGGCGTAGAGCAGGTCAGTGGCGCGCATGCCATCCTGGTCCCCTTGTCGCAAGGCAAGGTGGACTGGGAAGCCCTCGCCGCCAGCGAAGCCATCATCTTCGGCTCGCCCACCTACAACGGCACCATCTCGGCGCGCTTCAAGCAGTTCATGGAAGACTCGACCCGCAAGTCGTGGATTCCCCAGACTTGGCGCAACAAGGTCGCCGCCGGCTTCACCAATTCCGGTGCGTTGCATGGCGACAAGCTCAATTCGCTGGTGACCATGGCGCTGTTCGCGGCCCAGCAGGGCATGCTCTGGAGCGGCATCGACCTGTTCCCCGGCAAGAGCGGCGAGGAGATGAACCGCATCGGCGGCTGGTTGGGGGCGATGGCGCAGTCCGACGATGCCCCGGCCGATGTCACGCCGGGCCAGAGCGACCTGGATACCGCTGCCTACCTGGGGCAGCGTGTGACCGAAGTGGCCGCGCAGTTCGCCCGTGGCCGCGCCTGAACCGACCGGCAAGGAGGATTCCATCATGGCCGATGAACACGCAAGCCAGTCCCTCTTCGCGATGATCGCCACCGTCGCGCCGGCATTGAGTACCTACACGCAGCAACGCGTGGTGGACGAGCTATGGCACCGTCCCGGCCTGTGCCAGCGCGACCGCGCGCTGGTCACGGTGTCGGCGCTGGTGGCGCGCAATGCGACGCTGGCCTATCCGCATTACTTCAACAAGGCGCTCGACTGCGGCCTGACCGCTGACGAGATCGGTGAACTGCTGACCCATCTCGGGTTCTACGCCAGCCTGGCCAACGCCTTCGGCGCCATCGGCGCGGTGCGCGAGGTGTTTGCCCAGCGCGGCGTGACTCCTGACCTGCAGGCTGCCGCCGCACCGCACCTGCGCAACCTGGAGGAAGTGGTGCCGGCGGCCTTGCAAGATGCCCTGTTCGGCTTGCAGCAGGCCGATGCCGTATCACCGGCGCTGGTGCATTTCACCGACGAGCTGCTGCTGCAGGACCTCTGGCGCCGCCCCGGCCTGGCCCCGCGCGAGCGCGCACTGGCCACCCTGGCCGCCTGGTCTGCGCTGGGGCAGGTGGAGCGCCTGCCAGCCGCCCTGGCGCTGGCCATGCATCACGGGCTGACCCAGGGCGAGTTCGGCGAGGCGCTGGCGCACATCGCCTTCTATTGCGGTTGGGGATGGGCGCAGAAGGCGGCCTTGGCCGTGGCATGAGGGGTTGATGGATGGTGGGGAAACGATCCTGATATCAGTTTAGATGATGTCAATAATCATTTTTCAGGATTGGATTGATGACAGGAAGCGGCGCATCATGGGCCGCTCATCCTGAACCATCACCAAGGAATTGCCATGCATACCCCCCTCGCCACCACCGTCACCCAGGCGGCCATCGCCTGGCCCACCGCCTATCTGCCGGGTCATACCGACAACTATGTGTCCAATGAAGTGATCGTTCCCGGCCTGTCGGCCGCACAGGCCTGGGCCCTGCTCGAGGACACGGGTGCCTGGCCCGGCTATTACGCCAATGCCAACGAGATCCGCTTCCATGACGGTAGCGGCCCGCTGCTTTCGGCGGGGGCGCGCTTTCGCTTCACCACCTTCGGTTTCCCGGTCGAGGCCGAGGTCGTCGAATACCAGCCGCCGGTTGCCGGACAGGCCGGCCGCGTGGCCTGGCATGGCTGGGTCGAAGGCGATGCACAGCACCGGCTGGACGTCCACCACGCCTGGCTGTTCGAGGATATCGACGGTGGCCGCGTGCGCATCCTCACGCAAGAGACCCAGAACGGCCAGCCCGCCCGCGAGCTGGCGGCCACGCTCCCCAATCCCATGCTCAATGCCCACCAGGAATGGCTCACCGGTCTGGTGGCTGCGGCGCGCCAGGCGCAGCCGCGCTAGGCTTGCAGAGCCGGGCGGGCGCAACTGGCAAAGAGCAGCTGGCGCAACCAGCGCTGGGCCGGATCGCGGTGGCCACGTTCGTGCCAGGCCGCGATCTTGGTAAAGCCCGGGATGGGCAAGGGCGGTGCCAGCAGCTTCAACCCTTCCACACCGTTCACCAGACGTTGCGGCACCACGGCCACCATGTCGGTGGCGCGCAGGATGTCGGGCAAGACCAGGAAGCGCTTGACTGACAGGCTCACCCGCCGTTGCAGTCCCAGTTGCGCCAGGGCGTCATCGGTGACACCGTGGAAGGGATCGCCCGCATACGACACCAGCGCATGATCCAGCGCACAGAACTGCCGCAGCGAGAGACGCCGGCCGCGCGCGGCCGGATGCCCGGCGCGCAGTGCGCAGACATAGTGCTCCTCGAACAGCGTGCGTGCATGCAGACCCGGCGGCGTGGCCTCGGGCGTGGTCAGGGCCAGGTCGACCTCGCCGCGTTCCAGCCGTTCCTGCAGCGGCCCGTCTTCCACCGAGGCCAGTGCCACGCGCACATGCGGCGCGTGCTGCTTCAAGGCCGTCAGGAACGGCACGGCGATGGCGCGCAGCGCATAGTCGGTGGCGGCGATGGTGTAGTCCAGCGTCGCCGTGGCCGGGTCGAAGACGGCCGGATGCAGCAGGCCGTCGATCTCGCCGAGGATGCGCTGCAACGGCTGCTGCAGCTCCAGCGCGCGCGGCGTGGGCAGGATGCCGCGCTGGGCTCGCACGAACAGCGGATCGTCGAAGTTCTCGCGCAGCCGCGTGAGTATGCCGCTCATGGCAGGCTGCGTCACCCCCAGGCGGGCGGCCGCGCGGGTGACATTGCGCTCGTCCAGCAATGCTGCCAGGGCCTTGAGCAGGTTCAGGTCGAGGGTACGGAGGTCGGTCTTTTTCATCGTGGGCTGGCCGGGCAGGCGAAGGCCATCAGTGTAGCGTAGTGCGCATCCGGACCCTGCCCCCGCGCTTGCCCGGATGGTCTCAGCTTCCCACCCACTGCGCATGCCGCCCGAACCACACCGTCAGGAATTCGACAAAGGCGCTGACCTTGGCCGAGAGATTGGCCCGCTCCGGATAGACCGCATAGACATCGGCGCTGGGCAGCGCCCATTCCCTGAGCACCGGCACCAGCTGTCGCGATTGCAGGTGCTCGTGGATGTCCCACTGCGAGCGCATGAGGATGCCGAAGCCATTCCTGGCCCATAGCACGCCGACCTCGCCGTCGTTGGTGCTCAGACCACCACGCACCTTGATCGTCTCGACCTTGTTGCCGCGCTGCAGGTGCCAGGTGCCATAGGCGGCATCGCTCTCGCGCAGGATGATGCACTGGTGGCTTTGCAGGTCGCGCGGTTGCGTGGGCGTACCGGCCGCTTTCAGGTAGGCCGGGGCGGCGCACAGCAGGCGCCGGTTGCTGACGATCTTGCGTGCCACCAGGCGCGAGTCCGGCACGGTGCCGAACCAGATGCCGATATCGAAGGCCTGGTCGGCCAGGTTCACGCTGCGGTCGGTCAGCTCCAGCTGGACCTCGACCTCGGGATACTGGCGCGCAAAGGCGACGATGGCCGGGGCGATATGGCGCCGGCCAAAGCCGAAGGTGGCATTGACCCGCAGCTTGCCGCGCGGCGAGCCGCGACTGCTGGAGACACGCTTTTCCAGTTCGTTGAGTTCATCGAGGATGCGCGCGCCGGTCTCCAGGTAGACCTCGCCCTCATGGGTGACGCTGATGCGGCGCGTGGTGCGGTTGAGCAGGCGCACGCCCAGGCGCTTTTCCAGCTGCGCCAGCCGCGCCGTCACCGCCGGTGGCGTCACGCCGATATCGCGCGCCAGCGCGGCCAGCGAACCGTGCTTGACGAGTCGGGTGAAGAATTCGAGGTCGGAGAGTTTGTCCATTCCTGTTGATTCCGGGATATGCCCGTCAATTATTCAGTTCAAGTTAATGATGGATTACGTTCATCTTTATTATGAACATCCAATTCATTATTACACTTCCGCTTGTCAATTCCCATGCCCCACCAGCGCAGTGCGGGCATGTGCCGGACTGACCCAGGCAACGCTGCGCCGGTCGGCGCAGATCGAGACGATCCGGTCGCTGGACACCTACCCATAACAATCACGCCCGGTGGCCATTCCAACAGGAGACACCATGAAATCCTTCGCCATGGACAAACAGAGCGGCAAGCCCGGTCTGGCGTCCACCCTGCTGCAGTACCGTATCGGCCCCTTGCCGGTGCCGGTCTTCCTGGTGCTGGCGGCCATCACCGTGCTGGCCGCGCTGAACCGCAAATTGCCCAACGACATGATCGGCGGCTTCGCCGTGCTGATGCTGCTGGGCTTCCTGCTGGGTGAGGTGGGCGCGCGCATCCCGCTGCTGCGGCACATCGGCGGCTCGGCCATCCTCTGCCTGTTCGTGCCCTCGGCGCTGATCGGCTACGACCTGCTGCATGCCGACATGCTCAAGGCCCTGACCACCACCATGAAGACCGCCAACCTGCAGTACTTCTACATCGCCTGCCTGGTGGCCGGCAGCATCCTGGGCATGAATCACCGGGTGCTGGTGCAGGGCTTCATGCGCATGTTCCTGCCGCTGCTGGTGGGTACCATCGCCGCCGTGGTCGTGGGCATGCTGGTGGGGCTGGCGTTCGGCTACAGCCCGATGCATACCTTCTTCTTCATCATCGTGCCCATCGTGGGCGGCGGCATCGGCGAGGGCATCCTGCCGCTGTCGATCGGCTATGCGGAAATCCTCGGACGTTCGCAGGATGGCCTGATCGCCATGATGGTGCCTGCCGCGCTGGTGGGCAACGTGGTGGCGATCCTCGCCAGCGGCATCCTGACATGGCTGGGCGAGAGGCGTCCCGGCATCAGCGGCAACGGCGTGCTGGTGCGCAGTGGCGATGACCAGGCGTTGCTGCATAACGAGCACAACGAGCACCTCGATGCGCCCCTGAACCTGAGCCTGATGGGCGCGGGCTTGCTGATCAGTTGCGCCTTCTTCATCCTGGGCTCGCTGCTCTCGCTCTATACCGGCATTCCCGGCCCCATTCTGATGATCGTTGCGGCGGCCCTGCTCAAGGTCAGCCGGGTGGTGCCGCCTTCCATGGAACTGGGCGCCTACCAGATGTACAAGTTCGTCTCCTCCAACCTGACCTTCGCGATCCTGGTCGGCCTGGGCGCATTGTTCGTCTCGTGGAAGGACCTGGCGCATGCGTTCTCGCTGGCCTACGTGGCCATCTGCGCCAGTGCCGTGGTGGCGCTGGTGCTCTCGGGCTACCTGGTGGGCAAGTGGCTCAACATGTATCCGGTGGAGGCGGCCATCGTCACGGCCTGCCACAGCGGCCTGGGTGGCACCGGCGACGTGGCGATCCTGTCGGCCGCCAATCGCATGGGGTTGATGCCCTTCGCGCAGATCTCCACCCGCATCGGTGGCGCGTTGATGGTGGTGCTAGCGACGCTCCTGCTGAAGTGGTTCCATTAGGAAATTAGGCATCGGGCAGGATCTCGGTCAGCGACAGGATGGCCTGTGCCACCTCGGCGATGCGCCGGTTCTGGTTCATCGCATGCTTGCGCAGGAGGCGGTAGGCACTCTCCTCGTTCAAGCCCTGCTTCATCATCAGCACGCCCTTGGCACGTTCGATGAGCTTGCGTTCCTCCAGGCTCTCGCGCACGGTGGCCAGTTCCTGGGTCAGGTTCTGCAGCCGTTCGGACTGGGTGCGCAGGATATCGACGATGGAATGTGCCAGGTGCGGGCCGACGCCGGCGTCCAGCCCGGGGGCGAAGGATTCCAGCGAGGCCAGCGGATCGACCGGCTCCTGCTGGCCTGGCAGCAGCGCCTGGTCGTCCAGTCCCTGCTGCAGCTCGACGATCTTGTCCCGGCACTGGGCCTGCACATAACCGGCCAGGTGGATCTCGACCTGGTGCAGGCCATCCATGCGCAGGGAGCAGCAGCGGTACCATTCGTCGGCCAGCTCCGCATCCAGGGGGCGCTCGTGGCTGGTCAGCAGCTTGCGGCGCAGGCGTTCCAGCTCGGCCAGCGGCAGCGTGGCCTGCATGGCGGTCCATTCGTTGCGCAAGCCTTCGGCAAAGGATTCGAAGCGGCGCAGCGCCTGCTCCTGCATCTCGATCTGGTATTCGATGGTCTGTTCCTGCTCGCGCGTGATCTTGCCCGAGGCAAAGGCGGCGGCGCCGGCGGCGCGCTCGCGGCCGGCGAATTCCTTGCCCTGCATCAGGTTGAACAGCGCCACCAGCAGGCGCGAGATCTGCGGATCGACGGCCACGTCGGCGGCCTCGAAGACCAGCGCCAGCAAGGCGCCCACCAGGGTCTTGTAACGTTCGTAGCTCTGTGCGGCGGTGATGGCCAGGGCCGAGATGTCGGCGCGCAACTGCGGCAGTCCCGCCAGCGCATGCAGGGCGAAGGCGATGCGGGTGTAGAGGCGGGCGCCGTTGCTCAAGGCATTATCGTGTTCGGTCGATTGCAGCCAGGCATTGAACTGCCGTTGCGCGTCATCGCTGGCGGCGATCTGCTCCTGCCGCTGGACGGCGTCGCGTTCGCCGCGCGAACCCAGGTAGATGTTGGAGACGCCGCGCTCCTGCTGCAGGCAGTGCACCAGCTTGCCCACGGTCAGCACCAGCTCGCAGGTGCGCGCCAGGCGTTGCAGTTCTTCCACCTCGCAGCGGCGGGCGGTGATCAGGTAGTTGAGGACGTTGTTCATGGTCGGGGCTGCAAAGAGGGATCGGCCGGAGGGCAAGCAAGAGTCATGCTAACGGGAAATGCAGCAGGCGTGATTTTCCCGTTAAACGCCTGTTCCGGGAAGCCCTCCCCCTTCCCCTTTATGCCAGCACTGCCGCGCTCTCGCCCACCAGCCGTCCGATCAGGTCGGTATCGGGTGTGGCCGCCAGCGCGCGCGCGGCGTTCTGGCGGCCGGTGGCCAGCAGCTGCTCACCGGCGAGGGTGTATTCGCTATGACAGGCCGGGCAATAGAGGGTATCGCCATCCCGGGCCTGGCGCGGTCGCACCACGATGGGGCCGCACATGGCGCAGCATTGCAGCGGGATACCCTGGTCGCTGTGGCCGACGATATGCGCCAGCGCCGCATTGTCGGCCAGGCCGATGAAGAGCAGCCCCAGCTCGGCGTCGAACTGGCGACCGAGTTCTTCGCCGATGATTGCCATGGCGCGGTCGATGGGCATGCCGCTGCGATAGGGACGGCTGCTGGTCATGGCATCGAAGGCATCGCAGATGCCGACGATACGCGCCACCAGCGGGATCTCGTGGCCGCGCCGGCCATACGGGTAGCCGCGTCCGTCCGGCGTCTCGTGGTGCAGCAGGATGGCGTCCTCGGCCAGGGCCGCCAGTGGATGGCCGGCCAGCATGCGCAGGCCGATTTCCGGATGGGTGCGGATGACGGCGTACTCGGCCTCGTCGAGCCGGCCCTTCTTGCCCAGCACCGCATCGGGAATGCCGATCTTGCCCAGGTCGTGCAGGAAGGCGCCGATGGCAATGCGCGAGACCGTGGCCGCATCCAGCCCGGCGGCCTCGGCCAGCAGGCGCGAGAGCCGCGCCACGCGCCACAGGTGGCCGCCGGTGTAGGGGTCGCGTGCCTCCACCGCCCAGGCCAGCAGATAGAGGCTGAACAACAGCTTCTCATCGGGAGAAGACGCAGCGTTTCGCGAGGCGGCGGGGGAGCGGCGGGTGGCGCGCTGCCACAGGGAAAGCAGGTTCATGCGGACTCCGGATCAACAGTGAAAGGGTAACTGGGTAGGGGTAACGGGTTTGCCTGCGGGCAGGCTGCCTTCTTCATTCGCGCGGGCAAGCCATCCGGTTACGGTCCATGAAAAATATTGTTCGACATTTTCCCTCAATCCCTGTAACCCTGACAGCCTGGCCGACGAACTAGGGGAGCAGACGGACGCGGCAGCGTTGCCGTCGCATCCACGCCGGGCAATCCCGGTGACGTAATCGCACGTGGCCTGCAGGCCACGCGGAAGGGGGAACGATGTCACACGCAGGGGAATTGGCTGAATTCATGGTGCAGACCTTCGAGGAGGCCTTCAGGCTGCATGCCGCCGGTCAACTGGCCGAGGCCGAGCAGGAGTATCGCATCCTGCTGGAGCTCGATGCCGAGCATGCGGCCGCGCTGCACTACCTGGGCATCCTGATGCACCAGGCCGGCCGCCACGACGAGGCGCTGGAGAGCCTGCGGCGGGCCGCCGAGCTGGCGCCGCAGCAGGCCGACTGGCGCAATGACCAGGGCAACGTGCTGTTTGCCTGCCAGCGCTACGGCGAGGCCGTGGCAGCCTATCGCGAGGCGCTGGCGCTGCGACCCGACGATGCGCAGTTCTGGAACAATTGCGGCGCGGCCCTGCGGCAGCAGGGCGAGCCTGAGCAGGCGATCGACGCCTTGCTGCGCGCCCTCGAACTGGCCCCCCAGCTTGCGCCGGCCATGCTGCAGCTGGCCGCCCTCTATGAGCAGAGCGGCGACCGCATGCAGGCCTCGCGCTACCAGTGTCAGGCCTACGTATTGCCGCCGCATGAAGGCAAGTCGCCCGAGATGCTGGCCATTTCCTATTACTTCCTCGGCCAGGTGGACCAGGCCGCCGAGGTATGCCGTCAATGGCTGGCCGACGAGCCCGCCAATCCGGTGGCGCGCCACATGCTTGACGCCTACGCCGGCGCACCGGCGACCTCGGCCTCGCTGGACTACATCGCCCGGCGCTTCGACGACTATGCCGACAACTTCGACCACAACCTGGTGGACAACCTCCAGTACCGTGGCCCGCAGATCCTGGCGCGCCTGCTGGAGGGTGCATTGGGGCCGGCCAGGCCCGCATTGGACATCCTCGATGTCGGTTGCGGCACCGGCCTGTGCGCGCCGGTGCTGGCGCCGCGCGCGCACCGCCTCGATGGCGTGGACCTGTCGGCCAACATGTTGCGCCATGCACGCGAGCGGGGCAGCTACCACCAACTGGTCCAGGCCGAGGCCAGCGACTGGATGGAAGGACAGGGCGGCCAATACGACCTGGTGGCGGCCTGTGATGTGGTGATCTACTGTGGCGGGCTGGACCGTTTCTTCGCGGCGACCCGGCATGCCCTGCGCGAGGGCGGTTATTTCATCTTCACCGCCGAGACGGCGCAGACGGATGAGGAGATCACCGGACAGGGTTATGCCCTGCATCCCAGTGGTCGTTTCCGTCATCGGCGCGATTACCTGGAGCAGGGCTTGCGCGCCGCCGGCCTTCGGGTGGTCCTCATGCAGCAGGAGAGCCTGCGCGTGGAAATGCAGCAGCCCGTGCCCGGCCTGGTGGTGTTGGCCCGCGCCTGAGCCCATCGACCTGCTTGCCTGTTACCGGGGGCGCGCTAAAATGTGCCCGCCACGCATGATGCCGCAAGAGGCGGCCGGTGCAAGAACACAGGGAGCGGCAGCACGACATGGACACGACCTGGCTGGAAGACTTCGTCGCCGTCATTCGCACGGGGGGATTTTCGCGCGCTGCCGAGGAGCGGGCCATCAGCCAGCCGGCCTTCAGCCGCCGCATCCGTTGCCTGGAGGATTGGGTCGGTGCCCCTCTCTTCGACCGCGCCGCCCGAGTGGTGCAGCTCACGCCGGCCGGCGAGCGCTTGCAACCCTTTGCCGAGGAAGTGCTGCGCCAGCTTGAGACCGGCCGCCAGGATGCCTTGAGTGCGGCCCAGGCCGTGACCGAAAAGCTGCTGTTTGCCTCCACCCATGCCTTGTCCCTGAGTTTCTTCCCGCCCTGGTTGCGCACACTGGAGCGCGAACAACCGCTCATGTCCACCATCCAGTGGACCGCCGACAGCATGCAGGCCTGCGAACGCCTGATGATCGATGGCGCGGTGCAGTTCCTGTTGTGTCACCACCACCGGGCTGCGGCCAACCTGCTGGCCGGCGATCGCTTCAAGTCGGTCATGCTGGGGGAGGATGTGATGGTGCCGGTGGCCGCGCCGGCGCTGGCGGGCAGCGATGCGCTGCGTGGCGGTCCGTTCCTGACCTATTCGGATTCCTCCGGCATGGGGCGCATCCTCAAGGCAGCCTGGGACGAGGCTAGGCGCCCGCCCTTGCCGGAGCCGGTGTTTTCCTCGCACCTGGCGACCATGCTGGTGACCATGGCGCGCGAAGGTCGCGGCGTGGTGTGGTCGCCACTGAGTCTGGTGCGCGAGGACCTGCAGTCCGGCCGCCTGGTGCAGCTAGGCGACGCCGGTGACGAGGTGCGCCTGGAGATCCACCTGTTCCGCCCGCGCGTGCGCCTGCCGCGCGCAGCCGAGCGCTTCTGGGAACGCGTGCTCGAGCGCGCCGCTCAGTCGGCCAGGAACTGATCCAGCTCGGCCAGCACTTCCTCCGGCAATTCTTCCTGCAGGGTGTGACCGCAATCGAGGGCACGACCGCGCACGTCGAGGGCTTTCTCGCGCCAGGTCTGCAGTACGTCATAGAGCGCCCCTACCGTCCCGCGACCACCCCACAGGGCCAGCACTGGCACGCTGATGCGCTGGTCGCGGTCAGCCTCGTCATGCTGCAGGTCGATGCCGGCGGCGGCGCGGTAGTCTTCGCAGATCGCGTGGCGCGTACGCGGATCGAGGTAGCAACGCAGGTACTCGGCGAAGGCGGCAGGCTCGGTGGCACCGGCGATCTTGTTCTGGCCATCGATGTGCTTGCGCAGGAAGAACTCCGGATCGGCCTCGATCAGCCGTTCCGGCAGCGGGTAGGGCTGGATCAGGAAGAACCACCAGAAATAACGGGTCGCAAACTCCTTGTCGGTGCGCGCATACATGGTGGCGGTGGGGGCGATGTCGAACAGCGCCACCCGACTCACCGCCTGCGCATGATCCAGCGCCAGCCGGTGCGCCACGCGGGCGCCACGGTCGTGGCCGACCACCGCATAGCGCGGCTGGCCCAGCGCCGCCATCAGCTCGGCCAGGTCGGCCGCCATGGCGCGCTTGGCGTAGTGGACATGCTCAGGCCCGCCCTCGGGTTTGTCGCTGTCGCCATAGCCGCGCAGGTCGGGGGCCACGACCGTATAGCGACGCGCCAGCGTGGGGGCGATCTTGCGCCAGGTCACGTGGGTCTGTGGATGACCGTGGATGAGCAGCAGCGCCGGGCCGTTGCCGGCCATGGCGAAGCGGATGCGCACGCCCGTGGAGGTGGTGAAGTCGCGTAGCGCAAAGCCGTCCAGGAAGGGGGATGCGCCTGCCTCGGAGAATGCCGACGTCTTGTCATTGCTCAACGTAACCATGGATTGGCCTCGAAATGTCGCTGCTGGAATGCCAGGATATCGTCGCGCAGCGCCAGCGTCTGGCCGACCGCGTCTAGCCCCAGCAACAGGGCCTGCTTGCGCAGTGGATCGATGTCGAAGTGGATGGCCAGCCCTGCGGCCTCGATGGTCTGCCGCGCCAGGTCTATCCTCAGGCGGTTGCTGTCGGGCCGGGCCACGCAGGCCTGCAGCGCCGCCACCTCCGCAGCAGGCAGGGTGATGGCCAAGAGGCCGTTGCGGGCGCAATTGTCAAAGAAGATGCCGGCATAGGACGTGCCGATCAGCGCCCGCACGCCATATTGCATCAAGCCCCATACGGCGTGTTCGCGGCTGGAACCGCAACCGAAGTTATCCCCCACGACCAGGAAGCTGGCACCCTGCCAGGCGGGCTGGTTGAGGATGAAATCGCTGCGCGACCGGCCCTCTTCGTCAAAGCGCAGGTCATGCAGCAGGCCGCGATCCAGGCCGCTGCGATCGATGCCCTTGAGGAATTGCTTGGGCATGATGACATCGGTATCGATATTGGCCGCCGGCAGTGGCGCGGCGATCCCCTCGACGGTGGTGAAAGCGGCCATGTCAGTTCTCCTCCAGATAGCGGCGGGCATCGGCCAGATGGCCGGCGATGGCGGCGGCGGCCACCATGGCCGGGCTCATCAGGTGGGTACGGCCGCCGGCACCCTGGCGGCCTTCGAAATTGCGGTTGGTGCTGGAGGCGCAACGCTCGCCGCTGGCGAGGATGTCGTCGTTCATGGCCAGGCACATCGAACAGCCCGACTGGCGCCATTCGAAACCGGCGGCGATGAAGACCTGGTCCAGGCCCTCCTGCTCGGCCTGGCGTCGCACCTGCGAGGACCCCGGTACCACCATGGCCAGCACGCCGTCGGCGACCTTGCGGCCGCGCAAGACCTGCGCCGCATCGCGCAAATCCTCGATGCGGGCATTGGTGCAGGAGCCGATGAAGGCGCGCTGGATGGCAATCGAGTCGGCCCGCTGGCCGGCCCGCAGGCCCATGTAGTCGAGCGCACGCTGCATGCCCTGGCGGCGCACCGGATCGCTTTCATCGCCGGGGTCGGGCAGGACGGCGTCGATGTGCACGGCCTGGTCGGGGCTGGTACCCCAGGTCAGCATAGGCGCGATCGTCGCGGCATCCAGCTGTACCTCGGCATCGAAGACGGCGTCGGCATCGCTGGCCAGTTGCCGCCAGGCTGCCACGGCGGCGTCCCACAGCGCGCCTTGCGGCGCGCGCGGACGACCGCGCAGGTAGTCCACGACCTTGTCATCGGGGGCGATGAGGGCGCCGCGTGCGCCGCATTCCACGGCCATGTTGCAGATGGTCATGCGGGCTTCCACGCTCAAGGCGGCGATGGCCTCGCCCTGGAACTCCAGCGCATAGCCGGTGGCGCCGGCCGCACCGATCTTGCCCACCAGCGCCATGATGATGTCCTTGGAGCGCACGCCCGCGCCCAGCCTGCCGCTGACGCTCACGCGCATGGTCTTGAGGCGCCGGTAGACCAGGGTCTGGGTAGCCAGGTAGTGCTCGATGTCGGAGGTGCCGATGCCGAAACCCAGCGCCCCCAGGGCGCCGTAGGTGGTGGTGTGGCTGTCGCCGGCAGCGATCACCATGCCCGGCAGTACCAGGCCGATCTCGGGCATGACGACGTGTTCGATGCCCTGCAGCGGATGCAGCACGTCGAAGAGTTCGATACCGAAATCGCGGCAGTTCTCGGCGAAGTAGCTGGCCTGGCGCGCCGCGCCCGCATCGGGCATGCGCGCGCTGCGCTGGGCTGCCGTGGGGTTGACGTGATCGACCGTGCCCAGCGCCGCCTGCGGGCGCCACACGGTGCGCCCGGCCTGGCGCAGGCCGGTGAAGGCTTGCGGCGAGGTGTATTCGTTGAGGACGGTGCGGTCGATGTAGAGCAGCACCTGCCGGCCATCGTCGCTTAGGCGGCGCACCAGGTGGCTGTCGATGAGTTTGTCGTAGAGGGTCTTGGCCATGATCGCTTCACGGGAGGGCTGATATGCCTTCAAAGTGTAGCGAGCCGGCGGCGGCGGCTCCAATGCAAATATCGAATGCATGTATTCGATATTGCTAAGCAGCGCCGCCGCTCAGCTTGCCTATTGTCGTGGTGCGGGGGCGTTGTCGGCAAAGGCGGGGATGTCCTTCAGACGTGCGTGGATCGCCGCCAGCGTCGGCCATTGCGCCAGATCGATGCCCATGCGCTCGGCATTGATGGCCTGCGGGAACAACAGGATATCGCCCAGCGACGGCCGCTGGCCACCGATGTAGGGGCCGGCGCGCCGGCTGTGCAGCAACTGCTCGACCGCCCCCAGGCCTTCGATGGTCCAGTGGCGGTTCCAGTCGGCGATGACGCCGGCATCGACTCCGGGCAGCGTCGACAGCCGTCGGGCGATACGCGGCGGCACCAAAGCGTGGATCTCGGCGGCGATGGCAATGGCGACCGAGCGGGACAACGCGCGCAGTTCCAGGTCCTGGGGCAGCAGCGGCGGCTCGGCTTGCCATTCGTCCAGGTATTCGATGATGGCGATGGATTGCGTGATCAGCGTGCCCTGGTCGGTCACCAGCGCCGGCACCAGGCCTTGCGGATTGATGCGCAGGTAGTCGGGCTGGCGGCTTTGCGGATCGTCACCGAGGATGGTGACGGCCACGGTCTCGACGTCGATGTTCTTGATGGCCAGTGCAATGCGCACCCGCGAGGCGGCCGAGGAGATGTCGTTGAGATAGAGTTTCATGGTGTTTCCTTGCTGAGTTGAGGGAGGAGAAAGAGCCGGGAGGAATCAGCCGAACGTGAAGGCATAGGCCGTCGCGCCCGGATCGAGAAAGCGCACTTCGAAGGTATGCGGCCCGACATCACCGCGCTGGCGCACCAGCTGGAAGAGCCTCGTGCGGGTCACCGTCGCATTGCCGGCGGCATCGGTGTCGCTGCCGTGCAGTGCACCGGGCGGCTTGCCATCGATGCTCACCTGCAGCCGCACCGGCCGGCCATCCTCGGCCGGCCCCAATACCAGATGCAGGTCACGCGCCGAGAAGCGGTAGCGGATGCTGCCTCCGGCCTGTTGCAGCGTGATGGCCTCGGCGCCGACCCGCCAGTGGCCGGCCAGGCTCCACTGGTTCAGGCCCGGTTCCACGGCGCTGTAATCCGTCGCCACGTCAGGACGCAGCCCGGGGCGGCCCATGAAGCCGCTGGCCTGGCGGTAGCCGAGATAGGTTTCGTCCGACTCCAGCCGGGCCAGGTCGGGCGCGGCCTGGATGCCCGGGGCGTCGGGGCTGGAGAGCGCGGCGGCCTGGTTGCTGCCGGCTTCCCGCAGCAGGTCGCGGATGGCTTGCTCCGATTGGGCGTAGTGGCCTTCGCCGAACTGGTGATAACGCAGCCGGCCCTGGGCATCGGCCAGGTAGAACGCCGGCCAGTAGTTGTTGCCGAAGGCACGCCAGAGACGGAAATCGCTATCGACCGCCACCGGGAAACCGAGGTGGAATTCCTCCAGGGCCTTCCTGATGTTGTCGATCTTTTTCTCGAAGGCGAATTCGGGGGTATGCACGCCGATGACCACCAGACCCTGGTCCTTGTACCGCTCGGCCCAGGCTCGCACATAGGGCAGGGTGCGGATGCAGTTGATGCAGGAATAGGTCCAGAAATCCACCAGCACGACCTTGCCGCGCAATTGCTCGGCAGTGAGTGGAGGCGAGTTCAGCCACTGGACCGCGCCCTCCAGCGAGGGTAGCTGGCCCTCGACGGGCAACCGGCTGCGGTAAGGATGATCGGGACGGGTGGCGTCCCCGGGCATCGCAGCCCGACTGGGGGCGAGGAGGTCGAGCGCCAGCGTTTCCAGGCGCTCGGTGTTGCCCGTGCCGCTCGGCAGGCCCAGGTCGGCGCCCACCGCCACGCTGGCCACACCGGCCAGCACGGCCACGCCCAGGCCGCGCTGCAGCCAGTGGCTGGCAGGTCGCAGCCGCCGCGTCATGCTGATCAGCCGGGCGCCGGCCAGCATGCCCAGGGCCAGTCCAGTAGCAGCGCCGGCCGCATAGGCCAGCAACAGCGTGGTGCTGCCTATGCCGGGGCCCTGCCAGGCGGCGCCCGAGAGCAGCAGTCCGAGGATGGGGCCGGCGCAGGGCGTCCACAGCAAGCCTGTGGCCGCACCCAGCAGCAGCGAGTTGCCGATGACGTGGCGGCGGCGAGTGGCCTGGTCCGCCAGCCGGTTGCCCAGCGCTACGCCCGGCACCCCCAGCAGGGCCGCCAATGGCGGCCACAGCAGCGCCAGCCCGAACAGCGCCATCACCAGCAGGGCGGCGCTGCGGCCGATCTCGTTGAGCTGCACGGTCCATGCCGCGCCGGCCGAGGCCAGCGTGGTCACGGCCGCGAACACCAGCGCCATGCCGGTCAGCATGGGCAGGCGCACGGTCAGCCAGGGCTGGTCGGCGCGAGCCAGCACGAAGGGCAGCACCGGCAGGATGCAGGGACTCAGCAGGGTAAGCAGTCCGCCCAGGAAGGCGGCAAGATAGAGGATCATGGGAGGCTCCAGGTCAGGGGAACGCCATCGATGGCGACCCCTGCATGAAACCCCGTCGGAGTATCGGATATGTGTCGCGGCGGCTCGCCAGTGTCAGTGCCTGTGTCTATCCGTGCTGCAGATACATTGAGGTACAAATCCCCCCTCTGCGAGACTTGCGCGACGGCGCCGCAACACGTAAAAGACAGGCTGGCCATCCTGGCAGCAAGCTTACGAAAGGCAGGCAAGTGGAACACATCGATCACGTCCTCATCGTCGACGACGACCGGGAGATCCGGGAACTGGTAGCGACCTACCTCAAGAAGAACGGCCTGCGTGTGGACGTCGCCGCCGACGGCCGCCAGATGCGCGCCTTCCTGGCCAGCAATGCGGTGGACCTGGTGGTGCTGGACATCATGATGCCCGGCGACGATGGCCTGGTGCTTTGTCGCGAGTTGCGCGCCGGCAAGCACAAGGCTATCCCGGTGATCATGCTGACCGCACGCGCCGAGGAGACCGATCGCGTCATCGGCCTGGAGATGGGGGCCGACGACTACCTGGCCAAGCCCTTTGCGGCGCGGGAGTTGCTCGCCCGCATCAAGTCGGTGCTGCGCCGTACCCGCATGCTGCCGCCCAACCTGCAGGTCAGCGAGGCGGGCAAGTTGCTGCGCTTCGGCAGCTGGCGCCTCGATACCAGCGAGCGCAACCTGCTGGCCCCCGATGGCATGGTGGTCACCCTCAGCGGTGCCGAGTACCGGCTGCTACGGGTCTTCGTCGATCATCCGCAGCGGGTGCTCAACCGCGACCAGTTGCTCAGCCTGACCCAGGGCCGTGGCGCCGAGATCTTCGATCGCTCCATCGACCTGCTGGTGAGCCGGGTACGCCAGCGCCTGGAGGACGATGCCCGCGAGCCGCGCTACATCAAGACCATCCGCAACGAAGGCTATGTCTTCTCGATGCCGGTCACCATCGAGGAGGTGCGCTCGTGAGCGCTGGCGCCGGCTCTGCTGCCCGCGCGCGGCGCTCGCTTACCTTGCGCGCACGGCTGTTCCTGATCCTGCTGGCGGGGCTGGCGCTGGCCCATGTGCTGTCCTTCTCGGTGCTGTTTTTCGAGCGCTACAGCGCGGCCCGCGAGGTCATGCTCGATACCCTGGAGAACGACGTGGCCACCTCGGTGGCCATCCTCGACCGCCTGCCGGCCGCCGAGCGACCCGCCTGGATCGGCCCCCTGCAGCGGGCCACCTACGGTTACGTGATCGGCGAGGGCAGGGCGGGCAGCAACGAGCTCTCCGAGCGCGCCCAGGTGATTGCCGCCAAGATCCGGGCCGCCCTGGGCAGCCGTTATCCCTTCCAGATGCAGACCGTGCCGGGGCCGCGCGAGCACCTGCAGGCCCATCTGCGTCTCTCCGACGGCAGCGCCCTGGCGGTGGACATCAAGCCAGCCATGAAGCCGCTCACGCGTTGGCTGCCCTATGTGCTGGTGGCGCAGCTGCTGTTGCTGGTGCTGTGCAGCTGGATTGCGGTGCGCCAGGCCCTGCGGCCCCTGGCCGACCTGGCCGATGCCGCCGATGGCCTGGACCTGCGCCGCCAGGCCACCCCCTTGCAGGAAGACGGCCCGGCCGAGGTGGCCCATGCGGCAATCGCCTTCAATGCCATGCGCGAGCGTATCTCGCACTACCTGCAGGAGCGGGTGCAGATCCTGGCGGCCATTTCGCACGACCTGCAGACACCGATCACGCGCATGAAGCTGCGCGCCGAGATGGCCGAGCCCGGCGTGGAGCGCGACAAGCTCATCAACGACCTGGGCGAGATCGAGCGCCTGGTGCAGGATGGCATCGCTTACGCGCGCAGCGCCCACGGCAGCACCGAGCTGGCCGTGCGCATCGACCTGGCCTCGTTCCTGGAGAGCATGGTGTTCGACTACCAGGACACCGGCCGCGCGGTATCCCTGCACGCGCCGTTGGCCAGGCTGGCGCTGGTGACCCGGCCGCATGCCCTGCGCCGGATACTGGGCAACCTGATCGACAATGCCCTCAAGTTCGGTGGTGCCGCCGAGGTCGAATTGCGCCCCTTGGCCGGGGGGGCGGTGGCGATCCTGGTGCGCGATCCCGGCCCCGGCATTGACGAACATCAGCTGGAGGCGGTGTTCCAGCCCTTCTTCAGGCTGGAGTCCTCGCGCAACCGCAACACCGGCGGCGCCGGCCTGGGCCTGGCCATTGCGCAGCAACTGAGCGTGGCACTGGAAGGGACGCTGACGTTGCGCAATCGCAGCGATGGCCCTACCGGACTGGAGGCCGAGCTGGTGCTGTCGTCGTTGCGCTGAGGCGCGCGTATCCCAATGTATCTGGCGGCATGTCCGCTACAAAGGCTTGCAAGGAGGCTATTCCCGGTACACAAGCCCGATACAACCACGGCGCATTCTCCGTCTTGCCCCTTCCACTCGACCGGAGAATGTGATGTCCCAAGAAATCAATATCCAGCGCCGCCGTCTCTTCGGCGCCACCGCCGCCACCCTGGCCGCCGCACAGTTCGCCCTGCCTGCCCTGGCCCGCGCCGCCGATGCCGCGCCGAACGCCGCGAGTGCGACCACCGGCTCGGCCAATACCTTCGGTACGATCCACCAGATCAATGCCGGCCTGCTCAACGTCGGCTATGCCGAGGCGGGTCCGGCCGATGGACCGGTGGTGATCCTGCTGCACGGCTGGCCCTACGACATCCATAGCTTCGTCGATGTCGCTCCCATCCTGGCGGCGGCCGGCTACCGGGTCATCCTGCCTTACCTGCGCGGCTACGGCAGCACGCGTTTCCTCTCCGATAGCACGGTGCGCAACGGCCAGCAGGCCGTGGTGGCGCTGGATATCATCGCCCTGATGGATGCCCTGAAGATCGACCGCGCCATCTTCGGCGCCTTCGACTGGGGTGCGCGCACCGCCTGCATCATCGCGGCGCAGTGGCCGCAGCGGGTCAAGGCGCTGGTGTCGGTGAGCGGCTACCTGATGACCAATGTCGACGCCGGTCGCCAGCCCCTGCCGCCGCAGGCCGAGCTGGACTGGTGGTACCAGTTCTACCTGGCCACCGATCGCGGCGTGGCCGGCTACGACAAGTACCGGCGCGACTTCAACCGCTTGATCTGGAAGACCGCCTCGCCGAAGTGGCATTTCGACGAGGCCACCTACGCCCGCAGCGCCGCCGCCTTCGACAATCCTGACCATGTGGCCATCGTGGTCCATAACTATCGCTGGCGCCTGGGCCTGGCGCCGGGGCAGACCCAGTACGATGCGCTGGAGCAGCGCCTGGGCAGCTTCCCCACCATCACGGTGCCGACCGTGACGCTGGAGGGCGATGCCAACGGCGCGCCGCACCTGGATCCGGCGGCCTACCGCAAGCGCTTCGCTGGCCCCTATGCGCATCACACCCTGGGCGGTGGCATCGGCCACAACCTGCCGCAGGAAGCGCCGGCCGAGTTTGCCCAGGCGATCATCGAGGCTGACCGCCTGTGATGGAGCGGGCGGCATCAGCAGGGCTAGGATGCGGGTCTTGCTTCCTGCAGATCGCGCCTGAATGCCCCCGGACTCAATCCCGTCCATTTGCGAAACGCCCGGTGGAAGGCACTGGGCTCGGTAAAACCCAGCTGCGCGGCCACGCTGGCCACGCTCAGCTCGCCCTGGCGCAGCAGGGTCTGGGCCAGGCCACTGCGGATCTCGTCCTTGAGCGAGGCAAAGCTCTGTCCCTCCTCGCGCAGGCGTCGCCGCAGCGTAGCTGCTGACACCCCCAGCTGTGCGGCCAGCGTATCGAAGTCCGGCCAGTCGGCCGGCGCCTTTTCCTTGAGATGGGTGCGCAAGCGCGTGACCCAGCCGGTGTCGTGGCGGTAACGCACCAGCAGGTTGCCCGGCGCTTCGCGCAGGAAAGCCCGCAGCGCGGCGTCGTTGCGGATCACCGGCAGGTCGAGATAGGCGGCGTCGAAGCTGAGCACGCAGCGGGGCTGGCCGAAATGCACCGGCACGCCGAAGAATTGCAGGTAGTCCGGCCGCTCCTCGGGGATGGAACAGGCAAAGTCGATGCGCTGCAGCGCGATGCGCCGGCCCACCAGCCAGCAGGCCAGGCCCAGCACCAGTAGCAGGAAGGTGCGGTAGGCGAAGGCCGGGTAGGGCGAGCGGTTCCTGATCAGGACGATCTGAGCCCGGCCGTCTTCGACCCGCAGCTCGCCGTAGGGCTCGTCGAGCACGATGCGCAGGAAGCGCAGCGCCCGGTGCAGCGCCTGGGCCAGCGTACCGGTATGCAGCACGGCATGGCACATCAGCGTAAAACTGCCCTGCCGCATCGGCCGCGCCGCCAGGCCAAAGAACTCGTCATCGCTCAGGCGTGCGATCTCGCGCCAGAGTTTGCCATATTGCAGCGCGGTGATCGCCTCCTTGGCGCCCCCCTCCAGGCCGGCGGCACGCAACGCACCCTCGGTCGCAAAGCCTTGTCGCGACAGGCATCCAAGCGCGTCTTCCACGAATGAGTAGGCAATGCTGTGGGGATCCATCGTTTCCTCGGGATATGGCAAAAGCAGTCAGATTATGAGGCAAGTTATGTCATTGCCTGCCAGCTTTGGGGTCTCTAGTATCCGCAGCATACGCACAAAACAAGAAATCAGCGTTCATTCTGATAAAGGAGACAGGCGTGTCCAAGCCGCAATCAGGTCATCGCGACCAGCGCGATTATGCCGAAGCCGTCGCCGGCTTCAGCCTTGCCCGGGTGAGCGGGCAATTCCAGGGCGACTTCGAGAACGGCATCAATGCCTGCATCGAATGTTGCGACCGTCATATCGACGGCGACAAGGTGGCCCTGGATTACATTTCCCTCGATGGCCGGCATCAGGCCTACAGCTTTGCGCAACTGAGCGAGGCGTCTGCCCGCTTTGCCAACCTGCTGGCGCAGCAGGGCATCGGTGCGGGCGACGTGGTGGCGGGCCTCTTGCCGCGCACCCCGGAACTGCTGGTGACGATCCTGGGCACCCTGCGCGCCGGTGCCGTCTACCAGCCGCTCTTCACCGCCTTCGGCCCCAAGGCCATCGAGCATCGCCTGCAACTCTCCAGCGCCCGTCTGGTCGTCACCAATACCGCCAATCGCCAGAAACTGGCCGAGGTGCCGGCCTGCCCGCTGGTCTGCACGGTCGGCACCACGCCGCAGAGCCTGCTGCCGGGCGATCTCGATTTCCACACGCAGATGGCGGCCCAGTCCACCCAGTTCACCCCGGTGATGCGCCGGGGTTCGGACCTGATGCTGATGATGTCCACCTCCGGCACCACTGGCGCGGCCAAGGGTGTGCCGGTGCCGCTGCGGGCCCTGCAAGCCTTTTCGGTCTACATGCGCGACGCCGTCGGCCTGCAGCCCGAAGACAGGTTCTGGAACATCGCCGACCCCGGCTGGGCCTACGGCCTGTACTACGCCATCCTGGGTCCGCTGGTGCTGGGCCATGCCACTACCCTGAACGAAGCCGCCTTCAGCGTCGAGGGCGCCTATGCGCTCATCCAACGATTGGGCATCACCAGCCTGGCCGGCGCGCCGACCGCCTATCGCATGATGATGGCGGCCGGTGATGAAGCGGCAGCGCCTTGCAAGGGCCGGCTGCGCGTCGTCAGCAGCGCCGGCGAACCGCTCAACGCCGAGGTGATGCGCTGGTTCGACAGCGCCCTGGCCGTGCCCATCTACGACCACTACGGCCAGACCGAACTGGGCATGGTGGTCAACAATCATCATGGCCTGGTCCATCCGGTACAAGCGGGGTCGGCCGGCTATGCCATGCCCGGCTACCGCGTGGTGGTGCTGGATGACGAGCGTCGCGAACTGGGCCCCAACCAGCCCGGTGAACTGGCCATCGACATCGCCCGCTCGCCGCTGCTGTGGTTCACCGGCTACTGGCAGCAGGAGACCCCGGCCATCGACGGCGGTTACTACAGCACCGGCGACAACGTCGAGCTGGAGTCCGACGGCAGCATCAGCTTCATCGGCCGCGCCGATGACGTCATCACCTCCTCCGGCTACCGCATCGGCCCCTTCGATGTGGAAAGTGCACTGCTGGAACATGCCGCCGTGGCCGATGTGGCCGTCATCGGCGTACCCGACCCGGAGCGCACCGAGATCGTGAAGGCCTTCATCGTCTTGAAGCAAGCCAGCCAGGCCAGCGACGCCCTGGCCGAGGAACTGAGCCAGCACGTCAAGCGGCGCCTGTCGGCGCATGCCTATCCGCGCGCCATCGAGTTCGTCGATGCCCTGCCCAAGACGCCCAGTGGCAAACTACAACGATTCGTGCTGCGCAAGCGCGAAGCCGACCGGGCCGCTGCAGGCGCACCGGCCACCACCTGACATCTGAACGAGGACTCATCATGGGAATCAAGAAGGGCGTATATGTCGTCACCGGTGCCGCCTCCGGCCTGGGCGCGGCCACGGCCGAGGCGTTGCTGAAGGCATCGGCCAAGGTGTTGCTGGCCGATATCAATCCAGTGGCCGGCGAGAAATGGAAAGCCTTCCTGGGCGAGAACGCCCGCTTCGTGCAGACCGACGTCACCAGCGAAACCAGTGCCGAGGCCGCCTTTGCAGCCGCCGCTGCCATGGGCGAGGTGGTGGGCCTGGTCAACTGCGCCGGCATCGCCCCCGGCGAGAAACTGCTGGGCAAGGAAGGGCCGCATCGGCTGGACAGCTTCCTGCGTGCCCTCAACATCAACCTGGTCGGCACTTTCAACATGGCGCGCCTGGCCGCGCAGTACATCAGCCAGTCAACGCCGGATGCCTCCGGCGAGCGCGGCGTGATCATCAACACCGCCTCCATTGCCGCCTTCGATGGCCAGATGGGCCAGGTCGCCTATGCCGCCTCCAAGGGCGGGGTGGTTGCCATGACCCTGCCGATGGCGCGTGACTTGGCGCGCCATGGCATCCGCGTGGTCACCATCGCGCCCGGCATCATCGAGACCCCGATGATGCTGGCCATGCCGCCGGAGGTGCTGGAGTCGCTGGGCAAGAGCGTGCCGTTCCCGCCGCGCCTGGGCAAGCCCTCCGAGTTTTCCTCGCTGGTGGAGCACATCCTGCAGAACCAGTATCTCAACGGCGAAGTCATCCGCATGGATGGCGCGCTGCGCATGAATTCCCGCTGAGCGGCCGTGCCGCCAGCGCTCACCAATGAAACCATGAAGGAGGCCAACATGGCTAAGGACCCCATCGTCATCGTCTCGGCCGCCCGCACGCCCATGGGCAATTTCCAGGGTGCGCTGGCCGATCTGCCCACGCCGCAACTGGGCGCCCATGCGATCGAGGCGGCCGTCGCCCGCGCCGGCATCGCCGCAGACCAGATCGACCAGGTCTTCATGGGCTGTGTACTGCAGGCCGGGCTGGGCCAGGCACCGGCACGCCAGGCCGCCTTGCGCGCGGGCCTGCCGGTGGCTGTCGCCTGCAGCACCATCCACAAGGTCTGCGGCTCGGCGATGATGGCCGTCATGCTGGGTCATGACAGCATCCTGGCAGGATCGTCCTCCATCGTCGTGGCTGGTGGCATGGAATCCATGAGCAATGCCCCCTACCTGCTGCCCAAGGCCCGGAGCGGCTACCGGCTCGGCCATGACCGGCTGATCGACCACATGTTCTTCGACGGCCTGGAAGATGCCTATTCCGACCAGAACCGTGGCCGCCTCATGGGGACCTTCGCCGAAGACTGCGCTACCGCCATGGGCTTTACCCGCGAGGAGCAGGACGCCTTTGCCATCCGCTCCACCCAGCGTGCCCGGGCCGCCATCGAAGAGGGGCACTTCCAGTGGGAGATCGCTCCCATCGAGGTGGCCGGCAAGAAGGGCAGTACCGTGGTGACCACCGATGAAGGCCCGCTGTCGGTCAAGCTCGACCGCATTCCCAGTCTCAAGCCGGCCTTCCGCGCCGGCGGCACGGTGACGGCGGCCAACTCGTCCTCCATCTCCGATGGTGCGGCCGCGCTGGTGCTGATGACGCAATCGCGGGCGCAGGCGCTGGGGATCACGCCCATTGCCCGCATCCTCGGCCATGTCACCCATGCCGGCGAGCCGGCTGATTTCCCGCGTGCGCCCATCGGTGCGATCCGCAAGATCTTCGAGCGCACCGGCCTGGACCGCAGCAGCACCGACCTGTATGAAATCAACGAGGCCTTCGCCGCCGTGCCCATGGCCGTCAGCCGCGAGTTGGACATCGACGTGGACCGCATCAACGTCCACGGCGGCGCCTGCGCGCTGGGCCATCCCATCGGTGCTTCGGGTGCGCGCATCCTGGTCACGCTGCTGGGGGCCCTGCGCCAGCGCGGCCTGAAGACCGGTATCGCCAGCCTGTGCCTGGGCGGTGGCGAAGCCACGGCGGTGGCCGTCGAGATGCTGTGAGGCCCTGCTCCTGCATGCATGTTGATTTATCCACAGCCCGACCAAAGGTGACACCGTGATACTCACGCCCGAACAGGAAATGATCCGCGACGCCATGCGCGCGTTCGCCCAGGAGCGCCTCGCCCCCTTCGCGGCCGACTGGGATCTCCACCACACCTTCCCGGCCGCAGCCCTCAAGGAACTGGGCGAGCTGGGAGCCATGGGCATGTGCGTGCCTGAAGAGTGGGGCGGCGCCGGCATGGACTACATGAGCCTGGTGCTGGCGCTGGAAGAAATCGCCGCCGGTGATGGCGCCACCTCCACCATCGTCTCGGTGCAGAATTCGCTGGCCTGCGGCATCACGCAGAAATATGGCAGCCAGGCTCAGAAGCAGGAATGGCTCCCGCGCCTGGCCCGCGGCGAGGTGCTGGGCTGCTTCTGCCTCACCGAGCCGCATACCGGCTCGGACGCGTCAGCCCTGCGCACCCGCGCCGAGCGCGATGGCGACCACTTCGTGCTCAATGGCGTGAAGCAGTTCATCACCAGCGGCAGGCATGCCGAGGTCGCCATCGTCTTTGCCGTCACCGACAAGGTCGCCGGCAAGCGCGGTATCTCCTGCTTCCTGGTGCCGTGCAAGACGCCCGGCTTCATCGTCGGCCGTACCGAGGAAAAGATGGGCCAGCACGCCTCCGACACCGTGCAGATCCTGCTGGAGAACTGTCGCGTGCCGGCCAGCGCCCTGCTGGGAGCCGAAGGCGAGGGCTATCGCATCGCCCTGTCCAACCTGGAAGCGGGCCGCATCGGCATCGCCGCGCAAAGCGTGGGCATGGCGCGTGCTGCCTTCGAGGCCGCGCTCAGGTATGCCAGGGAGCGCGAGAGTTTCGGCGTACCCATCATCGAGCATCAGGCTGTCAGCTTCCGCCTGGCCGACATGAACACCCAGCTCGATGCCGCCCGCCTGCTGGTCTGGCGCGCAGCCACCCTGAAGGATCAGGGTTTGCCCTGCCTGAAGGAAGCCTCCATGGCCAAGGTATTTGCCTCCGAGGCCGCCGAGAAGATCGCCTCGGATGCCATCCAGATCCACGGCGGCGTGGGCTATACGCGCGACTTCCCGGTCGAGCGCATCTACCGGGATGTACGCATCAGCCAGATCTACGAAGGCGCCAACGACATCCAGCGCATGGTGATTGGGCGGGCCCTGGCGGCGCAGTGAGGACAGCCGGGCCGCGTCATCTGCGGGGCCGGCGCTATACCCAGCCAGGAAAGTCAGCGCCGATGCCGCTGCCAAACAGGCGCTGGCAGTGACTGTCGACGATGGCGATGCTGCGCGCCATGCCGCTGGTGGACTGCTTGTGCGAGAGGCGGTAGCAAGTATAAGGCGGTGGCGGATCGCTGAGCTCGCGGATCAGGTAGGGGCCGTTGGCCAGGCTGGCCTGGGCCAGCCAGCGCGGCACGATGGCCCATTGATCTGGATGGTGCAGCATCGACAGGATCAGGTGGCCGCTGTCTAGCTTGATGCGTGAGGGTGTCAGCGGGTCCCACCAGTGATCGTGCCAGGCATCGAAGCTGCGGCCCCAGGGAACGAAGAGTTCATGGTCGGCCGAGAGATCCTGTGGACGCACCTTGCGCACACCTTTCGACCTGCCTCCGCGCAGGCTCAATACCACCATGGGCGAAGTAAAGAAGATCTCCACCTTGACGTTGGGGTGACTGCGCTCGCGCAGGCTGAAGGCCAGATCAAGCTGGCGTTGCTCGATCTTCTCGTACATCTCGTCGGAGTGCAGCGTGCGGATCTCGATCTTCATGGATGGATGCTCGGCATGCAGCTGGCGATACAGGCGCGGGAAGACGAACACGTTCAGGCTATCCACCGCGCCGATGGTCAGGCTCAGGCGCGGCCCTTGCGAACCCAGGATCTTGACCTCGCGCGAGAGCAGGTGCCACTGCTCGGCAATGCGCAGGAACTCTTCGCCGCTGGGCGTGAGCCGGACCTGGCGGATACCCTTGCCGCGTTCCAGCAGTTGCATGCCCAGTTCCTCCTCCAGCGCGCGGATGCGCTTGCTGATGGTGGTCTGGGTCAGGTTCAGGGTGTCGGCTGCGGCGCTCTGGCTGCCGCTGCGCACGATTTCCAGGAAGGTATCGATGGCGTGATGGAACATGGTTTTGCGCTATGCGGCTCCGGGATCAAATAGTCGCGTAGCGACCATATTATGGTCAATCAAGTCATTTTACGCGGTTGACTATCCTATTTAGAATCGCCCACAGCACGCATATCGTCAAGCAATGCCGCAGAAGCATTGGACGCCACCACACCAGAGTCCGGAGACAAACGCATGTCGCAATCGACCGTCCAGGCTGCATCACCATCATCGGCCACCAGCTTCGTCCGTCCCACCCGTTTTCGCTGGGTAGTGGCCGCACTGATCTTCCTCATCTACACCGTTGCCGCCGCCGACCGCGCCAACATCGGCGTGGCCTTGCCGTTCATCCGCAAGGAATTCGCCATGAGCAATACCCAGGCCGGCGCCTTGCTGAGCCTGTTCCTGTTCGCCTATGCGCTGGCGCAGTTGCCGGCGGGGTTTGCCACCAGCCGCTTCGGCGTGCGGCGCATCTTCACCGGCGCCATGATGCTGACCTCGGTCTTCACCGGCCTGCTCGGCACCACCAGCTCGGTGCTCGGCCTGAAGATCTATCGCTTCGCCCTCGGACTGGCCGAGGGGCCGCTGCCGGTGGGCATCGCTGCCACCATCAACAACTGGTTTCCGCCGCATGAGAAGGGCACCGCCGCCGGCATCTTCCTCTCCTCGGTGAAGTTCGGACCGGTGATCGTGCCGCCGGTGTGCGCAGTCATCATCGCCTTATGGGGATGGCGCGAGATCTTCATCGTCTTTGCCGTGCCGGGGATATTGTTCTCCATCATCTGGTACTTCCTGGTGACCGAACATCCGTCGCAGAGCGCACGCGTGAACCAGGCCGAGCTGGATTACATCACCGGCGCCACGCCGGTAGCTGCCACGACGACCGCTGCGGCCGTCACCGCACCTGCGTCGGCCCGTCGTGCCGCCCCGGCCTGGCTGGATGCCCTGGTGCGCGCCCGCAAGCTGGCACCGCTGACCGACAACAAGAGCGTCTTCCGCTCCTGGAACGTGCTGGGTTGCGCGCTGGGCTATTGCTTCCAGCTGGGTATCTCCAATGTGCTGCTGGCCTGGATCCCGACCTACCTGCTCTCGGTCAAGAAATTCTCCGTCATGAACATGGGCTTCGTGGCCGCAGCGCCCTGGGTCGGTGCGGTGATCGGCAACCTGCTGGGTGGTCTGGCCTCGGACCGCCTGCTGGCGCGCCGTCGCAAGCCCGGCATGATGCTCTCGGCCCTTGCCACCGCCGGCATGATGTATGCACTGATCCATTCACCGGCCGATCCCTTTAGCTACGGCATGCTGCTCTTTGCCACCGGCGTCTTGCTCAGCTTCGGTTTCTCGGCCTATATGGCCTACCCGATGGGCGTGACCGACCGCAAGACCTTCCCCATCGCCAGTTCGGTGGTCAACATGGGCGGCCAGATCGGCGGCGCGATCGCCCCGCTGGCCACCGGCATGCTGCTGGACAACTACGGCTGGGATTACGTGTTCTCCTTCATGGCCATCGGCTCGCTGATCAGTTTCCTGGTGCTGCTGACCATCGCCGAGCCGGTGCAGGACTGAGCCCGCTTGCCTGTTTTCTGAAAGCCTTCGACATGAGTCATCCCTCCTTCATCATCCACCCCGCGCCTGCGCTGGCACCGCATGCCCTCGTCACTGCGCTGGAAGGCATCGTGGTCTCGCACCTGAGCGACAACCTGCAGCGGCTCTCGGGCATCACCGGCCTGCAACGCATCCATCGCGCGCGCAAGCTGGTGGGCACCGCCCTGACCGTCAAGACCCGCCCCGGCGACAACCTGCTGATCTACAAGGCGCTGATGATGATGCAGCCCGGCCATGTGCTGGTGGTCGATGGCGGCGGCCAGAGCAGCAATGCGCTGGTAGGAGAGCTGATCATGCTCTACGCGCAGCAGCGTGGTTGCGCCGGTTTCGTGCTGGATTGCGCGGTGCGCGACACGGCGGCCTTCGCGCAGGCGGATTTCCCCTGCTATGCGCGCGCCGTCAGTCATCGCGGTCCCTACAAGAACGGGCCCGGGCAGATCAATGTGCCGGTCAGTATCGATGGCCAGGTGGTGCATCCAGGTGATCTCGTCGTCGGTGATGAGGATGGCGTTGTCGCCTTCGCACAGGACCAGGCCGAGGCTCTCATCGCTGCGGCCCGCCAGACCGCTGCGTTCGAGGACGGCATCCGTGCCGAGATCGCCAACGGGCGCGTCGAGCAGGCATGGCTGGACAAGGTGCTGAAGCCTTTCGGCCTTTGAGGTATCGTAGGGCGGCCTGTCACATCCTTGTCCATCGACCGCATCGTCCCCATCGAGCTAGCCCATCGCATGACTGCCTCTTCTCTCAAACGCTACCTGTCGCTGCATGACTTCGAGCACGCCGCCAGGAAGCGCCTGCCCAAGCCTCTGTTCGCCTACGTCTCGGGCGCGGTGGAGGACGAGGTCTCCATCAACGCCAACCGCGCGGCCTATGGCCACTATGCCTTCAAGCCCAAGGTATTGGTGGATGTGTCGGCCATCGATACCTCGGTCAGCCTGTTCGGCCAGCGCTACACCATGCCGGTGGGCGTGGCGCCCATGGGTATCGCCGCCATGACCAGCTATCGCGGCGACATCGCCCTGGCGGTGGCCGCGCGCAAGGCCGGGGCCTTGTGCATCATGAGCGGTTCATCATTGATCCGCCTGGAAGAAGTCATGCAGGCCGCGCCCGGCACCTGGTTCCAGGCCTACCTTCCTGGCCACCAGGAGCAGATAGATGCGCTGATCCGCCGCGTGCAGGCGGCCGGGGTGGAAACGCTGGTGCTGACGGTGGATACACCGGTGACCGCCAATCGCGAAAACAATATCCGCGCCGGATTTTCCACGCCCCTGCGTCCCAGCCTGGCGCTGGCCTGGCAGGGTGTGACGCATCCGCGCTGGCTGCTGGGCACCTTCGTGCGCACGCTGTGGCGGCACGGCATGCCCCACTTCGAGAACAACTATGCCACGCGCGGCGCGCCCATCATGTCCTCGACCGTGCTGCGCGATTTTGCCGATCGCGGGCATCTGAACTGGGAGCACGTGACGCGCGTGCGCGCCATGTGGAAGGGGCCGCTGGTGATCAAGGGCATCCTCAACGTGGCCGACCTGCGTCGGGCCAAGGCGATAGGCGCCGATGCGGTCATCGTCTCCAACCATGGCGGCCGCCAGCTCGATGGCAGCGTGGCGCCGCTGCGGGTGTTGCCCGAGATGGTCGAGGCTGCGGGCGAGTTCCCGGTCATGATCGACAGTGGCGTGCGGCGTGGCACCGATGTCCTGAAGGCGCTGGCCCTGGGCGCCAGGGCGGCATGGATAGGCCGTCCCTTCAACTATGCGGCCACCGTCGGCGGCGAGGCCGGAGTGGCCCATGCGCTGGAACTGATCCGCCAGGAAATTCGGCGCGACATGGGCATGCTGGGCGTGACCAGCATCGCCGGTATTGCGCCGGAGCATCTGTGCAGCAGTCGCTGAGGCTTCATGAGGCCTGCAGGGCCTGGCCTCGCAGGGCAGCGCTGGCCTGCACGCTTACCGGCAGCTTGAGCAGCGCGTAGATGTGCCGGATATCGGCCAGTACGATCTGGGGCGCCACGGCCATGCGCCGCGCGATCTCAGCGGCCGTGTAGCCCTTGGTGATGCATTCCAGGGTCCGCATCTCGCGTTCGGACAAGGCCCCGCCGGTCGGCGTCGGGCGCAACCTGGCCAGGATGCGTCGGGCGATCAGCGGGCTGATGGGGCTGCCGCCGCGATGCAGGTTGCGCAGTTCGCACAGGGTGGTCGCGGCATTGCTGTCCTTGAGCAGATAACCATGCGCGCCGGCCTCGATGGCGCGCAAGACATCGCCTTCGTCGCCAAAGGTGGTACAGGCCATGATGGCGCAGCGCGGCCAGGTCTGGCTGGCGTGGCCGATGAGATCGACGGCGCCGCCATCGGCGAGGCCCAGGTCGACCAGCAGCAGATCCGGCGCGGCCTGTTCCAGCAGGAAAGAGGCTTCGTGACGGGTCGTCACCACGGCCCTCAGGACCAGGTCGTCGGCTTGCTGCAAGCTCAGCGCCAGGTTGCTGGCAAAGCCTGCATCGTCTTCCACCAGGACCACGTGGATCAGCGCTGGCCGGGCAGGCGTGGTCAGTCTTGTCGGGATGGATGGCATGGATGAGCTGGAGGTCGTCAGCGGGCGCGCTGTCACGCGCCCCGATGGACTGGCGGATGCCCAAGTATAGGAAAGATGCAAGCCATGGCTTGTCACCAGAACTGGGGATAGGCAGCCGCCGATGGTGGCATTACATTGCGCTTTCGGCGTATTTCCGTCGCGCTCCAGCTCTTGCCACCAGGAACAGAACATGATCGCCCATGCCCCGGAAACCCTTGTCGACTCTGGACCGGATCTGATCGTCCCGCGTTCGTCGACATCGTTCCAGGACAGCGACGAAGCACTCGGACGCCTGTTCAGCGACATCACCCTGATGGCCCGCAGGATGGGCGATGTACCCATCGCCATGGTGTCGCTGCTGCGCGCGACGATGGGCAATGTCGGTCGTGGCGGGCCTGGCCCGGTCAGGGAGCGCGGCTTTCCCAGGTCGCAGTGGTGGATGTTGCCCGGCCAGACGCAGGCCATGCGCAGCGATCTCGATTTCTCCTTGTGCGAAGCCTCGCTCGATTGTGCCGGCGCCCTCACCGAGATCGAGGACCTGCGCCAGCACGCTCCCTATGCCGCCTCGATGATCAGGGCGGCCATGCCCGATGTGCGCTTCTATGCCAGCGTGGCCTTCGGCAATGCCGGTGGGCAATACCTGGGTACGCTCTGTCTGTTCGATCACAAGCCGCGCCAGTTGAGCCAGGCGCAGCGCGAGATGCACGCCTTGCTGGCGCGCCAGCTGGCCAGCCAGCTCGATACCTGGCAGGAACTGATGCGCCTGCAGCGCCTGGCGCTGACCGATTGCCTCACCGGCGTGGGCAACCGGCGCGCCTTCGACCAGCACCTCAAGCACGAGTGGAGCCGCCACCTGCGGCATAGCGCGCCGCTGTCGCTGCTGATGATCGACGTCAATCACTTCAAGCAATACAACGATACCCACGGCCACCAGGCTGGCGATGCGGCGCTGGCGCGACTGGGCGAATTGTTGCCCATGCCCTTGCGCAGCAGTGACTTCGTGGCCCGCTATGGCGGCGACGAATTTGCCGTCATCCTGCCCGATACGCCGGTCGAAGGCGCCCAGGTGGTCAGCGAACGTATCCAGGGAGCGCTGGCGCGTGCCAGTTGGCCGTTGAAGGCATTGCGTGTGTCCATCGGCGTGGCCACGCTGCCGGCCGATGGCTGCGGCGATTTCCACACTCTCATGGCGCGCGCCGACGCGGCCATGTACGCGGCCAAGCGGCGCACCTAGCGGGCCATTGCCTGCCGGCAGCTGCATGTCCCCAGAATTGGGGACATACGTTTGCTGCCGCTGCGCTTACATTCTGCTGGCTGTCAAATTCCGGACACAGGGAAGCTGTCTTTTGTATCGTCCCGCCGCTGCAACCACGCGGTCATAAATAAAGGTTGCGGCGTGTGCCTGGCGAGCTGCGACCTCGCCTGTGCATCTCTCCGGTCACCCGGCCGGACTTTCCGCCCTGCGATCCCTTATCCCGGTAAATGGATTGCGGGGCGATCCTCTTCTTGCCCTACTGCACCAGCGGCAGGTGCAATATCATCAGCGTGCCCTGCTGCCATTGCTTCCATTCAATCCTGGCACCGATCGCCTCGGCGCGCCGCATCTGGTTGCGCAAGCCCTTGCCGCCTCTGGCCAGGCCTTGCTGGAGATCGAAGCCACCGCCGTTGTCGCGTACCTGCACCTGCACGCCATGCGCATCGGCCTGGGTGGAGACGGCGATCTCACTGGCCCCGGTGTGCTTGATGATGTTGCCCAGCGCCTCCTGCAGGATGCGCAGGATATGCAGGGCATGGCGCGGATCCAGCCACGGCAGGGGCGGTACCGTATCGACCTGCCACAGCAGCGTGATGCCGCTGGCGTCGAGCCGGCTGCCCAGGCGGAAGCGCAGCGTGGCCAGCAACAGCAGCAGGTCGGCATCGACCGGCTCCAGCGAGTCGATGGCCAGCTTCAGGTCATCGATGCAGGCGCTGAGGATCTGCGCCACCTCATGTTCATCCAGCTTGCCATGCTCCACGCGGCGCAGGGCACCGATCAGGGACAGGCCCAGCACGTCGTGCATGTCCTGCATCATGCGCTGCCGTTCCATGCTCAGGGTCTGCGCCTTCTCCACCTCGCGCAGGCGCTCGTAGCTTTCCGCCAGCTCGGTCTCGCGCTGCGACAGGCGGATCGCCAGCGTCTGGCGGCCGCGCTCGGCCTCGGCGATGGCCTGGACGTAGCGGCGGAACAGGATGTAGAGGATGACCACGAACATCATCATCGACGAATAGGGCGTCAGGTAGAAGCCCTCGATGTCGAACTGGTTCTTGACCTTGAACCAGTCGTAGATGCCGAAGAGCAGACTGGCCGTCATCCAGGCCGCCAGCAGGCAGGCCTCCAGCGAGCGGCTGCGCCAGCTGTCGATGACGTTGCGCACCACCATCACGATGGCAAACAGGATCGGCCCCACATACAGCATGGGCTTGAGCAGCACCATGCCCGGCTGCAGGCTCGACAGCGGCAGCGTGGCCACGCTCATGATCAGGGAGAAGCCCACCATGCCGCGATTGAACCAGCGATGATCCCGTTTATGCAGCAGCAGGAAAAAGAACTGCAGCGCCACGATCTGCCAGTTCAGCGCGTTGTAGGTCAGCCAGCCGAACCACTGGTCGGAGACCGGCAGCATCTCCAGGCTGGCATAGAAATGCCAGCGCCGCGTGATGTTGCACACGGCGATGACGAACACCAGCAGGTAGATGGGCTCATGGCGACGCACCAGCCAGACGCAGAACGAGAACAGGCCCACGGCCAGGAAGGCGGCGCTCATCATGAAGGGCAACTGGTACTCCAGCCATTCGCGCAGCACATAGCGTGGATAGATGTCGGCGCTCTCGCCCACATACAGCGAAGAGAGGGCGCCGGTCGCACCGGGATAGATATCGAGACGGATCAGCAGGGTGCGGGGTAGCGCCTCCTCGGGGGTATCGCGCAAGGGGATGAACAGGGCGGGATGGCGGAAGTGGTTCCAGGTGGGTGTGCCGCGCGAGCGGTACAGCAGCTTGCCGTCGCCGTAGACGGCCAGTCGGCCGGCGGCTTGCCAGCGCAAGAGGTGCAGCGAGATCTCCTCGCGGGTGGCAGGCAAGGGTGGCAGCACCAGCCGATACCAGACCGTGGCCATGCCTGGCCTTGTGCCCGGCTCAGGGAGCGCCGGCATGGCGGGAATGACGAAGCGGTGGGGCAGGGACACCGCCGCCCATTGGCCCGGCAAGGTGGCGGCATCGAAGGCGGAGGTCAGCGGCCTGGCCTGGGAGGCGGGCGTGACCAGCATCTCGGCCTGCTCAAGATGCTGCACCTGCATGGCCGATACCGGCCCGGCATGCGCCAGCAGCAAGGACAGCAGCAACAACATCAACAACATCAGCAGCAGGGTGCCAGGCCGGTCCACGGGCCCATGCCCGCGGTACGTGCTGCCCCATGATGTCATTTGCGGATCCAGCCGCGACTGCGCGCCTCGAAGATGGCCTCGGTCTTGGAGTGGACTTCCAGCTTGGCGTAGATGCGGCGGATGAAGGTGAGTACGGTGTTGCGGGTGATGCCCATCAGGCCGGCGATCTCTTCGGCGGTGAAGCCGCGGGTGATGAATTCCAGCACTTCCGTTTCGCGCGCCGACAGGCCGGCCGGCGTTTCCTGTCTGGCGCCATCGGTACGCACCGGCATGGCAGCGGCCGCAGGGATGGCCGGAGAGAGGGCCGGCAGGCTTCTGGCTGCACTGCTGCGAAAACGCATCAGCACCTGGCGCGCGATCATCGGGCTGATCGGGCTGCCGCCCGCATGCAGGTTGCGGATCTCCGCCACGATATTGGCCGCGGCGCTGTCCTTGAGCAGGTAACCCGAGGCACCGGCCTCGATGGACTGCATGACATGGTCCTCGTCGCCGAAGGTGGTGCAGACCATGATGTTGCACTGGGGATATTGCTGGTGGACGAGCCGGATCAGGTCGATCCCGGAGCCATCGGGCAAGCCGATGTCCACCAGCAACACGTCCGGCGCGGCCGTTGCCAGCGCCTGTCGCGCCTGGGCCAGCGTGCCGGACACCGACAGCAGGTGCATATCGGCAGCCCGCGCCAAGGCATGCTGGAATGCAGCCTGGGAGTGGGCGTCGTCTTCGACGAGGGCCACGCTGATCGTTGTTGAGGGCGGCGGTGCTGGCATCGACGTTCGGTTGCCGTAGTCGCTGCGTGGACGGCGACGACAGTGGGCAGTGAGTTTTTCGTGATGTCAGATCTTGCCATAAATCGCAAATCGTCACGCATGGATTGAGCGTCCACTGTGGCGTTTGTTGACTTAAATCTTCTGAAGTGGCGATTGCGAGGGGATTTGGCGCCCTGACTGGCGTTCAATAATTAATTCGAGGAAATAATTGATGTAACGAAACTTACGTATTACGTACTTATTGCGTAACTGCATGACCGTGCGCCGATCCACGTATCGCAGCCCTTGAGGCAGCCTTCAGCGGCCGCTCTCCTGATCGCGGATCATGTCATAGAGCGCCTGGGCTGCCGGTGAAAGATGCGCGGTCCTGCGTTTGATGAGCACCAGACTCCGGGAAACGACGGGGTCGACAAGTTCGACCACGCGCACATTGGGATAGGCGCCTTCCTGTATGGCCAACCGTGGCACCACGGCCACGCCCACCCCTTGGGCGACCAGGCCCACGGCGGTCGAACTGCGTTGCACCTCGTAGAAGGAGCGCAAGGCGAGGCCATGGGATTCCAATGCCGGGTCCAGCAAGGCCCGATTGGCGCTCACCTCCCCTGCAAAGATCAGCGGATAGGACTGCAGCTGCATCCAGGCGATGCGTCGGCGTCTGGCCAGGGGATGTTCCTTGTGGCAAATCAGCACGTACCGATCCTCGGTCAGTGGGAGGCTGATCAGCTCAGGATGATGTTCGCGGGCAATGTTGATGCCGAATTCCGCCTCCCGACGCAGCACAGCCTGCGCGACGGCAGAGGACGCGTGATCCAGGATCTTGATGCGGTTGTGCGGATACCGCGCGCAATACTCCTGCATGATGCGCGGCAGGTATTGCACCCCCACCGTGGGTACGCAGGCGATCGAGACGTCACCCCGTTGCGCCATGCCCGACTCGCGGATCTCGACGAGCGCCTCGGCCAGTTCGGCAAGCAGCCGTCGCGCCTGCGGAAGGAAGTCCTGGCCGATGTCAGTGAGAGCGATGGAACGTGTGGTGCGCTCGATGAGCGTGACGCCCAGAAAATCCTCCAGCTTGCGCAAACGCAAGGTCACTGCGGTCTGTGTCACATGCAAGGCATCGGCGGCTGCCTGGAAGCTGCCTTGATCGGCAATCGCGATGAATGCCTGCACACCGAGGATATCTATTTTCATAAGTAAAACTTATTAATCTTAGAAATAATTTCATTTTACCGCTTGTCTTGGGGCGCTCAAGATAGCAAGCAGCCAGGAGGGGAGCCGATCATGAACATCACGATATTGGACGACTATTTCGACACGCTGCGCGGCCTGCCGTGTTTCCGCAAGCTGGACGGCCATACGGTGACCATCTGGAACGACCATGTGCAGGACGTCGATGCACTGGCCGAGCGTCTGCGTGACACCGAGGTGCTGGTGCTCATCCGCGAGCGCACCCAGATCCGGGCGGCGCTCATTGCCCGGCTGCCGAAGCTGCGCCTGATCAGCCAGCGCAGCGTCTTCCCGCATATCGATATCGATGCCTGTACCGCGCATGGCGTGATCGTGTCCTCGAACCAGCATGCCGATACTCCTTCCTACGCGGCAGCCGAATTGACCTGGGGATTGATACTTTCGGCCATGCGCCAGATTCCGCAACAGATGCGTTCGCTGCAGGAGGGGCGCTGGCAGATCGGCGTGGGCAAGACCTTGCGCGGGCGCACACTGGGTATCTATGGTTATGGTCGTATTGGTGCCGAGGTGGCGGCCTATGGCGCAGCCTTCGGCATGAAGGTATTGATCTGGGCCAGCGAGGCCTCGCGGCTGCGCGCCCGCGAAGATGGCTGGGACATCGCTCCCGACAAGAAGACATTCTTCGAGACCTGTGACGTAGTGTCGCTGCACATGCGCCTGGTAGCGGCAACCCGTAGCATTGTTACGGCCGCAGACCTGGGCATGATGAAGCCCTCGGCCCTGATCGTGAACACCAGTCGCGCCGGACTGATCGCACCCGGCGCGCTGGAGCAGGCATTGCGCCTCGGCCGACCTGGCATGGCCGCCGTCGATGTCTACGAGCAGGAGCCATTGCGCGACGCGCAACATCCCCTGCTGCGCATGGCCAACGTGGTCTGTACTCCTCACATCGGCTACGTGACGGAAGACGAGTTCGAGCTCCAGTTCTCCGACATCTTCGAGCAGATCGTGTCCTTTGCCGCCGGCCATCCGATACACGTCGTCAATCCGCAGGTGCTGGGCCAAGCGGCAATGGAGAACGATGATACCGTCGCGCCTCTGGTCCTCGATCTGCTCGAATGGATAGGCAGCGATGCACGGCCTTACAGCGAGGTGATCGAGATCTGGCGTACCTCCTGCCCCCGGCTGCCGGTGTGGGAGGAAGCAAACGCGCGAGGTTACCTGACACGTCTGCATACACCCGGCGGTGTTGCCGAGGTAAAGCTCAGCGAGGCCGGCGCTGCGCATTTGCGCGCCAACCGAGATGGGCCGGCGGGGCATTCGCAGACTTCATCTCACATCCAGGTACAAGAAAGGAGCAAGGCATGACAGACCATCCAGACCCCCGGCAAGCCCAGGTTCAGTGGGACGCCACCCAGTATTTGCGTTTTGGCGGCGAGCGCCTGCGCCCGGCGCTGGACCTGATGCTGCATCTGCCGGCGCAGACACCGGCGCGTGTCCTCGACCTTGGTTGCGGCGCCGGCAACCTGACCGCCTTGTTGCAGCAGCGCTGGCCAGCGGCGGAGGTGCTCGGTGTCGATGGCTCCGAGGACATGCTGGCCAAGGCACGCGCGAACGTGCCGCAGGGTCGTTTCATCGCTGCCGACCTGAACCGCTGGATACCTGAGCACAAGCTGGACCTGATCTACACCAATGCCACCTTGCAATGGTTGCCGGATCACGCGCAGCTGTTCCCGCGGCTGCTGTCCTTCCTTAATCCTGGCGGTTGCCTGGCGGTGCAGATGCCGGTCATGCACGACGCGCCGTTGCGGCTGGCACAGGTGGAGCTGGCGCGCGCGCCCGCCTATGCCGGTGTGCTGGGGGACGTATCGGAGCGGCGCAATGTGCTGGACACGGGCGCCTACTACGACCTGCTTCGACCGCATGTGGCCACCCTCGACCTCTGGCAGACGACCTACCTGCATATCCTCAAGGGTGCGGACCCGGTACTGGAATGGGCCAGCGGCAGCAGCCTGCGGCCCTACCTTGAAAAACTGGAGGGGCAGCAGCTACAGGACTTTCGTGCTGACTATGCGCGCCGGATGCGACAGGCTTATCCGCCGCGAGCCGATGGCAGCACCTTGCTGCCGTTCCAGCGCATGTTCATCGTGGCGAGCTTGGCGGCGTGAGAGCGTGGGGCGTCAGGCATGCCATGGCAAGGTCATTGCCAGGCTTGGCGCTCACGGGCGGTTGATATCAGTGGCTCCAGAATCGCTCATTATTCTTCTGCTTTCGGTAAGCTCTTCCACCACCCTTCGATAAGGGAATCATTGACGCGAAAGCGGTGCGGCTGCATCAACTGATGCAGCCCATTCGCGCTCATCTTGCTGCTCACGTTGTCTCCTTTTTTCCACCTTTCGGGATGAGGAGTTTTGCCGCACGTTGCCGTGCTTTTGCGGCACTGAATTTTTACTTCCAGCATCCTCTTCTTCCTCTCCCTGCGTCGTATATTGCCTCGCGGACCGTCGCTTGCCGTGACGGAATGCTCCCTACGTCAGGCAGGAAATCTGCCTCAATGACAGGTCTGCGCCCGCCGCTCCGCCTTTGCTTCTCCCCTCCATCCTCTAGCCTGGTCTGTGCCATGAACAAGCGTTGTTATCGTGTCGTCTTCAACAAGACCCGTGGTCTGCTCATGGCGGTGTGCGAACTGGCTCGTAGTCATGGTGCCGCTGCAAGCGGCGGCCTTGCGTTCACCAGCAGCGTGGCCCACCTGCCATTGGCCCGTCTGCACCCGCTGGCCTTTGCCGTATTGCTGCTGAGCGGTGTTGAACTGATATTGATTCCGTCCACCCAGGCGCAGATCGTGGCCGACCGCTCGGCGCCGCGCTCGCAACAGCCGGTGGTGCTCAACACCGCCAGCGGCCTGCCGCAGGTCAACATCACCACCCCCAGCGCGGCAGGCGTCTCGCGCAATACCTATACCCAGTTCGACGTCAACAAGCCCGGCGCCATCCTCAACAACGCCCGCAGCGACGTCCAGACCCAACTGGGTGGCTGGGTGCAGCGCAATCCCAATCTGGCCACCGGCACGGCGCGCATGATCCTCAATGAAGTCAATTCGGCCAATCCCAGCTTGTTGCGCGGTTACGTGGAAGTGGCCGGTGACCGTGCCCAGGTCGTCATTGCCAATCCCTCCGGCATCACCTGCGACGGCTGCGGTTTCATCAATGCCAGCCGTACCACGCTCACCACCGGCACGGCCGTCATGAATGGCGGCAACCTGGACGCCTTCGTGGTCCGGCGCGGGACGGTCACGGTGCAGGGCGATGGCCTGGATGCCAGCCAGTCCGACTACACCCACATCATTGCCCGCGCCGCTCGCATCAATGCCGGTATCTGGAGCCGCGAACTGCGCGTGACCACTGGCGCCAATCGCGTCGACGTCAATAACCAGGTCATCCAGAAGCAGGATGCCGCCGACATTGCTCCCTCGTTCTCCATCGACGTGGCGCAGCTGGGCGGCATGTATGCCAACAAGATCCTCCTGGTCGGCACCGAGGCCGGCGTGGGCGTACGCAATGCCGGCAACATCGGCGCGGCGGCGGGGGAAGTGCGCATCAATGCGGCCGGCCATATCGAAAACACCGGCAAGATCCAGGCCACCCAGAGCGCCAGCATCGACCTTGAAAGCGCCGGCACCCTGCGCAATGACGGCCTGATACAGGCAGCCACCCTGCTCAAGCTCAAGGCGCGTACCATCATGAATGGCGCCACCGGCACGCTGGTGGGCAATCGCCTGCAACTCAACGCCACCGATGCACATACGCTGATCAACCGGGGCCTCATCGATGGCCAGGACACCTTCATCACCACACAGGCCCTACGCAACCTCGGCACCGGCCGTATCTACGGCGACCATGTCGCTATTGCTGCCGCCACCATCGACAACGAAGCCGAAACGCTCAATGGCGCCACCTCCGCCCCGCTTATCGCCGCCCGCGACCGCCTGGACATCGGTGCAGAAAACCTCAACAACCGCGAACACGCACTGATCTTCGCGGGCGGCGAGATGGCCATCGGCGGTGCCCTCGACAGCAACAACCGCGCCACCGGACAGGCCGGGACGGTCAACAACAACAGCGCCAGCATCGAAGCTCAGGGAAGGCTGGATATCTCCTCCCGCAAGATCAATAACACCAATGAACATTTCAGCACCGAGGTCGTGGAAGTCTCGCGCGAGAGCAAACGCGAATTCCAGTATTCCGGTTCCAGCGCGCGTTACGACAACAGCCAGGTCGCCATCATCAACGACGAAGCTGACGACATGTGGCTGCGGGACGGTAGCGGCAATCCCTCGGTCAAGCTGGGTAACGACTTCAATCGTTATGATTTCACCCGCGTGGTTACCGAAACCCGCGTCAAGGAGAGCGACCCGGGCAAGATACGTTCGGGCCTGGGAATGCGCATCAACGCCGCCGTGCTCAACAACGACAAGAGCCAGATCATGGCCGGCGGCACGTTGACCGGCACCATCGGCACGCTCAACAACACGGAGGTGCCGGGTCAGCGCACCATCACTGATGCCGGCACCGCCTTCCACTTCTATAACATCGAGAGAAAAGGCCGGGACGAGCAAGGCATCTCCAGCACCGGCTACTATCCCGGCGCCGTGGTGCACGGCGCGCTGCTGGCCGCTGACAGCGTCAACCTCAAGATCACCGATGCCGTCAACAACAGCGGCACCATCGCCGGTCGCAACCTGCTCACCATTGATGCCGCCACCATCAACAACAACGGCGGCCGCTTGACGGCAAAGGATGCCACTGTCGTTGCGGCGCTGGACGTCAACAACATCGGCGGCACCATCGACGCCGGCGACAAGCTGAGCGTGAGCGCAGGCAGGGATCTGAATCTGGTCTCGACCACGCGCGACAGCGCCACCGACCAGGCCACCCGCACCAGTGTGGAACGTGTGGCGGCGCTGTATGTCGCCAATGCCGGCGGCACGCTCACCGCCACGGCTGCGCGCGACATCAACGCCAAGGCCGCGCAGATCGCCAACAGTGGCGCAGGCGGCAGCACCACGCTGGCGGCCGGCAACAACGTCAACCTGGACACGGTGGCCGAGAAGTCCAGCCAATCGCTCAAGGGCGATATCGACATCCTGGCCAAGAAGATCAGCATTCTTGCGGCGACCGACAGCGAGCGCAATACGCAGGATATGGTCTTCAAGCAGACCGGGCTGACCCTGCAGATCACCAGCCCGGTACTGTCGGCGATCCAGACGGTGCAGCAGATGAAGAAGGCGGCGGAGAGTACGTCGGATGGAGCAGGCTACGCTGTATGGAGAGAAGTACGTGATCGTGCGCTATGCGAGTGGCGGCAAGGACTATCTCCACCGTCTGGACGACGTCAGCGTGGTGGCCGAGACCAAGCTCAAACAGACGCCGGTCTTCCGCTATTTCCTGGCCGTTGCGCAGGCCAGGGGTGGCCAGGGCGGTGAGGCCGCGCCGGATCAGGACCGTATCGCCGATAACGTACTGCGCCAGCTCAACAAGCTGCCAGCCCATCCGGACAGCGCCCTGCAGGCCTATTGCAGTGGCACGAACCGCAGCCACGAACTCTCCCGTCCATTGATCTTTCCCTTCGGCGTCAATGCCAGCCAGATCGAGGCGGTGGAGCAAGCCTTCCGTGCGCAGATCAGCGTGATCGAAGGCCCTCCCGGTACCGGCAAGACCCAGACCATCCTTAATATCATTGCCAACATCCTGTTGCGGGACGAAACGGTCGCCATCCTCTCCAACAACAACTCGGCCGTGGATAACGTGGTCGAGAAGCTGCAGAAATCGGACCTGGATTATCTGGTGGCCAAACTCGGCAGCAAGGCCAAGCGCTCCGCATTCTTTGAATCTCCGCCTGCGGTGCCTTCGGAACCCCCATTGCCCGCTCCCGCGCTGGAAGAAATCGACGCCGCCGTCATCCGCCTCAAGCAGTACCTGCATGCGCACAACCGGGCTGCGCAACTCAAGGCCGAAATCCTGGAGTTACAGGTCGAGCAGCGCTATCTGCAGCAGTGGCACGATGAGAACGGCGTGCCAGCAGGACCGGCACTGGAAAGATACCGATTGACGCCCGCCCGCGCGGCCGATCTCATGGCTTACCTGTCGCATCTGGGGCAGCGGGCGATCGGACTGCGCGAACGGTTCAGCCTGCTGTTGCGCTTCGGCATCGTCCGCGTCGGTCCCTTCGTTGCCGGCGCCCAGCGCACAGGCAGCTTCCACGCCTTGCAGGGACACTTCTACCAGCGCCAGCTGCAAGAGAAGGAGAGCGAGCTGGCGGCCTGCCTGGCGACCCTGAAAGAGGGAAGCTTCGACGCATCGCTGGAGCAGGTGCGCCAGGATTCCATGCTCTGCCTGAAGCAACATCTGCACAGCCGCCAGTCCGATGCACGCATCTTCGGCATCGATACCTATCAGGCAGACTTCGGCGATTTTCTGGCACGCTATCCGATCATCGCCAGCAGTACCCATTCCATCATCAATTCGGTGGCCGAGGGTGCCATGCTGGACTACGTCATCATCGACGAGGCGTCCCAGCAGGACATTCTGCCCGGCATTCTGGGCCTGGGCTGTGCACGCAACCTGATCGTCGTCGGTGACCGTCGGCAGTTGCCGCATATTCCGGTGGAGCTGGGCAAGCCTGCGCCATCGCCGGCCTATGACTGCGAGCGCTTGAGCCTGCTCGATTCGGTGATGGCGGTGTTTGGCGATGCGCTGCCGCGCACCCTGCTGAAGGAACATTACCGCTGCCATCCGCGCATCATCCAGTTCTGCAACCAGCAGTTCTATGACAATGCCTTGATCCCGATGACGCCCGACGACGGCAGCGAGCCCCTGCGCCTGATCGTCACGGCCAAGGGCAATCACATGCGTACGACGACCAACCTGAGGGAAATCGAATCCCTGCTGGCGGTGCTGGATGAGGCCGGTGAGCGCAGCGGTGTGGATGCCCAGGGCCGTGGCTTCATCGCGCCTTTCCGGGCGCAGGTGAAGCTGGCCGGCGCGCAACTGCCGTCGGATTTCGTCAGCGATACCGTGCACAAATTCCAGGGCCGGGAATGCGAGGAAATGGTCTTTTCTACCGTGCTGGACAAGAAGCGCAGCAGCCAGTCGATGTCCGGCTTCGTCGACGCGGCGCAGATGGTCAATGTCGCCGTGTCACGGGCCAAGCGCAGATTCACTCTGGTGACCGGCGATGAGGTCTTCGCCCAGCGCAATGGGCCGGTGGCCGCACTGATCCGCTATATCGAATACTACGCAGACCAGGCGCAAGTGCGGCGCGCGCCGGTGGTGTCCGCCTTCGACCTGCTGTACCAGGAATACGACCGCTCGCTGGCCAGGCTGGCGGCCAGCTTGCGCAGCAGCGATTCGCGCTTCCGGTCGGAGCAGATCGTGACGCAGCTGCTGCGAGAACTGCTGGCAAGCACGCGCTTTGCCGGTTTGCGCTTCCATTGCCAGGTCCGCCTGCAGCAGTTGGCGTCCGCCCGTAATCCCGCCATGACACCGCGCGAGCTTGAATTCATGGCACAACAGGCCAGTTGCGACTTCGTGATCTATTTCAAGGTCGGCAAGCAGCCGCTGGGGGTGATCGAAGTCGACGGGGACTTGCATCACGACCAGCAACAGGTCCAACGCGATGCGCTCAAGAACAGTATCTTGCGCAAGAGCGGTATCGATCTGCTGCGTCTGCAGACTATCGACAGTGATATCGAGGCCAAGCTAAGCGCATTCCTCTCGCAATGGGTGGACGCCGATGGCGCGGCCGTCGAGGCGGATACCTGCGAAACTACACCACCGCCGGCCGCGTCACCGGCGCTTCATTGAGCGCATCGCGGATGACCTCCAGCGCATGCTGGATATCGTGGCGGTTGGCCACGCCGCCGATGCAGACCCGTACCGCCTGCTCCGGCGCGGCACCCACGGCGAAGGCGTCGCTGGCCACCACGCCGATGCCGGAGGAGCGCATCTGGGCGGCGAAACTGGCGGCCTGCCAGCTGCCGCCCAGCTTGATCCACAGATGAAACGCTTCCGGTTCCGAGGCATAGCTGTGCTCGGGCAGGATGCGGGCGGCGATTTTCTGGCGTGCCATGGATTCCTTGCGGATATTGTTCAGCGCCAGGTCGGCCACCCCATCGCGGATCCAGTGGGTGGCAAGGGTCGATGTGATGGGCGATGCCATCACCGTGGTGGCACGCAGCGCGGCAGTCAGGCGCGCGGCCGAGTGGGCGTCGGGCGCGACCATGTAGGCGATGCGCAATCCCGCGCCCACGCTCTTGGCCAGGCCGGTAACGTAGAAGGTCAGTTCGCTGCCCAGGCTGGCGATGGCCGGCGGTGCCGCGCGCGGCAGGAAACCATAGGCATCGTCCTCGATGATGGCTACTTCGTAATGACGGGCGATGTCCACCAGCGCCTGGCGACGCGAGAGCGAGGTGGTACAGGTGGTGGGATTGAGCAGCGTGGGATTGCAGTAGAGTGCCTTCGGAGCATATTGCGCACACGCCCCGGCGAAGGCCACGGCGTCGATGCCTTCGTGATCCATGGGCAGCCCCACCAGCTTGATGCCCAGTTGCCCGGCCAGGGCGCGCAGGCCGGGGTAGGTCACGTCTTCGCAGCACAACACGCCGCCGGGGCCGACCAGCATGGTCAGGATGGCCAGTAGCGCACACTGGGCCCCCGGGGTCACCAAGACCCGCTCCGGTTCCACCACCAGCCCGCGCCGGCGCAGCCACAGGGCGCCGGCTTCGCGGTCTTCGGGTGAGCCGCCGAAATCCTGATAGCGCATCAGGTCGCGCAGCCTGCCGTTGACCTTGCTCCAGCCCGTCTGCATCAGTTCCACCAGTTCCGGCGACTCCGGCTCGGGCGGCATGTTCATGGACATGTCCACGTTGGGCCGTCCCTCGGTCACGCGGGGGATGCGCGGGCGCCGCTTGCCACAGACGAAGGTGCCGCGTCCCACCACCGAATCGACCAGCCCGCGCCGATGCGCTTCTGTATACGCCCGGGCCACGGTGGTGAAGTCCAGATCCAGCGCTTCGGCCAGCTTGCGCTGCGGCGGCAGGCGCTGCTCGGCCTGCAGGTGGCCGGTGGCGACATCCTCGGCGATGGCATTGGCGATGGCCAGATAGAGCGGGCCGCTGCCCTTCTTCAGTTTGGGGACCCACATGGTGCTGTTCTTCGGCATGACGATTCCTTGGTCGGCGTTCCTGGGCGCTCCCGATCCTTTCCGATCTCTCTTGAGCTTGCCCGGATTCAATATTGACTGCATCGGCAGGCGTCATTGAATGCAATTTGCATTCCATCCAATGCAGCGCCAAGGCGGCTCTCGCTGCACCGCCTTGTGTCATCGAAGACGGCGTGCCTGCACCAAGGTAAAACATGCCGCTACTCCAGAGTGCATGCGGGTTTGCGCGATTGTATGGAGCGATTGAATGGATTGCTGCGCGGGTGCTGAAAAGCCCGTCGAGAAGGTCTCCCCGGGAAGCCGCGAGTGTGCTGGAAGTCGGATCGATGGTCAGCGATTGACGGGATTTTCATGCAGTCAATTGCGCCATTGACGGGAGATTGCTGGCACACCTGATGCATCCAATGCCAGTGTCGCGGCAACGTCGCCGGACCACTTCCACAAGTGACCACCCACAGCATTCAAGAGGAGTCTCACCATGCCCGCAGTCACCAAAGCAGCCCACGCCCCCGGCGATTTCCTGGTGGATTATGAAGAGAAGGTATTCGAAGACGTCAAAGCCCAGCCGGGTGAAAAAGCGCTGGTGACCTTCCATACCGTGGCCTTCGAAGGTTCGATCGGTTTCGTCAACCTGTTGCAGGCCACGCGCTTGAAGCGCAAGGGTTTCGAAACCTCCATCCTGCTGTATGGCCCGGGCGTGACGCTGGGTGTGCAGCGCGGCTTCCCCACCTTGGGCGATGAAGCCTTCCCCGGTCACCAGAACTTCAACAAGCAGATCGTCAAGTTCATGGAAGAGGGTGGCAAGGTCTATGCATGCCGCTTTGCCCTGCAAGCTCTGTATGGCCATGGCGAGCCCTCGCTGATCCCGGGCATCCGTCCGATCAATCCGCTGGATGTGCTGGACCTGGTGTTGCTGCATCGTCGCGACAACGCCTTCATCCTCGACACCTGGACCCTGTAAGCGGAAGGGCGGCCCATGAGCATCAACAAGAGAACGGTACGGGCGGCGGCGGTGCAGATCGCGCCCGACCTCGATAGTGCCGACGGCACCGTGGCCAAGGTCTGCCAGGCCATCGCCGACGCCGCTGCGCAGGGCGCGCAGCTGGTGGTGTTTCCGGAAACCTTCGTTCCCTACTATCCGTACTTCTCCTTCGTGCGGCCGCCCTTTGCGTCCGGGCCCGAGCACCTGCTGCTCTACGAGCGCGCCGTCGAAGTGCCCGGTCCGGTCACCCAGGCCGTGTCGGCGGCGGCACGCCAGCATGGCACCGTGGTCGTGCTGGGTGTCAATGAACGCGACCACGGCACGCTCTACAACACGCAACTGGTGTTCGACGCCGATGGCGAGCTGGTCTTGAAGCGCCGCAAGATCACACCGACCTATCACGAGCGCATGATCTGGGGCCAGGGCGACGCCAGCGGCTTGAAGGTAGTGCCCACCGCCGTGGGGCGCCTGGGTGCGCTGGCCTGCTGGGAGCACTACAACCCGCTGGCACGCTACAGCCTGATGGCGCAGCACGAGGAAATCCACTGCGCGCAATTCCCCGGCTCCATGGTCGGCCAGATCTTTGCCGACCAGATGGAAGTCACCATCCGCCATCACGCCCTGGAAGCGGGCTGCTTCGTCATCAATGCCACCGGCTGGCTGAGCGATGAACAGATTGCCGCCATCGAACCCGATCCCAAGGCGCAGAAGGCGCTGCGCGGCGGTTGCTGTACCGCCATCGTATCGCCGGAGGGCAAGCTGCTGGCCGAGCCCCTGCGCAGCGGCGAAGGCATCCTGCTGGCCGATCTCGACATGGAACTGGTCACCAAGCGCAAGCGCATGATGGATTCGGTGGGCCACTATGCGCGCCCGGAACTGCTGCACCTGGTGATCGATGATCGCCGTACTTCCCCCATGTCTTCCCTGTTCCCGGCGGAACAGTCTTCTCCTGTCATCCCATCTTCCGCGAGGCCACATCATGCAGACAGCCGTCATCCAGTTGCATCCCCAGCGTTCGAGCCGCAAGGCGCCCATGGAGCTGATCTCGGAGCTGCAATCCTTAGGGCTGCGTCTTGACGATCCCGCTGCCGGCGCGCAAAGCCGGCGCGGCGGGGCAGGGCCGTCCGACCACAAGGCGGTGACGGTCGATGGTCATACCGTGATGATCCCGGTGCATACGGCCGGCTCCTGGTCATCGCCCTATGTGGCCACGCAACCGGGCGCGGATGGCGCCTCGCGCATCCTGCGCGATGGCGTCGAGGTGGGGGTGGTGTCCTTCCCGCGCCAGCCGCGCTTCTACAAGATGCAGACCTTCGATGGCATCCCCTACGGCAAGATCGCCACGCTGCATGGCGCCGACGTGCTGGCCACCACCATCCTGCAGAGCTGCATCCGCTATGAAAGCCGGCGCAAGTCCTGCCAGTTCTGCGCCATTGGTCAATCGCTAGCGGCCGGCCGCACCATCCTGCGCAAGACCCCCGAGCAGTTGGGCGAGGTGGCGCGGGCGGCGGTGCTGCTGGATGGCGTCAAGCACATGGTGATGACCACCGGCACGCCCAACGCTACCGACCGTGGCGCGCAGATCCTGTGCGAGAGCGCCTTCGGCGTGAAGTCGGCGGTGAACCTGCCTATCCAGGGCCAGTGCGAGCCGCCCGATGACGATGCCTGGTTCCGCCGCATGCACGACGCCGGCATCGATACCCTGGGCATGCATCTGGAAGCGGTCACCCCCGAGGTGCGCAAGCGCATCATGCCGGGCAAGGCCAGCGTGCCGGTGGAGCGCTACATGGACGCCTTCGCGGCCGCTGTCGAAGTGTTCGGTCGCGGCCAGGTCAGCACCTACATCCTGGCCGGGCTGGGCGACAGCGACGAGGCCATCCTGGGCATGAGCGAGCGCTTGATCGCGCTGGGTGTCTACCCGTTCGTGGTGCCCTTCGTGCCGATCTCCGGCACGCCGCTGGAAGACCATCCCTCGCCCGACGCCGCCGCCATGCGGCGCCTGCTGACCCCGCTGGCCGGCATGCTGGAAGCGGCCGGCATGCGCTCAGGCGATGCCAAGGCCGGTTGCGGCAAATGCGGCGCGTGCTCCTCCCTGTCTTCGTTCGAAAGGAAGTGATCATGAGCGACATGGTCGGGAAGATCACCCTGGTGGTGCAGAAAACGCCAGCCCGGCTGGCCGTGGCCCAGGGCGTGCGCATCAAGCTGGCGTTGGAGCCGTGGGAGCGCGAGCAAGCGCGCCGCGTGCGCCATGACGTTTTCTGCACCGAGCAGGGTGTGTTCGAGCATGACGACACCGATGATATCGACGCCATCGCCATGCCCATCGTGGCCGTGATGGAAGCCGCCGATGGCAGCCGCGAAGTGGTCGGCACGGTACGCATCCATGAATCCGCGCCGGGCGTATGGCACGGTTCGCGCCTGGCGGTGGTGCAGCATGCGCGCCGTATCGGTTCGGTGGGCAGCGGCCTGATCCGTCTGGCCGTCTGTACCGCCCATGCGCACGGCTGTCACACCTTCCTGGCGCAAGTGCAGAGCCAGAACGCGCCGCTGTTCCGACGCCTGCACTGGAACACGCTGGGCGAAATCGAGGTGCATGGCCGTCCGCATCACCAGATGCAGGCCGATCTGGACTTCTATGCGCCCAACGGCGATGGCGAGCTGGACCTGCGGGTGGGGCAGCACGGGGAGCGCCAGCCATGAACGCCCGCGACGGCAGCGCCGCGCTGGCGCAGATCGTCACCGGCTTGCGGGCCTTGCGCGGTATCGCCCACAAGCGCGATATCGATGCGGTCATGCAGACCTTGCGGCCGCCCCGGCCGGTACGCCACCAGGGCCACACCCTGGCCGTGGGCGACGACTGTGCCGCCATTCCCGATGGCGATGGCTATCTGCTCTTTGCCATCGAGGGTTTCATCAATGAGTTCGTCCAGCAGCAGCCGTGGTTTGCCGGCTATTGCGGGGTGATGGTCAATGTCAGCGATATCTATGCCATGGGCGGGCGACCACTGGCGGTGGTGGATGCCTTGTGGAGTCGCGACGGTGACGCCGCTCGTCCCCTGCTGGAAGGACTGGCCGAAGCGGCCAGGGTCTATGGCGTGGCGCTGGTGGGCGGCCACAGCAACCGCCGCAACGACCGCGAGCAGTTGTCCGTGGCCATCATGGGCCGGGCGCGGCGATTGCTGACCAGTTTCGATGCGCGCAGCGGCGATCATCTGGTGGCCGCCATCGACCTGCGTGGCCGCTACCAGGAACCGTATGCCTACTGGAATGCCAGCCTGGGCGCACCGGCCGAACGCCTGCGCGCCGACCTCGAACTGTTGCCGGCCATGGCGGAAGACGGTCTGGTCAATGCTGCCAAGGACATCAGCATGGCCGGCGTGATCGGCACCGCGCTGATGTTGCTGGAGTGTTCCGGCAAGGGCGCGGTCATCGATCTCGATGCCATCCCGCGCCCGGACGTGGCCGAACAGGATCTGTTGCGCTGGCTGGGCGCGTTCCCCAGCTATGGTTTCCTGCTCAGCGTGGCCGATGCGCATCTGCCGCAGGTGCTGGCGCGCTTTGCGCAGCGCGGCCTGGCTGCCGCCGCGATCGGTCGCATCGACGACAGCCACCAGCTGGACCTGAGCTGGCAGGGGCAGCAGCAGTGCTTCTGGGATCTGCGCGAGGAAGCATTGATCGGCTGCGGCCCGGACGAGGTGGCCTGACATGAATGGCACCGACAAGCAGCTGTCCCGGCCCCTGAAGATCGCCATGCTGACCCACTCGGTCAATCCGCGCGGCGGTGTGGTGCATGCCCTGCAACTGGCAGAGAGCCTGCAGGCGCTGGGTCACGCGACCACGCTGTTTGCCCCTGATGCGCGCGGCAAGGGCTTGTTCCGGCGCGCCGGTTGCGACTTCCATCCGGTGCCGGGCCCGCTGCAAGCGGCCGATGCGGCCGATGTGGCCGGCATGGTGCGTCAGCGTATCGAGGATTACCTGCGCTGCTTCGAAGATCCCGGCATGGCGCGCTTCGATATCTATCATGCCCAGGATTCCATCAGCGCCAATGCGCTGGCCACGCTGACCGAGCGCGGCGTGATACCGGGTTACGTGCGCACCGTGCATCACCTCGATCAGTTCGACGACCTGCGCCTGCATGCCTGGCAGGAGCGCGGTTATCGCGCCGCCGACCGGGTACTGTGCGTGAGCCACACCTGGCAGGACATCCTGTGGCACCAGCACGGGATACGCGCCGATCTGGTTTCCAATGGCGTGGACATCCTGCGCTACACCCCGCAGCCCGGCGCCAGGGACAGCGCCCTGCGCGCTGCATTGGGACTGAGCGGGACACCGTTGCTGCTGGCCGTGGGCGGCGTGGAGCCGCGCAAGAACACGCTGGGCATCCTGCGTGCCTTCCTGCGCCTGCGGCGCGTCTATCCCCAGGCGCAACTGGTCATCGCCGGCGGTGCCAGCGTGCTGGATCACGCCGGCTACCAGCAGCAGTTCCGGGCGGAGTGGGAGGCCGCCGGCCTGCCCGAGGGGGCTGTGCGTATCACCGGTGAGGTGGCCGATGCCGACATGCCCGCGCTGATGCGCTGCGCCGATGTGCTGGTGTTTCCTTCTCTCAAGGAAGGCTTTGGCCTGGTGGCGCTGGAGGCCATGGCCAGCGGAGTGCCGGTGGTGGTCTCGCGCATCGCTCCCTTTACCGAATACCTAACCGGCGAGTGCTGTGCCTGGGTCGATCCGCATGACCCGGCCTCGATCGCGGCGGGCATTGCGCATGCCCTCGACCCGGTCGTGCGCAGCGCCATGATCGCTGCGGGCAGACCGGTCTGTGCCGGTTTTTCCTGGATGCGATCGGCGCACCGCCATCTCGATCTGTATCACGACTATCTCGCCTGCCGCAGCCCGGCAGGCCCACTTCAAGAGGAACACCATGCCTGAAATGCACTTTCGTGTCCGCTGGCCGGACGACACGGTCACCGATTGCTATTCGCCGTCCCTGGTGGTGAAGGAACACCTTGAGCCCGGACGTCACTACCCGCTGTCCGAATTCGTCGAGCGCAGCGCCACCGCCCTGCATATCGGCAGCGAGCGGGTGCGGGAGAAATATGGCTTTGCCTGCTCTTCGGCCATGGACCAGCTGCGCCGCATCGAAGAGACCGCCGCCCGCTTCAAGGACAAGTCCGATGCGCAGGTGCTGGTCGAATCCTTCCTGCCCTGATCGCGCCAGCGCCAATCAATTCCATTCGACTTCATCAAAAGAGGAACCTCATGCATACCCAAGAGCCAGGCGCAGTGCGCCATCACAGCGTCATCATCATCGGTGGCGGCCAGGCCGGCCTGTCCATCAGCTGGTATCTGAAAAAAGCCGGCATCGATCATCTGGTCCTGGAAAAACATCAGGTCGGTCACGCCTGGCGCAGCGAGCGCTGGGACAGCTTTTGCCTGGTCACGCCCAACTGGCAGTGCAACCTGCCCGGTTATCCCTACGCCGGCGACGATCCCTATGGTTTCATGAAGAAGGATGAGATCGTCGCGTATCTCGATGGCTTCGTGGCCAGTTTCCAGCCGCCGGTGCGCGAAGGCGTGACAGTGACGCGCCTGTCGCGCGAGGCTGCACTGTGGCGCATCGACACCAGTGAGGGCGCTTATTCGGCCGATCAGGTGGTGGTGGCGGTGGGTGGCTATCACATCCCAGTGGTGCCGCGCGCGGCCGAGCGCCTGCCGGCCGATATCGTGCAGATCCATTCCAGCCAGTACCTCAATCCGCAGTCCCTGCCCGAGGGCGAGGTGCTGGTGGTGGGCACCGGCCAGTCCGGTTGCCAGATCGCCGAGGACCTGCACCTGGCAGGCCGCCGCGTGCATCTGGGTGTGGGCGATGCCCCGCGCGTGGCGCGCACCTATCGTGGCAAGGACGTGGTGGCATGGCTGGACGAGATGAAATACTACGACCTGCCCGTGGATCAGCATCCGCTCGGCACCGGCGTGCGCGAGAAGACCAACCACTACGTCACAGGACGCGACGGCGGACGCGACATCGACCTGCGCAAGTTCGCGCTGGAGGGCATGCAGCTCTATGGCAAGTTCGAGGGGATCGATGGCGATGTGGCCCGCTTTGGTGCCGGCCTGAAGGGCTATCTCGATGAAGCCGATGCGGTTTCCGAAAGCATCAAGGACAGTATCGACAAGTTCATCGCCGCCAACCAGATCGAGGCGCCCACCGAGGCGCGCTATGTCCCGCTCTGGCAGCCGCCCTCGGACCAGGCCCGGGCACTGGACCTGCGCGAATCCGGTATTGCGGCAGTGGTGTGGTGCATCGGCTTCCGCACCGATTTCAGCTGGATCAATGCCCCCGTCTTCGACGGCCGCGGCTATCCAGGTCATGTGCGTGGCGTGACAGCGGCCGAGGGTCTGTACTTCCTCGGTCTGCCGTGGCAATACACCTGGGGCTCGGGACGCTTCTCCGGTATCGACCGTGATGCGCGCTACCTGTTCGACCACATTGCCGCCCTGCGCGCGCAGGCGGGCCAGCCGCTCATGTCGCAAGCCGCCTGAACCGGGAGTCGCGCATGCATCCGCCATCCTCTCCCATGCCCGTGGACGCCGCCAGTTCCGCCTACGGCCAGTTGATGCTGCGTTCGCAACAGGATCCGCAAGGGTTCTGGCGCGAGCAGGCTGGCCGTATCCATTGGCAGCGTGATTTCGATGAGGTGCTGGACGACAGCCGTGCACCCTTTGTGCGCTGGTTCTCCGGCGGCCTGACCAATCTCTGTCACAACGCCGTGGATCGCCATCTGGCGCAGCGTGGTGAACAGGCGGCGCTGGTCTGTGTATCCCAGGAGACCGGGCAGGAGCGGGTACTGACCTATCGCCAGCTGCATCGCGAGGTCAACGTGATGGCGGCCATTCTGCGCGAACGCGGTGTGCAGCGGGGTGATCGCGTGCTGGTCTATCTTCCGGTGATGGCCGAGGCGGCCATCGTGATGCTGGCCTGCGCGCGCATCGGCGCGGTGCATGCGGTGGTCTTCGGCGGCTTCGCTCCGGCCAGCCTGGCAAATCGACTGCTGGACGCGGAACCGGCTCTGGTGATTTGCGCCGACGCGGGCTTCCAGAATGGCGTGGCGGTGTCGTACAAGGCCTGGGTCGATGAGGCGCTGGCCCTGGCCGCTTGCATGGCACCGGTGCTGGTGGTGGATCGCGGCCTGTTGGCGTGGTCGGCGGTGGACGGGCGCGATCACGACTACGCCAGCTTGCGGGCGCGTCATGCGCAGGCCGACGTCCCCTGCGTATGGCTGGAATCGGGCGAGCCCTCCTATCTGCTCTATACCTCCGGCACCACGGGCCAGCCCAAGGCGGTGCAGCGTGATACCGGTGGTCATGCGGTGGCGCTGGCGACCTCGATGGCGCTGCTGTTCCAGGGGCAGGCGGGGCAGACCATGTTCACCACCTCCGATCCGGGCTGGGTGGTGGGGCATAGCTATGGCGTCTATGCGCCCTTGCTGATGGGCATGTGCACCGTGCTCTACGAAGGATCGCCGATGCGCCCCGATGCCAGCGCCTGGTGGCGGCTGGTGCAGAAGTACCAGGTCAATCTGATGCTGTCCTCGGCAACCGCCATGCGCCTGTTGCGACGCGGTGGCCGGCGCGCCTTCCGCGCTGCCGACCTGGGCTCGCTGCGCTGCCTGTTCCTGGCCGGGGAACCGCTGGACGAGCCAACTGCAGCGTGGCTGGAAGAGGCGCTGGGCAAGCCGGTGATCGACCATTACTGGCAGACCGAGACCGGTTCGCCGGTGATCGGTCTGCCTCTGACCGATCTCGATGGATACACTCCCTTGCGGCGCCAGCGCGGCTCACCGGGCATGGCGACGGCGGGATACCGTCTGGCACTGCTCGATGAGCGCAGCGCACAGCCCTGCGCGCCCGGCAGCAAGGGGATGTTGGTGGTGCAGGGCGTGTTGCCGCCTGGTTGCCTTTCTACATTGTGGCGACGCGATGAGCTGTTCCTGCGCACCTACTGGAGCCGTCACGATGGTCAGTGGCGCTATGCCACCTTCGATGTCGCGCTCGCCGATGCCGGTGGACATCTGCGAGTGCTGGGACGCGCAGATGATGTCATCAACGTGGCCGGCAAGCGCCTGGGCACGCGTGAGGTCGAAGAAGTGCTGCTGGCCGACGATGCAGTGGCCGAAGTCGCCGTCATCGGTGTGCGGCACCGCCTGCGCGGCCAGGTGCCGATGGCGGTGGTGGTACCGCGCGCGCACATGGACTGTAGCGCCGGCCAGCTGGAGCATCGTCTGGGCGAGGCCGTGGTGGCCGCCATCGGTGCCTGGGCGCGACCGCGCCGCATCGTGCTGGTGGAGGCACTGCCGCGCACGCGATCGGGCAAGGTATTGCGCCGTTTCATGCGTGAGGTGATCGATGGCGAGACCGGTGCGGAAGGCTGTCCGCCGGAGCTGCTACCGTTGCTTCTGGAACTCACCGGCAGCGGGCAGGACCACGGCGTCGTGGTGCCGGGCTGAGGGAAGTGCCGGGCGCCTTAAACCAGCGATATCAAATTCAGATCCCGCTGAACCAGTTGTAGCCCTGATCTTCCCAATAACCGCCGGGGTTCTGGTTGGTCACGAAGATCGCGGCGACGTGCTTGGGGTTCTTGAAACCGAGCTTGGTCGGCACCCGCACCTTGAGCGGGAAGCCATACTCGGTCGGCAGCGGCTCCTTGCCGAAGTCCAGCGCGAGGATGGTCTGCGGATGCAGGGCGGTGGGCATGTCGAGACTGGAGTAATAACGGTCGGCGCACTTGAAGCCGACATACTTGGCCGACAGGTCGGTGCCGATGGCCTGTAAAAAAAGCCTGAGCGGCACGCCCGACCACTGGCCGATGGCGCTCCAGCCTTCGATGCAGATATGGCGCGTGATCTGCGCGGCTTGCGGCAAGGTGCGCAGGCGTTCCAGCGTCCATGGCCGTTTGTCGCTGACCATTCCGCTCACCTCCAGGCGCCAGTCGGCGGGGTCGATGTCGGGCGCACTGGCCTGGTCGTAGAAGGCGTTGAAAGGAAAAGGATTAGTGATCTGACTCGCCGCATAGGTCGGGGCCAGCTTGTCGCTGCGGAACAGCAGCGCCTGGACGCGGTCGTTCCAGCGCGACATGGCCCACAGCGCCTTGTCGACGCTGTCGTTGTCCTGCAGGTCGCAACCGGCCAGCATCGACAACGCACCCAGCGACAGCGCCGAGCGCAGCAACAGGCGACGCTCGACCTTGACCAGCGATGTGCGGTGGTCGGCCAGCCGGATCTTCTCGGGTGGGCGTGGCGGTTTTTCGTCGGGCCGGCTCATTGTGCATTTCCTTCCGTATGTCCGCGCCCGACCAGCATGGGCAGCAAGGTCTTGGGCACGATGGCGACCAATGCCAGATGCACCACAACGAACGCGGCGATACCCGCCATCGCAGTGAAATGGACCTTGCGCGCGAAGTCGAAGCCGCCGAAGAAATCACACAGCGGCTCCAGTTGCACCGGCTTCCAGATGGCGAGCCCGGACAAGACGACGATGCTGCCCAACAGCATGACTCCCCAATACAGTAATTTCTGCACGGCGTTATAGGCACCCGGATGATGCGGCAGGCGAAAACGCAAGGCACTGGCGGCATCGGCCACCACGTCACGCGCGCGCAGCGGCAGCAGGCGCCGGCGGAAATGGCCGCTGGCCGCGCCATAGCCCAGGTAGAACAGGCCATTGGCCACCAGCAGCCACATTGCGGCGAAATGCCAGGCGATCGAACCGCCCAGCCATCCGCCCAGGGTCATCCAGGCCGGAAACCGGAAGCCGAAGATCGGCGACGCGTTGTAGATGCCCCAGCCGCTGGTCAGCATGCAGCCGATGGCGAAGGCGTTGAGCCAGTGGGCGATGCGCACCGCCATCGGATGAAGAGCAAGCTTGCCGGACATCGTGCGCCTCTTACATCGGCGGCGTGACGCCGTTGCGGCCGACGCTGACCGAAGCGGCGGTCAGGCTGCCGTCGGGATTCTTGCGGGCGCGCACCACCACCTTGGCACCGGCCACCAGCATGGAGCGTTCACCGGCTTCGATGTTGACGATGGGCACGTCGTCCGGCACCACGATCTTCTTCTCGCCGTCCTTGTATTTCAAGGTCAGCGTGCGGCCATTGCTGGCCACCACGTCACCCACGGTGCCATTGGTCATGGTGCTGTTGGGCGCCAGGTCGAACGGACGGTGGCCGTCGCCGGTACCGGCCATGGCCGGCGGGAAGACGTGCACTTCCAGCGCCTTTTGCGAGCCGTCCGGCTGCGGGATGCCGGCCGCGCCGACGTAGCTGCCCGGCTTGATGTCGTTGATGTTGGCCAGCGAGATGGCGGCCACGCGGGTGTCCTTATCGAGGCCGATGGTCTGCTCGCCGCCACGGTTGCTCTTGACGACCAGCTTGTCGGCGACAACCGAGACAATGGCGCCGCGGATGCCGGCCATGGCGGCGGGTGCGGGTGCTTGTGCAAAGGAGGTGGAGGTGGCGAAGATGGCGGACACTGCGATGCCATGGATGAGGGTGCGAAGGGATGCGCTCATGAGATCCTGACCGGTTGAGTGGGTTGGAAAACCCCCATGCTAATCACGCCAAGGAGTCATTCGCATGACATTTGAATGACAAAAATGTCAGACTTGGCGTATTGATCGGTAACTGTTCCATTCGCAAGGGTGAAAAGTCCCTTCGGCGACCCAGACGGGTAACTCGGCGCCTCCGGCCTACGTATTCCTACTTAGGAGGATTAAGTAATAGCCCGGTTGTTTTGCGCTGGAGTATTGCTAATACTACGGCAGATAAAAAAAGACCGAAAACGATGCAGACCGTTTTTTGCATCGGGAGACATATCCGCCGCAACGCCCTCTTTCTGCCGCGCATGCGCTCTAGGTCACCTACCCGATTTTCATAACAAAATAGGAGATCTGATGTCCATCGACACTTCACCCGGGCAAGAGAGGAGGAGCTATTTAAAGGTCTTGTTGCTGTTGCCTTTCATTGCCTTGCTATGGGTGCCGTTTTATAACAAGGAACTGCCTTCGTTATTTGGTTTTCCATTTTTCTACTGGTATCAATTCGCTTGGGTGCCGGCCACCTCATTGATCATTTGGGTTGTCTACCGTCACGCGCTGGAAAAGGGGGGCGAATAAATGGATACCAATAACATTCACTGGTCGGCCCTCTTCGTCTTCATTTTCTTCTTCGCGCTTGTTACCGTGATGGGCTTCCTGGCCTCGAAGTGGATGTCCGGTCCCAGCAACAAGGGCGCCCACCTCGACGAGTGGGGCCTGGGCGGCCGCAACTTCGGTACCTGGATCACCTGGTTCCTGGTCGGTGGCGACTTCTATACGGCCTATACCGTCATCGCGGTGCCGGCGCTGGTCTATGCGGTGGGGGCCTATGGCTTCTTTGCCCTGCCCTATACCATCCTGGTCTATCCCATCGTGTTCGTGATCATGCCCAAGCTGTGGAAAGCAGCGCACAAGGCTGGTCACGTGACGGCCGCTGACGTGGTCTGGGGGCGCTACAAATCGCGTCCGCTGGAGTTCGCTATCGCGCTGACCGGCGTGGTCGCAACCATGCCCTACATCGCCCTGCAACTGATCGGCATGGAAGTGGTGATCAAGGCGCTGGGCCTCACCGGTGAGCTGCCGCTCCTGGCGGCCTTCGTGATCCTGGCGTTGTACACCTACTCTGCCGGCCTGCGTGCGCCCGCGCTGATCGCCTTCGTCAAGGACGTGATGATCTACATCGTCGTGCTGGTGGCGGTGATCGTGGTGCCGGCCAAGCTGGGCGGTTATGGAGCGGTGTTCAGCTCGGCCCGCGATGCCTTCGCCTTGAAGGGTGGCGCTACTGGCCTGACCCTGAAGCCCACGCAGTTCCTGCCCTTCGCCACGCTGGCACTGGGTTCGGCGATGGCGGCCTTCATGTATCCGCACACCCTGACCGGCATCTTCGCCGCCAAGGATGCCAACACGATCCGCAAGAATGCCGTGTTTCTGCCGGCCTACACGGTGCTGCTCGGCCTGATCGCGCTGCTGGGTTACATGGCTTATGCCGCAGGTATCAAGGTCCAGAGCAACAACGACGTTGTGCCGGCGCTGTTCAATGGCCTGTTCCCGGGCTGGTTCGCCGGCTTCGCGTTTGCGGCCATCGCCATCGGTGCGCTGGTGCCGGCGGCGGTGATGTCCATCGGTGCTTCCAACCTCTTCACCCGTAACTTCTGGAAGCCCTACGTCAATCCGGGCATCTCCCATGAAGGCGAGGCCAAGGTCGCCAAGGTCGTCTCGTTGGTGGTGAAGTTCGGGGCGCTGGTGTTCATCATGTTCCTGCCGACCAAGTTCGCGCTGGATCTGCAGCTGTTGGGCGGGGTGTGGATCCTGCAGACCTTCCCGGCGCTGGTGTTCGGCCTGTTCGTCGGCTGGTTCGGCCCGCGAGCGTTGCTGGCAGGTTGGGCGGCAGGGATCATTGGCGGCAGCTGGATGGCCTTCGCCGACGGTATCAAACCGGTGCACACCTTCGTGGTCGGCGCTGATTCTTACACCATGTACACTGGCCTGATCGCACTTGCGCTGAACATCGTAGTGGCATTAGTCGTCAACCTGGTGCTGGGTAAGGGTTCGCAGCCGGCGCTAAAGCAGTCTTAAGTCACATTAATGAAGCTGAAGCCGTGCCCATCGCGAGATGAGCACGGTTTTTTTCGATGGAGATTCCCAAGCGGGCCGCCCATTGCTCATGCTCGTCTCTAGGTGGAGATCTGGCGTCAGGTTCGATATGTCATCAAGGGCTTATTAAATGGATGTCACCGGACTTGAGAGGGCTGGGTATGACGGGCGGTATGACCGGGGGATGCTTGCAGCAGGCCATGCATCTGGGTCAGATAGAGAGGATCAAATCTCTGGGGAAACTAACAATCATCACTATCATGTCGACCAAGTTCGCCCTCATTCAAAAATTGCTGGGCCACCCCCGGATTAAGGTCCCCTTAACTCAGTTTTTAAGAACTCGAAAATTCTAGAATCTTGTGAGTTTGCGGTGTTAAAGCGGATAAAACGGTTGGCTGTTTTTGTAACACTGAAAACACTCCCTGGTGCGAGCAGAATATTGTTCTGCAAGGCCTTCTTGGCAACTTTGGAAGTATCACAGTCTATGCTGGCTTCGGCCCACAAAAACAAGCTGTCCTCCGGGTCTCCCCAGATTCTCATGCCGCAATTCTTTATCTGTTTTCGAGTAGCGACAGATGCGCGACGCAGGCGTTGACGAATGCCTTCAACGTGCTTTCTATAGGTTCCATCAATAAGAAGTTTGTGAACCAGCCTTGCCGATAATTCGTTGCTACCAAAGGATGTTGCTAATTTTAGGTCGACGAGCGAGTCGATCCACTCCGGTTTCGCCGCAATATGTCCACAACGCACCGCGCCAGACAGAGTTTTCGAAAAGCTGCTGACATATATCACACGTTGTAACTGGTCGAGCGAAGAAAGTCTTGTTCCATGGCCTTCGTTCAAATCAGCGAAGGTGTCATCCTCAATGATCGCGAAGTCGTATTGTCTCGCCAAGAGCAATATCCTGTGTGCATGGGCGGGGGTGAAGGATGTTCCGGTCGGATTATGGAGAATCGAATTGGTAATATATAAACGTGGTCGCGACCGTGCAATCGCCTGCTCGAATTCAATCAGATCCGGTCCGCTTGGCGTAAGGGGAACTCCGACGACATTGACCCTGTGAGCCTTTAAACTGGCCTGGAAATTGAAGTAACAGGGGTCGTCCAGGAACACGGTGTCGCCAGGCTGAACTAGCAAGCGGATGGCCAAATCCAATGCTTGGCTACCGCTGTCAGTGAGCACAATCTGGTCCACTCCAACCTCGATGTCACGAGCTGCGAGGTATCTCTGTATCTGTTCACGCAGATTTCGAAATCCCGCAGGATGCCCATATTCGGTCAACGTGACATCAGACTCGCGCCGCACGCTCCCTAGAGCGCGTCGTATGCCTTCTCCATTCAGATAGTCAGTAGGAAGCCAGCCGCAGCCTGGACGCAGAAACTCCGATGGCAGTTGCAATGAGTGCCGTAGCATCCAGAACGGATCCACTGCGCGCTCCGTTATGGTTCCTTGTCTGGCGATGTTCAATACAGCGGGGCGTCCTAATACATGGAAACCGGACTTCGACTTGGACGATATCAGCCCGAGAGCAACAAGCCGGTCATAGGCTTCGACCACCGTTGACTTCGAGATTTTACTTGCGGTGGCAAATTCTCTGATGGATGGAAGTTTAGTGCCAGGAAGGACTTGCTTCGATTCTATCGACTCGCAAAGGTAGCAAACCACCTGTTCGACCAACGTTTGATCAGAGACCGGCGACCGGGAAAAACTCTTCATCTGTATTCTCATTCGAGGCAGGACAGTACGCTTGATTATATTAAATCTGTCCATTTCTGTATTGCTTTCGTCCACCTAGAATTACGCTATTCAGACTATTTCTACTAGGAGAAAGCGTGCCGAATACTTACATAACGGGCATGGCGCTCTGCGCGGTCGCGGCCATTTCATGGGGTATTTCATTCCCTGTAATGGGTGAGGCTCTCACGCTGATTGACCCCTTTAGCTTCACGGCAATGAGATACAGCGCAGCGGCACTAATTTTCGTAGCGCTGCTGATTTCAAGGGAAGGAATTCAAGCGCTCAATTTGCGGGCTGAGCGATTCGTGCTTGCGTGGGTGTTAGGTTCTGCAGGTTTCTGCGGCTACGGCTTTTTTATCTTCCACGGTCAACAGTTAGCTGGGAAGTCTGGCGCCTTATCGGCCTCGGTCATGATCGCGACAACGCCAATGCTTACCCAGCTTCTCAACTGGGTATTACGTGGAACTCGGCCATCCGGGACTTCCTTCTGTTGCATAGTGGCATCGTTTGTTGGCGTTATGCTGGTGCTTACCAAGGGCAATCCCGGAGCGCTCATGGCACAGTCGATGACCTTCGAGTCAACCGCCTATTTGCTGTTGGGCGCTGTGTCATGGGCTCTATATACGCTGGGCGGCTCTTTTTTCCCAACATGGAGCGCATATCGTTATACGGCGATCACCACGCTTCTCGGACTCATCACGATCCTGATTTCAAATGAGGCATTAATTGCGTTTTCTTTTACTTCCCGGCCTCAGATTGAAACTGTCATCTCTATCCTTCCACACCTTTTTTATATGGTGTTGGTTGCGGGCGTCTTGGCGGTCTTGTGCTGGAACATGGGTAACAAAATCATCAATCCCGTCAATGGTGTTTTGTTTCTGGATATCGTGCCTTTGACGGCATTTATAACTGCAGCGGTGGCAGGAACTCCAATCGGGGCAGGGCAGTTGCTGGGAGCATTATTGGTGGGCACGTCGCTGTTGATGAATAACCTCTATCAGCGAAAGCGGAATGCATGTTTCCAAAGACAACACCGCCGCGAGCGGACGCTATGCCAGCTTAAGGACTGACAATGTATGGTCCGATCCGTCAATGCCAGCACAGCGCAGTGGATACAACGATATGTGGAGTAGAGATATGCGTCTTGTTCCAGTCTTTTTGGATTGCTTTGAGTTAGCAAAACTGTTCCATATTGAAGTCGATATAAATCCATAAATAACAAGTGACATGAGCGCGAATTTTTTCGCCAGTCATTTTGGCGGTGGAGCCAACTTTTTTCTCACGGAGTTTTTGCATGCCGGTCTTGGAATTTCCTGTTTCAATCCTTGCCATGGAGGTTGCCCCTCGAACTAGACCGTCGAACTACCCGGAGCCCTTTGCGTCCCGTATGACGGGTCGAGAGAAACGTCCGCTTGGGGATGCATTTGGTCTGTCTAATTTCGGTATCAATCTTACGCATCTCCGACCAGGCGCTTGTTCAGCCTTACGCCATGCTCACTCAACGCAAGACGAGTTTGTCTATATCTTGGCAGGACATCCGCTACTCATCACTGATCTGGGCGCAACTCAACTCCATCCAGGCATGTGCGCTGGCTTCAAAGCGGGAACCGGAAACGGGCATCACTTGATAAACCGAACCGACGATGAAGTCGTGTATCTCGAAGTCGGTGATCGAACCCATGGCGATTCGGTAAGCTATCCGGACGATGACCTAAAAGCCGTGCTGGATAGCCATGGGAAATGGCAGTTCGTGCATAAGGATGGGACCCCATATTGGAAGACTGTGATCACGCCCAGGACGCTAACGATCCGTTCCGGCGAGCGGCCAAAAAACGGCTCCGGTTTGAGTCCGCTGCTTTGGGGCCATGAGGGCTGAACTTCGTGGTTGCACAGCGTGGCGCGTGATTGCAATTGCTGAGGAATATCTCTTGGTTTTGGGGCTCCCTGCATGCCGAGCTGGCTGGTACCCCCCCGGAGGAAGGAGATTCCTTGCTGTTTGGTCCTCGCCTTACAGTATGGAATTTGCCCTCTTCCGCGCGGGTTCATCTTGAGAATCAACCGAGATAAAGCCAAATTTGTAACGATATCTTTGCTATCCAAGCCGCCGACCCGGAAGTTCTGCATCACCTTGCCGATGAGTTGATGTGTGGTTATTTGTCGCGCTAGGCAAGATCACCCGCTCCGATAAGGCCGAACCGCGCCTTCGCAAGAATTCCTGCAGCAAGGTCAAATAGTTCGGTGCCACGGCTCCATGCACAGAAGGCCGTCGGGCCAGTGCGGCACGCCAAGTCCTGACCTTAGGAAGGCCTTCGAAGAAGTAGAAATTGCCCAGACCATCAAAGACGTCGAAGTAGCGGAACACTGGCCCGAAAACGGCATCCACCAGGCTAAAGTGTTCACCAGTGAACCAGGGGCCTTCGGCCAACACTGCTTCGATCTGTGCTAGCCGAGCTCGTATCTGTGCTGCCTGAACCTCCAGCGCTGCATCGTCTTTTGCGTTGTAGAACGCTGCGATGGTATTGAGCATCGAAGAACCGAATTCCATCCATGCTCGATGGCGAGCACGCACCAGGGCGTCCTCGGGATGTAGTCTTGGACAAAGCGTTTCGTCCAGGTATTCGCAGATCGCCGCAGACTCGAAGATCGGCGTGTCATCGACCAGCAGCACCGGCGTCTTGCCCAGCGGCGAGCAAGCGAGAAACCAATCCGGCTTGCTTGCCAGATCCACATCTCGTCGCACAAAGGGTATGGCCTTCTCCGTTAGTACGATCACAGCGCGCTGCACATAGGGACACAGAACGTGGCTGACCAGGGTAAGTCGGGGTTCCATCGTACGTTCTCCTTACAGTGCTGGCACGAAGTGGGCGCTGCGGCGCAGTGCGTGCGCGCCATCCCCCAGTAGCCACAGCGCCACCGAGGCCGTAATAAGGAATGCCGGGTATTCCCAGCCGCCACCGGTGCTGGTATGCACCCAGCCGTTAGGTGCATGCACCCAGGCAGCTGCGCCCATGACCGGCACCAAGATGAGCGCAACCTGGCGCGCATACACGCCCAGCAGCAGGGCAACGCCGCCCATCAGTTCGAAGGCGAATACGGGATAAGCCAGAAAACCCGGAATGCCAACGCTGTCGAAATACTGCGCTGTGCCTGGCAAGGTGAAGACAAGCCATTTCAACAGTGCGTGCGCCAGCCACATGGTACCCAGGCCGATGCGCAGTAGAGTGATGCCATAGGCCGAAGAAGGGGGCATGTTTTCCATCTAGAGCTCCAATTTACGAATGAATGCGCTTATCATACGATTGCGTTTATGCATTAAAAAATAGGCATTCAAGAAATTTATGATTGCAAATTCGCAATACAAAATCGGAGCCGGTGATCTGGAGATGGTCTTGGCGCTCACCCGCGGCGGGAGCCTTGCACGCGCGGGGGAACGACTGGGGGTTGATGCCTCGACAGTGTTTCGTTCGATTCGCCGCATCGAAAGAGAGCTAGGACAGCGTCTATTCAAGCGATCACGGGCGGGTTATGAACCGTCTGAAATGGCGCAGATCCTGGCCGAGTATGGCGAACAGGTGGAGGCGCGACTGGAGCAAGCGCGCTCCGCGATGCAACTCACACCAGACCAGGTCTCAGGTACCCTGCGGATCAGTACCACAGACACCATCTTGCATGGCCTGATTGCACCGGCCCTGCGCACTCTTGCCGAGCACCATCCATTGCTGAGCTATGAGCTGCATGCGGGTAATGAGTTGAGCAGCCTGACGCGGCACGAAGCCGATATTGCGATACGGGCCACCAAGCGGCCGCCGCAACATCTGGTCGGCAGGCACATCGGCCCGATCCGGGTGGCGCTATATGCAGGCAAGGCAAGCGGCATTCGCGACTACAAGGACGTCGAAGCCGGTAAGGCAGCTTGGATCGCCCCTGACGATGCGTTGCCCGAACATCCCTCGGTATTGTGGCGCAAACGCCATCACCCGAAGGCGATACCGCGCTATCGTGTCAACAGCATCCTGACCGTGATGGAAATGGTGGCGATCGGAATGGGGGTGGGTGTGCTACCTGTTTTCTTGGCGCAGTCGCGCAAGGATTTGAAGGCCCTCACCGATGTACTCGATGAATGCCAGACTGAACTGTGGCTGCTCACGCATCCCGAATCGCGATACCTTCGGAGAGTCTCCACTGTGTTCCAGCATTTGGCGACAAACTTAGTGTTGTGATTCTTGAGACTTCGCTCGTCCTGACGGGAACACGTTCCCATGACGCCTGCGTGAATCCGCTGGACGAATCCGCGTCAGGATGCAGGACTCCCTCCCACGGAGGGGAGGGAGTCCTGCATTACCATAGAGCTGCTCACATACTGAACGACAGTGGTATCTGGCATTCTCCGCTTGTTCATACGGCACCTTGAACGGATGGCTGCTGTCGGCTGTCAATGGAAGGTACGCCAAACGGAGAGGGATTAGGATTCTTTATTTAGTAACTATTATCCTAATTTATAAAAATTGGTAACTCACTCCACCGTCACCGACTTAGCCAAATTACGCGGCTTATCCACATCCGTCCCGCGCGCCAGCGCCGTGTGATACGACAGCAGCTGCAACGGCACCACGTGCAGGATAGGCGAGAGCACGCCATAGTGTTCCGGCATGCGGATCACGTGCAGGCCTTCGCTGGAGACGATCTGCGAATCGGCATCGGCAAAGACATACAATTGACCGCCGCGCGCGCGTACTTCCTGCATGTTGGACTTGAGCTTTTCCACCAGCGCATCATTGGGCGCGATCGTGACCACCGGCATCTGCTCGGTCACCAGCGCCAAGGGGCCGTGCTTGAGTTCGCCAGCGGCATAGGCCTCGGCGTGGATGTAGGTGATTTCCTTGAGCTTGAGGGCGCCTTCCAGCGCGATTGGGTAGTGCAGGCCACGTCCCAGGAACAGCGCATTCTCGCGGCGGGCAAACGATTCTGCCCAGGCGACGATGCTGGGCTCCAGTGCCAGTACGCTCTGCAGCGCGGCCGGCAGGTGGCGCATCGCCTTGAGGTGCGCTTCTTCCTGCGCTTCGGTCAGCAGGCCGCGGGTTTGCGCCAGCGCCAGCGTCAGCAGGAACAGGGCGGCCAGCTGCGTCGTGAAGGCCTTGGTCGAGGCGACGCCGACTTCCACGCCGGCTCGCGTGATGTAGGCCAGTTCGCATTCGCGCACCATGGCGCTGGTGGCGACGTTGCAGATCGTCAGCGTGTGCTGCATGCCCAGGCTGCGTGCGTGCTTCAGGGCGGCCAGGGTGTCGGCGGTCTCACCGCTTTGCGAGATCGTCACTACCAGCGATTTGGGATTGGGCACGCTGTCGCGATAGCGGTATTCGCTGGCGATCTCGACGTTGACCGGGATCTTGGCGATCGATTCGATCCAGTACTTGGCCGTCAGGCCGGCGTAGTAACTGGTGCCGCAGGCCAGGATGAGGATCGAGTCGATTTCCTTGAAGACCTTGTAGGCCTTGTCGCCGAACAGTTCGGGCATGATGCCGACCACGCCGTCGAGCGTGTCGGCAATGGCGCGCGGTTGCTCGAAGATCTCCTTCTGCATGTAGTGCTGGTACGGGCCCAGTTCGACCGCGCTGGTGTAGGCCTGCACGGTGCGCACTTCGCGCACGGCGGGCTTGCCCTGGGCATCGACGATCCACACCTTCTGCAGTTGCAGGTCGACTACGTCGCCTTCTTCCAGATAGATGATCTGGTCGGTGGTGCCGGCCAGTGCCATGGCGTCGGAGGCGACGAAGTTCTGGCCGTCACCCACGCCCACGATCAGCGGCGAACCCTGACGCGCGGCGATCACGCGGTGCGGTTCGTCGGCGCAGAAGACGGCGATGGCGTAGGCGCCAGTGAGGCGACGCACCGCTTGCTGCACGGTGTGGAAGAGGTCGCCGTCATACATGTGGTCGACCAGGTGGGCGATGACTTCGGTGTCGGTCTGGCTCTCGAAGACATAGCCGGCTGCCTGCAGCTCGGCACGCAGTTCGTCATGGTTCTCGATGATGCCGTTGTGGACCAGGGCGATGCGCTCGCGCGAGAAGTGCGGGTGGGCATTGTGGGTGGCCGGTGCGCCGTGCGTGGCCCAGCGGGTGTGAGCAATGCCGGTGAAACCGGACAGGCCGCTCTGCGCCACCTGCTGCTGCAGGTCGGCCACGCGCGAGGTGCTGCGCGAACGCTGCAACTTGCCATCCACGTGCAGTGCCACGCCGCAGGAGTCGTAGCCGCGATATTCAAGTCGCTTCAGACCTTCGAGCAGGATGGGAGTGACGTTCTGTTGCGCTACCGCGCCGACGATGCCGCACATGGAATACCTCGCATGAGTTGATGTGCGCTCATATTAGGCGAGTGCTTATGAAATATGATTTCTAAAAATTGATATGAATGAATTATTATTGCCTAAAAATACGTGACTAAAATATTAGTAAAATAAGATATATAAAATGAATTTATATATCAAAATAATCTCGCGAAACATCACATAACATTGCCCGCCATCATGAAACTGGAACTGGACGACCTCGACCGCCGCATCCTCATGGCCTTGCAGGCCGATGCCAGCCAGACCAACCAGGAGCTGGCCGCGCAGGTGCACGCGTCGCCGCCGACCTGCCTGCGCCGGGTCAAGCGTCTGGTAGAGGGCGGGGTGATCGCGCGTCAGGTGGCCTTGCTGGACCCCGACCAGCTCGCCGCGACCCTTACGGCCATCGTCGAGATCACCCTCGATCGGCAGGGTGAGGAGGAGCAGATGGCCTTCGAAGCCGTCGTGGCCAATGAGCCGGCGGTGCAGCAGTGCTATCGCGTCTCGCCGGGGCCGGACTTTGTTCTGATGGTGTTGGTGCGCGACATGCCGGCCTATCACGCGCTGGCGCATCGGCTGTTCGCTTCGCAGCGCAACGTGCGCAATGTGCGCAGCTATTTTTCCATCCATCGCAGCAAGTTCGAGACGGCGGTGCCGGTCAGTTCCCTGGAGGACTGAACCACCTTTTACAAAGTAAGGAAGTCGGGGGCAATTGTCTCGCTGCTCGCCTCTTTACGATGACCTGCATTGTCTATGCTGTGGCCATCCATCAATGACATGCGGTGGCATCTGGTTCTTCCCGGACGCAAGGTGCAGGCAAGGGCCACGACGGTCAGCCAGCAGGGAAGCGGTGCCGCGCGTGGCGCGAGTCCATGAAAATACTATTGTTGAACGACGAGTTCTATACCACCGGCGCCAGCATCGCCATGCTGCGCCTGGCCGAGCGCCTGGTCCAGCGGCACGAGGTGCTGCTCATGCCGCGGCGCGACGGCCAGGGGGAGATCCGCAACCGCTTCGAGGCGTTGGGTATTCCGATCGTCCAGAATGTTTCCAGTGTCGATGTGGTGGTGGCCAATACCCTGATGTCGGGCATCCATGTGGCCGAGGCCGGGGCGAAGGTGCCGGTGGTGTGGTGGATCCACGAGGCTGAGGTCGGGCGCGATCTGATCTTGCGCTTCCCCGAGCTGGCGCCGGGATTCCGGCAGGCGGCGCATATCGTCTTCCAGACCGCCTACCAGCAGCTGGTTTACCAGAGCTTCCTCTACGATAGCCCGGCCATGCAGCATGTGCTGCCTTTCTGGAACGATGCGATCTATCGGCAGGAAGACCTGCAGCCCAAGCCCAAGGCGAAGAAACGCATCGTCTGCATCGGCACCATCGAGCCGCGCAAGCGCATGGAAGATACCCTCTTTGCCGTGGAGGCCATGGCGCCTGCGCTGCGCGAGCAGGTCGAGTGCGTCTTCATCGGCAAGCATCTGCAGTTGGGGGATGAGGCGCGCAGGCTGGCCGACGCGATGCCGGCGCGCTACCAGTTCCTGGGCGAGTTGCCCAACGAGGAGGTGCTGCGTTACCTGGCTTCGGCCGATGCCTATGTGCTGGCCAGCTACAGCGAGTCGCAACCGTTGACGATCTGGGAAGCCTTCGAGCTGGAGGTGCCGGTCTGCCTGTCGGACCTGGCGACCTATGGCCATATCGGCCTGCATCACGGCAAGAACGTGATGATGCATCCGGTGGGCGAGTCGGCCTTGCTCAGTGCCAACCTGCAGACGCTGCTGACCAGCGATGACTTGCGCCGCAGGATCACCCATGCCGCCAAGAGCTTGCTGTTGCAGACCTTGAGCAAGGACTGGGCCGATGAGTTCGAGGGCATCATCGCGCGCGCCCACACCGGCGGAGAAATCCGCAAGCTCGGTTATTGAGCCCTGCGGGCAGCAGTCACTCCCCTCGCCACTCGCCAGCCGGGCTTGATCCCGCCTGGCGAGTGGCTGGCTGCTAGCGACCTACTTCTTGACCTTGACCGGACGCTGCCATTCCGCCAGTGTCAGCTGCCGCGCGCGCGAGATGGTCAACTGGCCCGCCGGTGCATCCTTGGTCAGCGTGGTGCCGGCGCCCAGCGTGGCGCCCTTGCCGACGCGCACCGGCGCGACCAGCTGGCTGTCGCTGCCGATGAAGGCCTCGTCCTCGATGATGGTGCGGAACTTGTTGGCGCCGTCGTAGTTGCAGGTGATGGTGCCGGCGCCGATATTGACCTTGCTGCCCACGTCCGCATCGCCCACATAGGCCAGGTGGTTGGCCTTGCTGCCCACGCCGATGATGCTGTTCTTGACCTCGACGAAATTGCCGATGTGGACTTCCTGGGCCAGTTCGGTACCCGGGCGCAGTCGTGCATAGGGACCGACCTGGGCAGCGGCGCCGACCACGGCTTCCTCGATGTGGGTGTAGGCCTTGATGTTGGCGCCAGCGGCGATGCTGGCGTCGCGGATCACGCAGTTGGGGCCGATGCTGGCGCCTTCGCCGATGGTGACGCAGCCTTCGAAGACGCAGTTGACGTCGATGCTGACGTCGCGTCCGCATTCCAGCGTGCCGCGCACATCGATGCGTGCCGGGTCGGCCAGGGTCACGCCGGCCTCAAGCAGCTTGCGGGCGATATTGCGCTGGTGCACGCGTTCCAGTTCGGCCAGCTGCACCTTGCTGTTCACGCCCAGGGTCTCGGCCACGTCATCGGGTTGGGCCGAGACCACTTCCACGCCATCGGCCACGGCGGCGGCGATCACGTCGGTGAGGTAGTACTCGCCCTGGGCGTTGTCGTTGGAGAGATGGGCCAGCCACTTGCGCAACAGCGCGGTGGGTGCGGCGATGATGCCGGTGTTGACTTCCTTGATGGTGCGCTGGGCTTCGTTGGCATCCTTCTGCTCGACGATGGCGACGATCTTGCCGCCTTCGCGCACGATGCGGCCATAGCCCGTCGGATCGGCCAGCGTCACCGTCAGCACGCCCAGCTTGTCCTGACCAGCCGCATCCAGCAGGCGTTGCAGCGAGGCGGTGGTGGTCAGGGGGACGTCACCGTAGAGCACCAGCGTGGACGCGCCATCCTGCAGGTGCGGCAGCGCCTGCATCACGGCGTGGCCGGTGCCCAGTTGCGGCTCCTGCTTGGCAAAGGCCAGGCCCTGGTCGGCAAAGGCATTGGGCACGGCATCGCCGCCATGACCATAGATCACGCACAACTGGCTGGGCGAGAGCGCGCGGGCGGTGTCGATGACATGACCCAGGAGCGATTTTCCGGCCAGCGGGTGCAAGACCTTGGGAAGGGAAGATTGCATGCGTTTGCCCATGCCGGCGGCGAGGATGACGATGTTCATGACTTGGCGTGAGAGTTGGACTGGCGGATGAACTTACGGAAATGGATGGGTGGACTTGCTTAAAAGGCAAAGTCTAGCATGCAGGCCCCGCCCGGCCGGGCGGCGATTTGCCGAAAAACAAAGCTGAAGGGAATTTGCGCATGTGCTCCGCGCTTTGTGGGGCGGTGTGGCAATTACCATGGCACTCTGCGGCTCTCCGTCATCTGCGTTGCTGTCAGGAAATCATGATTGCGCAGCGCGGATGACCTACAAGCCTTCCTCATGACAACTGGTCCGGCCTTTGCCGGACCCTCCTGGAAACTGCATGAAGATTCTTCTGTTGAACGACGAGTTCTACACCACCGGCGCCAGCACGGCGATGTTGCGACTGGCCGAGCGCCTGGTACAGAACCACGAGGTATCGGTGATGCCGCGCATCGATGGCGAGGGCGAGGTCAGGAAGCAGTTCGAGGCGCTGGGCATCCCCATCGTCAAGGACCTGGCCGGCAATCCGGATGTGATCGTCTCCAACTGCATCCTGTCCGGCTCGCTGGTGGGGGAGCTGGCGCCGAAGTGTCCGGTGATCTGGTGGATCCATGAGGCCGAAATCGGCCGTGATCTGGTGCTGCGCTATCCGCAGATGGCGCAGGGCTTCAAGAGCGCCACCCATATCGTGTTCCAGACCGAGTTCCAGCGCCTCGTCTATGGCAGCTTCCTGTTCGACAGCCCGGCGATGGTGCATGTGCTGCCGTTCTGGAACGACGCCATCTATCGCCAGCAAGACCTCACGCCCAAGCCCAAGGACAAGAAACGCATCGTCTGCATCGGCACCATCGAGCCGCGCAAGCGCATGGAAGACACCATCATGGCCGTCAACCTCATGGACACGGCCGAGCGCAACGATATCGAATGCGTGTTCATCGGCAAGTACCTGCAGCTGGGAGAGAGTGCACGCAAGCTCTCCGAGGCATTGCCGGAGCGCTACCGCTTCCTGGGCGAGTTGCCCAACGAAGAAACGCTGCGTTACCTGGCCTCGGCCGATGCCTATGTGCTGGCCAGCTCCAGCGAGTCGCAACCGCTGACGATCTGGGAAGCCTTCGAGCTGGAAGTGCCGGTCTGCCTGTCGGACCTGGACACCTATCGTCATATCGGTTTGAAGAGCGGTGTCAACGCCATGATGCATCCGGTGGGCAACATCGATCTGCTGGCGTCGAACCTGCGCATGGCGATCTATAACGACGACGTGCGTCGACGCGTCACGCGGGCCGGCAAGAGCCTGCTGCTCAAGAACCTCACCAGCGAATGGTCGGAGCAGTTCGAGCGCCTGATCCTGCGTACCCAGACCATGGCCGAGATCCGCAAGCTGGGTTACTGATCCACACAAAGCATGCCGGTCTCTCAGCCGGCATGCGTGTGGGGGGATCCGGAGCCTGTGGACGTCAGCTCAGGTTCTGGTAGAAGGCGATCTGGTTCTCGGAGAGGGTGCGCAGGTCTTCGTTGTTGAAGTAGCCGGCATACCATTGGGCCGTCAGTTCCAGGGCCGTATAGAGTTCCATCTTGGGGATCCAGTCCAGGCGCTGGCGTGCCTTGGAGATATCCAGCCGCAACAAGGCCGCCTCATGCGGAGCATTGGCCTGCGGTTGCAGCTGCACCTCCAGCGGCGTCACATCGTTCTTCTGCAGCGAGTGGTTGAAGGTGGCGCACAGCTGGCTCACGGTCTGCAGGTCGGTATCGGCCGGCCCGAAATTCCAGCCCTCGGCATACTTGCCACCCTGCTCATAGAGCAGGCGGCCGATCTGCAGGTAGCCCGACAGCGGTTCCAGCACGAACTGCCAGGGGCGCACGGCATGGGGGTTGCGGATGCTGACCGGCTCGTCGCGCTCCCAGGCGCGGATGAAATCGGGGATCAGGCGATCCGGTGCGAAGTCGCCACCACCGATCACATTGCCGGCGCGCACGCTGGCGATGCCGGTCTGGTTGTCGGGATTGCTGGCGAAGAAGGAGCGCCGATAGGCCGAGGTCACCAGTTCGGCCGCGCCCTTGCTGCTGCTGTAGGGGTCATGGCCGCCCATGGGGTCGTCCTCGCGGTAGCCCCACAGCCATTCGCGATTTTCATAACACTTGTCACTGGTGACCACCACCACCGAACGCACGCTGGGCGTGTTGCGCACGGCTTCGAGCAGGTGCACGGTGCCCATCACATTGGTGGCATAGGTGTCGACCGGGGTCTGGTAGGAGTCGCGCACCAGCGGCTGCGCGGCCAGGTGGAACACCACATCGGGCTGGACGGCCGCCACGGTCTCGGCCAGGTGCTTGGGATCGCGCACGTCGCCGGTGGTGGTCTGCACGCAATTGTGCAGGCGCGCCAGGTGGAACAGGCTGGGATTGGTGGGCGCGGGCAGGGAATAGCCACTGACCTTGGCGCCCATCATGTGCAGCCACAACGTCAACCAGCTCCCCTTGAAGCCGGTATGACCGGTGATGAAAACGCGCTTGTCGCGCCAAAAGTTAGCCATCAGGCAGCCTCTTACACGTATTGCTGAGAGTCGTTCGGGTGCAGAGGCGTGAAGTCGATGTTTCACGCGGATGGCGGGCGTCGGTGACGCCGTCAGCCTCCCTGTATTTTCCGTGTCGGGATCACGTTTCCCTGCGAAGCCACGACTGCATGGTGATAGTTGTTTGTCCCCGGGCAGTGATGCCTCGCGGCATCGGACTGCGATGGACAGATTAGAACACGCGTGTTTTTGCCTTCAAGCGACGAAGAGGAGGGTATTTGTCGTCCAATCCGGGACTATAGCCATATGACAACAAATATTTACTTTTGAGACGAGACGCAGAGGCTTGCCAGGAAGGCGAAAGCCGCCCTGAGAGCGGCTTTCGGCGGGGACGGGTGAAACGGGGTGTCTCGCCAGTCTAAGACTGTCGGCGTGGCCTGTGCCGGGTCAGAGCAGGTTGATCACCGATTGCGATTGGTCGAGCTTGTCGTCACGGTCAAACAGGGTATCGCCGCTGGCTTCTTTGCCCTGGCCAGGCTTGAACTGGGCGAAGTCGAACAGCGAGCGGTCCAGCATGTGAGAAGGCGTGATGTTTGCCATGGCCGTGAACATGCTCTTGATCCACAGCGGATGGTGCTTTTCCCATTCGTTCAACATCTCGCGCATGGCCTGGCGCTGCAGGTTGGGTTGCGAGCCGCACAGGTTGCAGGGAATGATGGGGAATTCCATGGCCGCCGCATACTTCTTGATATCGGCTTCGCGCACATAGGCCAGCGGGCGGATCACCACGTTCTCGCCATCGTCGGCGATCAGCTTGGGCGGCATGGTCTTGATCTTGCCACCGTAGAACATGTTGAGCATGAAGGTGTGCAGGATATCGTCGCGGTGGTGGCCCAGGGCGATCTTGGTCACCCCCATTTCCTTGGCGACCCGGTACAGGATGCCGCGACGCAGGCGCGAGCACAGCGAGCAAGTGGTCTTGCCGGGGGCGATCTTGTCCTTGACGATGCTGTAGGTGTCTTCCTCGACGATGCGGTAGGGGATGCCGATGCGTTCGAAGTACTGCGGCAGCACGTGCTCGGGGAAGCCCGGCTGCTTCTGGTCCAGGTTGACGGCGATGATCTGGAACTTCACCGGGGCCACCGTCTGCAGGTAGCGCAGGGTGTCGAGCATGGTGTAGCTGTCGGCACCGCCGGACATGCAGGCCATGATGACGTCGCCATCCTTGATCATGTCGAAGTCGGCAATGGCGCGGCCGGTCAGGCGGCGGATGTTCTTTTCCAGCAGCTCGAAGCGGCGCGAACCGCGCGCGGTCACTTCGGGATGACCGGACTGGCTGGACGGGTCTGGCTGGTCCTGCGCGTCAAGGCCGGCGAGGTCGGACAGTTGCACTGCTGCCGCAATGTCGTTCATGGGGCGATTCCTTCAATCGGTAGGGTGCGACGTCAGGACATCGCGATGCTGTTGCTGCCGGACGTGCAATGTTTCCACCAATCAATGGATTGGTCATCGGGCGACGTGCGGACGGAGGACCGGCATTTTCTCATGCAGCGCCGTTTTGTGCCATTTCCGCGCCATTTTCCTGCCACTTTCGCGGCTGTTGAAGGCAGCGGGCGTCGCACAATGGCCTCACAGCCCGCCCCCGAGCTCGTGCCGGGTACGCACCTGGCGGATCGCCGCAATCAGGAAATCGACGAAGGCCGCCACCGCCGGCGGCAGCTTGCGCCCGGCCATGGTCTGTACCTGCAGGGTACGCTGGTGCAGTTCGCTCTCGGCCATGGCCACCAGGGCCATGCCATCTTCCTCGGCGCGCTCCTGTACCGTCAGGAAACCGCCCAGCGCGACCGTATCGGGCGAACGCGCAGTAAAGCGGTACACGGCACCCAGCGAATGGCTGGTAAACACCGGCGCGAACAGCAGCCCGCGCATGCCGCAGGCGATGTCGAAGAGCTGGCGTACCGTGGAGCCTTCCTCGGGCAGCGCCAGCGGGTAGGGCGAGAGGTCGTTCAGGGACAGTAGCTTGCGCGTGGCCAGCGGGTGGTCCTGCTTCATGAGGGCGAAGATCGGTCCCGATTCCCGGTAGGCGATGGCCAGTCCTTCCACCGGCCCCAGGCTGTAGGTGACGGAGATATCGGCCTGGCCATCGATGACCATCTGCGAGGCCTTGGCCGCGCCCACCACATTGAGCTTGAACTGCATGCCCGGATACTGCTCGCGGAACTGCGCCATCACGTTCGGCAGCAGGTCCCAGGCGAAGCCTTCCGAACAGGCCAGTGTGACCACGCTCTGGCCGACCGCATGCAAGCCCTTGACCTCAGCCAGCACCTGCTCGACCTCCAGCAGGTTGCGCCGGGCGAAGGCCATGAGCACCTCGCCGGCCGGCGTCAGCATCATGCCGCGTGCACGCCGCTCGAACAGCGGCACGCCGGTTTCCTCTTCCATCTTGGCGATCTGCCGGCTCACCGCCGAGACCGCCACATGCAAGCGTTCGGCTGCCGCCGTCAAGGAGCCGGTGCGGCCGACCTGGTAGAAATAACGCAGTGAGGTACTTTGCATGGGGCGATCCGGGAGGAGAGAGGAAATAATTTCTGTTTTAGGCAATCATGATCGTTCTTGATTGCAAATCAGGTCAAGGCCAGGATGGTGCGAGGCAACACAAAAAAGAAGAAATATGCAGAATTTCCAGCAAATATGCACGATTATTGGGCTGGATGCGCCTAGCGCACATCATAAAATGGTTTGCCGAAAATAGAATAAATCGTTTTAAAAATTGACATTGTTGGAAATGTATCCGGCTCCTAGAATGGATTCCAACCGAGATCCAAGGAGCCCCCACATGACCCGCAGCACCGCCATCGGCCTGGCCGCCGATTACTTCGATTCTGGCCGTTTCCTGCAGGACCTGCAGCGGCGCATCGCCATGCCGACCGAAAGCCAGAACGCCGACCGTGCTCCCGAACTGGCGCGCTACCTTCAGGAAGAGATCGCCCCGGCCCTGGCGGCACTGGGCTTCGAGACCCGTCAGGTGGAAAACCCCATCGCCGGTGCGCCGCCGCTGCTGCTGGCGCGTCGCATCGAATCCGAGCAGGCCGTCACCGTGCTCATGTATGGCCATGGCGACGTGGTCAACGGCCAGGAAGGGCGCTGGCAGCAACAGCGTTCGCCCTGGGTGCTGGAGCAGGATGGTGAGCGCTGGTACGGACGTGGCGCGGCCGACAACAAGGGCCAGCACAGCATCAACCTGGCTGCCCTGGCGGCAGCCATCGAGGCCGCCGATGGCAAGCTGGGCTGTAATGTGAAAATCATTTTCGAGATGGGCGAGGAAGTCGGCTCCCCCGGCCTCTACGAAGCCTGCCGCGAGCATGCCGACTATCTGGCGGCCGACCTTTTCCTGGCCTCGGACGGCCCACGCCTGGCGGCGTCCAGCCCGACGCTGTTCCTCGGTTCGCGCGGAGCGCTGCAATTCAAGCTGGTGCTGGACACCGGCAATGGTGCCCATCACGCCGGCAACTGGGGCGGCGTATTGCGCAATCCCGCCACGGTGCTGGCCAATGCGGCGGCCTCGCTGGTGGATGCGCGCGGCGTGATCCGCGTGCCAGGCCTGCGCCCGCGCCAGGTCAGCGAGCGCGTGCGCGCGCTGGTGCGTGACTTCGCCGTGGGCAGCGACCCGGGCGATCCCGTGCTCGATGCCAACTGGGGCGAACCGGGCCTGAGCGCCGGCGAGCGCCTGTTCGCGTGGAATACGCTGGAGTTGATCGCCTTCGAGGCCGGCAATGCGCAACGCCCGGTCGGTGCCATTCCGGCACGGGCACAGGCGGTGTTCCAGCTGCGCTTCGTGGTGGGCACCGTGTGGGACCAGGTGCAGCCCAGCCTGCGCCGGCATTTGGATGAGCACGGTTTTGCCGACGTCCAGATCGAGATCCAGGCGCAAGCCCCGGCCACCCGGCTGGACCCGGACGATGCCTGGGTCAGGCTGGCCACGGCCTCGATGCAGGAGACCGTCGGCAAGCCCGTGACCATCCTGCCCAACCTGGGCGGCACCATCCCCAATCACTGCTTCTCGGAAGCGCTGGACCTGCCGACCCTGTGGGTGCCGCATTCCTATCCCTCCTGCTCGCAGCATGCGCCGGACGAACATTTGCTCGGCCCGGTGGCACGCGAGGGTTTGCAGCTCATGGCCGGCTTGCTATGGGACATCGGTCGCCAGGGCAGGCAGGTGGCCGATCAGCGGGCGGCGGTCTAGTCCGGCCTGGCCCGGCAAGGATGCCGGGCCGGCGTTAATCTTGTCAGGATCGCATTCCTGGCGCGCATGCCAAATCTTCCCACAGGAACAACAACATGAACGCAGCGTCTCCATCGGCAGCACAGGAAGTTTCCCCCGCCACCCATAGCGAAGCGGCCCCCATGTCGGCGGCCCGCATGCGCCGGCTGATCATTGCCTCCTCCATCGGCAATGCGCTGGAGTGGTTCGACTTCGTGGCCTACGGCTTCTTTGCCGTGACCATTTCCAAACTGTTCTTCCCGACCGGGGATGACACGGTGTCCCTGCTGGTGACCTTCGCCACCTTCGGCCTGTCCTACCTGTTCCGCCCGCTGGGCGCGATCCTGCTGGGCTGGTATGGCGACAAGGTGGGGCGCAAGCCGGCGCTGCTGGTGTCGCTGTCGATGACGGTGGTCGGCACCCTGATCTGTACCGTGATCCCCACCTATGCCTCCATCGGCGTGGCCGCGCCCATCGGTATCCTGGTGGCGCGCATCCTGCTGGCCTTGTCGGCCGGTGGCGAGTTCGGATCGGCCACGGCCTTGCTGACCGAGACCGGCTCCAAGCGCCGCGCCTTCATGGCCAGCTGGCAATTCTCCAGCCAGGGCGCGGCCGCCCTGATGGCTGCGCTGGCCGGCTTCCTGCTCAACCTGTGGCTTACGCCCGAGCAGATCGCTTCCTGGGGCTGGCGCCTGCCGTTCGCCTTCGGCTTGCTGATCGCGCCGGTGGGCCTGTACATCCGCCGTCATATCGATGAAGTGCCGATGGCGAAGAAGGCGCAGGCCACTGGCGTGGACGAGGCCTCCTGGGGCTTGCAGGTCAGCCGCGTGCTGGTGGCCATGGGCATCCTGTCGGTCTCCACGGCCGCGACCTACCTGATGCTGCTGTACATGCCGACCTTCGCCATCAAGCAATTGCATCTGCCGCAATCGACCGCCTTTGCCGCCGCCGCCGTGACCGGCGCCATCCTGATGGTGGGCGCGCCCTTCATGGGCATGCTGGCCGACCGTTATGGCCGCACCCGCATCATGGTGATCTCCACCGTGCTGACGCTGGCCACGATCTATTACTCCTTCGTCTGGGTCATCGGCTCGCCCAGCGTGTGGGTGATGATGGCCATCATGATCTGGGCCGGCATCCTCAAGGCGGTCTACTTCGGTTCGCTGGGGGTGGTGCTGTCATCGATCTTCCCGCCGGCCACCCGGGTGCGCGGCATGGGCATCAGCTATAGCCTGGGTGCCACCGTCTTCGGCGGCTTCACGCCCTTCATGGTGACCTGGCTGGTCGGCAAGACCGGCAACCCGGTCTCGCCCAGCTTTTATCTGATGGCCTGCGCGGCCATCAGCCTGGTGTGCGTGGCGATCTACCACTTCCGGCTGAAAAAATACCTGTAAGGCGCATGTGGCATGGGAATTTTTTCCCGTGCCGCGCTAACATGGCGGTCTGGCCGCTGAATTGAAATCGCGGCAACCGCTTTACTCCAATCGACGAGGTCCTCATGTTTTCGCATCTTCCGCCCTATGCAGGCGACCCCATCCTGAGCCTGATGGAACAGTTCCAGCGCGATGAGCGCGCCAACAAGGTCAACCTGAGCATCGGCATCTATACCGATGGCCGTGGCGCCGTGCCGGTGCTGCCCTCGGTGCGTACCGCGTCGGCTGCCGTGGCCGAGGCCGGCGCGCCTTACGTCTACCTGCCCATGGAAGGTCACGGCGCCTATCGCAAGGCGGTGGCCAAGCTGCTCTTCGGCGCCGACCTGCCCTCCGACGATCACCTGGCCATCGTTCAGACCCTGGGTGGTTCGGGCGCGCTGAAGGTGGGCGCGGACCTGATCGCCCGCTTCTTCCCGCAGCCCACCATCTGGCTGCCGGACCCGACCTGGGACAACCACATCGGCATCTTCGAAGGCGCCGGCTTCAAGACCGAGCGTTATCCCTATTACGACGCCAAGACCAAGGGCCTGGACTTCGAAGGCATGCTGGCCAAGATCGATTCGCTGCCCAAGGGCGCGGTGGTGCTGCTGCACCCGTGCTGCCACAACCCGACCGGTGTCGACCCGACCCGCGCGCAGTGGGAGCAGATCGTCGACGTGATCGAGAAGCGCGGCCTGCTGCCCTTCTTCGACCTGGCCTACCAGGGCTTCGCCGAGAGCCTGGATGCCGACATCTGGCCGGTGCGCGAGTCGGTGCGTCGCCAGATTCCCTTCTTCCTCTCCAATTCCTTCTCCAAGATCTTCTCGCTCTACAGCGAGCGCATCGGTGCGCTGTCGGTGTTCTGCCCGCAAGCCGGCCAGGCCGCCAATGTGCTGGGCCAGCTGAAGCTGACCGTACGTCGCAACTACTCCAGCCCGGCCCGCAACGGCGCGCTGCTGGTGGCGCATGTGCTGGGCGATGACAAGCTGGCCACGCAATGGCGTGCCGAAGTCGAGGAGATGCGCGTGCGCGTGCGCGACATGCGCGAGAAGCTGGCCTCGCAATTGAAGAGCGCCGTGCCCGACCAGGACTTCTCCTTCCTGCTGCGCCAGAACGGCATGTTCGGTTACACCGGCCTGACCTCAGCCCAGGTGGATCGCCTGCGCAACGAGTTCGGCGTCTACGCCGTGGGCACCGGCCGTATCTGCGTGGCAGGCTTGAACGATGGCAACGTCGCACGGGTGGCCGAGACCATGGCCGAGGTGTTGCGTGGCTGAAGTGGCAAGCAAGGCCGTGGTCGCCACGGCCGACCTGCGCCACAAGGGCTATGAGGATGTGCTGGCCCTGATGGCCGGCACCCTCTTTGTCTCCCTGGGCGTGAACATGTATACCCACGTGGGCTTGCTCACCGGCAGCACCGCCGGCCTGGCCTTCCTGGCGCATTACCTTACGGGGCTACCGTTTGGCGTGGTGTTCTTCACCATCAATATCCCGTTCTACTACTTTGCTTTCCGCCGCATGGGTTTGCGCTTCACCGGCAAGACCTTTTGCGCGGTGGCGCTGGTGTCGGGTTTTTCGCTGATGCATCCGCACTTCATCAGCTACGGCAAGCTCGATGTCTTCTACGGCGCCATCCTGGGTGGATTGCTCATGGGCGTGGGCTTCGTGGTGCTGTTCCGCCATGGTGCCAGCCTGGGCGGCATCAATGTGGTGACGTTGTTCCTGCAGGACCGTTACGGTTTGCGTGCCGGCAAGCTGCAGATGGGCGTGGACGTGGTGATCGTGCTGTGCTCGCTGTTCGTGGTGACGCCCAAGATCCTGCTGGCCTCCATCCTGGGGGCGGTGACGGCCAATCTCATCATTGCCCTGAATCACCGGGCGGGGCGGTACATGGGCATGTAAATCCGCCCGCCTGGGCCGGACGCGTTCAGGCGCTGAGCAATTCGTCGGCCGGCGATCTGAGCGGATAGGACTGGATCAGCAGATCGGCCGGGAGGTTGAGCCCGGCGCTGAGCTTGCGGATCATCTCCAGGGTCAGCGGGCGCACGCGGTTGAGAATGTCCGATACGCGCCCGCGCGGCCCGAGGTAGGGTTCCAGATCCTTGCGCGAGAGCCCGCGTGCCTCCATCACATGCAGCAGGAAATCAATGGGATCGGGGTCGGCAATGGCGAATTGCGCGCGTTCGTAGTGTGCGATCAGCAGGCTCAGCACGTCCAGCTGATCGGCTTGTGGCGACCTGGCCGGTGCGTCCCACAGACGCTCTGCTTCTGCCAGTGCGGCACGGTAGTCCTTGCGGCTGCGGATCAGTTTGAGTTGCATGCGGTCTCCCTTCAGATCGTTTCCACGTCGATGGCGTCGTACTGGCGATGGGTGCCGACGAAGCGGACGTAGATCAATTCCTTGTCATAGCGCACCGCCACGACCAGGCGATAGTCGTTGCCTTTGATGTTGAACACCACCCGGTTGTTGCCCGTGAATGCTACCACCTTGGTAGCGCCGTTGATGTCGCAATCGCATTTGATCCTCGAAAAAACACAAAACCCCGCATGAAGCGGGGTTCAGGTCGCCCTGCCCGAGGGCAGGGCGATGGGCCACGTTGTTGGCGATCAGCCGGCCGGCTTGATACGGAAGGTCTCCACTCCCACCGATTCGCAATCCGGATAGACATCCGGCTTCTCGGTCGACACGCGTACCGCGCGCACCTTGGGATGGGCCAGCATGGCCGTCATCACGTCGTCGCACAGGGTTTCCTGCAGGTGGATGTGGCCACGTGCCATGCGCGCAGCGATGGTGGAGCGGATGAAGTCGTAGTCCACCACTTCGTCCAGATGGTCGGCATGGGGCGTGGTCTCGGCCAGGGGCACGTAGAGGTCGACGTTGATGAGGATGCGCTGCTCACCCTTCTTTTCGAACTCGTGCACGCCGATGTTGATGAACACCTCGTAGTTGCGCAGGAACAGGCGACGGCAATCTTGCAGGGAAGGATGGGACAGGAAGAGCATGATCGGATCAGTAAAGGTTATTTCGCCACGAACATGACGTCGCGCGAAAGGGGAAGCAAATGCTGGCCGCCATCGACCAGCAGGGTAGTGCCTGTCACGGCACGCGCCGTAGCCACGTAGCAGACGGCGGCGGCGATGTCTTCGGGCGTGCTGCCACGGCCCAGCGGCGTGACCTGGTGCGCCTTTCCGAACTGTTCCTCGGTCTGGTCGCCCGACACCATGGTCAGTCCCGGCGCCACGCCCACCACCCGCACGCGCGGGGCCAGGGCCTGCGCCAGCAGCGTGGTGGCACTGTGCAGTGCCGCCTTGGACAAGGTGTAGGACAGGAAGTCGGGATTGGGATTGTACAGTTTCTGGTCCAGCAGGTTGACCACGACCGACTGCTCGCCCTGTGGCGTGGCCTCGAACAGGGCCTGCGCCAGCAGCACCGGCGCGCCGACATTGGCGCTCATGTGGCGCAGCAGGCGTTCGTTGCCGAAGCTGGCGGCGTCGTCGAAATCGAACAGCGAGGCATTGTTGACCACGCAGGAAACCCGCCCCAGCGGCGCCGCCTGGGCCAGCAGGCCACGTACCTGGGCCTCGTCACCCAGCTCGCAGCTGACTGCCAGGGCGCGCCGACCCATGGCCTCGATCTCGCGCACCAGGGTGTCGGCTTCCTCGCGGGAGCGGTAGTAGTGGACGGCCACGTCCCAGCCGGCCTGCGCCAGGGCCAGGGCGATGTGACGACCGATACGGCGGGCCGCGCCGGTGACCAGCGCGACGCCTGCAGAAGAGGGAGATGCCATGTCCTTGGTTTCCAATACAATACGGCCCATGCAACTGCAACTACCCGAACCAGGCGCCGACGCACAGCTGGCGTCACATACCCTCCAGCAACTGATTGCCGGCGAGATCGCTGCCGCCGGCGGCTGGATCTCTTTCGAACGTTACATGGAACTGGCCCTGTATGCCCCGCAAGTGGGCTACTACAGCGGCGGTTCGGCCAAACTGGGCAAAGATGGGGATTTTACAACCGCCCCGGAAATTTCGCCCCTGTTTGGCGCCACGCTGGCCCACTTGGCCGCCGAGGTGATCGCCGCCAGTCCGGCGGTGGATAAGGTCCTGCTGGAGTTCGGGGCCGGTACCGGCAAGCTGGCGTGCGACATCCTCACCGAATTGCAGTCACGCGACCAGTTGCCGGATCGATATTTCATCGTGGAAATTTCTGCCCAGTTGCGCGCCAGGCAACAGGAGACGCTGGCCGCCTTCGGTGACCGGGTCGAGTGGCTCGATACCCTGCCGCAGCGTTTCTCCGGCGTAGTGGTGGGCAACGAGGTGCTGGACGCCATGCCGGTGCGGCTGGTCGTCAAGGGTGCCGATGGCTGGCTGGAGCGCGGCGTGATGTGCGACACCAGCGGCCGCCTGCAGTTCGAGGACCGCGCCGTGGCCGACCTGCCGGTGGCGCAGATCCCCGGCGCCGATACCCTGCCGCAAGGCTACCTGACCGAACTGGCACCGGTGGCGATTGCCTTCATGCGCACGCTGGCGCGCATGGTGGCCGCCGGGTCGGGCGCGGCGGTGATTCTTCCGGACTACGGATTCCCCGCAGCGGAATACTATTTGCCGGATCGCGACCAGGGTACGTTGATGTGCCATTACCGCCATCATGCCCACACCGATCCGTTCTACTGGCCGGGCTTGCAAGACTTGACCGCCCACGTCGATTTCACCGCCATGGCGGTGGCTGCCGTGGAAGAGGGCGCCGAGATGCTGGCCTATACCAGCCAGGGCGCCTTCCTGCTCAATGCAGGCATCGGCGAACTGCTGCTGCGCACCTCGCCCGAGGACAGCGTGCGTTACCTGCCGTTGGCCAATGGCATGCAGAAGCTGATTTCGCCGGCCGAGATGGGTGAGCTGTTCAAGGTGCTGGCCATCGGCAAGAATGTCGAGTGGCCGCAGCGCATGCTGCGCCACGACCGTACCCACAGGCTATGAGGAGCATCGCGTGATACGCTGGATCGTCGTCATCTTCCTGGCCGTGATCGTCTTTTCCACGCTCTTGCCCTGGCTGGAGAAACTGGGCATCGGCCGCCTGCCGGGCGACTTGCGCTTCCGCCTGTTCGGCCGCATCTATTCCCTGCCGTTCGCCTCGACCATCCTGATCTCGGTGGTGGTCTTCCTGCTGGCGAAGATACTCTGAGAAGGACCCAACGAGATGCGCGTATTGCTGGTGGAAGATGATCCCATGGTCGGCGAGGCGGTGCGCAAGGGTTTGCGCCAGGACGGCTTCGCCATCGACTGGGTACAGGACGGCAAGTCGGCCGACGTGGCCTTGCGCACCGAGGACTACGCCATGCTGCTGCTGGACCTGGGCCTGCCGCACAAGGATGGGCTGGCGGTGCTGCGTACGCTGCGCGAGCGCGGCAACAGCATTCCGGTGCTGATCACCACGGCGCGCGATGCCGTGGCCGACCGCGTGGCCGGGCTCGATGCGGGAGCCGACGACTATCTCATCAAGCCCTTCGACCTGGAAGAACTGTCGGCGCGCATGCGTGCCTTGTCGCGCCGCCAGGCCGGCCGCGCCGAGAGCCTGGTGCAGGTGCGCGAGGTGGTGTTGAATCCCGCCACCCACGAGGTGACCGTGGGCGGCAAGCCGGTCAACCTGTCGGCGCGTGAATTCGCGCTGTTGCATGCCTTCATGGACCGGCCCGGGGTGGTGCTCTCGCGTGCCCAGCTGGAAGAAAAACTCTATGGCTGGGATGACAGCATCGAAAGCAATGCCGTCGAAGTCCATATCCATGCCCTGCGCAAGAAGGTCGGCAGCGACTTCATCAAGAACGTGCGCGGCGTGGGCTACCTGGTGCCGGCATGAATTCGGTTCGTAACAAGCTGCTGCTGTGGCTGGGCCTGGGGCTGTTCTCCATCATCCTGTTGGCTGGTGTGGCGCTGTACTTCCAGGCGCGCGGCGAAGCCAACCAGATCTTCGATTACCAGATGCGCCAGATCGCAGCGTCGCTGCCGCGTCAGGCCTTCTCGCCGATCTCGCCGGGGCAACAGTTCCCCGAGCTGGAAGACGAGATCATGATGCAGATCTGGGACAGCCGCGGCACCGTCATCTATCACTCCCATGCCCGTGGCGCCATGCCGCGCCAGGCCGAGCTGGGCTTTGCCAATGTGCGCGGGCCCAATGGCATGTGGCGTGTCTACAGCGCCCAGATCGGCAATACCGTGGTGCAGGTGGCGCAGCCGCAGAGTGCGCGCGACGAGATCGCGGCGCAGATGGCAGTCAAGACGGTAGGGCCGTTGCTGCTGCTGTTCCCGCTCATCGGCGTGCTGGCCTGGGTGGCGGTCGGCAGGGGGCTGGCGCCGGTGCGCCGGGCCGCCGCCGAGGTGGCCGCGCGTGACATGAACTCGCTGCAGCCGCTGGCCGACGTCGGCATGCCGCAGGAGATCCAGCCGCTCACGCACGCCCTGAACGACCTGCTGGCCCGCCTGAAGCATTCCACCGAAACCCAGCGCGCCTTCGTCGCCGACGCCGCCCATGAGTTGCGCACACCCCTGACGGCGCTGCGCCTGCAGGCGCAACTGGCCGAGCGCGCGGTCGACGAGGATGAACGTCGCGCTGCCTTCGCCGATCTCAAGAACGGCCTGGAGCGCGCGACGCACCTGGTGCATCAGCTGCTGACGCTGGCGCGCCAGGAACCCGACGCCATGAGTTTCACGACGGTCGACTTGCGCCAGCTGCTGGCCAGCGTGGTGGGGGATCTGTCGTCGGTGGCCGAGCATGGCGGCATCGATCTGGGACTTTCGGATGCGGGTGACGATGGCCGGCCGCTGCAGGTGCAGGGCAATGGCGATGCCTTGCGTATCCTTTTCAACAACCTGGTCGACAATGCGCTGCGCTATACGCCCGCCGCTGGCGTGGTCGATGTGGGATTCGATTTATCCACAGCCGGATCTTGTACGGTGGTGATCCAGGATAGCGGACCGGGCATCCCCGAGAGCGAGTTGCCACGCGTGTTCGACCGTTTCTATCGCGGCCAGCGCACCCACGAACCGCGGGCTGGCCGGGTGGCTTTCGGCAGCGGCCTGGGGCTGGCCATCGTGCAGCAGATCGCCGACCTGCACCGGGTACCGGTGCAGCTGCGCAATACCGGACGGGGCCTGGAGGCGCGCGTGAGCTTCCCCCTGGGTGCCGCCGTGGCTGGATGACTTGTGTTATCCACAGAGCTTTTCCGGCTTTGCTTCCTACCTTAAGTTTGTCTTAATTTTCACTGCTTAATCTTCACTCCAACGGTTGAGGCCAGCGAGTTGCGCACAGGCGCAGCAGCGGTCCCGACCATCGGTATCCAGTTCGATCAAGGAGAAGAAGATGAGCCGTCGTATTGTTTTTGTTCGTAACACTTTGGCCGTCATGATTGCCGCAGTGGTCGGCGGCAGCTATGTCTATTTTCGCGGTGCCGACCTGCCGTCGGCGCACGCGGCCGCGATCAACGCCCCGCTGGTGGCGTCCAACTCCACGCCCGCGGCCCCGGCCGGACCGGTGGTGGCGGCGGCGACCGATTTCTCGGGCATCGTCGAGCGTGCCGGTCCGGCCGTGGTCAACATCAGCGTCACCGGCAAGGTGCGCAAGGTGGCCGATGAGGACGGCGGTAACGGCAACGGCCTCGATCCCAATGATCCCTTCTACGAATTCTTCAAGCACTTCGGCCCGCAGCTGCAGATGCCGCAGCAGCCGCGTGTGATGCACGGCCTGGGTTCGGGCTTCATCATCTCGCCGGATGGTCTGATCCTGACCAATGCCCACGTGGTCGATGGCGCCCAGGAAGTGGTGGTCAAGCTGACCGATCGTCGCGAGTTCAAGGCCAAGGTGCTGGGTATCGACAAGCAGAGCGACATCGCCGTCATCCGCATCGATGCCAAGAACCTGCCCACGGTGCAGATCGGCGACCCCACCCGCGTGAAGGTCGGTGAGCCGGTGCTGGCCATCGGTTCGCCCTACGGCTTCGACAACACCGCCACCGCAGGCATCATCAGCGCCAAGTCGCGCAGCCTGCCGGATGACAATTACGTGCCCTTCATCCAGACCGACGTGGCCGTCAATCCGGGTAACTCCGGCGGCCCGCTGTTCAATCTGCGTGGTGAGGTGATCGGCATCAATTCGCAGATCTACAGTCAGACCGGCGGCTTCCAGGGCTTGTCGTTCTCCATCCCCATCGATGTGGCCATGAAGGTGGAGCAGCAACTGGTCCAGCATGGCAAGGTCACCCGTGGTCGCCTGGGTGTGTCGGTGCAGGACCTGAACCAGGCCTTGTCGGATTCCTTCGGTCTGAAGAAGGCGCAGGGCGCGCTGGTGAGTTCGGTGGAAAAGGGCAGCCCGGCCGACAAGGCGGGTGTGCAGGCGGGCGATGTGATCCTGAGCTTCAATGGTCATGAGATCGATCATTCGGTCGACCTGCCCACACTGGTGGCTGATACCGCACCCGGCAGCACCAAGCCGCTGGAAGTGATGCGCGCCGGCAAGGTACGCACGCTCAACGTGACGGTGGGCGAGATGAAGCAGGCCAGCAACGAGGCGCCGGCCAGCAAGGCCGAGAAGCAGGGCCGCCTGGGCCTGGCGGTACGTCCGCTGGACAAGGATGAACAGAAGCAGCTGGGTGGCCAGAACGGCTTGCTGGTGGAAGACGCCAGCGGCCCGGCAGCAGTGGCCGGCATCCAGAGCGGCGACGTCATCCTGGCCTTGAATGGTACGCCGGTGAGCAGTGTGGCCCAGTTGCGCAAGCTGGCCACCGAGGCCGGCAAGAACGTGGCCCTGCTGGTGGAACGCGGTGACGAAAAGATCTTCGTGCCGCTGGCCCTGAATTGATCTAAATGATTTAAATGATTTGTTGGTGTAGTGGGTAGTACCGGTAGCAGTGAGTTGTAAGTAGTGAGTAGCCTGTTGTACGTGGTAACAAGCAGTGAGGGATTGGCCGGACATGCGTGAGCGTGTCCGGCCCTTTTTTATTGGGACGCCGGTGGTGGTGGTGGTGGCGGCGGCGGTTCCCCGCGCCACTGGTCATGGTTGTGATCACGTTCCATGGCGGCGCGGTCGCCGGCGAACATGGCCTGCAATTCCTCGCGTGCCTGCACGGCCATCGAGACCATCTGCGCCTGGTTCTTGTAGTGCGGGTAGAGGGCTTCCAGGGTCTTGAGATTGTGGGCGCGGAATTTCATCGCCGCCTCGCGCGCACGGAAGGCGCCGAAATCCAGCTGCTCCAGCACCTGGCGACCCATGTGCAGGGCACTCTCGAAGGTCTCGCGCTCCAGCACCGTGACGCCCCGGTCCATGAGGTCGTAGTAGTGGGTGACGTTGCGCGCCCGCGCGGCGATTTGCAGGTGCGGGAATTCCTCGCGTACCTTGTCCACCATCTCCAGCGCGGCCTGGGCATCGTCGATGGCAATCACCAGCACGCGTGCCTTGGCCGCACCGGCCGTGCGCAGCAGGTCGATGCGGGTGGCATCGCCGTAGAACACCTTGAAGCCGAACTTGCGCAGGAAGTCGATCTGGTCGGGGTCGTGGTCCAGCACGGTGGCACCGATGCCGTTGGCCGCCAGCAGGCGCCCGACGATCTGGCCGAAGCGGCCGAAGCCGGCGATGATGACGGCATGGTCTTGCGGGTCGATCTTGTCTTCCGGGCGGCGCTTGCCACCTTCCAGCCAGCGCACCAGCAGGCGGTCATGGACCAGCAGCAGCAAGGGCGTGACCAGCATCGACAGCGCCACTACCACCACCAGCAGCGAGGATGTCTCCGGCGTCAGTACCTTGGCCGTGACGGCCGCGCCGAAGACGATGAAGGCAAACTCCCCACCCTGCGAGAGCAGGAAGGCGAAGAACAATTGCTGCCCGCGCGGAATGCCGAAGCAGCGTCCCAGCAGCCACATCACGCAGGTCTTGATGGCCAGGAATCCCGCGACCAGGCCGAGGATGCGCCAGGGTTGCGCGAGGAACACGCCGAAATCCACCGACATGCCCACGGCGATGAAGAACAGGCCCAGCAGCAGACCCTTGAAGGGTTCCAGATCGCTCTCCAGGGCGTGGCGGTATTCGGAGTCGGCCAGCAGCACGCCGGCCAGGAAGGTGCCCAGCGCCATGGACATGCCCACCGATTGCATCAGCAGGCAGGTGGCGATCACCAGCAGCAGCGCAAAGGCGGTGAAGATCTCGCGCATGTCGGTCTTGGCGATGATGCGCAGGATGGGGCGGATCAGCACCCGACCGCCGAGGATGAGCAAGGCGATCACCAACACCACCTGGCCCGCATGCAGCCAGCCCTGGCCACTGCCCTGGGTGGCGGCCACGCCCAGCAGCGGCACGGCAGCCATCATGGGAATGGCGGCGATGTCCTGGAACAGCAGGATGGAGAAGGCCGCCGAGCCGGCCGGGGTGGCGGTGAGCTTGCGCTCGCCCAGCGTGGCCAGGGCGATGGCGGTGGAGGACAGCGACATGCCGAGTGCGGCGATGAGACCGATGCGCCAGGGTACGCCCACCATCAGGGCGGCGGCGAACAAGGCCAGCGAGACGGCCGCGACCTGGATGCTGCCCCAGCCGAAGATGGAGCGGCGCAGCGCCCACAGGCGTTTGGGATCGAGCTCCAGGCCGATCAGGAACAGCAGCAGCACCACGCCGAATTCGGAGAATTCGAGGATGTGCTTGACCTCGGTGATCAGGCGCAGCCCCCAGGGGCCGATGACGATGCCGGCCAGCAGGTAGCCCAGCACCGCACCCAGGCCCAGGCGCTTGGCAATGGGGACGGCGGCCACGGCAGCCAGCAGGTAGACCAGGGCGATGAGCAGTTGTTCATCCATGGCGGTATCCAGTGGTGAGAGAGGTGGTCATGGGCGGGACATCGTGGGTGGAGATCATGCCTGCAGGCCTTCCAGGTAGCGTTCGACATGCTGCTGGAACTCCACCGGCGGCACATGATGGGCGCCATGCAGGATCAGCGGGTCCAGCCACTGCATGCCGCACAGGCGCGCGGTCTGCTGGTAGGGCGGCAGGAAATCGGCGAAGGGATGGCCATGGCGGCCGCTGCCGCTGTAGGCGGCTGCCTCGCCGCCGGTGGAGGCCACCAGCCACAGGCGCTTGCCGTGCAGGGCGTTGCCATCATGGCCGAAGGCCCAGCCTCGCGCCAGAACCTGCTCCAGCCACAGCTGCTGCAGGGCCGGCATGCCGTACCAGTGGATCGGGTGTTGCAGGACTACCAGGTCGGCATCGCTGAGCAATTGCTGCTCGTTTGCCACGTCGACGTGGAAATCCGGGTAGTGCTCATAGAGGTCATGGATGAGCACGTCCGGCAGGCGCGCGGCCGCCTCCAGCATCAGGCGGTTGGTGCGCGAGAGCTCGGCGGCAGGATGGGCGTAGAGGATCAGGGCCTTGGGCATGGGCAGTGGAGCGGGGCTGGACGGGTGTCGGCGGCTGGCAGGGGAAATTGGCCGGAACATGCATGGCCTGGTTGTTGTCTGCCAGGATGAGGAGAAGGAGTTTGCCACGAAAGCGCCGCGCATGGCTTGTATGAAACTGCTGGCCGCTCGCCGTGACGGCCGTCCCGTGGGTGCCCAAAGCCGGGTAATACGCTTATACTCAGCCACTCCCCGGGTTCTCCTTCGCACCATCGCGCCCGGCTATTGCAGCCCAGGCCGGTGACGCTCGCCATAGTCCATACATCTTGATTACAGATTGCAGCCATGTCCGACATCCAAGACTCCGAAGCCAACCTGCCCCCTGAACGCAGCCCGGCGCAGCCTGCCACACCGGTGAAGGCCGCCGCAACCACAAGCACATCGGCGCCTGCTGCAGCCGCTCCCGCCGTCGACGCTGGTGGCGCCGCCGCTTCCCAGCCCGCCGACCCGGCAACGGCATCGGCATCGGGCTCCGCTGGTACAGCTGCCCCCCCGTCCCCGGGCGGAGCGGGAGCCCAGCCGCAGGGGGGCGGCTATTCGGCCCTGCCACCGCCGCCGCACCATGCGGGCGATGCGCCCTGGGCCCAGACCTGGCGCTTCCTGGCCGCACGCCTGCGGCAACTGTCGGACAAGGCCGGCCGCCGCGTCATGCAGCGCACCTTGAAAATCGGCGTGTCGGCCCGTATCTTTCACCCAGAGTCCGGCTCCAAGGGCTTGCGCAGCAAGACCCTGCAATACCTGGAAGAGTCGATCGCGCAGTGGGTGATGTCGCGCGATGTGCTGGTGTTCATGATCCCGACCGTCAATACCAATGGCCTGGTCCACCCCAGCAATATCCGCTTGCGCGACTATGCCAAGCATCTGGACGGGCTGGTGCTGCAGGGTGGCGCCGACGTCTCGCCGCAGAGCTACGCACAGGCCGCCACCCGTCCCGAATGGAGTGGCGACCGCGTGCGCGACATGTACGAACTCGAACTTCTGCACGAGTTCATCGAGGCCGGCAAGCCGGTGCTGGGTATCTGCCGTGGTTGCCAGCTGATCAATGTAGCCTTCGGCGGTACGCTCTACCAGGATATCGCCACCGACGTGCCCACCGCGATCCCGCACGTCAACGACCAGTACGACAGCAATACCCATGCGCTGCATTTCCCGCAGGGGTCGTCCTTGGCCAGCATGGTCAAGACCGAGAACGCGCTGGTCAACTCCATCCACCACCAGGCGGTGCGTGAGCTGGGGCGTGACCTGTCGGTGGAGGCGGTATCCGGTCCCGACCAGATCGTCGAGGCCATCCGCTATCGCAAGGCGCCCTTCGTGATGGGCTTGCAATGGCACCCGGAGTTCCACCGGGCTGGTGGTTCCGAGCTGCTCGATTGCACGCCCATCCTGGACAGTTTCCTGCGCTCTGCCCGCGAGACGCGCTTCTAGGCACTGCCCGGAACCTCCTGCGGCTTGCGCCATCGAACCGGTTTTGCGCTGGCGCAAGCTTGCTGCAAAGAGCTACTCGCTGCGCGGCAGGCTCTGTAGAATCAAGCATGTCCGCAGTGCAGCAAGAGCGCACTGCGGGCATGGCAGCCAGACCTCCTGGTTTTTTTCATCTTTCCACCATCGGCTAACAAGGAGAATCCAAATGCCTCAATCCCCCGCACTGAAGACCGTCCGCAACGACATGAAGACCCTGGTCAAGGATGCCCAGGCATTGTTCGCCGAGGCCGCCGCCGCCACTGGCGAGAAGGCCGATGAGCTGCGCGCACGTGGCCTGACCCTGCTGGAAGCCGCCGCCGAAGCCGCCCAGAGCGCCCAGGCTGCCGCCATCGAGAAGGGCAAGGAAGTCGCCGCCAAGACCGACGACTACGTTCACGAGAATCCGTGGCGTGCCGTGGCCATCTCGGCCGGCCTGGGCCTGCTGGTCGGCCTGGTCATCGGCCGCAGCAAGTAAGCGTCGCGCCGATGGCGACTCACCACAAGGACGGGCCGGCAGCGTCGGCCCCCCATTCGGCCCACCCGGGTTTGACGGCGGGCTTGCTGGGCCTGGCCAAGAACCTGCTGGGCCTGATCATCAGCCGTATCGAGCTGGCCTCGCTGGAGATGTCGGAGATCGGCGCCCACCTGGTGCGATTGGCCGTCATCTTCGTGCTGGCGGCTGTCGCGCTATGGTTTGCCATCGCCTTCTGGTCGGTGCTGATCGTGCTGCTGGCCTGGGCCACCTGGGGCTGGAAGATCCTGGCCTTGCTGGGTTTGCTGTTCACTGCAGCCACGGTGGGCCTGGCGTGGTACGCCCGCGCGGTGCTGCGACAGGGCAAGCTGTCCCTGCCACAGACCATGTCGGAACTGCGCCGCGACCGTGACGCGCTGCTGTGAGCGTTTTTTTTCGAGGATAGGCATGCAGACAGACCAAGACCAGGGCATGACCCACGAAGAGCGCAAGCGCAAGGTGCTGGCGCAAGGCGCGCTGTACCGGCTGGGCGTGATGGAAGCGCGCCAGGTGGTGCGTGAGAACCTGAGCGCGGAGTCCCTGGCCAAAGGCGCCCTGAGCCGCGTGGGCCATTTCGCGGCATCGCTGTTCGGGGGCGGCAAGGCGGTGCAATCGATCAAGTCGATTGCCTCGGGTGGCCTGGGCGGTGTCAACCTGCAGTCGGTGACGCCGTTGCTGGTGACCGGTGCCTCGCTGTTGTCGCGCCGCTGGTTGCGCAAGCCGCTGCTCATGGGCGGTGTCATCGCCGCCGTGGGCGGTCTGGCGTATTACTTCAGCCAGCGCGGTGAGCCTGTGGACGAGGATGCGGAGGCATTGCAAGGCCCGCCGGACCCTGGTGCGGGCGAGAACTGACACTCCCGCTTTTACGCAAGGGCATCCGGTACGCCGGATGCCCTTGTCATTTTGAGGGAGCGCGACAGGAACATAATGGCCGTGATCGGCTCTGATCATCACCGGCCTCTGCAGGCCTGGACAACAACACTGAGAAGGCAAGAAAGGACCTGACATGAAGACTTTATCGATCGCAGCCATGGCCGGCGTACTGGCCATCACCGGCTGTGCCGACATGAGCCCGACCCAACGTGGCACCGCCACCGGTGCGGGCATTGGCGCGGGTATCGGCGGCATCCTGGGTGCCGCCACCGGTGGTGGTGGCGGTGGACGTGCGCTGGGTGGTGCGGCCATTGGTGGTGCCATCGGTGCAGTCGCCGGCAACATCTGGTCCAACCGCATGGAAAACCAGAAGCGCGCCATGGAGCAGGCCACCCAAGGCACCGGTGTGCAAGTCACGCAGACCGCCGACAACCGCCTGAAGCTGGAGATCCCCAGCGATATTTCCTTCGATACGGGCCGTGCCGACATCAAGCCCGAGATGCGTCCGGTGCTGGACCGCTTTGCCACCACGCTGGTCGAGAATCCGGCCACCACCGTGACCATCATCGGCCATACCGACAATACCGGCAGCGATGCCATCAACGACCCGCTGTCCCAGCAACGCGCGGCCCGCACCCGCGACTACCTGAGCGCGCGGGGCGTGGCGGCCAACCGCTTCAGCATCCAGGGACGCGGATCGCATGAGCCGCTGGTGCCCAACACTTCCGACGCCAATCGTGCCAAGAACCGCCGCGTGGAGATCTTTGTCGCCGAGCAGCAGGCCAGCGCCCCGGCGCAGGCACCTGCTGGCTACAATCCAGGCAGCTACCCGCCGCCGCCTCCGCCGCAGCGCTACTGATCACCCCGGTTGCCGCTGGCGCAAAAAGCAAAAGCCCCGAATTCACGTTCGGGGCTTTTTCATGTCGGTAACGGCCGTGCCGGAAGCTTACTTGGCAGGAGCGTCTGCTGCGGGAGCGGCGGCGCCATCGGCGGCAGCGGCCGGGGCCTTCACTTCGGGTTCCTTGAACTTGGCGCCGGACTGGTTGGCCATGTAGACCACGGTACGCTGGATTTCGACGTCATCCAGGTCAGGATTGCCGCCCTTGGCCGGCATTGCGCGCAGGCCATTGATGGCGTGCGAGACCAGGGTGTCGTAGCCTGCGGCGATACGGGCTTGCCAGGCAGCGGCATCGCCGACCTTGGGGGCGCCTGCAACACCGGCACTATGGCAGGCCGAGCAGGTGGTCTTGAAGACTTCTTCGCCCGAAAGCAATTGCTTGGGGCCATTGGCGTCACGGAAGGTGAAACCGTCGTCGGAGACCGGCTTGATACGGGCCGCGATGGCCTCGGGCGCCTGGCTGTCGGAGCCGGCCCCGGTTTTTTGGCCGTTGGTCACATACTGGACCAGCAGCACGATACAGATGATGGGGACCAGAAAACCTGCGACTACTGCTGCGATCAATTGCTTGGGAGTCTTGATGGCAGACTCGTGTTCATGCTGAGCAGAGCTCATTGGCGTCCCTCCGTAATGGTTCCTCGAAATTGGGGCGGAAAACGTCGCTTCCCTTTGTATCGCCTGGCATTGCGTGGAATCTGGATCAGGCAGGGCTGTCATCGCGCTCTCTCGCCGAACTCTTGATTATAGTCACAATGCTTTCCGTTTGACACGGAAAAACCGCCAGCGCCATGGACGTCCTGTCGGAAAGGCGGTATCCTTCAGGCCTTTCCGGGGTTCGCCCCGATTCAGCGCGGCTGTAGCTCAGTGGATAGAGTATTGGCCTCCGAAGCCAAGGGTCGTGGGTTCGATCCCCGCCAGCCGCGCCACCTTCCTTCTTCCTTCCCTGCGCTTGTGTCGCTGGAATCAAATCGTTGTCGGAAAACAATGATTCGCTTCCTAGGTGAACTAGCAGCCAATTGCTTCTGCCCTCAAGAATAAATTTTCTCTTTGGCAATATTTCTGTGGCGACTGAGCTTATCTATCCGTCTTACACAAAGTTTTGCCTAATTGGCAACGCATTCCGTTGGGAAATATGATGAGGCTTTAGCAGCTTTGCTGCCTTGCGCAATATCAAGTCCTTTTGTTGATGTACTTGCAGATTTAGCCCGCCATCCATTGCTTGCTGAAGGCAGCCACGCGGCCACCTCCAGCAGATCTGAAATCTGCAGTAAATCCCATCGTCCTGATTCAATAGGCGTGCTCTGGAAGCACCCACCGCATGGGAGGATCTTTTAGGCCAATCATCTCCGCGATGTAAGAGCCTAAAGCTTCTTGGATTTGCTCGATCGGAGCGTCCAGCCGGCTTCCCAGGATGATGGCTGCAGCCTTATCGATCTGTGCCTGCGGGCCGACGTTGGCGAGCAGCCATGCATGCCCATATTTGTTGAGCGCGAGTTTCATAAGTTGCTCAACGCAGATGATCTTGCCGTCGAAGTTCGCCGCCAGCTCATGCTTGGCCAAAGCACGTAGGGCACGTTTGTCGCCGGTCAGCAGTCGGGCCTCAGGGTGCGGCATGACCAAGGAGAAGAGCACGGCCTCGCCTGCATCAATCTGCGGTACCTTTGAAAAGGACTCCACGACTTCCGCCTTTGGAGTCGGGCATCCAGGCATCTTGGCGATGCAAGCGACAGCGATCTGTGCGGCCTCGGAGGTACCCTTGTTGAATTTGCTGATCGATGCATTGCGCGTCTGGCCACGAGTATTTCTTTAGTCTTGCATACAGACTGTGCCGTGAAATCCTCAGTCGTTTTTTTTCACTGGCGATCGCATTTCCTCCCTCTGTTAGCTAGTTGAAAGCTTCAGGATTGAATACTTCATCGATGATGATCGTCACTCATCATGCCCCCTTTTTTTCCTGATATTTCGGGCTGCGGAATGTCTCCGGTGTTCGTGGAGATTCGCAGTGGCGGCATCTCTATTTATTAATAAAATTCTTTTCCCCTCCTGGCCGAAGGTGAAGCAAGACTATAGGGGGAAATTGCAATCTATATTTTTACTCGCATATTTTTATAATTTTTAAATATAAATGGCTGCACCAAAATATGGGGAATTTTATATTTATGACGCAAATTGGTGCAATCGTATAAAAGTTACTCGCAATAAAATTAAAAATGCTGACAAAAAACTGACCAAAGTAAAGTTATGTAATTATTTAGTAAAATTAGTTAGACCAAGGGGAAAGATATGAAATGGTTCATGAATTTAAGGATTGCAAAAAAGCTACTTTCCGTCTTTTCAGTGGTGATGATGCTCGTGCTGTTCTTGGGGATTTTCGGATTGCTACAGCTCAATCGGGTGAATCTGGCAGCCGATGACATAGCTACGAACTGGTTGCCCAGCATCCGCGAGGTGAGTTCGATCGAATTTCATTTGGCACGTGTGCGCTCGTATGAGTTACAGCATTTTCTGGCAACTGACGAGGCTCAGCGCAAGGCCGCAGAACAAGGTTCCAACGAACAGTTGATAGCAGCCAAGCAGGCAGTGGCGGCATACTCGAGTATGCTCGTCGCCCCCGAAGAGAAAGAGTTCTACCCTCAGATAGCAGAGGACGTTAAAACCTTGGAGTCCGTCCATAAAAAATTCTTGCAGCTTTCTTCAGAGGGTAAGAAAGAAGAAGCGTCCACCGCCTTTTGGGGACCCCTAACCAGCAACTATATGGATGCGTTGAAGAAGCTCGACATCCTGATCGCAGTTAATGACAAGGGGGCCGTACTTTCTCATGAAAGCGCCGAATCGACCTATCGTTTTTCCCTGTACTCAATCTCAACCGTCATGGCCGTTTGCGCTGCGTTGTGCTTGGTCCTGGCTTTTTGGCTAGCCCGTCTTGTTTCCCGTCCATTGGCAGCGGCGGTATCCGTCGCAAGGCAGGTGGCCAGCGGGGACCTGACTGCTCGAATCACAGCGGAAACCACAGACGAAATGGGCGAGCTGATGATGTCTCTCAGATCAATGACAGAGGGATTGAATTCCATCGTAAGTCAGGTACGTTCGAGCACCGAAACGATCTCCTTGGCATCTGGACAGATCGCTGCCGGGAACATGGACCTTTCATCCCGCACCGAAGAACAGGCGAGCTCGCTGGAAGAAACCGCTTCCTCCATGGAGGAACTGACGTCAACCGTCAAACAAAATGCCGACAACGCTCGGCAAGCGAATCAACTCGCTTCGTCGGCGGCGTCTGTTGCCTCCGGTGGGGGGGAAGTCGTAGGCGAAGTGGTCGACACGATGAATGGCATCGAACAATCGTCCAGGCGTGTAGCCGAGATCATCACGTTGATTGATGGCATCGCATTTCAGACCAATATTCTGGCTCTCAATGCCGCAGTTGAAGCCGCGCGGGCGGGTGAGCAAGGTCGGGGATTCGCGGTAGTTGCATCGGAGGTTCGTAGCTTGGCACAGCGCTCGGCCGCAGCAGCCAAGGATATAAAGAGCCTCATTGATGAATCCATGACCAAAGTCGTTCTGGGCAGCAGTCTTGTTGAACGGGCCGGCGCGACCATGGCGGAAGTGGTGTCCAGCGTGCAAAAAGTCACCGATGTCATCGGTGAGATATCGTCCGCAAGCCAGGAGCAGAGTGCAGGAATCGACCAAGTAAATCAGGCAATTACTCATATAGACGATGCAACTCAACAAAACGCGGCCTTGGTGGAACAAGCAGCCGCGGCGGCAAAATCACTGCAGGCGCAAGCAGGTCAGTTACGCGAATTGGTTGGTTCATTCAAACTCTCTTCCTAGTAGGAAAGCTCCTTTCGACGAATCCGACCGTAGTCACTGCGGCCAGACAGTAACGTCCATCGTTTGGCCATCCCTGCGACGAGAGAAAGAGTGCTTTGATAAATCATACCTCTATGGTGATTAGGTATTGCTGGCGTATTGAAACCCTGGCCGCAATGGAGAGCTCAGGCAAAGATGTCATATCGGAATTCTTTACGACCCTGGGCGAGGCTAGAAGAGACTTGGGCGGAGGAAACTCACCACTGGCGATCCGTTGCATTGAAGAATTGAGTAAGGCTATTCATAGCGAAATTACCGATGATTCTATTGTGGTTTATAACGCGTTACTGCATTGGGCAATCACGGAGCTAGCCCAGCCACTTTCGGTACTTTGATTGCGTTGAAGAACTACGCCATTGTTGGGTATTACATCCTGGGTTGACCACGGTCCCGAGCAGGCCGTTGTTGGCCAACCTCGCATCTGGCAACTGACCGTCTGTCAAACACGTGCCGTCCTGATTTAACTCGACGTACAGTGCAATTTTTTGACGAATGAGTTCACGCATCGGCTGACCTGCATCCTTCTCTGTTTGATCAGGCCAATTTACGAGGAGATGATCATCGCCTTCACAACGACATCAACTGACTCAGCGCTGGCAGGACTATTGCAAAGCTTGGAAGCAGCAGGGTGCCGCAAGAACGTCGCGTCGACAATGACCTACGATGATAAAAATTGGTGACCATTTCAACGGTGAGCGCAGCTCCAACGATCAGCCTGTCCAGTCGTTCTCCCGCTATAACATTGGAACGCTGGTCGCCATCATACTGACTGCCCTGGCTATCTACTGGATCATGCAAGTGGTGCTTGAGCGCCACTCCATTCAGCAACGTATCAGCTTCCTGACCAGCACCCAGTTCATCAAATTCCAGCAGTTGGCGAATGCAGCGCGAGCGCTGATGCATGCATCAGCGGACAATGCCATACCGGAAATCGTGCTTGATCGGCTAACTGAGGACATGAACCAAAAGATCGCCGAGATGCATGAAGTAGGTGCGCAGCTGGATGCACTGCGCCGCCAATTGGGTGAGGATACGACACAGAGCGATCTCAACATACGTCTTCGTAACTTTCTTGTGAGAGCCGAGAGGCTAGGCGAGATTGGCAACGCCAGTCGCGGACGTCGCTATTCCTTCTGGGGCCCCATCGATTTTGCCACCGCAGCAGATAGCTTCATCATGCGACGCTTCCAGGAGGAAATACAGAAATCCTTTGCCAAGAGCGAAGCCAGTATCGCCATGGCGAAGCGTATCAGCGCCTTGCTGATCCTCTCATTGGTCATTGGACTCATTGCTGTGGGAGTTTTCATCCTGCACCCGTTGCTCGCCAGACTGCGCGCGGAGCACGAACGGAAGAAGCTGATTGAGTCGAAGTTGTCGATTCTTGCCCACAAAGACAGCCTGACGGATATTCCCAACCGCGTTTCATTCAATAAGATGCTCAACGGTCTGATCACCGAACAGAGTGGCATCACCGAAGGTGGCGAGGGAAGCTCCTTTTCACTCTTCCTGGTCGACCTCGACCATTTCAAGGCAGTCAACGACAACTTTGGTCACCCGATCGGAGACAGGCTCCTGGTTGAGGCCGCTCGCCGCTTGGTCGAGACCACCGGAAGCAGCGGCACGACTGCCCGACTCGGCGGCGACGAATTCGCCATACTGGCTCCGCATGTCGGCAACGTTCAACAGGCAGAGGAGTTGGCGGCAAGAATTCGCAACTGCCTCGCGATGCCCTTCGTGATCGACGGGCATAGCTTCACCATGTCGGGCAGCATCGGTGGCGCCATTTTCCCGCGCCATGCAGACTGCTCCATGGAGATCATCCGCTGTGCCGATCTGGCACTCTATGCTGCCAAGTCCAAACGCAACAACCTGACCATCTTCAATGAAGAGATGATGGCTGACAGAATAGTCGAAAGCAGATTGCGCACAGCCTTGTCCCGTGCAGTCGAGAACAACGAATTCATCGTCTATTACCAGCCCAAGATCGATATCCGAGATGGCAGCCATGCAGGGTTCGAAGCACTGATACGTTGGCAACATCCCGAACTTGGCATTCTGGCGCCAGGCAGTTTTTTGCATCTGCTCGATACCGCATCGGCGATGATCTCGCTGACTGAATGTGTAGTCGATCAGGTCGCTGCCGACATCCGGCGATGGCACGGCGCCGGGCTCTTTCCTGGCCGTGTGGCCATCAACATGCCTGAGGCGCTGCTGATTTCGGTAGCCGGCTACGACATGCTGGCCGCCGCGATCGAACGCCATGCCCTGAATTGGAGCGACTTCGCTATCGAAATCACGGAGGACGTCTTCGTGAACAAATACATGGAGCAGATTCTGACTTCGGTCGCGCGGATGCGCGAGCATGGAGTATCCATCGACCTCGATGATTTCGGCACCGGCTTCGCCTCCCTGACCAATCTTAGAACCTTTCCGTTTGACGATATCAAGATCGACCGCAGCTTCGTCTCGGATATCGGCAGCAACAAGAAATCAGAAGAGATCATCAAGGCCATGATCAATCTGGTCACCAGTCTTGAACGCAATTGCATCGCCGAAGGCGTCGAGACCGAAGCACAGCTGCACTTCCTGATGCAAGCCGGCTGCGGCGTCGCGCAAGGCTATTTGTTCGGCAAGCCTGTTCCTTACCAGGTTGCCACGGCAGGACTGATCTATGGCAAGTCGCGCGCCCACTGGAGAGGTTCCGTGCCAGCTCAACTTGCTGAACCCAGCTGCTCATCTAATCAGTGAGCAGGTCTTCATTTCAACGAATTTCCTTAAGAATCATACTGACGATGACAGCGTGTGGACGTAGTTTTCTTTCTTGGGCTTCGGCTTTTGCCTTGTCGCATTTCATCTTGCCGCCGTTGCTGGCGCAAGTGCCGTCTTCTTCCGGCAAGCACACGTCAGGCTCGCCTCCCACCGCGGAAGTCGTGCATTTCTGGATTTCCCAGAGCGAGTCCAAGGCACTGGACGTCTATCGGCGGTCGTGGAGAGATCAGGGCGGGGTCTGGTACGATGAGCCGGCCAAAGACAAGCCCTCGGAACTGAAGGCGCTGTCGGAGCGGATGGTCAAAGGCTATCCTCCAACCGCCATGCAATGGCATGCCAATGAAGGCAGTAAGGAACTGCCGGCAATGGGCGTGGTTCAGGACATCGATGACCTGGCCACCGCAGAGCATTGGCGCGATTTCCTCCCAAAAAACGTCGTTGACCTCATCAGCTACAACGGCAAGATCTACTTTGCACCGGTGAATATCCACGCCGAGAATTGGTTGTGGACCAGTACTGCGATATTTGATCGTCTACACCTGGCGCAACCGACCAGTTGGGACGATGTGTTCGATAGCGCCGCCAAAATCAAGGCGGCTGGCTACATTCCGATCGCACTCGGTTCCCAGCCTTGGGAGATCTCGTTGGTCTTTAATGACATCATTTTTTCGGTCTATGGCGTCGACGGCTACAGGCGCCTGATGGGTGCAAACGGAGCCTATGCGGCCATGGAGCCCGCCATGCTGACGGCACTTCACATCTTTCGGCGCCTCAGCACATACGTCGCTCCCTCCAGGACTGGCAAGAGCTGGGCAGACGCCGCACTGGACGTGGGAAGAGGGCGCGCCGGAATGCAATTCATGGGTGATTATTCAAAAGGAGAGCTGACCAACGCAGGTCTCGTCGTCGATAAGGATTTCCGCTGCCAGCTTGCGCCAGGAACAGAGTCTAGCTACTTCATCGTCATTGATGCCTTTGCCTTCCCCAATACCAATAACAAGAGCGTACGCAGTTCCCAGCTTGCCTTTGCGAGCATGCTCATGGACAACAAAAATCAGTTGGCATTTAACAGTCTGAAGGGATCGATACCGGTACGCACCGATATTCAGCGAGTGAAACTGGATAGATGCGGAAAGATCGGCATGGAGCTGATTTCCAATCGAAGCAAGCAGATGTCGGCACAATCCATGATCATGCCTTCGCAGATGTCACAAGGCTGGATCGATATAGTGGCCGAGTACTTTAACAACCCAAAGATTTCAGCGGTCTCTACGCAACGTCAGCTGGCAGAACTGTTGTCACAGAAGTGATGTGCCACATGCAGGCCACGATGGCCTCTCAAGACTGCCTGATGAATTGCGCGGGAATCCACCTCGCTGTAGCAATGGTGGAGTGAACCACGCGGGCCGGATCGGCGTTGTTCTAGATTTTGTCCGCCCCCACTTTTTCCAGGAAATTTGGATCCTAAGTTGCCCCATTTTTAACCCACAATCCAGCCCATCACCGCGAGCGGGAGAACGGAGTGATGGATGTGGCTCTACTTGGAATTATTCGACGCTGGTACATCCGCAATCGCATCTCGATCAGGGAAATCTCCCGCCGACTGGACATCTCTCGAAACACGGCTTGTCGCTATATGAGCTAGCGGCGTAAAGCGAGCAGGTTTCGCTGGGTCATTACATCGCGGCAATCACCCAACTTTGTACCCCCGAAGCGCTCACGAAGGAGGCGGACTGCCCGCTAGCAGCCGGTCGAGCAGCTCGTCGTAGTGATGATGGGGTGTGGTGATGGCATAGAAGCTCTCCATCAGTTCGCTGGTTTGGCCGGTCACCACCAAGGCGCCGTCGCGCAATTCATCTTGCACCACCACCTCCGGCAGCACCGTGAGCCAGCCGCTGTCCCGCGCGATCAGACGCAGCATGGCCATGTCATCGACCTCGGCGCGTATGCGAGGGCGGACGTCGTTGGAGATACACAGCGCGTCGAATTGCATGCGCAGGGCGTGGCGCGGTCCCGGCACGGCCATGTCGACCCCTTCCAGATCTTGCGGGATGCGCAGGCTCAGCGCCTCCCAGCGTTGCGCCGGCCCGACCACCGAGACCACCTGGCTACCCAGGAAGCGGCAGTGCAGCGAGCGCTCCGGGGCGGAGGGGACGGTTTCATTGGCAAGCACGACGTCGAGCTGGTGTTGTAGGAGCCGCTCCAGCAAACCTTCCAGCAGGCCAGATTCCAGCGTCAGCGAGACCGAGGGGTCCGTGAGCATGGGCCGGATCCAGTTTTCCTGGTAGTTGCGGGAGAGCGTGGCCACACTGCCCACACGCAAGCGTGTCACCCCCGCCGAGCGGCCTTCCAGTCGGCCCAGCATCTCGCGGCTCAGGCCGAAGATCTGGTCGGCATAGGTGAACACCAGCTGGCCGGTATCGGTCAGGCTCAGGCGGCGTCCTTCACGTAGGAAGAGATCTTCATTCAGGTGCTTTTCAAGCTGACGAATCTGGGCCGAAACGGCCGATTGCGACGTGTGCAGCTCCTCGGCTGCCCGCGTGAGATGACCCAGTTTGGCAACGCGCCAGAAATAGCGAAGATGATGGAAGTTAAGATTTTCTAGGCGCATCGTTCGTATTTATCAATGTATTTGTTATTATAAATGTAATTTACAGAACGATCTGTGACAAGCATCATGCCCTCCATTCCAATGCATGAGGTTTCTTGTCATGACGACCATTTCGTTCTCCGCTTTCAGCGCCTGGGCTCCGCCGGCACTGATGCTATCCGCGACTCTGGTGCTGAGCCTGTTTCCGTTGGCGCCGGCGCGTGCGTGGAAGCTATTCCATTCGCTTTCTCTGCTGGCCCTCCTGCTGGCCTTGTTCACGCTGATAGCCGGACGGGACGCTGCACCGTGGCCGGGGGTAGTGCATCTCTCCACCCTGGGCCTGGTGCTGGCGCTGTTGGTACAGGCGCTCGGCACGGTGATCGGCGCCTTCTCGGGGCGCTACCTGCAAGGTGAACAGGGCCAGCGCCAATATGCCGCTGCACTGGGCGCCGTGCTGACCGCCGTGCACGCGCTGCTGCTGGCTGATCACTGGATGGTGCTTATCGCTGCCTGGGCGAGCGTCGGCCTGGCGCTGGAGCGATTGCTGTGTTTCTACCCTGATCGTCCCTTCGCGCGCCTGGCCTCCCACAAGAAGAGCATCGCCGACCGCCTGGCCGACATCTTGCTCATCGGCGCCGCAACGCTGGCCTGGAGGGAGGTGGGCAGCGGTTCCTTCTCAGACTTGTGGGCGCATGTGGCCCAGCAGGGCGCCTCCACCAGCTTGCAGGCCTGCGCGCTTTGCCTGGCGCTAGCGGTGATCTTGCGCACGGCTCTGCTGCCGGTGCACGGCTGGCTGATCCAGGTGATGGAAGCCCCCACCCCGGTCTCGGCCCTGTTGCATGCCGGAGTGGTCAACCTGGGCGGCTTCGTGCTGATACGCTTCGCGCCCTTGCTGGAGCAGGCCACGGCGGCGCGCGTGGTGCTGCTCATCGTCAGTGCCGGCACCGTTTTGCTGGCTGGGCTGGTGATGCTCACCCGCATCAGCATCAAGGTCAAGCTGGCTTGGTCCACAGTGGCGCAAATGGCGTTCATGCTGCTGGAGTGCGCGGCCGGGCTCTATCTTTTCGCCGCGCTGCACTTGATCGGGCACTCCCTTTATAAAGCCCATGCCTTCCTCTCCGCCTCCTCGGTGGTACGAGAGACGCGCCTGGCCGCCTTGTCCAGTCCGGCCTTGCCCACCGCTACCAGCGTGATGCTGGCGCCGGTGCTCAGCATGGCCATGGTGCTGGGTCTGCAAAGCCTGAGCCCGTACCCGGCCTGGCCGTGGTGGTGGAGCGCCATCCTTGGCCTGGCCTGGGCGCCGCTGCTCTGGCGTGCTGGTGCCACCGGCAAGGTCGGGCTGCGCAGCGTGCTGCTGGGCGCGCTAGGTGCGGCTGTCCTGATCGTGGCGGCCCAGGTCGGCCACCGGCTGCCGCTGCATGTTGCTGATTTCCCGCACAGCGCCTTTGGTCTGGTGGCACTGCTGGTGATGCTGGCCCTTTACGCCTGCATGGGCCTGATGCAACTGGCGCCGCAGGCCGTGGCCGCCTGGCGCCGCCGCAGCTATGCCGGCTTCTACCTCGATGAAGCCTATACCCGCCTGGCGCTTCAACTCTGGCCCTCGAACTGGACCCCCAGCGCTCGCCGGATCGGCGCTGAGCTCCACACGAACAATCTCGCCACCCATGGCCGCCGCCAGGGCTAAGCCCCTCACCGGAGAAACCGCATGATCGACTTCGACCAAGAACGCCCGTTGCGGGCCACCGCGCCGATGGCCGCCTGGAACACCGAGCTGGAACAGCGCCTGCATCAGGCCTGTGAGAAAGCCTGTGCCGCGATCGCCCCTGCCTGGCCGCTGGACCGCGCCATCGCCGTCAATCCGCACTGGTCGCGGGTGGGCATGCCGCTGCGCCAGGTTGCGGCGCGCATGGCCTTGCTGGGTGGTATTCAGGTCTTCCCGTCCAAGGAACAGCTGCAGCAGGCCTGGCGCGACGGCCGCATCACCCGGGCCGACCTGGAATATGCGCTGGCGCAGTCCAGTCAAGCCCAGGAGCGCGGGTTCGATGTAGCCCATTGCCTGGCGGCGCTGGACTCGACCCGCACGCCGTCGCAGTTGCCGCTGCTCATCGACGTGCTCGACAACGATGCCCGGCGCCATACTCGGCTCTCCTGGCGGCAAGCCATCACGCACCAGGTCAGCCAGACCTGCGCCGCCTATTTCGACCGGCACCAAGCCGACTGGCAGCCCGAGCGTGGCATGGGCTTGTACGCTTTCTGGCGCGAAACACTGGAGCACGACCATGGCATCGGCCTGCTGATGGGCCTGCCACAGATCGCCGATGGCATCCGCGCGCTGCCGACCTGCGCGCGCGAGGCCGAGCGCTGGGTCATGCGGCGCCTGAACTTGCCCCCCGAGGTCTGGGCCGATTACCTGGAAGCTGTCCTGCTGACCGTCAACGGTTGGGCCTCATGGACTGCCTATCTGGGCTGGGAGGCGAAACTCAACGGCGACCGTGACGAACACCTGCGCGAACTGCTGGCCATCCGTATGGCTTGGGCGGCCCTGCTGCTGGAGTGCAAGGACGATGAAGCCGCGAGCCAGGCCTTCCATACTGTGCAGCAGGTCTGGGCGCATTCGCAGCAGCGCTTGCAGCAGGCCCAGCAGGCGTTTCTCGTGGATGAACTGTGGCAGATCGCACTGGAAGCCGGCTACCAGCGCAAGCTCGCGGCGACCCTGCTACGGCGGCCCGCGGCGAGTGCGCCTGCGGTGGAGGTACAGGCCGCCTTTTGCATCGACGTGCGCAGCGAACCCTTGCGGCGTGCGCTGGAATCCCTGCATCCGGGCATGCAGACGCTGGGTTTTGCTGGATTCTTTGGTCTGCCGGTGGCCTACACGCCGCTGGCCACCGAGGCCAGTCGTCCGCAGTTGCCGGGCCTACTGAAACCGGCTTACCAAGTGCAGGATGTGGTGGCTCCGGCGGATGCTGCCTCCGATGACGGCTTGCTGACCAGCAGCGTGGCAGGCGTGAGACGCAAGAGGTTGGCCTTCAAGCAACAGTGGCAGGCGAATACACGCTGGCCGGGTTCGGCGTTTTCCTTCGTGGAGGTGGCTGGCGTGACGGCGCTGGGTGGCTTGTGGCAATGGCTGCGCCCAAGCCAGGGCGGGCGTGCGCGTGATGACCTGGCAGGATTGCCGGCGCGGTATCGCGACCTGTGCCGGCCACAACTGGTCGGCCTGGCCCTGGAAGACAAGGTGGCGCTGGCTGCTCGCGTGCTGCACGCCATGGGGCTGGATCGGCAGGTGGCTCCGCTGGTGCTGCTGGTCGGGCATGGCAGCCAGTCGGCCAACAATGCACATGCGGCGGCGCTGGATTGCGGGGCCTGCTGCGGCCAGACCGGCGAAGTCAATGCCCGTACCCTGGCCCGCTTGTTGAACGAACAGGAAGTACGCCGCGGCCTGCTGGAGCGACAGATCCTCATCCCTGAGGACAGTCAGTTCCTGGCCGTACTGCATAACACCACCACCGACGAATTCGAAGCCTTCGACCTGGACCTGCTGCCGGCTGCGGCGCGGTCGCGCTGGCAAGCCCTGCAGCCGGTTCTGGCCGAAGCCGGCAATCGGGTGCGGCGCGAACGCGCACCGCGTCTGGGGATGGATCCGGAGCAGGCCGCGCCCGCCTTACTGAAGCAACTGCGGCGCCGCGCCAATGACGGCGCTCAGACCCGCCCCGAGTGGGGCCTGACCGGCAACGCCGCCTTCCTGATCGCCCCCCGTGCGCGCAGCCGCGAGCTGGACCTGGGCGGACGCTGCTTCCTGCACGACTACGATGCCAGCAAGGATCACGACGGCAGCGTCTTGGAACTGCTGATGACTGCGCCCATGCTGGTGACGCATTGGATCAACTGGCAGTACCACGCCTCCACCAGCGACCCGCTGCACCTGGGCTGCGGCAACAAGCTGCTGCACAACGTGGTGGGCGGCACCATCGGTGTCTTTGAAGGCAATGGTGGTGATTTGCGTATCGGTCTGTCGCGCCAGTCCTTGCATGATGGTCAGCGCTGGGTGCATGAAGCCTTGCGCCTGACCGTCGTGATCGATGCAGCGGCCGATGCCATCGATGCCATCGTCGCGCGCCACACCGTCGTGCGTCAGCTGGTGGAACACGGCTGGTTGCACCTGTGGCGCTTTGGTAAAGAAGGGCTGGAGCAGCGTCGGCGCGGAGGCTGGGAAGCAATCACCTTGTGAAGCTGTCGATGCCGACGGCAGGATATTGAGCTTGAGTCTGGGATCCTGCCCGCCATCGGCGTGATCTATGTGGCGAAGAAAGGGGTGGGGGAGGGTGACAATCCGTCTTGCAGGATAAGGCAGGCAGATCATCAGCTCCATTGCAAAAACATTTGTATATTTTTTCGTATATGTTAAGGTATACGTAAATCGGAGCCAACAACCTGATGTCTTCATTGCCTCGACTCTTCTTCCGCGACACCCATGCCTATCCTGGCTGCCGAGCCATGGCCCTGGGTTTTGCGACGAATCAGGCGCATACGTCGCTGCCCCTCGAGTTCAGTGACGGAACAATGGGAAGTGGCCATTGGCTGCCGAATGACGACGGTACGGCCAGCCTGGAGGCGCAAGCACATGTGACGGCCAGGGGGAGCACGGTGAGTGCCCGGCATTGGTTGCTGCTGCCCGATGGCGACGAGTGGAAGGTAGTGCGTCGCCTGCCTTGAATGCCGAGATACGGCTGCGGCATAACGAGTAAACGAATACCTTGCAACATATACGAAGGGATATACAATTGGCGACACTTTTCCGGGTGTTCCGCCATGAAGTGTTGTACGCCGCTTGATCGGGCGAATTTTGTCGTTGAACCATCCAAGAGGAGATGTGAATGTATTACTTCGGTTATTGCACCTGGCTGCACGATGTGGAACTGCGCCGCTTCATGCCCGATGCGAAAGTCGTCACCACCGGCCGTGCCCCCAATCACAAGCTGCAGTTCCACGCAGCCAAGGGCCGCAGCGACCGCGGCTGGTGTCACCTGAACGACACCCATGAGGCCTGGGGCACCGCGGCGCTGGGTATCGTGGTGGAGCACCCGCCCAAGCATTTCGAGGAAGACTACGACGACTTCGAACGCTGCTTCCTGACCGTGATTGGTGATGACGGCAAGACCTACGACTGCTGGACCTACCGCATGACCGATCCGGGCTCGCCGATGCGCCCGCCCAATTACTACTGGCAGCACATCCCCGATGGCATGGTGGAGCAGAAGCTGCCACAGGCCTACATCGATTCCGTGCTGGCCACCTTCGAGGCCGCCGCGCCTTGCCCGCGCGCAGACCGGGCGAACCCGTCCGCTATCCCGGGCAAGGGGGCTGAAACACGGTAGTCAACGCGCGCCAAGGAAGCACAAGAGAAGCACAAGAAGACAGAAGTACGAGGGGCGCGCAACTTCGGGGTGAAGCGGCGCGCCCCGGGCGAGACGACGAAGTACAAGATTTCCGAACAGACCGAGGGAGGCTATGTTGAAGAAGATTGCGAAGTCAGTTGCACTATGTCTATTGGGCGCCATGCCCGCACTGGTCCTGGCACAGGGGGCCGCGTCCCCCCGGCTGGTGGCCAAGGAGTTGCGCGAGGCGTTGCCGGCTGCCATCAAGAACAGCGGTACGTTGCGGGTGGGGTCGCAGCAGACCTTCCCACCGGTGGAATATCGCGAGGAAGGCAGTACCGACGTGCAGGGCCTGTCGGTCGATCTGTTGCGCGAGATCGCCGCACGTCTGGGCTTGAAGATCCAGTACGTGCATGCCGAATACGCATCGCTGATCCCGGGCATCCAGGCCGGCCGCTTCGATATCGCCTCCGGCGGGCTCAGTGACACGGTAGAACGCGAGGAGAAGCTGGACTTCGTCAACTATTTCAATTCGGGTGTCGGCATCCTGATGCTGGGCACCGAAAACGCCGTCGTCAACAACATCGACGATCTGTGCGGCAAGGGCGTGGCGACGCTGCTGGGCAGCCGCGTGATCGTCGATGCCGTGACGGCTGCCTCGGAGCGCTGTAGCGCGCGCGGTCAACAGAAGATCCGCATCGAACAGCTGCCAGCGGCGCCGGACGCGCGCATGCAACTGGATCTGGGGCGCGTGAACGCCTACCTGGGCGACATCCCGGCACTTGTGCACCTGTCCTCCAAGTTCCCCGGCAAGTACAAGATCGCCGGCGGCAATTACACCTTTACTTCCTACATTCTTTCCTGGGGGACCGACAAGTCCAACCCGGCGTTGCGTGATGCGATCTTTGCCGCAGCGAAGTCCCTGCAGGCCGATGGCAGCTACCAGAAGATCTTGGACAAGTGGAACTCAGGCGGCTTCGCCCTGCCAGAGATCACGATCAACCTGCCGGCCAGCAAGCGCAACAAATGAGCGCGATGACTGAACGACTCGTCGCCGGCAAGAGCAAATTCACGGTGATCCACCGGCGTTCCTGGCTGCCGTGGCTGCTGGCGGCGCTGATACTGGCCGTCGGGGTGCGCCTGGTGTCGGCTGCTATTTCTTCGCGCATCATCGACCTGAAGGTGGTGGCCAGGTATATCTTCAGCGAAGAGATCCTCACCGGTGCGCTCAACACCGTGCTGCTGGGAACGACCTCGCTGGCCATTGCACTGGTGCTGGGCCTGTTGGTGGCACTCATGCGCATCAGCCGTAACCGCTTGCTGGCGGGCATGGCAGCGGCCTACGTGTATGTGTTCCGGGGCACGCCGCTGCTGATCCAGATCATCTTCTGGTTCAACGCCTTCCCGACCATGTTCCCTGAGTTCGCACTGCATCTTCCGCTGTCCGACCAGCCGCTGGTGCAAGCCAAGATGACCGACCTGGTCACACCCTACCTGGCAGCGCTGATCGCCTTGTCTCTGGCCGAGGCAGCCTATATGGCCGAGATCATCAGGGCGGGCATGCTGGCGGTGGACAACGGCCAGCGCGAGGCAGTCAAGGCACTGGGCATGACACCTGTGGCGATCCTGCGTCGCGTGGTGTTGCCGCAGGCCTGCCGCATCATCCTGCCGGCTACCGGCAACCAGTACATCCTGTTGTTGAAGTCATCTTCGCTGGCATCGGTGATCGGCTTCCTGGAACTGGTCCGTATCTCCACCGATATCTACTCCGCCAATTTCCGCGTGGTGGAGCTGCTGGCGATCGCCGCCTTCTGGTATCTGGTGATGACGGCTTTCGTGACGGCACTGCAATCACTGCTGGAACGAAGCTTCCCGCAACGTTGAGCGGGCAACCCGACAAGGAATCGAATTGGAATCCGTATTCATAGACGATGTCTCCAAATGGCGTGGCGCCCAGCGCGTACTGGCCAATGTCAGCGTGCGCGTGATGCCCGGTGAAGTGGTGGCCTTGCTGGGCCCGTCGGGCGCTGGCAAGTCCACGCTGCTACGCTGTGTCAATCATCTCGATGCAGTGGATGAGGGCCGGATCTTCGTCGAAGGCACCCTGATCGGTTATCGCCAGTCGGGCGACCGGCTCTACGAACTGAAGGAGCGCGAGATATGCTTGCAGCGCTCGCGCATCGGCATGGTGTTCCAGAACTTCAACCTGATCCGGCACCTCAGTGCGCTGGAGAATGTGATGCTGGGTCCGCTCAACGTGCTGGGAACACCGCGTGCCAAGGCGGCCGTGCGCGCGCAGGAGCTGCTGCAGATGGTAGGCCTGGGACACAAGGCGAGCGCCTTCCCCAGCCAGCTCTCCGGTGGCCAGCAGCAGCGTGTGGCGATCGCCCGCTCGCTGGCCATGGATCCGACCTTGATGCTGCTGGATGAGCCCACCAGCGCGCTCGATCCCGAGTTGGCCGAAGAGGTGCTGGCCACCATCCGGGCACTGGCTGCGCAGGGTCGTACCATGATGATCGCGACCCACGACATGGCGCTGGCGCGCGACCTGGCCGACCGCGTCATCTTCATGGAAGCAGGGGCAGTGGTGGAAGATGTGCCGGCGCGTCAGTTCTTCGAGAGCCCATGCAGCGAACGCGCGCGCCAGTTCCTCAAGCGCCTGGCGCCGCAGGCCCGGGCCGCCTGATGACGCTGACTGCCACCATTGCCTTGACGCCCCATCACCCGGTGCGGGGTGCTGCCCTGCTGCTGGCAGCGATGGCCTGCTTCGCCGCCTCCGACGCGCTGGTCAAGCTGTTTGCGCAAGACCTCTCGGCCTATGAGCTGGCCTGGCTTCGCTATGCCGCGCTGCTGGCCACGGTGCTGGCCGGATGGCGGTTCGCTGCTGGCCGGTTGGGGAGCGCACATCCGTGGTGGCAGACATTGCGCGCGGCAGGCCTGATCGGTTCCGCGCTGTTCTTCCTGCAGGGTTTGCGCAGCCTGCCAATTGCCGAGGCTACGGCCATCGTGTTCGTTTCGCCGCTGTTTGTCACGTTGGCCGCTGTTGGTATACTGCGCGAGAAGGTGGCGCGGCGCCGCTGGTGGCCTATTGCCATCGGATCTGCCGGTGTGCTCATGGTGGTCCAGCCAGGCGGCGCGCGCTTTAGCGCGGCAGCTCTTTTTCCGGTGCTCTCCTCGTTATCCTGGACGCTGGCCATCGTGTGTACGCGACGGATCGGCAGTGCCGACCCGGTGGCGACGACGATGCTGTATTCGTCAGCCGCCGGTCTGGGTTTTCTGACGCTGATGTTGCCCGATGGCAGTGGCATACGCCTGATGCAGGCGTCGCCGTGGTGCCTGGTGATGGCGCTGTGCTGGTGCGGCGGCCAATGGCTGGCGGTGGCCGCCTACCGCAGCGCGCGCGCCTCCGCGATCGCGCCTTTTTCCTATTCACAGCTATTGTGGGCTGCCCTGCTGGGCTACATAGTCTGGCATCATGTGCCTGATCGCCTGGCGGCGGCCGGCATGGCACTCATCCTGGCAGGCGGCTTGTACGCAGCCTGGCAGGGCAAGCAAGAACAACGACAACCGCTATCCCAGACAGCCAATCGATGAAACCAAACCTGAACCTGATTACCGGCGATGTGCAGGCCAAAATTCGCAGCATGATTCTCGCATCCGATTTCAAGCCCGGCCAGCGACTGGTGGAAGAAGAGCTTTGCACGATGTTCGACATCGGCCGCACTCCGGTGCGCGAGGCGCTGCTGCTGCTGCAGGGAGAAGGCCTGATCGTGCGTCGGCGTGGCTGGGAGGTGCAAGGGGTGGACCACCTCCAGGTGCATGCCATCTTTGAGAGCCGTGCCGCCATCGAAAGCGCCACCGCGCGTCTGGCAGCACGCTACATCAACGAGCAGCAACTGACTGTGCTGGAGGGCATGCTGGAGGCGATGGAGCCGTCCAATGACATCAGCCGCATCGAACTCAACAAGATCAATACTCGCTTTCACGAGCTGATCGTGGAGGCCTCCAACAATGCCATCCTGATCCAGTTCCATGAGCGCACGCGCTTCTACTACTGGGCGCTACGGGTGCCGGTGCTGTTTGCCGACACCCAGCTGGTGAGTACCAACAACGAGCATCGCGAGCTGGTCGACGCGCTGCGCCGCCGCGAGGAAGACCGTGCCGAGCACCTCGCGCGTATCCACGTGGAGTCGACCATGAAGACGGTGGAGCCTGCCTTGCAACGCTGATGATGAGCTTGCCTTATCGCGCTGCCAACGATGCCGTCCGGTGCCACACCGAACGGCATCGTCGTTTGTGGCCATCAGGATGACTTGCGAATCTCCAGCACCGTACCCGCACCGCTGCGGGTGTCGAAGTAGCTGAAGCCGGAGCCGTCGGCACGACGGCCCCGCGCGATGACGTCCAGACCCATCGCACGTGCCTGCGCTTCGCCTGCATCGCAATCGGGCACCTCGAATCCCAGGTGATAGACCCCTTCGCCATGCTGGTCGAGGAAGCGACGCTGGGGAGAGTCCAGCGCCGAGGGCTGGCAGATCTGGAGCTGCACGTTCTCCAGATCCACGCACTTGTAGCGCATCTCGTCCGACGCGGCCTGGTTGGGGACCTCGAATTGTACGTAGGGACTGCTCTTGGGGTAGTCGAACCAGGGCCCCACGCCCAGCTTCTCGTAATAGGCCACGGTCTTGTCGAGGTCATGGACGACGATGCAGATATGGTGCAGGACATTGAATGGATGCGTCATCTCTTTTCCTTTGCGTGATGGAGAGTGTCCAGCTGTGCTGGCCCGGCTCACCGTGTAGGGTATTTCCGCCGCGCCTTTTAATATATTTAATAATATACGAAAAAATATGCGATGACATGTCTCCTCCATTGAAAATGGCAAATAGTCAGCTTGGGTCAACGCTTGTGCGCGATAGCGGCAGTACCATGATGGCGGTGGCGAGGCCAATCCATCATCTGCGGGGTGTTCTTGTGCAAATGCAAAGCTGAAGGGCATTTGCGCATGTGCTCCTGACTTTGGGTGGCCGTGCGGCAATTATGATGGCAGCTTGCCCAAGCTGCGATGGCACCGCCGGCAGCGCCGTTCCGTCCGTCCTGGCCCTGCCAGGGCGCGGGACGCATGTGTAAGCATTGAAGGAAATATTCATGGAATATCCAAAGTCGGATTACAAGGAATACCCCAAGACACTGGCGCCAGACGATTTCTGGGGGCAGGTTCGCCGCACCGTCTACGGCGAGCCCGTGGCCGACGAACAGATCGGGATGATGCACGATGCCATCCGCCAGGGTCTGTCGCTGCAAAAGCAGGATGTCATGCTCGATATCGGCTGCGGCAACGGCATGCTGGCGCAGTTCCTGTTCGACGAGTGTTCGGGCTATCGCGGCGTTGATTTTTCCGAATACCTGATCTCGGTGGGGCAGAAGAACTTCTCCCGGCCCGGATACGATTTCGTGTTTTCCGATGCCATCGCCTATGCCGAGAACGAGGCCGATCCATTGCGCTTCAACAAGGCATTGTGCTTTGCCGTGCTGTCCTACCTGGACGATGAGCAGTCCCATCACCTGCTGCAGACACTGGCCCAACGCTTCGCGCGCATCGAGAAACTGTTCATGGGCAACATGCCCGATCCCGAACTGGCGCACCGCTTCTTCAAGGACGGCGTGGAGTTTTCCAAGGACATCCAGGATCCGGCTTCCCAGATCGGCAAATGGCGCAGCCGCCAAGAGCTGGCCGACCTGGCCGCCCGCTCGGGCTGGCAGCTCACTGCATGCCCGCCCATGCCTGAGGCCTACTATCAATCCCACTATCGTTACAACGCAATCCTGGAGCGCAAATAAACATGGGCATCAAGACGAACGTCTCCGACCTGGGTCTGGCTGGCGGCCCGCGCATATTCGACCAGATCAAGTCGGTCTCGAACCTGGTCAAGCCTGATGTGGAGAAATTCCTGGGCTACTCCCGGATGTTCCATGATGCCGAGGTCTACACCGGTCACGGCGAGGTGGAAAAACTGATGGAGCGTCGCCTCGCAGAGTTCCATGGCGCAGCCCATTGCGTGTCCTTCTGTGGCGGTTTCTGGGGCCTGGTGATGGCCATGAAATGCCTGGCGCTGCCGGGCAAGACTGAAGTCGTGATGCCCTCGCTGACCTATCGCCGCCTGGCCGACATCGTTGCCTGGGCCGGCCTGACACCGCATTTCTGCGAAGTCGATCCGGAACTGCTGTGCATCACCGGCGAGACCGCGCGGCCCTGCATCAATGAAAATACGGCGCTGATCCTGGGTGTCCACCCCATCGTCAATTGCTGCGATATCGATGGCCTGGAAGCACTGTCGGCAGAGACCGGCATTCCCCTGCTCATCGATGCAGTCGAATCCGTCTATGAAGCGTACAAAGGCCGCAAGATCGGTTCATGCGCCAATGCCGAATGCTTCTCCATGCAGTCCAGCAAGCTCTTCAATGCCTTCGAGGGCGGCTATGTGACGACCAACGATGGCGAACTGGCGGGGCGCCTGCGCATCATGCGCGACTCCGGCCTGGGGCCCGACGGCCTGCCCGCCGAACAGGTCGGCTTGGGCGTCGTGCAAAACGAGATGCACGCCGCCATGGCGCTGGCCTGCCTGGATGATGTCGATGAACAGATGCAGGCCAACCGTGCCCGTTATCGCGCCTACCAGCGCTGCCTGGCTGACATACCGGGCATCAGCCTGCGCCAGTTCGACGAGAGCCAGCGCTGCGGCTACAAGAACATCCTGGCCGAACTGGATGAGGATTGGCCGCTCACGCGCGAGGCCACCATTGCCATTCTCAACGCCGAGAACATGTTGTGCCGGCCGTATTATTTCCCGTCGCTGCACATGAAGAAGACCGGTTATCCGATGATCTGGGGTGACCTGAGCCAGACCGAGGAACTGGCCAAGCGTTTCCTGCTACTGCCGTGCGGTTATTTCGTCAGCGAACAGGACATCGAGAAGATTGCCGAGCTGCTCGCATTCATCCAGAAAAACGCCGCCGCGATCAAGGAAAAGGGCCTCGTATGACCACCTCCACCAGCCTGCTCAGCAAGACATTCGCCGTCAAGGGCGGCACCCCCGCCTTCCCGTCGATGCAACGCCTGGGACAGCATTACTTCCCCGACTGGGCGCGTTACGAGACAGCGTTCCGCGATATCTTCGCGCGTCAGTACTACACCAACCATGGTCCGCTGGCGCAGCGGCTGGAAGCGCGCGCCGCCAGCTACCTGGGCGTACGGCACGCCATGTGCATCACCAATGAAGCCATCGCCCTGTGTCTGGCGGCCCAGGCGCTGAGCCTGCAGGGCAAGGTGCTGGTGCCGGCCATCGCGGGCATGCAGTTGGCGCAGTCACTGCAGTGGGCAGGGTGCGAGCCGGTGTATTGCGATATCGATCTCCACACCGGGATGATGGATGCACAAGCGGCGCGGGCCCGGCTGGCGGCCGGCGATATCGTCGCCATCCTGGCCGCCGACCTGTTCGGATCACTCGCGGACCATGCCGGTCTGCAGGCCGTGGCAGACGAATTCGGCCTGCCCCTGTATTTCGACGCCTGCGCGGCCTTCGGCTCGACCTCGGGTGGCCGCTCCCGCGCCGGAGATGGCCGGCTGCAGGTGTTCTCGATGCAATCGTCCCACGTACTGAGCGCCGGCGAGGGTGCGTTCATCGTCACTGATGACGACCAGCTGGCCGCTCACGTGCGCAACATCCGCAGCAACTACGGCATGGGGCAGGTGATCGTGCCGGTCGTCAAGACCAGCAATGGCCGCTTTTCGGAGGCACAGGCCGCGGTGGCCCTGGCCAGCTTCGATGATCTGGATGCGCATATCGCCCGTAACCAGCAGTTGCGCCAGGATTATGTCGCAGCCCTGTCCGGACTGGCCGGCATTGAGGTGCTGGCGCCGGCCGGTGTCGATCGCAGCAACGGCCAGTCGTTGATGCTGCGTGTGGACGCCGCGAAATTCGGCCTGTCCGGACGGCAGCTCATTGCCTTGCTCCAGGCCGAGAACGTGCAGGCCGAGCCCCAGGTCAATGCCGGCTTCTATCGACATGACAGCCGCTTCGGTACGAGCGCCTTGCCGGTAGCCGACGCCTGGCATGACAGCCTGGTTGAGCTGCCGCTGGGTAGCAAGACCGATGGTGCGACCGTGGCCACCATCGCCGCGCTGCTTGCGGCGGCGCACGCCCAGGCAGCAGGGCTGGCAACGGTGCTGGGGGCCGGCAGATGAAGCTTGGAATTATGCAGCCCTATTTCTTTCCGTACATGGGGCATTTTGCATTGATTGCCAATACTGATGCCTGGGTCGTCTTTGACGTGACGCAATACACGCCCAAGACGTGGATGACGCGCAACCGTGTGCTGCATCCCTCGGGCGGTCCCAACTACATCAACGTGCCGCTGGCTAACGGCTCCATCGGCATCAAGACTTGCGAGGCGCGGGTGCTGGACCCGGCCGGGGCCTGTCGCAGCCTGCTGGGCAAGCTGAGTCACTACCGCCAGCGCGCGCCTTATTTCAGGCAGGTCGAGCAGTTGCTGCAGCGCGCATTTTCCGAAGCCGCCGATGATTCGCTGGTCGCGCTCAATACCAGCGGCTTGAAGGTGGTCTGCGAGTATCTGGAGATCCCGTTCAATTACCGGATCGCTTCCGAGCAGGACTGGGACCTGCCCGACAATCCCGGTCCGGGAGGGTGGGCGCCGCGCATCAGCGAGATCATGGGCGCGCAGACCTATGTCAATCCGCTGGGCGGGCGTGAGCTGTTCGATGTCCAGGATTTCAATGGACGTGGCATCGAACTGCGCTTCCTGGAGTTCGATCCCTACGTCTACACCCAGCGCGGCTTCCAATTCGAGCCGCACCTGTCCGTCCTCGATGCATTGATGTGGAATGCGCCGCAGGATGTACGTGCCGCGCTCCACGCCAACGCCAGGCTGGTGGCCTGAGTCAGTCCGGTGACAGGTTGCGCCTGGCCATCAGGCGCGGGCCGCCAGCGCGCCTTCGAGCACCGTCAATACACGTTCGATGTCGGCGCCGTCATAGCGCTGGTCGCATGGCAAGGGGAGGCATTGTTCCGACAGAGCCTGCACCGCCTGGCCGCGCGCATCGCTTTCCAGGGGCATGCCGGGCCAATACTGCGCCACGAAGATGCGCTGCTCCTGGAAGATCTTCCTGATGTCCTTGAGCGCGATGCGCAATGGATAACATAGTCCCGCTTCATCGCCCGCGAGGCTGAGGCCGTTGATCCCCTGCAAGCGCGCATGATAGTGGGCGAAGTTGCGTCGCCGGCGCTCCCGGGCCTGCTCATAATCGATCGACGTCAGCAGGCGCTCGGTCAGCGCCGACATCCTTAACGGGCGCTGCGCCTTGAAAGTCTGGCGCGCCTGGACGATCTCGGCATAGCCTTCTTCGGGAGAGCGGTCGATACGCGTGAGCAGGGCGGCGCTGCGGGCGATCGACAGTGTCTCCCGCTCTGCCGGCAGGGGCAGGTCGACGCTGCATTGCAGGTAGGCGCCATCGGGCAGGCCGAAGAATTTCCGCGGTGAATAGAGGGTGGCCAGGCACGCGGGTGGCGCCGACAGGAAGGCCTGCGAGTAGTCCAGGATGACCTGTTGCGCAGGAAAGCGCGTCAGCACGCTGCTGACCTGGCGTTCACAGACACCGAAGTAGTTGACGTAGAGCAGCAGGTCTTGCGGGGCCAGCGCGATGTCCTGCTCGGGCAGGAAATCATCGTCGATGTGGTAGCGCACGATAGGGATGCCCGCAATGGCCACCGGTTCGAGCATGCTGGGGCAGTTGAACCAGGGCATCCAGATGCGTGCCGGGCGTAACGATTGCAGCAGCAGCAGCAGGCTCGCCCGCGCAGACTGCAGACGCATGGCGTCCGGATAGAGATGCCCTTGCCGATACGGCAATTCCAGTTCGAAATAGCCGCCGATGGGGGCGGGAGGCGTGGTCGGGTTCATTTTCCTGGGGCTCGATGGAGGCGGGAGCAAGTATCCGATGCTGCCCGTCGGTGAAAATCACGGACCAGCAGGCCTTTTGGCAGTCTGTTTCCCGTTTTGCCCTGCCTGGAGGCGTCTATGATAGCGACATTCAGACTCGGCAGCAGTGCGCCCAGCCAACGGAGGCGCTGCGTGTCGGACCAGCCAGTTCAACCTTTCCACCAGATTCCGGCTCGGCCGGTGACAATGACATGAAGCCTGTTTATCTCCACCTTGGTTGCGGCGACAGAAAATTCCCAGAATTCATCAACATCGACCTGGGTGGCTCGGGCGCCGACATGCACCTGGACCTGACCAAGGCGCTGCCTTGGCAGCAAGGCGAGGTCAGCGGTATCTACAGCGAACATTTCATCGAGCACATCAGCCAGAAGGATGCGATACACCTGCTGCATGAGTGCCGTCGCGTCCTCAAGCCCGGTGGCATCCTGCGCCTGGCCACGCCGGATCTGGCCAACATCGTCGAGCAGTACAACAGCAACACCGTCAATCCCGAATGGGAGCGCTTCGGCATGGGCTGGACGGCCAACCGCTGCGAACGTCTCAACATGGCGGTGCGCTGGTGGGGGCATCAATGGATGTATGACGAGGAAGAGCTCAGCCGTCTGGGTGAGATGGTCGGCCTGAAGGTGCGCGCGCGTTGCCAGATCGGCCAGAGCGCCGATCCGATCTTCCAGGGGCGCGAACACCGAGCCTCCTCGACCCTGATCCTGGAGTTCGAGAAGCCCGACCGGTCGGCCCTGGCCCGGCAGACGCCGCTGGTGAGCATCGTTACGGCAGCCTACAAGCCGCGATACTTGCGCCAGGCGCTGGAGAGCGCAGTCCGCCAGACCTACCGTAATATCGAGATCCTGGTCTGCGATGACTCCGCCGGCACCGAGATCGAGGAGATGGTCTTGTCGATGCAGCGCGAGGATGGGCGTATCCGTTACCTGCGCAACCCCAAGCCGAATTTCGAATACGCCCGCGAAAACCATCGCCTGTGTGTGCGCGAGGCCAAGGGTGATTTCATCAAGTTCCTCAACGATGATGATTTGCTGGCCCCCAATTGTGTGGAGCGCCTGCTGGACTGCTTCATCCGCAACCCGGACGTGACCCTGGCCACCTCCAAGCGTCAGCGCATCGATGCTGCCGGCAACTACCTGGCCGACATCAGCGCCACGCAGGCGCCGGTTCCCCAGGATTCGGTGTTGGACGGGCTGGCCGTGGGCAATGCCCTGATCTCAACGCGATTGAACTTCGTGGGCGAGCCGACCACCGCCCTGTTCCGCAAGTCCGACCTGGAGAAGGTCGGACCGGATCTGGCCTCCATTGATGGCCAGAAGATGATCGGCATTTTCGATGTGGCGATCTGGCTGAACCTGTTGACCCGGGGCAATATGGTCTATCTGGTCGAGCCGCTGAGCTTCTTCCGTGTTCACGGCGAGCAGATCCAGGTGGTCAGCCGCGACTTCTGCAATGTCGGCTCCACCAAGGGCTGGGATGTGATCCGCTACGCCTGGGAACGCCTGGGCTTCCTGCGTCCCTGACCGGTGCGACGGCTCCCTTGGCTGGCCAAGGGAGCTGGTTCAGGCCGAAGCGCGGATCAGCCCGACGACCGCATCGATCTCGTCATAGTCCAGCTCGGGGAACAGCGGCAGGCACAGCACCTGATCGGCAATGCGCGCCGCTACCGGGAGGTTGCTGCGCTGTGCCGAGGGCAGGTTGTTGTAGGTCGGGAAATCCGAGATGAGGGGATAGAAGTAACGGCGCGCAAAGATGTCGTGTTCGCGCATCTTCTCGTAGAGGGCGTCGCGACCGAGCCGGAACCCTTCTTTCACCAGGATGGGGAAATAGGAATAGTTGTAGTTGTCCGTTCCCGGCGGCGGGCTCAGGCACTGGATGTGTTCGATCCCGGCCAGGCTTTCGCGGTAATAGCGGTCGCGCGCGCGACGTTGCTCCAGGATGTGCGGCATGTAGCTCAGCTGCAGCAGGCCCATGGCGGCATTGACCTCGCTCATCTTGCCGTTGATGCCCGGCTCGACCGTCATGGTCTCGTTGATGATGCCGAAGTTCTTCAGGTTGTCGATATGCTTCTTGGTCTCGGGATCATGTGAAATGATCGCGCCACCCTCGAAGGTATTGAACACCTTGGTCGCGTGGAAACTCACCACCGACAGGTCCCCGAAGTTGAGCAGGCTGGTGCCGCGATAACCCACGCCGAAGGCGTGGGCCGCGTCATAGATCACCTTGAGCCCATGCTTGCTGGCGATCTTCTGGATCGCCTCCAGATCCCCCGGATAGCCATAGCAATGCACCGGCATGATGGCCGTGGTGCGCTCGGTAATGGCGCGTTCGACGCGGGCCGGATCCAGCGAGAGGGTCTGTTCGTCGATGTCGCAGAAGACCGGCGTCATCCGGTTCCAGATCAGCGAGTGGGAGGTGGCCACGAAGGAGTAGGGCGTCGTAATGACCTCACCCTGCACGCCCAGCGCCTGCAGGGCGGTAATCAGCGCGACCGTCCCATTGGTGAACAGTGATACGTGACCGACCTTGAGGTAGTCCACCAGTTCGGCTTCGAGCTTCTGGTGAAGCGGACCGTTGTTGGTCAGATGCTTGTTCTTCCAGATCTGTTCAAGATAAGGAATGAATTCTTCCAGCGGCGGCATGAAGGGCTGGGTCACCCGGACTGCATGCGGCTGCCATGTATTTTTTCGCTTGGTCATCGGGTTCCTTGCGCGATGAAACTGCCGTAGGTGCGGCCATAGTCAGCCGCCTTGCTGCGCAGGTCGAAGTGTTGGCGAACCTCGTCCTGTCCCGCCCTGGCCAATGCATGGCGTTTCTCAGGCGACTCGATCAACAGCGTGATGGCTTCCAGCCAGGCCTGGCTGGAATTGGGCATCAGCAGCCCGGTCACATCGTGGGTCACCACTTCGTTGTAGACCGAAACATCGCTGAAGATGGAGGCGATCCCCGCAGCCGAGTAATCGAGCCACTTGATGTAGCTCTTGCACTGGTTGTATTCGTCGCTGGCCAGCGGGATCAGGGCGATGTCCCAGTTCCATTGGCGCAATTGGGCAGCGTAGTCCACATACTGGTGGACAAAGGTATGGAAGGTGGTCTGGGGATGGCCGACCCAGCCTTGCGGGCAGTCCCAGCCCACGAAGTCGATGTGCAGGCGATCGCCGTAGCGTTCCACCAAGGCGCGCAGGGCCTGGTCCACCAGCGCGAAGTTGGAGGGCTGGATCGACGAACCCAGCAGGCCGATGTTGATGCGCCCGCCCGCAGGCTGGTGCTGCGGCACCGGGCGATGGAACAGATCGAAGTCGATGTAGTTGGGCAGCACATGGACCGCCGGGTTGAGCGCGCGATACTTGGAGGCCAGGAATTCGGTGGAGACCACCACCGCCTTGGCGTGGCGCACCGTATGCTCGATGCCGGCCTTCCACGCGGCACCCTGTTGCGCCTCCGGGTGATCGGCGGGGATGTCATTGAGCAGGTCGTCGGACTCGTAGATGATGGGGACGGACGAACTGAATATCGAACGCAGCACATCCAGCGACATCAATCCGGGAGTGAAGCGGTGCAGCAGGATCAGATCGGCATTGGTGAGATAGTCGCTTTGCAGCTGGCCGTTCTGGATGCCCCAGACCAGCTCCCACTCATCCTGCAGATGGGCGAAAGGGCGGATCAGACGGATCTGCGGGCAAGGGCTCCAGGTCGACTCGACCGAGAACACCACCAGGCGCTTCTTGCGCTTGGCTGGCTGGGCGCTGAAGCGGCGCTGGCTGGCCTGGATGAAATCGTCGAGCTGCGCGGCCACCTGCATGCGCCGGCCGGCATAGTCGGCGTCATCGGCCAGCGGGATCTGCAGCGTCGCCACGGAGGCATCCGCCAGTTCGCCACGCCAGGCCAATGGCAGCTCATTGGCACCGACCGCCGTGTGGGGCGCAAACAGGTAGCGCACCACGTTGGCAGCCGACAGCGGATTGCCGACGACGCTGCCGGGATAGATGACGATGGGATTGCGGCCCGCCTTGAGATGTTCGTTGACCATTTCCTGGGACAGGCGTGGCGTGCGCAGTGTGGCGCTGCCTTCGCTGGTGACATAGGCTTCTTCGCCGCGCAGGTTCAGGGCATGGCAGAGATGGTGCAGGATCCGGGTTTCTTCCGTACCGCTACTGTAAGCCGGGGCAAAAACGTAGTAAGGGGAGTGGAGCCGGGCGAACAAATCTTGTGTCATAGGCGGAAGAGTGGTCTGTGGATGTGACAGCAGCGTGCCGTCGGAACCCATGCCGCAGGCCAGCTGCGGGGTGTCGGGGCAGTATAGCAGCGCTCTTTTTGGCGGAATTGCCTGAAATGGCGGTAAAGAGGCCGACAAATCCTTGAATGAACGCCCTCCCCGGGGCATGGCAAAAAGTCAAATTGGCGCCGATAAACGGTGCAGACCGGCGCTTATTGCCGTGGCAAAGCCGGTAACATAGTCATCTTTGGTGAAAGGGTTGCTGCCAGTGCAACGCTTTTGCGGCGCGTGGATCATCACTCATCGAGGGGTAGAAATTGAAAGTCGTCATTCTTGCTGGCGGCCTGGGTACGCGGCTCGGGGAAGAAACCGATGTACGTCCCAAGCCCATGGTCGAAATCGGTGGCAAGCCCATCCTGTGGCACATCATGAAGGGCTATTCCCAGCACGGTTTCAATGAATTCGTGATCCTGCTGGGCTACAAGGGTTACCTGATCAAGGAATTCTTCGCCAATTACTTCCTGCACCAGGGCGATGTCACCATCGACCTGGCCGACAACAAGGTTGAGGTGCACCGCAACAAGTCCGAGCCCTGGAAGGTCACGCTGGTGGAGACCGGCCTGCATACCCAGACCGGTGGGCGTCTGCTGGCCGCGCGCGACTACCTCAAGGATGACGATTTCATGCTGACCTATGGTGACGGCGTCTCCGATGTCGATGTCACCGCGCTGGTAGCGCATCACCGCGCGCATCAGTCCCTGGTGACCATGACCACCGTGCAGCCGGAGGCGCGCTTTGGCATGGTGCAGACCGATGAGGCCGGCCTGATCCGCGACTTCCGCGAAAAGCCGCCGGGCGACCTGGGCTGGATCAATGGCGGCTTCATGGTCTGCCGCCAGGGCGTGTTCGACTACCTCAAGGAGGGCGAAGCCACCATCTTCGAGCGCGCGCCGCTGGAGCAGATCGCCGGCGACGGCAAGCTCCTGAACTGGCCGCACCATGGTTTCTGGAAGTGCATGGACACCCTGCGCGACAAGATCCAGTTGAACCAGATGTGGGAGCAGGGACAGGCGCGATGGAAGACCTGGGACTGATGAACCCGGCCGGAATGACGCCATGAACCTGCGCATCGAGCCCACCGGTATTGCCGGTGCGGTGCTGGTCTCCAGCATGCGCCGGGGCGACGCCCGGGGCAGTTTCGCGCGCTGGTTCTGCGAAGAGGAGCTGGCGGCCGTGCTGGGCGGCAGCCGTATCGTGCAAGTCAACAATTCGGTCACTGCCGAGCCTGGCAGCGTCAGGGGCATGCACTTCCAGCATGCACCCCATGCCGAGAAGAAACTCATCCGCTGCCTGGCCGGCCGCGTCTTCGATGTGGTGCTGGACCTGCGTGCGGGCTCGCCCACCTTCCTGCAATGGCGCGGTGTCGAACTGGCTGCCGCCGATGATCGTGCCCTGCTGATCCCCGAGGGCTGCGCCCATGGCTTCCAGGTGCTGGAAGAGGGCGCATCCCTGTTGTACCTGCATACCGCCGCGTATGCGCCGCACGCCGAAGGCGGCGTGCGCCACGACGATCCGCGTGCTGCCATTGCCTGGCCGCTGCCGCCGCGCAACCTGTCGCCCCGCGATCTCCAGCACCCGCTGCTGGCCCCCGATTTCGATGGAATCCCGCTATGAAATGCCGCCACTGCCAGACCGAACTGCATGACACCTTCATCGACCTGGGCTTCTCGCCGCCCTCCAACGCCTACCTGAAGGCCGAGGAACTGCGCCGGCCCGAGACCACCTATCCGCTCAAGGTGATGGTGTGCCGCCAATGCTGGCTGGTGCAGACCGAGGACTACACCCACTACGACCAGCTCTTTGCCACCGACTACGCCTACTTCTCGTCGACCTCCACGACCTGGCTGCAGCACGCCGAGCGCTATGTGGAGATGATTGCCACGCGCCTGGCGCTGGGTGCGCAATCGCTGGTGGTGGAACTGGCCGCCAATGATGGCTACCTGTTGCAGTACGTGCAGCGCAAGGGCATCCCCTGCCTGGGCGTGGAGCCCACCACCAGCACCGCCGATGCCGCGCGCGCCAAGGGCATCCCGATTGTGGAAGAATTCTTCGGCGTGGCCCTCGGCCAGCGCCTGCGCGCCAGCCACGGTGCGGCCGACCTGATCGCCGCCAACAACGTGCTGGCCCACGTGCCTGACATCAATGACTTCGTCGGTGGCATGGCCGCCTTGCTGGCGCCACAGGGTACGGTCACGGTCGAATGCCCGCATCTGCTGAACCTGATCGCGCAATCGCAGTTCGACACGATCTATCACGAGCATTTCTCCTACCTGTCGCTGGTGGCGGTGCAGCGCGTGATGCGCGCGCAGGGCCTGCGCATCTATGACGTCGAGGAATTGCCGACCCATGGCGGCAGCCTGCGCATCTATGCCTGCCACGCCGATGCCGCGATCGCAGCCACGCCCGCGGTGGAAGCCATGCTGGCGCGCGAACGCGCCTTCGGACTGGAGAGCATCGACGGCTACGCCGGCTTCCAGGCCCGTGCCGAGGAGATCAAGTTGCAACTGCTGACTTTCCTGCTGGAGCAAAAGCGTGCCGGCAAGAAAGTGCTGGCCTATGGTGCCGCAGCCAAGGGCAATACCCTGCTCAACTATTCCGGCGTGCATCCCGATCTCTTGCCCATGGTGGCCGATGCCGCGCCCTCCAAGCAGGACAAGTACATGCCCGGCAGCCATATCCCCATCGTCTCGCCGCAACGCCTGCTGGACGAAAAGCCCGACGTGGTGCTGATCCTGCCCTGGAACATCAAGGACGAGGTGGCCAGTCAGCTGGCCGAGATCCGTGAGTGGGGTGGCCGCTTCGCCATCGCGGTGCCGCACCTGCAGGTCTGGTGAGGAGCATGACGATGAATGTGAACCTGTTCCAGATCAGTGCGGCGTCGCGCTCGGCCGCACCCGGCTTCCAGCAACTGGTCAGCCCCTTGCCCGGTCTGTGGGGGGATCTCTGGGCGATGCGCCGCTTCTTCCGCGAGCAGGCCATTGATGATGACAGCTGCTATGGCTTCCTGGCACCGGACTTCGTGGGCCGGACCGGACTGGACGCGGCCGCCGTTGCGGCCCTGGTGCAAGCCCAGCCCCAGGCCCAGGCCTGGACCTTCTGCCCGGTGACCCTGGAGGCCTGCGGCCAGCTCAACCTGCTGCTGCAGGGCGAGCATCAGTTGCCGGGTTTTGCGCAGACCGCGCAAGCCTTCTTCCACAGCCTGGGGCTGGAGCTGGACGTCGTCCATTTCCTGCCGCGCTGGGAAAACAATGTGCTCAATGGCTTTGTGGTGGCCCGGCCTGCCTTCTGGCAGACCTGGTTCGATCTGGCCGAGCGCCTGCACCTGGCCACCGAGGAGGTCGGCAACCCCTTGTGTCAGGCCCTTGAGGCCGGCACTCCGGCAGGGGAGCCGGCCAAGGCCTTGCTGGCTGATCGCCTGGCGTCACTGGTGCTGGCGCTGGACCAGCAACTAGAGGTCTGGCACTGCCCGACCGAGCGCATGCCGGCAGCGCGCTCCCTGGCCAGCGCCGACATCGCCAGCCTTGAGCAGTTGCGCGCCGCCTATGCGGCCAGCGGCGCGGCGGGCGACCGTCAGCGTTTCGAGGCCGAAGTCCAGCGCCTGCAGCAGTCGCAGCCTCTGATGCCCGCGACGTCCCTGCCATCGGCAGCGGCTATTTCAATGGACGGCCTGCGCTCTGCCTTGCAGGCGATGGGCGGGTCGCCAGCGGCCCCTGCGGCCACGGCTGTCCCGGCGATGCCGACGGTTCCCCAGCAGGCCGACAACGCCGCCGCCCAGGCCGCGCGCGGCGAGCTGGTATTCGGATGCATGACCCACGTGCCACTGCCTATCAAGTTTCCCGACTACGTGCTGCCGATCTACCTGGGAGAGTCGCAGCATGATGGCGCGCTCAACCTGCGCGACCTGGCGCCCGAGTGGGTCCCCTATCATCCCATCGTGGCCGGCATGCTGGGCAACTTCGCCTTGCGCCGGCTGATCCTGCGTGACTATCCGAAGGTCAGGCGTGTTGGCGTGTGCCTGTATCGCAAGTTCATTTCGCGCGAGCGTATCAGTGGTGTCCCGGCCGAGGATAACTGGATGATGGACGTGGTCTCCGACAAGGAATTCGCGCGCCAGAGCCTGGAACAGATGATGGAGCCGGGCGACCAGGAGTTCCTGGTCGGCAAGACCTGCGGCTTCAATGTCGGTGGCCAGAGCGCCGGCTATCTGTCGCACTACGCGGTCGCCCATCATGCCGAGGATCTGCTGCGCTTCGCTGCTGCAGCCACCGAACTGGGCGTGTTCGGCAAGAGCGAAGCCGAGCAGTTCTTCAACGAGAAGATCTTCTTCATGGGCGGGGTGGAGATGGGGGTATTCCCGGCCGAGTTCTGGCTGCGTGCCGTGGGCCAGATCGAAGCCGTGATCTGGTATTGCGTAAAGCACTACGACACTCGCCGCGAAGGCTACCAGACCCGGGCCTGGGCCTTCTGCGCCGAGCGCCTGGGCAGCTACCTGTTGTTGCGCGAATTGCGCGCGCGCTTTGGCGATCCGGGCTACATGCGCTTCTTCGGCCAGCTCAACCTGATCACTCGGGGTGACCAGGTCAAGTACGTCCCCAGCCATTGAATTCGTCGCCAACAACCAAGGCGCCGCCACTCCTGCGAGGGAGGGCGGCGCCTTTGTCATGGGGTCTTAGTCGGGCAGCAGTTGGCCCTGGTCGAGCCGGTAGTGACGGATGATCTGATGCAGGCAGGCCAGGGCATCCTCGTCCCATTGCGGCAGCGTCAGGCCGAAGCTGCGTTCCAGCTTGCTGCAGTCCAGGCGTGAATTGAGCGGACGCTCAGGTGGCGTGGGATAGGAGGAGCTTGGCACCGGCGTGATGTGCTCCAGCCCCTTGAGCTTGACCGCTACGCCCTGCGCCATCAGCTCGCGCGCGATCAGCGTGGCATAGCCATGCCAGGAGGTGGCGCCAGCAGCGGTGAGGTGGTAGATGCCGCTGGTGGCTTGCACTTTCTCGCGGCCACCGTTGGCGCCGGCCAGCATGCGACAGCAGACCGCTGCGATGGTGGAGGCCCAGGTCGGCGCGCCGAACTGGTCGCCGACGATGGTATAGCTTTCCTTTTGCTGTGCCAGCCGGATCGCGGTCTTCATGAAGTTGTTGCCGGCCAGGTTGTACACCCAGCTGGTACGCAGGATCCAGTGCGCCGCGCCGCTGGCGGCAATGGCCAATTCGCCCTCGCGCTTGGTCGCGCCATAGACGTTCAGCGGATGGGTGGGCATGTCTTCGGTATAGTCGCCCTCATGGCGGCCGTCGAACACATAGTCGGTCGAAAAATGCAGCAGCGCAGCCCCTAGCCTGGCCGCTTCTTCGGCCAGCACGGCGGGGGCTTCGGCATTGATGCGGCGGGCCAGGTCGGGTTCGGATTCGGCCTTGACCACCCCGGTGTAGGCGGCCGGATGGATGATCAGATCGGGCTTGGCCGCGCGCACTGCCTCGCGCAGCGCCAGGGGCTGCGACACATCCAGTTGGGCACGCGTAGGCGCGATGACCTCGATGCCGCTGGGCATGGCGCGCAGGCGCCGCAGGAATTCGCCACCAACCTGGCCGCTGGCGCCGGTGAGCAGGATGCGCATGGATTTCATCGGGGCTCCTATCAGGGCTGGCTCATGACTATTCGAATACCTCGGCCGCCTGGAACGGCGTGCCGCGCTGGTCTTTCTCCGACATGACCGGTTCACCCTGCAGCTGCCAGTCGATGGCCAGCACGGGATCGCTCCAGAGGATGCAGCGCTCGTGCTCGGGCATCCAGTAGTCGGTGGTCTTGTAGAGGAACTCGGTATCGTCTTCCAGCACCGAGAAGCCATGCGCGAAACCGGGAGGAATCCACATCTGCAACTTGTTCTCCTCGCTCAATACCGAGCTGAACCACTGGCCGAAGGTCGGCGAGCTGCGGCGGATGTCGAGCACCACGTCGAGCACGGCGCCGCGGGTCACGCGCACCAGTTTTCCCTGGGCATGACGGATCTGGTAATGCAGTCCGCGCAGCACGCCACGCGCGGATTTGGAGTGATTGTCCTGGACGAAGCGGGCCTCGACCCCGGTCTTTTCCAGGAAGGCGCGTTCGTTGAAGCTCTCATAGAAGAAGCCGCGGCTGTCGCCGAACACGCGTGGTTCGATCAACAGTATGCCGGGCAATGGAGTGGTCTTGATGTGCATGGGATGATAGCGTGGTCGTGCATTAATAGCTCATGTCGGTGAGCAGCTGGAGCAGGTATTGGCCATAGGCATTCTTTTTCAGCGGCGCCGCCAGCTTCTCCAGCTGGGCCGCGTCGATGTAGCCGCGGCGATAGGCGATCTCTTCCGGGCAGGCCACCTTCAGGCCCTGGCGCTTCTCGATGGTGGCGATGAACTGGCCTGCTTCCAGCAGCGAATCATGGGTCCCCGTATCGAGCCAGGCGATGCCGCGTCCCATCAGCTCCACCTGTAACTGGTCGCGTTCCAGGTAGGCACGGTTGACGTCGGTGATTTCCAGTTCACCGCGCGCCGATGGCTTGATCGAACGGGCGATGTCGATGACCTGGTTGTCGTAGAAGTACAGGCCAGTGACGGCGAAGCTGGACTTCGGCTGGGCCGGTTTTTCCTCGATGCCGATGACGCGGCGCTGGCGGTCGAACTCGACCACGCCATAGCGCTCCGGGTCCTGGACATGATAGGCGAAGATGGTGGCGCCGTCGGCGCGGGCATTGGCCTCGCGCATGGGTGCTTCGAGGTCGCGTCCGTAGAAGATGTTGTCGCCCAGGATCAGCGCCGAGGGATCGTTGCCGATGAAATCGCGGCCGATCAGGAAGGCTTGCGCCAGTCCGTCCGGCGAGGCTTGCACGGCATAGTGGATGTTCAATCCCCACTGCTTGCCATCGCCCAATAATTCGGCAAAGCGCGGCGTGTCCTGTGGCGTGGAGATCAGCAGGATGTCACGGATGCCTGCCAGCATCAGGCTCGACAGCGGGTAGTACACCATCGGCTTGTCATAGATCGGCATGAGCTGCTTGGACACCACGGTGGTGGCCGGATACAGCCGGGTCCCCGAACCGCCGGCCAGGATGATCCCGCGGCGCTTGCCTGCCTGTGTCATGTCGCTCATATCAATGCTCCCGGAGGATGGTCGCCATATTGTTTCTGCAGCCAGTTCAGATAGGCGCCGGAGCGCACCTGCGCCACCCAGTCGCCGTTGGCCAGGTACCACTGCACGGTCTTGCGGATGCCGCTCTGGAAGGTCTCGGCCGGTTTCCAGCCCAGTTCGCTTTCCAGCTTGCGCGCGTCGATGGCGTAGCGGCGGTCGTGGCCGGGGCGATCCTTGACGAAGGTGATCAGGCTGCGATAGCTGCCCTCTGCCCGCGGCGCGAGTTCATCCAGTGTGTCGCACAGGGTATGCACCACATGCAGGTTGGCCTGTTCGTTCCAGCCGCCGATGTTGTAGGTCTGGCCGGGGGTGCCGCGTGCGAGCACCGTGCGGATCGCCGCGCAGTGATCGGTGACATAGAGCCAGTCACGGATCTGCTGGCCGTCGCCGTAGATGGGTAGCGCATTGCCGGCCAGGGCGTTGGAGATCACCAGCGGGATCAGCTTCTCGGGGAAGTGATAGGGACCGTAGTTGTTGGAGCAGTTGGTGGTCAGCGTGGGCAGGCCGTAGGTATGGTGGAAGGCCCGCACCAGATGATCAGAGGCTGCCTTGGAGGCCGAGTAGGGACTGTTGGGGGCGTAGGGCGTGGTTTCCGAGAAAGGCGCATCGTGCGGCCCCAGGCTGCCATAGACCTCATCGGTGGAGACATGCAGGAAGCGGAAATCAGCCTGCTCCGCCTGCGGCAGCGCCTGCCAGTAACGCAGCGCCTTGCTCAGCAGGTTGAAGCTGCCGTTGACGTTGGTGCGGATGAATTCGTCAGGACTATGGATGGAGCGATCCACATGGCTCTCGGCAGCGAAATGCAGGATCGCGCGCGGACGGTAGCGCGACAGCAGCGTCGTCATGGCGATCTCGTCGCAGATGTCGGCCTGCACGAAGGCATAGCGCGCATCCTGGGCTACCGAGGCCAGGTTGTAGGGGTTGCCGGCGTAGGTCAGCTTGTCGATGTTCAATACCGGTTCGGCCTGCTCATCGCCTAGCCAGTCCAGGATGAAATTGCTGCCGATGAAGCCGGCACCACCGGTCACGAAGATCATGGTCGAGGCCCCTTCAGGCGTTGAAACCGTTGGGATTCATCTGTTGCCAGCGCCAGGAATCGGCGCACATGGCTTCCAGGCCAAGCCGCGCTTGCCAGCCCAGCTTGCGGCGCGCCTCGGCCGGATCTGCATAGCAGGAGGCGATATCGCCGGGGCGGCGCTCTGCGATGGTGTAGGGGACCGGCTTGCCGGAGGCCTTCTCGTAGGCCTTGACCACATCCAGCACGCTGTAGCCGATGCCGGTGCCCAGGTTGACTGCGAAGCACTGCGGCTCGGCCAGCGCCTGCAAGGCGGCCAGGTGACCGGTGGCCAGGTCGACCACGTGGATGAAGTCGCGCACGCCGGTGCCGTCCGGGGTGGGGTAGTCGCCGCCCCAGATGCTGAGTCGCTCGCGACGGCCGATGGCGACCTGGGCCACGTAGGGCATGAGGTTGTTGGGAATGCCGCCCGGGTCTTCGCCGATCAGGCCGCTCTCATGGGCGCCGACCGGGTTGAAGTAGCGCAGCAGGGCGATCTTCCAGTCGGGGTGGGCGCGGAAGTAGTCGCGCAGCATGTCCTCCACCATGATCTTGCTGCGCCCATAGGGATTGCTGGCCGATAGCGGATGCGCTTCGGTCAGGGGCAGGTATTGAGGATCGCCATAGACCGTGGCCGAGGAACTGAAGACGATGGTCTTCACACCCGTGGCCTCCATGGCCTCGAGCAGGCGCACGGTACCGACCACGTTGTTGTCGTAGTACTTCAGCGGTTGCTCGACCGATTCGCCGACGGCCTTCAGGCCGGCGAAGTGGATCACGGCCTCGCATTTGAATTCGCGCAGCACGCTTTCCAGTTGCTCGCGATTGCGGATGTCGCCCTTGACCAGGAACAGCGGCCGGCCGGCGATCTTTTGCACGCGCGCCACCGACTCCGGGCTGCTGTTGCTGAAATTGTCGAAGACGATGACTTCGTGCCCTGCCTTGAGCAACTCCACGCAGGTGTGCGAGCCGATGTAGCCGGCACCGCCGGTGACGAGGATATTCATGGTGTTCCTGGTTCAAGTTTTTGCGACAGCGCGATTATGTCAGACTCTGGTAAAAGGCAATCTGGTTCTCCGAGAGCGCACGCAGGTCTTCATTGTTGAGATAGCCGGCATACCACTGGGCGGTCAGTTCCAGCGCGGTCTGCAGCTCCGTGCGTGGCGCCCAGCCCAGTCGCTGGCGTGCCTTGGAAATGTCCAGACGCAGCAGGGTGGCTTCGTGCGGGGCATCGGCCTGGGGTTCCAGCAAGACCTGCGCCGGCTTCACCTCATGCTGTTGCAAGGCGTGGTTGAAGTTGTTGCATAGCTGGCCGACCGATTGCGGATCGTTTTCCGCCGGGCCGAAGTTCCATGCCTCGGCATACCTGCCACCCTGTTCAAAGAGTAACTGGCCGATCTGCAGGTAGCCCGACAGCGGCTCCAGCACGAACTGCCAGGGGCGTACCGAATGGGGGTTGCGGATACGCAGCGGCGTTTCCTTTTCCAGCGCGCGGATGAAGTCGGGGATCAGGCGGTCGGCGGCGAAGTCGCCGCCACCGATGACGTTGCCGGCGCGCACGCTGGCGATACCGGTCTGGTTGTCGGGATTGCTGGCGAAGAAGGAGCGCCGATAGGCCGAGGTCACCAGCTCGGCCGCACCCTTGCTGTTGCTGTAGGGGTCGTGGCCGCCCATGGGGTCGTCCTCGCGGTAGCCCCACAGCCATTCACGGTTCTCGTAGCACTTGTCGCTGGTGACCACCACCACCGAGCGCACGCTGGGCGTGTTGCGTACCGCCTCGAGCAGGTGCACGGTGCCCATCACATTGGTGGCATAGGTGTCGACCGGGGTCTGGTAGGAGTCGCGCACCAGGGCCTGGGCGGCGAGGTGGAACACCACATCGGGTTGGACGGCGGCCATGGTGTCGGCCAGATGCTTGGGGTCACGCACGTCGCCGGTGGTGGTCTGCACGCAATTGTGCAGGCGCGCCAGGTGGAACAGGCTGGGATTGGTGGGCGCGGGCAGGGAATAGCCACTGACCTTGGCGCCCATCATGTGCAGCCACAACGTCAGCCAGCTCCCTTTGAAGCCGGTATGACCGGTGATGAAAACGCGCTTGTCGCGCCAAAAATGAGCCATCGGCAGCCTCTTACACGGATTGCACGGGGTCGTCTGGCCGCGTGGAGGAGCTGGTGCAGCCAGCGACCCTGTGGTGTCGCGTGTCACCCATGCACGACCCGTGTCATTCCTGCCGGCAACCATGCCGCAGGGCATCTGCGGCGACGTCCAGATTAGAGCATGCCGCTCCCGCCGCACAAGCGTGGATCAGCAGGGTATTTGTCATCCATTCCCCGCGATGTGCCCAATGGCAATGGATGCCGCGCCGTGTGCCGCGCGAAGATGCCGTAGTTTTACTGCATCTTTGCCCCTTCCGACGGCTGCGGCGGGACGGTTGACTCATTTTTGATCGGCTTCGCTGTGGTGCAGCATCCCCGCCCCAAAAGCGAGCTTGGTCATCAGACAACCCCGGTTTTGCTGACAAGCTGTCAGTGCTTGCGCGAGATGATTGCGAGCGTTTTTGCGCTTGCGGTAAATCATTGAATTTGCGGGATTTTTTTCTGGCCTCTGATGCCCCTTCTTGAGTAAACTGCCGCTGTCACCGAAATGTCAGCGTCGCCCGGCAAAGGCGGGGCAAGCGTTGATATTTTCAGTGAGAGAATTCAAAAGATGAAGGGGAATGAGGGTGGGGTGTTGCCATCATGGCAATGCCCTGATCAGGGCGAGTGATCGATGGCTGCTCATGTTTGTTGCATTGCAAAAAAATGAAGTAGCTGCTTATTTGCCACAACTCGCTGCGAAGTGCCTGAGATAAGCCCTTGATCTGGCTGCAAAAGGTTTGACTAACGGGAAAACCAGCCTTTATAATCGCCGGGCTTTTAAGCTGCCGTCTGCTCGTAAAGAGTGCGGCGCATGCACGAAAATGGATAGATATGCTGCGCATCATTCTCTTGCAGCTCGTCACCACGGTCGTCGCTGCTGTGGTGGCAGGCATGCTGGGGGGACTTCCGGCGCTGTGGTCCGCCCTGCTGGGTGGAATCTGCTGCGTGGTTCCCAATGCCCTGTTTGCCCTGCGACTCTACGTCAGTGCACGTAAGCCCGGTGGTACCAACCCGATGGCGTTTTTCTTCGGGGAATTTATCAAGATTGCTACGACCTTCGCGCTCATGGGCGCGATCGTTTGGTTGTACCACGGTGTCAATTGGCTCGCATTTATGCTGAGCTTCATCGTGGTGCTTAAGAGTTATTTCATTTTACTGTTTAGACACCGACCATGACCGTAGAAGCCGCTGAGCACGCGCCGACAGCCTCCGAATATATCGTCCACCACCTTGGACATCTCTCCACGCATCACCAGACCAAGATCGTTGATTTCTCGATCCTCAACATGGACACCGTTTTCTGGTCCGTGTTCTGTGGCGTGGTTGGCTGCCTCTTCATGTTCCTGGCTGCCCGCAAGGCGACCTCGGGCGTGCCGGGCCGTTTCCAGGCCTTCGTCGAGATGGTTGTCGAAATGGTCGAAGACCAGTCCAAGGCCATCGTCCATGGTGATCGCACCTTCATCGCCCCGGTCGCCCTGACGGTATTCGTCTGGGTCGCCCTGATGAACTCGCTGGACTTCCTGCCGGTCGACCTGGCTTCGGGCCTGATGCGTCTCGTCGGCCTGGGCGAAGCCCATCACCGTATCGTCCCCACCGCCGACCTGAACGGCACCCTGGGCATCGCCCTGGGCGTGCTGGCGCTGATGCTGTACTACAGCGTCAAGATCAAGGGCGCGGGCGGCTTCATCCATGAACTGTTTGCAGCACCCTTCGGCATCTGGCTGGCACCTTTCAACCTGCTGCTGAACATCATCGAATTCGCCGCCAAGACCGTGTCCCTGGGCATGCGACTGTTCGGCAACATGTATGCAGGCGAACTGTTGTTCCTGCTGATCGCATTGCTGGGATCGACCGCGACCGCATTCGGCTTCATCGGCCATGTGATCGCCGGTTCTATCTGGGCAATTTTCCACATCCTGATCGTGTTGCTCCAAGCATTCATCTTCATGATGTTGACACTGGTTTACCTGGGCCAGGCGCACGAAGCGCACTAACACAAGGCTTGCAGTACCTGTTTTTCAGTTTGTTTTTTGGTTTTGTATTTAAATTTAACTTTTCTTAAGGAATTGTCATGACTGATGTCTCTTTCGTTGCTCTGGCTTGCGGTTTGATCATTGGCCTGGGTGCTATCGGCGCTTGTATCGGTATCGCGATCATGGGCGGTAAGTACCTCGAAGCATCCGCACGTCAGCCTGAACTGATGAACACCCTGCAAACCAAGATGTTCCTGCTGGCCGGCCTGATCGACGCGGCATTCCTGATCGGCGTTGGTATCGCCATGCTGTTCGCATTCGCAAATCCGTTCATCGCCAAGTAATTCGCGCTTCATAGCCGATTCTCATCTGCCGGACGATTGGTTCCGGCACTCGTTATTCTGAGAAGGAAATTACCGTGAACTTAAATGCAACATTGATTGCGCAGTTCGTGGTCTTCTTCATCCTCGCCGGCTTCACGATGAAATTCGTGTGGCCGCCGTTGATCAAGGCGCTCGACGAACGCGCCAAGAAGATTGCGGACGGGCTGGCAGCCGCCGACCGCGGTAAGGCCGATCTGGCCGCCGCCGAAAAGCGCATCCAGGGTGAACTGGCAACGGCACGCGATGAAGGCCAGAAGCGTATCGGCGACGCCGAAAAGCGCGCTCAGCTGATCATCGAAGAAGCGAAGAAGACGGCCGCCGACGAGGCAGCCCGCATCATCGCCAACGCCCGTGCCGATGCCCAACAGCAAGTGAACCAGGCGCGTGAAGAACTGCGCGGCCAGGTCGCAACGCTCGCCGTCAAGGGCGCGGAACAGATCCTCAAGCGCGAAGTGAACGCAGCGGCTCACGCCGACCTGCTGAATCAACTGAAGACAGAGCTGTAATATGGCCGAACTTGCAACGATCGCTCGTCCTTACGCCGAAGCCTTGTTCCGCGTGGCCAAGGCTGGCAGCCTGGCAGCCTGGTCCGATCTCGTCACCGAGATGGCTCAGGTGGCGGCGCATCCTGATGTGCAAGCACTGGCGCACAATCCTTCCGTATCGCACGACAAGCTGGCAGAAGTGTTTGCCGCCGCCGTGAAGACCCCGCTGTCCGTCGAGGCGCAGAATTTCGTCAAGACGCTGGTCGACAATGGCCGTCTGGTGCTGTTGCCGGAAATCGCCGAACAATTCCACGCTCTCAAGAACGCGTCGGAAGGTTCGGCTGACGCCAATATCGTCAGTGCCTTCGCGCTCAGCGATGCCCAGGTCAAGGATGTGGTCTCGGCACTGGAGAAGAAGTTCGGCCGCAAGCTGAACCCCTCCGTGACGGTCGACAGCAGCCTGATTGGCGGTGTGCGTGTCGTGGTCGGCGACGAAGTGTTCGATACCTCCGTGCGCGCGAAGCTGCAGCAGCTGCAAGCTGCTCTGGCCGCGTAAGTGCCTCAGCCTGGCTAAGCGAAAGAACAATTTTTAGGAGTTAGTATGCAACTCAACGCATCTGAAATCAGCGAGCTGATCAAGAGCCGGATCCAAGGCCTTGGCGATACCGCTGAGATTCGCAATCAGGGCACGGTGATTTCCGTGTCCGACGGTATCTGCCGTATCCATGGTCTGTCCGACGTGATGCAAGGTGAGATGCTGGAATTCCCGGGCAACACCTTCGGCCTGGCGCTGAACCTGGAGCGTGACTCGGTGGGCGCCGTTATCCTGGGCGAGTACGAACACATTTCCGAAGGCGACGTTGTCAAGTGCACCGGCCGCATCCTGGAAGTGCCTATCGGTCCTGAGCTGAAGGGCCGTGTGGTCAACGCACTGGGCCAGCCGATCGACGGCAAGGGTCCGATCAACGCCAAGCTGACCGCCCCGATCGAAAAGATCGCTCCGGGCGTGATCGCGCGTCAGTCCGTGTCGCAACCGATGCAGACCGGCCTGAAGTCGATCGACTCCATGGTCCCCGTCGGCCGTGGCCAGCGCGAGCTGATCATCGGCGACCGCCAGACCGGCAAGACCGCTGTCGCGATCGACGCCATCATCAATCAAAAAGGTCAGAACATGACCTGCATCTACGTCGCGATCGGCCAGAAGGCTTCGTCGGTCAAGAACGTGGTGCGCGCACTGGAAGCGCACGGCGCGATGGAATACACCATCGTCGTGGCCGCTACCGCCTCCGAATCGGCTGCGATGCAATACGTGTCGGCCTACTCGGGTTGCGCCATGGGCGAATACTTCCGCGACCGCGGTCAAGATGCCCTGATCGTCTACGACGACCTGTCCAAGCAAGCCGTGGCCTACCGTCAGGTCTCGCTGCTGCTGCGCCGTCCGCCGGGCCGTGAAGCCTACCCTGGCGACGTGTTCTACCTGCACAGCCGCCTGCTGGAACGTGCTGCCCGCGTGAACGCCGACTACGTCGAGAAGTTCACCAACGGCGAAGTCAAGGGCCAGACCGGTTCCCTGACCGCACTGCCGATCATCGAAACCCAGGCGGGTGACGTGTCGGCCTTCGTTCCGACCAACGTGATCTCGATCACCGACGGCCAGATCTTCCTGGAAACCTCGCTGTTCAACGCCGGTATCCGTCCCGCGATCAACGCCGGTATCTCGGTGTCGCGCGTCGGTGGTGCTGCACAGACCAAGGTCATCAAGAACCTGTCCGGTGGTATCCGTACCGACCTGGCACAGTACCGTGAACTGGCTGCCTTCGCGCAGTTCGCTTCCGACCTGGACGAAGCCACCCGCAAGCAGCTGGACCGCGGTGCACGTGTGACCGAACTGCTGAAGCAGGCTCAGTACACCCCGCAGTCGATCTCGATCATGGCCGTGACCCTGTTCGCCGTCAACAAGGGCTACATGGACGACGTCGAAGTGAAGAAGATCCTGGCCTTCGAAGCCGGTCTGCATAACTTCATGAAGACCAGCCACGCTGACCTGCTCAAGAAGATCGAAGACACCAAGCAACTGGATAAGGATGCTGAAGCAGCCCTGGCGGCCGCCATCGCTGACTTCAAGAAATCCGGCGCGTACTAATTTTTACTGAAGCTATAAGGAGTCTTACTCATGGCTACAGGTAAAGAGATACGTGGCAAGATCAAGAGCGTAGAAAATACGAAGAAGATCACCAAGGCGATGGAAATGGTCGCGGCATCCAAAATGCGCAAGGCGCAGGACCGGATGCACGCAGCCCGCCCGTACAGCGACAAGATCCGCAACATTGCGGCCAACCTGTCGCAGGCCAATCCGGAGTACGTGCACCCGTTCATGGTCCAGCAGGATACGGCCAAGCGCGTTGGTTTCATCGTCGTCACGACCGACAAGGGTCTGTGCGGCGGCATGAACACCAACTCGCTGCGTCTGTTGACCACCAAGTTCCGTGAACTGGAAGGTGAGGGCAAGGCTATCGAGACCGTCGCCATTGGCAACAAGGGTCTGGGTTTTCTGAATCGTATCGGCGCCCGCGTGGCCGCCAACGTGACGCAACTGGGTGATACGCCTCACCTGGAAAAGCTGATCGGCCCCGTCAAGGTGCTGCTCGACGCTTACCAGGAAGGCAAGCTGGACGCGGTGTACCTGGTGTACACCAAGTTCATCAACACGATGAAGCAGGAAGCCACCCTGCAGCAGCTGCTGCCGCTGACCAGCGACAAGCTCAAGGCTGACGAGGGTGCGCACTCCTGGGACTACATCTATGAGCCCGATGTGCAATCCGTGGTGGACGAGCTGCTGGTGCGTTACGTCGAAGCACTGATCTATCAGGCCGTCGCCGAGAACATGGCGTCCGAGCAATCGGCGCGCATGGTGGCGATGAAGGCAGCGAGCGACAACGCCGGTAGCGTGATCGGCGAGTTGAAGTTGGTCTACAACAAGACTCGTCAGGCCGCGATTACCAAGGAACTGTCGGAAATCGTCGCCGGTGCGGCCGCAGTTGGCTGATCAGCTAACGTAGCGCAGCGAAACAGAATTTAAATTTTATCTATTGAAGGAACGAAAATGGCTGATGGCAAAATCGTTCAGTGTATCGGCGCTGTGGTGGACGTGGAGTTTCCCCGCGATGCGATGCCCAAGGTTTACGATGCCTTGAAATTGGAAGGTTCGGATCTGACCCTGGAAGTCCAGCAGCAGCTGGGTGACGGCGTGGTTCGTACCATTGCGCTCGGTTCGTCGGACGGTCTGCGCCGCGGCCTGACCATCTCGAACACCGGCAAGGCAATCACGGTGCCGGTCGGCACTGCGACCCTGGGCCGCATCATGGACGTGCTGGGTAACCCGATCGACGAATGCGGTCCTGTCTCGCACGAGCAGACCGCTTCGATCCACCGCAAGGCTCCCGCGTACGACGAACTGTCGCCCTCGCAAGAGCTGCTGGAAACCGGCATCAAGGTGATTGACCTGGTCTGCCCGTTCGCCAAGGGTGGTAAGGTCGGTCTGTTCGGTGGCGCCGGTGTGGGCAAGACCGTGAACATGATGGAACTGATCAACAACATCGCCAAGGCGCACAGCGGTCTGTCCGTGTTCGCCGGTGTTGGTGAGCGTACCCGTGAAGGCAACGACTTCTACCATGAAATGGCAGAAGCCAAGGTGGTGGACCTGGAAAACCCGGCCAACTCCAAGGTGGCCATGGTCTACGGCCAGATGAACGAACCGCCGGGCAACCGTCTGCGCGTGGCGCTGACCGGCCTGACCATCGCTGAAGGCTTCCGCGATGAAGGCAAGGACGTGCTGTTCTTCGTCGACAACATCTACCGTTACACCCTGGCCGGTACCGAAGTGTCTGCGCTGCTGGGTCGTATGCCGTCCGCCGTGGGCTACCAGCCGACGCTGGCCGAAGAAATGGGCCGCCTGCAAGAGCGTATCACCTCGACCAAGACCGGTTCGATCACCTCGATCCAGGCCGTGTACGTCCCTGCGGATGACTTGACCGACCCGTCGCCGGCAACCACCTTCGCCCACTTGGACTCGACCGTCGTTCTGTCCCGTGACATCGCCTCGCTGGGTATCTACCCCGCCGTCGATCCGCTGGACTCGACCTCGCGCCAGCTGGACCCGCAAGTGGTCGGCCAGGAACACTACGAGACCGCCCGCGCGGTCCAGGGTACCCTGCAGCGCTACAAGGAACTGCGTGACATCATCGCGATTCTGGGCATGGACGAACTGGCTCCGGAAGACAAGCTGCTGGTGGCACGTGCACGTAAGATGCAACGTTTCCTGTCGCAGCCCTTCCACGTCGCCGAAGTGTTCACCGGTTCCCCGGGCAAGTACGTTTCGCTGAAGGACACGATCAAGGGCTTCAAGATGATCGCCAGCGGCGAACTGGACCACCTGCCGGAACAAGCGTTCTACATGGTCGGTACCATCGAAGAAGCAATCGAAAAAGCCAAGAAGATCAACTAAGACTTGCTGGCTGCTGCCGGCATCGCGTCAGGTATGGACCCGGACGGTGTCTGCAGCTGCAGGTAAGTAAATATTGACTGATTGGCGCCGCCACCGTTCGCGGTGGCGGCCAATCGACTAGGAAACGACATGGCACATACTATTCACGTGGACGTGGTCTCGGCGGAAGAGGAAATCTTCTCCGGCGAGGCTGAATTCGTCGCGTTGCCGGGCGAAGCGGGCGAGCTGGGTATCTATCCCCGCCACACCCCGCTGATCACGCGCATCAAGCCAGGTGCAGTCCGTATCAAGGTCCCGGGCCAGGCTCACGAGGAATTCGTGTTCGTCGCCGGCGGTCTGCTGGAAGTGCAGCCGGATGCCGTCACCGTTCTGGCCGACACCGCGATCCGTGGTGCTGATCTGGACGAAGCCAAGGCAAACGAAGCGAAGAAGCTGGCCGAAGAAGCGCTGGTCAATCGCGACTCCAAGATCGACCATGCTGCAGCCCAGGCCGAACTGGCCGCCGCAGTGGCCCAGCTGGCAGCGATCCAGAAGTTGCGTCAAAAGCGCTGATCGAACAGCGAGTCCTTTCCCTGGAGAGGAAGCAGTAATAAGTCAAAGAGAAGCGCCGCCCTGGGTTAATCAGGGCGGCGTTTTTTATTGCAGGCCACCACCCGTGGGGAAGGTCATCTTCTTTTGGTGCGATAGGAGGTAGTGGAGGATGGCCTGCGGTTTTTTCTTCTAAACTATTTTCGATTATTTTTGAAAAACCGCTTGCGCACCATTGGGCAGATTGTTATAGTTCGCCCCCTGCTGACGCGACACACGAAGCGAAGTTGAAAAACAGAGCGACGGATGTCAGCGAGGCAAAGGAAAGTGAAGCAGTTTGAAGTCCGTTTTAAATGATTTGGTCGACGCAGGCAGCAACAGCGAAGACCAAGAAATTTAAAACGAATCGCAAAAAAGTAGTTGACGCGATAAGCAAACTGCTACATAATCTCGTTTCTCTGCTGCTGACGAACACAACGATTCGTCAGCGATGCAAACAGCGCCATGTGCGCGTTTGATGCAGACAAGATCTTTAAAAATTAACAGCCGATAAGCGTGGGCGTTTAATGAAGTGCGACAGAACCTCGGTTCTGGAAACTTTAAATATTAAATGCTCACAAGAAATATAGGTAAGTTCGCAAGAAATTACCTGTCAGTATTTTGAGAGAGCGATGCCCTTCGGGGTAGCCAGAAATGGCACAAAACAGAGATTAAACTAAAGAGTTTGATCCTGGCTCAGATTGAACGCTGGCGGCATGCCTT